>Ga0157377_10000010_pt1 | contig 380929 bp, 362 predicted proteins | sample M55metaG_FD_121116 | JGI IMG/M metagenome (GOLD analysis project Ga0157377, IMG submission 121116) | Miscanthus rhizosphere microbial communities from Kellogg Biological Station, Michigan, USA - M5-5 metaG | ecosystem: Host-associated > Plants > Roots > Rhizosphere > Soil | place: USA... | reverse complement strand
TGGCGCATGTCGATCATCGTGTCCAGGCGGGCGCGGAAAAAGTCGTCAGTGGCCATCGGCAGCGGTCTCGGAACTCCCAGAAATCGACGCGCATTGAATTCGATTCCGGGAGTTCCCGCCATCGGAGATCACCCTGCCATCCAAGCATTCATGCGGGTCAGCGGAGTTTTGCAGGGCCGACTACGAAGCCCTCGCAGTTCCCGAACTGAAGGTGACGATCCAGAGCGCCTTGGCGACCCTGTGGAGCTGCAATGCCATCGGACGAGACAAGTCGGTGCCTCCCGAGGCACGTGGTCGCGAGCTGTAGGTTGCCGGTCACAGCGAGGGGAACCGCACGGTATGGAACTGTCTGGCAGGCAACGGCAAGGATATCGATCGGGTGATGAGTTTCGACTCCGACACGCTGGTGGAAGGGATAGCCCGGTTGCAGCGGGCGGGCCAGAGGCGCCTGTCGGACAAGCCTCTACACGCGTTCGTGGTGCTGACGCCAAACAACGGTGACGTTAGTGGATTGCCGGTCAGCGTGGACAGGGCGCTGCGCGACCTGCGCAAGAGCAACGTGCTCGTGACGGCACTGCCTTCGTTCGAGAGTCGCTCGAACTATTGGCGTATCAATCCGCCTCCGATTAGCAATCCCTACTTCCGACTCGTGCTCGAAAGGTGGGACGTTCCCTCGCGAACCGGCTCTGGGACGACGCTACTAGACCTCAGCGCGGCCAGTCCAGCCAACTGGAACTTCTTGTTCTTTCACGAACTGGGTGTCTTTGGGGGTGAATTGGTTCAGCCGCCGTCACGTGGCGGAGTGGTTGCGCGGCCGTTCGTTCGCACGTTCTTCGAATGGCGCTGGGCGCGCCAAATCCGCGCCCGCCGTGAACTGCGGCATAGGAAGTTTTTCAGGGAGCAGAATTCGCCCTCGGTACGGTTCATGAACGAATCGTCGGACCGTCGAATGACTCACTGGATTAAACGATGGCGAAGCTGATTAGCAAGACATTGCACCAAGAGCTAAATGCGCTTGAGGATCACGCCGAAATTGTTCGTGATGCCTTGCTTTCGCTGCGACGTGGCAGTGGCGGCCGCATTCGATTGATCGCAACCGAGCTGCGAAACTTAGTCTGCTATTCGTCGGGTGTCGATGGGCTCGCTTGGCGCTTGTTGAGGCGCTTTGGTGTATCAGATGAGGTTGAGCTCTTCGGCCCACAGAACACTGGCTCTTCCAACGTGCCTGCGAGCGGCCAGCTGGTCTTTGACTATCAACCGATACTGATCTCACAACCGCAAGGCTTCGCGGCGACGAGCTATTCCCGATCGTTGGAGATCTTGATTAAGCAAGACCAAGCAGTCTCCGTCAGAGGCCAGTCCATCACTTACGAAAGACTCATCAAGTCGATCGCAGAGCAGATGGGCACTGGCCATGAGCCACCAGGCATCGAGAGGCAACTTGCCGACATCAACTCAATACTGATGGACAACGAGCATGTGTACTTTCCGATCTTTCAGGCCCTTGGGTACCTCACCCTGCACGTAGTTGAGCGGATTCTTCAAGCCGCTGCGCGCTCTGATCAGTACCGGCGCCTTCAGGCAAATCCAATTGACCTACCTCTTGCTGATTGCGGCACCGAGTCGCTTCAGCACCAGCTACCAGCGCCCGCGAGGGAACTTCATTCCGATACCGGCGGATTCGCGTTTGTCGTTGGATTGCCCACAGACCAACGATGGCGTGAGCGTGGTCAACGAGTACGCTTTCCTCCGGTTCAATCAGGCGGAGTCCGTGTGCAGGCCTGGAAGACACGGCGGGATCGCTTTGTGGTCCGCATAGATGGGTTGCTCGTCCCAAACTTTGAGTGCAACCGTCCAGTTCCTCCGCTTCCTGGCGAAAACTTCCTCTTGGCGGTGAGTTGGAACCGGCTCGACATTCAGGTATTTGTGAATGGCGCAAGACTTTGACATCGGCAAACACAGAACATGCTTAGGCGTCGTCGCAGCTACTTACGCAAAAAAGGGCCCACACGGAGCCCTTTTGATCCTAAATTATATTTTTCCACAAAATAGCATTGCGAATGCGATGGCGGGAGAGCATTCAGCAACGGGCGGATGCTTTCAATAACTAGGCAGCGCGAATCACAAATTGAATCTCGGGCCAGACCGCCTCTGGGACCGGCCCGCACTCATCGGTCAATGACTGGCTTTGCCCAGCGTCTCATTGATAAGCCTGGCCAAGCGCGCTCCTCCAAGAGCGATCTGCTTGGGTACCAGTTGAGTCGCTCGCTTCACATATGCTGCATTGAGTACAACGATGTCGTTGATCGGCTCGAAGCAGGTGAACTCATCGAAGTCGTAAGCGACTGTTCGTGCGAGGGCATTGCTTTCCGCAACCCATGCGTCCGGCGATCCACCCGTGGCCGAATCCTGCAGGCCCTTCGCACGAACAACGAGTTTTTTGACTTCTGCCGGCGGCACTACTTGGCTTGATCCCAAGTGAAATGCCTGCGCAACAAAGTCTGTATCCCATACGCCGTGGAGCTTGCGTGCGCCCCTCGTTTTCACCCCAGAAAGGGCGACATGAACATCGTTGCCGCCGCGATCAGTCGGGTTTCCGTCGTCGTCCAACTCCTCATTCAAGTACGTGTTTGTGACCGTGTGCATCGGCTGATGCAGATCGCCGACCAAGTGAACGATCCATTTGAGCGCTTCGTTGCGCTCGCGCTCGGACCTCGACGTGTCGCCGAGAACTTGCCGCAGTTCTTCAATCTTGGTGCTGGCGCATTCGCCGCCTTCGCACCATGGTTTGCCTGCAGGAATTTTTCCGCACGCCGGAGCGTCGTCGAAATGCCATTTCGGCCGATTTGCGGAGGTCGAGCGGATTTCGTCGGCCCAGGACGAAACCTCTGCCAACGACTGCCTGTGTGAAGGCTGTTCATTCTTGTCTAGGTCATGAGCCAGCAGTTGGCTCACAACCGAACGGGCGCCATCGTCAAGGAGGTCATCGGCAACAGCCCCAACAGCCCGATGGCCAGCGGGGCCCCAAGCATGGGCGGCCGGGAGTGTGAATGCCAGACATCCGGTGGCGACGACGGCTAAGAGCGTATGGCGACAAAGTGCGATCACTTGCGAATCTCCCATGGCTTGCGGTTGACGCGTAGTTTCCGGACCCCCGCGCAATTTTTGTCCTCAAGTGATGACAAGAACATCCCACTTCCTGATGACTCGTCATAGGATGCGATTCTCTTGCTCAACAACTCCCACCCTGGCGAGAGCCAAACCTCAGCACAGTCGGACGCAGAAAGCCCTTAGCTGCTCGCCGCAAACAGTTCGGCCAAGCGCTTGGCGAACCTCGGCCATGGCGTTCGATCACCATGCTCCCATTTGGTCCAGGTGCCCTCGTCAACTCCCAGACGGCCCGCCGCCGCCGTGAAGGAAAGCCCGTTCACCCTTCTATAAGCAAGCATTCGCTCACTTAACGTCTGTGGCTCAGGGAACGGGTAGTAGCCGAGAAACCGGATGACGCCGGCCATCGCGGCAATGACAGGCTGCGTCTTGCCCGTCTCCCAGTTGTGGACGCTCGCAACGTCCACCCCCATCAGCTCGGCAGCTTCCTTCTGAAGAAGCTTGCGCTGCTGGCGAACGTACCGAATGTGCTCGCCCACCGGCGATTCGAAGGATGGAGCAAATTTCCGGGTGCGCGTGCGGGTCACTTTCGTGAATGGCAAGAAGGCAACGCGACTCTGTCCGTGCGGGCACCATGGCAATCCGCTGCGATCCTGCCGATGTACGCCGGACGGCATCGCGCGCTATCAAGGCCGCATCAGCGGCCCCCTGCTCGATCGCATCGACCTGCAGGTGGAGGTGCCGGCCGTGGCGCCCCAGACCCTTGCGGCATCGCCCGATGGCGAGTCTACGAGCCAAGTCGCCGCGCGCGTGCTGCAGGCCCAGGATCGCCAGCGGGCTCGCCAGGGCTGTCTCAATGCCGCCTTGAACGGCGACGGCATCGACACCCATTGCGCGCTCGACGCTTCGTCCTCGAAGTTCCTGCAGGCGGCGGCAACCAAGCTGGGTTGGTCGGCACGCAGCTTCCACCGCGTGCTGCGTGTTGCGCGGACAGCGGCTGATCTCGCGAACGACGACAACGTGACAACTCAGCACATCGGCGAGGCGATCCAGTGCCGGCGCGTGCTCAGCGCAAGCGGCTGACGATGCCGTCTGGACCGCCGGCGCCGCGGCTCATCGCCTCGACGACGAGGACACTCTCCTCACGCAGAACGCTGCGCCACCCTCACCACATTATTCTCCACAGTCACGCGCGTCCCGGCTGCAGGCGCGCTCTTCTGACGGATGGTTCGCACGCGGCCGTCGTCCATGCGCACGGTGACGTCGTAGAACTTCTCGGCCTTGGTGCGCTTCTCGATCTCGTTGCCTGCCAGGCCGCCACCGATCGCACCGAGGATGGTCATGGCCGCGCGGCCGTTGCCGTGGCCGAACTGATTTCCTACGGCACCACCGACCACGCCGCCCGCGACGGCGCCGACGCCGGAGCCCTTGCCTTTCACCATCACTTCGTGGACCGACTCGACGACACCGCAATGCGCGCATACCGCCGCGGCCACCTGCGTGGACGAGGTGCCGCTCGTGCTCGCATGGTTGCCCGCCGACGCGGAGTTGCCAGCCACGCGGCTGGGTGTCGCCGAACGCGGCACCGGCTTCGCAGCAGGCACCGGCCGGCCTCCCTGCGCCGCGGGCGTGGCCGTGGCGGCAGGCGGCACGCCATCATCGGGCGCCACGCCGGTCGCGGCGGCCGGCACGGGCGTACCGACCTTGTCCACGGATGTCTTTGCTGAAGGCTCCACCAATGCCTCGTTCGCTGCGAGCGACGACTTGGCCGGCACCGACGATGCCGGCGCGAGGCCATCGCTCGAGGTGGCAGGGTGCCATGCGAGGCCCGCCGCGACGCCCAGGCAAGCCAGCACAAGGCCGCCGGCCAGCAGCGCGGCATTGCGATTGAATCGTCCGCCGAAGAAGCGGCCGAGCGAACCGGTCGGCGCGGACCCGAGGGTGTTCGTGTTCATGAAAGGTTCCTGTGTCGTTCTCCCCCTTTGAACGACGGAACCCGCCCGAACGTTGCATGCCGGGCTGAATCAGTTGTGTTGATTTGTAGTTCAGGCGATGAAGCCCAGGTCCTTCACGCTGAAGTTCTTCAGGTTCGGGAACACGTCCAACAGCTGCGTGTCGGACAGGCCGAACCATTTGCCCAAGGTCGCGCCGAGTTGGTCGACCGAGTTTTCAGGCAGCAGCGAGCCATTGCCCAGCTGGTTGGCGCTGCTGTCGAAGTTGTTGTTGTTGGCGTTCTTGAGCCCGAGCACGGGGAAGTTGCCGTACAGGTCGCCGCCCTTGACCGCGCCGCCCATCACGAAGTGGTGCGCGCCCCAGCCGTGGTCGGTGCCGTCGCCGTTGCTCGTGAAGGTGCGGCCGAAGTCGGAGCCGGTGAAGGTGGTGACGGCGTTGCGCGCGTTCATCGCACCGAGTGCGGTGTCGAAGTAGCGCAGCGCATGGGCGAGCTTGGCCATCAGGTCGGCGTGGTTGCGGTTCTCGTTGTCGTGGGTGTCGAAGCCGCCCATGCTCACGAAGAACACTTGCCGCCGGGTGCCGATGGCGCCGCTCATGCCGGCGTCGATCATGCGCGCCACGATCTGCAACTGTTGCGCGAGCGAGTTGGCCGACTTGCCGCCCGTCAGCGGGTTGTCGTATTGCAGCTTGGGGTCGTTGTTGGCGTTGTAGGCGCCGCTTGCGGGCGCCGTGCCGAAGAGCGGGTCGCTGGCCGGCTTGAGCGCGGTGCGCAGCGCGAGCTCCGCGTCGAGCGCGCGGCTGGAGATGGCCGCCATGTCGCCCTCGAACACATGCGTGCCGCGCGTGCCCTTGACGATGCGCTCCAGCGCCGCGGCCACGTCGGTCGAGCCGTACACGCGGCCCGAGGCATCGCTGCCCATGCGGATGGCGCCGTTGGTGCTCACCTGGTATTGCTTGATGGACTGGCCCGCCAGCCACACGGAATTCCCTGCAGCCGAGATCGACGTGAACACCGCCTTGGTGTTCTGCGTGCCCATCAGGTCGGCCATGCGACCGCCCCAGCCGGTGGTGGCGCCTTCGGGCTTGAAGGTCTGCCAGGTGTTGGACTGGTCGTTGTGCGAGAACAGGTGCGCCGGTTTCGGAAAGCTCGCCTGCGCGTACTGCGCCTTGCTGGTGGGCATGATCAGCGGCCCGGTGTTGGGCAGGATGGCCAGCCGCTTGTCGGTGTTGAACATCGTCTGCAGCGTGCCCATGAGCGGGTGCAGCGCATAGGTGCGGCCTTGCGCATTCACCGGCGTGATGGGCAGCACGCCACCCAGCCGCGACGGCGAGCCGGCCGCCGCGCTCACGACCGGCGCAGTGCCGGGCGCGAGCAGCGCGATGGACTCCGGCGCCTGGTTGCGGGTCGTCGTGTACGCCGGCCACGAACTCGCGTCCGTGGGCAGCACCATGTTGATGGAGTCGTTGCCGCCGAACAGGAAGATGCAGACGATGGCCTTGTAGTCGCTGGCCGATTGCGCGGATGCCGTGCCCAGGGCCGCGAGGTTCAGCGCGAAGGGCGCGGCGCCCGCGCCGACCGTGGCGGTCATCGCGCCGGCATGGCGCAGGAAGAGACGGCGGGAAGCGTTGATGGTGGTCATGGTGTGGGGTGCCTCGCGTCGATCACTTCTGGATCAGGAATTCCGGCGACGCGACGGTCAGCAGGATGGCTGCATTGACGCGCGTGCGCTTGGCCGCATCCACCGCCGCCTGGTTGGTGGCGCCGCTGTTGAGCGCAGGAATCGCGAGCTTCTCGACCGCGCCCTGGATTTCCGCCTTCAAGGCCGCGGGCATGCCGCCGTACATCAATTTGGCGTTGAGCCGGTCGACGAGCTCGGACGGCTTGTCGGCGAGTGCGAGTTCGCCCGCGAAATCCGGCTGCAGGTCGCGGCGATTGAGCGTCACGCCGTTGACCACCGTGTTGTATTGGCCCACCCCCAGCATCAGGTTGTCGCGCATGAAGTTCACGTAGCCCGAGGCGGCGGTCTCGTGGGCGATCTGCATCTCCGGCACCGCCAGGTTCGCGGCGCCCGCGTTGGTGCCCGGCGGCACGTAGCCCGGCCGGTAGAAGTTGAAGACCGACGGCGAGCGCATCGGCGTCTGGCCGAGCGCCGTGCCGGGGTTGTCGGTGTTGCCCACCTTGAACAGGCCCGTGTCGGACTTGAAGTTGAACGCACGCATCACGGCCGACAGGCGCAGCACCGGCTCGCGCAGCTTGCCCGCGGTGTCGGAGGTGGCGCGCGCCTCGGGGTTCATCAGCACGGCCTTGACCACTGCCTTCATGTCGCCGCGCACGCCCGCGCCGTTGTTGTCGAAGGCGGCCGACACCGCCGCCACGTACTGCGGGCTCGGGTTGCTCGTGACGAAGCGCTGGATCAGCTGTCGCCCGATGAAGGGGCCGACGTTCGGGTGCTTGTACAGCGCATCGAGCGCGGTCTTCAGGCTGTCCTCGGGCGACGCCTTGGTCTGCGGCGCGATGGTGACCGAGAGGAACTTCTTCTCCTCGGTGCTGTGGTATTGCGGGTAGCCCTGCATGGTCTTGAAGGCACGGTCGGGGTCGCTGTTGCCGTTGGCCGCGCCGCTGAAGAAGCAGCTGTTGTCCGGCCATTCGGGGCAGTTCCAGCTCCAGCCGGTGAAGACCTTGGCCAGGCCCGCGATGTCGTTCGCGTCGTAGGTGTCCACCGGCGCACCGTTGGCCAGCTTGGACGTGCCGTCGGCGTTCAGTTCCTGCAGGCCGATGGAGAAGAGCTGCATCACCTCGCGCGCGAAGTTCTCGTCGGGCACGCGGCCGGTCTTGGGGTCGGCCTTCTGGTTGCGCATGGAGCTCAGGTACAGGCCCATCATCGGGTGCAGCGCCACGCCTTGCAGCAGGTCGCGGTAGTTGCCGAAGCTCTGGTCGCTGAGCATGTCGAGGTAGTTGGCGACCGCGCGGCCGTTGTCGGCGAGCGCGCCGTCCTGCAGCGAGATGACGAAGATCTGCGACAACGCATAGGCCGTGCGCTGGCGCAGTTGGTCCTGTCCCGTCACGGCCTGCGCCCAGAAGCTGTTGATCACGCCGTCGCCCGCGATGGTGCCCGTGGGGTTGGCGAGCTTGATGACCGCATCGGCCGCCTCCCAGCTCGCACGGTGCGACACCGCCTGCGTCTTGCCGAACTGCTCGTCGATCCACGCCGAGTAGCCGATGTCCATCACGTGGTCGATGTCGGCATCCGTCGGGCCGAAGCTGGCCTGGGTGAGGAAACGCGCGGCTTCGGCGCGGGTGCCGGGCTTCTCGACCGCGGCGGGTGGCGTCGTGCCGCCGTCGGTACCGTCCGCCTTGCCACCGCCGCAAGCGGCAACGGTGATCGCGATGACTGCCGCGAGGCCGAGGCCCTGCAAGGCCCTCATCGCGCCCGCCAGGCGCGACTCCCGATGTTCGTGTTGTCTCATGTCCGTCCCTGACGTGATGCGGCTTCAATGGGCCGCGCGCGCGGAGGGGAGGCAGCACTCATGCCAGGCGCGAAGGCGCAGTTCTTGGCAGATCCGGGGTGCCAATCACGCAAAGTGCAGGCGAATCGCCCCGGTGCCCACCGGCGCGTCGGACCTTTTTGGGAGGACTTGCTAGGAGATGTAGCGATGCGTCACAGGCTGCAACGCATCGCCGGCTGCACCTCTCAGGCCCGCACCTCTCAGAGCAGCGACGCCAGCGATCGCTGCGCGCGATCCACGTCCATGCCGACGCGCTCGGACCAGTCGCGCAACTGGTCGTCGCCGATCTTGCCCACGTTGAAATACGTGGCCGCCGGGTGCGCGATGTAGAAGCCGCTCACGCTCGCCGCGGGCGTCATCGCGAGGCTCTCGGTGAGCGCCATGTCGATGTCCTCGGCATGCAGCACGCGGAACATGTCCGCCTTCACCGTGTGGTCCGGGCACGCGGGGTAGCCCGGCGCCGGGCGGATGCCCTTGTACTTCTCGGCAATGAGTTCGGCGTTGCTCAGCGCCTCGTCGGCCGCGTAGCCCCACAGCTCGGTGCGCACGCGCTGGTGCATGCGCTCGGCGAAGGCTTCGGCCAGCCGGTCGGCCAGGGCCTTGAGCATGATGGCGCTGTAGTCGTCGAGGTCGTCGAGGAACTGCTTTTCCTTCTTGTCCACACCCAGGCCCGCGGTGACGGCGAACAGGCCGATGTGGTCCGCCACGCCCGAGCCCTTGGGCGCGACGAAGTCGGCGAGGCAGCGGTTGGGCCGCATCACGCCATCCACCACCGGCCGCTCGGTCTGCATGCGCAGGCCGCGCCAGGTCATCAGCACCTCGCTGCGCGATTCGTCGGTGTAGATCTCGATGTCGTCGTCGTTCACCGTGTTGGCGGGGAACAGGCCGATCACGCCGTTGGCGGTGAGCCAGCGCCCCTCGATCAGGCGCTTGAGCATGCGCTGGCCGTCGCTCAGCACGCGGCGCGCGGATTCGCCCACGATCTCGTCGGTGAGGATGGCGGGGAAGGCGCCCGCCAGGTCCCAGGTCTGGAAGAACGGGCCCCAGTCGATGCACTGGGCGAGTTCCGCCAGGTCGTAGTTCTTGAACACCCGGCGGCCGATGAACTTCGGCTGCGGCGCGGCGTAGTTCGCCCAGTCGATCGGCGTCTTGTTCGCACGCGCCTGGGCGAGCGACACCAGCGGCGTCGCCTTCTTGTTGGCGTGTTGCGTGCGCACCTTGTCGTAGTCGGCCTTCATGTCTTCGATGAACGCGGCCGCCTTCTCGTCGCTGAGCAGGTCGCTGCATACGCTCACGCTGCGGCTCGCGTCCGGCACGTAGACCACCGGGCCGTCGTAATGCGGCGAGATCTTCACCGCGGTGTGCACGCGGCTGGTGGTCGCGCCGCCGATCAGCAGCGGGATCTTCTTCACGCGGAAGTGCTCGTCGCGCTGCATCTCGGCCGCCACGTGCTGCATCTCCTCGAGGCTGGGCGTGATGAGGCCGGACAGGCCGATGATGTCCGCGCCCTCCACCTTGGCGCGGGCGAGGATGTCCTGGCACGGGACCATCACACCCATGTTCACGACTTCGAAGTTGTTGCACTGGAGCACGACGGTGACGATGTTCTTGCCGATGTCGTGCACGTCGCCCTTCACGGTGGCGATGACGATCTTGCCCTTGGGCTTGGCCTCGCCGCCGGCATCGACCAGGGCCTTCTTCTCTTCTTCGATGTAGGGCAGCAGGTGCGCCACCGCCTGCTTCATCACGCGGGCGCTCTTGACCACCTGCGGCAGGAACATCTTGCCCTGGCCGAAGAGGTCGCCCACGATGTTCATGCCGGCCATCAAGGGCCCTTCGATCACGTGCAGCGGGCGGCCGCCTTCGGCCTTGATGCGCTGGTAGACCTCTTCGGTGTCCTCGACGATGAACTCGTTGATGCCGTGCACCAGCGCATGGCTCAGCCGCTCGTCCACCGGCTTGGCGCGCCAGGCGTACTTGGCGGAATCGTCCTTGGCCGCACCCTTGGCCGTCTCGGCCACTTCGACCAGGCGCTCTCCGGCGTCGGGGCGGCGGTTGAGCACCACGTCTTCCACGCGTTCGCGCAGCGTGGGCTCGAGGTCGTCGTACACGCCCACCATGCCGGCGTTGACGATGCCCATGTCCATGCCCGCCTTGATCGCGTGGTACAGGAACACGGTGTGGATGGCCTCGCGCACCGGGTCGTTGCCGCGGAAGCTGAAGCTCACGTTGGACACGCCGCCCGACACCTTGGCGCCCGGCAGGTTCTGCTTGATCCAGCGCGTCGCGTTGATGAAGTCGACCGCGTAGTTGTCGTGCTCCTCGATGCCCGTGGCGATGGCGAAGATGTTCGGGTCGAAGATGATGTCCTCGGGCGGGAAGCCCACCTCGTCCACCAGGATGCGGTAGGCCCGCTCGCAGATCTCGGTCTTGCGCTCGTAGGTGTCGGCCTGGCCTTTTTCGTCGAAGGCCATCACCACCGCGGCGGCGCCGTAGCGGCGCACCAGCTTGGCCTGGTGCTTGAAGGCTTCCACGCCTTCCTTGAGCGAGATGGAGTTGACGATGCCCTTGCCCTGGATGCATTTCAGGCCCGCCTCGATCACCTCCCACTTGGAGCTGTCGATCATGATCGGCACGCGCGCGATCTCGGGCTCGGAGGCGATGAGGTTGAGGAAGCGCACCATCGCGGCCTTGCTGTCGAGCATGGCCTCGTCCATGTTCACGTCGATGACCTGCGCGCCGTTTTCCACCTGCTGGCGGGCCACCGCCAGGGCTTCCTCGAACTGGCCATTGAGGATCAGCCGGGCAAAGGCCTTGGAGCCGGTGACGTTGGTGCGCTCGCCGATGTTCACGAACAGCGTGCCGTCGCCGATGAGCACAGGCTCCAGGCCCGACAGCTTCATGGGCGGCACGGGGACGGGGGTGGTGGCGGTGGTCATGGCAGCGGGCACGTTTTCAAAAACATCAAAACGACCGCGCAACTCACCGCGGCCTCGAGGGTCGGGTGAGCGCCGTTGGGGGCCGGCTGGGGAGCCGGCGGTACCTGCCCAAGCCTGGCAGCCGTGTGGCTGTCGCAACGCTCCTTGGGCGAAACGCTGATTGTAAGGGGGCGCATCAACAACCCCAGGGTCAAGTTGGGTGCGGAAGTGCCGAAAAGAAAGCGACGCTGCGCTTCGGCGCGCGATCCTTCGTCTCATCTGACCATGGCCGTCATCCAGCTTCCCGCCCACGTCCTCAAGCTCGGTTTCCCGGTGCCTTTCGCCCTGCGCGACGCCTCGGGCCACCTGCTCGTGCCGCGCGGGACGCTGTTGTCCACCGAATCGCAACGGCAGCAGCTGATCGCCCGCGGCATCTACGTGGACGAGAACGATTCCGAGCAGTTCAAGAAGGCGTTGGCCGGCAAGCTCGATTCGATGGTGCGCAGCAACGCGCTGCTCGGTCAGATCGCCAAGGCCACGGCCGACGTGCCGGAGGCGAGCGCGGCCGCTGCGGTGCGCAAGTCCGTCGAAGATCCGGTGAACGCCTGGAACAACCTCATGCTGCGCTCGAGCGCCCTGCTCCACGACCCGCCGCAGGCCGACTTCGGCACGCGGGTGGAGAAGCTCGAGCGCGACCTCGTCGAGCTGCTGGAGGCGGACCCGGACGCCGGCCTGCTCACGCTCATCCATGCCACTACCAGCGAGCTGCACCAGTACAGCGTGACGCATTCCCTGCTGGTGACGAGCGTGTGCGAGCTGGCTGCGCGCAACCTGCCCTGGAGCGCCGACTGGCGCCGGTCCATGCGGCGCGCGGCGCTCACGATGAACATCGCGATGACCACGCTGCAGGACACGCTGGCCCTGCAGGACAGCCCCGTCACGCCGCGCCAGCGCGAGGTGATCGACGGCCATGCAGCCAAGGCGTCGCGCATGCTGCGCGAGCTGGGCGTGGCCGACGAGCTCTGGCTGCAGGCGGTCGAGCATCACCACGCCTCGCCACCGGGGCCGCTGGCCGAGCTGTCGCCCTGCATGCAGCTGGCCCGGCTCATCCAGCGCGCCGACATCTTCGCCGCGCGACTGAGCCCGCGGAAAATGCGCCAGGCCATGCCCGCGATCGCCGCGGCCAAGGCGGCCTACCTCGACGAGAACCAGAAGGCCGACGAGGCGGGCGCGGCGATCATCAAGGGCGTGGGCATCTACCCGCCGGGCAGCTACGTGCGGCTCGCAAGCACCGAGGTGGCGATCGTGCTGCGGCGCGGGTTGCGGGCGAACGAGCCGAAGGTGGCGAGCATCATCAGCCGCAGCGGCACGCCGCTGGGGGAGCCCGCGATGCGCGACATCCGGCAGAAGGCCTACGAGATCACGGGCGGCGTGGCACCGCATGAAGTGAAGGTGCGGCTGAATCTGCAGCGCTTGCTGCAGTTGTAGGCGGCAAACCCGTTCGGGCTGAGCCTGTCGAAGCCCCTCGCGGACGGACAGAGGCTTCGATACCTCAGCCCGAACGGATGCGGGGTTTCGCAGCGAAGGGCTTCGACAGGCTCAGCCCGAACGGGATCCGAAACGGACGCGACAAAGCCGCCCGCTCGATAACTCAAGCCGCCAGCAAGCCCGTGAACGCCCCGTGCTGCAAGCACCGCGGCTGGTACTTGCCCACACGCTGCGCAATCTGCGCGATGTGCGCGGGCGTCGTGCCGCAGCAGCCGCCGGCGATGTTGAGGAAGCCCGACTTCGCGAACTCCTCCACCAGGCTGCCGGTGATCTCCGGCGTCTCGTCGAAGCCGGTGTCGCTCATCGGGTTGGGCAAACCGGCGTTGGGGTAGCAGCTCACGAAGGTATCGCCCGCCACCTTGGCGAGCTCCTCGATGTACGGCCGCATCAAGGTCGCGCCGAGCGCGCAGTTCAGCCCCACCGCCAGCGGCCGCGCATGCCGCACGCTGTGCCAGAAGGCGCTCACCGTCTGGCCCGAGAGGATGCGGCCCGACGCATCGGTGACCGTGCCGGAGATGATCACCGGCAGCCGCTCGCCGGTCTCTTCCATCAGCTCGTCCAGCGCGAAGATCGCGGCCTTGGCGTTGAGCGTGTCGAAGATGGTCTCGACCAGGAAGAGGTCGCAGCCGCCTTCGAGCAGCCCCGCCGCCTGCTCTTTGTACGCGTCCTTCAGCTCGTCGAAGCTCACATTGCGCGCTGCCGGATCGTTCACGTCGGGGCTGATGCTCGCGGTGCGCGGCGTGGGGCCGAGCGCGCCGGCGACGAAGCGCGGCTTGTCGGCGCTCGAGAATTTGTCGCAGGCTTCGCGCGCCAGCTTCGCGCCGGCCACGTTCAGCTCGCGCGCCACGTGCGCGAGGCCGTAGTCTTCCTGCGCGACGGTGGTGGCGCCGAAGGTGTTGGTCTCGATGATGTCCGCGCCCGCGGCGAGGTATTGCTCGTGAATCTCGCGGATGACGTCCGGCCGTGAGCTGCAGCAGGTCGTTGTTGCCCTTCAGGTCCTTCGGGTGATCGCGGAAGCGCTCACCGCGGAAATCCGCCTCGCCGAGCTTGTAGCGCTGGATCATCGTGCCCATCGCGCCGTCGAGGATGGCGATGCGCTGCGCCAGGATGGCGGGCAGCGCCTGGGCGCGGGTGTAGTCGCGGCTGGGCGCCACGGATGACGCAAGGGAACTGGCGGGCGTGTTCATTCGTGGATTGTAGAAAGCCCGTCAAGCCCCCGCCGCGCGACGGTGACGCCGCCGCGCCCGCAGCGTCTGCACGCTGTGCAGGCCGTCGTGCGAGCTCGAGCGCGGGCCGCCGTCCATGACCGACACGTCCGTCTCGGCAAACAGCGAGGCGCGGAAGGCATTCTTGGCGGGCTTGTCGTCCACCGCCCAGAGCATCAACGCCCGGGCGGACATCGGCCGGGCAAAGAGGTAGCCCTGGAATTCGTCGCAGCCCAGCTCCAGCAGGATGTCGCGCTGGCGGATGGTTTCCACGCCCTCGGCCACCACCTTCAGTCCGATGGCGTGGGCGAGCTTGAGCACCGCATCCACGATGGCCTTGGCGTCGTCGTTCGTGTCCAGGTCCATCACGAAGCTGCGATCGATCTTCAGCTCCGTGGCCGGCAGCCGGCGCAGGTAGCTCAGGCTCGAATAGCCGGTGCCGAAGCCGTCGATGGACAGGTGGATGCCCGCCTGCCCCAGCCGCTCGAAGGTGCGCTGCGTGACCTGCGTGTCCTCCATCGCGACCGATTCGGTGATCTCGCAGGTGAGCCTCGACGGGTTCACGCCATGGCGCTTCAAGGCCGCCTGGATGCGCTCGACCAGGTCGTTCTGACGCATCTGGAACACCGACAGGTTGATCGCCACGCGCATCTTCAGCCCGCGCTCGCGCCAGACCTTGGCCTGGCGGCAGGCATCCTCGATCACCCAGTTGCCCAAGGCCCCGATCAGGCCGTGCCGCTCGGCCAGCGGGATGAACACGTCCGGGCTCAGCATGCCGCGCGCCGGGTGATGCCAGCGCAGCAGCGCCTCGGCAGCCGTCACCTGGCCGCTGCGCGCGTCGATCTTGGGCTGGTAGAACAGCTCCAGCTGCTTGTTCTCGATGGCGTGGCGCAGGTCGCGCAGCAGCTCGTGCTTGTCGCGTGCATCGTCCTGCATGCGCGGCTCGAACGCCATGTAGGTGGACCCACCCGCCGCCTTGGCCGCGTGCATGGCGGCATTGGCCCGGGCGATCAGCTTGGAGGCGCCGCCGTCTTCCGGGAAGCAGGCGATGCCGATGGATGCCGAGAGCTTGAGCTCGTGGCCGTCGCAATCGATGGGGCCGTCCAGCACCTGCAGCAGGTTGGCGGCGGCGCGCGCGAGTGACTGCCGGTCGAGCTGCCCCTGCAGCATCAGCAAGAATTCGTCGCCGCCCAGTCTGGCCAGGTTCTGCGCATTGACGCGCGGCGGCGAGATGAGGGTGCCCGCATGGGCGACCAGCCGGCGGCCGACTTCGCGCAACACGCTGTCGCCCAGCGCATGGCCGAAGGAATCGTTGACGCTCTTGAAGCCGTCCAGCCCGATGACCAGGAGCGCGAGGCGGCTGCCCTGGTTTTCCGCCTGGGTGGCCGTGCTGCGCAACGACGCTTCGAGGCCGACGCGGCTCAGCAGGCCCGTGAGCGGATCGGAGTACGGCGTGCGTTCGAGGTTGGCGTGCGCCTGCTGCAGCTGCGCGCCGAGCCGCTGATGACGTCCCACCATGCGGCGCTCCATGCGCCAGGCCTGCAACGCGAGCATGGACATGCCCGCAGCCAGCAGCGCCAGCAGCATCTCGCCTGCCGGCTGCGCCGGGCCGGGCATGGGCACGAAGGCCGCCAGCACCACCACCGGCAGGCCTTGCAGGAGTCCGACCGGCAGGGCCACGGCCGCACTGCGTTTCCAGGGTGACATCTGCTGGCGGCGCCGCCAGTGGGCGATTGCCCAGACGGCGCCGGCCTGCGCCAGGACTGCCGCCCCCGCCACGCTCAAGACCGCCGCCAGCGGCAGCTTCCAGTCCATGGACTGCGCCAGCGCCGCGACTTCAGCAAGTGTGAGGAAGGCGGCGCCGGCCGCCGCCGGCGCGCGGTGCCGTTTGCGGCGCGACAGCGCACCGGCGAAGGCCAGCAGCGACGCGCCAATGGACAGCGCCAGTGCCAGCGTCGCGCCACCGAGCGGCACGCTGGTGCTGCCGGCCAGCCCCATGGCGATGCACAGCACCCCCGACCAATGGCAGGCGCCCGCGATGATGGCCGCGGTGACGAGCCAGCTGCGCTGGACCCGAAAGTCCGCCATGTCGGTGCGCTGCGCGAGCGCCAGCGACAAGACCCCGCCGAACCACAGGCCCGCGCAGGCAGCCGCCAGCCGCATCGGCAAGGCGATGTCGGCCAGCAAGGACACGTCGGCGGGCGAACTCATGGGACAGCGGGGACCGGTTCTTCATGCGCAGGGCGCAAGAAGCTGCAGTCTGCATCGCCCTTTGCGTTGAACGCCGGGCCGGCGCTCGGCGCGAAGCGAAGGGCCGTGCAGGAATAACGCTTTCTTCGACGGCGTGCCTGTGGCGCAGCCGCCTGCGCGGCCATCGCCCTGCCGGGCAGGCGTCAGTGCCGGAACCCGATGCCCCGGCGCTGGCGCACCTCGGGCTTCACCTTGTGCTCGGCTTCGAGCTGCGCCAGGAATTCGTCGGGGTCGAAATCGGCGCCGAGGATGTCGACCTGCCGCTTCACCGAGGCAAAGTCGCCCGGCGCGAGCTGGTCCAGCTCGTGCAAACGGTCACGCTGCTCGGCGGTGAGCCTGAGCGCATCGCCTGCCAGCGCCTCGGCCACGAACATGCGCTCGCGCTGCTCGGCCGAGAGCGCCTTGAAGCGGATCTTGAAGGTGAAGCGGCGCAGCGCCGCTTCGTCCAGGTCTTCGAACAGGTTGGTGGTGCAGATGAAGATGCCCGCATAGCGCTCCATGCCCTGCAGCATCTCGTTGACCTCGCTCACCTCGTAGTTGCGCTCGGCCATCCGGCGGCTTCGCACAAAGCTGTCGGCCTCGTCCAGCAGCAGCACCGCCTGCTCGGCCTCGGCTTCCTCGAACATCGCGGCCATGTTCTGCTCGGTCTCGCCGACGAACTTGCTCACCAGGTCGGAGGCCTGGCGGATCATCAGCGGGCGCTGCAGCTCGTGCGCGATGTGCTCGGCCAAGGCCGTCTTGCCGGTGCCGGGCGGCCCGTGGAAGCACAGCGTACCGAAGCCCTTGCGGCGCAGCGCCTCGACGATCTTCGGGATCTCGAAGCGCGATTCGGTGTTGACGAGGCCCAGGTCGTACTGCGTCACCACGCGGCGTGGCCCGCGCCCAGCGAGCCCGTTGCCCAGCGCCTTGTCGGCATTGCCGATCTGCCGCTCGATCAAGGCCTCGACCTGCCCCGCCTCGCCGGCGAGGCGCGCGAACTTCACGGCCGTTCGCACCTGCGCCGGCGTGAGCCCGCGGCGTTCCGACAGCTTGGCCGCGAAGCCCTCGGACACCGGCACGCCGGCCAGCGCCTTCGTCACCAGGGCCTCGCGCGCGCCGGGCGGCGGGCTCTTGAGCTCGAGGTGGTACTGGAAGCGGCGGCGGAACGCCGGGTCGATCTGCTCGATGCGGTTGGTGACCCAGATCACCGGCACCGGGTTGGTCTCGAGGATCTGGTTGACCCAGGCCTTGCCGCTCACGCTGCCGCTGGGCATGCCGTCGCCGGTGTCCAGGCGCGCCATGAGCTGCGCGGCATCGGTGGAAATCGGCGGGAAGACGTCTTCCACCTCGTCGAAGAGCAGCGCGACGTTGCTGCCGCCCTTCAAGAACACCTGGCTGATCTGCAGTGAGCGATAGCGGTCGCGGCCGCTCAGCGAATTGCCGTCGCGGTCGGCGTATTCCACCTCGTACAGCTCCAGGCCGGCGGCCTGCGCGGCCACCTTGGCGAGCTCGGTCTTGCCGGTGCCGGGGGGCCCGTACAACAGCACGTTCACGCCCGGCTCCTTGTGCGTGACCGCGTTCTTCAGCATCGCGGTGAGCACCTTCTGGTCGTCGCCCACGTAATGGAAATCGCTGGGCGCGAGTTCGCTGCGGGTGGCCGGCCGGGTGAAGACGGCCATCAGGTCCGACGGGCCTTCGTACTGGCGCATGAGCACCGGCGGCAGCTGCTCGCTCACCTTCATCAGGTCGGCAAGGTCGGTGATGTTGTGCTCGGAGATGAGGTTCTCGACCATGCCGATGCGCTCGAGCCGCGAGCCCGCACGCAGGGCCTCGGCCACTTCGGTCTCGTTGACGCCGGCCACCGACGCGATCGCGGCATAGGCCTCCTGCGCGTTCGACACCTTGAACTCGACGAGCAGGCCGCGCAGGTCGCGCTGGTAGCGGGCGAGCGTGCCGTACAGCAGCAGGGCGCGCTCGGCAGGATTCAGCTGCAACAGGCCGGCAAGCGCGTCGATGTTCTTCTCGACGAGCGTCGATTCCTTCTTCAGGCTCCGGTCCAGCCAGTCGGCGGTAGCGCCCAGCACCGCGAGCAGGTCCTTGGGAGCGTCCTTGATGTATTCGTCGACGTAGAAGAAGAGCGTGGCTTCTTCGTAGGGCCCGCGCCAGCCGCCGTGGCGCTCCATGAAGGCCTCGTCGCTCAGTGCCTCATGGCCTTTCCACTGCTCGTTGCCCTTGCAGCGGCCGTTGAGGAATTCGCGCAGGCGCGCGAGCACCGAGGTGGGCCACACGAGATGGCGGCCGGTGAGCGACAGCAGGCTGTTCCAGTCGCGCCGCAGGTTGAAGCGCCCGACGTGCCGCATCGTGAGCGTGAGCACGAATTGCGAGCACATGCGATCGAGAACCGGCGCCTCTTTCAGGCCGGGGGACAGCACCACACGCACATCGCTCACGCTCTTGCCCATTCAGTCCTCCAGCAACGGGCACACCCGAAGAACATCTTGGCGCAGCATGCATCAGCACACAAGCCCCTGCTGCTGGAACGTAGGCCCCCCAGTCGCTGGCGCTCCTGCCCCCAAGGGGCGCCACCCAGCGGACCGGCAGAGCCGGATCCGCGGGCGTGGCTTGATGGGCGGCTCGCTGCGCTTGCCTCGGGGGGCGGGGTTGTCGTCTAGTGCAGGACGACGGGGTGTTGCATGATCGAGGAGAAGCGGCCGAGGTATTCGTCGATCTCCTCCTCGGAGGGTTCGCTTTCGATCAGTGCCTCGACGCCTTCCTTGAAGCTTTGCGCGAGGGCACCTTCGATGAATATTTCACGGCGCGCGAACTTGTCGACGATTTCGTAACCGCCGCGGTTGAGGCTGAATTCGCTTCCCGTGTCGGACGCGTCCGGCACGTCGAACATGACGACTGCGAAACTGTCCGAGTTGTAGAGCATTTGCATCGAGAACTCCTTGGCAGGAAGCTGAGTCCTTCAACGCAAAAATCAAGCCATGGGCCGACCGGCAGCCAGGCTGGCGGTGCCGGTTTGGTAAGCAGGGGTGAGCAAAGCCCGTGGTGCACTGCACCAGCGCCGTGGCTGACGCCCGGCAAGCCGTCAGGGCAACTGAATGTCGCGCAGCAGCAATTCGAAGGCATCGCCCCCCGCATTCGCGGTGAAGCGGGCGCGCACCGGCAAATGGCTGCGCACCGGCGCGAGCCATACCTCCACCGAGCGGTCGTAGGCCTTGCGGGGTTCGCGTGTAAATTTGACCGTTCGCCAAGTGCCCGCGTCGGTGCGCAGGTTCTCGGTCCCCACATAGCGAAACACCCACACGTCCGCATCGCCGGCCGCGCCGGACACGAAGAGCACGATCTTGCCCTCTGGCGCGGCCAGCTGCGGCTGGGCGTTGAGGATCGCGCCGATCTGCACCATCCAGCTCACGCGATCCTGGGCGCCCGGCACGAGGGGGAATTCGACCTGCGGCCCGGAATAGGTGATCTTTCCCTTGTCGCGCTGGAAGTTGGCGGCCGCCGTTGCGCGCCGCGAGCGGGTGTCGGTGTAGCGCACGGGCGCGAGGCCGTGCGCGTCCAGCAGGCCGGCGCTGACCTGCGTGAGCAGGTTCATGCCGGCGAGGCTGCCCTCGAGCCGCGCCTCGTAGTGATCGGCGGACGGCTTCCAGGACAGCTCACCGGTGCCGGAGAAGAAACCGCGATGGAGCTCATAGCGCAGCCGGAAGGCGGGCGGCAGCACCGTGCGGTAGACGGGGACGGCGTCGCCTTGGGTGGCGGCGGACGCCGCGGCAGGGGCGGTGGCTGTCACGGAGGACGACACGGTTGCCGCGGGCGCAGCAACCTGCAGGATCAAGCCGGCGTCGATGTCGGCTTCAGGGGATTCGACCGGTTGCTGCGCCTGGATCGCGACATCCACTGGCAGGGGTGGCACATCGACTCGCTTCGCCTTCGCCGGGGCCGCCGGCTTGCCCGGGCGCTGGGCCTCGGCGGGCAGGCTGTCTGCGGTCGCGGCAGGCACGGGCGCGGGCACTTCCCTCACCTGCAGCGCCACTGCGCGCGACGCATCAGCGGGCGCGGGCAGGTCCACGCCGGGTGCCAGCAGCCATCCATGCAGCGACGCGGCAGCGACGGCCGCAACCGCCAGCACCTGCCATCTCGGACGAGCTCGGCGCGGTGCCAGGCTGGACGGTTCGTTGAGCATCGACAATGGAGGGATCGGACAACATCGGGCGCCGCGAGCGCCGACACGCATGAAACTCGCAAGCTACAAGGACGGATCGCGCGACGGACAACTCGTCGTGGTGTCGCGCGACCTGAGCACGGCCCATTATGCGACCGGCATCGCGACGCGATTGCAGCAGGTGCTGGACGACTGGAACTTCCTCTCGCCGCAGCTCGAAGACCTGTACCAGACGCTCAACCATGGCAAGGCGCGCCATGCTTTCGCCTTCGATCCGAAGCAGTGCGCCGCGCCGCTGCCGCGCGCCTACCAGTGGGCCGACGGCTCGGCCTTCATCAACCACGTCGAGCTTGTGCGAAAGGCCCGCAACGCCGAAGTGCCCGAGAGCTTCTACACCGACCCGCTGATGTACCAGGGCGGCAGCGACGACTTCCTCGGCCCCTGCGACGACGTGGTGGTGGCGAGCGAAGACTTCGGCATCGACTTCGAGGCCGAGGTGGCGGTGATCACCGGCGACGTGGGCATGGGCGCGTCGCCCGACGAGGCGCTGGAGGGCATCCGCCTGCTGATGCTCGCCAACGACGTGAGCCTGCGCAACCTCATACCGGCCGAGCTCGCCAAGGGCTTCGGCTTCTTCCAGAGCAAGCCGGCCACCGCCTTCAGCCCGGTCGCCGTCACGCCCGATGAGCTCGGCGCTGCGTGGCAGAAGGGCCGCGTGCACCTGAAGCTCGAAAGCGTGTGGAACGGCAAGCGCGTGGGCCTGACCGACGCCGGCCCCGAGATGACCTTCCACTTCGGCGAGCTGATTGCGCACATCGCCAAGACGCGCAACGTGCGCGCCGGCAGCATCGTCGGCTCGGGCACCGTGAGCAACAAGGACTGGTCGCGCGGTTATTCGTGCATCGCCGAGAAGCGCGCGATCGAGACCATCGAGAACGGCGCGCCGAAGACGGAGTTCATGCACTTCGGCGACACCATCCGCATCGACATGAAGGGCTCGGACAACTCGAGCGTGTTCGGTGCGATCGACCAGAAGATCGCGCCGCTGCACCCGGTGGCGGTGCCGCCGCCGCCCGTGGAGAGCACGGAGTGAACGCCGGCCGTCGCGCCGTGCGCGCCTGGTTGCTCGCGCTGGCCTTCGTGCTGGCGGCGCTCGTCGCGCCGGGCCTCGCGCGGGCGCAAGCCAACTGCCCGCCCGCGGCCGAACCGCCGGCGATCGACGTCCTCGCGCTCGGCGACCATCCGGACCACGGCTTCCTGTGGCGCATCGAGAAGGGCGGGCGCAGCTCCTGGCTCTACGGCACCATGCACGTCGCTCGCCGCGAGTGGGCCACGCCCGGGGGGACCGTCCTGGCCGCGATCGTCGGCAGCGACGTCGTCGCGCTGGAGCTGGACGTGCTGGACCCGGCCATCATGCGGCGGATGATGGCGGCCATGGCGCCGCGCCCGCAGGACGCCGTCGACAATGCGCTGAAGGCACGGTTGATCGCGCAGATCAAGGCCGCCTGCCTGCCCGAGCAGCTGCTCACCGTCATGTCGCCCGAGATGGCATCGACCAGCCTGGTCGTGATGGCTGCGCGCCGCGAAGGCCTGGACCCGGCCTACGCCATCGACCGCTCGCTCGCCGCCGCCGGTCGCGAGATCGGGCGCGCGGTCGTCTCGCTCGAGACGCCGGAGCAGCAGGTCGCCGCGCTTCGCAGCCGCAGCCGCGCGCAGGCGCAGGAATCGATTTCACAGACGCTGGACTCGCTGGAAAACGGCGAGGCCGTACCGCTGCTGCGCCGCATGGCCGACGTGTGGGCCGAGGGCCGCTTCAGCGAACTCGACCGCTACGAGGAGTGGTGCATGTGCATGACCACCGAAGCCGAGCGTGCGCTGATGAAGCGTCTGCTCGATGAACGCAACCCGGCCATGGCACAGCGCATCGACGCGATGCACAACAGCGGCAAGCGCGTGTTCGCCGCGGTGGGCAGCCTGCACATGATCGGGCCGACGGGCCTGCCGCAGTTGCTGGCCAAGCGCGGCTACAAGGTGGAACGCGTGGAGTTCGAGCCGCCGGGCGCCATCGCTCGCAAGCCATGAAAAAGGCCGCGCCCCGCGCGGCCTTTTTTCTGATCAGCCGCCAGCCCGATGAGGCCGGCGTCGATCGATCACTGCAGCTTCAGCGTGTAGGTGCCGGTGCTGCCCGTCTTGCCCGCGTAGTACACGACCTTGACGTAGTAGGTCGCGGACGCGCCGCTGTTGGTGGTGCTGGCCGTGTCGACCGCGCCCGTGCCCTTGATGCTCTGCGCCACCGCCGTCGTCGACGTGCCCTTGTAGATGTACAGGTCGTAGTCGGACGTGCTGTTGGGCGTGAGCGTCGCAGTCAGGGACCCGCCCGAGGGCACGGTGACCTTGAAGTAGTCGACGTCGCTCGAGGCGCTCATGGTGCCGTTCACCGTCACCGGCCGCGTCACCGCCTGCGCGGTCGAGGTCGAGTTGTTGGACTCGACTTCGGCCACCGTGGTGGGCGGAGTCACGCCGCCGCCGGCCGCATCGACCGCGGCATTGGCATCGACGATGCCGGTGCCGCACTGCGAGCAGGTGGCCGGGAAGGCACGCGTCGAGCCCTTGAGCAGCGACTCGACCTGGTCGGGCGTGAGCGACGAGTTCTTCGACAGCATCAGCGCCACCACGCCTGCCACATGGGGCGTCGCCATCGACGTGCCCTGGTAGTAGGCGTAGTTGTCGGCGCCCGGCGACGTCGTGCCCGCGTTGAGCGTGGACAGGATGCCGTTGGCAGCACTCGAGCGCATGTCGCCGCCGGGTGCGGCCACGTCCACGATCGAACCGTAGTTCGAGTAGTAGGCACGCCCGCCGCTGCGGTTCACTGCCGCCACCGCGATCACGCCGCTGCAGTTGGCAGGCGACGAGTTCGACGCGTTGGTGTTCTCGTTGCCCGCGGCCACCACCACCACCGTGCCCCGGCTGCGTGCCGAGTTGATGGCGTTCTGCGACGTCGTGTCGCAAGCGCCGCTGCCGCCCAGCGACATGTTGATGACGCGCGCCGGGTTGGCGTTGGCCGGCAGGCCGGACACCGTGCCGCCCGAGGCCCACACCATGCCGTCGGCGATGTCGGAGGTGTAGCCGCCGCACTTGCCGAGCACGCGCACCGGAACGACCTTCGCGTTGAAGGCCACGCCCGCCACGCCGCTGCCGTTGTTGGTCACCGCCGCGATGGTGCCGGCCACGTGCGTGCCGTGCCAGCTGCTGGACTCGTCCTGGGTCGGCTGGCCGCCGCCGCATTCGCCCGCGACCACGGCGTCGCCGGGGTCCTTCGGGTCGCTGTCGCGGCCGTTGCCGTCGTTGGAGATCGTCGTGTCGGCGATCATGTCGTAGCCGGGCAGGATGTTGGCGGCCAGGTCGACGTGCGGGCGGTAGCCTGTGTCGATCACCGCCACCACCACGCCCGAGCCGGTCGACTTGTCCCAGGCGGCGGGCAGGTTCAGGCCGGCGGTGGATTCGAAGTACTGCCACTGCTGGCCGTACTGCGTGTCGTTGGGCACGAACATCGGATGCATGATCCGGTCGGCTTCGGCGTACTCGACATTCGGGTCGGCCGCGGCGATCTGCTGCGCGATGCGCTGCACGTCGGCATGCGCGAGGCGTTGGTCGAGCTTCATCACGTGCGTGTCGAAGGCGCCGACGCGCAGGAGCTTCATCTGCACGCCCGAGCGCAGGGCGACATCCTGCGCATTGCGGTGCAAGGTGGCGCGATCGCCAGCCGTCGAGCTCGCCGCCACGCCCATCAAGCCGCTTCGGTACTTGATGATGATGCGATCCGTGGGCGGCGACTGGTTGGCACCCGATAGGGCGCTGGGCGCGACTGCCTGGCTGAAGGCAGTTCCGCCGGCGCTCGCGGCTTGTGGCCCGAGCATTGCCAGCGCGAGTGCGCCGAAGGCGATGGCCGCGAGGCCTCGCCGTTCTTCGTTCCGTCTCATTCGAAAACCCTCCTGAGGTAACGCCGGCGCGGGATTGGCCAGCGCGGGCCGCAGACTCGGTGAAATTCGCACGACGGTCCACTAGGGTAAGTCTGGTACCGACGGGTACCGATTGCATTTGGTGCATGCCGGCCACAGGTGAACGCTTTATTTCCCCTCTGTCAGGGCACCGCCGCAGGGCCACCGAAATTACGCCTGCTTTCACAAGGCCCTTTCGTGGCAACTCCCGAAGGCGGCAGGGGTTTCGCACCGCCCGGCATGGCTTGTGATATTCGCGCGTGTCCGCCCGCCAAAGGGTCGCCCCTGTAGGCCGGCGCGGCAACTTATGCACAATCAAACGCACCCCACACCGCACGAGGAGACTCCATGGCCGACGCGCCCGCCTTCACCAAGCTCGTTCCCGGGTTCGATTTCCTGCAGGGCCTCGTGAAGAACGCCGGCTCCGCCTTGCCCAACATCGGGCAGTGGGTCGCGCCCACGCTCAACCCGGAAGAGCTGGAAAAGCGCATCGAGGAGCTGCGCACGGTGCAGTTCTGGCTGGAGCAGAACGCCCGCATGCTGGGCGCCACCATCCAGGCGCTGGAAGTGCAGCGCATGACCTTGTCCACGCTCAAGACCATGAACGTGCAGATGGACGACCTGCGTGAATCGCTGAAGATCCGCATGCCCGGCACGAGCGACAAGCCGGCCGACGAGGCGGCGCCGGCACCCGACACGTCGGCGGCTGCCAAAGCGTCGGCCAAGTCGCCCGCACGCAAGTCCGCGCCGGCCAGGGGCAGCCAACCGGCCGAGTCGTCCACGTCGCCGGTAGACCCCATGCAATGGTGGGGTGCACTCACCAAGCAGTTCACCCAGCTGGCCACCAGCGCCATGAAGGACAGCGCCACCGACGCGGCCAAGAACCTCGCCACCTCGATGGTCAAGCAGAGCTTCGACGCCGCCGGCCAGACGATCAAGAAGGCGGTGGCAGTGCCGGCCAACGCGGCGCGCAAGTCGGCCGCCGCGCCACGCAAGCGGCGCAGCACCTGATGACCAGCCACGAGGAGCGTCGCGCGATGAAGATGTTCCTGCATGCCCATGCGACGCATCCGGATGCGCACATGGCGCTTGCGCTCGCCGCCGCGCAGGCCGAAGCGCAGCGCGCCTCGAGCGACGCGATCACGCATCCGACTCTCGGCTGGCTCTACCTCACTGACCACTTCGCCGCGCAGGCCGATGCCCTCCTCGCCGATGTGCAGCGGCGCTGGCCCGGCGTGTCCTGGGTGGGCGCGGTCGGCGTGGGCATCGCGGCCAACGGCGCCGAGTACTTCGACGAGCCGGCGGTGTCGCTGCTGCTGGGCGACCTGCCGCGCGACCGTTTCCGCGTGTTCTCGGGCGTGCGCCCGCTGGGCGGCGGGCCGGCGGGTTTCGACGCGGCCGCCGCGCAGGTGCACGCCGACCCAAACACCAGCGAGCTGGCCGAGCTCATCAGCGAACTCGCCGACCGCACCTCCACCGGCTACCTGTTCGGCGGGCTCGCGTCCGCCCGCGCCGACGCGACGTCGGGCCAGGGCTGGCCGGCGCGCTGCGTGCACATTGCCGACGGTGTGTTCGAGGGCGGCCTCTCGGGCGTGGCCTTCGGGCCGGACGTGGCCATCGTCTCGCGCGTGACCCAGGGCTGCCAGCCGGTGGGGCCGGTGCGGCACGTCACCGCCGCCGACCGCAACGTGGTGCTTGCGCTGGACGGCGAGCCGGCGCTGGAATGCCTGTTGCGCGACATGAACATCAACGGCCGCGAGCCGCGCGAAGCCTTGCCGCGGCTGAGGCAGACGCTGGTGGGCCTGAGCGATCCTCAGGATGCGGCGCTCGCGCGCGGCGGCCAGTTCGGCACCGACACCCGCGTGCGCCACCTCGTGGGGCTGGACCCGGCGCGACACGGCATCGCCATCGCCGACCTGGCCCCGGTCGGCACGCAGCTGGCCTTCTGCCGGCGCGACACCGAGGCCGCGCGGCGCGACCTGGTGCGCATCTGCACCGAGATCCGCGAGGAGCTGGAACCCGAGACGCTGTCGCTGGAGACGGCGCTCGCCATGCAGGGCCATGGCATCGACGGCGCCACGCACCCCGCCCGGCGCATCGCGGGCGCCATCTACGTGAGTTGCGCGGGTCGCGGCGGCGGCCACTTCGGCGCGCCGTCGGCGGAGCTGGCGATCGTGCGGCAGGCGCTGGGCGACGTGCCGCTGGCCGGCTTCTTCGCCGCCGGCGAGATCGCCCGCCACCACCTCTACGGCTACACCGGGGTGCTGACGGTCTTCCCGGCCTGATGACCCGTTGCCGGATCGAAACCGAGTTGACTGGGCGAGGCCCCGTCGGCGTTACAGTGCCTGGGCCCATGAACGCCCCGTCGCGAAACGACCTTGCCCCCGCCGACGACCGTGCCCATCGACGCACGCAGGTGGTCGCCGAACTGCGCGCCGTGCTGCCGCCGCACGCGCTGCTGTGGCACACCGAAGACACGGTGCCCTACGAGTGCGACGGCCTCACCGCCTACCGCCAGCAGCCGCTGGTCGTCGCCCTGCCCGAGACCGAGGCGCAGGTCGCAGCCGTCCTCAAGGTCTGCCACCGGCTCGAGGTGCCCGTGGTGGCACGCGGGGCGGGCACCGGCCTGTCCGGCGGCGCGCTGCCGCATCACCTGGGCGTGACGCTGAGCCTCGCGAAGTTCAACCGCATCCTGGGCATCGACCCGCTGGCCCGCACGGCGCGTGTGCAGTGCGGCGTGCGCAACCTCGCGATCAGCGAGGCCGCGGCTGCGCATCGGCTGTACTACGCGCCCGACCCGAGCAGCCAGATCGCCTGCACCATCGGCGGCAACGTGGCGGAGAACTCCGGCGGCGTGCACTGCCTCAAGTACGGCCTCACGCTGCACAACGTGATGCGCGTGCGCGGCTTTCTCGCGGACGGCAAGCCGGTGGAGTTCGGCAGCGAGGCGCTCGATTGCGCGGGCCTGGACCTGATGACGGTGCTCGTCGGCAGCGAGGGCATGCTGGCCGTGATCACCGAGGTGACGGTGCGGCTCATCCCGTCGCCGCAGGTGGCGCGCTGCATCATGGCGAGCTTCGACGACATCCGGCATGCGGGCGATGCGGTGGCCCAGGTGATCGCGGCCGGCATCATTCCGGCAGGCCTTGAGATGATGGACAAGCCGATGACGGCAGCCGTCGAATCCTTCGTGCATGCGGGCTATGACCTCGATGCCGCGGCCATCCTGCTGTGCGAGAGCGACGGCGCGCCCGAGGAAGTGGACGAAGAGATCGCCCGCATGGTGGAGGTGCTGCGTGCCAGCGGCGCGAGCGGCATCCAGGTGAGCGAGAACGAGGCGCAGCGCCTGAAGTTCTGGAGCGGCCGCAAGAACGCGTTTCCCGCGAGCGGGCGCATCAGCCCCGACTACATGTGCATGGATTCGACCATCCCGCGCAAGCGCCTGGCCGACATCCTCATCGCCATCGCGCAGATGGAGAAGAAGTACGGCCTGCGCTGCGTGAACGTCTTCCACGCGGGCGATGGCAACCTGCATCCGCTCATCCTGTTCGACGCGAACGATGCCGACCAGCTGCACCGCTGCGAGCAGTTCGGCGCCGAGATCTTGGAGACGAGCGTTGCGCTGGGCGGCACCATCACCGGCGAGCACGGCGTCGGCATCGAAAAGCTCGCCTCGATGTGCGTGCAGTTCTCGCCCGAGGAGCGCGAGCAGATGATGGGCGTCAAGCGCGCCTTCGACCCGAAGGAGCTGCTCAATCCGGGCAAGGTCATTCCCACACTCCACCGCTGCGCCGAGGGCGGCAAGATGCATGTGCGCGGCGGGCTGTTGCCCTTCGCCGATCTCCCCCGCTTCTGAGGCCCGAGTTCCAGGAATCCCGCCTTCGACATGAGCCACGACGACCCCGCCCTGAGCCGCTTGATCGACCAGGTGAAGAACGCCGCCGCGGCCTCGCGCACGCTGGACATCCACGGCGGCAACACCAAGGCCTTCTACGGCGAGCCCGCGCGCGGCGACGTGCTGGACACGACGCCGCTGGCGGGCATCTCGAGCTACGAGCCGACCGAGCTCGTCGTGACGGCACGCTGCGGCACGCGGCTCGCCGAGCTGGAGTCGACGCTCGCCGAGCGCGGGCAATGCCTTGCCTTCGAGCCGCCGCGTTTCGGCGCGGGCGGCACGGTGGGTGGCATGGTCGCGGCCGGCCTCTCGGGGCCGTCGCGCGCGGCGGTCGGCTCGGTGCGCGATTTCGTGCTGGGCGCGAGCCTGCTCAATGGCCGCGGCGAGGTCTTGAGCTTCGGCGGCCAGGTGATGAAGAACGTCGCGGGCTACGACGTGTCGCGCCTGCTCGCGGGCTCGATGGGCACGCTGGGCGTGATCCTCGAGGTGTCGCTCAAGGTGCTGCCGGTCGCGCCCGCCAGTGCGACGCTGCGCTTCCAGCTCGACGAGGCCAGCGCCATCCGCCGCATGAACGAATGGGGTGGCCAGCCCTGGCCGATCAACGCCAGCGCCTGGTGGAACGGCATGCTGGTGATCCGGCTGCGCGGCGCGTTCGCGGCGGTCAATGCGGCCATCGGCCGGCTGGGCGGCGAGCTGATCGAGGCCGAGGTCGGCACGCAGTTCTGGCAAGGCCTGCGCGACCACAGCGACGAGTTCTTCGAGCATGCGGTGGATGCCGTCAAAGGCGGTGCGACGCTGTGGCGCCTGTCGCTGCCTTCGACCACGCCGCCGCTGGCGCTGCACGGCGAGACGCTCATCGAATGGGGCGGCGCGCAGCGCTGGGTCGTCACGCCGCAATCGGCTGCGAGCCTGCGCGAGCTGGTCCAGCAGGCGGGCGGCCACGCCACCGTCTTTCGCGCCCGCGACAAGTCGGCCGGCGTGTTCGCGCCACTGGCGCCGGCGCTCATGCGCATCCACGCCGAACTGAAGGCTTCCTTCGATCCGGCCGGGGTGTTCAACCCGGGCCGGCTCTATCCGGGCCTGTGAGTCCATCAGCCCCCATCACATGCAAACCAAGCTCGCACCCGAATTCAAGGACACGCCCGAAGGCCAGGAGGCCGAGGCCATCCTGCGCAAGTGCGTGCACTGCGGCTTCTGCACCGCGACCTGCCCGACCTACCAGCTGCTGGGCGACGAGCTCGACGGGCCGCGCGGGCGCATCTACCTCATCAAGCAGGTGCTCGAAGGCCAGGCGCCCACGCGCAAGACGCAGCTGCACCTGGACCGCTGCCTCACCTGCCGCAACTGCGAGACGACCTGCCCGTCGGGCGTGCAGTACGGCAACCTGGTGGAGATCGGCCGCAACATCGTCGAGGCAAAGGTCGAGCGGCCGCGCGGCGAGCGCACGGTGCGCTGGCTGCTGAAGGAAGGCCTGACCTCCTCCGCCTTCGGCCCGGCGATGAAGCTCGGCCAGGCGATGCGGCCACTGCTGCCCGCCGCACTGCGCAACAAGGTGCCGGCCAAGGCGGACGCCGAGGCGCATCGCTGGCCCACGCGCACGCACCCGCGCGCGGTGCTGCTGCTGATGGGCTGCGTGCAGCCGGCGATGATGCCCAACATCAACAGCGCGACGGCCCGGGTGCTGGACGCCGCGGGCATCCAGACGGTGGTGGCCGATGAAGCCGGCTGCTGCGGCGCCATCCGGCTGCACCTGAACGACCACGAAGGCGGGCTCGCGGACATGCGGCGCAACATCGACGCGTGGTGGCAGGCGGTGTCGTCGGGCAAGGTCGAGGCGATCGTGATGAACGCCTCCGGCTGCGGCGTGACGGTGAAGGAATACGGCCACGCGCTGGCGCACGACCCGGCCTATGCGCAGAAGGCGGCGCGCATCTCCGAGCTGACGCGCGACCTGAGCGAGCTGCTGCCCGCCCTCGTGCCGACGCTCAAGAGCAAGGTCCGCCGGCGCAAGGTGACCCGGCTGGCGTACCACCCGCCCTGCACCCTGCAGCATGGGCAGCAGGTGCGCGGCGGGGTGGAGGCTTCATTGAAGGCCCTGGGCTTCGAGGTGCAGCTGCCGTCGGCCGAAAGCCACCTGTGCTGCGGCTCGGCGGGCACGTATTCGGTACTTCAGCCGGAGCTGGCCTACGCCCTGCGCGACCGCAAGCTCGGCCAGCTCGAACCGCTGCAGCCGCAGACGATCGTGTCGGCGAACATCGGCTGCATCCAGCATCTGCAAAGCGGCACGCAGACGCCGGTGCGGCATTGGATCGAGGTGGTGGACGAGGCGCTGGGTTAGCGGCTGACGGGTTGTCGGGCAGATGATCGGGCTTCCCCGGCCGCCGCGCGGTGCGAGCGCGCTTGGCCACCAAACCCTCGCGCAGCTGCGGGTCCATCGGCGCCCGGCTGTGCTCGTTGTTCTGCTGCACGAGGCGCGACAGCAGGTCCATGAACCTGCGCTGTTCCACCGCGTTCAGCGGCGCGACCATGCGCCGCTCGCTGCGCTCGAGCAGGGGTACCACCCGCTTGAGCAGCCTTGCGCCTTCGTCGGTGATGTGAAGCTCGTTGCTGCGGCGATCGCTTTCCGAACGTTCGCGCGTGATGAAGCCCCGCGCCTCCAGCCGGTCGAGCACCTTCACCACCGTGGTCTTGTCGAAGGCGATGAGCCCCGACAGCCGCACCTGGTCGATGCCCGGCACGTCGCGGATGATGCTCATCGCGGCGAACTGCACCGAGGTGATGCCCAGCGCACCCGCTTCCTCCTGGAACAGGCCTTGCGAGATCTGGTTGAGCCTGCGGATCAGATGGGCGGGCCGGGTGTGGAATGTGTCGAGCGACAAGCAGGTCTCCTGGGATGATGCGGCCTTCAACGCACGTCACACGGCACGTGCAGCATCCCGGGATTATCAAGAGCGTGAGCGCTCGCACGAAGCGCGGACCCTTGTAGCAAACACTCCAATCCACCAATTCTTCTTCCTCAGGTACGTACCTTGCCTGCGTGCCGTTCTTGTTGTCTTGCACGTCTTGTCCCGTATCACCCGCAGCATCGAACAATCATGATCATCGACATCTCCCCGCTGGCCGCACTCGACGAGATCGAGGTGCGGTCGAGCGACATCCACGGCATGGGCGCCTTCGCCCTGCGCGGCATGCCGCCGGGCCACCTCGTGGGCAAGTACGAAGGCCGGCGCTACTCGCCGACCGACGAAGGCGAAGGGCCCTGGGACCATTCGCTCACCTATCTCTTCGGGCTGTCCGACGGCACGCTCATCAACGGCGCCGAAGGCGGCAACGCGACGCGGCACATCAACCATTCGTGCGCGCCCAATTGCCAGGCCTGCGAGGAATTCGACGAGGACGGCGAGCTGCACATCGTGATCCGCACCAGGCGGCGCGTGCGGGCCGGCGAAGAGCTGTTCATCGACTACCGGCTCGACGTGGCGGACGCGGATGCGGCCGACTACCAGTGCCGCTGCGGTGCGCCGCGCTGCCGCGGCACGATGGCCGCCCCCTGAGGCGCGCCGCCGCGGGCGCTGCACCTCAGGAGGTGCGGCGCAGCTTGTCGATCCGCTTGCGCGCCGCGCGTGCCACGAACTGCCGCTCGAAGTAGCTCGCCTGCTTGAGCAGGTGGTCGCCCTGCGACTGACAGTCGTTCTGCGTGCGCTCCAGGTCGGCCGGCGGGATGTTGGACTGTGCCTTCTCGGCCGCCTTGAGCAAGGCGTCGGCCTCGGGCCCGCGCACGCCCTGCTTGTAGACGGTGCCGACGAAGGCGAACGACGCCGTCACCACGGGCAGCAACTGCCCTTCGGCAGCCGCGTCGCCGTTGCGCAAACGCTGGGCCATCGGCTCGGCACGTGCCTGCAGGGCCGCGACGCAGGCCGCCGCCTGTTGCGGGTTCGGATCGGCCGCGACCGCGGCTAAGGCCGGCAGTACCAGCGAGATCGCAAGAAACCAGGACTGACGCATGAGCATGGACTCCATGGAACGCCTTGCTGCAAACCGGGTGCCCGGGTGGGGGTCGGCATCCCCAGAAGGGTGCGGGAGCGCGTTCCCGGCACTTCGCCGCCTGAACCGCACGGCCGTTTGGAACGCCATTTTCAGAACGTTTAAAGGTCACATCAGGCCGACCGGCGACTACCGCGGCGACACTATCTCTGTTCCCCGCGGGGAGGCAGCCCCACCAAGGTGGCGCCGCGGCACTTCGAGGTGCGACTCAGCACAGCATGCCGAAGCGGGTATTCCCAAAGGGGCCAGTGTTGGCCCCTTTTTTTTTGAGGAACTGGGCCCCCCAGTCGCTTCGCTCCTGCCCCCGAGGGGCGCCACCTGGCGGGCTGGCAAAGCCAGTCCCGCGGGTGTTGCTTGATTTGTCGCTTGCTGCGCTCGCTTCGTTTCTCTTTTACAGGCCGACCATTGCTGTCAGGTCTTCGGCGGAGACTGCGCCGTCGTGCTTGCCGAACTGGCCGTTCTTGCTGTTGCGGTAGACGATGAGCGGGACGCTCTCGGCGCCCAGGCTCTTGAAGATGTCGGTGTTGGCCTTGACCTTGGTCAGCACGTCGTCGCTCAGGTTCTGCGGCACGGTGATGCCGCCGCCGTGTGCGAGCACGCTGGTTTCGTTTTCGGTCATCGCGGCCACCGGGTCCTTGGCGGACAGGATGGTCGCGCCCTGCGGGCCGGACGAGCTGCGCAGCAGGCCGATGGGCATCCACACGATCTTCAGCTTGGTTTGCAGCGCCTGGGCGTTGTTCCACAGCGCGGCACAGTGCGGACAGGTCGGGTCGAAGAAGACATAGACCGTGTTGGCTGCCATCACCGGGCCGGTGGTGAAGCCCGTGCCCTTGGACGCTGCCTCGTAGGCGTCGCGCTGCGTCTGCGGCGCGGCGGCCGGGGCGGCGCTGGCGGCGGGCGCCGTGGTGCCGCTGGTCACGGTGGCCGGGGCGGTTGCCGTCGATTCGGGCGCGGGCTTGTCGCAGCCGGCGAGTGCGAGGGCGACGACGGCCAGGGCGCTGGCGTTCAGAAGATGGCGGTGGGCATTCACGAAACAGGATCCTTCCAGAGAAGCGGCTGGTTGCCGGCACAGGCTTTGGGCCGTTTGGCGCGCGGGAGTTCACGCCGAAGTGTCGAATTTACCCGCTTCAGGCGGCATGGCCTTCCGCCGCCAGGGGTTCGGGGCGTGCGCGCAGCGCCCACATGACACCGGCGACCAGGCAGGCGATGCCGGCAAGCGTCGGGCCCGCGGGCACGCGGCCGCGCAGCACGAAGGCATAGGCCAGCGCCGACAACGTCTCGAACACGATGAGCTGGCCGGCCAGCGTGGTGGGCAGCCGCTGGCTCGCCTCGTTCCAGCACAGCGTGCCCAGCCATGAGGCGAAGAGGCCGATGGCGAGCATGAGCCCCGCGAAGAGCAAGGGGGTGGGGCCGAGCGGCATGGCGAAAGCCGAGCCGCTCGCCGCGTTCCAGGCCCAGAAGCCGAGGAAGCCCGCGAGGGCCAACGGCAGCGTCGCGATGCCCTGGGCCGTGGCCCAGCTGCGCGGGCTGCGGTCAGGGTGGGCGCGCAGCCAGTCGGCATTGCGGATGGGGTACCACGTCCAGCAGACGAGCGCGCCGATGGCCAGCAGCGCACCGAAGGCATAGCGGCCGAGGTCGGCATGCGTGTCGGCGCGCAGTTGCTCGATCTCGACCTGGTTCACGAGGGTGATGCCCGCGGCGATCACGAGCAGCGAGGGCGCGAGCTTGCGCCAGGGCAGCTGGCCGTCGCGCCGTGCATCGCGCAAGTTGGAAGTGATCGCGATGACCACCGGCAGCGTGCCGATGATCATCGTAGGCAGCGGCCCGCCGGCGCGCTGGATGGCCGCCGCCAGGCACAAGTAGTAGAGGACGTTGCCCACCATCGACAGCTTCAGCGCCTCGAGCCAGTCGGCGCGCGTGAGCTGCGAGAGCCGGCGGCGATCGAGCCATGCCAAGGGCAGCGCGATCACGCCGAACGCGAGGTAGCGCGCGAAGGACAGCAGGGCCGCCGGGTACTCCGGCAGCATCAGCGGAGCAATGAAGACCAGCCCCCACATGAGGCCGGCGGCAAGCGCGAACAGGGTGCCGAAAAGCATGCCGCAAGTGTGACCGTGCGACGCCGGCCGGTCTTGTACGGGCTTGCTCTGCCCCCGCCGATTCAGCGCGCCGCCAGCAGGCCCAGCTGCTGCTGATACCGGCCGGGCGTGACGCCGTACATGCGGGCGAAGCGGCGCGTGAGGTGTGCCTGGTCCACGAGCCCCACCTCTGCCGCGACGGCCGCCGGCGAGCCCCCCACCGCCAGCAACTGCTTGGCGCGGAACAAGCGCAGCGCCATCAGCACCTGGTGGGGCGTGGCGTGATGGCGCGCCTTGAAGCGGCGCTGGAAGTGGAAGGGGCTGAGGTCGGCCACTCGCGCCAGGTCGTCCAGTCTCAGCGAATCGGCCAGGCGGTCGCGCATCAGGGCCACCGCACGGTCCAGGCCGGCATCGCTGCCGATCCGGCACGCGTCCGAGGTCCGATGGCCACGTGCCAGCGGACGCACGGCATCGAGCAATTCCATCAACGCGCCGTCGCGGGACAGTGCGTCGTCGGTGCGCCACATCAGCGCCAGCAAGGCGTTGACGCGTTGCGCCACTGCGGCCTCGTGCGCCACCGGATCGGCGAACCACCATCCGCGCTCGCCCGTCACCGCCTCCACCACCTCGGGCTCGATGTAGATCATGCGGTAGCGCCAGCCCTGCGGCGTCTCGGCGCGTCCCGTGTGCAGCACGTCGGGGTTCATGAGCACGACCGATTGCGCGGGCGCCAGGTGCTCGCTGCCGCGGTAGCGAAAGCGCTCGACGCCTGACTCGATCGCGCCGAGCCCGAAGCCTTCATGCACGTGCGGATCGAAGGCGAAGCGCACGATGTGCGCCTGGTACAGCTCGATGCCCTCCCGGTGCATGCGCTTGAACTGCGCCGCATCGCGAGGATGCTCGAACGCGGCGGGAACGGCTGCGCATCCGGGCGACCGTTCCCCGTCCATCACCACACCTTGCAGGGTTTCTCGCGCACCATCGGCTGGCCGGGCTTGCAGGAGAAGGCCCGCGCGAACTCCGGCATGTTGGACACCACGCCGTTCACGCGGTAGCGGCCCGGCGAATGCGGGTCGGTCAGCGCGCGCAGGCGCCGCGCTTCGGGCCGTGCGTTGTTGCAGGCCCATTGCGCCATGCCGATGAAAAAGCGCTGGTCGGGCGTGAAGCCGTCGATGTCCTGCAGCTTCTGGCCGGCGGTGGTCGCCTTCCACGCGACGTACGCGAGGATGGTGCCGCCGAGATCCGCCACGTCTTCGCCGAGGGTGAGCTTGCCGTTGATCTTGATGTCGTCGATCACCGTGTAGCCGGAGTACTGGTTGACGATGCACGAGGTGCGCTTGACGAATTCGTCGGCGTCCTTCTTGGTCCACCAGTCGCGCAGGTTGCCCTGCGCATCGAACTGCCGGCCTTCGTCGTCGAAGCCGTGCGTCAACTCATGGCCGATCGTGGCACCCGTGTTGCCGAAGTTGGGCGCGTCGTCCATCTTCGGGTCGAACAGCGGCGGCTGCAGGATGCCCGCCGGGAAGTTGATGTCGTTCATCTGCGCGTTGTAGTACGCGTTCACCGTGGGCGGCGTCATGCTCCACTCGCTGCGGTCCACCGGCTTGCCCACCTTGGCGAGCTGGCGACGCGCCTCGAAAGTCTGGCTGCGCTCGACGTTGCCGAAATGGTCGCCGCGCTTGACTGCGAGCGCTGAATAGTCGCGCCACTTCTCGGGGTAGCCGATCTTGTTGACCAGGGTGTGCAGCTTCTCCAGCGCCGCCTTCTTGGTGGGCGCGCTCATCCAGTCCAGCGCTTCGATGCGCTGCTGCATCGCGACCTCGATGGCACGCGTCATGTCGGCGGCGCGCTGCTTGGTCTCGGGCGCGAAGGTGCGCTTGGCGAAGACCTGGCCCAGCGCATCACCCAGGTCGCGGTCGACGGCGCGCACGCAGGTCTTCCAGCGCGGCGGCATCTGCTGCACGCCGCGCAGCTTGGTGGAGAAGAAGTCGAAATTGGCCTGCTCGAAGGGCTTGGCGAGGTTGACCGACTGGGCGTCGACGATCTGCCAGCGCAGGTAGGTCTTCCAGTCGGCCAACGACCGCTTGGCCAGCATCTGGTCGAGTTTCTTGTAGAAGGCCGGCTGCGCCACGTTGATGGCGGTGGCGGTGGGCACGTCGACCGTCTTCAGGTAGGCCGCCCAGTCGAAGTGGGGCGCGAGCTTCTTCACCTGCGCGAAGCTCATGCGGTGGTAGATCTTGTGCGGGTCGCGCCGCTCCTCGCGCGTGAGCGACGCGCGGGCGAGGTCGGTCTCGATGGACATCACGGTGAGCGCGTTGGCGGCGGCCATCTTCCTGGAGTCGCCCAGCAGCTCGAACATGCGCGCGAGGTGCCGCTGGTACGCGTCGCGGATGTCCTTGGACTTCGCATCCGTCTTCAGGTACTGGTCACGGTCGGGCAGGCTCAGGCCGCCCGCGTCCGCAGTGGTGATGACCTGCGAGGAGTTGGCGAAGTCCTGGTCGGAGCCGAAGCGGAACATCGCGTTGTCGGTGCCCGTGAGATGCAGCCAGCCGATCAGTGCCGCCGCGTCCTTCGCCGACTTGAGCTGCGCGACCTTGGCGAGCGCCGGCTCGATGGGCTTGGCGCCGGCGGCGTCGATGGCAGCTTCGTCCATGCAGGCGGCGAAGTAGTCGCCTGTCTTCTGCTCGGACGGCGTGCGGTCGGCGCGCGGCTCGGCCACTTCATTGAGCAACCCCCAGAGGTAGTGCAGGTTCTCGTCGTGCAGCTTGCCGTACACGCTCCAGCTGGCCTGGTCACCGGGAATCGGGTTCTTCTTTTCCCAGCCGCCGCAGGTGTACTGGTAGAAGTCGACGCAGGCGTTGGCCGACGGGTCCATGGAGCTGAGGTCCAGGCTCGGCGAGTAGGGCAAGGCGGTGAGCGGGGCGTCGGCCGGGGCCGGCGTGGATGGCGCAGCCGTCTGGGCGACGCTGGTCGCGATGGTGGCCAGTGCAAGCGATGTGGCGATCACCACGTGCTGGAAGGTGCGCCCAGTGGTGCGGCAGATGGTCATGGTCTTCGTGGCACTTCGTGGGTGCGGTTTCGGACGAAGCCGCGAGCATGCCACGGCACCACGCGATGTTCAGTGGGCCTTGCCCTTGGGACGCTCCATCTGCGCACCGGGCGCATGGAAGGCGACCTGCTCGGCCGCCAGGTTGCCCTCGTCCGGCGCGATGAGCTCGGAGCGCATGGCGATCGCCACCGAGGCCGGATTGACCTTGCTGTTCGGATGCGTCGCCGCCTCGACCATGTTGCGGTAGAGCTGCGCGGGCAGCAGCATCGCCAGCTCCAGGCTCAGCTCATTGGCGCGGTCGTAGTCATCCAGCGGCGAGTTCTTGTCGAGCGAGCCGACGAGCACGAGGTACATCGACACTTTCTCGGCCAGGTCGAGCTTCTCGCGTGCGGGCAGGTTCTTCATGCAGGCCTCCTTGGGATCATGGAGGCTGAGGGTAACGCAGTGATGCCTCGCCATGCGGCGCGCCGCTCACGAAGCCACGCCGCCAACTGGCAGTGGCGCAGCAGCGTACCTTTGAAGCGGTAGCAGGGCGTCACGCCATCCGCGCCTACAAAACTTTGAGACGCTCATTCCCGAGCAGTCATTTCACACTTGACTCAGGTCGAATTTGCCTCCAAATTACCGAAAGGTAATTTTTTGGGGTAATCCATGGCCACGAGCGATGGCGCAATACCGATCGGTAACGAAACCATGGATGCCGTGGTTCGTTCCTCGGTCGATCTCGGGGCCGTGGTGCGCCACCAGCGCAAGCGGCTTTCGCTGAACCAGCTCGACATCGCCGGACTCGGCAACACCGGTAACCGGTTCATCGTGGACCTCGAAAAAGGCAAGCCCACGGTGCAGTTGCAGAAGGTGCTCGACGTGCTGGACCTGCTCGGACTCGAACTCGTCGTGCGCCGCAAGACGCCGGCCGCCCTCTGATGCCCAGACCTTCCCAGCTGGACGTGTTCTTCGCCGAAGAACTCGTCGGCACGATCCACGACACCTCGCCGATCTCGTTCGAATACGCCCAGTCCTGGCTAGACCGCCGTCCGCCGATGCCGGTGGCGACGATCACGCTCGAACCCGGCCGGAATCACTCGGCCCAGGTGCAAGCCTTCTTCGAGAACCTGCTGCCCGAGGGCGAACTGCGGCACTACATTGCCGACCAGAAGAAGGCGTCCACGCTTTTTTCCCTGCTGCACGAGGTGGCTGGAGACACGACCGGCGGCTTCACCATCCTGCCCGCGGGCCAGCGGCCCGAGCCGCCATCGTACGAAGCCACCACCTGGGAAGCGCTGGGCACGACCCTCGCCGAAAAGTCTGCCGCTGCCATCGACGTCAAGGGGCGCGATGCACGCATCTCCCTCGCCGGTGCCCAGGACAAGGCATCGATCGCCATCTTCGACGATGGCATGCCGATGCTTCCGCGCGGAACCTCGCCGTCCACGCACATCCTCAAGCCCGACATCAAGCGGCTCGCCAAGGTCTGGAACTCCGCGGCCAACGAGACCATGGTCATGCTGGCAGCCTCCGCCTGCGGCCTGCCGACGGCCGAGGTGTTCTACGAACCTCATACTCGCTCGTGCATCGTCAAGCGCTTCGACCGCTTCATGCGGCCCGACGGAAGCCTCGGGCGGCTCATCCAGTACGACCTGTGCCAGCTCAGCGGCGTGGTGTCCGACAAGAAGTACGAGAAGGAAGGCGGCCCCGGGCTCCTGGCGTGCGCGGAGCTGATCCGCAAGTACAGCAGCCGGCCCGCGGTGGACCTTCGCCACTTCGTCGGCTGGATCTTCTTCAACCTCTTCACCGGCAACAACGACAGCCACGCCAAGAATCTGTCGATGTACCGCTTGCCGGACGAAGGCGTGGTGCTCACGCCGTTCTACGACCTCATGTGCACGCGCATCTATCCCGGCCTCTCCCGGGAATTCGCCTTTGCGATCGGTGGCGAGACCATGCCCGGCTCGATGACGCGCGATCACGCGACAGAGATGGCACGGCAGCTTCGCATGCAGCCTTCGTTCGTGCTGGGCCTCGCCGACGACCTCTCACGCAAGATCCCGCAGGCCATGGCGCAGGCGTATGCGACGGTGGCGCCATCGCTTCCCTCCGGCGGGCGGACGCTCGCCGGTAGCATCGAGCAGTTCGTCGTCTCGACGACGAAGAAGACAGCGACACGCATTCTCAAGGCCCCATGAAAAAGCCCCCGACACGCATCGCATCGAGGGCATCAAGAGCGGCCACGGGTCACTGACAGCCACTCACTTCTGGTCCAGCAAGCCCCCATCAAGCCACACCCGCGGATCCGGCTCCGCCGGTCCGCCAGGTGGCGCCCCTCGGGGGCAGGAGCGCAGCGACTGGGGGGCCCTATTTACCTGACTTTGCCGTTCTTCCAAGCATTGAGCAGCGTCTCATAGGCGATCGTCTCGCCCTTCGGCTTCTCATTGGCCAGCTTCTTCCACGGCGCGCCCTTGTCCGACAGCCACTTGTTCGGGTCGCCCTTGGGGTTCAGCTTGGGCGCGCAATGCGCCATGCCGGCGCGCTCGAGGCGGCCCATCACCTGGTCCATTTCCTCGGCCAGGTTGTCCATCGCCGCCTGCGGCGTCTTCTCGCCGGTCACGGCCACGGCCACGTTCTTCCACCACAGCTGCGCGAGCTTCGGATAGTCGGGCACGTTGGTGCCGGTCGGCGTCCAGGCCACGCGCGCGGGGCTGCGGTAGAACTCGATCAGGCCACCGTACTTGTTCGCGTTCTGCGTGAAGTAGTCGTGATGGATGTCCGAGTCGCGGATGAAGGTGAGACCGGTGATGGACTTCTTCAGCGACACCGTCTTGCTGGTGATGAACTGCGCATACAGCCAGGCCGCGGCGGTCTTGTTGGCGTCATGGTCCTTGAAGAAGGTCCACGAGCCCACGTCCTGGTAGCCGTTCTGCATGCCCTGCTTCCAGTACGGGCCGTTCGGGCCGGGGGCCATGCGCCACTTCGGCGAGCCGTCTTCATTCACGACCGGCAGGCCCTTCTTGGTCATGTCCGCGGTGAACGCGGTGTACCAGAAGATCTGCTGGGCGATCTGGCCTTGCGCGGGCACGGGGCCGGCTTCGCCGAAGGTCATGCCGGTGGCTTCCTTCGGTGCGTACTTCTTCATCCAGTCCACGTACTTGGTGAGCGCGTAGACGGCGGCCGGCGAGTTGGTCGCACCGCCGCGCGACACCGAGGCGCCCACCGGCGTGCACTTGTCGTCGCCCACGCGGATGCCCCACTCGTCCACCGGCATGCCGTTCGGGATGCCCTTGTCGGCCGTGCCCGCCATCGACAGCCACGCGTCGGTGAAGCGCCAGCCGAGCGACGGGTCCTTCTTGCCGTAGTCCATGTGGCCGTAGATCGGGTGGCCGTCGATGGTCTTCACGTCGTTGGTGAAGAACTCGGCGATGTCTTCGTAGGCCGACCAGTTCAGCGGCACGCCCAGGTCATAGCCGTACTTGGCCTTGAACTTGTCCTGCAGGTCCTTCTTGGCGAACAGGTCAGCGCGGAACCAGTACAGGTTCGCGAACTGCTGGTCGGGCAACTGGTAGAGCTTCTTGTCCGGCGCGGTCGTGAAGCTCGTGCCGATGAAGTCCTTCAGGTCCAGGCCCGGGTTGGTGTATTCCTTGCCGCTGCCGGCCATGTAGTCCGACAGCGCCAGGATCTTGCCGTAGCGGTAGTGCGTGCCGATCAGGTCGGAGTCGCTGATCCATCCGTCATAGATGGACTTGCCCGACTGCATCGAGGTCTGCAGCTTCTCGACGACGTCACCCTCCTGGATGATGTCGTGCTTGACCTTGATGCCGGTGATCTCCTCGAAGGCCTTGGCGAGCGTCTTCGATTCGTACTCGTGCGTCGTGATCGTTTCCGACACGACGGAGATTTCCTTCACGCCCTTGGCCTGCAGCTTCTTGGCCGCATCCATGAACCACTTCATCTCGGCCATCTGCTTGTCCTTGGACAAGGTGGACGGCTGGAACTCGCTGTCGACCCACTTCTTGGCTTCGGCTTCACCCGCATACGCGCCATGACCCATGACCAGAGCGGCTGCTGCGAAAGCGACGGCATTCACGCGCAACTTCATTTGTGTCTCCTCAAGAGCTTCCCGTTGATCCTTGGCGAACCGGCTGGGAAGGAAGAGCCGGTTGCCTGTTCTCCAACGAACTAGCCCTTGCGCAGGATCAACGCGAGCAAGAGCATGGACACCACGAAACTGATCCACACCGAGGGTTCCTGGTCCAGCGAGAACCAGGTGACCATCCGTTCGCTCATGGCGACGAACGCGAGGTTCACGTACGCCGCGCTGAGCAGGCCGATGAACAGGCGATCGCCGCGCGTCGTCTCCATCGGAAGAAATCCTTTGCGCATGACGGTGGGGACCTTGAGCTCCCACACGGTCATGCCGATGAGCATCAGGACGATGCAGCTGAAGAACACCGCCACAGGCAGGGTCCAGGCCATCCAGTCGAACATTTCTTGCTCCTCAGACTCGGCCCATCGCGAAACCCTTCGCGATGTAGTGCCGCACGAACCAGATGACGATGGCACCGGGCACGATGGTCAAGACACCTGCCGCTGCGAGCACTCCCCAGTCCATGCCCGACGCACTCACCGTTCTCGTCATCACCGCCACGATCGGCTTCGCATTCACGCTCGTCAGCGTGCGTGCCATCAACAGCTCCACCCAGCTGAACATGAAGCAGAAGAAAGCCGCCACGCCCACGCCCGCCTTGATGAGCGGAATGAACACCGTGAGGAAGAAGCGCGGGAACGAATAGCCGTCGATGTAGGCCGTCTCGTCGATCTCCCGCGGGATGCCGCTCATGAAGCCTTCGAGGATCCACACCGCCAGCGGCACGTTGAACAACAAGTGCGCGAGCGCCACCGCGATGTGCGTGTCCATCAGGCCCAGCGTCGTGTACAGCTGGAAGAAGGGCAAGAGGAACACCGCGGGCGGCGTCATGCGGTTGGTGAGCAGCCAGAAGAAGACGTGCTTGTCGCCGAGGAAGCTGTAGCGCGAGAACGCATAGGCCGCCGGCAGCGCCACCACGAGCGAGATGACGGTGTTGATCGCGACGTAGATGATCGAGTTGATGTAGCCCGAATACCAGGACTCGTCGGTGAAGATGACCTTGTAGTTGTCGAAGGTCAGGTTCTTCGGGAACAGGCTGAAGACCGACAGGATCTCCTCGTTCGTCTTGAACGACATGTTGACCATCCAATACACCGGCAGGATGGCGAAGACGAGGTAGAGGATCAGGAAGAAGACCCGCTTCTGGAAGCGCTTGTTATCCATGGGCCGCCTCCGTCTTCTCCTGCGTGCCCACGCGCTGCATCCAGTTGTAGAGGATGAAGCACAGCAGCAGGATGATGAGGAAGTAGATCAGCGAGAAGGCCGCGGCCGGGCCGAGGTCGAACTGGCCGACCGCCTTCTGCGTGAGGTACTGCGACAGGAAGGTGGTCGAGTTGCCCGGGCCGCCGCCCGTGAGCACGAAGGGCTCGGTGTAGATCATGAAGCTGTCCATGAAGCGAAGCAGCACGGCGATCATCAGCACGCCGCGCAGTTTGGGCAGCTGGATGAATCGGAAGACGGCGAGCTTGCTCGCGCCGTCGATTCGCGCCGCCTGGTAATAAGCGTCGGGGATGGCGCGCAGGCCGGCGTAGCAGAGCAGCGCCACGAGCGGCGTCCAGTGCCATACGTCCATCAGAAGCACCGTGAGCCAGGCGTGCGTGGCGTTGCCGGTGTAGCTGTAGTCGAAGCCCAGCGCCGCGAGCGACGCGCCCATGAGGCCGATGTCGGCACGGCCGAAGATCTGCCAGATGGTGCCCACCACGTTCCAGGGGATGAGCAGCGAGATGGCGACGATCACGAGCACCGCCGACGCCTTCCAGCCCTGCGCGGGCATGGACAGCGCGAGCATGATGCCCATCGGAATCTCCACCAGCAGCACCGCGAACGAGAAAGTGATCTGCCGCAGCAGCGCGCCTTGCAGGTCGTCGTCGCGCATCACCGCCTTGAACCACTCGGTGCCCACGAACACGCGCCGCTCGGGCGAGATGATGTCCTGCACCGAATAGTTCACCACCGTCATCAGCGGCAGGATGGCCGAGAAGGCCACGCACAGGATCACGGGCAGGATGAGAAACCAGGCTTTCTGATTGACCGGCTTCATGCGATCAACTCCTCGTTCTTGTAGAAGCAGGTGTGGCTGCCCAACACGTTGAGCCACACGTCGTCGCCCACCGCAGGCTTCTTCGCATCCGGGCTCAGGCGAGCGCGGATCACGTTGTCGCCGCTCGTCGCCGTGACGAGCCAGTAGGTGCCGATGTCCTGCGCCTTCTGCACCTTGGCGGGGATCGCATCGGCCTGGTTCGGCTGGGCGATCTGCACGTACTCGGGACGCACGCCGAGCGTGAACTCGCCCGCGTTGGCAAGCGCCGGGTTGGCCGCACCGCGCAAGACATGTCCACCGACCACGATGGCATCCCCTTGCGCCTTCGCCTTAAGGAAGTTCATGCCCGGCGACCCGATGAAGTTGCCCACGAAGGTGTGCTGCGGACGCTCGAAGAGCTCGGACGCCGTGCCCATCTGCACCGCGCGGCCGCGCGTCATCACCACCACCTGGTCGGCGAAGGTCAGCGCCTCCACCTGGTCGTGCGTGACGTAGATGAGCGTGAGCTTGAGCTCGTGGTGGATCTGCTTGAGCTTGCGGCGCAACTGCCACTTCAGGTGCGGGTCGATCACGGTCAGCGGCTCGTCGAAGAGCACCGCGCTCACGTCCTCGCGCACCAGGCCGCGGCCGAGCGATATCTTCTGCTTGGCATCGGCGGCGAGACCCGCGGCGCGCATGTTGAGCTGGCCACTCATCTCCAGCATCTCGGCGATGGCGCCCACGCGCTGCTTGATCTTGTCGGCCGCGACGCCGCGGTTGCGCAACGGGAAGGCGAGGTTCTCGGCCACGGTCATCGTGTCGTAGATGACCGGGAACTGGAACACCTGCGCGATGTTGCGCTCCTGCGGCGACTTGCGCGTCACGTCGCTGCCGTCGAACTTCACCGTGCCGTGCGAAGGCGTCACGAGCCCCGACACGATGTTGAGCATGGTCGTCTTGCCGCAGCCCGAGGGACCGAGCAGCGCATAGGCGCCGCCGTCCTCGAAGCTCATCTTCAGCGGCAGCAGCGCGTAGTCTTCGTCGCGCTGCGGGTTGGGCTTGTAGGCGTGCGCCAGGTCGAGGTCGATGCGTGCCATGTCAGCGCACCTCCGTGGAAGGAGCGACGAGCAGCTGGCCCGACGCGTCGAAGACATACACCTGCGACGGGTTGAGGTACAGCGTGATCGATTCGCCGAGGGTGAACTGGTGCACGCCGGTCAGCTGCGCCACCAGCTCGCCGATGGGCGTGTCGACGTGCACGAAGGTGTCGGAGCCGGAGATCTCGGCCAGCTCCACCTTGCCCTCGAGCGCGACGTCCCCATCACGCTGGCGCACGCGCAGGGCGCTGGCGCGAACACCAATCGTGAGCACCGGCGTGCTGGATGAAGGCAGCGGCACCGACAGGTTCACGCCCGCCTGCAGCGTCACGCCGATGGTGGCGGCGGTGCCCGGCAGCAGGTTCATCGGCGGGTCGCTGAAGGCACGCGCGACGCGGATGGATTGCGGGCGGTGGAACACCTCCGCCGTCGGGCCGTACTGCAGCAGCTCGCCCGCATCCAGCACCGCGGTGTAGCCGCCCAGCAGCAGCGCCTCGGTGGGCTCGGTGGTGGCATAAACCACCGTCGATTCGCCGGTGGCGAAGAGCTGCGACAGCTCCTCGCGCAGTTCTTCGCGCAGCTTGTAGTCGAGGTTCACGAGCGGCTCGTCCAGCAGCATCAGCGGCGCCTTCTTGGCCAGCGCCCGCGCCAGCGCCACGCGCTGCTGCTGCCCGCCCGACAGCTCCGCGGGCAGGCGCTTGAGGAAGGGCTCGATGTGCAGCTTGGCGGCGAGCTCGTTCACGCGCTGCGCGATGGCCTTCTCGCCGCGCAGCTTCAGCGGCGAGGCGATGTTGTCGGCCACCGTCATCGACGGATAGTTGATGAACTGTTGGTACACCATCGACACGTTGCGCTCGCGCACGGGCTTGCCGGTCACGTCCTGCCCGTCGGCGAGCACGCGACCCTTGCTGGGCGCGTCCAGCCCGGCCATGACGCGCATGAGCGAGGTCTTGCCGGCCTGGGTCGCGCCGAGCAGCACCGTCACGGCGCGCGGCACGAGGTTCAGGTCCAGCGGATAGAGGTGGGTCTGCGCGCCCACCTGCTTTTCGATGCGTTCAAGCATCAGTTCCATGTCATCTCCGATCGCGCCTTGCCGGCGCCTGCCGTCTGCGCGGCGTCATGTTCCCAATTCGATGTGCACCAGTGCTCAACCATGTCGCGCTGTTGCGCGCTCATGTGCAGGCCGAGCTTGGTGCGGCGCCACAGCACGTCGTCGGCGTTGCGCGCCCATTCATGCTCGTGCAGGTAGCGCAGCTCCGCCTCATGCAGGCCCGGCGCCACCTGGGCGCCCAGGCCGCTCTTCAACAGCGTGTCCGCCCGGCCGCCGTAGTCGCGCGCCAGGCGCTGCAGCAAGGCGGCGTCGATGTCGGCGTGGCGCGACGCGAGTGCCTGCGTGAAGCGACGGATGTCGGTGTCCGGCCGCTGCGGCTTGCCGATCCACGGGCTCAGGTCGCCGCCGGGCAGGAAGGCGTCGCGCGTCCACGCACCGCGCTTGGCGCCCAGCGCGGGCGACAGCATGTCGGCGGCTTCCTCGGCGAGCTTGCGGAAGGTCGTGATCTTGCCGCCCCACACCGACAAGAGCGGTGCCTGCGCGGTGTCCAGGTCCAGCAGATAGTCGCGCGTGACGGCCGACGGATCGCCGGATTCGTCGTCGAGCAGCGGCCGCACGCCCGAGTAGGTCCACACCACGTCGGCCGGCGTGATGCCGCGCGCGAAATAGCGGCTCGCCTGCTCGCAGAGGTAGGCGATCTCGCCGTCGTCGATGCGCGCCTCGCCAACCGCGCCGTGGTGCTCCACATCCGTCGTGCCGATCAGCGTGAACTCGCCCTCGTAGGGAATGGCGAAGATGATGCGGCGGTCGGGGTTCTGGAAGATGTACGCATTGTCGTGATCGAAGAGCTTGCGCACGACGATGTGGCTGCCCTTGACCAGCCGCAGCGACTTGGGCTGCGGCACGTGCGCGTGCTCGCTCAGGAACTGCCCGGTCCACGGCCCCGCGGCGTTCACCAGTGCGCGTGCGGTGACGACCTGCTCGTCGCCGGTCGCGTCGTTGCGCAGGGTGGCGGACCAGTCGGATGCGCCGCGCCTGGCGTCGATGCAGCGCCAGCGCGTGAGGATGTGCGCGCCATGATCGGCGGCGTCGATGGCGTTGAGCACCACGAGACGCGCGTCGTCCACCCAGCCGTCGGAATACTCAAATCCGCGCGTGAAGCCGGGCTTGAGCGGCGCGCCGGCCGGGTGCCGGCGCAGGTCCACGGTCTGCGAGCCGCCCAGCACCTCGCGGCGCGCGAGGTGGTCGTACAGGAAGAGGCCCGCGCGGATCATCCACACCGGCCGCATGCCGGGGTCATGCGGCATCACGAAGCGCAGCGGCCGCATGATGTGCGGCGCGCTCTTGAGCAGCACCTCGCGCTCGGCCAGCGCCTTGCGCACCAGCGAAAACTCATAGTACTCGAGGTAGCGCAGGCCGCCATGGATCAGCTTGGTCGACGACGACGAGGTGTGCTGCGCGAGATCGTCCTTCTCGCACAGCAGCACCGACAGGCCGCGGCCGGCGAGATCGCGCGCGATGCCCGCGCCATTGATGCCGCCGCCCACGACGAGGGCGTCGACCGACGGCGCTTCACGCGTCCAGCCATTGAGCCGGGGCTGATTCAACAGATCACTCCTCAGTGGGGGCAAAAAGAAACGAACATCCGGGGCGATGTTCGTTTTTGTTCGTTTCATGTTCTTCTTTTTTCGTTTTAACCCAACAACGAACGGTTTGCAAGCTCGCAATCCACCATGGATTTCCCTGATTCACTGGCTAAGCTGCGCGCCATGCGCACTGCCCGACCCTCGTCCGAATGACTCCAAACCCGCGCCAATCCTTGCTCCTGGACGAGGTGCGTGCTCGCGGCTCCGTGTCCGTCGAAGCCCTGTCCGACCAGTTCGGCGTGACGCTGCAGACCGTTCGCCGCGATGTCAAATTGCTTTCGGATGCGGGCCTTCTTGCGCGTTTTCACGGCGGCGTGCGCATGCCGAGTTCGACGGTGGAGAACATCGCCTACCGCCAGCGCCAGCAGCTCAACGAGGGCGGCAAGCTGCGCATCGCGCGCCGCGTGGCCAAGGCCGTGCCCAACGGCTGCTCGCTCATCATCAACATCGGCACCACCACCGAGGCGATCGCGCGCGAGCTGCTGCGCCACAAGGGCCTGCGCGTCATCACCAACAACCTGAACGTGGCGGCCATCCTCTCGGACAACCCGGACTGCGAGGTCATCGTCGCCGGCGGCGTGGTGCGCTCGCGCGACCGCGGCATCGTCGGCGAGGTGACCGTCGACTTCATCAAGCAGTTCAAGGTGGACATCGGCTTGATCGGCATCTCGGGCATCGAGTCCGACGGCACGCTTCGCGACTTTGACTACCGCGAGGTGAACGTGGCGCGAGCCATCATCGGACACTCGCGCGAGGTGTGGCTGGCCGCGGACCACAGCAAGTTCAACCGGCCCGCGATGGTGGAACTCGCGCAGCTGAGCCAGATCGACAAGCTCTTCACCGATGCGCACCCGCCCGCGCCCTTCCCCACCCTGCTCGACGACGCAGGCGTGCAACTGACCATCAGCGATTCCTGAGCGTTCGAGGTTCCGTCATGGCCGACCAGCAATTCCTCCTCGCCCTCGACCAGGGCACGTCCAGTTCTCGCAGCATCGTGTTCGACGGCCGTGGCCAGATCGTCGCGATGAGCCAGCGCGAGTTCCGGCAGATCTACCCGCAGCCCGGCTGGGTCGAGCACGACCCGAAGGAGATCTGGGCCTCGCAGTTGGAGACGGCGAAGGAGGCGCTCGCCAAGGCCGGCATCACCGCGCGCGACATCGCCTCCATCGGCATCACCAACCAGCGCGAGACCACCGTGGTGTGGAACCGCCGAACCGGCGAGCCCATCCACAACGCCATCGTCTGGCAGGACCGTCGCGCCGAGCCCACCTGCGCCGAGCTGCGCGAGCGCGGGCTCGAAGGGCTGTTCCGCGAGAAGACCGGGCTCATCATCGACGCCTACTTCTCCGGCACCAAGCTCAAGTGGATCTTCGACCACGTGAGCGGCTCGCGCGAGGCCGCGGCCCGCGGCGAACTCGCCTTCGGCACGGTGGACTCGTGGCTGATGTGGCACCTCACCGGGGGCCAGGTGCATGCGACCGACGTGAGCAACGCGACGCGCACGCTGCTCCTGAACGTGCGCAGCAACCAGTGGGACGGTGAGCTCTTGAAGATCCTCGACGTGCCGCGCGAGGTGCTGCCCGCGGTGCACCCGTCCAGCCACGTCTACGGCCACACGCTGCCCGACCTGCTCGGCGCGTCGATCCCCATCGGCGGCGTGGCCGGCGACCAGCAGAGCGCGCTCTTCGGCCAGGCCTGCTTCCAGGCGGGCCTGGCGAAGAACACCTACGGCACCGGTTGCTTCATGCTGATGCACACCGGCGAGCGCTTCCAGACCTCGACCAACGGGCTCATCACCACGAGCGCCGCGCAGCCCACGGCGACGCCGGAGTTCGCGCTCGAAGGCAGCGTCTTCATCGCGGGTGCCGTGGTGCAGTGGCTGCGCGACGGCTTGCGCGCCATCAAGGGCAGCGGCGAGGTGCAGAACCTGGCGGAGACCGTGCCCGACAGCGGCGGCGTGATGTTCGTGCCGGCCTTCACCGGGCTCGGCGCGCCCTACTGGAACGCGGAGGCACGCGGCGCAATTGTTGGTCTTACGCGAGGCAGCACCGTGGCCCACATCGCCCGTGCCGCGTTGGAGAGCATCGCCTTCCAGAGCGCCGCCTTGCTGAGCGCGATGAGCCGCGACGCGGTGGCCGCGGGCGGTTCGCCGGTGAGCGAGCTGCGCGTGGACGGCGGGGCCTGCGTCAACAACCTGCTGATGCAGTTCCAGGCCGACCTGCTGGGCATTCCGGTGGTGCGTCCACAGGTGATCGAGACGACGGCCCTGGGCGCGGCCTACCTCGCCGGCCTGAGCTGCGGGCTGTACGCGAATCTCAACGAGCTCGCGTCACAGTGGAAGGTCGAGCGCCGCTTTCATCCGACCATGCCGAGGGAGCGCGCGCAAGAGCTCATGCAGCGCTGGGAGCACGCGGTGCGGCAGGCGGTGGCGGCGTAGCGGCTTTCGCCTAGGCGAACGCTTCGCGCTGCTCACGCAGGAACGGCCGGTCGATCTGCTCGGCCAGCAATTCGATGTCGCGTCTGCTCACGCCGCAGGCCGCAAAGTGCGCCTTCCAGGTCGACACGGTCTCGACCACCCGCACCACCTCGGCACGCGCCTGCTTGTCGCTCAGCGCGAAATACCGGCACATCGACATCGCGTTGTCGAGCGTCGAATCCGCATCCGCCACGCCCACGCGCATCTGCTGGTAGCCCAGCGCCTGGCCCGAGGGCAGCACGTCGAAGGCGGGCGACAGTGCGAGCTGCTGCGAATCGGTGGCGATCAGCACGTGGTTCTTCTCGTGATCGTCGGTGTTGTCGATCAGGATGTTGAACACCATGCGCCGGAAAAGCTCCTGCATCTGCAGCACGCTGATGCCCCGCTCCACGATGCCGCGGCGGCGCAGGAGTTGCGCCAGCTCCGGATAACCGAGCGTTTCGCCGGCCGCCTTCAGCGCCACGTTGGCCGTGAGCGCATGAATGCGGCGATCGCCTTGCCGGTCGAAGCGCCGCACGGCCACCGCGTGCCCATCGCTGATGCGCACGGCCCGTGTCGGCGCGACGGCGATGCCGGCCTGCGCCGCGAGCGTCATCGACGCATGCTCGATCAGCGGCGTGTCGACCGGGTCGCCATCGGAGAACTTGACGACCCACTGCTCGCCGTCCATGTCGATGAGCGCCTTGGGCCGTGCACCGCCCATGGTCACGCCCGGGGCGATGAGCCGTTTGTGCGCTTCGGGAATGGGTTCGTTGGCCAGCACCTTGGCCACCAGCTCGCTGATCGTGTTCACGTCCGACAGCGTGGGCATCGGGCTCAGCCGCCGAGGCAGGTACTGCTCGGCCGAGGTGGACACGCCCAGGGCGCCGAAGCGGTCGTCGCCCGCGAAGTAGAGGTATTCGAGCAGTGACAGCCGCGCTGGTCGGTCGATGTAGCGGATGACGCGTTCACCCCAGCGGTCGGGGCGAGCGTCGTCCACCGCACCGGCGGCGGTGTCCTTTTCGCGCGGAAGGAACTCCTCGTCGATAAGCGGCAGGTCTTCGCTGAGCGCGAAACCGCGGGCGAGCCAAGCGGCGCCATAGCGCAGCGACACGCCGCGCATCGTGCGTGCCGTGCTGAGCCTGCCGACGTAAGCCGGCTCGGCCGGCCGCCCGAGCCACCACAGGTGCAGCTCGTCGCTGGGGCGGTAGACGGGTTCAGGCCGGTTCATCGCCGCCCTGCTTCTTGCGCAGACGCGCATCGACGGATGCCGCCGAGCGGACCGCCCGGCGCTTCAAGGCCTCGCGCACATCCATCTCCAAGGCGCCCCGGTCGAGCGCCGGGTCGGCCAGTTGCGGCAGGGCATCGGCACGTCCCATCATCCACAAGGCCGTGGCGATGATGCCGATGCTGACGCCCGGGTCGCCTTGTTCGAGGCGAATCAGGGTGGGCACAGACACCCCCAGGCGTTGCGCCCAGGCACGCTGGGATTCCTTGCGGCGCACGCGGGCCACGGCCAGGTTCTCGCCCAGCCGGCGCAGGGCGTCGGCCGCTGCCGGTGGCAGCGTGGACAAGGCGGGAGTGGCTTTTGACATCACATAAATATGTCTTCAGCCATCCTTTTGGTCAAGTTTATTTAACCTGAGATCCCAAGACACCCACAAAAAAGGGCGGACCGAAGTCCGCCCCAACGCAGTTCCGGAGAACCAACCGTCCGGAAACACGAGACCCGGTTCAGTTCACCGAGTGGACCGGTTGCTGGGTGCGGTCGACCGGCTGGTAGCGAGCGGCGCGCAGCGCGGCAACCGTCTCCGCGCGGACGTCGGCACGGCTGCGGGTGCCGGGCTGGTCGCGGAATTCCGTCGCGTCGCCCAGGCGGACGACTTGCACCGGTGCGGCAGATGCATCGGCCGTGGCGTACACGCGGCCTTGCGAGGCGGCCTTGTCCACGAACACGGTGGCTTCGCCGTACTGCACGACGGACGTGTTGGCCTTCTTGGCCTCGGCCTTCACCTCGGCGCGGTCCTTGGTGCCTTGATCGGGGTTGTACTGGGTGGCTTCCACCGCGAACGCGCCGGTCATGGCGACGGCGCTGGCAAGGGCGATGGCAACGGTGGCGAGGGTGGGGAACAGCTTCGAGCGCATGATGATTCCTTCGATACAAATGGTTGACGTTTCCCGGGCATGGCGGCGCTTCTTGGCGGCTCCGTCTTGTCCAGCCTCGGCGAGTCGTGCGGTTGCAACAGGCTCATCGATTAGGGTTAACTCTATGTGTATCGGACGAATCAATAAATGGCGATTCCCTCAAATAGTCATTTCATTTTTGACAATGAATGGCGGCCACGGCAGCCGACGACTCACATCGGCTGGGTATCGGCCCAGGTGACCTGCCCCTTGCGCGGCGGCTCCGGGTTGTCCGGCTCCGTCACCATCACCTTGAGCACGGGCGGCGCCCGGCGCGCGAGCTCGGCGGCGGTGAGCCGGCGGCGGTATTCCGCGACGATGCGTTGAAGTTCCTCGACCTGCCGGCGAGCCTGCGCCTGCAGCTTGACCGTGGCCTGGTAGGTGCCGTCCAGCATGGACAAGCGGCGCTGCCCATCCTTGATGCGCCGCATGTAGAACCAGCGGCACAGCATCCAGGTGGCCGCCATGGCCAACAGCACGGCCAGCACCATCATCCAGATCTCGATGTTCATGTCTTTCGTTCCCCCACGGCCCGACTTGCCGCGCAATGCCCACACCCCAACCCCGAATTCAGCCACAGGCAGCGCCTTTGCGGGTAACCGATCGCGCGCTGGTCGCACCCCAGGTGGCATCTGCACGCACGCAGCGCGAACCCGCGTGAACTCTTGCGCTGCGCCGGGAACCGCCCGCCACGGCCACCTCCTGACCAGCTGCTGACACCACGTTGTCAGCAGCCCCCTCGCACCATGCGCTCCTCACTCAACACACCCAGGAGAAACGACATGGCCAAGCACGACAAGCATCACGCCCTCAACTGGTTCGAGATTCCGGTTCGCGACATGGACCGCGCCCAGGGCTTCTACGAAAAACTGCTTGGCGCCCCGCTGCGCCGCGAGCAGATGGGACCGATGACCTTGGCCGTCTTCCACTACGACGAAGACGCCGTGGGCGGCTGCCTGTACGCGGGCGAGAACCAGCCGGAGCCGTCCACGCAGGGCGCGATGGTCTACCTCAACGCCACACCCTCGCTCGATGCGGTGCTCGACCGCGTCCAGGCGCTCGGCGGGCGCATCACCACGCCCAAGGTGCAGCTGCCCGGCGACATGGGCTGCTTCGCGCACATCACCGACACCGAGGGCAATCGCGTGGGGCTGCACGCACTGTCGTAGGATGCCCCGCACCCATTCCTGACAGGAGCTTCGCGATGCGGTTCGGCTACACCATCGTCTACGTCAGCGACGTGGCGGCGTCCCTCGACTTCTTCGAGCGTGCCTTCGGACTCTCGCGACGCTTCCTGCACGAATCGGGCGGCTACGGCGAGCTGGAAACCGGCGCGACGGCGCTGGCCTTCGCGCAGCACGACGTGGCCCGCAGCAACCTCGGCCGCGATTACCTCGCGGCCGGCGCGAGCGGCAGCCCGCTTGGCATGGAGGTGGGACTCGTCACCGACGACGTGCAGGCGGCCTACGACCGCGCAGTCGAGGCCGGAGCCGAAGCGCTGGCGCAGCCGGTACAAAAGCCCTGGGGCCAGACGGTGGCCTACGTGCGCTGCCCGGACGGCACGCTGGTCGAGCTGTGCACCGCGATGTGAGCAAGGGAGCGACCATGACCTACCAAGGCTCCTGCCACTGCGGCCGCACGCGCTTCGAAGCGCAAGGCGAGATCGGCACCGTCATCGAATGCAACTGCATGGCCTACGACGGACGCAGCAAGTAGGCGGCGCCGCCTGCCTGCCGATTCATCAGCCCACCAACCATCAGCCCCCCACCATCGGCAGACCATGCGCCGTGCGGAACGCCTCTTCCAGATCGTCCAACTCATTCGCGGCCGGCGCCTGTCGACCGCGGACTTCCTCGCCCAACGCCTGGAGGTCTCCGCGCGCACGGTCTACCGCGACGTGGCCGACCTGCAGCTTCAAGGCGTGCCCATCGAGGGCGAGGCGGGCGTGGGCTACCGCATGCGGCCCGATTTCGACCTCCCGCCGCTGATGTTCACCAAGGACGAAGCCCGCGCTCTCGTCGCCGCCGTGCGCATCGCGCAGCCGCGGCTGGACATGGCGCTGGCCATGCACGCCGACGGCGCGCTCTCGAAGATCCTCGCGGTGCTGCCGCTGGATGCGCGCGCCGCGGCCGAGAGCCTCGCGGTCTATGCGCCGCCCGTCGGGCCTGACAGCGACACCCGCGCCCGGCTCGAGTCGCTGCGCGTGGCGGCCGAGTCGCGGCAGAAGGTGCATCTGCGCTACGTGGACCTCAAGGACCAGTTGAGCGAGCGCCTCGTGCGACCGCTGGGCTGCTTCTACTGGGGCGAGGTGTGGACGCTGGCCGCCTGGTGCGAGACGCGCGAGAGCTTTCGCAACTTCCGCATCGACCGCATCCGCGCGCTCGGCGTGCAGGAGGAGCGCTTCCGCGACGAGCCGGGCAAGACACTGGCCGATCTGTTTCGCGAGATCGAGTGCGAACGGGACGGGGCGCCGATGCCCTGAGCCAAAGCGCCAACTTCTCACTCCCGCGCCCTGGGATGCGGCGTGCCATCGCCGCGCCGCCACGCTACGATCCGGCGTCGCCGCCGGGGGGTGGCCAAACCGCGCGCCGAGATGCGCGGGACAAGGGAGTCGGGATGATTGTGGGAATCGACCTGGGCACCACCAACAGCCTGGTGGCAGCCTGGAAGGATGGCGCGGCGACGCTGATACCGAATGCACTCGGAGAGGTGTTGACCCCTTCGTGCGTCAGCCTCGACGAGGACGGCTCGGTGCTGGTCGGACGCGCCGCGCGCGAACGGCTGCAGACACACCCCGAGCGCAGCGCGGCGGTCTTCAAGCGCTACATGGGCAGCAACAAGACGCTGCGCCTGGGCCAACGCGAGTTCCGCGCCGAGGAGCTGTCCTCGCTGGTGCTGCGCTCGCTCAAGGCCGACGCGGAGGCCGCGCTCGGGGAGCCGGTCACCGAGGCCATCGTCACCGTGCCGGCCTACTTCTCCGACGCGCAGCGCAAAGCCACGCGCCTGGCCGGCGAGATGGCCGGGCTCAAGGTCGAGCGGCTGCTGAACGAACCCACCGCCGCGGCCCTCGCCTACGGCATGCACAACCTGGGCAGCGAAAGCCGCTTCCTCGTCTTCGACCTGGGCGGCGGCACCTTCGACGTGTCCATCCTCGAGCTTTTCGAAGGCGTGATGGAAGTGCGCGCGTCGGCCGGCGACAACTTCCTCGGTGGCGAGGACTTCGTCACCGCGCTGGTCGAGCTCTTCTTCCAGCGCAACAAGCTGCCCGATCGGCTGCGCCACGACGCCGCCTTCATGCAGCAGCTCGCTGCACAGGCTGAACTCGCCAAGCGTGCGCTGAGCGGCAAGCCGCAGGCGACGATGAGCCTGTGGCACGGCGACGACCAATGGCAGCTGGAGATCGACGAGCCGGCGCTGGAACAGGCTTGCGCGCCCCTGCTCAAGCGCCTGCGCGCGCCCGTGGAGCGCGCGTTGCGCGATGCCAATTTGCGCAGCAGCCAGCTCGACAACATCGTTCTCGCCGGCGGCGCCACGCGCATGCCCATCGTGCGCAAGCTCGTCACCATGATGTTCGGCCGTTTCCCGGCCGTGGACATCAACCCCGACGAAGTGGTCGCGCTCGGTGCCGCGGTGCAAGCCGGGCTGAAGGCCAAGGACGCCGCGCTGAGCGAAGTGGTGATGACCGACGTCGCGCCCTACTCGCTGGGCGTGGAGGTGGTGCGCCGCATGCAGAGCCAGGCCATCTCCGGCGGCCACTTCGACCCGGTCATCGAGCGCAACAGCACGGTGCCGATCAGCCGCGTCGGGCACTACTTCCCGGTCGAGGACGGGCAGCAGCAGCTCGAGCTGAACATCTACCAGGGCGAGGCCCGGCTCGTGAAGGACAACATCCATCTCGGCAAGCTGTCCGTCGCGCTGCCGCGCGGGCCGAAGCAGGATGGCCAGGTGGATGTGCGCTTCACCTACGACGTGAACGGCCTGCTCCAGGTCGAAGCCACGGTGGTCAAGACCCGGATCACCAGCACCCTCGTGATCCAGGGCAACCCCGGCACCTTGAGCGACGGCGAGATCGCGGAGAGCCTCAAGGCCCTCGCGGCGCTGAAAGTGCATCCGCGCGACCTGCTGGAAAACCGCACGGCGCTCGCCCGCGCGGAGCGGCTGTACGAGCAGTTCCGCGGCAACGCCCGGGAGTGGCTGGGCCAGCAGATCGGCCACTTCGAGGAAGCGCTCGCCACGCAGGACGTGCGGGTGGTGAACCCGCGCCGCAAGCAGTTCGAGGCGATGCTCGACCAGCTCGAGCGCGACACCTTCCTCGACGGCGGCAGCGACGAGCCGCGCTGATCCGCCATCGCCAAGGCAGGCCATGCAACAGACACCCCCGTTTCTCGAACACCTGGGCCTCACGCACGAGGCTGACGACCGCGACGTCAAGCGCGCCTATGCCCGGCAGCTCAAGCAGATCGACCAGGCCACCGACGCCGCCGCCTTCCAGCGATTGAGGGAGGCCTATGAAGCCTCGATGAATTGGCTGGCCTGGCGGCGACACCAGATGGCGCAGGAAGCGGCGGAGCAAGCCGCGAGTCCATCGACGGTCGACGGCGACAAGGTGCTGGAAGGTCAAGCGACCGGGCGAGTTGGCGACACCGGCGACACCAAGCCCGCCGTCGCCGATGCACAAGCACCTGAGCCGTCGTCGGAGCCTGTCGCCGACATGCCGGAGGCGAAGGCTGCGACGCAGGCGTCCGCCCCGCCAGCGCCGCAAGCACTGGCGGCGATGCTCTTCGACGAGCACTTCGCCACGCCTTGCACCGACGAAGTCGATGCGCGCGCCCGGCTCGATGGCTGCCTCGACGACCCGCGGCTCGTCGACCTGGAAGCGCGGCTCTTCTTCGAATGGCGAGTGGCCCACGCGCTGGCCGAAGGCTATCGGGCGGGCCACGATGCCTTGTGGGCCGCCGCCCAGGCGGTCTTTCACTGGGACAGCGACCACACCCGGCTGCGGCAGTTCAACCGCGTCGGCCACGTGCTCGAGAACGCCATCAACGAACAGGACTTCTTCGCTCGGCAAGAAGAATCGCGGCGCTTCGAGCAGGCCCGCATCATGCAGCGGCTGCGTGGTGAGGAGCGGCCTCACGACAGCGAGTTTGCGCGCCTGATGCCGGTGCTCGAATGGATGCTCGCGACCTACCCGAACTGGATGTGGGTCTCGACCAAGGCCGAGAGCGTGCGCGACTGGCGCGAACGCCACCAGGCCTTGCCCCAAAGTCTGCGCGCCATGCGCGCGCCGGAGCCGACCAGCGATTTCACTCAGCGGCGCCCGCCGGCAGCGAAGCCGAGTTCCTCGCATGGCCGCTACTTCTTCTACCTGGCGTGCTTTGTCGGCGTGATCAACTTCCTGCGGTTCGTGGCAGGCGGTCATGTCGATGAGCATCCCTACCGTGGCGGGACGATCCAGAGCGCACAGGTCCAAGAAGAGATGGATCGCATCACAAGATCGATGCAGTCTCAAGCGGTGAATCCCAAGCCGGGGATGGACCCGGCGCCTTTGCTGGGAGACGGCCACGACTTGTACGGCGTGCCGCAAGCCGCAACGTCGGCCACGCTGGTGCCCACGCCCATTCAAAAGTTGGAAGCCGCCAAGCTGGCCCTCGGGCCGCGCAGCAAGCAACGCTGTGCCGAAGCGGCAAACATCGCGCACCGGCACGGCATGGGCACGGCGACACCCGAACCCGAGTTCGGCCCCGACTTCGACACCTTCATCTCCGACTGCGTCGTGCGCAAGCTGTGGCCGTCCAGCGGCGACCCCGCTGCGATGCTTGCGCTCAAGCGCGACATGGCACGCAATGAGCGCGAGATCAAGCGCCTCGCCTCGCAACCGCTGGACATCCGGCCGGCGACGCGAACCGAGCGCGCCGTGCCTCCGAATCCGGCGCTGCGCAACGTCGGTGACCCCGGAACGCTGGAGCTGCCGAAAATCGCACCGACCGGCGTGCCAGCGCTCGACAGCCAGCGCGACGAAAGCCGCGTGCGGCTCGACGCCAGCATCCAGCGCGGCGAGGTCAAGCTCGGCGGCTCCGCCCCTTGAGCCGGCTGGCGCGAGCCGTCCGAAACCCCGCGCCACCTCGCGAAGTCCCGCATAACCCCGCCCCCCGAATTCCGTTAACCTGAGCCTCGAAACCCGACCGTTGCGGCGACCCCGCGCGGGCCAGGAATCGCGTTTGCCGGCACTGTCTCGCCACCCGTGAGACGGGGCCGATTCCAAGAACTTGGGCGTTCGACACGATCGGGCGCGGAGCATTGCGATGAGCGAGCACGACACGCTGCGTCTGCACGTGCCTGAGCCGACAGGCCGGCCCGGGTGCCAGACCGATTTCTCCTACCTCAAGGTCGCCCGCGCCGGCGACGTCCGCCGGCCCGAGGTGGACACGGCGCCCGCCGACACCAACGACCTCGCCTACACGCTGATCCGCGTGCTCGACGAAGAGCACAAGGCCGTGGGGCCCTGGGACCCGCACGCCGACCCGCAGCTCCTGCGCCGCGGCCTGCGCGCGATGATGAAGACTCGCACCTTCGACGCGCGCATGCTGATCGCGCAGCGTCAGAAGAAGATCTCGTTCTACATGCAGTGCCTGGGCGAGGAAGCCATCGCCACCGGCCACGCGCTCGCGCTGCACCATGGCGACATGAGCTTCCCCACCTACCGCCAGCAGGGCCTCCTGCTCGCGCGCGACGACGTGTCGATGGTGGACATGATGTGCCAGCTGATGTCCAACGCGCACGACCCGCTCAAGGGCCGCCAGCTGCCGGTGATGTATTCCATCAAGCGCGCGGGCTTCTTCACCATCAGCGGCAACCTCGCGACGCAGTTCATCCAGGCGGTGGGCTGGGCCATGGCCTCGGCCATCAAGAACGACACCAAGATCGCGTCCGCCTGGATCGGCGACGGCGCCACCGCCGAGGCCGACTTCCACACCGCGCTCACCTTCGCCCACGTGTACCGGGCGCCGGTGATCCTCAACGTGGTGAACAACCAGTGGGCGATCTCCACCTTCCAGGCGATTGCCGGTGGCGAGGCCACCACCTTCGCCGCGCGCGGCGTGGGCTGTGGCATCGCCTCGCTGCGGGTGGACGGCAACGACTTCCTCGCGGTGCTCTCGGCCTCGCGCTGGGCGGCCGAACGCGCACGCCGCAACCTCGGGCCGACGCTGATCGAGTGGGTCACCTACCGCGCCGGTGCGCACTCGACCTCGGACGACCCGTCCAAGTACCGGCCGGCGGACGACTGGGCGCGCTTCCCGCTGGGCGACCCGATCGCGCGGCTGCGCGGCTACCTCACCGGCATCGGCGCGTGGTCGGATGCGGAGCACGACAAGGCTCAGGCCGAGCTCGAAGCCGAGATCGCCGCCGCGCAGAAGGAGGCCGAGCGCCACGGCACGCTGCAAGACGGCCACATCCCGCCGATCGAGTCGATGTTCGAGGATGTCTACAAGGACATGCCGCCGCATCTGCACGATCAACTTCAACAAGCCAGGGCGGGGGTGTGATCATGCTCAAGCAGATCGATTCGACTGTGATTCATCCGGACATCAGCGAAATGAAGAAGTCGCCGATGACGATGATCCAGGCGCTGCGTTCGGCGATGGATGTGATGCTGGAGCGCGACGACGACGTCGTGATCTTCGGTCAGGACGTGGGCTACTTCGGCGGCGTGTTCCGCTGCACCGAAGGGCTGCAGGCGAAGTACGGCAAGTCGCGGGTGTTCGATGCGCCGATCTCCGAAGGCGGCATCGTGGGTGCGGCGGTTGGCATGGCGGCGTACGGCTTACGGCCGGTGGTGGAGATCCAGTTCGCGGACTACTTCTATCCCGCGTCCGACCAGATCGTGTCCGAAGCGGCGCGCCTGCGCTATCGCTCGGCGGGTGACTTCACGGCGCCTCTCACCATCCGCATGCCGTGTGGCGGCGGCATCTACGGCGGGCAGACGCACAGCCAGAGCCCGGAGGCGCTGTTCACGCACGTCTGCGGCATCCGCACGGTGATGCCGTCGAACCCGGTGGATGCGAAGGGCTTGCTGATCGCGTCCATCGAGAACGACGACCCGGTGATCTTTCTCGAGCCGAAGCGGCTGTACAACGGGCCGTTCGATGGGCACCACGACCGGCCGATCGTGCCGTGGTCCAAGCATCCGCTGGGCGAGGTGCCCGAGGGCTACTACAGCCTGCCGCTGGAGTCGGCCGCGGTGTTCCGCCCGGGCAAGGACCTCACGGTGCTGACCTACGGGACCATGGTGTGGGTGGCCGAAGCAGCGGCGAACGAGACGGGCATCGATGCCGAGATCATCGACCTGCGCAGCCTGTGGCCGCTGGACTTGCCGACCATCGTCGAGTCGGTGAAGAAGACGGGACGCTGTGTCGTCGTGCATGAAGCGACGCGCACGAGCGGCTTCGGCGCGGAGCTGGTGTCGCTGGTGCAGGAGCATTGCTTCTATCACCTGGAGGCGCCCATCGAGCGCGTGGCGGATTGGGACACGCCGTATCCGCATGCCTTGGAGTGGGCGTACTTTCCGGGGCCCGAACGGGTCGGTCAGGCATTCAAGCGCGCGATGGAGGAATGACATGACGACCCCCACGTCAAGCAGCTTCGCTGCTTTCCTGCCCCCCGAGGGGGCGCATTCCGCCCTTGGGGCGGCCCGGCGGGAGGAATGATGGGTACACACACGATCAAGATGCCCGACATCGGCGAAGGCATCGCGGAAGTCGAGCTGGTGGCATGGCATGTGAAGCCGGGTGACGTGGTCAAGGAAGACCAGGTGCTGGCGGACGTGATGACCGACAAGGCGAACGTGGAGATCCCGTCGCCGGTGAACGGCACGGTGCTCGCGCTCGGTGGCGAGGTGGGGCAGGTGCTGGCGGTGGGGTCGGAGCTGATCCGCATCGAGGTGGCGGAGCTTGCTGAAGCGGGTGCGGTGAGGCGGGCGGAGAAGGCCGGCGTGCTTGAGGCGGTGCCGGATCGCGCTGCGCGCGCCCTCACCCCAGCCCTCTCCCAGGGGGAGAGGGAGCAAGAATCGGATCGCTCGACGCATGCGGCTGCCGCTCGCACGACGCAAGAAAGGGAGCAACGCCCCATTGCGTCGCCCTCTGTTCGCCGACGCGCGTGGGAGCTGGGCGTCGAACTGGACCATGTGCATGGCACCGGCACGGGTGGCCGCATCATGCATGGCGACCTCGAGGTCCATGTCGCCAAGCATGGGTCCACCTTGCCACAGGGCCGCGACGCGTCGGTCGGTGTCGCGCCCAAGCTAGGCGAACGTTCCTCGGCGGCGACGCCTGAAGTCGTCACCATCACCACCTCCCCCGCCTACGCCGAGAACCACGAACAAACACAGATTCCCGTCATCGGCGTGCGCCGCAAGATCGCGCAGAAGATGCAGGAATCGAAGCGGCGCATCCCGCACTTCACCTACGTCGAGGAGATCGACGTCACCGACATCGAGCAGTTGCGTGCGCAGCTCAACGAGCGCTTCGGTGCCAAGCGCGGCAAGCTCACGATGCTGCCGTTCATCGCCCGCGCGATGGTGATCGCGCTGCGCGACTTCCCGCAGATCAATGCGCGCTTCGACGACGAGGCGGGCATCGTCACCCGCTACGGCGCGGCGCACATCGGCGTAGCCACGCAGACCGATGCCGGCCTGATGGTGCCGGTCATGCGGCACGCCGAGTCACGCGACCTGTGGTCCATGGCGCGCGAGGTCACGCGGCTGGCCGATGCATCGCGCGCGGGCAAGGTGACGCGCGACGAGCTCACGGGCTCGACGATCACCATCACCAGTCTCGGCGCCCTGGGCGGCATCGCGTCCACGCCAGTCATCAACCACCCGGAGGTCGCCATCGTCGGCGTCAACCGCATCGTCGAGCGGCCGGTCTACAGGCACGGCACCATCGTGCCGCGCAAGCTGATGAACCTGTCCTCGTCCTTTGACCACCGCGTGGTCGACGGCATCGATGCAGCGAAGTTCATCCAGGCGGTGCGATTGTTGCTGGAGTTTCCGACAGGCCTGTTTGTAGATTGATCCGTACCCAAACATGAAGCCGCGTACCTACGGCGAAGAGCACAACGCTCAATTTGCGGCCATCGCCGCTAAACGCTCGAAGGCATTCGCCCGACTCACAACTGAAACCGTCCGCCATTAAACCTGACACCTCCGCTCTGTGATGAGCATCCACTACCCATATGAAAATTGACCGAGTCTTCAAGGGCCACGTTGTCCTCTGTGATCACTACGCTTCCTCGATAGCCAGGTGCCCAGAACCTGCCTCTTAACTGGACGGTATGCGGATTGAGAAATTTGAACCAGAACAGTTCTTCACCGTGTGCGCCTACCAGTCGCAAATGCGAGTTGCTTCTATACCCTCTGACCTTGGCCTGATTGATTTGCCACTCCCCGGAGTCACCTATTTCCGCGATCGTTGCGCCGCTGGAGTCCTTGACCACTGCAAATACTTTCAGCTCTCCTACGTCCGTATACAGCAGTTCCACGACCTTGACGCCATTGATCGTTAAGGCGGGCGCCTTAATCCCTCTGACCGGCATCTTGACCGCCATGGTTCCCATCACAACAAACACGCCGGGTTGATCCTTCAGCTTTGGACAAGCCGGCGTACCCTCGTCCGTTAGGTGACGAGGAACAAGTGCCACCGTCCTTTCCACAAACAGCGATGGCCAGTGTTCACGTATTCGGTCCGACCATTCTGGCCAAGGTGGCAACGCTGTGGCGATTCCAACAATTGCGCTAACGACCCCCAACAGAGTGCTTAGCTGCACCCAGGTGCGACGATAAAAGGGAAGCGTGGGTGTGAGACCTGAAGTTCCATGGCCTCCGGCATGATTGGTGGATATCGCAGATTCCTTCACATTGACAACCGGCTTGGTTCCTGCACTGGACTGCAGCTTCTCGTCAGCACGTTGAGTCGAATTGCGAATCCGGCCGCCGCCAGCGCGTTTGTCGCTAGATCGCCTGCTTCTCCCTCCACGTCCTCTGGAATATGCCATTCAGTCGCCCCCGTGGTGTCGGCAAGGTTCAACCTTCTGCTTCTACCACTCTGCAAAAGAATCGCCCGCACCTATCGACTTGACGGTTGGAAAGGACCATGTTCAGAAGGTGCCGACGTCTCTCAAGCTGTGGATTGAGCTGAGGCCGGGCCCGCCGGTCGCCCCCCGCCGTCGGGATCAGAAGTGCACCAACTTCCCGAACTCGTGAATCGCCAGGCTGCTCAGCCCGAGCAGCACCACGAACACCGCCGCCAAGCCTTTGAAGCCCACCCCGGACCCATGGCGCCGGCGTGCTGCACGCACGTTCAGTTCCCGCGGCACGTGGTACCCCGAGAGGATCGAGTACCCCGTGGACATGAATTCGCTGGGCCGCTCGTCCGAGGGCTCTTCTTCCCAGCCGAAGGTGTGAGGGTTGCCTTTCATGGAGCAAATTGTTCTGTTGACTCGTAACGAAAGGTATCCCGCGCTTGCGGGCGCTCATTCAAGGGGCGGGAAAAACCGGAGGTGCATCCCACGACGCGCCCAGGCCGCAAGCGGGAACTTTCGGCGCGACTCGTTGCAATACGGAAGACGGCGGCGCACAGTGCCCGCCGTTCGACGCCACGAGCACGCATGCCCCTCATCCCCTGGCCCCACCGCGCACCGCCTGACGACGCCGCCCTCGTGGCCCGCGTGCGCGCCGGGGACCGCGAGGCGTTGGGCATCGTGTACGCCAAGGAATCCGCGGCGGTCTATCGCTATGCCCTGGCGATCAGCGGCAACAGCGGCTGGGCCGACGATGCGATGCAGGAAGCCTTCGTTGCGCTGGCGACGCGGGCCGACGGCTTCGATGCGGCCAAGGGCTCGCTCGGCGGCTGGCTGGCCGGCGTGGCACGGCACGCGCTGCTCGCGCAATGGCGATCGGCGCAGCAGCATGAACCGCTGGCCGACCACGACCCTCACTTCGATGGCGACGACAACGATGAGCACTGCCACGGTCCCGGCGTTGCCTCCACCGACGCCGTGCTCGTGCGCCGCCAGGACACCGAAGCGCTGTGGGCCGCCATCCGCGCCCTGCCCTGGCCGTTTCGCGAAGCCCTCGTGCTTGTGGACCTGCAGGAGCGACCCTACGAGCAGGCCGCGGCCATCGCGGGCATCGAGATCAACACCTTGCGCAGCCGCCTTCACCGCGCCCGCGCGAGGCTCGCGGCGAGCTTGAACCGGGCCGAGGCCCCGGTCGCGCGCGCCGCCGGAGAAGCTGCATGAATGCCACCCTTCCACCCTCCGCGCCGGAGACGCTGCGCAGCGCGCTCGCCCGCGCGGCGGGCGATCTCGCAATGCAATCGCCGCCATCTCGTGGCCATGGCGCATTGCGCCTCCCAGCGTCACTGCTGCAAGCCATCGACGCACACCGCCCGCCCGTGGCCCGGCTCAAGCGCCGATTCGCCTGGGCCGGCGGCGGCCTGGCCGCGCTCACGCTGGGCCTTGCCGTCGCACTGCTCGTGAGCGCACCGCGCGACGTGCGGCCCACGGCACGCACCGAACTCACCACCGCCTTCATGCCCGTGGGCGATGCGCAGCGCTGGCCGCAGCTCATGCGCGATGCCGCCGAGCCCGGCCGCGCGTGGGTAGTGCCCACCGAGCTGCCCAGCGAAAGCCTCGCCGCGATGGGGCTGCCCTACGACCCCGCGCACGCCGGCGAGCCGGTGCGCGCCGAACTGCTGGTTCACGCGAACGGCGATGTGCTCGCCGTTCGCTTCGTGCGCTGACGCCCCACCGACCCGGCCCCGACCCGAATGCCGAAAGGAACGAGACCATGACACCCACCCTCCTGACCACCGCCTTGATGGCCTTGCTGCCTCTCGCCCTGGCGCAGCCGGCCGCCGCGCAAGACATGGCGCTCGCACCGCCAGAACTGCTTGCCGCCGATCTGACAGGCCCGCTGGGCGGCGCGCACTTCTTCATCGGCGAAGACGACACCTTCGCCTTCGCCGCTGGCGAACTGCACCGCGAGCGCGTGGTCAAGGGCGCGCCCTACTGCGCCGACGCGCTTCAGGAATCGGTGCAGCCCCTGGCCGATGGCAACCGCATCGTGCGCAAGCAGAGCACACGCCTGTGCCGCGACGGCGAAGGACGGACGCGGCAGGAGGTGGAGCGCGGCGGACGCCGGATCGTCTACCTGCGCGACCCGGTGTCGCGCGAGAGCTGGGTGCTGGACCCGTCGCGCAAGACGGCACGCAAGCTCTTGTCACACGCATCGCTGCACGAGGCGCAGCAGCAGGACAGCGCCGCCTGGCGCGAGTACGCCGACAAGATGCGTGAGTGGGCCAAGAGCTTCCGCGAGCAGAGGCAGAAGGACGGCAACGCCACCCCACCGGCATTGCCCACGCCGCCCGCGCCATTGGCTCCGCCTTCACCCTCGGCACTGCCTGCACCGCCCTCGCCGCCCGCCGTGCCGGTCGTGATCACGCTGGACGAGCGCGACGAGAGCAATGCGCCCGACGCAAGCGGAAGATCGCCGAAGCCCATGCGCGTGCAGGTGATCCGCATCGACAACGGCAACGTGCTTGCCGGCACGCCGGGGGGGCCGGGCGTGCCCGCGGTGCCGCCGATCCCGCCGGTTCCACCCGTGCCGGCCATCGCGCCCCTGCCACCCGGCGTCGCCGCCTGGACGCACATCGGCGCACCACGCGGCCCCGGCGTGGCGAGCTCACTGGGCACGAAGGACATCGAGGGCGTGAAAGCCAACGGCGAGCGCACCACCTGGACCATCGAGGCCGGCAAGCTGGGCAACGAGAAGCCCATCGTCATCACGCGTGACGTGTGGACCTCGCCCGACCTGATGGTGACGGTGCTCACGCGCGATGCCGACCCGCGCATGGGCGAGACGACGTATCGGTTGGCCAACCTGAAGCGCGGCGAGCCGGATGCGGCGCTGATGCGCGTGCCGGCGGACTATGCGGTGAACAAGGGGACGCTCATGCCGAAGGCGCCGGGTGGGGCGGCGTCGAAGGGGTGACCAGCGGGGGAAGGAGCCAATCCGTTCGTGATCACTGCCGAATTCCCTCGACAGAGATCATGAGATGCACCTTGTCCCCCACGAACGGCAACCCGAACGTGCTGCCGAAATCGCTGCGCAAGATCTCGGCATCGAAATCCCCGCCGCACACCTCGCGCTTGATCATCGCGTCCTCGCGGCAACCAAAATTCGACGCATTGAGCGACAAGGGCCGCGACACACCCCTCAAGGTGAACTCCCCACGCAGCGTGCTCAGCCGAGCCCCGTCGAAGCGCAACTGCTTCGCCACGAAGTAAGCCATCGGATGCGCATCGCTCGCGAGAAACCCCCCGTTGCGCAGCACGCTGTCCAGCGCCGGCACGCCGCTGCTCACGCTCGCGGTGGGGATGCTGATGGACACGTCGCCCGTGCCCGTGTCGCGGTCCATGACGATACTGCCATGCACCTCGTCGAAGCGGCCGCGGTGGGTGGAGGTGCCGAAGTGCCGCACCTCCCAGTAGACCTTGGTGTGCGCCCCGTCGACCGCGTAGGTGACGGGCTCCGCGCACACCGCGGCACAAGGCAGTGCCGCCAGCGCCACCACGAATCGAACGACGTTCATGGCGGCGCTTCCTTGCTGGCGAGTTGCAGGCTTACTGCTTGACCGCTTCCACCTGGATCAGCAGGCGGATGTTGTCGGGGATGCCGTAGTTCAGGCCGTAGCTCATGCCCCACTGCGAGCGGGCGATGGTGGTTTCGAAGTCACCGCCGCACACCTCACGCTTGAGCATCGGGTTCTGGTAGCAGTTGAAGTTGGTGGCGTTCAGCGTGACCGGCATCGTCTTGCCCAGCATCGTCAGCTGGCCGCCGACGGACGTGACCTTGTCGCCGTCGAAGTTGAGCTTGTCGCCCACGAACTTCACGGTCGGCTGTGCGGAGACGTCGAAGAAATCCTTGCTCTTCAGGTGCGTGTCCAGCGGAGCCACGCCGGTGCTCACCGAGGCCGGGTCCAGCGTCAGCTCGACCTTGCCCGACTTGGCCGTACGGTCGAAGGCGACCGTGCCTTCCTTCTTGTCGAAGCGGCCGCGCAGCGTCGAGGTGTTGAAGTGCTTGGCTTCGAAAGTGACGAAGGTGTGCGTCGGCTCGATGGCGTAGGTGGCGGATTCTGCGCTGGCGGCGCCGGCGAGGACGAGGGCAGCCAGGGCGAACAAGGACTTCTTCATGGTGTGGGCAGAGTGATGGTTGATGGGTGACGGACAGGGAAGACTCACAGCGCCGAGACGCCGGTGAGGGAAAGCTTGAACTTGACTTGCACGTCGTTGGCGACCATGGACGTGTCCTTCCAGTCGCCTTCGCCGATCTTGAAATCGAGGCGCTTGATGGTGAAGGCGCCGGTGGCCGTGGTGTTGCCGCCGGCCTGCGCCAGCGCCACCGGCACGACCACGTTCTGCGTCGTGCCCTTGATGGCCAGCTTGCCGGCCACCTCGAACTTGCCCGCGCCCAGCGCCTTGACGGTGGTGGACGTGAAGCTCGCCTGCGGGAACTGCTTGAGCGAGAACCAATCCGGCTTGGCGAGCTCGGCCTCGGTCTCGGAGGTGCCGATGGAGGCGCTGGCCAGATCGATGGTGATGCCGATCTTCGCGGCCTCGGGCTTCTTCGGGTCGAAGGCCACTTGCGCGTCGAACTTCTTGAACTTGCCGTCCACCGGCACGCCCATCTGCTTGGTGACGAAGCTGATGTCGCTTTGCGCTGGCACGAGCTTCTGCTGAGCGCCGGCCGGCAGGGCCATGCCGGCAAGCAGCGCGAAGGCGGCGGTGGCGAAGGTGGTCTTGGCGGAGAGGGTCATGGGCGGAACTGCTTTCGTGAAGGCCGGGCGTTCAGCCGCGGCGAAGCGACATGCGCGAGATCAGCCCGTCGCGGTCGATGAATTGGTGCTTGAGCGCGGCGGCGACGTGCGCCAGCACGACGAAGGCCATGAGCCACGCGAGCCACTCGTGCCAGGGCTTGATGGCTTCGGCCAGCGCCTTGTCCACCGGCACCCAGTCGGGCAGCGGCAGCACGCCGAAGACCACGATGGGAAAGCCCGCTGCCGAGCTGTAGGCCCAGCCCACCAGCGGCACGGCGAAGAAGAGCACGTAGAGGATGTTGTGCGCCGCGTGCGCGGCCAGGCGCTGCGGCGGCGACATCGGCACATCCGCCGGCGGGCGGTGCGTGAGGCGCCAGGCGAGCCGCACGAACGAGAACGCGAGGATGGTGATGCCCGCCCACTTGTGCCAGTTGTAGAGCTTGATGCGCTGCGGCGAGAGCGGCAGGTCGGCCATGTACAGGCCCACCGAGAAGGCGCCCACCAGCGCGAGCCCGAGCAGCCAGTGCAGCACGATGGCGGTGCGGGTGTAGCGTGGGACGGCGGTATCGGTCATGGCTCGTGGAGGCTGTCGCGGGGGGTTGGATCAGGGGGTCCTGCGCACTTACGAGGCCAGGAGTTGGACGGATGCACTTTAGGTGTACGACTTGCAGGGGGATTTCATCCGGCTTGTCGGGGGCGTTCAAATTTTTGGATGAACGCACTGGTCGCGCACCGCGATGAGGCGTCGGCATCGTCGAGACCCCGTCAAGATGTGACCAAACATCTCCTGTCGCGACGCCGTGCGGATTGCGCGCGCACACTCGGCCGTGCGAGGGAGTCGCACCCACACGAAGGAGATCTCATGCAAGTCTCTGTGATGAAACGGCGCGGTGCGCGCCGCGTCGCGATGCTGGCGGTTGCCACGGCAGCCCTCATGGCCAGCGCCATCGGCCAGGCAGCGACCATTGACCTGGGCACCATCAACGGGCCGATTGCGCGGCGCGTCGGCAACAGCGGCCTGCTCGGGCCGTTCGAAGACAGCTTCACGTTCACCATCGGCGCGGGCCACTCGCTGAGCTGGTCCGCCTACGTCACCACCGGCTTCAACCGGCGCAACCAGATCATCGACATGGACGGCGTGCTGCTGGGCAGTGGCGGCAGCGTGCTGGAGGAAGGCGACGCGGTGACGGAGTACGCGCCGGAAGGCTGGCCATCGCGGAACGTGACCTTCGGCAGCATCACGCTCGGGCCGGGGGACTATGTCCTGCGGATGACCGGAACGTCGCTGTCGGTATACCCGGATATTCCGATCTGGGGGGGGTATGACGGCACGGTCACGTTCGCAGCAGTGGCGGCCCCGGTGCCGGAGCCTGGGACGTGGGCGTTGATGGCGGCGGGGCTCGCGGTGATGGGGTTGGCGCGTCGGCGCACACCAGCGAGGTCAGAAACCTGAGAGAAACGCCACGACCGCGTTCAGCGACGTGTACAGGACACGAGGTTCAACGCCCGGAAAAGTCGAGTACCACGCGCGAAGGCACTTCTCCGTGCTCGAGTCGCTCGAACACGTTGTTGATCGCCGAGAGCGGCTGCAGTTCGCTGTCGGCCTTGACCTTGCCATCGGCCGCAAACGCCAGTGCTTCGGCCATGTCCCGACGGGTGCCGACGAACGAGCCTCGGATCGTGATGCAGTTGGCCACCACGTCGAACAATGGCGTCGGGAATTCGCCCGGCGGCAGGCCGACCAGCACGCAGGTGCCGCGCTTGCGCGTCATGCCCACGCCTTGCTTGAAGGCCGCCAGCGAGGGCGCGGTGATCAGCACACCATGGGCACCACCGTCGCTCGCTTGTTTGACGGCTTCGATCACGTTTGCGGTCTTCGCGTTGACGACCGCATCGGCGCCCAGCAGCGTCGCGTGCGCGAGCTTGCCATCGTCGATGTCGACCGCACAGACATGCAGCCCCATGGCCTTGGCGTACTGGACTGCCAGATGCCCGAGGCCACCGATGCCCGACACGACGATCCATTGGCCCGGCTTCGCCGCGGTTTCCTTGATGCCCTTGTAGCTGGTCACGCCGGCGCAGATGAGCGGTGCTGCGTCTTGGGCAGTCAAGCCAGCCGGCACATGGGCCACGTAGTTCGGGTCGGCGACGATGTACTCGGCAAAGCCGCCGTTCTTCGTGTAGCCACCGAACTGCGCCTGCGCACACACCGTCTCCCAGGCCGCGAGGCAATGCTCGCAGTGACCGCAGGCCGAGTACAGCCATGGCACGCCGACCCGATCGCCTTCCTTCACAGCCGTGACGCCGGCACCGAGCGCAACGACACGGCCGATGCCTTCGTGCCCGGGAATGAAGGGCAGCGTCGGCTTGGCCGGCCAGTCGCCCTTGGCCGCGTGCAGGTCGGTGTGGCACACGCCACAGGCCTCGGTCTTGACGAGGATCTGTCCAGGGCCGGGCGCTGGAATGTCCAGTTCCCGGAGCTTCAGGGGTTGGCCGAATGCTTCGACGACGGCAGCTTGCATCTTGCGTGACATGGTGTCTTCTCCTTCATGCCGGCGCATCGAGTTGTGCGGTGCGAACGAGCTTCTTGTTGACGAACTCCTGGATGCCCATGTTGCCGAGCTCGCGGCCGTAGCCCGAGTGCTTGATGCCGCCGAAGGGCAGCTCGGCGTCCGACCAGTCGATGTTGTTGATGAACACCATCCCGGTGTCGACACGGCTGGCGATGCGCTTGCCGCGCGCCAGATCCTTCGTGAAGACGGAGCCGCCCAAGCCAAAGTCGGAGTCATTGGCGAGGGCGATGGCCTCGTCTTCATCCTTGACGCGAAAGAACGAGACCACCGGCCCGAAGAACTCATCGCGAAAGGCCGGGTTGTCGGGTGCGATGTCGGTCAGGATGGTCGTCTGCATGAACGAGCCCGGCCGGTCGATGCGCTTGCCGCCCATCACCAGCGTCGCACCGTGGGCCACCGCGCTGTCGACCTGCTTGAGCAGCTGCAGCAATGCGCCTTCGGACGACAAGGGGCCGTGCGTGGTCGCCTCGACCATCGGGTCGCCCGGCTTCAAGGCTTCGAGCGCGGCCTTGAATTTCGCCAGGAACTTGTCGGCAATCGAATCCAGGACGATGAATCGCTTGGCGGCGCAACAGGTCTGGCCGCCGTTGTACATCCGCCCCCACACGGCCCAGGGGATCGTCTTGTCGAGGTCGGCGTCCTCGAGCACGATGAACGCGTCGCTTCCACCGAGCTCCATCGACGATTTCTTGAGGTTCTGCCCGGCACGGGCCGCGATGATCTTGCCGGCCGCGACGCTGCCGGTCAGCGCGACGCCCTTGATGCGAGGGTCGTCCACGACGCTGTTCGCCTGCTCGTGCGAGATCAGCAGGTTGGTGTAGGCGCCCGCAGGCGCGCCCGCATCGAGCAGGAGCTTCTCGAACGCGATCGCGCATTGCGGCACGCAGCTGGCGTGCTTGACCACCAGCACATTGCCCGCCATCAGCTGCGGGCCGGCGACGCGCGCGAGTTGATAGAAGGGGAAGTTCCAGGGCTCGACGCAGAACAGCACGCCGAGCGGGCTGCTCTCCATGTGGGCCTCACCGACCTTCGGATGTAGCCTCGTCGGCGCCAGAAAGGCTTCGGCGTTCTTGGCGTAGTAGGCCAGGATGTCTGCGCTGAACTTCACTTCGCCGCGGGCCTCGTCGATGCGCTTGCCCATCTCCAGGGTCGCCAGCTTGGCATGGTCGTCGACGCGTGCGCGCATCAGGGCAGCAGCCTTGGCGACAATGGCGGCGCGCTCGGCGTAGCTCGTGTGCTTCCAGGTCTGAAAGCAGGACTCGGCGACGGCGAGCGATTTTTCAAGCGCTGCGCTGCTGAGATGCTCGAAGCTCTTGACGGTCTTGCCGGTGTTGGGGTCGACGCTTTGGTAGGTCATGGAGATTTCCTTCAACAAGTTGGCTGCAACGCTGCGGTAGGCGCGGCGACACGGGGGCGCCAGAGCGGACCGTGAGGGATTCGCGCTGGGCACAGTGCGCGCCGCAGGATCAAAGGTCCGTACGGCGGCGCACATAGCGAGGTATCGAACTACAAAGCTGAGATCGACCTCGCAGCGCGTGACGACTGGACCCAGCCAGCCTGCTGGGTCGATGAGCAGCACATCGCCATGTGGGGCTCGGCAGAATGGAATGCAGCGGCGGCCGAGAAGGTGAAGCGTGGTCCGGGCCTTTGGATTCTTGATGTGACGGCCCCTAAGCCTTCCCTCAGCGGGTGGTGGCCCATGGAAGGCATGCAGAACGTGTCCAGCCTGTTCAGCGACGGAAAGCGCTTGTATCTCGCCAACGATACGGGGACGACTGCTTGGGATATCGCATCACGCATGCGGGGCTGCCGAGTTTCCCGGTTTCGTCGCTCGGCTACTTTGTCGGTCTCGTCGCGCGTTGGTGTCCTTCGGGCCAGACGCTATCCAGGACATCACATTGGCGCGCTGATCAGTCGAGTGGCTGCCACGGCAGGAGCCGTGCAATCCGTGGACCGAACAGCATTGAGCGGAAGGCCTCATTGCGAGGCACAACACGCGCTTACACCTGTCCACGAAGTTTGTCGAAAACTCCAGGCGCCATTCGTCGTGCAAGACGTGGCGTCCAGCCGCGCAACAACTGGAGAACCGCAATGAACTACATCGATGGATACGTGATCCCCGTGCCCACTGCCAAGCGCGAGGCCTATCGCCAACTGGCGCAGGACGCCTCGGCCGTGTTCAAGGACTACGGCGCGCTCAAGGTCGTCGAGTGCTGGGGCGACGACGTGCCGGAAGGCAAAGTGACGTCGTTCCCGATGGCCGTGCAGCGCAAGCCCGACGAGGCGGTGGTCTTCTCATGGATCGTCTGGCCGTCGCGCAAGGTGCGCGACGAAGGCATGAAGAAGGCGATGGAAGACCCGCGCATGAACCATGACCCGGCGAACATGCCCTTTGACGGCAAGCGCATGATCTTCGGCGGCTTCGAGGTGATCGTCGAAGCTTGAGCGCCTGACGATCGTGGCGCGTGCGGTGGTGCGCATGGGCGGCACGCTTGTCTTCGAACGTCGTGAGGTCCGGCACGTTGTTTGTGTTGAACTGCCGCGGTGCGTCTGACTGGATCGGCGAACCTGCGGCAGGGCTGTTCCGCATGGCCCTGGAGGGGCGGCCAGATCGCGTCCGTGGTGCAGCACCACGGACCGGTTGCGTTGCCTCGACGGCTCGGCCTTCTCGATCTACCGTCACGGCGGGCCGATGGCAACTCCATCGGCCCGCTTGCTTGTGGAAGGCCGGGGATTGCCTTCCGTCCCCTCGCCCGAAGAGATGGTGAATCGTCGCGGGCCGTCACTCGCCTCTCGCGTCTCATCAAGACCCTTGAACTTCTCCGGATCCACCAAATCGCTCAGCGGTACCCCCAGCGCATCCGCCAGCCTTCCCATGTTGTCCACCGACACATTGCGCGTCCCTCGTTCGACGCTGCTCAAGTAAGGCCGGCTCATTCCGAGGTCCAGTGCCAAGCTCTCTTGCGAGATGTCCTTCAGCCGGCGGGCGCGACGCACGTTCCTCGCGAACACCTCGCGCGCAGTCAGGGACTTGGATGCCTTCCTCATGCGGGCAAGCATCGCAAAGGGTCGTCTCTGCATCCACGTCTAAAGCGCGTACGGTATGTACTCCTTTGAATACTTTGGGCTTCAGTTCTAAGGCGATCCGTTGTGGTTCTTCGTTGAAGTTCGATGACCGCTCGGCAGCGGAGGCGGCCAGTCCCTGTAGCGGGAAGGACGCGCACTTAGCGCTACAAAGCCGACCTTGAGTTCGGCGGCGGCGCGGCGACAAACGTAGGGGAGCGGGCGAACCCCCTCCCGGGCTACGCCATGCCGCGCCACCGCGAACTTCCAGTCCCCTGCTTGGAGGGGTCAGATCGACCCAATGGCAAATCTGGAGCCTTGTTTGGCAGACCGAAGCCCGCTGACGGCAATGGACTCCGATCTTCCCGAAGACCCGACAGTCATGACCCCTGCCGGTCGGGTGGCGCATCCGTCGAAACCCGAGCTTGTTTCCACCTGTCGAGCAAACGTCGGAGAATCGCGCGCAAGGAGCGAGGGACGATGGCAACCAAGGCGGTCTTCATTGGGGTCAACAAGCATGCTGACCTCGCAATTCCGGAGCTGAGTGGTGCCGCACGAGACGCGACTGCGCTCTGGGCCCTCTTCTCCGACACGCTTCCTGACCTTTCGGCTCACCTGTTGACCGACCGTCAAGCGACACACGCGGCGGCGTCCGCGATCCTCACGTCGACGCTTAACGGGGCCACAGATAGTGACGTCGTCATCATCAGCTTCGCAGGCCACGGCTCCGCAGACGGACGCCTTGTTTTCTACGACACCGGGGCTGCCAACCTGAGTGGGACAGCCCTTTCGATGGCGGTGCTCGCGGATGCCTTCAAGGCGACGAAGGCACGCGCCGTGTTGTGCTTGTTGGATTGTTGCTTCAGCGGCCATGCACCTGCACGCGTGCTCGAAACGGGTGCCACACCGCGAAATGCATTTGCCTTGACCGGCGTCTACGGCGAGGGCCGAATCCTTATCTCTGCCTGCACATCGACGGAATCTGCCTGGGAGCAGCCCGGGACCGGACATGGCCTTCTGACTTATGCGGTGATCGCGGCGATGACGAGAGAGTCGAGCGAGACCGTCTCGTTCCCTGGCATCGCGGACGACATCATTGGCGCCGCACGGGTTGAAGGGCAACGCATGGGCGTTACGCAGACGCCGGTGTTCCTCGGCTCGGTCGAGGGAGGGTTGGTCTTTCCGCGCCTTGTGCGCGGAGACAACTATCGCGCGGCATTTCCGCAAACGGCGGTCCAGCAGATGTCTGGCGCCTTCTCTGAGCTGGCGTCGCACGGCTTCCCTACGTCGCTGATCGAACAGTGGGAGGCTCGATTCCCGCAGGGACTGAACCCACTGCAGCTGAAGGCGGTCAACGAATTCGGAGTTCTCGCTGGGCGTTCGCTGCTCACAGTTGCGCCGACGAGCTCCGGCAAGACCATGATCGGAGAGCTGGCAGCAATTCAAGCGATCCTTACCGGAAAGAAGGCAGTGTTTCTACTGCCGTACCGGGCGCTGGTCAACGAAAAGTTCGAAGAGTTCACCGCGCGCTACGGTGCGGCGGGACTGCGTGTCGCCCGATGCAGCGGCGATGCCTCGGATGGCGTGGGCCCAGTGTTGAGTGGTCGATACGACCTGGCGATCTTCACCTACGAGATGTTCTTGAACATGGCGCTGGGATCACCACGCCTGTTGAACCAGCTCGGCCTCGTGGTCTTGGACGAGGGGCAGTTCATCACTGATCCGGGGCGCGGGATGACGGTGGAGTTGATCCTTGCGATGCTCTTGCGTGCACGAGACAGGGGCATCGAGCCGCAACTGATCGTCCTGTCTGCGGTCATCGGCAATCTGAACGGTTTCGATCAATGGCTTGGGACGCCACTGCTACTCTCGCGTGAGCGGCCAGTCCCGCTCGTCGAAGGTGTTCTCGATCGGCAGGGGCAGTTCCAGTTTGTCGATGCAGACGGCGCCACGAAGACGGAGACGCTACTGCCATACCGGTCGATCGTGCAGCGCACTGCTAAGCCAAGCGGACAAGACGTCATCGTTCCTCTCGTGCAGAAGCTTGTCGCTGAAGGCGAGAAGATCATCATCTTCCGCAACCAGCGAGGGACCGCCCAGGGATGCGCAAAGTACCTTGCCAAGGAAATCGGCAAGCCGCCTGCTGCATCTGTCATCGCGGCGCTTCCGACTCAGGACCTCACCGGCGCGTCTCAAGATCTTCGTGAGTGTCTCGCGGGGGGAACCGCGTTTCACAACGCCAACCTTCTTCGGGCCGAGCGAGAGGCGATCGAGCGTGGATTCCGAGATACGAACGGTGGCATCCACGTTCTCGGATCGACGACGACACTGGCTGCAGGTATCAACACCCCGGCGTCGACGGTGATCCTGGCTGAAAACGAGTTCGTCGGCGAGGACGGTCGCTCCTTCACGGTCGCGGAGTACAAGAACATGGCCGGACGCGCAGGTCGCGTCGGCTACAACGAGACCGGCAAGGCGATCATCCTCGCAGAAACTCCAATTGAGCGCGCCCAGTTGTTCCGCAAGTATGTCCTTGGTGTCCCCGAGGACGTCGTGTCGTCTTTCAGGGCGAAAGACTTGCCAACATGGACGTTGCGATTGTTGAGCCAGGTGCGCGGCGTTCGAGCCGATGACATCCCCGGGCTCTTGATCAACACGTTCGGTGGATATTCAGCGGCCCGCGCCAACCCCGAGTGGTCGGCCTACGTGGCCATAGAAATTTCTCGCTTTGTAGAGCGCTTGGTGCAGGCCGGCCTGGCAGAGCGTGAAGGCGAACTCGTTCATCTCACGCTGCTTGGGCGAGCTGTCGGAAACTCGTCGCTTACCTTCGAGTCCGGGCTGCGTCTTGTGGAACTGATGGGTGGGTTTGACGCGGCGCAGACGCCAGCGTTCCACATGCTGGCCATCATCCAAGTTCTCGAGGAGATGGACAACGTCTACACACCGATCATGAAGCGGGGGCGCGGCGAGAGCATTCGCGTTAATGATGCGATCCAGCGCTATGGACGAAATGCGGCCAACGCCCTGCAGCGGTACTGTCACGAGGAAATGGATGTCTGGCGACGCTGCAAGCGCGCGGCGATCTTGTACGACTGGATTGAAGGGCGGAGTGTCGGAGAACTCGAGCGAATCCATACGACCAACCCTTTCCAGGGCAGCGTCACCTACGGGGACGTGACCAGGATCGCCGAGAGCACACGCTTTCACATACGGTCGGCGCACCAGATCCTTTCGGCGCTATGGCCTGAGCACGCAGGCTTTCTCGAAGCACTCGACGACGTACTTCGCCGACTCGAATTCGGTTTGCCAGCGCCCGCGCTGCCATTACTGCGTCTACCTATTGAGCTCACGCGGGGACAGTATCTCGCGCTTCACGCCGCGGGTGCTTGCAGCGCCGAGGCTGTTGCCGCGATGTCCGATGAGCAACTGGCGGCCTGCGTAGGAGCATCGAGGGTGGCAGAGCTGCGTGGAGCGTTCGCGTGATGTCAGGCCACCCGTACAGTCATGCCGGCGAAAATTCTAAATTGACCACATCTCAAAGGGGCGCGAACTTGGCACATCCTCCCAGGGGGCCCTCACCAGTTGAGCACGGGCATTTCGATCCACCGAAGCCGAACGATGGCGTTCCGTCGCCCACAATCGTTCCTCGATCGCCACCACCTCCGCCGCCACCTGCGCCCAAGAAGTAGGAAGTCATGGGGTACTTTGATCCAAAGCGAGAGCGGCTGAGAGTCACCCGCTCAAGAATCAAGCCTTTGCCTCAGGAAGGGGACCCCGTCTATGTCCAGACGGAAGACGACAAGAAGTTGCTCGCCGACCTCACGGCGGAGATCAGAAAGCGCCAGGTCTCAAGCTCAGAAAACTTCGACAAGTCGGTGCTGACGTTGTCCAGCGGCGGGCTGGCGGTGTCGCTAGGATTCTTGAAAGACTTCCTTCCTATCGACAAGTCTCTCTGGGCCTGGGTGCTGTACACCTCTTGGATCGCCCTCACGACCGCGACTGTCGTCACTATGCTGTCGTTCTTGGCTAGCGCCAGGGCCCTGGACTACCAGCAGGAGGCGGGCCAGCTCTATTACCAGTTCGGAGACGACTCGAGGATCCATGGCAATCCTTGGGATCGAGTCGTGATCTGGATGAATCGCTTGTCGGGTGGAAGCTTCATCGTCGGCGTCATACTGACAACCTTGTTTGTCGCGATTAACCTTCAGAGAGCACAAGAGATGAAGAATCAGCGCCCAGGCATCGGCCGGGATGGGCTTACATCCCCAAGCATCCAAAAGAGTTCGAACGCGACGGATCTCGGCCGCGGCCTTACATCCCCCGGGATCGTGCCTAGTTCGCCCGCGCGCACAACGACCGTTCCTGTCCCAGCGCCATCCCCGGCCTCGAACTCCACACCTCCGAAGAAGTAGCACTTGCGGTGCAAAGGCGACCGTGCAGATGTCCCTGTCCGGAGTTCGAGCACAACGACGTTGCCTCTCAGCACGATTGCCAGGAAAGGGACAGCTGTCGCTGGACGGCAGCTGTCATTCGCTGCCGACATTCATCGGCAAACATCGAGCGGCCGCTGTCAGTGTCCATCTGTCAGCCTCCGGAGATAGCGGCAGGGCAAGGGAGCGGTCGTCACCGCCGGCGACCTGAGGGGCCGATAGGTCCCCGCTAGACAGGTCGTCCAAAGCGGTCGGCTCGCCACTTATCATGCGCAGAGTTTTGTGCAATCTGTGCGGCCCAAGAAGGTCGCGAGTCATGCCGACATGACGGCGCGGCGACCATGAACCCGAGAAGCCACCCATGAAGATCGACACCATCAGCATCGAGGGCTACAAGTCCTTCGCGAAGGTCGATCAGTTCGCGCTGCGCAACCTGAACGTCCTGATCGGCGCCAACGGCGCCGGCAAGAGCAACTTCTTGTCGCTCTTCCGTCTCATGACGGCGCTGTCGCAAGGCAATCTTCAGACCTTTGTCAAGGGCCAAGGTGGGCCTGATGCCGTGCTCCACGGCGGTCGCAAGCGGACGCCCCAATTGGCGGTCGAACTGAAGTTCCACCCGAACGGCGACATCGTGAACGGCTACACCATTGCGCTGGAGCCCACACTGGACAACCGACTGCAGTTCGTCAAGGAAGAGCCGTGGATCATCGGCCCGCGTACCGGCGGCAGTTATGCCAAACGATATCCCCTGGGCACAGCCCACGAGGAGGCACGCGTCACCTCCGACAACGTCAACCGGGTCAGCGGCTATGTGGCGTACTGGATGAAGAGCTGGCAGCAGTTCCACTTCCACGACACCAGCGACGCCGCGGCCGTCAAACGTCCCCACCCCAGCAATGACAACCTGCGCCTGAAGACCCAGGCCGACAACCTGGCGGCCTATCTCTACCACCTGCGCGCGCTGCCCGGGCAGGAGGCCGCCTACCGGCGCATCGTGGACACCATCAAGCTGGCCGCGCCGTTTTTCGGCGGATTCGTGACCCGCGATCCGGTGCCCGAGACCGTCGAACTGGAATGGTTCGAACAGACCGACCCCGCCACACCATACCGAGCGCATACCTTGTCCGACGGCACGCTGCGATTCATCTGCATGACGACGCTGCTACTTCAGCCGATCCATCTGTTGCCCGACACCATCCTGATCGACGAGCCAGAGCTGGGGCTGCACCCATTCGCCATCAATCTTCTGGCGGACATGATGAAAGAGGTTTCACAGTACAAGCAGCTGATCGTGTCGACGCAATCGGTCGAGTTGCTGAACGCACTGGAACCTGATCACGTGGTCGTGGCGCAGCGGGTGAGCGGCGCGACGACGTTGGAGAGACTGGACGCCGACGAGCTTCGGGGCTGGCTTGAGGACTACCAGACTCTGGGCGAGCTGTGGAAGCGCAATGTGCTCGGCGGGAGGCCCAGCCTGTGATGCGCCGCGTGGTAATCGTTTGCGAAGGGCAGACTGAAGAGGCGTTCATTTCCCGCGTGCTGTTCCCCGCGTTTGCGGACGCCGGCATCTATCTCCAGGGCATCACGGTCGAAACATCTCCTGGCCACAAGGGTGGTGCATTGAGCTATGCCCGGCTGCGCCCGGCCTTGCGGAACGCATTGGCCAACGGGCGCGTCGTCGCCGTCACCACATTGATCGACTTGTACAAGCTTGCGCCTGATTTCCCAGGCCTTGGGGCCGCGATGGCGCAGCCCACGGTTGGCGCAAGGCTGCACGCCCTCGAAGCCGGTCTGCATGCCGACGTGGTGCAGCACTGCGGCTGTGACGCTGGCCGATTTATTCCACATATCCAGCCGCACGAGTTCGAAGCGCTGCTATTCAGCGATGTAGGCACCCTAGCCGCGGTCGAGGCGGGTTGGGCGGCTTCAGTTGGCGCCTTGAATCTGGCCCGGGCCGGCGCAGCCACGCCGGAGGACATCAATGACGGTCACGAGACCAAGCCGTCCGCGAGGTTGGAATCACTGCTTCGCAGCCCGGTGTACCGTAAGCTGCGGCACGGCCCGATCGCGGCCGAACGCATCGGGCTCGCAAGAATCGAGGCCGAGTGCCCACACTTCGCCGCGTGGCTCGCTAGGCTAAGGGTGCTTTGATCGTACAAAGCGAATTTCGGACCGACTTTTCAAGTGGTTCGCGGGCGCACTTCAAATACGCGGTTTGACACTTTGCTTCCGACCGATGACTCGATGACTGCAATCGGCACTAGCTGTCAGTCGTGCGGCGCGTCTTCAATGGCAGGATTCAGTCTGAAGTGGGCCTATCGAGAGGCCCCCAGCTTGAAAGATGATGGCGGCCGCCAAGCCAACGAGTGGTATCTGCCGCGCGTTGCCTACCCCACGCCTCTCGCGTGGCGGCTAGGATCCGTCATGTCACGTTGAGTTCAGTCTCTTGAACCCCCTCCTGCTCAGGAGATCAGTTTGCAATCTATTTCGAAAACCGTGTTCAACACCGCTGACGGGCGCGTATGTTCGTCTCGAGCCTTCAAATGGGACGGCCATGCAGTCTTGGATGTCTGTGCCATTGAAGCCTCTTACGGTCATCTGCTCGTGCTAACTGCGGGCGGCGCCCTGCATGGAATTGACCTGAACACCGAAGAATCGACACGTCTGTGCATCACACACCTACCCGATATGGCTGTTCAAGAAAGCGACGGCCATTTTGGCAGCCCAAGCTATCGCCTTCATTCTTCCGCTGATGGAAAGTACGCAGCGATCGTCGTCGACCGAGGACAGAGTGGTGTCGTCGTGGAAACACAAGGCGGCACGCCCACGATGCATCTGCATGGAGGGGACTACTGCGAAGAAACCGTTCCCTTCAGCGCCTGCTTCCTGCGCTTCGGCGGTAGCAACGTATTCGTCCATCGCACGGCCTGGAATCGTCTCGATGCCGCAGACCCCGCGACCGGCGAGTCGCTCACCGACCGCTACATCGCCCCTTATGAAGTCAGTGGGCAAATGCCAGCGCACTACCTGGACTACTTTCATGGGCAGCTTCTGCCCAGCCCTGAAGGAAGCTTGATATACGACGATGGATGGGTCTGGCATCCAATCTCAATCCCGAGAGTCTGGTCCGTCAAGAAGTGGCTGGCGGCAAACCCGTGGGAAAGTGAAGATGGCGACTCCATCATTGACCTCGCAGCACGTGACGACTGGACCCAGCCAGCCTGCTGGATCGATGAGCAGCACATCGCCATGTGGGGCTCTGCCGAATGGGATGCAGCGGCGGCCGAGGAAGTGAAGCGTGGTCCGGGCCTTTGGATTCTCGACGTGACAGCTCCTGCGCCTTCCCTCGGCGGGTGGTGGTCCATGGAAGGCATGCAGAAAGTGTCCAGCCTCTTCAGCGACGGAAAGCGCTTGTATCTCGCCAACGATACAGGGACGACTGCTTGGGACATCGCGTCACGCACGCAGGTTGCCGATTTCCCCGGTTTCGTCGCTCGACTGCTTTGTCGCTTTCGTCGCACGTTGGTGTCCTTCGGGCCAGACACTATCCGGGAAATCACATTACCGTACTGATCAGTTGAGCGGCTGCCCCGGCATTTCGAATGCAAGCGTTTGCGCTCAGCTCGGGAACGAGCCATCTCGCAAGCGCGCTCGGAGGTATGGCCCGTCATCGCTCAAGTCTGGCTGCGGCTCGAAGAACTGAATCCAGTAGAAGCAGTCCTCGCCCTGCAAGGTCTGCACGGCTTCAGGGTCGGAGACGACGACGCCTAACGCATCGCTCTGCCACCCGCCTTCTGCACTGACAACCACGGTTGCCCCCAGCGCAAAGAACTTCTTGATCTCCATCGGTCATCGCTGCTCAGGTTGGTCGATCCAGCGGACGGTGTGCCCTAGTCCGGGCGCCGCTTCGGCATACGTCATTGCTTCACTTAACGACGAGAACGGACCGCTCCCGGAGTTGAAGTGATTCACGTCGGTGGTGGAACTGAACTTGATATAGAAGGCATCACAGTCTTGATCGTTGGCCAGCTCCGGCGGGTCTTGATAGTCGCCAGTGCCGTACTGAACCTTGCTGTGAACGATGAGCAGTCGACAAGGAACCTGCTCGTCGTACAGGAAGGTTCCTTCTTTCACGATGGTCTCGCCGGGGTTGAGCCTCACCATGTTCTGCGTGTTCAACGTGCTTCAAGGCAAAGGAGAAGCAGGCCCTTGTGGCTGCAGGCCTCGCACCACAGCGTCATGCAACGACGCCAGCGCACCCCTGATCGCAGCCGACACAGCGGCGTCTTGCACCATCCCCTCATCCGCGAGCTTCGCCCCCAGCAATGGAATGCTGATCGACGCTTCCTCCACAATCACCGCCGACATCGTCTTGAGCGTTTCCCGAAGCGCCTCATCCGCATAATGCGCACGCGGTGACGCGTTGAGCACGGCCACGTGCTTGTGCACGAACGGCTCGAAGCTCACCAGCCAATCCAGCGTGTTCTTGATCGCACCTGTGACGCCGTGCGCGTATTCGGGGCTGGCGATCAGCAGCGCGTCCGCTGCAGCCACCGCGGCATGCAATGCACGCACGGACTCGGGCAGTGATGCTTCAAGGTCGGGGTTGAAGAGCGGCAAGTCGCCGACGCCCTGGTAGATCGTCAATTCGATCTCAGGCGGCGCCAAGCGCTGCGCCGCGCGCAGCAAGGCGGAGTTGATGGAGGCAGCGCGCAGGCTGCCGGAAATGCCCAGGACTTTCATGCGCGCGAAGGGAGCGGAAGATGCGGGGGCAGTCTAAGCCGGTCGGGCATCGACAAGCTCAGCTGAAGGGGAATCGGGAGGTTTCTGGCGAGTGCTTCGACGGGCTCAGCACAAACGGGTGGGCCACGTGGCATCGGATGTCCCTGGAAATGATTGAGGAACCCGAAAAGCGCCTATGGCTGCTCCGCACACGCGACCACAAGATGAGGCGACGTGCTGTCGAACTCCTTCATCCGGTCTCCCAGGTGCACGTGGTCGTACGCGTCGCCCATTCGTTCCATCTCCGCGGCGCATCCCAACAGGAACTCGGCGATGCGTCGCAGCTCATGCGGCGTCGCGCAAAGCGTGGCCTCTGCCAGAGCCATGGGAACGATGTGCTCCGCATCCAGCCCTTGGTCCGCGTACCCGTACAACTTCATCGTGCCCTCCAACCGCTATCCGAATGACGCTCATTGTGGCGGGAGCGTGCGAGCGTCGAAACATGCACGCCCGTCCATAGCGCTTGCACCAATCCCCATCGCACTGCCACGCGCTAACCTGCATCGGCGTTGAGCCGCCCTCCCCACCCCATGTGCTCCAACTACCGCCCCGTCACCTCCCTCGACCGCCTGCTCACCTTCTTCGGCGTCGAGCGCATGGCAGGCGACTTGCCGCCGGATGTGGACGTGTGGCCCACGGGCCATGCACCCTTCATCCGGCTGCACCCGGATTGGGACGGCACCGGCGAGCCGCGGTTCCTGGCCGAGGGCGGCGCGTTCGGGCTGCTGCCGAGCTTTGCCACGGAGCTGAACTTCGGCAAGCGCACCTACAACGCGCGCAGCGAAACCGTGGCCTCGTTGCCCAGCTACCGCCAGGCGTGGCGCGATGGGCAGCGCTGCATCGTCCCGGTGGAGTTCATCTACGAGCCGTGCTACGAATCAGGCGCCGCCGTGCGCTGGCGCATCGGCCAGCCGGGCGGCGTGCCCTTCGGCATCGCGGGCATCTATGCGCAGTGGGTCAACCCTCAGACGCAGCAGCATGAGTTCAGCTTCTCGATGCTGACCGTCAACGCCGATGCGCATGTCTTCTACCGGCGCATGCACCGGCCGGGCGAGGAGAAGCGCATGCCCATCATCCTGGACCCGCCGCAGTACGCCGATTGGCTGACCTGCGGCGTGGCCGATGCGAGGCGCTTCTTCCAGCCGTGGCAAGGGGTGTTTGATGCATCGCCCGACCCGCTCGCGGCACGCAAGAGCGCGCCCAAGCCGCCGCCCAAGCCCAAACCCGAGCCGCCGCCCACCACGGGCGATCTCTTCGACGACTAGCTTGCGGTGCACTGACCCTCGCGTTCGCATGCATCGCGCGCATGCGAACGCGGCGCGCCAATCGCTTGAGCGGTCACCCCACCGGATGCAGCGCCACCGTCCGCCTCACATCCGCCCGCTCCGCATGAAAGCGATCAAGCTCGCCACGCAAGGCATTCAACATCGCCTCGCGTTCATCGCGGTAGAAGATGTTGTGGCTCTCGAAGGGAATCAGCCGCCCGTCGGGCCGCGCCATGTGGATGCAGCTCTTCTTCAGCGCGCGGATGTCCAGCGACAGCGCGTCCATGAACTGCACGATGAGCACGCGGAACACGCTGCGATAGTCGAGCCCCGCCGGTGCCGAGATCTGCGGCAGGCAGCACATCAGCTCGCTCAGGCAGTTGGCGCCCGACTCCGGTGAGTGGTTGGTGGAGAAGAGCCGGAACACGTGGTCCTTCAGGCTCTCGTCGCGCTCGAAGACGATGGTGTTGCCCGCGCCCTCGACCAGCGTCTTGGGGTCGAGAAAACGCGTGAGCGGCTGCAGGCCCGATGGCGTGCGGATGGCATAGGCCATGGCCAGCGTGTCGGGGTTGCAGGGCACGGGCACCACGTCGTCCAGCGTGAAGAGGCCGGACTGTTCGGCGATGCGCCGGCGCAATCCACTCACCGTGAGCCTGTGCAGCGCGGGGTCGTAGGCCTCGACGCGGCCGGCGTCCTGCACCGGCTGCAAGGTCACGCCGCGCACGCAGGGCTGCGACGCGGCAAAGCGGATCACTTCGCCGATCTCGTCGTCGTTCACGCCGCGCTTGACGGTCATCACAAGCGTGGTGGAGATGTCGAGCTCGTTGAGCCGCGCGAGCGCCTCGTCACGGATGCGCCGCAGGTCGGCGCCGCGCAGGTCCATCAGCGCCTCGCGGCGCATGGAATCGAACTGCAGGTAGACCTCGAAGCCTTGTCGATACCCGGCCAGCCGCTCGGCAAAGGCCACATCCTGCGCGATGCGGATGCCGTTGGTGTTGAGCATCAGGTGCTTGATGGGCCGCGCGCGCGCCGCGTCGAGGATCTCGAAGAACTGCGGGTGCAGCGTCGGCTCGCCGCCGGAGATCTGCACGACGTCGGCCTCGCCTTCGCTGGCGATCACGGCATCGAACATGAGCTCCACCTCGGCCAGCGACCGGTGCGTGAGCCGCTCCGGCCCGGAGCCCGCATAGCAGGTCGGGCAGTGCAGGTTGCAGTGGTCGGTGATCTCCACCACGCTCAGGCAGGCGTGCTGCATGTGGTCGGGGCACAGGCCGCAGTCATAGGGGCAGCCGTGCTTCATCGCGGTGGAGAAGGTGCGTGGCATCTCCGGGTGCTTCACGAACACCTCGCGGCACAGCCGGTAGTAGTCGACGTCGTCGCTCACCAGCACGCGCTGGGGGCCGTGCGCGGGGCACCACTTGTCCATGAAGACCTGGCCGTCCTTGAAGACGATCTTGGCTTCCACCTGGCGCAGGCAGGTGGTGCAGACGGATTGCGTGGTGTCGTAGAAGAGGTAGGGGCGGGTCTTGCGGCTTTCAGTCATGTCGATTCAACCGATGTTGCCGGCGGGCAGCGCGCCCATGCCGCGGCCGCGCTCGCGCCAGGCGCGCAGCACGAAGGGGGCGTACAGCGCCAGCGCGATGGCGCAGGTCCACTGGATGCCGCTCCGCCCAAGCGGGTACGGCACCAGGACAGGCTTGATGCCATCGACCGCAAATCGCCAAGCCAGATACCCCGCGAGGAAGAGCTTGAACATCAAGCCGGGCACGGCGGCCCAGCGCTCGCGGTGGCGAAGCAGCAGGCCCGACCACGCGAGCACGAAGACGATTTCGTAGAGCTGCGTGGGGTGACGCGTCAGGCCGTCGCCGAAATCCACGCCCCAGGGCAGGGTCGTCACGACGCCGTAGGTGTCGTCGTGCAGTCCCGCGATGAAGCAGCCCACGCGGCCGATGACCAGGCCCACGGTGATCGGCCACACCATCAGGTCGCCGGTGGATTGCGGCTGCCGCGTCAGCCGCTTGGCGATCTCCACGCCGATCAGCCCGCCCAGCAAGCCGCCGACGATGGACTGCCCCGGCATCACCCAGCGACCAACGAACCATCCTTGCACGACGTCCGGTCGCTCGATGAGGAACACCAGCTTGTTGCCCAGACCCGCGCCCAGCAACAGTCCGACGAGGATGGCGAAGCCGCCCGGCGCCATGACCGAGGCCATGCCCTCGCGACGCCGTGCCCGCCGGTAAAGCGCCGCACCGATGCCGATGCCCGCGAACTCGAGCACCGCATGCGCCGGCAGTGCCCACTGGAGGTCGTGGATCATTCGTCCTTCTTCGACGAGCGCCACAGGGCGCGCATGCCGAAGAAGCAGGCCACGGCAAGCACGGCACCCAGCACCACGAGCCCGATGACACCATCCATCCGCCCGCGGGGCTCGTTGGCCACGATCAATGCACCGCAGCCGGCGCACAGGCCGAAGCCCACCATGAACAGACCCAGCACGATCGCCATGAAGGCGCGAAAGCCCTTCACGCCGGCACCTCGGCCATCGGCATCGCGTCAGGCCCCAGCAGCTCCTGCACGCGCTGGCGCAGCCGCGCGGGCGTGACCGTCTGCGGCGCCATCGGCTCGCCCACTTCCAGCCCCACGCTCGTGAACATGCCGCGGCGGAAGGGCTTGGTCATGGCCGCGCCATCGACGCGCGAGAAGAACGAGCCCCACAGGTTGCGCAGGGCCATGGGCACCACGGGCACGGGGTGCGTCTGCAGGATCTTCATCACGCCGCCCTTGAAGTCCTGCAGCCGCCCGTCGCGGGTCAGGCCGCCCTCGGGGAAGATGCACAGCAGGTCGCCTTCTTCCAGCACCTTGCGCGCCTCGGCAAAGGCGCGCTCGTAGGCGGCGGCATCTTCCTTCTGCGGTGCGATGGGAATCGCCTTGGCGAGCCGGAAGATCGTGCCCAGCACCGGCACCTTGAAGATGCGGTGGTCCATGATGAAGCGGATGGGCCGCGGGCTCGCCGCCATCAAGAGCACCGCGTCGACGAAGCTCACGTGGTTGCACACGAGGATGGCCGCGCCCTGCGTGGGGATGTGCTCGTCGTTGCGCACCTTGAAGCGGTAGATGAGCCGCGTCGCGACGAAGGCGATGAAGCGCAGCAGGTACTCGGGCATCAAGAGGAAGATGTAGGTCGCCACCACCGCGTTGGCCAGGCCCGTGGCGAGGAAGACCTCGGGAATCGTGAAGTGCAGGCCCAGCAGCACGCCCACCAGCAGCGAGCTGACGATCATGAACAAGGCGTTGAGGATGTTGTTCGCCGCGATGATCCGCGCCCGGTGGCTCGGCGCCGAGCGCAGTTGGATGAGCGCATACATCGGCACGCTGTAGATGCCCGCGAAGAGCGACAGGAGGCCGAGGTCGGCCATCACGCGCCAGTGCGCCGGCTGCCGCACGAACTCGCCCACGCCCAGGCTCGCCGAGGGCGGCAGCCCGCGCGAGGAGAAGTACAGGTCCACCGCGAACACCGTCATGCCGATGGCGCCCAGCGGCACGAGGCCGATCTCGACGTGGCGCTTGGACAGCATCTCGCACATCAGCGAGCCGATGCCGATGCCCACCGAGAACACCACCAGCAGCAGCGACGCGACGTGCTCGTCGCCATGCAGCACCTGCTTGGCGAAGGCCGGAAACTCGGAGAGGAACACCGCGCCGAAGAACCACATCCACGAGATGCCCAGCAGCGATCGGAACACCACGACGTTGCCGTGCGCGAGCTTGAGGTTGCTCAGCGTCTCGGTCACGGGGTTCCAGTTGATCTTCAGGTTCGGGTCGGTGGATGGCGACGGCGGCACGAACTGCGCCGTGAGCCGCCCGAGCAGCGCCACCGCCACGCAGCCGATGGCAACGTAGTGGCGGCCGACTTCCGGAATCGCCACCAGCAGGCCGCCGGCCACCTGGCCAAGAAGGATGGCCACGAAGGTGCCCATCTCGACCATGCCGTTGCCGCCGGTGAGTTCACGCTCGTTCAGGTGCTGCGGCAGGTACGCGAACTTCACCGGCCCGAACAGCGTCGAGTGCAGCCCCATGAGGAACACGCAGCCGAGCAGCACCGGCACGTTGGTGGTCCAGAACCCCCAGGCCGCCAGCAGCATGATGACCACCTCCAGCGATTTCACCGCCTGGATCACCCGGGTCTTGTCGTACTTGTCGGTGAGCTGGCCGCTGGTGGCCGAGAAGAGCAGGAAGGGCAGGATGAAGACCCCGGCGATGATCGCGCCCGCCGTCTCGGCAGGCAGCCACGACACCGAGAGCTTGAAGGTGACGAGCACCGTGAAGGCGAACTTGAACAGGTTGTCGTTGCCGGCGCCCAGGAACTGCGTCCAGAAGAAAGGGGCGAATCGGCGCTGGCCGAGCAAGGAGAACTGGTTCGGATGATCGTGGGCTGACGACACGGGCGTTGGCTCCTGCGAAGCGTGGGCGGGTTGGTCGGGCAATGTAGCCCGAAGGCGTGGCGCTGGAATGTGACGCTTTCCCTCAAGCGGCGCGCTGGAAGAAATCCCTGGTGTGGAAGATGCCCGTGCCGAGCCGCGCACTGCCGCTGTGCAGCCGGCGCTTGAGCACGAAGTCGAAGAGCAGCGGGTTGTGCGCGCGGATCGCCCGCAGCGGCTTGACGTCGGCCTCGTCGAGCAGGCCCTGCGCGGCGAGCGAATCCGGCGCGTACAGCGGCATGACGCCCGGCAACGGATAGTCCGAGCCGTGCAGCAGCCGGCCGTGCCAGTCGTCGCGCTCGATCACGGCACGCTGCGCGGCGGGCTTGCGGTTGGCCTGGAACACGGCGGAGATGTCGGCGAAGAGCCGGCCGCGCCACTCCGGCTCGTCCATCAGCCGGGCCCACAGGTCGAAGGCGTGGCGACGCGGCTGCGATGGCCGGTCGGTGTCATTGGCGTGGCCCAGCGATGCGGCATGCGCCATCACCACGCGCACGCCGGCCTGCAGCGCATGGCGCACGAGCAGCGGGTTGCCGAGCTCGTCGCGGCCGGCGCCGGGCACGGCCTTCTCTTCGCCGCAGTGGACGATGAGCGGCAGGCCCGACTTCGCGAGCCGATCGAAGAAGGGCTGGCAACGCGGATGGCGCATGTCGATGTTCATCGCGCTGGGCAGCCACTTCATCGCGACGGCGCCTTGCTCGACGGCCTCGTCCAGGCGCTCGATGGCATCGTCGCGATACGGATGGACGGACGCCACCCACGCGAAGCGCTGCGCATGCGCTGTCGCAACGGTGGCTGCGTAGCGGTTGGGCACGTGAAAGGTGGTCCAGTCGGTGCGGCGCTGGCCGCTGTCATCGTGCGCATGGTCGAAGGCGAAGAGCAGCCAGCGCGCGCCTTCGGGGAAATCGTCGGCCAGGGCCTTGAGCCGCTGCAGGTAGGCGCCGTCGACCGACACCGCGTCGCTCGCCACGCAGGCGGCGTTGAGGATGGCCTTGCGGCGGACCACATCGCCCGGGTGCCACCACTCGTGCATGCGGGCGTTGACGGTGCAGCCGGAGCCGGAGTCGCCGGTGCCCAGCAGGTGCGCATGCGCGTCCCACAGCTGCGAGGCATCGATGCCCTCGAAGGCGCGCTGGACGATGTCGTGGTTGGCGAGGTCGGCAGGCAGGCTTGGCAGGCAAGGGTTGCGCAGGCCCTCGCGCAGGCTCATCGCCGGTGCCTGCAGGCTCGTGAAGAGGCCGGCGCCCAGGGCCGCGCAGCAGCCGAGCACATGTCGTCGATGCATGGTGCTCGGCTCCTCAACGCACCGTGAGCACGGCAGTCGCCAGGCCGCTGCGCTGCAGCCAGCTGAAGGCCGAATCCACCGTCATCGTTTCGATGCGGTCGGTGAAGCGCTTGCCGTTGGGGTGGTCGTCGAAGGCCACGTTGGCAGCGGTCATGCGCGCGCCCAGTCGCTCGAAGGCCGAAAGGTGCAAGGTGGTCGGCTGGTAGCCCTGCGCACGCAGCCAGGACTGCGCGCCTGCGCGCGTGGTGGCGTAGGGGTCCTGCGTCATCGCCATCGTCTCCAGCGCCCATTGGTTGGACTGCTGGTAGGTCTGCGCCCAGGGGTAGGCGACCATGCTGTACGCCGGCGTGTTGAGCCGCGCAAGCGATGCGTTGTCGCGCAGGGCGGGCAGCAGCTTGGCCTGCACGCTCGGGGCGAGCACGGCGATGCCGGCCTGGAAATCGAACAGGTCGTCGAGGAAGAACTCGCCCAGGCCCTGGCGAAACACCGCCGCATGCGCGGTGCCGCATTCGTTGAGCTTGTGGGCGACGCGCCAGGTGGTTCCGTCGCGGTAGGCCAGGCCCATGTGCGAGTAGCGTTGGCCGTACTTGCTCAAGTCCTGCCCCACGCGCGCGAGCACCACCACCTGCGCGCCGGTGGCGTCGAGCTGTGCCTTCACGTGCTCGGCCAGCGTCATCGCCTGCACCACCTTCGCGGCCTGCGGGCGCTGCTGCTCGCAGGAGCGCCCTGCGTGGGCGGCGGTGGCCGCGACGACCAGGGCCGCCCCAAGCCACGCGGAGCGAAGCGGGGCGTTCATCGCGTGATGCGCTCGTTGTAGAGCAGCGCATTGCCGATGGAATTCGGGATGTAGGCGATGGCCCGGCCCGCCTCCGACAGCACCCAGCCGGCACTGAACGCGGTGACGACGACGGCCGTGCCCGCGGCCACCGACAGCCCCGCCGCGGCCTGGCCGCTCAGCACGATGCTGGCGCGTGCGCCATCGGAGGCGCGCTCCAGCACCCACACCGTGCCGGCGCTGGTGGCTTCGACCGCGACCAGCGTGAGCGTCGCGCCGGCCGAGAGAATCATCACCGGCGCGGCCACCGACACCGCCACGGGCAGCATCGACAAGGCGCTCGCGTCCGAGGCATTGGGCGGGTGGGCGCCGGCGGTTTGAACGCTGCCGGCGATGACGGCGGCAGCGGCGACCAGCGAATGGATCCATCGTTTCATGTCAGTGCTCCTTGGTGGCTCTCGGACGTTTCAGCCGATCACTCGCTCTCGCGGCCCGAGCGCATCGCCATGCCTTCGCGGCGGGCTTCGGCGATCAGCACCTCGTGGGCGTCGCGCAGCGTCTTGGCCAGCGTGAACACGCTGGAGATGAGGAAGAGCCAGCTCACGCCGAGGAAGGCCTTGTAAGTCGGGTTCACTTCCATCTGCACGAGGCCCCAGCCGGTGAGCGCCATGGCCAGGCCGAAGCCGCCCCACACCACCAGGCCCCACATCGGCGTGTCGATGCGGCGCACTTCGTTGTCGCGCACGTACTTGGCAAGCGCGAAGGCCGTGCACATGCAGAACACGTAGCCCATCACCATGAACGCGCGGTCCACGTCGCGGCCCGGCAGGTAGGCCAGGCCCGTGCCGCACAGGGTGGCGGCGGCAGCGAACGAGATCCAGACCTGGGCCTTCCAGGCCTTGGTGTCTTTGCGGATCGCGGGGGAGTTCATGGTCGAGGAGGTGTGGTTGAACATGGACGCGATCATCGCGATGCGGCCAGCGGGTATCAATCACACCAGGGAGGGTCCCGGCTTTGGCTATCGCAAGTATCATGTGCCGATACTTTCTGACGCCCTCACGAATGAGCACCACCCAAGACCTCGTCACCGCCTTGAAGACCGAGCTCAAGGCCGCCGGCGTCACCTACGCCGATCTCGCGAAGCAGCTGGAGATGTCGGAGTCCAGCATCAAGCGCGTGTTCTCGAAGGCGGACATGCCGCTGTCACGCATCGACGACGTGCTGCGCGTGCTGAAGATGGATTTCGCGGAACTCGCCCGCAAGGTGGCCGACGCGCAGCCGCTCAGCCACGAGCTCACGCTCGAGCAGGAGCGCGCGGTGGTGGCGGACAAGAAGCTGCTGCTGCTGGCCATCTGCTGCCTGAGCCAGTGGACCTTCGAGCAGATGGTCTCGACCTACACCTTCAGCGATGCCGAATGCGTGGCCTACCTCGTGGCGCTGGATCGGCTGGGCATCATCGAGCTCCGGCCGCTGAACCGCTACCGGCTCAAGGTGGCCAAGGGCTTCCGCTGGCGGCCCAACGGCCCGGTGATGCAGTACTTCCGCCAGCACGTGGCCGACGACTACTACAGCGGCGGCTTCGACGGCGAAGGCGAGCTCTTGATGCTGGTGCACGGGCAGGTGAGCCCGAGCCAGGCCTCGACCTTCGTCGAGCGATTGCAGCGCGTGGGGCAGGACTTCGCGCACCAGCACCTGGCCGACCAGAAGCTGCAGGCCTCGCAGAAGCGGCCCTACACGCTGGTGGTGGGGATGCGCAGCTGGCTGTTCGCGGCGTTCCGCGACTTGAAGCGGGATGTGAATTCGTAGGCGAGCGGCCCGCATGTCGCCGGGTCGGTGCGCCGCCTGCAGGCTGTCACCCCGGCCCTTCGACAGGCTCAGGACAGGCCGGGCTTCGCCCGCGCCGGGGTCCATCGTGGCGGCATATGCCGTGGCGATGGATACCGGCGTTCGCCGGTATGACAGGTGTTGGGTCCGGCGTCAGGACAGGGGTCAGCCGGCCTGGACCTCAATGCGCCTTGGTCTGGCCTGCTCCAGCTTCGGCAAGCGCAGCGTCAGCACGCCATCTTTCAGCGTCGCCTCGATGCGCTGGCTGTCCAGCTCGCGGCTCAGCGTGAAGCTGCGGCGGTAGCGGCCGGAGCGCACCTCGGCATACACCGCCTGCAGCTCGGCAGGCGCATCCAGCGAGATGGGCGCTTCGATGGTCAGCGTGTCGCCGTCCACGTTCAGCGACAGCGTCTCGCGGCTCGCGCCGGGCAGGTCGGCCGTCACCGTGATGCCGGATTCGTCTTCGCTCACGTCCACGAGCGGGATGAGCGCCGGCGTGTCGGGGTCTTGCTGCAGATCGCGGCGTGCGGAGGTGGTGGTGGTGGCACTGTCGCGTTGGGCCAGTTCTTGGTTGCTCATGTGTCGACTCCTTCACAATGTGTCGTCACGTCACTTGACTTCGATGCGGCGCGGACGCGAGGCCTCGCGCTTTTGCACCGTGATGCGCAGGATGCCGTTGCGGTAGCTCGCATTGACGCGGTCCGGGTCGGCGTCCTCGGGCAGGCTCACCACGCGGGTGAATTCGCCTTCGCCGCGTTCGCGGGCATAGACGTTGACCTTGGCTCCGGCCTCGGGCGCGCGGTTCGCGCGCTGGCCGGAGATAGTGAGCAGGCCCTTGTCGATCGTCACGTCGAGCTTGCTCGCGTCGATGCCGGGGGCGAAGGCGAAGATTTCCACCGCTTCGGGCGTGCTGCCGATGTTCACGGCAGGGAAGCTGCCGCGCTGCACGGCACGAATGCTCGAGCTCGCGTTGCGCGTGCCCAGCAGGCGGTCGAGCTGGCGATGCAGCTCGTCGAAATCGGCGAACACGTCGCCGGGGAATCTCAGCAGTGAAGAGACCATGGTGTGCGCTCCTTTCGTGGGATGCATGGCTTGGATTCGGGGCCGGGAATCACCGGCCACTCAAAAATAGGGCCCGTCAAAAACCTTTCAAGAGGCCCTTTTTCAAGTCCGTGGCCCAAGAAAAAGCCGGCGCGATGCCGGCTTTTCCATGAGGCCTGCGAACGGGCCGAGGGCCTTCGCGGCGGAGTTTCAGCAAATCCCGCGTGCTTTGAGCGCAAGCAGTTGTTCAGGCGTGACACCGATCTCGCGAAGCACCGTTTCGGTGTCCTCGCCGAGCGTGGGCGCGCGCCGCGAGATGCGGCCCGGCGTGGCGCTGAGCTTGGGGACGATGCCCGGCACCTCCAGCGCCAGGCCCTGCGGTGTGGTCACGGTCTCGATCATTCCTCGGGCCCGGTAATGCGGGTCCTCGGCGATGTCGCGCGCCGTGTAGATGCGGCCTGCCGGCACCTGCGCCGCATTCAGCACGTCGAGCACTTCCACCACGCTGCGCGGCGCGGTGAAGGCGCCGATGGCCGCGTCGATCTCCTCGACCCGCGCGACCCGCCCCGCGTTGCCGGCCAGCGCCGGGTCGGTGCCCAGGTCGGCGCGCCCGATGGCCGCCATCAGCCGCTTGAAGATCGAATCGCCGTTGCCCGCCACCAGCACCCAGCCGTCGGCGCAGGCGTAGGCATTGCTCGGGGCGATGCCCGGCAGCGCGGACCCTGCGGGCTCGCGCACGGCACCGAAGGCGCTGTACTCCGGCAGCAGGCTTTCCATGCAGTTGAAGACGGCCTCGTACAGCGCGACGTCGATCACCTGCCCGCGGCCCGAACGGTCGCGGTGGTGCAAGGCCATCAGCACCCCGATCACGCCGTGCAGCGAAGCCAGCGTGTCGCCGATGCTCACCCCCACGCGCACCGGCACGCGACCCGGCTCGGCAGTGAGGTGGCGCAGCCCGCCCATCGCCTCGGCCACCACGCCGAAGCCGGGGCGGTCCTTGTACGGGCCCGTCTGCCCGTAGCCGCTGATGCGCAGCATGACGAGCTTCGGATTGGTGCGGCTGAGTTCTTCATAGGACATGCCCCAGCCTTCCATCACGCCGGGCTTGAAGTTCTCGATCAGCACCTCGCATTCGTCGATGAGCCGCCGCACGATCTCGCGCGCCTCGGCCTGGCGCAGGTCGAGGGCCACGCTCTTCTTGTTGCGCGACTGCACCTGCCACCACACGCTCGTGCCTTCATGCAGCAAGCGCCATTGGCGCAGCGGATCACCACCTTGGGGCGGCTCGATCTTGATCACGTCGGCGCCGAAATCGGCGAGCGTCTTGGCGGCGAAGGGCCCGGCGATGAGCTGGCCGAGCTCGACGACCTTCAGGCCGGTGAGCGGGCCGGCCGAGTTGGCGGCGGGTGTGACATTTGGGGCCGATGCGGCCGGTGCTTGAGCGTCCATGCCCGCGATGTTAGTGTCCGCCCCACACCGAAAAAGGAGCTTTCGAATGCGTCACCTCGTCCTCTCGCTGTGCCTTGCCTTCAGCGCCGCGCTCGCCCACAGCGCCGAGCGCGCGATCGAGAAGGAGGTGGTAGTCCCAGCGCCCGTGGCGCAGGTCTGGCAGGCCTGGACCACCAGGGCGGGCATCGAATCCTTCTTCTCGCCGCAGGCCGAGATCGACGCACGCGTCGGCGGCGCCTTCCACATCCACATGGACCCGCTGGCCGAGCCCGGCCTGAAGGGCGCGGACGACATGCGCTACATGGCGCTGCAGCCGATGAAGATGCTCAGCTTCGACTGGAACGCGCCGCCCTCGCTGCCCGAGGCGCGCCAGCAGCGCACCTTCGTCGTGGTCCGGCTGGCCGACATCGACGGCAAGTCCACCCGCGTGACGCTCACGCACCTGGGCTGGGGCGACGGCGGCGAATGGGACAAGACCTACATCTACTTCGACCGCGCCTGGGGCTACGTGCTGGGCAACCTCAAGAAGCGCTACGAGACGGGTCCGATGGATTGGACGGACTGGATGAACAACCTCAAGAAGGCACACGCCGAGCCGGCGAAGTCCTGAGCCAGGCGGGTCATCGCATCGATCGCTGTTCCAAACACAGAGGACACAGAGAACACAGAGCAAGAAGCTCCTCTGTGTTCTCTGTGTCCTCTGTGGTGAAACCCCTTCAGCTCAAGGCAGCGCAGCGACGCCCGCGGCCCCCATGGCCGTCGTGCCGGCCTTGCCCCCACCCGCCGGCGTCGCCGCCACGCGGGTCGGAGCCTGCAGCAGCGGCAGGCTCGGGCTCTTCACCTGTTCGGCGAAGCTGATGACCGTCTTGCCCGGGTCGTGCGGCAGCGACTTCCACGGGTCCGCACCGCGCGAGAGCAGGTAGGCGACGAGTTCGGGCTGCTGGTCGGCGTGCGCGAGGTAGGTCGGCGTGAGCACGCGCACCAGCGGAATCCACGGCAGCTGGTTGCCCTGGCGCGGCGGCACGCGGTTGGCGAGTTCGGGGGCGCGGTCCAGCCACCAGTCGAGCGCCGGGCGGTTGCCTTCGCGCAGCGCCACGTCGAAGCCGTTGGGCAGCTGGCCCGTGTAGGCGCCGAGGCCCGTGCGCGCGCTGTGGCCCTTGGCCTCCAGCGCGGTGGCGAAGGGCGAGCTGAGGTAGTCAGGGTGCAGTGCCGACAACGCGCCGAAGCTCAGGCCGCGCGTCGGCAGCTGGCCCTGCGCGAGCCAGGTGTCGAGCACGGTGTTCAGTCCTGCCGTGCGTGCCGACGGGCAGCTCAGCATGCGCACCACGTCGTGGTGGACGGCGTGGGTGTCGTTCTCGGCCAGCCAGCGCAGCGAGCGCAGGGAATCGGCCGAGGCGGAGGAGAAATCAGGGCAAGGCGTGGCCTGGGCCAGCGCCACCAGCGGCGGCGTGCTGCAGGTCTCGGGCGCCGCGCCCTTGGACAGCAGTTCGGGCAGCATCGGCCAGAACTTCGCATCGCGCGCGGCGAGCGTCAGCGGGCACTGGGGCAAACCCGAAGCCATGACATCTTTGGTCACCAAGGACCCAGCTTGGTAGGCGCCGCAGCGCGGGCTGAGCGCGCGCTCGACGCTGTTCAGCTTGCGGCACGGGGCGGGTTCACCCTCGGTCACCTTGTCCAGCGCGTAGTTCAGCACGGCGGCCGCGGCACAGCCGGCACTCACGCATTCCCCCTCGTTGGCCCGCTCGTAGGCGAAAGTCGCGATCGAGGTGGCGGCGCAACCGCTCAGGAGCACGCCGATGCCGGCAATGCCAAGAGCAAGAAAGGCGCGGGAAACGGTGCTGTGCAGTGCTCGCATGGTGCTCGACCAGATCAAGAAACGTGCCGCGCGGCGACTGACGCGCCGCGTCGCACGTTTGTAAGAACTTGTGATCAGGAGGCCCGCTGTTCGAGCAGGTATTCGGCGTCGTCGTATTGGCCGAGCACGTCGACAAGGTACGGCAGCACCTTCAGAAGTTCGTCGTGCAAAGTGTACGGAGGGTTGAGTACGAACACGCCACTGCCCGCGAGGCCAAAACCTTGGCTATCGGGCACCTGCACCGTGAGCCGCGCATGCAGCCAGCCCTTGGGAGCGAGCGCTTCCAGACGCCGCGGCAGTTGCGCCGCCTCGACCTTGGTGACCTGCGGGTACCAGACCATGTACACGCCCTCGGCGAAGCGGGTGAGCGCGTCGCGCAGGCTGGCGATGACACGGCCGTAGTCGCCGTGGCCTTCGTAGCTCGGGTCCATCAGCACCACGCCGCGGCGCGATGACGGCGGCACCTGGCCCTTGAGGCCCTCGAAGCCGTCGCTGTTCATCACCTGCACGCCGGGCTCGCTGCCGAGGTAGGTCTCGAGGATGCGGTGGTCGGTGTTGTGCAGCTCGAACAGGCGCAGCTGGTCTTTCTCGCGCAGGAGCATCTGCGCGAAGGCGGGCGAGCCGGGGTATTGCTTGAGCGGGCCGTCGGAGTTGAAGGCGCGCACCAGCGACACATAGTCGGCCACCGCCTCGGGCAGGTCGTCGCGGTTCCAGAGCCGGGCGATGCCCTGCTCGAACTCGCCCTTCTTCTGCGCGTAGTGGCCTTCGAGCGAATAGCCGCCGGCGCCGGCGTGGGTGTCGACCAACCGGTAGGGCTTGTCCTTCTGGTTCATGTAGCGCAGCACGAGAGTGAGCACCGTGTGCTTGAGCACGTCTGCGTGGTTGCCTGCGTGAAAGGCGTGTCGGTAGGCAAGCATGGGTGCGACTGTAATCGCATCGCCTTGCCAACCTGCATACACGAATCCCGAAGAGCTTGTGCCAGCAGACTTTTTGATGCGTCCCTAGGATGCGCCCGATTCAGCATCCACCGCCCGAACGTCCGGGCCCCACAAGATGAGCAACCTGTTCGAACCCACCCAAGTCGGCGCCATCGCCGTGTCCAACCGCATCGTCATGGCGCCGCTCACCCGCAACCGCGCGGGGGCCGGCCGCGTGCCGACCGAGCTGACAGCCACCTACTACGCGCAGCGCGCGAGCGCCGGCCTCGTGATCACCGAGGCCAGCCAGGTCAGCCCGCAAGGCCAGGGCTACCTCGACACCCCGGGCATCTACTCGAACGAGCAGGTGGCGGCCTGGAAGAAGGTGACCGACGCGGTGCATGCGCAAGGCGGCAAGGTCATCATCCAGCTGTGGCACGTGGGCCGCGTCTCGCACGTGTCGCTGCTGCCCGAAGGCAGCGTGCCGGTGTCGTCGAGCGCGCGTGCGGCCAACAGCAAGACCTTCATCGAGGGCGGCTTCGCGCAGGTGTCGGAGCCGCGCGCCCTGCGCACCGACGAACTGCCCGGCATCGTCGACGACTACCGCCGCGCCGCGCGCAACGCCATCAACGCCGGCTTCGACGGGGTCGAAGTCCACGGCGCCAACGGCTACCTGCTCGACCAGTTCCTGCGCGACAGCATCAACGACCGCACCGATGCCTACGGCGGCTCCATCGAGAACCGCGCCCGCCTGCTGCTCGAGGTGATGGAAGCCATCGCCGGCGAGATCGGCGCCGAGCGCACCGGCGTGCGCCTGAGCCCTGTCACGCCCAGCAACGACGCCGGCCTGGACAGCAATCCCAAGGCGTTGTTCGACCACGTGGTGGACCGGCTGGCGGCCTTGAAGGTCTCTTTCATCCACGTCGTGGAAGGCCAGACCGGCGGCTCGCGCGAATTCGCGCCCTTCGACTTCGAGGCCATGCGCCTGCGCTTCAAGGCCGGCCACCCGCAAGGCGCCTGGATGGTCAACAACGGCTACAACCGCCAGATGGCCCTGGAAGTGGTGGCCAGCGGCCGCGCCGACCTGGTCGCCTTCGGCCGGCCCTTCATCGCCAACCCCGACCTCGTGCGCCGCCTGAAGGAAGACGCGCCGCTCAACAGCGTGCAGCCGGCCACGCTGTACGGCGGCGGCGCCGAGGGCTACATCGACTATCCGGCCCTGGCCTGAGACGATTTCGACTCCCTTGTTTGAAGCAGGCCGCCCCCCGAGGACTTGGGAGGCGGCCGACACCTCCCGTCGTTAAGGTGCCGATGCGGTTCGCGCTTGGTGCGCGGCGCATCCACTCACCAGGAGGAGTCCATGAACCTGTCCACATCCTTGCGCCTGTCGGCGCTGGCCGCAGCGCTCGCCGCTGCAGGCGCTGCCCAGGCGGCCAGCGTCAGTCTCACCAAGCTCAGCGGCCTCGTCGGCGATCCGTCGGCCGCCGCCACCGCGGTCTACAAGGCCGACCTCGCGAGCGCCGGCCTCGGCAGCTTCGCGGCCATCGTGATCAACGACGTCAGCGGCGGCTTCGGCGGCGCGGTCGGCCAATTCACCGGCTTCGACCTCGACGCGATCAAGATCTCCACCACCGACTGCGCCACGGCCGCCTGCGCCTCGGCAGCCGCGGGCATGAGCCTGTTCGACTTCGTCGGCGGCACCTTCTTCTCGCCCGGCACGCAACGCGCGCCCGCCGACCCGAAGCTCTTCGGCACCGGCCCGACCGGCTCGACGCTGGACGACAGCGTCGCGCGGCTGGGCGCCTTCGACGGCGTGTCCAGCACGGTCACGCCCGACGGCTTCATCAGCCTGGGCGACAACGGCTCGATCAGCTTCAACCTGACCTCGCTCACGTCCACGGCGGGCCTGTTCATGTACATCGGCGAAGTCGGCGACAACGGCGAAGTGGCGGGCTCGAACTTCGACCTGCGCACCACGCCCGTCCCGGAACCCGAGACCTACGCGCTGATGCTGGCAGGCCTGGGCGTGATGGGCTTCCTCGCGCGTCGCCGCAAGGGCTGAACCTGCGGGTGGCTCAGCGACTGAGCTACTGGCTCCTGGCGCGCGACATCTTGGAGCGGAACAGCTCCTGGATGCCGACCTCGCGCGGCCCCGGGACGAGCTCAAAGGCCTGGCCCGCCTGCAGCGTGCCGGGGACGCGCACCGCGAGGTAGAAGCCGCACCACGCGTTCTGCGCCATGAGCTTCGCCGCCTGGTTGAAGCCCATGGCCGCGTTGAACTTGAAGCACGGGAAGCGCGGCTCGCTGATGGCGAGCTCGTAATCCGGAAAGCGCAGCACGTCGCCGATGAAGGCATCGCTCTCGACGAGGCCGGTGATGCCGAGGTTCTCGCCGAGCGCGCCCGGGTGCAGCGTGTCGTCCCAGCCCGCGACCTTGGCCTGCGCGCGCACCGTCTGCCAGAAGGGGTAGTGCTCCATCGGGTAGGCGTACACCGCCTTGGACAGTCCGCCGTGCACGGATGGGTCTGCCTGCTCGTCGCCTTCGAGGCCCAGCATGCGCACGGCCACCGGCCCGTCGACGGGCTTCTTGAAGATGCCGGTGAGCACCGATTCGCCGTTGATGGAATGCGCGACGGCGCGCGAGAGGTTGACGTGGTGGAGCATGCAGGCCATGGGGCGCATGATGCCCGAGCCATCGGGCAGCCGCGGGCCGAGGGTTTCAGTCGCGTCAGTGCGGCGCCGGCAGCGCCCGCCTGGGCATGATGTGCACGCCCGCCGGGTCGAACTGCAGGAACACCGGCTCGCCCACCACCAGCTCGCCGCGCTGCAATTGCGCGGTCGTCTGGTGCAGCTGCACCGCCGCGCGCAGGCCCTCGATCTCGAAGCGGCACAAGGCGATGTCGCCCAGCGGCAAGGCCTCGGCCAGCCTCGCGCGCAGCACGTTGGCGCCCCCCGGCTCGCTGCGATGCACGCCGATGAATTCGGCCGGCACCACCCAGCTCACGAGCGCGCCTTCCTCGATGCGGTGCTTGTCGCGCACCAGCAGTTGCGGCCCCTCGCGCGAGCCCCAGCACAGGCGGCCCCACTGCGGGTCGTCGCCGTGGAAGAACACGCCCTCGAAGTGGTTCTGGATGCCCACGAGCCCCGCCACGCGCGCATTGCGCGGCTGCGACAGAACCTGCGCCGGCGTGCCCTGCTGCAAGGTCGTGCCGCCGTCAATGATCACCATGCGGTCGGCCAGCCGCCGCGCCTCGTGCAGGTCGTGCGTGACCAGCACCATGGGCAGCGCGACGCCGCGGTGCAGCTCGGCGAGCTCGCGGTACAGCTCGTGGCGCGCGGGCTGGTCCACGGCGGAGAAGGGTTCGTCGAGCAGCAGCACCTCCGGCTCGCGGGCGAGCGCGCGGGCCAGCGCCACGCGCTGCTGCTGGCCGCCCGAGAGCTCCGACGGCCGGCGCGAGGTGAGCTGGCCCAGGCCCATGCGCGCGAGCAGGTCGGCGGCATGCGAGTCCGCGTCGTCGCGCGGTGACGCGAGCGCCACGTTGCGAAGCGCGCTCAGGTGCGGAAAGAGCGCGTAGTGTTGGAAGACCAGGCCCACGCGGCGCTCCTGAGGCGCGAGCCGCGTGCGCGTGCTGCCGTCGAACCACACGCGCTCGCCGCTCGCGATGCGCCCGCGCGCCGGATGCATCAGCCCCGCGATGCAGCGCAGCAGCGTCGACTTGCCGCTGCCCGAGGGTCCGACCAGCGCGACCATCTCACCCGGCTTGCAGTCGAAGCGGGCGGCCAGCGGCACGGGCGCGTCCTGGTAGACCTCCACCGACAGCATCAGCGCTCCTGCAGGGCGTTGCGGCGCCCGAGTGCGAAGACGATCACCAAGGCCGCGAGCGACAGCGCGACGAGCAGCAAGGACATGCGGTTGGCCGCGGCGTTGTCGAAGGCCTGCACGCGGTCGTAGATCGCGATGGACAGGGTGCGCGTCTGGCCGGCGATGTTGCCGCCCACCATCAGCACCACGCCGAACTCGCCCAACGTGTGCGCAAAGGTCAGCGCCGCGCCGGCCAGCACGCCCGGCCAGGCCAAGGGAAGCTCGATGCGCCAGAAGGTGCGCCAGCCGCTCAGGCCCGACACCCACGCCGCCTCGCGCACGCTGCGCGGGATGGCCGCGAAGGCTCGCTGCAGCGGCTGGACCATGAAGGGCAGGTTGATCAGCCAGCTCGCGAAGAGCAGGCCCTCGAAGCTGAACACGAGGCGCAGGCCGAGGTGATCGGCCAGCCACGCGCCGACCGGCGACGCGCCGCCGAGCGTGGTGAGCAGGTAGAAGCCGATGACGGTCGGCGGCAGCAGCAGCGGCAGCAGCAGCGCCGCCTCGATCAGCGGCCGCGCAGGCGAAGCGCTCGTGGCCAGCCAGCGCGCGAGCCACACGCTCGCCGGCAGCAGCGTGAGCGCGGTGAGGCCCGCGAGCCAGAGCGACACGCGGGCCGCATCGGCATCCATCAGCTGCCGCCGCCCGGCGCGCTGAACCCGTAGCGGGAGAAGATGGCGCGCGCCTCGGCCGTGGCGAGGAAGGCCTGGAAGGCCACCGCCGCGGGGCGCGCATCCTTGAGCAGCACCATGCGCTGCCGCAGCGGCTGGTGCAGAGACTCCGGCAGCGGACGGTGCCGCGTGAGCGCGGCCACCGGCGGCGCCAGCGCGAGCGACAAGGCGGTGATGCCGGCCTGCGCCGCACCGGTGCTCACGTACTGCGTGGCCTGCGAAATGTTTTCGCCCAGCACCAGCCGGTCCTGCGCCTGCGTCCACAGGTCCAGCTTCTGCAGCGCCTCGCGCGCGGCTCGGCCGTAGGGCGCGTGCGCCGGGTTGGCGATGGCGAAGCGGCGCACCTGCGGCCAGTCGCGGCGCAGGCCGTCGAGCTTGTCGTCGAGGGTGAGTGCGGAGGCGGCCGAGACGATGAGCGCGATGCGGCCCACCGCATAGAGCGAGCCGCGATCACGCGTCAGGCCGGCGTCGGCGAGCTGCAGGACGAAGGCTTCGTCCGCCGAGAAGAAAAGGTCGAGCGGCGCGCCCTGCTGGATCTGCCGCGCGAAGTTGCCCGACGAGCCGAAGCTCAGCTCGACGCGGTGCGCGCCGGCGGCATGGAAGCGCGCGGCAACCTCGGGCAACGCGAACTGCAGGTCGCTGGCCGCAGCGACGCGACCGGGCGGTGCCTGGCCAGCGGCACGGGACGCAGCCAGCGTGGCCGCCGAAGCGATGAGGAAACGACGGCGCTGCATTCGATGGTTCCGAGACTCAGAGCCTCTCAGGCGGCCTTGTAGCCCCGGTGCGCGGCGGCGACATTGCGGCCCTTGGGGCTGCTGATCCACTGCACGAAGAGCTTGCCCGCCGGGTGCTGCCGCTCGGCTCGGAAGGTGCGCATCACGTGCACGTCCACGTCCATGCGCGGGTCGCCCTCAGCCAGCACGCCGTAGCCCTTGCCGGCCGTGCCCGCGCCGTGCGCAAGCCACATGCCGCGCTCGACCACCGCGCAGGCTTGCGCCTTGACGGCTTGCGCGATGAGCGGCGAGGCCTTGTCGGCGTTGAGGTACCAGGGAGCGGCCGGCGCCACCTTGGCGGCGCGCCAGAGGGCGAGTTCCGCCAGGTGAGTCCCGCTGCCGTCGGCGCGCGTCATGAAGGGCACGGCCGCTTGCGACAGGCGCAGCATCGCCAGCGCCGCGTCGTGGCTCGCGGCCAGGGGCTTGGCCAGGATGGTCGGGCCCACGAGCACCACGCTGCCGCGGGTGATGACATGCCGGTCGTGGATCAGGCCCTGCTTGTCCAGCGGCTCCTCGACGGAGGGCGCGTTCGTGAGCGCGGCGTCGTGTTCGCCGCGTTCCAGCGCTTCGAGCACGCCGGTGGCCGGGCCGTGCAACAGCTGCACCGCGACGCCGGTGTCGCGGCCGAAGGCGCGTTGCAGGTCGACGGCCAGGCCGGAGTCGAAGAGGGCGTCGTCGACCGCCAGCCGAAGCGGATCCCCCAGTGATTGCCGCTGTGCGGCGGTGGCCCAGCGAGGCGCCGCGAGCGCGGCGCCCATGGCTCCAAGAGCGAGTCGGCGCGAAATCATCGCGGCATCTTACGTGCGCCATCGAGGGGAGCAAGCCGGGCTCGCAGATTGCTGGTTGAGCGCCGTTCAGAACGACGTTTCGACGGACTTCGGGGTCATGCATAAAGTCATGCCGGATACGCATGACCCCCCGGAACCCGGTGGTTACGGGCCAATTACACTGGGATGAGAATCGACTACCGGGCGTCGACTGCCTTACCCAGGCACGGAACGCCGGTAACTGGCGGTAATCCAATCCGGAGTGGCGCCAGCCCGAGGCGGCATTGGGAAAGTCCTGATTTTGGGGCGTCCAGGATGGGGCGCCGGGCACGCGTTCAAGGCTTTCCCAATCCCGCTTTTTTGACTTTGATGATTGGAACTGCCATGAACCGTCCCGTGCTGGAAGGGTTGCGCCTGAACACGCCTGCCTACGTCCGCCACACTCGCCTTGTCGAATGGGTCGCGCGGATCGCGGCCCTCACCGAAGCGCGCGAAGTCTATTGGTGCGACGGCAGCACGGAGGAATACAACCGCCTGTGCGCCCAGCTCGTGGCGGCCGGCACCTTCAAGAAACTCAACCCCGAGCTGCGCCCCAACAGTTACCTCGCCTGCTCCAACCCGAGCGACGTGGCGCGCGTGGAAGACCGCACCTTCATCTGCTCGCAGAAGAAGGAAGACGCCGGCCCGACCAACAACTGGATGGCGCCCGCCGAGATGCGCGAGCTGCTGCAAACGGGTGACAAGGCCTTGTTCAAGGGCTCGATGCGCGGCCGCACGATGTACGTCGTGCCCTTCAGCATGGGCCCGCTGGGCTCGCCCATCGCCCACATCGGCGTGGAGCTGTCCGACAGCGCGTACGTGGCCGTCAACATGAAGATCATGACCCGCATGGGTCGCGCCGTGCTCGACGTGCTGGGTGAAGACGGCGAGTTCGTGCCCTGCGTGCACACCGTGGGCGCGCCGCTGGAAGCGGGCCAGAAGGACGTGTCCTGGCCCTGCAACCCCACCAAGTACATCGTCCACTACCCCGAGACGCACGAGATCTGGAGCTACGGCTCGGGCTACGGCGGCAACGCCCTGCTCGGCAAGAAGTGCTTCGCGCTGCGCATCGCCAGCACCATGGGCCGCGACCAGGGCTGGCTCGCCGAGCACATGCTGGTGCTGGGCGTGACCAGCCCCGAAGGCCGCAAGCACCACGTCGCTGCCGCCTTCCCGAGCGCCTGCGGCAAGACCAACTTCGCGATGCTCATTCCGCCGGCCGGCTTCGAGGGCTGGAAGGTCACGACCATCGGCGACGACATCGCCTGGATCAAGCCGGGTGCCGACGGCCGCCTGTACGCCATCAACCCGGAAGCGGGCTATTTCGGCGTGGCGCCGGGCACCAACGAGAAAACCAACTTCAACTGCATGGCGAGCTTGAAGCGCGACGTGATTTACACGAATGTCGCCATGACCGACGACGGCGACGTGTGGTGGGAAGGCATGACCGACACGCCGCCCGCGCACCTCATCGACTGGCAAGGCAAGGACTGGACGCCGGCGATCGCGAGGGAAACCGGCGCCAAGGCTGCGCACCCGAACGCCCGCTTCACGGTGTCCGCCACCAACAACCCGGCGCTGGACAGCGAGTGGGACAACCCGGCCGGCGTGGCGATCGACGCCTTCATCTTCGGCGGCCGCCGCTCGACAACCGTGCCGCTCGTGACCGAGGCACGCAGCTGGAGCGAAGGCGTGTACATGGCCGCGACCATGGGCTCGGAAACCACCGCAGCCGCCGCCGGCCAGCAGGGCGTGGTGCGGCGCGATCCGTTCGCGATGCTGCCCTTCATCGGCTACAACATGTCCGACTACTTCCAGCACTGGCTCAACCTGGGCAAGAAGCTGGAAGCACGCGGCGCCAAGCTGCCGCGCATCTACTGCGTGAACTGGTTCCGCAAGGGCGACGACGGCAAGTTCGTGTGGCCGGGCTACGGCGACAACATGCGCGTGCTGAAGTGGATGCTCGACCGGGTCGACGGCCGCGGCGAGGGCGTGGAGAACGCCTTCGGCGTGACGCCGCGCTACGAGAACCTCACCTGGACGGGGCTGGACTTCACGGCCCAGCAGTACGAGCAGGTGACGAGCATCGACCGCGACGCCTGGAAGACCGAGCTCGGCCTGCACGCCGAGCTGTTCCAGCAGCTGGCCTATCACCTGCCGGCCGAGCTGATCGAGACCAAGGCGAAGATCGAGGCGCGCCTGAACGGCTGAGCCTCGGCGTGGATTCGGCGGGGGACCGTGCAATCGCCACAAACGACAAAGCCCGCAGAGTGCGGGCTTTCTCTTTGGACGCGGCGATTTGCCAGCCCCTGCTTCAAGCCAACGAACGTGAGTACACGCCCATCAGCAATCGCAGGAATTACAAGCCGTATTGCTGCTCGTGGCGGTCAGCGGCGGCGCGAAGGTCTGCGGCGAAGCTGGGCTGCGAGTGGTACTGGTTGGCAAGGGCGCGAAGGCGGGCGGCGGATTCTGCCGGACTTTCTTCGCGGGGCCGCATCCATGCGGCGACCGTGGCGACAACGCCGGCGATCGCCTGGCCGATCGGCTTGGCGAGGCGCGGGGAGCTGGTGCGCATGGAGCTTTGCAGGGTAACGGTGGTGCTCATGACGATATTTCCTTGAAGTACGGGAAAACCCGTAGCCCGAAGTATAGGGAAAACCCTAGACCCTCGCCAATGACAGATTTGGCACTTCCCATGCGCTTTTTGCATGAATGGGCGCAAACCGCCCGCACCGCCGCCGGCCGGGATGCCCCGCCCTTGACGCGATTCCCGTCTTCACGCATGCTGGCAAAAGTGGTCTAGACCACTTTGCAAAACACGGCCCTCGCCCGGCCACTCGCGCACAAGGCAGTCCATGCATTCCAACGACCTGAACCAGATCGCCAGCACCGCCACGCAAGCCGCCCGCAGCGCCCCCGGGCGCGTGGTGCGCGCGCCGCGCGGCAGCGAGCTGCATTGCAAGTCCTGGCTCAGCGAAGCGGCCTTCCGCATGATCCAGAACAACCTTGACCCGGAAGTTGCCGAGCGCCCCGAGGACCTCGTCGTCTATGGCGGCATCGGCCGCGCCGCGCGCGACTGGGCCTGCTTCGATCGCATCCTCGAGTGCCTCCGCGAGCTGGAAGAGGACGAGTCGCTGCTGATCCAGTCCGGCAAGCCGGTAGGCGTGTTCAAGACGCACCCGGACGCACCGCGCGTGCTGCTCGCCAACTCCAACCTGGTTCCGAAGTGGGCCACCTGGGAACACTTCAACGAGCTCGATCGCCGCGGCCTCTTCATGTATGGCCAGATGACCGCCGGCTCGTGGATCTACATCGGCACCCAAGGCATCGTGCAGGGCACCTACGAGACCTTCGCCGAAGCCGGCCGCCAGCACTTCGGCGGCGACATGGCCGGCCGGTGGATCCTCACCGCGGGCCTGGGCGGCATGGGCGGCGCGCAGCCGCTGGCGGCCACCTTCGCGGGCGCGGTGTCGCTCAACATCGAGTGCCAGCAATCGAGCATCGACTTCCGCCTGCGCACCCGCTACCTGGACAAGCAGGCCAAGGACCTGGACAGCGCCCTCGCGCTCATCGCGTACCACACGAGCCGCAAGGAGGCGGTCTCCATCGGCCTGCTCGGCAACGCAGCCGAGCTGCTGCCCGAGCTCGTGAAGTGCGCGAAGGGGGGCGGCCTGCGGCCGGACATCGTCACCGACCAGACCTCGGCGCACGACCTCATCAACGGCTACCTGCCGGCCGGCTGGACGGTGGAGCAATGGCGCGCCGCGCAGCAGGACCCGTCGCAGCACGAGCGCCTGAAGGACGCGGCAGCCAAGTCGTGCGCCGTGCATGTGCGGGCCATGCTCGACTTCCACGCCATGAGGGTGCCCACCGTCGACTACGGCAACAACATCCGCCAGGTGGCGTTCGACCAGGGCGTGCAGAACGCCTTCGATTTCCCCGGCTTCGTGCCCGCCTACATCCGCCCGCTGTTCTGCGAAGGCAAGGGCCCGTTCCGCTGGGTGGCGCTGTCGGGCGACCCGGAGGACATCCGAAAGACCGACCGCAAGATCAAGGAACTCTTTCCGAACAACCTGCACGTGCACCGCTGGCTCGACATGGCCGGCGAGCGCATCGCCTTCCAAGGTCTGCCCGCACGCATCTGCTGGCTGGGCCTGGGCGAGCGGCACATCGCGGGGCTGGCCTTCAACGAGATGGTCAAGTCGGGCGAGCTGAAGGCGCCCATCGTCATCGGCCGCGATCACCTGGACACCGGCTCGGTGGCCAGCCCCAACCGCGAGACCGAATCGATGAAGGACGGCACCGATGCGGTGTCCGACTGGCCGCTGCTCAACGCACTGCTCAACTGCGCGGGCGGCGCGACCTGGGTGTCGCTGCACCACGGTGGCGGCGTCGGCATGGGCTACTCGCAGCATGCGGGCATGGTCATCGTGGCCGATGGCACCGATGCGGCCGCCAAACGCCTCGCGCGCGCGCTCGTGAACGACAGCGGCTCGGGCGTGATGCGCCATGCGGATGCCGGCTACGAACTCGCCGTGCAGACCGCGAAGGCGCAGGGCCTGAACCTGCCGATGATCGGCCGCTGAGACGCCGGTACGCGCGTGGCCGCAGAGATCATCGACATCGCACGGCTCACGCCACGGCCGTGGAAGAACGGTGCGGGCGTGACACGCGAGCTCGCGGTGCATCCGCCCGGCGCGGCCATGGACGACTTCGACTGGCGCGTGAGCATCGCCGAGGTCGCCTCCGACGCGCGCTTCTCCGCCTTCCCGGGTGTCGACCGCTGCATCGTGCTGCTGCAAGGCGCGGGCATGCGCCTGCGTTCAGACGACGGTCGGCTCGACAGGCGCCTGGCCGACGTGCTCGAACCGTTTCACTTCTCCGGTGATGATGCCTTGCAGGCGCACCTCATCGACGGCCCCAGCAGCGACTTCAACGTGATGACGCGTCGCGGCCGCTGGCGCGCCGAGCTCACGCCGGTGCGGGGCTTCCACGAATCGGGCTCAAGCACCGCGGCCGTGCTGCTGTGCTGCTCCGGTGAAGCCGCTCTGAGCGGTTGCGATCAACCAATGACCCTGAGCGCTGGCCAGGCCGCGCTGTGGCGACACGACGCGCCCGGCCTGCGCATCACGCCCACCTCAAGCTCGACCATGCTGCTGGTGCAACTGCACCGGCTGTGTGAGGATGCCGACGCCAAGCCCTGCGCCTGAACCCCGATGACCACTGCCCGCATCGACACCCAGCACGCCATCGTCGCGCCGCATGCGCTCTTGCCCGGCGGCTGGGCGCGCGACGTGCTGCTGGTGTGGAACGCGGCCGGCGCACTCATCGGCGTCACGCCCGACGCGGCCGGCATCAGCGGCGTGCAGCGTGCGCCGGGCCTCGTGTTGCCCGGCATGCCCAACCTGCATTCGCACGCCTTCCAGCGCGCCTTCGCCGGCCTCACCGAATATCGCGCCGACCCGAACGACAGCTTCTGGAGTTGGCGCGACCTGATGTACCGCTTCGCGGCCGCGCTCACGCCGCCAACGCTGGAAGACATCGCGACGCAGCTCTACATCGAGATGCTGCGTGCGGGCTACACCTCGGTGTGCGAGTTCCACTACGTGCACCACGACCCGCAGGGCAAGCCTTACTTCGAGCCGGCCGAGATGGCCTTGCGCCTGGCCGCCGCGGCCAAGCGCGCGGGCATCGGGCTCACGTTGCTGCCGGTGCTGTACCAGACCAGCGGCTTCGGCAACAAGCCGCCGCTTGCGGCGCAGCGGCGCTTCATCAACGACGTGGACGCACTGCTGCGCATGGTGGAGCGCCTGCACGCGAGCGACGCCTGCGTCGGACTCGCGCCGCACTCGCTGCGTGCGGTGCCGCCCGAGGCCCTGGCCGATGCGGTCCAGGGCTTGCACGCGATGGATGCCAAAGCGCCCGTGCACATCCACATCGCCGAGCAGCAGCGCGAGGTGGACGATTGCGTCGCGTGGAGCGGGCGGCCGCCCGTGCAGTGGCTCTTCGAGCATGCGAACGTCGACGATCGATGGTGCCTCATCCACGCCACGCAGGTGGACCCGACCGAGCTGCGCGACATCGCCCAAAGCGGCGCGGTCGCGGGCCTGTGCCCGAGCACCGAAGCCAACCTCGGTGACGGCGTGTTCCCGGCCGATGCGTACCTGCACGCGCGCGGCGCCTGGGGCATCGGCTCCGACAGCCACGCCTGCGTCGACGTGGCCGAGGAGCTGCGCCTGCTCGAATACTCGCAACGGCTCACGCGCCAGCGCCGCAACGTGCTCGCCTCGGCCGAGCTGCCCGACGTGGCGCAAACCTTGTGGCTGGGCGCGGTGCAAGGCGGCGCGCGTGCCAGTGCGCGGCCCGTCGCGGGCCTGGCCATCGGGCAGCGCGCCGACTTCGTCGTGCTCGCTGACGACGGCACGATGCAGGGCCTGCAGCCGCAGCAGGTGCTCGCGAGCCACGTGTTCGCGCGACATCCGCAAACGCATCTGCGCGAGGTGTGGGTGGGCGGGCAACGACGCATCGAACAGGGCCGTCATGCCCTCGGTGATGACGCGCAAGCCCGCTTCGTCGCGGCGCGCACGCAGTTGCTCGCGCAGGCCTGAGCCATGCTGGACCTCTTGATCCGCAACGTGCGCATCGCGGCCTGCGTCGATGACGACGTGAAGGTGTCGCCGCCAGGCTTCGTCGGCGTGCAACACGGCCGCATCGCCTGCATCGGCGACATGGCATCGCTGAGTCCGCACCATGCCGCGCAACAGGACCGCGACGGCGAAGGTGCATTGCTCACACCCGGCCTCATCGATTGCCACACGCACCTCGTCTACGCCGGCGACCGCGCGCGCGAGTTCGACTTCCGTTTGCGAGGCGCGAGCTACGAGGAGATTGCCAAGGCTGGCGGCGGCATCCGCTCTACCGTGAAGCTCACGCGCGAAGCCGACGAGCGCAGCCTGTTCGCGCAGTCCGCCAAGCGCCTCAAGGACCTGATGCGACATGGCGTGACGACGGTGGAGATCAAGTCCGGCTACGGGCTCTCGCTGGCGCACGAGCTCAAGTGCCTGAGCGTCGCACGCGAACTCGGCGAGCGCTTTCCCATCGACGTGCGGACCACCCTCCTCTCGGCCCACGCGGTGCCGCCCGAGTTCGACGGCCGTCCCGACGACTACGTCGACGAGGTCGCACAGCGCATCCTCCCCGAGGCCAAACGGCTGGGTCTGGCCGACGCGGTCGATGCCTTCTGCGAGACCATCGGCTTCACGCCGGCGCAGACGCGCCGTGTCTTCGAAGCCGCCAGGAACGCCGGCCTGCCGGTGAAGCTGCACGCCGAGCAACTCTCCAACCAGCAAGGCGCCGCACTCGCTGCCGAATTCACGGCCCTGTCCGCCGACCACCTCGAGCACCTCGACGAGGCCGGCGCTGCCGCGATGGCACGCGCCGGCACGGTGGCCGTGATGCTGCCCGGCGCCTTCTACTTCCTGCGCGACACCCGGCTGCCACCCATCGACCTGCTGCGACGGCACCGCGTGCCCATGGCCGTGTCCACCGACTGCAACCCCGGCACCAGCCCCACCACCCACCTGCCGCTGATGATGAACATGGCCTGCACCCTGTTCCGCATGACGCCGGCCGAAACGCTGCTGGGCGTCACCCGCCACGCGGCCAAGGCCCTGGGCTTGTCGGACACACACGGCACCATCGAATCCGGCAAGTGGGCTGACCTGTGCCTGTGGGATGTGGGCGACCCGGCCGAGCTGGCCTATGCCATCGCCGGCAGCCCCTTAGCGGGCCGCTTCCACCACGGCGTGGAGCATGCCCTTTAGCACCGGCTGCACGCGCGGCGCGAGGTCGTCACGGTAGTCGAATGGCGGCGCCTCGTCCATGTAGGTCGCGTGGCACATCTCCATCTGCAAGGCGTGGATGCCGCGTGCCGGCTCGCCATAGTGGCGCGTGATGTAGCCGCCCTTGAAGCGCCCGTTGCTCACGTGCGAGAACTCAGGATGCGAACGAAGCACCGCCTCGGCCGCTTCCTGGACCTGCGGCGCGCAGGCTCGCCCCTCGGCGGTGCCTAGGTTCAGGTCGGGCAGCCGCCCCGTGAAGAAGCGCGGCAGCACGCTGGAAATCGAATGCGCGTCCCACAGCACCACGCGGCCGTGCACCTCGAGCAAACGGTCGAGCTCGGCGCGCAAGGCATCGTGGTACGGCCGCCAATACATGCGCCGCCGCTCGTCGATCTCATCGGCCGTGGGCAGCTCGCCCTTGTAGATCGGCTCCTTGCGGAAGGTGTCGATGGGCACGAGGCCAGTCGAGTCCTGCCCCGGGTAGAGGTTGGCGTCCTCGGGCGGGCGGTTCAGGTCGATCACGTAGCGCGAATAGCGCGGCACCAGCGTGCTCGCACCCATCTCGCGCACGAAGGCATACAGCCGCGGCAAATGCCAGTCAGTGTCCGCACGCAGCAGCGCGGCGTCCGTCAAGCGGTGCGCGATACTCGCCGGAATCTCGGTCCCCGCATGGGGGAAGGACACCAGCAGCGGGATCGTGCCAGGGGTCAACTCGCAGGCAAGGTCACTGGCATGAAAGGCCATGATCGAAAGTGGTCTAGACAGCTTTTGGTAGCAATGCGAAAGTGTAGAGGTCCGGCATGCGCTTTGCATGCTGCGCTGCCACAAACCATGTTGAACTGTCAGGAGTCGAGATGAACGTTTTGCAACGCTGGGCCTTGGCTGCCGCTGCCGCCGCTTTCGGTACCGCAGCTTTCGCACAGGAAACGCCGGTCGCCATCGCCATCTCCGGCTGGACGGGCTTCGCGCCGCTCACGCTCGCCAAGGAGGCGGGCCTCTTCAAGAAGAACGGGCTGGACGTCTCCATCAAGAAGATCCCCCAGAAAGACCGCCACCTCGCCATCGCCTCGGGCGACGTGCAATGTGCCGCCACCACCGTGGAAACCTGGGTCGTCTGGAACGCCAACGGTGTCGCCACCACGCAGATCTTCCAGCTCGACAAGAGCTACGGCGCCGACGGCATGGTGGTGCGCAACAGCATCGCCAAGATCAGCGACTTGAAGGGCAAGACGGTGGCCGCCTCCGCGCCCGGCACGGCGCCCTACTTCACGCTCGCCTGGTTCCTCAAGAAGAACGGCCTGTCGGTGAAGGACGTGAAGGTCGTGACGCTCGAACCGCAGGCCGCCGCCAACGCCTTCGTCGCCAACGCCGGTGACCTCGACGCCGCCATGACCTACGAGCCGTATCTCTCCACCGTGCGCGCCAAGCCCGAGGCCGGCAAGATCATCGCGACCACGCTGGACTATCCGATGTTGATGGACACCTTCGGCTGCACGCCCAAGTTCCTGAAAGACAACCCCAAGGCCGCGAAGGCGCTGGCCGACAGCTACTTCGAGGCGGTGGACATGATCAAGCGCGACCCGAAGAAGTCCTTCGAGATCATGGGCGCCGACGTGAAGCAGACGGGCGAGGCCTTCGAGAAATCACAGGCCTACCTGCGCTGGCAGGACAAGGCTGCCAACCAGAAGTTCTTCGCCGCCGAGCATGCGCAGTTCTCCAAGGAAGCGGCTGACCTGCTGCTCGAGATGGGCGTCATCAAGCAGCTGCCCGACATGAAGGCCCTGGCCGACACCCGCTTCATCCAGTGAAGCCGCTGCGACCCGTCGCGCCCGGACCGCGCCTGGCGCTCGGGCTGCTTTTCTTCGTCGTGTTCTTCGCGCTGTGGGCGGTGGCCACGCTGGGCGGCTTCGTGTCCAAGACCTTCCTCGCTGACCCCATCACCATGGTGCACGCCGGCTGGAACCTGCTGGCCGAACAAGGCTTTGCCAAGGACATCGGCATGACCGTGTGGCGCGTGCTCGGCGGTTTCGTGCTGGCCGCCGTGATCGCCGTGCCGCTGGGCGTGGCGATGGGCGCGTACAAGGGTGTCGAGGCCTTCTTCGAACCCTTCGTGTCCTTCGCGCGCTACCTGCCGGCCTCGGCCTTCATTCCGCTGCTCATCCTGTGGGCCGGCATCGGCGAGGCGCAGAAGCTCGCGGTCATCTTCATCGGCTCGTTCTTCCAGCTCGTGCTGATGATCGCGGTGAGCGTGGGCCAGACGCGGCGCGACCTGGTGGAAGCCGCCTACACGCTGGGCGCGAGCGACTGGGGCATCGTCAAGCGCGTGCTGATCCCGTCGTCCGCGCCGCAGGTGGCCGAGACCTTGCGACTCGTGCTCGGCTGGGCCTGGACCTACGTGATCGTCGCCGAATTGATCGGCGCCTCCAACGGCATCGGCCACATGATCACCGACAGCCAGGCGCTGCTTGCCACCGACCAGATCATCTTCGGCATCATCACCATCGGCGTCATCGGCCTCGTGTCCGACCTCGCGTTCAAGCGATTGAACCGCAGCATGTTCCGCTGGGCGGCGCTATGAGCCAGCTCGCCATCCGCGGCGTCGGCCGCACCTTCGACGGCGTGCGCGGCGCCGCGCCCACGGTGGCCTTGCAGCCGACGACGCTGGACGTCGCCACCAACGACTTCATCACCATCCTCGGGCCCTCGGGCTGCGGCAAGTCCACGCTGCTGCGCATCGTGGCGGGGCTCGACTCGCCCACCACCGGCGAGGTGCTGCTCGACGGCCAGCGCGTGAGCGGCCCCGGCGCCGACCGCGGCATGGTCTTCCAGAGCTACACGCTCTTTCCGTGGCTCACCGTGCAAGAGAACATCTGCTTCGGCCTGCGCGAGAAGGGCATGCCGGCCCGCGAACAGGCCGACATCGCCGCGCGCTTCATCGAGGAAGTGGGACTCAAGGGCTTCGAGGGCCACCATCCCAAGCAGCTGTCGGGCGGCATGCAGCAGCGCGTGGCGCTGGCCCGCGCGCTTGCCAACGACCCGAAGATCCTGCTGCTCGACGAACCCTTCGGCGCGCTGGACAACCAGACGCGCGCGCTGATGCAAGAGCTGCTGCTGTCGATCTGGGAGCTGCACAAGAAGACCGTCCTGTTCGTCACGCACGACATCGACGAAGCGATCTTCATGGCCAACCGCTGCGTGGTGTTCAGTGCGCGGCCGGGGCGGATCAAGAACGAGCTCCAGATCGATCTGCCGTATCCGCGGCACTACACGGTGAAGACCACGGCGAGGTTTTCGGAGTTGAAGGCGCAGGTGACGGAGGACATCCGGGCGGAGAGCTTGAAGAGCGTGTTCGCCGGCGGCTGAGCGGCGTGCGAGGGCTGTCGATGCCTCCCACTTCTTGATGATGTCCACCCGACGGCATCGGCCCAAGATGGCCTCGCACTTCACAGCGGAGGCTCACATGACCCAATACCGTCCCGACTCATCCCCGGCCGCCGACCACGACAACCCCGGCAAGCAGAAGCCGCTCTGCAGCACCGGCCCACGGCCCAAGACGCAGTTGCCCGCTGACGTCACGAGCGACCCTCGCCGCGCACGTGCCATCGTGGGCGGACGAACGAAGTGGGCGAACAAGACGGTCCTGCACTACTGCTTCTTCACCGACGGGCACTTCTCGGTCCCACCCGAGCAGGCAGATGCCGTGCGGCAAGCCTTCAAGGAATGGAAGGCCGTCGGCATCGGCCTCGATTTCAAGGAAGTCGCCGACCTGTCCGAGGCCGAAGTGCGCATCGGCTTTTCCCTGGCCGATGGCGACTCCGCGTCCGCCGTGGGCCGCGACGTGCTGACGGTGCCCCTGAACGAGCCCACCACCGTGTATGGGTGGGACTTGCGAACGCGCTATGGCCGCGGCACCGCCTTGCACGAGCTGGGGCACGTGCTCGGCATGGAGCATGAACACCAGAGCCCCTTCGCGGGCATCAAGTGGCATGAAGACGCGGTCTACGAATCGCTCGCCGCGCCGCCGAACAGCTGGGATCGCCAGACCACCTTCCACAACATCCTCGAGAAGCTCGACCCGCAGCAGGTGAGCGGGTCGTCGTGGGACCCGGAATCCATCATGGAGTACGAGTTCGAGCGCGGGCTGATCGACGAGCCCGAGAAGTACGACCTCGAAGGGCTGACACCGCCGGGCGTGCTCTCCAAGTCCGACAAGGAATGGGCGCTCAAGTGGTATCCGGGCGACACAGCGCAGCCGGGGGAACTGCAGGCGTTCAAGTCGGTGTCGGCGCAGTTGCAGGCGGGCCAGCAGATCGACTTCGTGTTCAAGCCGACGCAGTCGCGCCGCTACACGATCGCCACCACCGGCGCCAGCGACACGCTGCTCACGCTGTTCGAGCAGACCGATGGCGGGCCGCGCTACCTCACCGCGGACGACGACAGCGGCGACGACCGCAATGCCAGCATCAACTACAAGCTGTTCAAGGGGCGCAGCTATGCGGTGCGGCTGCGGCTGTACTACCCGGGGCAGACGGGGACGACGTCGTTGATGGTGTCGTGACGCGCGCATCCTGACGCATCCTGGAGAATGGCGGCCAAAGGAGATTTCCGATGGCCTTGCCGCTGAGCCGCGGCGCGATCGCGCGCACCGCCCCTTTCGTGCTGTTCATGGTCCTGCTCTTCGCCCGCGGCAACGTGCCCGACGGCATGCTGCCCTTCGACGTGCGCTGGGTCTACGGCATCGCGGTGCTGCTGGTGGGCGGGTTGCTCGCCTGGTTCTGGCGTGACTACGGCGAGCTCGATCGCCAGAACCTGCCGACCCTGCGCGAAACGGCGCTTGCCATCGTGGTGGGCGTCGTCGTCTTCGTGCTGTGGATCAACCTCGACGCCAAGCCCCTGCGCATCGGCGAAGCGACGGCGAGTTTCACGCCGCTGGGCGCCGACGGCCGCATCGACTGGCCGCTGGCGGCAGTGCGCTGGATTGGCGCCGCGCTGCTGGTACCGGTGATGGAAGAACTCTTCTGGCGCAGCTTTCTCATGCGATGGATCGACCGGCCGCAGTTCGAGACGGTGGTGCCGCAGCAGGTGACCATGAAGGCCATCGTGCTGTCGACCTTCGTGTTCACCCTGGCGCACACCTTGTGGCTCGCAGCGATCCTGGCCGGCCTGGCCTACGCCTGGCTGTTCGTGCGCACCGGCAAGCTGTGGGTTTCGGTCATCGCGCATGCGGTGACGAATGGCGTGCTGGGGGTGTGGGTGCTGCTCACGGGGAAATGGGCGTTCTGGTGACTGGAGCGGACGCTGGGCGGGTTGATCGGTTGGGAACTTCGACAAGCTCAGTCTGAACGGAGAACGGCTACGGCGTGACCAGGGCTTCGATACCTCAGCCCGAACGGGAGAGATTCCGCGATGGCAATCCGTTCGGGCTGAGGTATCGAAGCCCTTGGAGGCGACATCCGTTCTCCGTTCAGGCTGAGCTTGTCGAAGCCCCCCAACGATTGCTGCGCCAGTGCGGCGAATCAGTTCCGATCCGGAAGCAGCCCGCTACACCCCACGCGCCCGATCATCCTTGAACCGCTTCACGAACCCCGCGAAGTCCCCCGCATCCAGCGCATCCCGCGCTTCCTTCATCAGGTTCAAGTAGTAGTGCAGGTTGTGCACGCTCGTGAGCATGGGCCCGAGCATTTCGCCGCAGCGGTCGAGGTGGTGCAGGTAGGCGCGCGAGAAACCGCGGCAGGTCATGCAGGTGCAGGTCTCGTCCACCGGCCGCTCGTCGGTCTTGTAGCGCGCATTGCGCAGGCGCAGGTCGCCGAAGCGGGTGAAGAGGTGGCCGTTGCGGGCGTTGCGGGTGGGCATGACGCAATCGAACATGTCGACGCCGGCCGCCACGCCTTCGATCAAATCCTCCGGCGTGCCCACGCCCATCAGGTAGCGCGGCTTGTGCTCGGGCAGGCGATGCGGCGTGTGGGCGACGATGCGCTGCATCTCTTCCTTGGGCTCGCCCACGCTCACGCCGCCGATGGCGTAGCCGGGCAGGTCGAGCTCCACCAGCGATGACAGCGACTCGTCGCGCAGGTGTTCGAACATGCCGCCTTGCACGATGCCGAAGAGGGCATTCGGGTTCTGCAGCTTGTTGAATTCGTCCAGGCAACGCCGCGCCCAGCGCAGGCTCAGCTCCATCGACACACGCGCCTCGCGCTCGGTGGTCTTGTGGCCCTTGGTCTCGTAGGGCGTGCATTCGTCGAACTGCATGACGATGTCGCTGTTGAGCACGTGCTGGATCTGCATGCTCGTCTCGGGCGTGAGGAAGAGCTTGTCGCCGTTGACGGGCGACGCGAACTTCACGCCCTCCTCGCTGATCTTGCGCATCTCGCCCAGGCTCCACACCTGGAAGCCGCCGCTGTCGGTGAGGATGGGCTTGTCCCAGCCCTCGAAGCGATGCAGCCCGCCGAACTGCCTGACGATGTCCATGCCCGGCCGCAGCCACAGGTGGAAGGTGTTGCCGAGGATGATCTGCGCGCCCATGTCGTGCAGCGACTGCGGCATCACGCCCTTCACCGTGCCATAGGTGCCCACCGGCATGAAGATGGGCGTCTCGACGACGCCGTGGTTGAGGGTCATGCGGCCGCGGCGCGCGAGGCCCTCGGTCTTGAGCAGTTCGAACTTCAGCATGGGGTCAGGTCTCGTCAGAAGAAGGGGCGCGGCGCTCCAGCAGCATGGCGTCGCCGTAGCTGAAGAAGCGGTAGCGCTCGCGCACCGCGTGGTCGTAGAGCGCGCGGATTCGCGCGTGGCCGGCGAAGGCGCTCACCAGCATCATCAGCGTGCTCTTGGGCAGGTGGAAGTTGGTGATGAGAACGTCCACCACCTGGAAGGCAAAGCCGGGGGTGATGAAGATGTCGGTCTCGCGCGCGCCTGACTCGAGTTGGCCGCCGAGCGCGGCCGACTCCAGCGCGCGCAAGGTGGTGGTGCCCACCGCGACGATGCGGCCACCGTCGCGCTTCGTGCGCTCGATGGCCTCGACGGTCGAGGCGCTCACCTCGAACCACTCGCTGTGCATCTTGTGCTCGGCCAGCGACTCGCTGCGCACAGGCTGGAAGGTGCCGGCGCCGACGTGCAGCGTCACGTTGGCCTTGGACACGCCGCGCGCCTGCAGCGCAGCCAGCAGCGGCTCGTCGAAGTGCAATGCTGCGGTGGGCGCCGCCACGGCGCCAGGCTGCCGGGCGAACACCGTCTGGTAGCGGCGCTCGTCGTCGGCATCGTCGGCGTGCGTGATGTAGGGCGGCAGCGGCACGTGGCCGAAGCGTTCGAGCAGCGCGAAGGGGTCGGACGGAAAGCGCAGGTGGAAGAGCGACTCCTCCGGCCCCGTGCGTCCGAGCACCTGCGCCTCGAAGCGCTCGGCACCCGAGGGTGAATCGAAGAAAACACTCGCGCCGGCCTTGGGCGACTTGCTGGAGCGCAGGTGCGCCCAGACCTCGTTGTCGCCGAGCACACGCTCGACCAGCGCCTCCACCGCGCCGCCCGTGGCCTTGGCGCCGAGCAGCCGGGCCTTGATCACCTTGGTGTCGTTGAAGACCAGCAGGTCGCCGGCGCGAAGCAGCGAAGGCAGCTCGCGGAACACTCGATCGACGGGCGTCTCGCCTCGTCCATCGAGCAATCGCGACGCGCTGCGCTCGGCCGCCGGATGCTGCGCGATGAGTTCGGGGGGGAGAGCGAAATCGAAGTCGCTCAGGGTGTGAATTCGGGACATGCCGTTGAGGGCCTGACGGGACCCGTGCCAAGGAGGGCAGAATTGTCCCATGTCGATCGCCGCCCCCGAAACCACGCCCGAACGGCGCGAGAAGTCCGCGCCGCAGAAGGCCATGGAAAAACTCGGCCTGGTGCGCGACATCGACCTCGCGCTGCACCTGCCGCATCGCTACGAGGATGAGACGCGCATCACGCCGATCTCTGCCCTGCGCGACGGCGACACCGCGCAGGTCGAGGGCACGGTGCGCGATTGCCAGGTGCAGTTCCGTCCGCGCCGGCAGCTGGTGGTGCGCCTCGCGGACGCGAGCGGTGAAGAGCTGGTGCTGCGCTTCCTCAACTTCTACCCATCGCACCAGAAGGCCCTGGCAAGCGGCAAGCGCGTGCGCGTGCGTGGCGATGCGCGCGGCGGCTTCTTCGGGCTGGAAATGGTGCATCCCACCTTCAAGGGCGTCGACGAAGACACGCCGCTGGCCACTGCGCTCACGCCGGTCTACCCCACCTCCGCCGCGCTGCCGCAAACCTACCTGCGCAAGGCCGTCGCCTCGGGCGTGCAACGCGCCGACCTGTCGGACATCGTGCCCGCGGAACTCGTGCCCAAGGGCATGTCCAGCCTGCGCGATTCCTTGCGCTTCCTGCACCATCCCACGCCCGACGTGAGCCTCGCGCAGCTGGAGGACAAGAGCCATCCCGCGTGGCAGCGGCTGAAGTTCGAGGAGCTGCTCGCGCAGCAGCTCTCGCAACTGCAGTCACGCCGCGAGCGCGACCTGCAGCGCGCGCCGCGCTTCGACGTGAAGCCGGGCGGCCTGCAGGAGAAGCTGCTCGCCGCGCTGCCCTTCTCGCTCACCGCGGCGCAGCGTCGCGTGGTGGAAGAGATCGCCGGCGACCTGCAGAAGGACGCGCCCATGCACCGCCTGCTGCAAGGCGACGTGGGCTCGGGCAAGACGGTGGTGGCGGCGCTTGCGGCGGCCATCGCGATCGAGGCCGGCTGGCAGTGCGCGCTGATGGCGCCCACCGAAATCCTCGCGGAGCAGCACTTCCGCAAGCTGATCGGCTGGCTCACGCCGCTGGACGTCGGCATGGCCTGGCTCACCGGCAGCCGCAAAGGAAAGGGCCGCAAGGAGATGCTGGCCAAGGTCGCGTCGGGCGAGGCCAAGCTCGTCGTCGGCACGCATGCCGTCATCCAGGACGAAGTCGAGTTCGCCAGGCTTGGCCTGGCCATCATCGACGAGCAGCACCGCTTCGGCGTGGCCCAGCGCCTCACCCTGCGCGGCAAGCTCGCGGCGCAGGCGCTGGAGCCGCACATGCTGATGATGAGCGCCACGCCCATCCCGCGGACGCTGGCGATGACGCTCTTCGCGGACCTGGACATCAGCACCATCGACGAGCTGCCGCCCGGGCGCACGCCCATCGTCACCAAGGTGTTCGCCGACGGCAAGCGCGACGCCGTCATCGCGCGCATCCGCGACGAGGTCGAGCAGGGCCGGCAGGTCTACTGGGTGTGCCCGCTGATCGAAGAGTCGGAGCACATGGACTTGCAGAACGCGACCGCGACGCACCAGCAGCTGTGCGAGGCGCTGCCCGGCCGCGTCGTGGGCCTGCTGCACGGCCGCATGCCGGCGGCAGAAAAGGCGGCGGTGATGGCGCAGTTCACGAGCGGCGAGATGGCGGTGCTCGTGAGCACGACAGTGATCGAGGTGGGCGTGGACGTGCCCAACGCCAGCCTGATGGTCATCGAGCATGCCGAGCGTTTCGGCCTGAGCCAGCTGCACCAGCTGCGCGGCCGCGTGGGCCGCGGCTCGGTGGCGAGCGTGTGCGTGCTGCTCTACACCGGGCCGCTGTCGGACACGGGCAAGTCGCGCCTGAAGGCCATGGCCGAGACCACGGACGGCTTCGAGATCGCGCGGCGCGACCTGGACATCCGCGGGCCCGGCGAATTCCTGGGCTCCCGGCAGTCGGGCGCGCCGCTGCTGCGCTTCGCCGACCTCGCCCTGGACGAGCACCTGGTCAAAGCCGCCCGCCATGCGGCCGAACGCATGCTCGACCAGCACCGCCAGGCCGCCGAGCGCCACGTCGCGCGCTGGCTCGGCGGGCGGGCTGAGTACCTCAAGGCTTGACCGGCCCTGAGGATCCGCCGCAGCGTCCCCTTCGAAGCTGCGCGGCCTATTGCTTGACCGCGGTGCGGAAGGCCGGGTCGTCCAGCAGCTGTCCGACCAGCGTGCGGTACAGCGCGGTGTACTGGTTGATCGCCGCCGGGATGGCCACCGCACCGACGAAGGACGACTCCCAGGTCGACGTCGCGCGCAGCTCCTTGTCGTACACCGAGCGGCCCTCGCGCGTCACGACGAAACGCGCACCCAGGCTGCCCTTGCCTTGCGACGAAGCCGGGTCCACGCTGCTTTCGGTCAGCTGGCCGGTGATGACCGTCTTGGACGCCGGGTCCAGCAGGCCCGCCGCGCGCAGCTCGACGCTCAGGTTTTCTTTCAGGTACTGCGCGAACGACCCGCCGATGGGCGACGACACGGTGTTCGTGCGCAGGTTGACGCCGGCGTCGAGGGCCTTGTCGCGGCCGGCGGCGAGCGAGAACTCGCCCACGTTGACCGGCGCCATGCCGGCGCTCTTGGCCTTCTGGATGTTGTCGACGCTGGCCACCGGCGCCCCGAGCTTGATCTGCGCACAGCCGGTCAGCAGGCTGGCCGCGGCAATGAGCGAGAGCGACGCGATGCGAATGAAGAAGGAGGTCATGTGCCGGCTCCTCACTGGAAGGACGCGTCTTGCGACAGGTCGTTGAGCACGGTGCTGACCACCTGCCGCGTCATCGTGCGCGCGGCGGCCTCGGGGTTGTCTGCCTTCACGCCGTTGGCGGGCGCCGCGCCGGCGCCGATCACCGTGTGGATGGCGTGCCGCGCCACCTTGGTGATGGCTTGCGGCTTGTCATTGCTCAGGTACTTGACCGTGCACACGTAGCCATCGGACACCTGCGAGCCGGCCAGGCCGAAGGTGAGCCCGGTGACGAAGCCCTTGGTGAAGGCGTCATCGGTGAGCGGCACGTTGTTCAGCGTGATGCTCATGAGCGCACCGCCGGCGACCGGCGCCTGCTCGACGCTGGAGAACAGGCCGCTGGCCTTGACCTGGTCGAGTACCTGCGCCTTGAGCAGGTCGGTGGCTCGGGTGTTGGGCGCCCCCTTGGTCTGGAACTCGAAGACCAGCTGGACGGGCTTGGCCTGCGCCGGCTTCTTGTAGCTGGCAGCGGCGATTTCCTTGGTGTTGCTGTCCACGTAGACGCTGGCGCAACCGGTGAGCGCGGCAGCCGCGGCCAGCAGGACGAGACGGGCAAAGCGAAGCATGCCGGCGCGCAGCGCCGGAGTCGGCAGACTCATGGGTTCTTCCTCCAGGGATGTTGTGTTCGATTCGCGGACGAAACCGCCGGCGCATCCTAGCGCAGGCCGCACCGCGCACCCCACCCCCCTAAGTTGAAGGACGGACGCCGGGCCGGTCGCACTAGCATCCGCAGCCATTGCGACCCATGGAGCCACCATGAACCTCATCCAACGCGTGCAGGACATCCTGCTCAAACCCAAGGACACCTGGCCGGTGATCGCCCAGGAAGCCGACGACATCGCGGCCATCTACAAGAAGTACCTGGTGTTCCTCGCCGCCATTCCGGCCGTGGCCACCTTCATCGGGCTGTCGCTCGTCGGCGCGGGCGCGTTCGGCGTGAGCTTCCGGGTGCCGATCGTGACGGGACTCGTGCATGCGGTGGTGAGCTACCTGCTGTCGCTCGCGGTGGTGTACCTGCTTGCGCTCATCGTCGATGCGCTCGCGCCGAGCTTCGGCGGCACCAAGAGCCAGCTCAATGCCTTCAAGCTCATGGCCTATGGCAGCACGGCCGGCTTCGTGGGGGGCATCTTCAACCTCATCCCCGGCCTGAGCATGCTCGGCATCCTGGCCGCGCTCTACTCCATCTACCTCATCTACACCGGCATCCCAGTGCTCATGAAATCGCCGCAGGACAAGGCGGTCGGCTACACGGTGGTGATCGTGATCTGCGGCTTCGTCGCAATGCTCGTCCTCGGCGCGCTGACCGCGATGTTCATGCCGGGCCCGGGCATGGGCTCGCGCTTCGGCGGCATGGGACACACCGGCGGCAACGTCAGCATCTCCACGCCCAACGGCGAGGTGAACATCGACACGGCCAAGCTGGACGAGATGAACAAGAAGATGGAAGAGGCCGCCAAGCGCATGGAAACGGCGCAGGCGTCCGGCGACACCGCCGCCGCCGGCAAGGCAATGGGCGAGATGATGGGTGCCATGGCCAGCGCCAACGGCAAGCCCATCCCAGCGCAAGACCTGAAGGCGCTGCTGCCTGAAGCCATCGGCGAGCTCAAGCGCGAGTCCATCGAGGCGGTGGACAACCTGGCGATGGGCATGATCGGATCGTCGGCCAAGGCCAGCTATGCCGCAGGCGACAAGCAGGTGCGCCTGTCCATCGTGGACATGGGCGGGCTGGGCGGCCTGGCATCGATGGCCGCCTGGGCCAACATGACCGTGGACCGCGAGAGCAACGGCGAGGTCGAGAAGGTCTATAAGCAGGACGGCCGCACCCTGCGCGAGCGCTACCAGAAGGACGGCAGCCGCGCCGAGGTGAGCGTCATCCTCGGCAACGGCGTGATGGTGGAGGCCAGCGGCAACGGGATGGACCCGGCGGCCCTGAAGGCCGTCGTCGCGGGCACGCCGCTCAGCAGGCTCGAAGAGATGAAGCGCGCGGCCAGCAAGTCCTGAGCAGCGCGATGAACGCGATCACGCGCCGAAGTGCATCTGGTACTTCGCGCCATCAGAGAACTGGCACACCCCCGTGCCCATGCTCGGGCCGGTGATGACGTATTCGCACTGCACGTTGACGCCCTTGCTGCCGAAAGCGTTGGCAATGCCGCGCCGGCCGGTGAAGGTGCGCGGCGAATAGCCCAGCACGTCGTTGTGCACGCGGCCGAAGGCGGCGTAGTTGGAGTCCACGCGCGTGGCTTCGCCCTGCAGGTTGTCACCGAGGTAGGCGAGCGTGAACGTGCCGCGACCGGTGTTGCTGTCCACCACGCTTGCGGTGAGCAGGCCGCCCTTGTTGGCCTGCGGATTGAGCGGGTACAGCCGCGCGCTGATGACCGACACCTGCGGCGGCAGGCCGGCAGTGGGCGCGGGCGGCGTGACCACCGTCACGGCAGGCTGCCCGAACGCATCGTGCGCATGGACCGGATAGGGCCGGCCCGTGGCGGGGTCGACGGGCACGACCACACAGGCGGACAGAACCAGGGCAAAACCGGCGCACAGGCCGGCACACAGGGCCGTGGAAGCAAGGACGGATCGACGACTCATGGCTGTCTTTCAGGGCGCGGCAACGTCGCCGCGGGCCGGAGAATCCGCTGCGCGCGCCAAACGCTCAAGCACCTCCAAAGGCAGTAGCGAAAGGCGATACCGCGCGGCGCGTGCAACGCGCCGCCGTCGCTGAGATACTGCGCCCACGCCCCGAGACACGCTGCCTGCAAGCCATGACCCTGACCGAACTCCGCTACATCGTCGCCGTCGCCCGTGAGCGCCACTTCGGGCGGGCAGCGGAGGCCTGCTTCGTCTCGCAGCCCACCTTGAGCGTGGCGATCAAGAAGCTGGAGGAAGAGCTGGACGTGAAGCTCTTCGAGCGCGGCGCCAACGAGGTGAGCGTGACGCCGCTGGGCGAGGAGATCGTGCGGCAGGCGCAATCGGTGATCGAGCAGGCGGCGAGCATCAAGGAGATCGCCAAGCGCGGCAAGGACCCGGTGTCCGGCCCGCTGCGCCTGGGCGTCATCTACACCATCGGGCCCTACCTGCTGCCCGATCTCGTGAAGCAGGCGATCGAGCGCGTGCCGCAGATGCCGCTGGTGCTGCAGGAGAACTTCACCGTGAAGCTGCTGGACATGCTGCGCACCGGCGAGCTGGACGCGGCCATCATGGCCGAGCCCTTCCCCGACACGGGCCTGGCCGTCGCGCCGCTGTACGACGAGCCCTTCATGGTCGCGGTGCCCACCTCGCACCCGCTCGCCAAGCGCAAGCGCATCAGCGCCGAGGAGCTGAAGAAGGAAACCATGCTGCTGCTGGGCACCGGCCACTGCTTTCGCGACCACGTGCTCGAGGTCTGCCCCGAGTACGCACGCTTCTCGAGCGACGCCGAGGGCATCCGCAAGAGCTTCGAGGGCTCGTCGCTGGAGACCATCAAGTACATGGTGGCCTCGGGCATGGGCGTGACGGTGGTGCCGCAGCTGTCGGTGCCCAAGGACGCGCAGCCGCACATCACCTACATCCCGTTCTCGCCGCCCGCCCCCACGCGCCGCGTGGTGCTGGCCTGGCGCCGCACCTTCACCCGCTACGAGGCGATCGCCGCGCTGCGCAACGCCATCTACGCCTGCGAACTGCCGGGCCTGAAGCGGCTCACCGCCTGAGCTGGTGCAAGGACCTGAGGCTATGGCCCTGATGGCGTCAAGCGATTGGCGGGTGGCGGGGGCAGCCGATAGACTGAATTCATCCACCGAGTCCACCCCATGGAGCGCCGCATGGCCAAGAACCCGTCAAAGAAAAGCAAGTCCGAGTCCTCGTCCCGTGCCGCGGGCGGCTCGGTAGCCATCCACATCGGCATCAGCGACAAGGACCGCGGCGCGATCGCCGGCGGCTTGAGCCGGCTGCTCGCCGACACCTACACGCTCTACCTCACCACGCACAACTTCCACTGGAACGTGACGGGGCCGATGTTCAACACGCTGCACGCGATGTTCATGGCGCAGTACACCGAGCTGTGGAACGCGGTGGACCCGATCGCCGAACGCATCCGCTCGCTCGGCCATCCGGCGCCGGGCTCGTACGCGCAGTTCGGCCAGCTCGCCTCCATCCAGGACGCGCCGGCCCAGCCGCCGAAGGCGCTCGAGATGGTGCGCATCCTCGTCGAGGGCCACGAAGCCGTGGCCCGCACGGCGCGCGGCATCTTCAGCCTGGCCGACGCCGCCAGCGACGAACCTACCGCCGATCTGCTCACCCAGCGCCTCGCGGTGCATGAGCAGACGGCGTGGATGCTGCGCTCGCTGCTGGAAGAATGAGCTTGAAGCCGCACGCCGTGCGTCGCTCCCGCATCAGGCGCCGGCCTCGCGCCGGCTGAGGAACCCCCATGCGCATCGCCATCGTCACCTTCGACGGCTTCAACGAGCTCGATTCCTTCATCGCGCTCGGCCTGCTCAACCGCATGAAGCTGGACGGCTGGAAGGCCGAGATCACGAGCCCCAGCCCACGCATCACCTCGATGAACGGCGTGGTGGTGGAAGCGCAGCAGCCGCTGGAATTCGCCAACGAGGCGGACGCGGTGATCTTCGGCAGCGGCATCTACACGCGCGCCATCGCCGAGAACAGCGCGATGCTCGACCGCCTGCAACTCGACCCGCTGCGCCAGCTCGTCGCGGCGCAATGCTCGGGCACGCTGCTGCTCGCACGGCTGGGGCTCTTGGCCGACATCCCCGCCTGCACCGACCTCACGACCAAGCCCTGGCTGGTCGAGGCCGGTATCCGCGTGATCGACGCGCCCTTCCACGCCCGCGGGCCGATCGCCACCGCCGGCGGCTGCCTCGCCTCGCAGTACCTCGCGGCCTGGATGATGGCCAGCCGCGCCGGCATCGATGCCGCCGTGCAGGCGCTGATGTACGCCGCGCCGGTGGGCGAGAAGGAGGAGTACGTCGAGCGGCTGATGAAGGTGGTCCGGCCCTTCCTGGCGGACGAGGCCGAGTCGTAGGCTACAGGTCGTCGATGTTCTTCGGCCAGCTCGCCTTGAGCAGGCGCGACAGCGCACGGTCGGCCAGGAGCTTGCCGCCCGTCTGGCAGCGCGCGCAGTAGTTGGTCTCGTTGTCGGCGTGCACGATGCGCTGCACCGGCGATTCGCACACCGGGCAGGGCAGCCCGTAGCGGCCATGCACGGCCATCTTCGGATGGAAAGCCGTGACCTTGTCGGGCCAGTCGCCCGCTTCCTCGCGCAGGCGTCCGGTCCATTCGTTCAGCACCTCGCGTGTCGCCTCGAAGAGCCGCTTCGCGCCGTGATCGTCGAGCGATCGCGTGAGCGTCACCGGCGACAAGCGGGCGCGGTGCAGGATCTCGTCCGAATACGCATTGCCGATGCCGCTGAAGAGCCGCGGGTTGGTGAGCGAGCGCTTGAGCGTGTGGTTCTCGGCCTGGAGCCGCTCGCTGAAAGCCGCGAGATCGCAGCGCATCACGTCGATGCCGCCAGGGTCCATGGCCTCGAGCGCCGCACGGTCGGGCAGCAGGTGCAGCGAGGCGCGGCGCTTGCTGCCGGCCTCGGTCAGCACCAGCGTGCCGCCACCGAACTCGAAGCTCGCCAAGGCGATCTTGCCCGGCGGCTTGGCGCCGGCGGCCAGCCAGCGCAGGCGGCCGGCGATCATCAAATGGATGACGAGGAAGAGGCCGCCGTCGAGCGCAATGACGATGCGCTTGCCCAGCCGTTCGATGCCCAGCACCTTCTTGCCCTCGGCCGAGGAAATCGGCGGCACCGCGGTGCGCAGCAGGAAGGGGTTCATCACCCGCAGGCGCTGGAGCGTGTCGCCGCGCACCTTCGCGTCGAGGCGTTCGACGTAGACGCTGATGTCGGGCAGTTCCGGCATGGGCACGAGTGTAGGTGCGCCGATAATCGCGCTTTTGCTCCGGCAGCCGATGTCCCTGGCTGCAGCCCCATGTCCGACCTCACCCCCCAGGTGCGCCGCCGCCGCACCTTCGCCATCATTTCCCACCCTGACGCGGGCAAGACCACGCTCACGGAAAAGCTGCTGCTGTTCTCCGGCGCCATCCAGATCGCGGGCTCGGTGAAGGCGCGCAAGGCCTCGCGGCATGCGACCTCGGACTGGATGGAGATCGAGAAGCAGCGCGGCATCTCGGTGGCGAGCTCGGTGATGCAGATGGAATACCGCGACTGCGTCATCAACCTGCTGGACACCCCTGGCCACCAGGACTTCTCCGAAGACACCTACCGCGTGCTCACCGCCGTGGACGCGGCGCTGATGGTGATCGACGCGGCCAACGGCGTCGAGCCGCAGACGCGGCGCCTGCTGCAGGTCTGCCGTGCACGCAACACGCCCATCCTCACCTTCGTCAACAAGATGGACCGCGAGGTGCAGGAGCCGCTCGCGCTGATGGACGAGATCGAGCGCGAACTGGGCATGAGCGTCGTGCCCTTCACCTGGCCGGTGGGCATGGGCAAGTCCTTCCATGGCGTGATGGACCTGCGCGAGGAACAGATGCGCGTGTTCTCGCCGGGCGAAGACCGCAAGACCTTCGACGACGAGATCATCCCCGGCATCGAGAACCCGATCTACGCCGAGCGCTTCGGCGCCGAGTACGAGCATGCGAGGCACGACATCGAGCTCGTGCAGATGGCCGCGCCCGCCTTCGACGAGGCCGAGTTCCTTGCCGGCCGCCAGACGCCGATGTTCTTCGGCTCGGCCATCAACAACTTCGGCGTGCGCGAGGTCCTGGACGCGCTCGTGGACCTGGCGCCGTCGCCGTCCAACCGCGTGGCCATCCAGCGCGAGGTGCAGCCCGACGAAGCCAAGTTCACCGGCGTGGTGTTCAAGATCCAGGCCAACATGGACCCGGCGCACCGCGACCGCATCGCGTTCGTGCGCGTGGCCTCGGGCCACTTCGAGCGCGGCATGCGGCTGAAGGTGGTGCGCTCGGGCAAGGAGCTGCGGCCCAACACGGTGGTGAGCTTCCTGTCGCAGCGCCGCGAGCTGCTGGACGAGGCCTTCGCCGGCGACATCATCGGCATTCCCAACCACGGCGTGCTGCAGCTGGGCGACACGCTCACCGAGGGCGAATCGCTGCAGTTCACGGGCCTGCCCTTCTTCGCGCCGGAAATGTTCCGCACCGTCGAAGTGGCCGACCCGCTGCGCACCAAGCAGCTCAAGGCCGGCCTGACGCAGCTGGGCGAAGAAGGCGCGATCCAGGTCTTCCGGCCGGTGGCGGGCTCGATGCTGCTGCTGGGCGCGGTGGGCCAGCTGCAGTTCGAAGTGGTCGCGCACCGCCTGGAGCATGAATACGGCGTGAAGGCACGCATCACGCCGTCGCGCTTCCAGGTGGCACGCTGGGTGACCTGCGACGACCCCAACGAGCTCAAGCGCTTCATCGACGGCAACTCGCACCGCGTGGCGCACGACGCGGTGGACGCACCGACGGTGCTCGTCGAATACGCGCCGGAGCTGCGCGCCATCGAGGCCAACTGGCCGAAGATCAAGTTCCATGCCCTGCGCGAGCACGCGGGGCTGGTGTTCCAGAAGCATCTGGACGGTTGATCCGCCCAGGGCCGCGGCTATGATCCCGCCGCGGCCACACTCCAAGCACGACGCGGGTTCACCAGCAGTCCGGACCCGCGCTGTGGGGCATCCCCATGGCATTGAATCAACGATCGCATGCGCGGCGTGAGCCGCAATGCGCTGCGCGCGTCGAGGCTCACGCAGGACCAGCAGGTTGGCGTGTGAGCCGCACCTGATGACGCGCACTCGCCGGCACCTTGCCCTCGGCCTCGCGCGCGCCATGCTCGCGGGCGGGCGTGATCGCGACGGCCTAGTGGCACGCATGTCCTACGTGCTCGGCGATGTCTCTCCTGGCTGGCTTCAGGGCGTGGCTGAGCTGGTGCTGCCCTTGTCGACGCCGAGCTGGGATGCGCTGGACATCGAGGACCTGGCGAATCGCATCGAGGCACACACGGGGTTCATCCACGGTTGCCTCGCCGACGTGCGGCCGTGCATCCGGCGCTGGATTCTGCGCAGCGCCCACATGCATCGGCCACCACTTGGACTCGACCTCCTGCCCCTGCCGCGCATCGACCATGCGCAGGACCTCGCCGCCTGGCTGGGTGTCTCGCCGGATGATCTCGACTGGCTGTGCGCCGATCCGCAACGCCGGAGCCATGCGGCATTGCACAGTCAGCACTACCTCTTCTCGATGCGTCCGAAAGCGCTGGGCGGCGTGCGGCTCATCGAAGCGCCCAAGGCGAGGCTCAAGGCGGTTCAGGCGCGCATCCTCGATGACCTGCTGACGCGCGTACCCGTCCACGAGCAATGCCACGGCTTCGTGCGCGGACGCTCGCTGCGCGGCCATGCGCAGGCACACGCCGGACAGGCGGTGGTCATCCGCTTCGACCTGCGCAACTTCTTCGCAAGCGTCACGGCCGCCCAGGTGCGCGCAGTGTTCGAGACACTCGGATATGCCCCCTCGGTGGCACGCGATCTCGGCGCGCTGTGCACGGTGTTGACGCCCGCGCCGGTGCTGGATCGCATGCGCGACGATGGCTGGCTCGACTGGCACCAGGCGCGCAGCCTGCGCCGGGCGCACCTGCCGCAGGGCGCGCCCACCTCGCCGATGCTTGCGAACTTGTGCGCTTTCGACATGGACCTTCGCCTGGACGGCCTGGCTGCCGCGATGAATGCGCACTACAGCCGCTACGCCGACGACATCATCTTCTCCGGCAACGCCTCATTGGCCGCGGCCTTCCCGCGGTTGCAGGCCTGGGTCGGCAAGATCGCGCGGGAAGAAGGCCGGGAGATAAATCACCGCAAGACGCGGCTCATGACCCGTGCGACCGCGCAGACGGTGTGCGGCATCGTGGTGAACGACGGCCCGAACATGCGTCGCGACGATTTCGACCGGCTGCGCGCGACGCTCCATCGCTGTGCCCTTGGCCGCATCGAGCCGCCCGACAGCCTGTCCGCCGATGAATGGCGGCAGCAGCTGCGGGGCCGCATCCAGTGGGCGGAGCAATTGAACCCAGCCAAGGCGCGACGACTGCACGCGCTGTGGAAGCGCATAGACTGGCCGCCGATCACGGCATCTCCCACCGTCGAATGAGCACCCCGCCCGCTTCCGGCACGCCATCCCGGCTGTCGCTGTACCTCAACCTGATCCGCTGGGACCGCCCGGCCGGCAGCTACCTGCTGCTGTGGCCGACGCTTGCGGCGCTGTGGATGGCGGCGGGCGGGTTTCCGGGGTGGCACCTGCTCGTCGTGTTCGTGGCCGGCACCTTCCTCATGCGCAGCGCGGGCTGCGCGGTGAACGACGTGGCGGACCGCGACTTCGACCGGCATGTGAAGCGCACCGCGCAGCGGCCGGTGACGAGCGGCGCGATCAGCGTGAAGGCGGCCCTGGTGTTCGGTGCCGTGCTCGCGCTCATCGCCTTCGCGCTCGTGCTCACGACCAATGCGGTGACCATCGCCTGGAGCTTCGCGGCGCTGGCGGTGGCGATCTTCTATCCGTTCACCAAGCGCTTCTTCTCGATGCCGCAGGCGGTGCTGGGCATCGCCTTCAGCTTCGGCATCCCGATGGCCTTCGCCGCGGTGCGCGGCGAGGTGCCGCCGTTGGCATGGCAACTGTTGGTGGGCAATCTGTTCTGGGTGTTGGCCTACGACACCGAGTACGCGATGGTGGACCGCGACGATGACCTGAAGATCGGCATCAAGACCTCGGCGATCACGCTCGGGCGCTTCGACGTCGCGGGCGTGATGCTGTTCTACGCGGCGTACCTGGCGATCTGGTGCGTGCTCGGCGCGCAGCTTGGATTCGGCTGGATCTACTTCGGCGGCATCGCGGTGGCCGCGGTGCAAGTGCTGTGGCACTTCACGCTGATCCGCGATCGGTCCAGGGATGGTTGCTTCAAGGCCTTTCGGCTGAACCACTGGGTGGGGTTTGCGGTGTTTGCCGGGGTGGTGGTGGACTCGGTCCTGCGCTGAGCCGCTTCGCTGGCGCCACCGCCGTCGCCCTCACCCCAGCCCTCTCCCAGGGGGAGAGGGAGCCAAGCCAGTGGAAAGAGGGAGCCCAAGCCCCGTAGGGCGAAGGGAGCTCAAGCAACACCCGCGGAGCCGGCTCCGCCGGTCCGCCGGGTGGCGCCCCTCGGGGGCAGGAGCGCAGCGACTGGGGGGCTCAGGGGTACAAACCACGCTCTTCGCGCGCGATCAGGATCCGCTCGCAAGCCACCGCAAACGTCGCCGTCCGCAGCGTGATCTTGTGCTTGTCGGCCGTGTCCCAGATGTGCTTCAGCGCATCGACCATGATCTTGTCGAGCCGCACGTTGATCTCGTCCTCGGTCCAGAAGAAGCTCGAGAAGTCCTGCACCCACTCGAAGTAGCTGACGGTCACGCCGCCCGCGTTGCAGATCACGTCGGGCACGACGAGCACGCCGCGCTCCTTCAGCGCATCGTCGGCCTCGGGCAAGGTCGGGCCGTTGGCGCCTTCGAGCACGAGCTTGGCCTTGATGCGGTTCGCGCGGCCGAGGTCGATCTGGCCTTCGAGCGCGGCGGGGATGAGGATGTCGCAATCCACGTCCCAGAAGGCTTCGTTGTCGATGCGCTCGGCTTCCTTGAAGTTGCCCACGCCGCCGTCGCGCCGTACCGTGGCCATCAGGCCTTGCATGTCGAAGCCGTTGCGGTTGACGATGGTGCCGGTGTGGTCCTGCACCGCGACGATCTTGGCGCCCGAACCGACGAAGAGCTCGGCCGCCGCACTGCCCACGTTGCCGAAGCCTTGCACCGCGACGCGCGCGCCGTCCAGCTTCATGCCGATGCGGCGGGCCGCTTCACGGCCGGTCACGAACACGCCACGGCCGGTGGCCTTCACGCGGCCGAGCGAGCCGCCCAGGTGGATGGGCTTGCCGGTGACCACGCCGGTGGCGGTGGAGCCGGTGTTCATCGAGTACGTGTCCATCATCCAGGCCATGATCTGGCCGTTGGTGTTCACGTCGGGTGCGGGGATGTCGCGCTGCGGACCGATGATGATGCCGATCTCGCTGGTGTAGCGGCGCGTCATGCGCTCGAGTTCCTTGAGCGAGAGCGTCTTCGGATCAACGCGGATGCCGCCCTTGGCACCGCCATACGGCAGGCCGACACCGGCGCACTTGATGGTCATCCATGCGGACAGCGCCATCACTTCTTCCAGCGTGACGTCGGGGTGGTAGCGCACGCCGCCCTTGCCCGGGCCGCGCGACAGGTTGTGCTGGACGCGATAGCCCTCGAAGTGCTTGACCGAGCCGTCGTCCATCTCGATGGGCACGTCCACGATCAGTGCGCGCTTCGGGCGCTTGAGCGTCTCGGCCCAGCGGGCCAGCGGCCCCAGGTAAGGCAGCACGCGGTCGACTTGCGACAGGTAGGTGTGCCAGGGACTCGTCTCGTTGGGGGTGACGTACGACAGGTAGCTCATTGAATGTCTCCGCGAAAGTGTTCGTCGGGACGGCACCGCTCGATGATCACCCGCTCGTGACGAGCTTGGCCGAGCCGTGCCGCCGGCATGGGGCGAGACTGTAGGCGCGAGCGTGCCGAGTTTTTCACCATTCGTCATGCAGGGTTTGCATGACTTGCAGCGGGCCGGACATGAGGCGGTCAGCGCCTCGTGAAATCCTTGGGCGTGCCGCGGCCCGAGGGCACCAGCTTGCGCGCGAGCGACGGCGAAAACAACTCCATGACGCGCAGAGGGGCGCCATGCTTGCGGAAGACGGAACTGCGTGCCCAGACCATGGCATGAGAGGGCGGCCGACCGTTCGCGCGCATCCACTGGCGGGCCATGCGCTTGCGCAGCGGGTCGGCAGGTGCGAGCCGCTGCACCGCGAGCGGGCTGCGGGTCACGCGCGGGTCCTTGAACAGCAGGTCGGCCAGTGGCCGGCTGCCCAGGCCCAGCAGTGCACGCCAGGGCCCCGCCAGCGCCGCACGAGGCGCCACGCTGCGCGCCCAGATCATGGGTTCGCCATCGACGCGCAGCAGCACCTCGCGCACCCACATGCGGCCATGGGCCTGCGCACCCAGCGCCTCGGTCTCATGGCGATGCAATCGCGCCGTCCCCTGGCGCAGCGTCTGCACCTCGAAGCGCTCGCCGAGCGCCGCCAGCCGCCGGCTGAGCGAGCCGGGCGCATGCAGCCACTGGCGCAGCACCGAGCGGCGCGGCGGTTTGCTGTCGGGCTTCAAGCGCGGCCGAATTCGTCGCCGAGTTCGCGTGCGCGTTGCTGCGCCGCCTTGAGCGCCTTCACGAAGGCGGCCTTCACGCCATCGGCTTCGAGCGACGTGAGCGCGGCGAACGTGGTGCCGCCCTTGGACGTGACGCGCTCGCGCAGCACCTCGGGTGGCTCGCTCGATGAGCCGGCCAGCGAGGACGCGCCCATGAAGGTCGCGAGCGCCAGCTGCTTGCCTTGGTGCGCGCTCAGGCCCATCTCCGCGGCGGCTTGCATCATGGCTTCGACGAAGTAGAAAACGTACGCCGGGCCGGAGCCGGAGAGCGCCGTCACGGCATCGAGGTCTTCCTCGCGCGCGACCCACAGCACCTGGCCGGTCGGCGCGAGCACGTCCTCGACGCGGCGGCGTTCATCGTCGCTCACGCCATCGCGCGCGAAGAGGCCCGAGATGCCTTCGCCGATCAGTGCGGGGGTGTTGGGCATGGCGCGCACCACGCGCTGCGTGCGCACGGCGTGGGCGATGGCATCGCTGCGGATGCCGGCCATCACGCTCAGGTGCAAGGCCTTGTCCACGTGCGCCGCGCAGGGCAGCGCGGCGGCCTGGAAGTACTGCGGCTTGACGGCCCACACGACGAGCGTGGCTTCCTCCAGCGTGGCGTCAGCCGCGGCCAGCACGCGCACACCGAAATCGGCATGCAGCTTCTCGCGCTGGGCGTCGCCCGGGTCGACGACGATGACCGATGACGGGTTGCGCCCGCTGCGAATCAAGCCACCGATGATGGCCGCAGCCATGTTGCCGCCGCCGATGAATGCAATGGTGTCCATGCAACGAGTTTACGAGTGCTATGGGTTGCTCCCTCCCCAGCGGGAGAAGAAAGACATCACTCGCCCGCCACAGCGCCGGTAAAGCCCGCCAGCAAGGCAGCGTTTCCGCCAGCCGCTGCGGTGTTGATCGTCACGGTCTGCTCGGCGCAGAAGCGGTACAGATAATGCGGCCCACCCGCCTTCGGCCCGGTCCCGCTCAGCCCTTCGCCGCCGAACGGCTGCACGCCCACCACCGCGCCGATCATGTTGCGGTTCACGTAGACATTCCCGATGCGCGCCGCATGCGCCAGGCGCAGCGCACGGCTGTCGATGCGGGTCTGGATGCCGAGCGTGAGGCCATAGCCGAGCGCGTTGACCTGCGCGATGACGGCATCCACATCCCCGCCCCAGCGCACCACGTGCAGCACCGGTCCGAAGATCTCCTGCGACACGTCGGCGATGCGCGGCAGCTCGAAAGCGATGGGCGCGATCACGTTCTTCATCGGCGATGCCGGCAGCGGCGCTTCGCCGATGAGTCTCGCCTCCCGGCGCAGACGCGCCACATGCCCGCCGATGCCCTCGAAGGCCTCGCCGTCGATCAGCGGCCCGACGTCGGTCGACAGCTGCGCCGGGTCGCCGACGTTCAGCGCCTTCAGCGCGCCGCGGATCATCTCGATCACGCCATCGGCCACGCCTTCGTGCACGCACAGAAGGCGCAGCGCCGAGCAGCGCTGGCCGGCAGAGCGGAAGGCGCTTTGCACCACCGCATCGACAACCTGCTCGGGCAGCGCGGTCGAGTCCACGATCATCGCGTTGATGCCACCGGTCTCGGCAATGAGCGGCACGATCGCACCGTCCTTGGCCGCGAGCGTGCGGTTGATGATCTTGGCCACCGCCGTCGAGCCGGTGAAGCACACGCCCGCTGTGCGAGGGTCGGCCACCAGCGCGGCGCCGATGGTCTCGCCCGGGCCGTGCAGCAGCGCGAGCGCGTTCTTCGGCACGCCGGCCTCATGCAACAACGCGACCATGCGTTGCGCGACCGCGGGCGTCTGTTCTGCCGGCTTGGCGGCCACCGCATTGCCTGCGACGAGCGCAGCCACCACCTGCCCCGCGAAGATCGCGAGCGGGAAGTTCCATGGGCTGATGCACACGAACACGCCGCGGCCGTGCAGGTGCAGCTCGTTGCTCTCGCCCGTGGGCCCGGGCAGGCTTTGCGGCGCGAGCCGTGCCTCGGCCTGGTCGGCGTAGTAGCGGCAGAAGTCCACCGCCTCGCGCACCTCGGCCACGCAATCGCCCAACGTCTTGTGCGCTTCCTTCACCAGCAGGCCGCAGAACTCTGGCAGGCGCGCTTCGAGCTGGTCGGCGGCGCGGCGCAGCGTGGCGGCGCGTTGCACGAGCGGCGTGGCGTTCCACGCAGCGAAGCCGGCGTGCAGCAGCTGCATGGCGTTGGCGGCGTCGGCAGCGCTGGCTTCGGCCACTGCCTCCACCACGGTCGCACGCACTGCTTCATCCAGCGGGGCGCGCTCGGCCAGGCAAGCGAGGTCCACGCCCTTGGAATTCGCGCGGCCCTCGACCCCATCGAAACCGTACAGCGCCACCGGCGCCGGCAAGGCCGGCGCAGCCGCCGGGTGCAGCGGCGAGGCGAGAAGCTCCTTCACGTTCACCGCCTCGTCGGCCAGCTGGTGCACGAAGGACGAGTTCGCACCGTTCTCCAGCAGCCGCCGCACGAGGTAGGCGAGCAGGTCGCGGTGCTCGCCCACCGGCGCGTACACGCGCACGGGGATGCCCGCATCCTTCATCACCTCGCGGTACACGCCTTCGCCCATGCCGTGCAGGCGCTGCATCTCGAACTTGGCGTCGCGGGCCTGCGCCATCTGCAAAATGGCCGCGATGGTGCCGGCGTTGTGCGTGGCGAACTGCGGGTAGATCACGTCCGCATGGCCGATGAGCGCGCGGGCGCAGGCGACGTACGAGATGTCAGTGTGGTGCTTGTGCGTGAACACCGGATAGCCGCTCAAGCCCTGCTCCTGCGCGCGCTTGATCTCGCCGTCCCAGTACGCACCCTTTACGAGGCGCACCATGAAGCGCAAACCGTGAGCGCGGGCGATGCGGGCTACCTCGTCGACCACTTGCAAGGCGCGCGTCTGGTAGGCCTGCACGGCCAAGCCGAAGCCGTTCCACTGCGGGAAGTCGCGGGCGATACGCTCGGCCAGCGCCTCCAGCACGTCCAGCGAGAGCTCGAGCCGGTCGCTCTCTTCGGCGTCGATGGTGAGGTTGATGTTGGCGCGCGCGGCCAGCTCCACCAGCGTCCACACCCGCGGCAGCAGCTCGGCGAAGACGCGCTGGCGCTGGGCGTCTTCATAGCGCGAGAAGAGCGCGCTCAGCTTGATCGAAATACCGTCGGCCGCTTCAGGCCCGGCCGCCACCTTGTCGGAAGCGATCGCGCGGATCGCGTTCTGGTACGACGCCAGGTAACGCTGCGCATCGGCCTCGGTGCGCGCGCCCTCGCCCAGCATGTCGTAGCTGAAGCGCAGCGAAGCATGGGCCTTGCGTGCCGACGCCGCCTCATCCATCGCCTCGCCGATGGAGCGGCCCAGCACGAACTGCCGGCCCAGCAGCTGGATGGCGCGCACCGTCGCGGCCACCACCGTCTGCGCACCCAGGCGCTTGAAGAGACCCGACTCGCCTTCGTTGTCCGGCAGGAACTTCTTGGACAAGGCGATGGCGCTGGCCGACAGGCTCGCGAGCATCTTGTGTGGCCCGCCGCTGCTGGATTCGAAATCCGCCTTGCCCAGCTGGTCGGCGGTGAGCGCGATGGCGGTCTCCGCGTCGGGCACGCGCAGCAGCGCTTCGGCCAGCCGCATCAGCGCGAGGCCCTCGGCGCTGGAGATGGGGTACTCGCGCAGCAGTGATTCCATCGCCCAGAACGGCGCCGGCTTGTCGCGCACCGCCTGCACCCAGGGCGCGGCGCGCTCGGCGGCATGCGCCCAGTCCAGTCCCGAATGCAGCTGCGGCATCAGCTGGGCCAGCACGTCCATTTCGTTGCGATACGGATACGGCAGGCGTGCGGCCTGAGGCTGGATGGTGAACATGTCGGGCGACCTCGCTAGAATTACTTGCTAGGTTAGCGGCGAGCCTCCAGCATTTCTCTCCGAAATTGTGCCGCGCAACATCAAAAAGCTCAGCATGCCTCACGACGCCGCCGGCCCCGCCACCATCGACAAGATCGACGCGAAGATTCTGCGCGTCCTGCAAAAGGACGGGCGCATTTCCAACCTCAAGCTGGCCGAGGAAGTGCACCTGTCGCCCACCGCCGTGCTCGAGCGCGTCAAGCGCCTCACGCGCGACCAGTTCATCCTCGGCTACGAGGCCAAGCTCAACCCGGCCAAGCTGGGCGCGGGGCTCCTGGTGTTCGTCGAGATCCTGCTCGACCGCACGGTGCACGACGTGATGGACAACTTCAAGGCCGCGGTGCAGGTGCGCCCCGAGATCCTCGAGTGCCACTTGGTGGCGGGCGGCTTCGACTACCTGCTGAAGACACGCGTGGCCGACATGACGGCATATCGCGAGTTCATCGGCTCGGTCATCTGGACGCTGCCCGGCGTGCGCGAGACGCGGACCTACGCGGTGATGGAAGAAGTCAAGAACGTGACGGCACTGGCGATCTAGCCGCCGGGGTGGCCTGCTTCGCCACGCGCGACGCCGATCCGAGCCCCGCGCGCTTCAAGGCCGCGTTCATGTGAGACAGGTGCGCGTAGCCGCACTGCTGCGCCACCATCTCCAGACCCATCCCACCTTGCGCGAGCAAGCGCCGCGCACGCTCGACGCGGCGCTGCATCACCCACGCATGCGGGCTCATGCCGAAGCTCGCCTTGAACATGCGGGCGAAGTGGAACTCCGACAGGCAGGCGGCTTCGGCCAGGTCGCCCAGGCTCACGCCGCCGGCCAGGCGCGACTCCACGCAATCGATGACGCGGCGCCGCGCGGCCGGCGACAGCCCGCCCTTCACCTCGCGGGCCGATGCACGGTGCACGGTGTGCTGGTTGAGCAATTGCTCCTGCACATCGAGCGTGAGCTGCTGCAGCGCGAGCGGCGCATCGGTGCCGTTCCAGTCCAGGCTCGCAATGTCGGCGCACAGCGCGGCCAGCCGCTGGTCGTGGAAGAAGATCTGTTCGGCCAGCGCCGCGAAGCGCGGGTCGAGATCCAGCCAGCGCTCGGCCGATTGCGCGAACTGCAGGGTGGGCAGGTAGATGTGCAGCAGTTCGAGCGAGCCGTTCACGTCCCAGTTGGACTCATGCCCCGAGGGCAGCGTGCACAGCCGCCCCGGCTCGCCACGGGCCGAAGGCGCCTCGTGGCAGCGCACCTCATGCCCGCCTTGCAGGTAGATGGTGAGCGTGTGGTGGCCGGGCTTGCGGTAGGCCGTGCGTGTGTCGGCATTGCCCCAATGCGCCACCCACACGCCGTCGGGCAGCGCGTGGGAACGCAGCAGCTTCGCCCTGGATTCGAGCAGGGCGGTGCTCACGTCGAACTGGCGGATGTCCTGGGCCGCGGATGGCATGGGGCACATGCTTACGACGCCGCTGGCACCGCCGTACGGGGACAGGGCGCAAATGCGCAAGATCCTGCGAGTCCGCCACGCCGGGCGCCCGCAGACTGCATCGCATGACGAACGCCTGGCTGTACCTCACGACCGTGCTCATCTGGGGCACGACCTGGATCGCTCTCAAGTGGCAGATCGGCAGCGTGCCGATTCCCTGGTCCATCGCCTACCGCTTCTGGCTGGCCGCGGCCGTCCTGCTGGCGTGGCTCGCACTGAGGCGGCAATGGCGCTGGCCGACGCGTGAAGTCGCGCCCTTGCTGCTGTGCCAGGGCCTGTGCCTCTTTTGCCTGAACTTCATGTGCTTCCTGCACGCCAGCCAGTGGATCGCGAGCGGCCTGGTGGCGGTGTGCTTTTCGACCGCGCCGGTGTGGAACGCGCTGAACGGCCGCGTGTTCCAGGGCAAGGCCTTGTCGACACGGGTGCTGCTGGGCGCGGCGCTCGGCCTGGCCGGCCTGTTGCTGCTCTTCGGTGGCGAAGTGGCCCGGGACCTGTCCCGTCCGCAGACCATGTGGGGCCTGGGTCTCGCGCTCGCCGGCACCTACTGCTTTTCGCTGGGCAATCTGTTGTCGGGCGCGATGCAGAAGCAGGGCCAGACGCCCTTGCACACCAATGCCTGGGCCATGCTGATCGGCGCGACCGCCATCGCCGCCTATGCGATGGCCAGCGGCCAACCCATGGCCTTCGACGCATCGCCGCGCTATGTCGCGGCATGGCTGTACCTCGCGATTCCAGGGTCGGTGATCGGCTTCACTGCCTACCTGACCCTCGTCGGCCGCCTGGGCGCGGACCGCGCGGCGTATTGCACCGTGCTCTTCCCGGTGGTGGCGCTGAACGTCTCGGCGCTGGTCGAAGGCTATGTGTGGACGCTGCCCGCGCTGGCCGGCCTCGCGCTCGTCGCCGCGGGCAACGTGGTCGTGTTCTGGAAGGGGCGGCTGCCGTTCCTGCCGATGAAGACCGGTCAGGCGTAGCTGCGGCCGCCGAAGATCGCCGTGCCCACGCGCACGATGGTGGCGCCTTCGAGGACGGCCGCTTCCAGGTCGGCGGTCATGCCCATCGACAAGGTGTCCAGCGCGAGGCCCTCGCGCTGCAGGCGGCCCAGCAGCTCGCGCAAGGCGGCGTGCGGCCGGCGCTGCGCCTGCAGCTCCTGCGCCGGCTCGGGGATGGCCATCAGCCCGCGCAGGCGCAGGCGCGGCAGGCGCGCCACCTCGCTCGCCACGGCGGCCACCTCGTCGACCGCGAAACCGCTCTTGCTCGCTTCGCCGCTGATGTTCACCTGCAGGCAGACCTGCAAGGGCGCGAGCGATTCGGGCCGCTGTTCGGACAGGCGTTGCGCGATCTTCAGACGGTCCACCGAATGCACCCAGTCGAACTGTTCGGCGACGACGCGGGTCTTGTTGCTCTGCAATGGCCCGATCAGGTGCCACTCGAGTTCGCCGCGCAACTCGGACAGCGCCGCGATCTTGTCGATGCCCTCCTGCACGTAGTTCTCGCCGAAGCAGCGCTCGCCGGCCGCATGCGCTTCTCGCACCGCCTCGGCGCTGAAAGTTTTTGCTACACATAGCAGCGTGACGCTTTGCACGGGCCGTTGCGCCAAGGCACAGGCCTTGGCAATGCGAGCGCGCACTTGTTGTATGTTCGCAAAGATCGTCGCCATAATGCGCCGAGTATCCCGCAGGCCCCTCACGCGCCACCGCGGCGCAGGCGCACAACTCCCGACCCCATGGACATCACCCAACTGCTGGCGTTTTCCGTCAAGAACAAGGCCTCGGACCTGCACCTCTCCGCCGGACTGCCGCCAATGATCCGCGTGCACGGCGACGTGCGGCGCATCAACGTGGACCCGCTCGAGCACAAGCAAGTGCACGACATGGTCTACGACATCATGAACGACTCGCAGCGCAAGGCCTACGAAGAGACGCTCGAGTGCGACTTCTCCTTCGAGATCCAGGGCCTCGCGCGATTCCGCGTCAATGCCTTCAACCAGAACCGCGGCTCGGGCGCCGTGTTCCGGACCATTCCTTCCAAGATCCTCACGCTCGAGCAGCTGGCCACGCCCAAGGTCTTCGCCGACCTCGCGCTCAAGCCGCGCGGCATGGTGCTCGTGACCGGCCCCACGGGCTCGGGCAAGTCCACCACGCTCGCCGCGATGGTGAACCACCTCAACGAGAACGAGTACGGCCACGTGCTCACGGTGGAAGACCCGATCGAGTTCGTGCACGAATCGAAGAAGTGCCTGGTCAACCAGCGCGAAGTCGGCCCGCACACGCTGAGCTTCTCGAATGCGCTGCGCTCTGCCCTGCGCGAAGACCCGGACGCCATCCTCGTGGGCGAAATGCGCGACCTGGAGACCATCCGCCTCGCGCTCACCGCCGCTGAAACCGGCCACCTGGTATTCGGCACGCTGCACACCTCCAGCGCCGCGAAGACGGTGGACCGCATCGTCGACGTGTTCCCGGCGGCCGAGAAGGAAATGGTCCGCGCGATGCTTTCCGAATCGCTCGTGGCCGTGATCTCGCAGACGCTGTGCAAGCTGAAGGACGGCTCCGGCCGCGTGGCGGCGCACGAGATCATGCTGGGCACCGCGGCCATCCGCAACCTGATCCGCGAGAACAAGGTCGCGCAGATGTACTCGTCCATCCAGACGGGCAACAGCATGGGCATGCAGACGCTGGACCAGAACCTCGCGGACCTGGTGCGGCGCAACATAGTTTCACCGGCGGAAGCGCGCGGCAAGGCGAAGTTCCCGGAAAACTTCCCCGGCTGATCCGCGGATCAACGGCCAACGAAGCGTCCGTGAAACGCCTGCTCGATCGCATGAAGCGCAAGCCGTCAACGGCGGGCGCCGGCGAAGACACGGGCTTCTTCTCGTCGGTCTTCCAGGAGCCGCCCGAGTCGCCGCAGGCGATCACCGCCTGGAAGGACCGCGCCGCGCAGATCGGCGCCAAGCCGGCCGACCGCAAGTCCGCCGCCGATGTCTTCGGGCAGCTCTGGGGCGCCGACCGGCACGTGGTGTCGCTCACCGCCGACGAACTCCACCGCATGGCGCAGTACCTCGACTTCGTGCTGGTGCCGGCGGCGCAGCAAGTCATCAGCCAGGACGAGCTCGGCGACTACATGGTGATCGTGCTCGACGGCACTCTGTCGGTGGACCGCGGGCACTCCTGGGGCGGCAAGACGCGGCTGGCCGAGGCGCATGCGGGCGACATGCTGGGCGAGATGTCGCTGCTGGACGCCGGCGCCCGCTTCTCGTCCTGCGCCACGCTCACGCCCTGCCTGCTGGCGGTGGTGGAGGCCAAGCGGCTGGACGAAATGATCGCGCAGGAGCCGCGCCTGGGCGCGGCCCTGCTGGCCTCGCTGTCGCGCAGGCTTTCTTTGCGTTTGAGGCAGGTGAGTGCGCGACTGAGCGCCTTGCTGTCGCAGAATTGAACAACCGCGTCAAGTGACTGACTGAATCGGGGAAAGCAGTATGGAAAGAGACCAGGCATCCAAATTCGTCAACGACCTGCTGCGGCTGATGGTGTCGCGCAACGGTTCGGACTTGTTCCTCACGGCCGACTTCCCGCCCGCCATCAAGGTCGACGGCAAGGTCACCAAGGTGTCGCCGCAGCCGCTCACCGGCCAGCACACGCTGGCGCTCACGCGCTCGGTGATGAACGACAAGCAGGCGGCCGAGTTCGAGCGCACCAAGGAGTGCAACTTCGCGATCTCGCCGCAGGGCATCGGGCGCTTCCGGGTGAACGCCTTCGTGCAGCAGGGCAACGTCGGCCTGGTGCTGCGGACGATTCCTCAGACGCTGCCGACCATCGACTCGCTGAACCTGCCACAGGTGCTCAAGGACGTGGCGATGACCAAGCGCGGCCTCGTCATCTTCGTGGGCGCCACCGGCTCGGGCAAGAGCACTTCGCTCGCCTCGATGGTGGACTTCCGCAACGAAAACTCCTTCGGCCACATCATCACCATCGAGGACCCGGTGGAGTTCGTGCATCCGCACAAGAACTGCATCATCACGCAGCGTGAAGTGGGCATCGACACCGACGGCTGGGCGCAGGCACTGAAGAACACGCTGCGCCAGGCGCCGGACGTCATCCTCATGGGCGAAATCCGCGACCGCGAGACCATGGAACACGCGGTGGCCTTCGCCGAGACCGGCCACCTGTGCATGGCCACGCTGCACGCCAACAGCGCCAACCAGGCGCTGGACCGCATCATCAACTTCTTCCCCGAAGAGCGTCGTGCGCAGCTGCTGATGGACTTGTCGCTGAACCTGAAGTCGCTGGTGTCGCAGCGCCTGCTGCCGCGCCAGGAAGGCAAGGGGCGGATCGCGGCGGTCGAGATCCTGCTGAACACGCCGCTCATCTCCGAGCTGATCTTCAAGGGCGAGGTCAGCGAGGTGAAGGAGATCATGAAGCGCTCGCGCGAGCTCGGCATGCAGACCTTCGACCAGAGCCTGTTCGACCTGTACGAGAACCAGATGGTCACGTACGAGGATGCCCTGCGCAACGCGGACTCGGTGAACGACCTGCGCCTGCAGATCAAGCTGCACAGCCATCGCGCACGCAGCAGCGACCTGTCAGCAGGCACGGAGCACCTGACGATCGTGTGATTGAGCCCCCCAGTCGATGGTGTGAGCCCCCCAGTCGCTGCGCTCCTGCCCCCGAGGGGCGCCGCCTTGCGGGCCGGCGAAGCCGGTCCCGCGGGCGTGGCTTGATGGGCGCTTCGCTTCGCTTGCTTGGGGTGACCGGATGTTGGGGAGGTCGGCATGCGACCAGGGCTCCGTTCGGGCTGGGCCCTGTATTCCGATCGCCCTGAGCTTGTCGAAGGGAGCCTTCGTCGCGCTCGCCCATCGCCGTTCAGGCTGAGGTATCGAAGCCCCATCCCCACGCACCGTGGGCCATCGAATGGCCGGACCGAGCTGGCCGAAGGCTTTCCGAATCCATGCGAAAGTCACGGCAACCCACGATCTTGGAGCCATGATGACCACACGCAGCTACGACCCCATCGAATCCCGTCCCGTCGCCTTCCTCGGGCTGGGTGTGATGGGCCATCCCATGGCCGGCCACCTGGCGCGCGCGGGGCACCGGGTGACGGTGTTCAACCGCACGGCGAGCAAGTCGGCGGAGTGGGTCAAGGAATATGGCGGTGCCAGCGCACCGACGCCGCGCGAGGCCGCGGCCGGCGCGGACATCGTCTTCGCCTGCGTGGGCAATGACGACGACCTGCGCTCAGTCACAGTCGGCGCGGACGGCGCCTTTGCCGGCATGAAACCGGGCGCGATCTTCGTGGACCACACGACGGCGTCGGCCGAGGTGGCACGCGAGCTGGCGGCGGCCGCGCGCGAGCGCGGGCTGGAGTTCATCGACGCGCCCGTCTCGGGCGGCAACCTCGGCGCCATCAACGGCGCGCTGACCGTCATGTGCGGCGGCAACAGCGCCGCCTTCTCGAAGGTGCAGCCCGTGGCCTTGGCGTTCTCCAAGGCCGTGACGCTGCTGGGCGACAGCGGCGCCGGCCAGCTCGCGAAGATGGTGAACCAGATCGCCATCGCGGGCCTCGTGCAGGGCCTCGCCGAAGCCATCGCCTTCGGCGAGAAGGCCGGCCTGGACATGAAGGCGGTGCTCGGCGTGATCGGCAAGGGTGCCGCGCAGAGCTGGCAGATGGACAACCGCGGCCCGACCATGATCGACGGCAAGTTCGACTTCGGCTTCGCGGTCGACTGGATGCGCAAGGACCTGGGCCTCGTGCTCGACGAAGCCAAGCGCAATGGCGCGCGGCTGCCGGTGACGGCGCTGGTGGACCAGTTCTACGCCGACATCCAGGCGCAAGGCGGGAACCGGCTGGATACGTCGAGCCTGATCAAGCGACTGCGCTGACGCCGGACAAGCAAGCGCAGCGACGCGAATCGATCAAGCCACGCCCGCGGATCCGGCTCCGCCGGTCCGCCGGGTGGCGCCCCTCGGGGGCAGGAGCGCAGCGACTGGGGGGCTACTTCTTCGGCGCCAAGTCCGCGAGTTCCTGCTCGGTCAGGATCTCGAACAAACGCACCACCTTCTGGACGCCGCTCACACCGCGCGCGATCTCGACGGCACGGTCGGCTTCGCGGTCGGTCACGCGGCCCATGAGGTAGACCGTGCCGCGCTCGGTCACGACCTTGAAGGAGTTGGCGAAGATGTCCTTCGCATCCACGAACGAGGCCTTGACCTTGCTCGTGAGGATGGCGTCATTGGAGCGGCTGGTGAGCGAGCTCGCGCCCATGATGTCCACTGCATTGACCGTGGACTTCACGTTCTCCACCTTGGCCACCGCCGACTCGACCGCCGACTTGTCGGCTTCCGTCTGCACTTCGCCGGTGATCAGCACGACGCGGTTGTAGCTGGTGGTGCTCACGTGGCCGCGCTCGCCGATGACGTCGCGGATGCGGTTGAGCGACTTCAGCTCGATGGCCTGGTCCTCGACCTGCGCGCCCGAGGTGCGGCGGTCGGTGGCCATCAGCGTGCCGCCGAGCATGGCGCCGCCGACGACCAGCGGCGCGCATGCCGACAGTGCCGCCGATGCCGCGATGGCAGACAAGACGAGGGTGGTTCGAAGCTGGATGCTGCGCTTGTGAAGGCTCATGCGTTGTCCTGTTCTCCCAGGAGTTGCAGGTCCACCGCGTCGCACAGGCAGTGCAGGACGAGCAGGTGGACTTCCTGGATGCGTGCGGTGCGTTCGTGCGGAACGCAGATGTGCACATCGGTTTCGAGAAGCTGATCGCGCATCTTGCCGCCGCCGCGGCCGGTGAGCGCGATCACCGTCATTTCCTTGGCGTGCGCGGCTTCCACGGCTGCGAGCACGTTGGTCGAATTGCCGCTGGTGGAAATCGCGAGCAGCACGTCGCCCGGGTTGCCCAGGGCCTGCACCTGCTTGGAAAAGATGGCGTCGAAGGAGTAGTCGTTGCCGACCGCGGTGATGATGGACGTGTCGGTCGTGAGCGCAATGGCCGCGAGGCCGGGCCGCTCGCGCTCGAAGCGGCCGATGAACTCGGCCGCGAAGTGCTGGGCGTCGCTGGCGGAGCCGCCGTTGCCGCAGGCCAGCACCTTGCCGCCGGCAGTGATGGCACCGACCACGGCGCTCACGGCGTCGGCGATGGGTTTGGCGAGGATCTCAGCAGCCGCGTACTTGAGGTCCGCGCTGTCGAAGAACTGCTGCTGGATGCGTTGTTCAAGCATGGTGCGCGATGATAAGTCAGTGGTGAGTAACGAGCCGGGATGGGGCTTGGTGCCCGCCGCGGCCGATCGGTTCCCGCGGGTCAGGCGGCGTCGAAGGCGGCCTTGAGCCACTCGATGCGGCCGCCTTCGATGCTCACCACGTCGAAACGGCACGGCGGCAGCGTCGACAGGTTGCGCAGGAAATGTTGCGCCGCGAAGACGATGCTGCGCTGCTTGGCGAAGGTGACGCTGCCGGCCGCGCCGCCGAAGCTCGCGCTGCGGCGCTTCCTGACCTCGACGAAGACGAGCGTGCCGTCACGGTCGCGCATGATGAGGTCCACCTCGCCGCCGCGGGCCCGGGGGCCGCGCGCCACCCGATAATTGCGCCGCACCAGCACGAGGCCGTGGCCGAGCAGGTGTTGCAGCGCGAGCGCCTCGGCATCGTCGCCCACCTCTTTTGTCGTGACTGTCGTGACCAATCCGAACGCCTCGTTGTTGTTGCAAGCGGCAGCCGCCGCGGCCGGGGGCCAGCAGTATCCCGCAGGCGCGCTGTACGTGGTCGCCACGCCCATCGGCAACCTGGCCGACCTGAGCCTGCGCGCCATCCACGTGCTTTCGCTGGTGGACGCGGTGGCCTGCGAGGACACGCGGCACAGCGCGCCGCTGATTCAATGGTTCGGGCTGGACAAGCCACTGCTCGCCGTGCACGAGCACAACGAGCGCGAGGCGGCGCAGGCGGTGATCGGCCGGCTCCTGCGCGGTGAGCGCGTGGCCTACGTGAGCGATGCCGGCACGCCCGCCATCAGCGACCCGGGTGCGGCATTGGTCGCCGCTGCGCAAGAGGCGCGCTGCCCCGTCGTGCCCGTGCCCGGCGCGAGCAGCGCGGTCGCGGCGATGAGTGTGGCGGGCGACACCCTTGCCGCCGGCTTCCGGTTCACCGGCTTCCTGTCCTCCAAGGGCGCCGACCGCGCCAAGGGCTTGAAGGCGCTGGCCGCCCAGCCGATGGCCCAGGTGCTCTTCGAGGCGCCCCATCGAATCGAAACGCTTGCTCGCGACCTGGCGCAGGCTTGTGGGACGCGGCGTGTCACCGTCTGCCGCGAGCTGACCAAGCAGTTCGAGACGGTGGCGACCCTGCCCGCTGCCGAGTTGCCCGCATGGCTCGCCGCGGATTCGAACCGCCTGCGCGGCGAGTTCGTGCTGGTGGTCCATGCGTTGGAGATCACCGGCACGGACGACGAAGGCGCCGCCCACGATGCCATGTTGCGCACGCTGCTCGCCGCCCTGCCGCTCAAGCAAGCGGTGGCCATCGCCGCCGAACTGAGCGGCGCGCCACGCAATGCACTTTACGCGCGGGCGCTGGCGCTCAAGTCTGCCGGCGACGACGAGACGGGCTGAAGCGCGTTCCAGGCGCCGAGCAAGGCCTGGTCCAGCGGCGTGTGCGGCACCGGCCCAATGAACTCGCGCAAGGCACTGTCGTCGAGGCGGTGCGGCCGCTTCCAGAGGTAGGACATGGTCACCACCTCACGCATCATCGGCACCACCGGCGCGACCAGGCGCATCAGCCACCACGGCATGCTGGCCACGCGCAGGGGCCGGCCGACGGCACGCTCCATCGCGGCACGCATGTCGTTGCCGGTCACCGCATGGCCGGCGAAGTGGAAGCGTCGGTGGCCATGCAATTCCGCCCGGCGCTCGGCGACCCGCACGAAGGCCTGGGCCAGGTCGGGCAGGTAGGCCCAGGCGTGCATGAGCTCGGGCTCGCCGGGGTACACGAACTTGCCGGACTTGATGCGTGACGCCATCGACACGTCGAACCACGAGCCCTTCTGCGAGCCGCCGAAGAAGTCGCCGGCGCGGATCACGACGCTGTCGAGCCCGGGCGTCGCGGCCAGGCGCGCTTCGACCTCGATGCGCAGCCGCGCCTTGGGCAGGTCGCCGCGCTCGGGCGTGTCGAGCGTGAGCCGCTCGGGCAACTCGCGGCCGAAGTTGTAGACGTTGCCCGGGACCATGAGCAAGGCGCCGCTGTCGCGCGCCGCGGCAATGGCTGCTTCGGCCAGCGGCATCACCATCCCCTCCCACTTCGTGTAGACGGGGTTGAGCGCGTGCACCACCACGTCCACGCCGCGAGCGGCTTCGCGCAGCGCGGCCGCGTCGAGCGCATCGCAGGTGACGAGTTCGATGCCCGGGCGTCCGGCAAGCTCGGCGGGCAAGGACTTGCGGGCCTGGGCGCGCACGGTCCAGCCGGCGTCGGCGAAGGCCTGGGCGAGCACGTGGCCGATGCGGCCGGCGGCGCCGAGGATGAGGACGGTGGAGGTCATGGCGTGCTTCCGGTGAAGTGGCGATGGAGGCATTCTTCGACGTTTGGTCAATCACCGGAAGATGAATGAATGCATGTCTATCATTCATGAATGAATAGCACACCGCACCGCGCACTACCCTCCGCGCCCGAGCCCGACTGGGGACTGCTACGGGCCTTCGTTGCCGTCGCGAGCGCCGGGTCCTTGAGCCGCGCGGCCGAGGAGCTGGGCAGCAGCCAGCCCACGCTCAGCCGGCAGATGAGCGCCCTGGAGCAACAGGTGGGCAGCGCCCTCTTCGAGCGAACGCGGCGGGGGCTGCGCTTGACGGAGGCCGGCCGGGCGCTGCTGCAGCCGGCGCAGCGCATGCACGACCACGCGCGCGAATGGTCATTGGCCGCGGCCGGCCGATCGCAGTCGCTCAGTGGCACGGTGCGCGTGACCGCCAGCGACGTGATGAGCGCGTTCGTGCTGCCGCCCATCCTGCGCCGCCTGCGCGAGGCGCATCCCCTGATCCAGATCGAGCTCGTCGCGAGCGACGCGGTGGAGAACCTGCTCGAGCGCGAGGCCGACATCGCACTGCGCATGGTGCGGCCCACGCAGACGGCGCTCGTCGCTCGCCATGTGGCCAAGCTGCCGCTTGCGCTGTATGCGCATCGCGACTACCTGCAGGCGCACGGCACGCCGACCGTGGCCAACCTGCACGAGCACCAATGGGTGGGCTACGACCGCTCCGACCAGATGATCCGCGGCTTCGCGGCCGGAGGGATCGAGGTGACGCGCGAGTTCTTCGGCTTTCGCTGCGACAACCAGATCGTCGCCTGGCACGCCGTCTGCGCCGCCATGGGAATCGGGGTGGGCATGCAGCGCGTCGCGGCGCAGCGGCCGGAGCTGGTGCACGTGCTCAAGGACATCCCCGTGCCGACACTGACGCTGTGGATCACCGCGCATCGCGAGCTGCGCAGCACTCCTCGCCTGAAGACGGTGTTCGATGTGCTCGCCCAGGCGCTGGCGGCTCCTGAATGACACAAGCCCCGGTCAACTGACGCGGGGCTTGGGAAGGGGGACAGTCCTGTCGGCGCTTACGGCTTCACGGCGGATGCGGCGCCTTGGCGGTCGTGCTTCTGGCGGTGGATGTCGCGGCTCGCGCGGTCCTGCATGCGGTCGAGGCGGCGGCGTTCCTTGGCAGTGACCTTGCCGTCGGCCTTGGCCTTGTCCTCGGCCTTTCCGATCGCGGCCTGTTCCTTGTCGAGGCGGTTGGTTTCCTTCGCGTTGAGCTGGCCCGACGCGACGCCGTTCTCGATCCGCTTCTCCTGGCGGGCTTCGCGCTTGTCTACGCGCGGCGTCTGGGGGGCGGAGGCGGCCTGCGCGAAGGCGCCGAGGCAGGCGATGGCGAGGGTGGTGCCGACAGCCAGAGACTTGAACTTGAACATGGTGGTCCTTTCGGTTGACTCGAACTGATGAATTGGAATGAACGGGGCCCGTGCAGCAGACAACGGCAGGAGTTCCGCGGCCGACGACCTGTGACCCGGTAAAGATCGGTTAAACGCCGCTTTGCGCAGCGGCAACATGACAGGCCGGCGCCGCATCTCCGCACAGGCAGGCTGGACGAAGCCCGACTCCTACAATCGGCCACCGCACCCCAAGGACACGCCGGCATGATCTCCCGCGAACCCACCATCGAACGCCTGGCCATCGCCCGCTCCCTGCTGCTGGAGCCTTATGGCTTGAACGAGGCAACGCTGTCCAAGGCCTTGCAGACGATCGCCACCCACCGCATCGACGACGCGGACCTGTACTTCCAGTACACCCGCAGCGAGGGCTGGAGCCTGGAGGAGGGCATCGTCAAGAGCGGCAGCTTCGGCATCGACCAGGGCGTGGGCGTGCGCGCGGTGGCCGGCGAGAAGACGGCCTTCGCCTATTCCGACGACATCTCCGAAGCGGCGCTGCTCGATGCAGCGCGCACGGTGCGCACCATCGCCGCAGCCGGGCAAAGCCGCAAGGTCAAGGTCAGCGGCAAGCAGACGCTCGCGGGCAGCCGCGTGCTGTACGCGCCGATGGACCCGATCGCCACGCTGGACAGCACGCAGAAGGTCGCGCTGCTGGAGAAGGTCGAGAAACTCGCCCGCGCCAAGGACCCGCGCATCGCGCAGGTGATGGCGGGTCTTGCAGGTGAATACGACGTCGTGCTGGTGGCGCGTGCGGACGGCACGCTGGCCGCCGACGTGCGGCCGCTGGTGCGCCTGTCGGTCACGGTCATCGCCGAGCAGACGATCAACGGCGAAACGCGGCGCGAAGTCGGCAGTGCCGGCGGCGGCGGGCGCTTCGGCTTCGGCTACTTCCACGACAGCGTGATCGAGAGCTACGTGAACGACGCGGTGCGCGCGGCGCTCACCAACCTCGAGTCGCGGCCCGCGCCGGCCGGCGAGATGAACGTGGTGCTCGGCTCGGGCTGGCCCGGCATCCTGCTGCACGAAGCCATCGGCCACGGACTCGAGGGCGACTTCAACCGCAAGGGTTCGAGCGCGTTCTCCGGCCGCATCGGCCAGCGCGTGGCGGCCAAGGGCGTGACGGTGCTGGACGACGGCACGCTGCCTGATCGCCGCGGCTCCCTCAATGTTGACGACGAAGGCAACGCGTCGCAGCGCAACGTGCTGATCGAGGACGGCATCCTGCGCGGCTACATCCAGGACTCGATGAACGCGCGGCTGATGAAGGTCAAGCCCACCGGCAACGGCCGCCGCGAAAGCTACGCCGCGGTGCCCATGCCGCGCATGACCAACACCTACATGCTGGCCGGCGACAAGACGCGCGAAGAGATCATCGCCGGGCTCAAGCGCGGCTTGTACGCGAGCAACTTCGGCGGCGGCCAGGTGGACATCACGAGCGGCAAGTTCGTGTTCTCGGCGAGCGAGGCGTTCTGGGTCGAGAACGGCAAGATCCAGTACCCCGTGAAGGGCGCGACCATCATCGGCAACGGGCCGGACGCACTCACCCGCGTGACCATGATCGGCAACGACATGAAGCTGGACACGGGCGTGGGCACCTGCGGCAAGGAAGGCCAGAGCGTGCCCGTGGGCGTCGGTCAGCCGACCCTGCGCATCGATGGGCTCACCGTGGGCGGAACGGCCTGAGCGCGGGCTGTGCACGCATGGCCGGCATGACGCGCATTCCTCACGTTTGCTCGAATCGGCTTGACGGGCTCCCAGCCGCGCGTGCTACATTCGCACCCATGCTTTCCAGCAAGTCGTACTTTTTTGCCTACTTTTGGTTCTCGCACCGCCCGGCGGATGGAGAGGCAAGCGCGTAGGCAGAAGTAGAGCGCAAACCGAATCCAAAAACCGCCGGGCGAACCCCGGCGGTTTTTTTTCGCCCTTCCCGTTTTCATCGTCAGCAACCAACCGCCAGGAGCCTTTGTCATGTCGAACAAGAACGCCACCACCACGGAGGGTTGGTATGCGAGCACCGAGAAGACCAGCCAAACCGACGATGAAAGGATCCAGGACGTGACGCCGCTGCCCCCCCCCGAACACCTGATCCGCTTCTTCCCCATCAGCGGCACGCCGGTGGAGCGGCTCGTGGGCGACACGCGCCGCCGCATCCGCAACATCATGCAGGGCAAGGACGACCGGCTGCTCGTGATCATGGGGCCGTGCTCCATCCATGACCCCGCGGCTGCGCTCGAATACGCCCGCAAGCTGCGCGAGCAGCGCGAACGCTATGCCGACACGCTGGAGATCGTGATGCGGGTGTACTTCGAGAAGCCGCGCACCACTGTCGGCTGGAAGGGCCTCATCAACGACCCATACCTCGACGAAAGCTTCCGCATCGACGAAGGCCTGCGCATCGCACGCCAGCTACTGCTGGAGATCAACCGCGCAGGCATGCCCGCAGGCAGCGAGTTCCTGGACGTCATCTCGCCGCAGTACATCGGTGACCTCATCTCCTGGGGCGCCATCGGCGCACGCACCACCGAAAGCCAGGTGCACCGCGAACTGTCCTCGGGCATCTCGGCGCCCATCGGCTTCAAGAACGGCACGGACGGCAACATCCGCATCGCCACCGACGCCATCCAGGCCGCCGCGCGTCCGCACCACTTCCTGTCGGTGCACAAGAACGGCCAGGTCGCCATCGTCGAGACCAAGGGCAACAAGGACTGCCACGTCATCCTGCGCGGAGGCAAGACCCCCAACTACGACGCCGCGCACGTGGAAGCCGCTTGCAAGGACCTCGAAGCGGCGAAACTGCCCTGCAACCTGATGGTCGACTGCTCGCATGCCAACAGCAGCAAGCAGCACGAGAAGCAGGTCGACGTGGCGCGCGACATCGCCAACCAAGTGGCCGGCGGCAGCAAGCGCATCTTCGGCGTGATGGTGGAAAGCCACCTCACCCCCGGCGCGCAGAAGTTCAGCCCCGGCAAGGATGACCCGGCCAAGCTCGCGTACGGACAGAGCATCACCGACGCCTGCATCGGCTGGCCGCAGTCCCTGGAAGTGCTGGAGGTGTTGAGCAACGCCGTGAAGGCGCGCCGGCATTGATGCGAGGAGCCACCGGCCGGCCTGGACCGCCGGTGGCAGGCGACGCTGACATCAGCAAACACTTGCAAATCCAAGTAAGCAGGTCCTCACTGTCTGTAAGCCGGGTAATGTCAAGCAAGACTGCTTGGACCCGCGCCGCTTGGCGGTTGCAATGGCGCTCCGTTCAACAGATTCGGAGAAATCCAATGACTCGCTCTCTGCTCGCCCTCACCCTCGCCCCCGTCATCCTGGCCGGCGCCGCCCTCACCGCGGTGGCGCAGACCAAGGCACCGGCCACCGAACAGCCCATGGCTGCGAAGGACAAGGCCCTCATCGACGCGGCCTTCGTGAAGGCGGATGCCAACGCCGACGGCAAGCTGTCCAAGGACGAAGCCGCCAAGCTGGCTCCCATTGGCGCCCGCTTCGAAGAGCTGGACAAGAACAAGGACGGCTTCCTCAGCACCGACGAGTTCACCGCCGCCTTCACCAGCGCGAACTGATTGGCCACACCGGTGGGGTGATCCGCCCCGCCGCGTGTCTTCAAGTGCGCAGAACGCGCCGCCTTCCGCGGCGCGTTTTTCTTTGTCCCGATTTCTTCATTCCGAATCCCTCGTTCGCCCTGATTTCGTGCAGCCCGCACGCCCCGTGTCGCGCCAATCACACAGTCGGGGGGTGCAGCGCTCTTACGATCCGCCCCGGCCGCGGGGGATCGAGTGCGGCCGCTACACAACATTCATTCAAAGAGGGATTCCATGAAGAAGTTTCTGACCGCCGCAGCACTGACTCTGGGCGCCGCCATGAGCGCGCACGCTGCCGACGCGGCATCGCCCTTCCGCTTCCTGGTGGGCGCGGGCCTCACCTTCGGCGGCGACACGCTCATCTCCGTGCCGTTCACCGACGGCTCGCGCGAGGACATCAAGGCCGGCGGCCTGGTGCAGCTGTACGGCGGCGGCGAGTTCCGCGTGGGCGACAAGGTCGCCATCCAGGCGACGCTCGGCTACCACGTGAACGACACCAAGGCCGCGAGCAACGGCAGCGTCCGCTTCACGCGCATTCCGGTGGACCTGCTCGCCATTTACCAGTTCAACGACAACGTCCGCCTGGGCGCGGGCGCGCAGTTCGTGAGCGGCGCCGAGCTCAAGGGCAGCGGCGTGGCAAGCAACGTCAACGCCAAGTTCGACTCCACGACTGGCGCCATCCTCGAAGGCGAATACCTGTTCTCGCCCAAGACCGGCGTGAAGGTGCGCTATGTGTCGGAGAAGTTCCAGCCGACCGGCAGCTCGATCAAGATCGACGGCAGCCACCTCGGCCTGATGTTCAACTACTACTTCTGATCGAGCGCTCGACGAGCGCCATCCGATCATTCGAAGGCCCGGCATGCCGGGCCTTTTTCATTCCTGGTCCTGGCGCTTGAGGCGCTCGCTCTGCCAGTAGACGTCGTCGCCGCCCAGGCCATCGAGGTTGGCACGGTTGAGCACGCGGGCCAGCACGAAGAGCAAGTCGCTCAGCCGGTTGAGGTAGTGCCGCGGCGCGGCATTCACCGACTCCTGCGCAGTCAGCGCGACCACGGCGCGCTCGGCCCGGCGAGCGACCGTGCGGCACACGTGGGCGATGGCAGCGCTGCGCGTCCCGGCCGGAAGGATGAACTCCTTCAGGCGAGGCAGGTTCGCGTTGTGATGGGCGAGCGCTTCGTCCAGCCGGATGACGGCTTCTTCCTTGAGCAATTGGTAGCCGGGCATCGACAGCTCGCCGCCGAGATTGAAGAGTTCGTGCTGGATGACCACGAGCAGCTCGCGCACGTCGTCGGGCAGCGGCTCGGCGAGCAGCACGCCCAGCTGCGAGTTGAGCTCGTCGACGTCGCCCATCGCCTGCACGCGCAGGTGATCCTTAGGCACGCGCTGCCCGTCACCGAGTCCGGTGGTACCGTCGTCGCCGGTGCGGGTGGCGATTTGCGTTAGTCGATTGGCCATGGCCGCGATCCTACAATCGTTGCGCCGCATCGGCGAAGGAGTAGTCATGAACGCACCGATCCCCGCGCATCTGCTTCCCAAGCTCGAGCCGCGCACGGTGCCGCCGGCCATGCTCGAGGCGCTCAAGTCGCGCTTCGGTGATCGCTGCTCCACCGCGCTCGCGGTGCGCCAGCAGCACGGTCGCGACGAGTCGCCCTTCGACGTCCCGCCGCCCGAGGCGGTGGTGTTCTGCGAGAGCACCGAAGAGGTCGCCGCCGTCGTGAAGCTGGCCGATGAACATGCGGTGCCGGTCATCCCGTACGGCGCAGGCTCGTCACTCGAAGGCCATCTTCTCGCGGTGCAAGGCGGCGTGAGCATCGACTTGAGCCGCATGAACCGCGTGCTGTCCATCCAGCCCGAAGACCTCACGGTGACGGTGCAGGCCGGCGTCACGCGCAAGCAGCTCAACGACGAGATCCGCCACACCGGCCTCTTCTTCCCGATCGACCCGGGCGCCGATGCGAGCATCGGCGGCATGAGCGCGACACGCGCGAGCGGCACGAACGCCGTGCGCTACGGAACGATGCGCGAGAACGTTCTGGCGCTGACGGTGGTGACGGCCAGTGGCGAGGTCATCCGCACCGGCACACGGGCTCGCAAGAGCAGCGCGGGCTACGACCTCACGCGGCTGCTGGTGGGCAGCGAAGGCACGCTCGGCGTGATGACCGAAATCACGCTCAAGCTCTTCCCGCAGCCCGAAGCGGTGATGGCTGCGGTGTGCACCTTCCCCACGGTGGCCGACGCGGTGCAGACCACCATCGAGGTCATCCAGATGGGCGTGCCCATCGCGCGCTGCGATCTGCTCGACGTGAACGCCGTGAGGGCGGTGAACCGCCACGACAAGCTCACCCTGCGCGAAGGGCCGATGCTGCTGATGGAGTTCCACGGCACGCCGGCCGGCGTGAAGGAACAGACCGAGACGGTGGAGCAGATCGCGGGCGAGCACGGCGGCCTCGCCTTCGAATGGGCGCAGACACCCGAAGAGCGCACGCGCCTGTGGACGGCGCGCCACCACGCGTACCTCTCAGGCCTGCAGATGAAGCCCGGCTGCCGCTCGGTGACGACCGACACCTGCGTACCCATCTCGCGCCTGGCCGAGTGCCTGCTCGAAACCGTGGCCGAGGTGGACGAGAGCGGCCTGCCCTACTTCATCGTCGGCCACGTGGGGGACGGCAACTTCCACGTCGCCTATCTCATCGACCCCGACATCCCGGCGGAGCGTGAGACCGCGGAGCGGCTGAACACGCAGCTCGTCGAGCGGGCGCTGCGCCTGGACGGCACCTGCACCGGCGAGCATGGGATCGGCCTGCACAAGATGGATTTCCTCATGAGCGAGGCGGGCGCCGGCGCGGTCGACATGATGCGTACGCTCAAGCGCGCGCTGGACCCGAAGAACATCATGAACCCGGGGAAGATCTTTACCTGAGTTTCGCCATCAATGGTGCCGGGCAATCCGAAATGTTCTCGCCCGATGCAGGACTTGCTCAAAAGATGTCGAGGTCGAACTCGTCCGCCTCGCGCAGCAGTTGCCGCTGACGCTTGAGCCACCGCTTGGTGGCCGCCGTGTCCGCGAACATGAGGCATTCGTGCCGCTGCTGCGCCAGTTCCGCATTCAGTTCGCGCCGCTGCTCGTCCAGCAGTTGTCCGAGCTTGCGAGGGTTCAGGCCCCAATGCGGCGCCAAGCCGAATTCAAAACAGAAGGCGGCTTCAACCTGCGAAATCTCGGCCTTCAACTCCCGCAACTGCTCGGCCAGGACGTGGTTGTAGTGCTTCAGCCGTTGCGCGCCGGCATTGGCAACATGGCTCGCGTCGATCTGCTCGATCTGCAGCTGCAACTCAAGCAGGGTCAGCAGGTCGTTGGCCGCATAGGCCTGGTTGACCTTCTGCATGAGGGACGTCTTCTGCTCGCGTTGGGCGGGGTCGCTCTCGCGGTCGGGATGAAGTGCACTGGCCAGCTTGCGAAATACGTCGCGCACGGATTGCGTCGCCTCCTGGGCCGCGGCCTCGCGCCGCTTCTGCGCCGCACTGGCCTTGCGGCGAGGTTTGGCGGACGCGGCGTCGTCCTCGCTCTGTGCCGCCGCTTGCTGGAACTCCTGCTGCATTCGCTTGAACAGATCGTCATCCGTGCGAATGCCTTCATCGTCGCCAAGGTCCAGACCGGTCATCGCCTCGGCCAGGTCCTTCATCGCCAATGTCATCTGCTGCCGTTCGGTGTCGAAGTCGACCTCGGCGTGCTTGTCGAACAGCGCCTTCAGTTCAAGGTCTTCTTCGTTCGAGTCCAGCAACTCGCCCGCCGCCTCGCAAAGCAATTGGCGCAGGGTCTGGCGCTCCGCCTTCGTCCAGGATCGCTGCCCCAGCAGTCCGTCGAGGAGCAACACCCAGTTGCGGCGCGCCGCCTGCGCTTCGGCCTCCAGCGGCGAAAGCAGCTCCAGGTGCGCCAGGCGGTACTGGTCAATGCCTTCGCGCCACGCCTGCAAGGCCTGTCGTGCCTGGTCAATCTGCCTCAGCAGTGTGTTGAAGCGCTTGTGCTGCGGCGACAGGACGGGGCCTGCAGCATTCGATGAAATCTGAAGCGCATGCAGCTGAGGCATGTGGCGTGCGTCGATGCGAGAAATCGGGGATTGTCCACGAGGCCGCGCCCCGGCGCAGTGGCTGCCCCGGTCAGACGAACAGCGTGACGGCGAAGTGATAGATCACGAGGATGGCCGCGCCGCCGAGCACGTTGGCCGCGACATGCCGCAGCCCGCGATCGAAGCGGATGCCCATGCGCACGCCGATGCAGCCCCAGAAGATCATGAGCAGCGCAGCGCCCGCATCGATGCGATCGATGGGCTGCTCGCTCACCTTGAAGAGCGCCACGCAGGCGAGCCACAGGCCCGCGGCCATGACCGCCGACGCGGTGAGTTCGTTGAACGTCGGCTTGTTCAGCTGGATGCCGAGAATCTTCATGGGACTGCCTGCATGGAATGACCGAAGGAGCGCCGGTCATAGCAATGCACTTCAACGCGGTGAATCACCTGCGTCGGGAAACTTTTCCGAGCTTCACTCGCCGACAGAGAATTTTTGCATGCGACAGGGCGCCGTAGCACATGCCCGCAAGTAACAGGCGGGTAAACGCGCAGCGTTGTGTACCCGCCTTCGGCCGCGTGTGTAGTTCTTACTCTGGCGAAAGCATCAGGCGTGTGAATCAGGCGTGCGACGGCGCCGGCACCGACCAGCGCTTGGTCACCGTTCCGCCACCGTCGACGCTCTCGAGATGCACCCCAAAGCCCCACAAGCGCGCCACGTGCTTGAGCACCTCCTGCGCGTTGTCGTGCAAGGGGCGGTCGTTGTGCTGCGTGTGGCGCAGCACCAGCGAACGATCGCCGCGCGTGTTCACGCTCCACACCTGGATGTTGGGCTCGCGGCTGCCCAGGTCGTACTGCCGCGACAGTGCTTCACGCACGCGGCGGTAGCCGGCCTCGTCGTGGATGGCCGACACCTCCAGTTCGCTCTCGCGTTCGTCATCGACGATCGAGAAGAGCCGGAACTCGCGCATGAGGTTGGGCGACAGGTACTGGCCGACGAAGCTCTCGTCCTTGAAGTTGCGCATCGCGTGGTCGATGGTCTCCAGCCAGTCGGCGCCCGCGATCTCGGGGAACCACTGCCGATCCTCGTCGGTCGGCTGCTGGCAGATGCGCTTGATGTCGGTGTACATCGCAAAGCCGAGCGCGTACGGGTTGATGCCGCTGTACGCGCGATGCCCCACCGGCGGCTGGTACACGACGTTGGTGTGCGACTTGAGCCACTCGATCATCACGCCGTCGGTCAGGTGGCCGTCGTCGTACATGGTGTTGAGCAGGTGGTGATGCCAGAACGTGGCCCAGCCTTCGTTCATCACCTGCGTCTGCCGCTGCGGATAGAAGTACTGCGCCACCTTGCGCACGATGCGCACGATCTCGCGCTGCCACGGTTCCAGCAAGGGCGCGTTCTTCTCGATGAAGTACAGCAGGTTCTCCTGCGGCTCTTCAGGAAAGCGGCGCGCCTGCGATTCGTCGGACGCGTCCTTGCGCTGCTTCTTTGGCAGCGTGCGCCACATGTCGTTGATCTGCCGCTGCGCATAGGCCTCGCGCTCCTCGCGGCGCGCCTGCTCCTGCGCGAGCGACAGCTTGCTCGGGCGGCGATAGCGGTCCACGCCGTGGTTCATCAGCGAGTGGCAGGAGTCCAGGGTCTCTTCCACCGCTTCGAGGCCATAGCGCTCCTCGCACTCGGCGACGTAGTTCTTGGCGTAGACGAGGTAGTCGATGATGGACGACGCATCCGTCCACATCTTGAAGAGGTAGTTGCCCTTGAAGAAGCTGTTGTGGCCGTAGGCCGCGTGCGCGATCACGAGCGCCTGCATCGCCATCGTGTTCTCTTCCATCAGGTAGCTGATGCAAGGGTTCGAGTTGATGACGATTTCGTAGGCCAGGCCCATGTAGCCGCGGCGGTAGTTCTTCTCCGTGGCGATGAACTCCTTGCCGTAGCTCCAGTGGCGGTAGTTCACCGGCATGCCGACCGACGCGTAGGCGTCCATCATCTGCTCGGCGGTGATGATCTCCAGTTGGTTCGGGTAGGTGTCCAGCCCGAAGCGCTGCGCCGTCTGGCGGATGACGGTGTGGTACTGGTCGATCAGCTCGAAGGTCCAGTCGCTTGGGGCGGGCAGCGGCTGCGCGGCGCGCGGCGGCGTCACGACGTCGGCGGCACGCGTCACGCGCACCTTGGGTTCGGGAACAAGCGTTTCAAACATGTCGGCGGTGGGGTCCGGCAGATTGATCGCTTTGCGCGTCATGTCGTGGCCCCTTCCTTCTTGAACAAATCCCGGAACACCGGGTAGATCTGTGACGCCTCGACCACCTTTCGGATCGCGAAGGACTTGGATTCAGCGGCGAGCGCGTAGTACTCGTCCCAGAGGTTCTGCTCTTCCTCGGCCACTTGCACGTACGCGAAGTAGCGGCACAGCGGCAGGATCTGGTTGGCGAGCAATTCGCGGCAGCGGCCGCTGTCGTGGTGCCAGTTGTCGCCGTCGCTCGCCTGCGCGCCGTAGATGTTCCATTCGCTGGTCGGGTAGCGGGCGCGGGCGATCTCTTCCATCAGCACAAGCGCGCTGGACACGACCGTGCCGCCCGTCTCGGTGGAGTGGAAGAAGTTCTCCTCGTCCACTTCCTGCGCCTGCGTGTGGTGGCGGATGAAGACGATGTCGATCTTCTCGTAGTGCCGCGTGAGGAAGAGGTACAGCAGGATGAAGAAGCGCTTGGCCAGGTCCTTGCGCGCTTCGTCCATCGAGCCTGACACGTCCATCAGGCAGAACATCACCGCCTTGGCGGTAGGCACCGGCACGCGCACGCGGCTGCGGTATTTCAGGTCGATGGGGTCGAGGTACGGGATGCGGCCGAGCCGCGCCTTGAGCGCCTCGATCTCTTCCTCGACCTGCTTGATTTCATGCTGGTGCGCCGGCGTGTCCGGATGCCGCTTGAGCAAGGCCAGGTGCTCTTCTAGCCGGCGCAGCTCCTTGCGTGAATCACCGCCGAGCGCAATGCGCCGGCCGATGGCACCGCGCATCGAGCGCACGACGTGCAGGTTGTTGGGCGTGCCGTCGCTGGAGAAACCGGCGCGGTGCGTCTTGAACTCGGGCGTCTCGGCCAGCGTGGTGCGGGCAAGGTTGGGCAATGCGAGGTCGTCGAAGAAGACCTGCATGAACTCTTCCTTGGTGAGGTGGAAGACGAAGTCGTCGTCGCCCTCGCCCTGGTCGCTGGCCTTGCCGCCACCGCCTCCACCACCGCCACCCTTGGGCCGCTCGATGCGGTCGCCGCGCACGTATTCCTGGTTGCCCGGATGCACCATCTCACGCTTGCCGCCCTGGCCGTGGCCGAAGACGGGCTCCGTGATGTCGCGCTTGGGGATGTGGATGTCCTCGCCTTGCGCGATGTCGCGGATGCCGCGGCCATCGACCGCACGCTTGACCGCCTCGCGGATCTGCTCCTTGTGGCGGCGCAAGAATCGTTCGCGGTTGCCGATCGATTTGTTCTTGCCCGCCAAGCGCCGATCAATGATCTGCTGAAGCATGAGGATCTTTCCGAACTAGGCCGCTTTCAAATCAGGAACTCTTGCGCACGCGCAGATACCACTCGCAGAGCAAGCGCACCTGCTTCGGCGTGTAGCCCTTCTCGACCATGCGGGTCACGAAGTCCTCGTGCTTCTTGGCTTCGTCGGCGCTCGCCTTGGCGTTGAAGCTGATGACCGGCAGCAGCTCTTCGGTGTTGGAGAACATCTTCTTCTCGATCACCGTGCGCAGCTTCTCGTAGCTCGTCCACGTGGGGTTCTTGCCCTGGTTGTTGGCCCGGGCGCGCAACACAAAGTTCACGATCTCGTTGCGGAAGTCCTTCGGGTTGCTGATGCCCGCGGGCTTCTCGATCTTCTCGAGCTCCGCGTTCAGCGAGGCGCGGTCAAACACCTCGCCGGTGTCGGTGTCGCGGTACTCGTGGTCCTGGATCCAGTAGTCCGCGTACGTGACGTAGCGGTCGAAGATGTTCTGGCCGTACTCGCTGTAGCTCTCGAGGTAGGCGGTCTGGATTTCCTTGCCGATGAACTCGGCATAACGCACCGCCAGGTGCTCCTTGATGAACGCGAGGTACTTCTGTTCCGTCTCGGCCGGAAACTGCTCGCGCTCGATCTGCTGCTCGAGCACGTACATCAGGTGCACGGGGTTGGCCGCCACCTCGGTCGAATCGAAGTTGAAGACCTTGGAGATGATCTTGAAGGCGAAGCGCGTGGAGATGCCGCTCATGCCTTCGTCGACGCCGGCGTAGTCGCGGTATTCCTGGAAGCTCTTCGCGCGCGGGTCGGTGTCCTTCAGGTTTTCACCGTCGTACACCAGCATCTTGGAATAGAGCGACGAGTTCTCCGGCTCCTTCAGGCGCGTGAGCACCGCGAACTGGCTCATCATCTTCAAGGTGCCCGGCGCGCAGGTCGCGTTGGCCAGCGACGAACCGCGCAAGAGCTTCTCGTAGATCTTGACCTCTTCGGACACGCGCAGGCAGTACGGCACCTTCACGATGTAGATGCGGTCGAGGAAGGCCTCGTTGTTCTTGTTGTTGCGGAAGGCCTTCCACTCGCTCTCGTTGCTGTGCGCGAGCACGACGCCGTCGAAGGGAATCGCGCCGAAGCCCTCGGTGCCCTTGTAGTTGCCTTCCTGCGTGGCCGTGAGCAAGGGGTGCAGCACCTTGATCGGCGCCTTGAACATTTCCACGAACTCGAGCAGGCCCTGGTTGGCCAGGCACAGGCCGCCGGAGTAGCTGTACGCGTCCGGGTCGTCCTGCGCATAGGTCTCGAGCTTGCGGATGTCGACCTTGCCGACCAGCGAGGAGATGTCCTGGTTGTTCTCGTCGCCCGGCTCGGTCTTGGCGATGCCCACTTGCTTGAGCACCGACGGGAAGCGCCTGACCACCTTGAACTTGCGGATGTCGCCACCAAACTCCTCCAGACGTTTCACGGCCCAAGGTGACAGGATGCGGTTCAGGTACCGACGCGGAATGCCATATTCCTTCTCGAGGATCGGGCCGTCTTCCGCACCGTCGAAGAGCCCGAGCGGCGACTCGTTCACCGGCGAGCCCTTGATGGCGTAGAACGGCACTTCCTGCATCAGCTGCTTGAGCCGTTCGGCAATCGACGACTTGCCGCCGCCCACGGGGCCCAGCAAGTAGAGGATCTGCTTCTTTTCTTCCAGGCCCTGCGCGGCATGGCGGAAGTACGACACGACCTGCTCGATCGAGTCTTCCATGCCATAGAACTCGGCAAAGGCCGGGTAGACCTTGATGACCTTGTTCGCGAACAGGCGCGACAGGCGCGGATCGTTGCGCGTGTCGATGGTTTGCGGTTCGCCGATGGCCTTGAGCATGCGCTCGGTGGCCGTGGCGTACGCCAGGGGGTTGCGCTTGCACTCGGCGAGGTACTCTTCAAGCGAGAGTTCCTCTTCACGGGTGCGCTCGAAGCGCGCGGCGAAATGGCTGATCACATCCATGCTGACCTCCAGGATCTGGTCGGCGAACGTGCGAGGGGCCACCTCGTCAGTCGCCTTGGGAAGTTCTGATGAAGTCCGACCCGTTGCCTAAGGCTTTGGGCTCCATCAGAGCTTTCCTTGCGATCAGCGCAATGCTTGTTTGTAGCTTCTCTCAGTCTGCAACGCTTGAAACCATGAGATGAGGGACAGACGACCCGCAGTTCATATCTTCAAACCCCGCAACCCGATTCAGCAAGACCCGTGCCTTCACGATACTCCACTTGCCCCGAACTGCGCCAGCCCCTCCGTGCAGGGACATGCCGCAGTGTGACTAAGTTCCGTCAGGGCAATCGAGGTCATCGTCATCCCTACGCCCCGCGTTCGCCTCCCGATGCATGGCTTCGGGTGCCGCCGGCAACACGGCCCGTCAGCCGCGCGTAAGACCCAGCTTGTCGAGCAAGCCGTTGAGCTCGTCGAGCGTTCCGAAGGCGATGGCGACCTCGCCCTGCTCCCCGCGCGAGGTGCGTTTCTTCACACGAATTTCCACGGTCGCCGTGAGCGCATCCGAGAGTTCCTCTTCGATGCGCTTGAGGTCGCGGGGCTTCTCGTTCTTCACGCGAAGCAACGGCTTCTGGCGCGTCGAGCCGGTCTTGGTTACCAGCTTCTCCGCGTCGCGCACGCTGAGCTTCTTCGCGACGATCTCTGTTGCGCAAAGAATCTGCTGTGCACCATCTAGCGGCAGCAAGGCGCGCGCATGGCCCATGTCGATGTCGCCAGCCATGAGCATGTGCTGCACCGGCTGCGACAGGTTGAGCAGGCGCAGCAGGTTGCTCGCGGCACTGCGCGAGCGTCCCACCGCTTGCGCGGCCTGCTCGTGGGTCAGGTTGAATTCGTGGATGAGGCGCTGGATGCCTTGTGCTTCTTCCAGCGGGTTCAGGTCTTCGCGCTGGATGTTCTCGATCAGCGCCATGGCCGCGGCGGCTTCGTCGGGCACATCCTTCACGAGCACGGGCACTTCGGCCAGGCCCGCGAGCTTGGCGGCCCGCACGCGCCGCTCGCCGGCGATGATCTCGTAGCGCTCCTCGCCCACCAAGCGCACGAGCACCGGTTGCATGATGCCTTGGGCCTTGATGCTCTCGGCGAGCTCGTACAGCGAGCCCTCGTCCATGCGCGTGCGAGGCTGGTACTTGCCAGGCTGCAGTTGATCGAGCCGCAGTGCGTTGGGCGCGCCCTGGATGACGGCGACGGGCGCGGCATCGCCGGCTTCCTTGACCCGCGGACCGAGCAACGCTTCGAGCCCGAGGCCAAGCCCCTTCGGTTTCTTTGTGACCATCGGCGAATTGTCCGCTATCGCGCGGCGCGGCTTGCCAGGCCGGCCAGCCACTCGATGCCTTGCGGCCAGTCGCCAAGGCCGGAGTCGCCGTTGATGTGTCCGCGTGCGCCGATCTCCCGCAGTTCACTGCCCCAGTCGCGGGCCATCGCCAGGCCGCGTTCGATCGAGCAGAACGGGTCGTCGCTGCTGACCACGGCGAGGCTGTCGAAGGGGAGGCGCTGGCGCGGAATCGGCCGCCAGTTGAAGAGCTGGGGTGGTATGTCAGCCCGCTCGGTGTCCGGCGGCGCGACGAGCAGCGCAGCATGCACACGTGCGGTGTGGCGCGAGTGCGCAGCCCAGGCCGCGACGAGCTGGCAGCCCAGGCTGTGGGCCACCAGCACCACCGGCTGCTGCGGCGCAGCCTGGATCACCTCGTCGAGCCGCGCCATCCAGTCGCCGCGGCGCGGCCATTGCCAATCGTCCTGCTGCACGCGCTCGAAGCCGTGCAGCGACTCCCAGCGGGTTTGCCAGTGCGTCGGGCCGGAGTCCAGCCAACCCGGCAGGAGATGGACCTGGCATGCCCGCAGTGCGGCGTCTGTCATGTGTGAGGGTTTATCCTTGGGTATTCAGGAGATCCGGCATATGAAGCATCGCGTGTTCGTCGACGGCCAGGAAGGCACCACCGGCTTGCGCATCCATGAGTATCTCGCGCAGCGCGCGGACGTCGAGGTGCTGCGCATCGACCCCGAGCGCCGCAAGGATGCCGCCGAGCGGGCCCGGCTGCTGAACGAAGCGGACGTCGCCTTCCTCTGCCTGCCGGATGCCGCCGCACGCGAAGCAGCTGCCCTCGTCACCAACCCCAAGACCTGCCTCATCGACGCCAGCACCGCACATCGCACGGCGCCCGGCTGGGTGTTCGGCATGCCCGAGCTCGCCCCCAACCAACGAGAGAAGCTGCGTGCGGCCAAGCGCATCTCGAACCCCGGCTGCCATTCGAGCGCCTTCATCCTGCTGCTGCGCCCGCTGGTCGACGCCGGCATCGTGCCCGGCGACCTGCCCGTGTCGGCCACGTCCCTCACCGGCTACTCCGGCGGCGGCAAGAAGATGATCGAGCAGTACGAAGCGGGCGGCGATGCGCGCCTGAACGCGCCGCGGCCCTATGGCCTCACGCTTGCCCACAAGCACGTGCCCGAGATGGCCGCGCACACCGGCCTGAGCGTCAAGCCGGTGTTCCAGCCGATCGTCGGCAATTTCCTCAAGGGCCTGGCCGTGAGCGTGCCGCTGCATCTGTCGCAGCTGAAGGCCGGCACCACGCCGCAGACGCTGCAGGCGGCCTTTGCCAAGCGCTATGACGGCGAGCGATTCATCCGTGTGATGCCGCTGCGCGATGCCGGGACGCTCGAGACGGAAGGCGGGTTCTTCGACGTGCAGGCCTGCAACGACACCAACCGCGTGGACATCTTCGTCTTCGCGAACGAGACGCAGGCCATCCTCATGGCACGGCTGGACAACCTCGGCAAGGGCGCGAGCGGCGCTGCGGTGCAGTCGATGAACGTGCACCTGGGCCTGGACGAAGGGCTCGGACTCTGACCCGGCCCGCGGCGTCTCACGACGCCGTCGGGTGTGTCGTTCGGTAGTGGTAGCCGTAGGCGTCCGAGAAGCCGAGGCGGTGGTACACCGCGCGCGCCGGCAGGTTGTCCCCCTCGACCTGCAGGTAGGCGGTGCGGGCGCCGCGCTGGATGGCGTCAGCGAGCAGTTGGCGGCACAGCAGGCTGGCGATCCCCTGCCCTCGCGCCGCCGGTGCGGTGAAGACATCGTAGAGGCCCACCAGGTCGCCTTCGATGGCGTACTGGCCGCAGGCGACGATCTCGCCATCCCGCCTGAGCACCGTCGCAAAGAACGCGACCGGTGAATTCGCCAGGCGTTGGGCGTGGGCCTGGCGCTGCGCCAGCGGCGAGCCGCGCAAGGCCCCCACCGTCTGCGCGAAGGCCTCGTGGCCGACACTCTGGGCGCTCATCTCAGGCGGCAGCGGGCGCATCGCCAGGTCGCGAAGCTCGGGGCGCACCATCACCCGTGTGTCGTCGATCTTGCGCAGGCCTCGCGCCTGCAGTTCGGCAGACAGGGACCGCGGCTCGCTGAACGGCGTGACTCGCAGGAAGAAAGGCAAGCCGTTGTCGTCGTAGACCTGCTGGCACAGTGCCAGCTTGTCGGCGAGCGGCAGGCGGCCCGGCGCCACGGCATTGACGCAGCGGGCACGCTTGGCCTTGCCCGGGGAAAAGCGCACGAGCCATCCGTCGATCAGCAATTGCTGTGGCGGCGCGCTGGCGTTGAGGCCCGCTTCTTCGATGCGGGCCAGCAGGACGGGGTCGAAATCGGACGACAGGAAGTCGGACATGTCAGGAATGGTTGCGCAGCAATGCTGGTTCAGTCAGAAAGTGGGCGCTCGCATGTTGGGCAAGTGCCAAACTCAGAGCGATTTGATCCGCTTCACCATTTCTTCCGCGAATTCGATGAACGACTGGGCGCCCTTGGACCCGGGGTCGAACACCACGCCCGGCAGGCCGTAGCTCGGCGCTTCGGCCAGGCGCACATTGCGCGGGATCACGGTGTTGAACACCTTCTCGCCGAAGTGCGCCTTCAGCTGTTCGCTCACCTGCTGCTGCAAGGTGATGCGCGGGTCGAACATCACCCGCAGCAATCCGATGATCTGGAGGTCGGGATTGAGGTTGGCATGCACCTGCTTGATGGTGTTGACCAGGTCGCTCAACCCTTCCAGCGCAAAGTACTCGCACTGCATTGGCACGATCACCCCGTGCGCGCTGCACAGCCCGTTGAGGGTCAGCAGGCTCAGGGACGGCGGGCAATCGATGAGCACGAAGTCGTACTCGGAAGCGACGGCCGCGAGTGCCGTCTTCAAGCGCTTGTCGCGCCGTTCGAGCTCTACCAGCTCCACTTCCGCGCCGGCCAGTTCGCGGTTGGCGCCGAGCACGTCATAGCCGGCCTTGTTGCTCTTCTGCCGCGCCTCGGCCACGGTGGCACTCTCCAGCAGCACGTCGTAGACCGTCAGCTCCAGGCCTCGCTTGTCCACGCCCGAGCCCATGGTGGCATTGCCTTGCGGGTCGAGGTCCACCACCAGCACGCGCTGGCCGATTCGGCCCAGCCCCGCGGCGAGATTGACGGTCGTGGTGGTCTTGCCGACACCGCCCTTCTGGTTGGCGATGCAAAAGATTCGGGCCATGTGCTTGGGTGTTGTGAAGAGGCGGCGCGTGATTGTCGAGGTTCAGGCGCCGCGGACAAAGCGGCAATCGCCGCCGTGTCTGCGATGCGCAACCGCGGCGGGCGAGACGTCTAGTTCTTGATCAGGCGGATGCCGAAACCGATGAGGAAGAAGCCCGCGAGTCGCGACAGAAAGCGGGCCAGCGTCTGGTGCGCCCGGACTTTGGCCGCCACGGCGTTGGCGAAGGCACACAGGGTGAGGCAATAGATCGCGGTGAGCGTGGCGATCGTGACTGCCATCGCCGCGAAGGTGGGCAGGCCACGATGCGTCACGGGGTCGATGAAGAGTGGGAAGAAGGCCATGTAGAAGATGATGGCCTTGGGGTTCAGCAGCGTGATCAGGAAGGCCTGGCGAAAGTACTGTCGCGGCTGGATCTGCACGGGCGACGCGTCGCCAGGCTTGGCGATGATCAGCTTCAGACCGATCCACGCGAGGTACGCGGCGCCGGCGTACTGAACCAGGTGGAAGGCCACCGGATATGCCGCCAGCAGTGCGGCCACGCCGCCGACCGCCAGCCAAAGAAGGCACTGGTCGCCGGCGATGACGCCGAAGGTGGCCGCGGCGCCGGCCCGGAATCCTCCTTTGCCGGTCGAGTTCAGTAGCGCGAACGTCCCTGGCCCTGGCAGCGCGAGAAAGACAAGCACGGCCGCGCAGAAGGCGCCGAAGTCTGAAATGCCGAACATCATGAGTCCTCCGAGGTGGTGGTTCGGGGGTGCATCCAGACGATGCACCGGTCCGCGTCGAGGAATGGGACCTTGAGTTGTTCCACGTGAAACACATCCACGTCCTTCGCCAGAGAATCCAACTCGTCGTCCGGGCGCTTGCCTTTCATGGCCATCCAGACGCCCTCCTTCGCCAAGTGGCGGCGGGTGAGCCGCACAAAATCTGGGAGCGACGAGAAGGCCCGCGAGGTGATGACGTCGAAGGCCGGCAGAGAGAGGTTCTCGACGCGCGCATGTTCGGAGCGGAGGTTGGACAGGCCCAGCTCGAGTGCCGCCTGCTGAATGAAGGCCGCCTTCTTCCCCACGGTGTCCACGCACACGACCTGCCAGTCCGGGCAGAGCGCGGCGATGACCACGCCGGGCAAGCCCCCTCCACTGCCCACATCCAGCAGGCGGCCCCGGTCACGGCCAACGCGACGCAAGGGCTGAATCACCGCAAGGCAATCGAAGAGGTGCTGCACCAGCATCTCTTCCGGGTCGCGCACCGCCGTGAGGTTGTAGGTGGCGTTCCAGCGCTGGAGCAGGCCCAGGTACCCCAGCAGTCGAGTCACCGACGCAGGCTCCAGCGGCAAACCGAGCTGTCTGGCTGCGTCGAGCAGCCGATCGGAGCGCGGATCTCGAACTTCATTCATGGGGGACGAACCTGATTTGGAGGCACCTGGGGAAGTGCGAGACCGTGGGCCGCGGCGAGGCTAGCGTCTCGGCGCGCGGCCCGGAGCTCGGCCAAGTCGTCGCGCACGAAAGTCGCCGCCTCGTGTGTGGGCCAACCAACCATCGATTAGCCCGAGCGAGGAGAAAACCATGCAATTTCATCAATTGGCCGCCGTCGCGGCACTGGTGTCGGCGCTGCCGATGGCCGCCCAAGCGGTCGAGGTGTTCGGGTCGACGACCTTCACCCTGCTGCCTCGCAGCATCGCCGGCGCATTTCCGATCGCGCCGGACGACGGCACCGCGCGCAGTTGCGTGTTGGGCAGCCCGGACGGCAAGTTCCTGACGCTCCCTGGCCAAGCAGGCATGCTCTCCGGCGCGCCCTTCCCTGGCGCCTACGTGGAAGTCGGGTTCGGCGCCAACTTCGGACCGGCGACGACGTTGAACATCTACGAAGCCGGCAACAACGCCGAGAGCACGCACGCGGGCCTGGGCCTCGTCGGCTGGATGGCGCGCCGCCGTCGCAGCGCCTGAGGCGGGCGCACAGACGACAAGGGCTCGGATGTCCGAGCCCTTGGTCACGACGGGCGGTTTGGACTCAGGCCGCGGCATCGGTGGTCGAACGGTCATTGGCTGCGAACCCCTTGAAGCGCCCTTTCTTCAGGTGGATGAGCAGCAGCGACACCGCCGCCGGCGTGACCCCCGAAATGCGCGACGCCTGGCCCAGCGTCTCCGGCCGATGCTTGTTCAGCTTCTGGCGAACCTCGAAGCTGAGGGCGGCAACCTGACCGTAGTCCAGGTCTTCCGGCAGGCGCAGATTCTCGAAGTGCGCCGAGCGCGCGACCTCGTCGTTCTGCTTGTCGATATAGCCGGCGTACTTGACGCTGATCTCCACCTGCTCAATCACTGCGTCGGCCAGAGGCTGACCGAACTCCTCGCGCAATGTTTCACGTGAAACACCGGCTGAAACGCCAGCGATATCCGCCACTTGCGTCAGGACATCGAAGTCCACTCCGGGACGACGCAGCAAGTCCGCCAGACGATATTCATGATCGATCGCCTTGCCCAGCAAACGCTCGGCATCCACAGGCAAGAGTGTTTCCGGCCGCACCCAGGTCGACTTCATCCGCTCGGTCTCGCGAGCCACCGCATCGCGCTTGCGGTTGAACGCATCCCAGCGCACATCGTCGACCAGACCCATCTGGCGACCCGCCTCGGTGAGACGCATGTCGGCGTTGTCTTCGCGCAGCTGCAGCCGGTACTCGGCCCGGCTGGTGAACATGCGGTACGGCTCGGTCACGCCCTTGGTGATGAGGTCATCCACCAGCACCCCGAGGTAAGCCTGGTCGCGCCGAGGCGTCCAGGCCGCTTCGCCACGAACCTGCAGCGCGGCGTTCAAGCCGGCGAACAAACCCTGGGCAGCCGCCTCTTCATAGCCGGTCGTCCCGTTGATCTGGCCCGCGAAGAAGAGGCCGCCGATGGACTTGGTCTCGAAGCTGGCCTTGAGCGCCCGCGGGTCAAAGTAGTCGTACTCGATGGCGTAACCCGGCCGCAGGATGTAGGCGTTCTCCAGCCCGCGCATCGACTGCACCGCGGCAATCTGGATGTCGAAGGGCAAGGAGGTCGAGATGCCGTTCGGATAGAACTCGTGCGTCGTCAGCCCTTCCGGCTCCAGGAAGATCTGGTGCGAATCCTTGTCGGCAAAACGATTGACCTTGTCCTCGATGCTGGGGCAATAGCGCGGCCCGACGCCTTCGATCACGCCGGTGAACATCGGGCTGCGGTCGAAACCCGAGCGGATGATCTCGTGCGTGCGCTCGTTGGTGTGCGTGATCCAGCACGGCACCTGCCGCGGATGTTGTGCCGCCGTGCCCATGAAGCTGAACACCGGCACGGGGTCGAGGTCGCCGGGCTGCTCCGTCAGCACGCTGAAGTCGATGCTGCGCCCGTCGATGCGCGGCGGCGTGCCGGTCTTGAGCCGGCCTTGCGGCAGCTTCAATTCCTTCAGGCGCGCGGAAAGGCTGATCGCGGGCGGGTCACCGGCGCGGCCGGCGGAATGATTCTGCAGACCGACGTGGATCTTCCCGTCCAGGAAGGTGCCCGCCGTCAACACCACGGCCTTTGCCGTGAAGCGAATGCCAACTTGCGTCACAGCCCCCGTCACGCGGTCACCTTCGACAATCAGGTCGTCGCAAGCGCCTTGGAACAACCAGAGGTTCGGCTGGTTCTCCAGCCGGCGGCGGATCGCAGCGCGGTAGAGCACCCGGTCGGCCTGGGCGCGCGTGGCCCGCACGGCCGGCCCCTTGGAGCTGTTCAGGATGCGGAACTGGATGCCCGCTTCGTCGGTCGCAGCAGCCATCGCGCCGCCGAGCGCATCGATCTCCTTGACCAGGTGGCCCTTGCCGATCCCGCCGATGGACGGGTTGCAGCTCATCTGGCCGAGGGTCTCGATGTTGTGGGTGAGCAGGAGCGTCGCACAACCCATGCGCGCCGATGCCAGCGCGGCCTCGGTGCCGGCATGGCCGCCGCCGACCACGATCACATCGAACTGCTTGGGGAACATCATCGCCGCTGCCTAATTTTTGAGCAAACCGAGATTGTAGGCAGTGCGGGCTCAGCCGTCACGCGGGCATGGCTCATGCAGCGTGACGACAAGAGGACTTTCACCGACCTGCCTCGCCCACATCGGCGACCATCGCCGTTTCAAACCGACGCAATTCGTCGCTCAACCCACGCCTGCGGCGCCCGATAAAACGAAGACTGTCCTTCCGCCGGGCTCGACCATGAACCAACGCCCCAACGTCCGACCCTATCCGTCCGCCTCGCTCAACCTCAGCGAAGCGCAATGGCGCACGCTGCGCTGGCTGCCCTTCGCCGCCGCTGCCTTGTTCAGCATCGTGATGTCGGCCATGGCCCCTGACGGCCGCCGGCCCTTTCACATCGACTGGAGCCTGTCCATGGACGCGCTCGAGTTCTCCATCGTTAAGGCGCCGCACATCAGCGCCTGCGCCGTGCTGGCATTGATGGCCGTGATGGCCACCGGCCGCAGGCGCTGGCCGCTCGCCCTGCTGCTCACGGTGGCCGTGGGCGCCGCCTGGGAAATCTGCCAGACCACCGTCATCGGCCACTATGCGCGGCTGTCGGACCTGGCGCCCGACACCTTGGGCGCGGCCATCGGCTGCCTGCTCGGCGCGGCCAGCCTGTGGACCATCGAGGACTGGAAACGGGCCAGCCCATGAACTGCCGCCCCGGCTGCGGCGCCTGCTGCATCGCGCCGTCCATCTCGTCGCCCATCCCGGGCATGCCGATGGTCGACGGCATCAGCAAGCCGGCCGGTGTCCGCTGCATCCAACTGGCGGACGACAACCGCTGCCTCATCTTCAGTCACCCCGACAGGCCGGAGGTCTGCGCGTCGTTGCAGCCGTCGGAAGACATGTGCGGCGACAGCCGCGAGCAGGCAATGCGCTGGCTCGGGCACATGGAGCGGGCGACGCAGCCTTGAGTGGCCCCAAGGAAGGGCCGCCAAAACAAGCCCGGCTAGACCTTCGCCAGCGTCGTGCTGTCCACGCTGCGTAAGTCCTGCGCGACCCGCCCGTCCTTGAGCACGATCACCCGGCTGGCCGACGCGATCGTCTCCGGCCGGTGCGCCACGATGACCCGCGTGATCTGAAGCTGCTTCACCGACTGGTTCACCAGCCGCTCGCGGTCGACGTCCAGCGCACTCGTCGCCTCGTCCAGCAGCAGGATCTTCGGCCGCTTGTAGAGCGCGCGCGCCAGCAGGAGCCGCTGCTTCTGCCCGCCCGAGATGCTCGTGCCCATGTCGCCGATCAGCGTGTGAAAGCCCATGGGCATGGCCGAGATCTCGTCGTGCACCGACGCGATGCGGGCGCACTCCTCGACCCAGTCCAGGTCGGGCGTCGCATCGAAGAAGCTGATGTTGTCGATGATGGAGCCGGCGAAGAGCTGGTCGTCCTGCATCACCGTGCCGATCATGTCGCGCCATGCACGCAGGCCCAGGTGCGCGAGCGGCACGCCGCCCACCCGCACCTCGCCGACCTGCGGCTCGTGGATGCCGAGGATGAGCTTGAGCAGCGTCGTCTTGCCGCAGCCCGACGGCCCGACGATCGCCACCGCTTCGCCCGGCTCGATCATGAGGTTCACGTTCTTGAGGACCGCGGCCTCCGCGTCCGAATAGCGGAAGCCCACGCCGCGCAGCTCGAGCTGTGCGCTCAGGTCGGCGCGCGGCGGCACCAGCACCTGCGCCTCGGGCGCGGTCAGCACGATGTCGGCCAGCCGCTCGCCCTGCAGCTTGAGCATCTTCAGTTCCACCGCCTTGTCGATCAGGCCACTCACGCGCAGCGCGAACTGCTCCTTGTAGGCCATGAACGCGAACAGCATGCCAACCGAGAAGCTGCGGTCCAGCACCAGCAGCGCGCCGACCCAGATCACCGCCACGCGCTCCAGCCCGAACACCAACTTGTGCAGCACGCCGAACATCAGGTCCAGCTTGCGGGTGGCGATGTTGGCGTTCATCGCGTCCACCACCAGGTTCATGAAGCGCGCCTGGCGGTCCTCCTGGCGGTTGAATAGCTTGATCGACTGCACCCCGCGAAGCGATTCGAGGAAGTGGCTCGCCTTCTTCGCGTCGTGAATGATGGCCTCCTCGGTCGCGTCGCGCAGCGGGCGGAAAAATGCCCAGCGCAGCCCCGCATACGCTGCCACGCACCCGAGCGCGATCGCCGTGAGCGTGCCGCTGTAGACCCACATCATCGCGAGCGTCAGCACCACCAGCAGGCCATCGAGCACCACCTCGATGAAGGACGTGGTGAGCGTCTGCTGGATCTGCTGGATGGCGCCGAAGCGCGACATCACGTCGCCCGTGTGCCGCTTCTCGAACCATGCCACCGGCAGCCGCATGAGGTGCGCGAAGACGTTGGACAGCCACTGCAGGTTCAGCGTGGCCGACAGGTACAGCACCGACCACGACCGGATCGCGCCCGTCGCCACCTGGATGAACACCAGCAAGCCAAAGCCCAGGCCCAGGGTCACCAGCAGGTCGCGGTCGGCGGCCACCAGCACGCTGTCCACCGTCCACTGCATGAAGAAGGGCGACAGCAGCATGAACACTTCGAGCGCCAAGGCGAGCGCGAAGACTTGCAGCAGCGAGCGCTTGAGGCCCGAGACGCGGCCGAGCAGCTGCTTGAGCGTGACCGACTGGCGCTCCACCTTGGGCTCGAACTCCGCGGCGGGCGTGAGCTCCAGCACCACGCCGGTGAAGTGCTTGGACACCTCGTCCATCGACAACTGACGAACGCCGCGCGACGGGTCGTGGATCACCGCCTTGCCGTGGCGGATGTCGGTAAGCACGACGAAGTGGTTCAGGTCCCAGTGCAGCACGCAGGGCATCTGCAGCTGCGGCAGGTGTTCCAGCTCCGCGCGCAAGGCACGCGGGTTCAGATGCATCTGACCGGCGATGCGGGTGAGGTCGACCATCGTCGCGCCCTTGAGCGACAGCGAGAAGCGCTGGCGCAGCGTGGGCATGTCGGTGTGCAGGCCGTGAAAGGCCGCGACCATCGCCAGGCTCGCGAGGCCGCATTCGGCGGCTTCGGTCTGCAGGATCAGCGGCACGCGTTGGCGACCGAAGTCCAGTTTCAGCGAAGAGAAAAAGCCGCTCATGGTTGTCGTGAGTCGCTCAGACACGGCCAGTCACGCTCAACAGCGGCTCGAAGATCCATTCGATCAGCCGGCGCCGATCGAGCAGGACGTCAGCTTCCAGCTGCATGCCCGGCGCGAGCGGCTGGGCCTGGCCATAGGCCTGCACCGCCTGCTCGTCCAGCATCACCGTGATCGGGTACAGCGGCTCGGCCGAAGGCGTGGCCTTGAGCGACTCCGGCAGCGGCAGGCTCGCGAGCTCGGCCGCATGCAATGGCGTGCGCGACACCTGCACCACCTGCCCCGCGTGGTGCCCGAACTTTTGATATGGAAAGGCCTGGTAGCGCAGCTGCACCGATTGGTCGGGCCGCACGAAACCGACCGCGCTGGACGGCGCGAAGAGCTTGGCCTGCAGCTTGGCGTCGCTGGGCAGCAGGCTCGCGAGTGCCGTAGCCGGCGTCACGCTGTGGCCCACGCCGGCGAGCACCGCCGTGACGACGCCGTCCTGCGGCGCGCGGATCACCACCGTCTGCTTGGCGGCGTTCTCGGCCGACGTGCCGGCCAAGGTCGCCAGTTCGCGCTCGATCTCACCGATGGCGGCCATGCTGCGCAGCGGCTCTTCACGCCGGCGAGCGTCGATCACGCCCATCTCGCGCTGCTGCGCCGAGCGCTTGAGCGACAACGCCTGCAGCTTGGCCTGGACGTCCAGCACCTCGGACTTCTTGGTGCGCAGGTGCGCATCGGAGACGAAGTTCTCGCCGCGCAGCGATTCGTACTGCGCGAGGTCTTGCTGCTTGAGCACGAGCTGCTGCTCGTAGAGCCTGGCCTCGGCATCCATCTGCGCCAGCTCGCGCTTCATGTCGGCAAGCTGCCGCTCGAGGCCGGCCGACTGTTCCTGCTCGAGCTGCGAGGCGCGGCGCTGGGCGTCCTGCAGGCTCAGCTTGCGCGCGGCGATGCTGCTTTGCACCTGCGCCTGCGTGTCACCGCTCAGGCTGGTGCGGTCGATGGACAGCACGAAGAGCACGTCCCCGCGCTTCACGCCCTGGCCTTCCACTGCGTGGCTCTCAGCCACCACGCCGGCCTGCGGCGGCACGAGCCGCAGCACGCCACGGTCGGGCACGAGGTAGCCGGTGATGTGAGCCTTGCGCGTGTAGCGGCCTTCGAAGAGAAAGCCGGCGACGAGGATGGCGGTGACGACGACCAGGGCCGTCAACACGACCAGTGGCACCGGCCGCACCAACTGGATGCTGCCCAGCCACGCCTGCTGGCGGCCTTCGATGACTTCGGATCGGAAGAGGCTGGGCATGGGCAGAGGGCGAATTGGGACGACTTGCAGGGGATTGCAACATCGGCCTGGGGTGGGGGCAACTGGCAGGTCTTACAGGTTGCGCCGCTCGTCAGACGGAATCCTCTCCACCGGACACTGGCGAGCCCCCGCATGGGAATCGCGCACGTCGGCCTGTCGCAGACGCGCCGATCAAGTCCCGATATTCCGAGGCTGACATTCAGACAGTGTGGGCTGGCAGTCGACGATCTTGAATATCAGTGGGACAAGCGCAGCCAAGGACGCCAACAACATTGCTCTCCGTTGCATGTCTTCGGCCAAACATCATTCGACTACCGCGCCTCAAGAAGCACTTCTTCGATGATCCCATCGCACCTCACAATCGCAGACGGATCGGTGAGTACTTTCAAGCCAATGCGCACTTGCCCTGCGGGGTCCGCCAATGCCTTCGCTTCGGCTCGACCTTCGCTCCAACGACAGCCCTGCCGTCCAGGAGGTACTCGAACCACCAAATGAGTGAGCCGAGGAGCAAACATTCTGTACTTCCAACCCGCTGCATGGACCGCCGCGTCGTATTGAGCAACTCCTTGCGCGACGGCGGCCACGTCCACACCACCCACAAAGGCCCTCCGCAATCGCAACTCCACCCCCAGATTCAGTCCCTGCGCAGCGCCCTTATTCACATACACCGGAGGGTTCTGTTCATACAGAGCAGCACTGAACGGCAAATCAAACGACCCGAACCTGGTCGCCGGGAAAACGACCTCCCTGCCCGACACCTGGGTTCGCAATTCCAGCGAAATGAGATCAACGGACGGGTCTTGCGGAGTCAGGCGAAGACGGAATTCAAGGCCTGGTGCATTGGCTGATCGCAGGCTGCATCAAGTCATGCATGTGCAACGCATCGGCAATTCTTCGATATAGCCAAGCCTTGCCTTCGTCCGCAGCCACAACTGATGGAAGAACGATAAGCATCCATGCGACCAGTGCCGCCAGAGATCTCACTGAGCTACCTCGCCAACAAAGCGCCGACAGCGCACTCCAACAGGCAACGCTGAGCTCGATTGCCAACTCCACCGTGTGCAAAGCGTCGCGTCGCGAATTGGTGCTACCGAGAAAGGTGGATCGCAAAGACGCCGACAAGCCTCAAGCGCTTGCGAGCTTCCAAAATGACGAAGGCCCGGGCACGGTCGTCGACACGTGGCACGGGCCAACTTGCTTCGCAGCCGAAAGCGTTCCTATTCCGGAGCTATTTATTTAGGTAATGAACGATGGACTGTCGGTGCTCATCGAAACATGACTTGGGATCGGCAGATGTTGAACATGGGTGGGAGGAATGATTGACATCAATTCCGCACCTGGCCGGTCGCACGGAGCGAGTGGCAGGTCTTACAGAGCTTAAGAGAAGCCCATTAATTCGCTGAGAGTCTTCTTCCACCTCCTGAAGCGACCACCACTCAGGTAGTCGCTTCAGAGGCGCTGATCACCAGCCGCGGCCGGGTGCACATGTGACATCCACGCCGCCGGATACAAGCTTGAGTTGTTCCGGAGTAAGCGGGGCGGGCAGCGGGGCCACGGGTTGTTTCGCCGGGACCGATGCGTTGGACTTAGCGTTGAGTTGAACGGTAGATTGCATGACGGACTCCTGGATTCGAGGGTGCGCAGTCAGCGCGGGACGCACTCGAATTCCAGCAGCAACACCAGTCCTGCGTAACTGTCAACTCTTACAGGTAAATCGGCACTACAAGCACAACGACAACAGATTCAACGAATGAATCCAAGACGCAAAGCTTTCAACACCGCCTGATGCTTGTTAATGCACCCCAGCTTGTGCGTTGCATTGTTCACATGCAAAACAGCTGTTCTCTCGCTGATGCCGAGGATGCTGCCGACTTCCCACGCCGTCTTGCCCTCCATCGTCCAACGCAACGCCTCGAGCTCACGAGGCGTCAAAGAGGGCAGGTCCGGTTGCGGACTTGCAGGGGCAAGAATCCTCAGGGCGACGTCTTGCGCGTGCACAGCGAACAGCTGCAAGTCGGCAACCATCCGTGTCACTTCTGCCGAGTCCTTTGGCAACGCTTGATCACGGTCAACACCTATGAAGAAATGTCTTCCTTCAGGGAGATGAAGAGCCAGCGCAATGCCAGCGCAATAGCCAAAACGCGCCTGCATTTCCCACTTCTCTCCTTGCCCCGCCGATGTGTACGTATCCTGGCCCCAGATGATTGGCACGCTCGCCTTCTTGCAATGTTGGAGGACCGGATCTCGGCCCCACATCGCCTGGTCCTCATAGACCTCAAGAAATGCCTCGGGAGTGTTCTCTACGGCGATGAATTCGGACTTGCCCCGAAAGTGATCCACGACAGCAGTCGCAGTCACCGTTTCGAAACCCAGGCGGCGAGTAAAGCTCATGACCTCGTTCAAGAGCTCATCGCGATTGGTTGCTCGCAGCACTGACGTGAATCCATCCTGCAGCATCTCTATCTCCACCCTAAACGACAAAGAGCGCGCGACTCGCGCAACACAGAGTGAGCCCCTGAAAGGACTTACAGATGGCAAACACCATGTGAGGCTTCACACTGCGCTCCATCGTGACCCCATCCATCCACCAACGCAGGACCTCAAGCAGATGACACCCGCTTGGATTGTGTGCGCGTGGCCACCGCTATTGTGGCAGGCCGACTGCGCCCCGGAGCTGCATTTCGTCCATCTTGGCACACGTGTTTTCAACGCGGGTGACAGCGACCACCCATGCGGTCAAACGGTGTGGGGCAACCCATCGGCCGACCCGGCCGCCGGGGTCGCCTGGGACTGGGTCGAGGTGCAGGAAGGCGTGGTCGCGATGGCGGACCCGATGGCCCTCGTGACCAATCTGCAGCTCACCGATGCACGCGGCACCCTCCTGCCGAGCACGCAAGCCGCGCTGCACCTCAACGGTATCGTCCACGCGTTGCCCTGGCAGTCCGAAGTGCAGCGCGTGCTGCACCGCGCCGCGGCGTGACACGCATCACGCTTGCTGCAATCCGCACGCCAAACGCACTGAACTGAGGCCTGATCCGCGGGCTTATCAACGCACACACCGCTTGGGTGCATGGGAGCATGAGCTACCCCTCGCTGCGCACGCTAACCGCGGCGAGGGCGAAATGTCCTCATGCTCATCCAGCTCGCTCGACTGCTGCTTTCCTGGGTTACCACGCTCAAGTTCAAGATCGTGGCGATCGCGGTCGTCACCGGCGTGGGCTCGGCCGTGGTGAGCACCTGGTTCGTGCTCGAGCGCACGCAGGTGGAGACGCAGCGCATGCTGCTGCTCCACTCGGCTGAAGAGCGCGAGCGCAGCGCGGCCCTGTTGTCGAGCAAGATCGAACTGCTCGAGGCGAGCCTTTCCGCCGTTGCCACGCGCATCACGCCGCAGATGCTGGAAGACCGCGATGCACTCGCCGACTACGTGCGCGGCCAGGCGTCCATCCAGGCGCTCTTCGACAACGTCTTCATTGCCGGCGCCGACGGCCGCATGCGCGGACGCATCCGCCACGGCGTGGTCGCGCCGGACCTCGTCGACATCGGCGACCGCGAGTACTTCCAGCGCGCCATGCAAACTGGCCTGCCTGTCGTGTCTCGGCCGCACGTCGGCCGCTCGACGAAAGCACCGGTGGTGGTCATCTGCGCACCCATCCGCACCGCCTCGGGGCAGTCGCTTGGCGTGTTCGCCGGCGTGCTCGACCTTCGCAAGAGCGTGCTTCTGGCCACCACCAGCCACGACGACAGCTTGGATCTCTCGCGCGAACTCGTGATCGATGCCGAAGGCGCGATCGTGGCCCACCAGAACACGACACGGCTGCTCAAGCACGCGGGCGACGAGCCGGGCCTGGCCCCGGTCTACGAGCAGTGGGGGCGCAACGGCCGCACCATCCATTCGGAGGGCGTGGCGGTGCTCGCCGACGGCTACCTGGTGTCGATGGCCGGCATCCCCGCCGCCGACTGGATGGTGGTGCGCGTGATGCCCGACTCGGTCGCGCTGCAACCCTTGACGGCGGCACACGCCACCGCGTGGCGCGTGTCGGCCGCCGTCGGCGCCGCCGCTGCCTTGCTGGCGGGCGTGCTCGCCTGGAGTTTTGCGCGGCGCATCTCGGTGCTGCGCCGCCGCGCCGAGAGCCTGCGCGATGACTCGGAGCCGGCGGCCTCCGACTGGCCGCATGGCGAGGACGAGGTCGGCCAACTCTCGCGCGCCTTCCTCAAGGTCGTGCACGACCGCCACCACAAGCAGCAGGAAACCCATGCATTGGTGCAGCAGCTGCAGGCTGTGCTCGACAACGCCGAGGTGGGAATCGCCTTGACGCGCAACGGCCGCTTCGAGCTGCTGAGCCAGCATTTCTGCCGCATCTTCGGCTGGGAAAAGTCGATGGCGCGCGGCCAGCACCCGCGAATGCTCTTCGCGAGCGACGAAGCCTGTACGTCATTCGCCGAACGTGCGCGCGACATGCTCACCACCACCGGCGCCTTCGACAGCGAGTCGGAGATGGTCCGACGTTCGGGCGAACGCTTCTGGGCCCACGTGCGCGGCCGCGCCGTGGTGGCGGGCGATCCGTCGCAAGGCACGATCTGGATCGCCGAAGATGTGACTCAGGCGCGCGAGCACCGCGAGCGGCTGGCCTGGGTGGCGAGCCACGATTCGCTCACGGGCCTCGCGAACCGAACGGAGTTCGAGTCGCTGCTGCAGCAGGCCACGGCACGGGCCTCGCAGCATCCGTTCACCGCCCTCTTCATCGATTTGGACCGCTTCAAGCAGGTCAACGACAGCGCGGGCCACGCCGCGGGCGACGCGCTGCTGCGTGACATCGCCCAGCAGCTGCTCGCGCAGGTGCGCCAGACGGACACTGTCGCGCGCCTGGGCGGCGACGAATTCGCAGTGCTGCTGCCGCAGTGCCCAGCACCGCAGGCCATGGCCCTCGCGGAGAAGATTCGCGCGGCGGTAGAACGCTACGAGCTTCGCTGGGATTCCAAGCCGCTGACCGTGGGCGCGAGCATCGGCCTCGTGCCGGTGGATGGCCGCTTCACGAGCCACGCCGAGGTGCTGCTCGCCGCCGATGCCGCCTGCTATGCCGCCAAGCGGGGCGGCCGCAACCAGGTGGTCGTGCACGGCAGCGACGTCGCGCGAGCTGCATAAGTCCCCCCCGAAGCGCCTTCGGCGCCTCCCCCCAGGGGGCGCCACTGGCGGACCGGCGAAGCCGGATCCGCGGCGGCTGCTTGATGGGCGTCTTCGCTGCGCTCGACGTTCTCTCTTATGTTGCGGTGGGAGGTAGGAGCATTTCTGTGTGGGGGATGTCGTCTTCCATGTACTGCTCGCCTTGTATGACGAAGCCGAAGCTTTCGTAAAAGCGTTCCAGGCGCGACTGTGCGGAGATTCGGATGCCCTGCGCGGGAAAGAGCTCGCGGCACAGGGCGATCGAACGCCTCACGAGCTCGCGCCCGAGCCCGCTGCCGCGTGCGGCCGAGGTGGTGATGACGCGCCCGATCGACGGCTCGGCGTACTTGATGCCCGGCGGGATGACGCGCGCATAGGCCAGCGGCACGCGGTGCCCGGGCAACCAGGCCGCGAGGTGCCAGGCCTGTTCGTCATGGCCGTCGGCATCGAGGTACACGCAGTTCTGCTCCAGCGAGAACACCAGCTGCCGGGCCATGAAGATGTTGTTCAGCTCGCGCACGCCGAGCTGGTCGAAGGCGCAGGCGCGCCACTGCACGTCGGCCAAGGCGGCAGCAGGAGCCGGCGCGGCGGAATCGGATTCGGACGGGGTTGTCATCCTTCAATGATGCCGCGACTGCACGCCATACTGCGCACGCCCGCCAAAGACAAACTCGAGGAAGGTCTCATGCGCCGCATCGCCCTCATGCTCGCCCTGCTCATCGTCATGCTCGCCGCCTACCTGGCCCTGTGGCCAGTGCCGGTGGACCCGAAACCCTGGCAGGCGCCCAAGGCACCCGGCTACACCGGCGAGCACGCGGTGAACCAGCGCCTGGCCGGCCTGCACGGCATCGATCTCGCCGGCGACGAAGGCCCAGAGCACATCGTCGTGCGCGACGGCTTGGTTTACGCGGCGCTGGCCAGCGGCAGCATCGTGCGCATGAAGCCCGATGGCTCCGAGAAGCAGGTGGTGGTGCGCACCGGCGGCCGGCCGCTGGGCTTCGACTTCGATGCGCAAGGGGCGCTGGTCATCGCCGACCCGCTCTACGGCGAGCACGGCGGGCTGTTGCGTGCCACCGGCAGCGGCGCCGATGCCAAGGTCGAGCTGCTCACCGACCGCGTCGGCGACGACCCCATCCGCTATGCGGACGGCGTGGTCGTGGCCAAGAGCGGCAAGATCTATTTCACCGATGCGTCACGCCGCTTCGGCGCGAAAGCCTGGGGCGGCACCTTCGAAGCGAGCGTGCTCGACGTGGTGGAGCATTCGTCCACCGGCCGGCTGCTCGAGTACGACCCGGCCACGCGCATCACCCGCGTGATGCTGTCGGGCCTGTGCTTCGCCAACGGCCTCGCGCTGAGCGCCGACGAGCAGCAGCTCTTCGTCAACGAAACGGGCGCCTACCGCATCTGGAAGCTGCCGGTCACCACGCGCGATGCGAACGCGGCAACGCCGCCCGCCGAGGTGCGCGTGCTCTTCGACAACCTGCCCGGCCACCCCGACAACCTCATGCGCGGCCTCGACGGCCGGCTGTGGGTGGGCCTGGTCAAGCCACGCGGCGCCTTCATCGACGACAGCGCCGGCAAGCCCTGGATGCGCAAGCTGGCGCTGCGCCTGCCGAGGGCCTTGTGGCCCGTGCCGCCGGCCTATGGGCATGTGTTTGCGTTCGATGAATCGGGCAAGGTGCTCGCCGATTTGCAGGACCCGAGCGGCGCCTACCCCGAGACCACGGCCATCACGGAGACGGCGGACCGGCTGTATGTGCAGAGCCTGCACGCGAAGACGCTGGGGTGGCTGGAGAAGGGCAAGGCGGGGTTGTAGCCCTTGCCTTTGTCGTGCGTGTGGACCCAAGTTCTCACCACCGAGGACACAGAGAACACAGAGTGAATTCAGCTTCTCTGTGCCCTCTGTGTTCTCTGTGGTTGAAACCCTCAGCGGCCCGTGCTGCGCAAACTCACCGCACCGCCGCCGTCCGCAGCATCTTCGCCACCGCCCACACGCCCACCACCGTCAGCACCGCGCACACCGCGATCGGCACCACCACCTGCTCGACGCCGAAGCCCTCGCCCTTGAGCACGCGAGTCATCAGCGTGTTCTGCGCAAGCGCCGGGATCATCAGGTGCCAGCCCTCTTCGCCGCCTTCGTTGAACACGGTGAACAGCGGCAGCACCGACACGCCGAGCACCACCACCGCGCTGTTGGCCTGCGCCTCCTTGAAGCTCTTGCAGCGGATGGCCACCGCCATCAGCACCGCCGACAAGGCCGCCGCGAAGGGCAGCAGCACCGCGAGGAAGAGCAAGGCCTCGCGCAGGCCGAACTGGAACATCGCCTGCAGCGTGTCGCTCTTGAGAAGCCACTGCGCCGGGATGAAGCTGAAGCAGCTCAGCACCGCGATCAACATGCTCAATGACGCCACCGCGCCCCACTTGCCGAAGACCAGCGCCGCGCGCTCGACCGGGTTCATCAGCAAGGGCTCCAGCGAGCCGCGCTCGCGCTCGCCGGCCGTCGTGTCCAGCGCCGCGTTGAGCGCGCCATAGAGCACCGCCATCAGCACGAAGAAGGGCAGCATGCCGGTGATCTGCGTGGCGCGGGTCTGCGTGCTCGCGAGGTCGCGCTCTTCCACCTGCATGGGCTCCAGCAGTTCGGCCGAGACGCCGCGCACCGCGAGGTTCAGGGTGGCGCGCTCGCGGCTGAAGCCCTGCAGCAGGCGCTGGATGCGCGCGCTGCTGCCTTCGGCCTGCTTGTTGGCGCTGTCGCTCACCACCTCCACCACCGGCACGTCACCGTGCAGCACGGCCTCCTCGAAGCCTTCGGGCACCACCACCACCGGGTCGCCCAGACGCGACTTGCGCAGCTGCTGCTCGAAATCCGCGGGCGCGGGCTTGATGGTGTAGGTCTGGCGCTCGAAGTAGTTCCTGAGGCTGGGCGCGCGCTCCATGTGCAGCACCACCACCTCGCGCTTCTCGGCGCGCGTCTCGAAGGAGGCGATGAAGGACGACAACGCAATCAGCACCAGCGGCCCCATCATCACGCTGGAGGCCAGCACGACGAGCAGCGTGCGCCGGTCGCGCAGCGCGTCGACGATTTCCTTGCGGTAGACGGTGAGCGCCGAGCGCAGGAAGGATGTGTTGGCGAAGCTCATCGTGCGGCCTCTTGGGGTTGATGTGCTGCAGCGCCTGCGTGCAGCTCTTCCTGGAAGGCGAGCTTGACGAAGGCTTCCTCGAAATCGTCTTCGCGGGTCTGCGCGAGCAGCTCGGCGACGCTGCCCGTGGCCACCGTGCGGCCATGCGAGACCACCACCACGCTGTCGCACAGCCGCTCCACCTCTTGCATGATGTGCGTGGAGAAGACGATGCACTTGCCGCCGCCCTCGGGCGTGCGAAGAAATCGCAGCGCATCGCGCAGTGCGCGCGTGGCCAGCACGTCCAGGCCGTTGGTGGGCTCGTCGAGCACGATGTTGGCCGGGTCGTGCACCAGCGCACGGGCCAGCGCCGTCTTCATGCGCTCGCCCTGGCTGAAACCGTCGGTGCGACGCTCGAGCAGCGGCTTCATCTCGAGCATTGCGGCCAGCGTGTCGGCGCGTGCATGGGCCGCGTCGCGCGAGAGGCCTTGCAGCACGCCGTAATAGACGATGTTCTCGCGCGCCGTGAGCCGCGGGTACAGGCCGCGCGCATCGCTGAGCAGCCCCAGGCGCGACAGCGCCTCGCGTGGCCTCTCGTTCACGTCGATGCCATCCACCACCATGCGGCCCGCGTCGGGCGTGATGAGGCCGGCCAGCATGCGCAGCGTGGTCGTCTTGCCCGCGCCGTTGGGCCCGAGCAGGCCGGTGATGCGGCCGTCGGGCGCGCTGAAACTCACCTCGCGAACCGCGTGCACGACCTGCGGCGCGTGCCGCTTCAACGAGAAGCCACGGCCGCCTGGCGCCGGCGCCGTGAAGTGCTTGGCGAGTGCGTCGACGATGATCATCGGGCGCTCCCCGTGGACAGCTCGAGCGGCCTGTAGGCCGGCGGCCGCGGCATGTTCTTCGCGCAGCCGGCATCGACCTTCAGGGCCTGCGCGTCGTCCTCGGCATCGATGAAGCGGAACAGCACGTCGTGCATGCAAGGCACGCTCAGCACGCCGTGGCCGATGTTGGGCACGACGACGTGCCGCGCATTGGCGCCGAGCGCCTTCGCCGCGCGCTCGGCGTGGCGCGGCGGCGTGGCCGGGTCGATGCTGCCGCTGAGCAAGAGCGTGGGCGATGCGGCCGGCGTCATCGTGTAGAAGGCCGCGGGCACCTCGCCGCGCGGCCACTCGGCGCACACGCGTTCGTACAGGCGCGAGAAGGTGCGCTCGAAGTCGCGGCCCGGCGCGTCCTTCACCGTTGCCATGCGCGGATAGTCCTCGGCGCACACGACCGAGAAGTGCATGCCGGTGGCGAGCGACATGCCCGGCCGCGCGGCGAAGAGGCTGTTGAGGCCGACCAGCGCCTCGTAGCGGCCCTGCGCGGCTTCGGAGATGGCATGCGGCAGGCCCGAGGCCAGCGCCGGCAGGTACAGCGGCCCGCGCACGGCGCCCAGCACCATGTCGCGGGTGAGCGTGAAGCTGTCGGGGCGCCCGGTCAGCGGGTGCGGGACGGTCACCGGCTTGGGCAGGCTCGCGAGCAGCGCGATCCAGTCGGCGCGCAGCGTGGGGTGGGCCTTGGCGCACAGCGGCTCGGACTCGCAGCCCGCCACCACCGCATCGAAGGCGGCCTGGTTGTCGGTGGAAAAGCTCGCGGGCAGCACCATGTCCGGCGGCGCGACGCCGTCGATCACGGTGCGGCGCACCTGCTTCGGGAACTGCCGCATGTACTCGATGGCCGCGCGCGTGCCGTAGGACGCGCCGACGAGGTTCACCTGCGCCACGCCCAGTTGCCGGCGCACGGCGTCCAGGTCCTGCATGGCGACGGTGGTCGTGTAGAAGCGCAGGTCGCCATGCGGCAGCTTTCGCAGCTTGTCGCGGCACTGCAGCAGCTCGGCGAGTTGACGCTCGGGGTCGGACTGCTCGGCCATCGGCCGGTGCCGCACGTCCACGCATTCGAGCGGCGCGGAGTCCCCGGTGCCGCGCTGGTCCACGAACACGATGTCGCGCCGGTTGTTCAACCGCGTGAAGAGCGGCATCACCTGCGCCGACGCGCCGATGGCGCTCTGCCCCGGGCCGCCGGCCAGCAGGAAGACCGGGTCGGGCAGCTTGCGCCGCGCCATCGCGGGCACGACCATGTAGTGGACGTCGATCTTCTTGCCGTCGGGCTCGGCCGGGTTCAGCGGGCGGGAGACCACGCCGCACCGAACCTCGTTGCGGACGCCGGCGACGCGGCACGGCTTGAGCGGCTCATCGCTCCAGGCGGGCGACGTTTGACACAGGGCGGCTGCGGCGAGCAGCGCCGCGGCAAACCGGCGCAAGACGGATGGAATCATCGGCGGGACCTTTCGAACGCGGGCGAAGTGTGCCCGAGGTCGCGGCCGCGTCGATGGGGAAGGCGTTGGGTGGCGGTTGCAGCGGATGAACGGCGTGTGAAGCCGAGGTTCAACCACAGAGTACACGGAGGACACAGAGAGAAATCGTCATCTCGGTGTTCTCTGTGCTTCTCCGTGTCCTCTGTGGTGAAGCGAACTCTCAAGGCTCGCCCAGCATCCGCTTCAACTCCCCGCTGTCGATCAGCGCCTTCAGCTCGCTGTACCCGCCCACCAGCACGCCGCGCACGAACACCATCGGGAAGGTCGGCCAGCCGGACCACATCTTCAGCGCGAGGCGCGGCTTCCACTGGCTGAGGTAGCTGCCGTACTCCAGGTAGTGGAAGGGCTGCTGTGCCTCCTTCAAGGCAGCACGTGCGCGGCGCACGAAGGGGTTCTGCGCCATGCCGACGACGAGGATGTTGTTCGACGTCGCCGCCGCCTGCACGTTGTGCACGATGTCGGCATGCCAGTTCGTGATCTTCTCGCGGGCGGTGGTGTGCACGCGGGTTTCATCGAGCGTGGTGCGGGACATCGGCGGCTCCTCGTGGAAAACGCCAAGGGTAGCCGACGCCCGCCCGCGGCTCGTCACCGGTCGTGACCAGGCGTGCGGCTCCTGCAAGGGGCCGCCACCCGGCCACGGGTGATCACGCCGCCAGGCGCGGCACGGCCGGGAAATCCACCTCCGTGCGGGCGATGTGGTTCACGGTGTTGGTCAGCACGTTGAGCGCGACCTGCGCCACCACCTCCAGAAGCTCGGCATCGCTCAAGCCAGCTTCGCGCGCGGCGGCCACCGGCGCATCCGCCACGGCGCTACGGTCCGAAGCCACGGCTCGCGCCAGGCGCACGATGGCGTCCTCGCGGCCACCGGCGGCCTGGCCGTGGCGAGCGGCGGTGATTTCGCTGTCGCTCAGCCCCGCGCCGCGCCCGATGGCCGCATGCGCCGACACGCAGTACTCGCAGTGGTTGGCCTCGCCCACGGCCAGTGCGATCAACTCGCGCTCGCGGGCGCTGAGCGAGCCGCCGGCCAGGGCTTCCGACAGGCCGAGGTAGCCGCGCAGCACCGGGCTCGAATGCGCCATCGTGGACATCATGTTGGGCGTGAAGCCGAGCTTGGCCTTGACGGCGGCGAGCAGTGGCGCGGACGCGGCAGGGGTGTTGGTGGACGTGACGGGGGCGATGCGTGACATGGAGGTCTCCGTTGGGTCGAAGGGGTCGGTGCGAACTTGCACACCGCCAGTGTCCCGCCCCACGCCGGACGAAAGGTGACGCAGAGTCCATCAGACGATACCATTCGTCCAACCATGACCGTCGATCGACTCACCAGCCTCTTCGACCGCTTTCGCGTGTCGGCCCAGATGTTCCACGCCGGCGCCTTGTGCGGCCGCACGCACTTCAGCGCGAAACCGGGCCTGGGCTTCGTGCACGTGCTGCGCGCCGGCACGCTGAAGATCGAGCACCGCAAGACGCGCAGCGGGCCGCCGCATCGCATGACGCTCACCGAGCCCACGCTGCTCTTCTATCCGCGCCCGCTGGACCATGACCTCGTCTACCCCGACGAAGACGGCTCGCAGCTCGTGTGCGCCACCTTGCGGTTCGAAGGCGGCGCGATGCACCCGATCGCCCGCGGCCTGCCGCCGCTGGTGGTGGTGCCGCTGTCGCAGGCGCCGTCGCTGGCCACGACGCTGGAGCTGCTGTTTGCGGAAGCCGACCACGCCCGTTGCGGCCGCCCGCTGCTGGCCAACCGCTTGTTCGAGGTGCTGCTGATCCAGCTGCTGCGATGGCTGCTCGATCGCGAAGACCTGCCCGAAGGCCTGCTTGCGGGCCTGGCCGATCCGCAGCTGTCGCGCGCGCTGGTCGCGATGCACGAGCAGCCCGCCCACCCCTGGGACCTGCCGGCGCTCGCCGAACGTGCCGGCATGTCGCGCAGCGCCTTTGCCGCCGCCTTCAAGCGGGTCGTCGGCGACACGCCGGCCGAGCACCTCGCGCAATGGCGGCTCGCGCTCGCCCAGCAGCGGCTTGCGAGCGGCGATGCGATCAAGCGAGTGGCGCTGGACGTGGGCTACGGCAGCGCGTCGGCGCTGTCACGCGCCTTCGCGGCCCGCGTGGGTGCATCACCGAGGGCGTGGCTCGCGGGCCAGGCAGCATCGGCGGCGTGACGGCGCGCACGCGCCCACGCCGCATCGTGCCGGGCTCAGGATGTCTTGGTGGGTGCGCTCAGCAAGCCGTCGCACACCGTGCGCTGCCCATCGTCGGCCGGCAGCTTCTCGCACACGCCCGTGAGCCGCGTCTGCAGGCGCTTCATCGTCGCCGCATGGGCCGCGCCCTTGTTCCACTGCGCGAGCTTGCTGCCCACGCGCTGCATGGAGCGTGCGCTGCGTTCGTAGAAGGCGTTGGGCTGCGCGGCGGCTTCGTCGAAGAGTTTCGCGGCCGTGGCCTCGATGCGCCGTTCGTCCTGCGGCGCGAGCTCCACCAGCGCGTTCAGGTACGACGCGCCCCACTGCAGCCGCGTGGCCGGGCCTTCGGAGGCGTCGAAGGCCTCCTGCGACCAGCGCAAGGCCTCGGCCTTGTCGCCGCGCTTCTTCGCGTTCGCAGCGAGCTCCGACATCAGGTAGTAGGGCGAGTGGCTCTTCGCGAGGTTGGCCTTGAGCAGGTCGTCCGATTCCTTGGCGAGCCCGGCCTCGGCCAGCGTGTAGGCCGCCGCGGTGATCACTGCCTGGCGCTCGTAGCCGTCGGTGATCTCGCGGTCCACGCGGGCAGCGTGCTCGCGCACGTCGGCGAGCAGTGCGTCCGACGGCTGGCCCTTGTCCAGCTTGGCGAGCTCCACGCGGGCCTCGAGCGCGGTGATGCGGTCGGCGCGCGAGAGGGAGGCGTCCGCCTCCAGCGTCTTGAGCGAGGCGTTGAAGGCGTCCACGAGCTGCGTGCGCTCGCGCGACTTCGGCGCCGACAGCGCACGCACGAGATCGCTGGCGTTGTTGGTCAGCACGTCCATGTGCGCGCGCGAGGCGTTCGTGTCGGCCAGCACGGCCAGCACGCGCTCCCGGGTCTTCGCATCCGGCACGCCTTGCGGCTGCGGCTTGTCCGCGGAAGCGGCCACGGCCTTGAGCAGCAAGCGGGTCGCCGTCTCGGCCTGGTCGGCGGGGCAGGCGGCGGCGAGCTGGCGCAGCATGGCGGGCGTCTCGTCCTTGGGCACGACCTGCTGCTCGTCGGTCTCCCACGAATAGAAGGCCAGCAGCTTCCAGTCGTTGGGCGTGAGGCCGGCGCCGCCGCTGCGTGCATCGGCGAGCACAGCCTTCACCGGCCGCTGCGCATTCATGCCGAGCGTGAGCACCTGCGTGTACTGCGCCGCGTCAACCTCGCCGGGCAGGCGCGTCAGCTCCACGCCGTCGGCGTTGAACAGCACCATGGTCGGGTAGCCGCGCACCTTGAAGCGCGTCCCCAGCTTCTGCGCACCGGGGCTGTCGCCGTCGATGTAGACCGGGACGAAGGCGCGCGAGCGCTCGATGAAATCCATGCGGTTGAAGAGTGTCGCCTTCACCTGGTTGCAGGGCGGGCACCACTTGGCGCCCCAGTAGACGAAGACGGGCTTGCGGTCGGTGCGCGCCTGCGCGAAGGCGGCGTCGACGTCGGCGTCGCTGGCTGCCTGCTTCCAGGCGATGCCGGCGACATGGGCCGCATCCTGCGGGACGGATGCGGCAGCGGATGCAGGCGCCGCCGCCGGGGCGACGGCAGCGGTGGTCTGAGCGGGCTTGTCGCACGCCGCGAGGATGGCCGCGGCGGCGAGGATGCAAAGGCGTGCCTTCATGGGGAACTCCTGGCCAAGGCGCCAGTGTCGCTCAGCCTGCATGCCGACACCGCCCTCGGGTCATGCGCCGGCGCGGCCATCGCGCAGGCCGCGCCGCCGTCGGCAGCCTCAGGCCTGGTTGTCGATCATCGGGTCGAAGCTGAAGACCAGCGCCTGGCCCGTCACGGCGTGCTGCAGCTGCACGCTGTACGGGAACTGCCCCTTCTTGGCAGCCAGGTTGTCCAGCGTCGCCTCGGTCTGCCCGCCCAGGGTCACCGACGGCTGCGGAAACTGGTTGATCGGCGTCACGGCGGCACTCGGCACGAAGCGATAGTCCTTCGCCGTATCGTCCAGGACGAACAGCAGCTGGACCGGCCCGCCACCGACCGGCACCGGCACGGGGTCGGGCATGCACTGGCCCTGGCCGTTCCTGTTGATGCCGACGCTCACCGTGATGATGTTCGTGCCGCCCGATGTGACGCGTGCCGTGGTGTCGGCGGGGCCGTCGACGATGGTTGCATCCATGATTCATTTCTCCCTGTGTGCTGCCGAGGCACCCGCCATGCCCGGCAAGCGTTGACGAAGATCGGCGTAGGCGGGGTGCCGATATGCGGAGGACTCGACGAGATCGGCCAGGCGCGATGCGCCCGCCACATCGCCCTGGCCGAGCTTCGCGCGCGCGAGCGACACCATGGCCGCAAGGTCGCCATGGTTGGCGGGGCCGGCAAGGCGCGCGGCCGCGGCGCGCCAGTGATCCTGTGCCTGCGCGCCCCGTGCAGCACGTGCGAGCGCGTCGGCCCATTGCAACTCGAGCCCGGCGACGGTGCGCAGCTGCTCGGCATCGAGCCGGCCGCCGCCCGCCTCGAAGGCGGCCACCGAGCGCACGTAGGCCTGCGCCTGCGGCTCCAGGGGGGCTGCGTTCGCAGCGAGCCGGAACTGCAGCGCCAGCAGCGCGCCCTTGAAGCCGATGTGCCACCGGGCCTGGCTCGCATCGGTGGCGAGCAGGCGCGCCACTTCGATCGACGCCTGCTCGACCTCGCGCCGCGCGGATGGGGCGTCGCCCATGGCCAGCTGCACCTCGGCGGCCCCCAGCCGCGCCGCGGCCAGTTGCGAGAGCCAATCGAGGTTGGACTTGTCCTGCGACGACAGCTGCGCGAAGCGCTCGACCGCATCCGTGGCGGACGCTACCGCCGCACGCGTGTCGCCATGGCACAGGTGCAGGCGGCCGAGCTCGTAGGCGGCGTTCGCGAGCAGCCGTTGCGCCCGGCGGTTGGTCGGGGCATCGCCCAGCCGGCCGGCAGCGTCGATCTTGGCCTGCTGCGCCTGGATGGCCGAGGCGCACGCACCGAGCGCCTCGTGCGCCTTGGCGATCCAGCCGAGCGTGCCCGCCAGGTCGTAGATGAACTCCGGGCGCGTGCGGGCCGCCTCGTCGAACACCGCGCGCGCCTGCGCGAAGCGCTCGAGGGCTTGCGCCGGACGCTGGCTGTCCAGGTCCACCACGCCGAGGTTGGATGCGGCGTAGGCCGTCTCGACCTGCCAATCGAGCTTGCCGGGCTCCATGCGCACGAGCTGCTCGCTCAAGGCACGGTAGGCGAGGAAGGACGCCTGCGCCTCCTGCGCGTGGCCTCGCCGCCAGGCGGCGTACCCGACCCAGTAGAGGCTTTGTGCATGGTCGTAGACGCGCTGCGCATCGCCGGGCTGGAGCGCCATCAAGGCCGCGGTGCTCTGCGCCGCGCGCTCGAACACCTGCGAGGCGTCCGCCAGGTTGCCGCGCAGCTGCGCGATCTCGCCGATCAGGTGCAGCGCACGCGCGCGGCGCCCGAGCGAGTCGGCGTCGAGCGAGCGCGTCTGCTGCGTGTCGTAGTAGGCCAGTGCCTTGGCGCCCACCGCGTCCAGCGCATCCAGGCGGCCCACCGGCTGCAGCTTCTTGCGCAGGTCGCCAAGCATGAACTCGATCAGGCTCTCGGCCTGCAGATGCTGCCGCCGGGCCTCGCGCGCCTGCCAGAGCGAGCTGGCAACGCCGGCGGCCAGCGTCAGCGCCAGCAAGGCCGCGGCGGACACGCCGATGCGGTGGCGGCGCACGAACTTCGCCATCACGTAGGCGGGCGCATCGGGACGCGCATGCACCGGCTCGTGCGCGAGATGGCGGCGCAGGTCGTCGGCCAGTGCCGAGGCGTCGGCATAGCGCTCGGACGGCGCCTTCTTCAAGGCCTTGGCGACGATGTTGTCGAGGTCGCCCTTCAGCTCGCGCGCCGCGGCATGCGAGCGGTTCACGGCCACGGCGTCCGACAGCCGGCGCGCATCGACTTCCAGCACCGAGCGCAGACGGTCCTGCGCGCTGGCGGACGCATCGGCCGGCGCCGTGGGGTGGCCGCCGCCCAGCAGCACGAAGAGCAGCACGCCCAGCGCGTAGACGTCGGTCTGGGTGCTCACGTCGACACCTTCCACCTGCTCCGGCGAGGCATAGGACGGCGTGAAGGGCCGGCCGCTGGCCTGCGTAAGCTCCGTCGCCTCGGCGCTGCCGGCGATGCCATCGATGAGCTTGGCGATGCCGAAATCCAGCAGCTTCACCTCGCCCGCGGCGGTGACGAGGATGTTGGCGGGCTTGAGGTCGCGGTGCAGGATCAGCCGCTGGTGCGCGTGGCTCACCGCGGCGAGCACGTCGAGGAACAGCCGCACGCGCGCGGCGACAGGCAGCGATCGAGACTCGCAATAGACGTCGATCGGCTGCCCCTCGATGTACTCGAGCACGAGGTAGGGCCGCCTGTCGCCGGTCACGCCCGCATCGAGAAGGCGGGCGATGTTGGGGTGCGCGAGCCGTGCGAGGATCTGCCCTTCCCGCGCGAAGCGCTCGCGGCCGCCGCGCGCGAGCAGGCTGGCTTCGAGGAACTTGATTGCCACCTGCCCTTCGAAGCGCCCGTCGGCGCGCCGCGCGAGCCACACGCTGCCCATGCCGCCGTGCCCGATCTCGCGTTCGAGCACGTAGGCGCCCACGGCCTCGCCCGAGCGGTCGGCCGGTGCCAGGAACGGCGGGGCCTGCATGAAGGCGTCGCGGTCGATGATGCTCAGGTCGTCGAGCATGCGGCGCAGCGCGTCGGCCAGGGTGCCGTCGGTGCGGCGCAGGTCGTCGAGGCGGCCGTCGCGCGCGGTCGTGACGAGGTCCAGCAGCTCGTCCAGCTCGGGGCTCATGCGCGCCCAGCGGCCCTTGTCCATGATCAACCCCGCTTCGGCCAAGGGCAAGTCAAGGCGAGCGGACAACAGCGGACCCCGCCGAATGGATCGGGCAGGCCGGACTCTGACGGCATTGTTTTTCTCCCTGATTGGGAGAAGGACTGTAGCGATGGCACCCATGGAAATCAATTTCGCGAATGACCCTCGCCCGAGGGTGGGCAGCGTCTGAAGGGATGAACGCAAACGGGCCCACAAACCCGACATCCCTTGCGCTAGAGTCGCGTTTTTTCGCGGCGGGCTTGACGCACATGGCCGACATCACTGCGCTGCTCAAGGCCGCCGGCCAAGGCGACGACCAGGCCGGCGATGAAGTCATGGCGCACCTGTACGAGATGCTGCGCACCATGGCGCGCAGCCGCATGCGGCGCTCGGGCGACATCACGCTGCTGGACACCACCTCGCTGGTGCATGAGTGCTACTTGAGGCTCGAACGCGCGGATGAGCTCGACTTCAGCGACCGCCGCCACTACCTCGCCTACGCCTCCAAGGTGATGCATGCCATCGTCATCGACATGGTGCGTGCCCGCCATGCCGAGCGGCGCGGCGGCGACGCAGCCCACGTCGAGCTGACCACCGGCATCGCCGATGCGCTGCCCGGATCTTCCGACGAGGTGCTGCGCGTGCACGAGGCGCTGGAAGAACTCGCGCAGGCCGATGCACGCCTGGCGCAGGTGGTGGAGATGCGCTACTTCGCGGGGCTGGCCGAGAGCGAGATCGCCGAATGCCTGGGCGTGACCGAGCGCACCGTGCAGCGCGACTGGCGCAAGGCGCGGCTCTTCCTGCTCGCCGCGCTCAAATAGCTTTCAACTTTCTTCCTCCGGCATGTCGGGTCCGGCCACGAGCCTGCGTTCAAGCAAGTAGACGGATGCGACAGCAGACGTCCTGCAAGAACCCGGGACGGGCCCATTGATTGGCCGCGCGCTCGCTCCGGCTCGATCGCAATGCGGCCGATTCAATGCTTCAGGAAGAACACCATGAGCAAGCTTCACATCGCCACCAAGGCGGATCCCAAGTTCCAGATCGCCGCCGGCGACGGCGAGATCTCCGCGGACTTCAGCGTCACCATGTCCGAAGGGACGGTGACGTCCAACAAGACCTACTACGTGCGCCAGGGCCAGAGCGCGCATTGGGCCCATTGCACCTGCACCACCGGCGCCACCAAGGGCGGCGTCGCGAAGTTCAAGGAGCTTTCCGCGTCGGTGCTCGCGCTGACGCACTCGGCCGATATCGATGCCGCGCACGAGCTGCAAGGGGCCCTCGAGGCCGCGCAGAAGTCGGTGATCATCCAGATCGACACGACCGACCTCGACGAACTCAAGAAGGCCGGCTACATGCTGTGCTTCGCCAAGAAGGTGGGCAACGCCGATTTCAACGTGGTGTGGCAGTCGTACACCAAGTACCTGGTGCGCAACACCTTCCGCTGGACGCCGCAGTACCAGCTGTTCGGCACCAACGTGTTCGAGGACGCGGTGCAGGTGGAGGCCAGCACCAACCTCGTCACCATCGGCCTGGGCGAGGAGAGCGTGCTCAGCGAAAGCGGCGTACTGGGCCCGGCCAAGACGGGCGGCCCGGCCGGCAGCATCAACATGCTCAACGACTATGGCTCCATCCACCCCGGCGTCAACCAGCTGTCCACCGGCATCGACGGCAGCATGACCAGCACGCCGATCTATGTCGCGCCGAAGGCCATGGTCTCCGGCGAGGCGACGCTCACGCCGGTTGAACGCATCCTCGTGTGGTTCGAGCAGAACATCCAGACGAGCACGATGTTCAGCGACGCGCGCTCGCGCGCCGTGGAGATCGACCTGACCGGCATCGAGTCGGCCACGCGCTTGTACAAGGGCCAGAAGTGGGTCACGCCTTGAACCCGCTCGCCTCTCGCGGCTGAGCACGCCACCCGGCAAGGCACGCCGATGCTGGACCGGCCGGTCAGCCGTCCAGCCCGTCGGGGGCGCCGAGCCAGGCTTGCGAGTCGTCGTGGATGGCGCCTTCCACCGGGGTGGCCCGGGCCAGCACCATCCACGCATGGAAGGGAAGCCTGATCGGCCGGCGAGGCGCCGGGCGCGCGACGTCCAGCGTGTTCTCGCCGGCCACCATCACGCCGCATTCGGGTGGGATCTCGTCGGGCTCGGCGATGCCTTCGCGGATCACGTACCAGCACTCGCCGCACAGCTGCAGGTAGGCGGCACGCTTGCTCTCGCGCTTGAGGTCGCCGAGCAGGTCGGCACGCCGGACCTTGATCTCGTGCACCACCGGCTCGAGGTAATCCTCCACCGTTGTGTGCCGGATGGAGAACACGTCGGGCATCGCCATCGCCCAGCCGTCGCCGACCTTGGCCCGCAGGCTCAAGCCCCGCCAGGCAATGCGGCCGGCGCGCGTCATCTCGCGGGCAATCCGCTCCACCAGCTGTTCATGCGCATCGCGCGCACCCCGGTTGCGCTGCAGCGTCTCGGCCAGCACGGCAATGCCGGCATCCGTCACGCGCAAGGTCTCGTGGCCGCTGTCGTGCCGCACCCGCTCCAGCCAGCCGGCGGCCAGCAGCTCCACCTCGACCATGTCCTGGCACGGCCAGCCGGCCGATCGCCAGATGGCCCGCAAGCGGCGCCGATGTACAACCGTCAGCACCCCACCATCCCAAAGCGAGCGCAGCAAAGCGCCCCCTCAAGCCACGCCCACGGGACCGGCTCCGCCGGCCCGTCGGGCGGCGCCCCTTGGGGGCAGGAGCGAAGCGACTGGGGGGCCCGCATCACTCGACTTTCACTCCTTTCCAGAACGCGACGCGACCTTTGATTTGGCTCGCAGCTTCGCTCGGTTCTGGGTAGTACCAGACGGCATCGGGATTCATCTCGCCGTTGACCATCAGGCTGTAGTAGTACGCCTGCCCCTTCCACGGGCAGCTCGTGCGGTGGTTGCTGAAGGTCACGTACTGCCTGTTCAGGCTGCTCTCGGGGAAGTAGTGGTTGCCTTCGACAACCACGGTGTCGTCGCTCTCGGCGATGACAACGCCGTTCCAGGTGGCTTTCATGCGCGCTCCGGTCTCCAGAAAAAGGGGTTCAAGCGTACAGCTTCGCCGCGCTCTGCAAGCGTGCCGCGACCCGGCTCACCAGCGCCTTGTCGCCCACCACCTCGACGCTGTCTCCGTGGCGCAGCACGTCCATCATCAGCTCGGTGGGGTCGCTGTAGGGCACCTGCAGTTCATAGCGGCCGTCGTCCAGCCAGCGCGACTTCTGCTGCGCATGCCATTCCTCGTTGGCCACCCATTGCGCGGCGTCGGCATCGAAGCGCAGCGTGGCCCACTTCACCCTCGCGCCGGTGCCGCCGTAGATGCCGTAACCGCCGTCCAGCTCGCCCTCCAGGTCCTTGATGGCGACGTGCCTGGCCTTGTGGTCCAGCGTCTTCGCCTCCTGCACCGCATCGAGCGCGAAGCGCCGCAGGCCCTCGCTCGCGTGGCACCAGGCGTCCAGGTACCAGGTGTTGCGGTAGTTCACGAGGCGCTGCGGCGAGACCTCGCGCTCGCTGGTGCTGCGGTCGGAGCGCTTGAAGTAGCGCAGCCACACCCGCCTGCGCTGCACCAGCGCACTGCCCAGCAGCTCGAAATGCCGGCTCGGCACGCGGCGGCGGGCGGTGGAGATCACCTTCACCCGGCGCATCAGCTCGCGTGCCTCGCTCTCGTCGGCACCCAGCATGCCTTGCAGCTTGTCCATCATCGGCGCGAGGTGGCGCGACAGCACGCCGTCGTCGTCCAGTCCGGCCATCAGCTGGTGCATGGTCAGCAGCGCGTGGATTTCCTTCTCGCTGAACCACATGCCCGGCAGCTCCTGCCGCGCGCCCTTCATGCCGGCGGCTTCGGCATCGAAGCGGTAGCCGTTGTCGAAGCGGTCGTAGACGATGGGCGCGGAGAGGCGGTCGCGCAGGTACTGCAAGTCGCGCTTGAGCGTGGCGGGAGAGACGTCGAGCTCCTGCTGCAGCACCTCGAAGCTCACGCTGCCGCGCCCCCGCAGCAAGAGCTCGATCTTGTAGAAGCGTTCGGTTCTGTCCATGTGATGTTGGATGAGTCGTGGCTGATTCTCTTTAACCACAGAGGACACAGAGAACACAGAGGAAATGCATTCACTCTGTGTTCTCTGTGTCCTCTGTGGTGACACCTGCGGCCTCCCGCGCAAACGTGCCGTGCCCCGCACGCCCAACGCTAACCCGCCAGTAGCTCACCAGATGAGCCACCGGCGAGCATACGACAAACTTTTTCGGGCGCACTGGCTCACGTCATGAGCCACCCAACCGGAACACTTCGCTCCACACGCAACACCAACCAGGAGCGAACCCATGACCACCGAACTCATCACCGCCAACACCGTGACCGCCCACGAGCACATCGGCTTCGAGCTGGGCTGGGACTACGCCCACTACCGCCTCGTGCCGCCCGCGCCGTACGCACAGGAGCCTTCGGCCCTGCGCAACGGCCTGCTCGCCGGCCAGGCCGCCTTCGGTGCGCGCACGCTGCCGCCGACGCGGCCGGTGCGCAAGTGGCTGCAGCTGCGCCTGCATGCCTGGCTGCGCGGCCGCAGCGTCGAGCTGATGCAGGTGACGCCGCACTACCTGCAGCAGCTGGACGTGAGCCACTGCCCCATCACCCGCGTATCGCTCAGCAGCGCCACGCTCGACAGCAGCGACGCCTCGGTCGACCGCGTGCGCAACGACGCCGGCTACGCCGCGGGCAATCTCGCGGTGATGAGCACCAAGGCCAACCATGCGAAGGCCGGCTACGGCTTCCATGACGCGCTGCGCTTCGTCAAGCAGATCGAGGCCGGCAAGCTGGGCGGCATCGACGGGCTCAGCGCCGCGCAGTGGAGCCGCGTCGCGGTGCTGTGCAGCTTCGTCGAGCCGATGCCGCACGACGACGCCTGCCTCATCCCGCTGCTCGTGCTGCCGCCCAACCGCCTGCGCCTGTTCAACCCGGTGCAGGCGCTGCAGGCCTTCATCAGCCAGCAGCTGCTCGCCCCCGGCTGGAGCCACCGCGCCGCCCGCTTCGAGACGCTGCTGCCGGGCAAGCCTGTGCGCCGCGCCTTCCTCACCTTCTTCCATGCCCTGCTGCCACGCGTGCTCGAAGCCAGCCGCAACGGCGGGCTGCAAACGCGCTGGGCCATCGAAGACGCCTGGCGCAATCCGCTGGTGCTCAAGCGCTGGACGGCCTTCGCCCGCCTGCTCACGGCGGCGCAGTGCGAGGAGCTGGTGGCGCGCGCCACGGCCAGAAAGCTCGGTTCGCTGCGCATCCAGCAACTGCCGGACGACACCGCCACCGAGGGCTGGAACCTCGACTCCCGCGGCTACGTGCCGCACGCGGTGCTGATGAAGCGCTCACCGCGCAGCATGCACGCGGCGATGGGCGAAGGCCGCGCCAGCGGCGAGCCGGTGCAGGCCAGTCTGCCGCTGTAACTACAGCCACTACACCCCACCCCGGGAAGTGACATCCCACGGTGTGCAACGAGGCAGCACACCGACCCCCCTAGTTCACAAGGGTGAGGCTCGCGAACCGCAAGCTAAGTCAAACAAACGTTTGACTTAACTGCTAGAGTCGCGCCGCCATGTCACTTGCCTCCGCCGAACGACTCCGCGCGCCGCGCAGCGACGGCGAACAGTCGCGTGAACGCTTGCTGCACGCGGGGCTGCGCCTGTTCGCCACGCAAGGCTTCACCAAGACGTCGACGCGCGAAATCGCCGAAGCCGCCGGTACCAACGTCGCCGCCATCAGCTACTACTTCGGCGACAAGGCCGGCCTGTACCGAGCGGTGTTCCTCGAGCCGCTGGACGTGCCGCCCAAGGACATGTCGGCACTGTTCGACCCTGCCTGCACGCTGAAGAAGGCCCTGCAGTGCCTGATGGGCGGCTTCATCGAGCCGCTCAAGCACGACGAGACGGCGCGGCTGTGCATCAAGCTGCATTGCCGCGAGATGCTCGAGCCCACGGGCCTGTGGAAAGAAGAGGTCGCCAGCGGCATCCAGCCGATGCACGCGGCACTGGTGAGACTGCTGTGCCGCCGCTTCGGGCTCGAGGACGCCGACGACGAGGTGCATCGCCTGGCCGTGACCATTTCCGGCCTGGGCGTGCACCTGTTCGTGAGCCGCGACGCGATCGAAGCGATTGCGCCCCAACTGTCCGCCACGCCCGACGCGGTGGACCTGTGGGGAGAGCGCCTCGTGATGTATGCGCAAGCCCTGATCGACGCAGAAGCCAGGCGCCGCAAGAAGGCGCCCCCGCAACACGCCGGCACCACGAGCGCCGGCCGCAAGAAGAAAGAGAATCGATGAACGCCGCAGAGACTCCCCTCGCCCGCCGCCGAGCGCGGTCCCACCTCCATCACCTGGCCGCGAGCCTCGCGGCCGCCGGGCTGCTGGCCGCCTGTGCCGGCACGCCGACGCAGCAGGCGCCCGGCACGGCCGAAGGCGTTCCGGCGCAATGGCAGGCACCGCTGCCGCACCAGGGCCAGGCCACCGACCTCTCGCGCTGGTGGCAGCAGTTCGACGACCCCACGCTCGCCCAGCTGGTCGACGCCGCCGAGAAGGTGAGCCCGACGCTGGCCACGGCGCGCGCCCGAGTCGAAGCCGCACGCGCCACGCGCACGGCCGCCGGGGCCGCGCTCGCACCCACGCTCAACGGCACGGCCAGCGTCGTGCGCGGTCGGCAGGATTTCGTCACCCCCATTGGCACCACTGCCTCCGCCGGCCTGCAGGCGGCGTGGGAGCTTGACCTCTTCGGCGCCGGACGCGCGGGCCGCGATGCGGCGCAGGCGCGGCTCGAAGGCGCGCAAGCCGGCTGGCACGACGCACGCGTCTCGGTGGCTGCCGAGACCGCGCTCAGCTACGTGGGCCTGCGCGCCTGCGAGGCATTGCTCGAGCAGACCCAAGCCGACGCCACCTCGCGGGCCGAGACCGCCCGGCTCACGCAGCTCACCACCAAGGCCGGCTTCCAGGCGCCGGCCACCGAAGCGCTGGCGCGCGCGAGCGCGGCGCAGGCCTCGGCCCAGCTCACCGCACAGCGCGCGCAATGCGACGTGAACGTGAAGGCCCTCGTGGCACTCACCGCCATCGACGAGCCAGCGCTGCGCTCGCAGCTCGCCGCGCGAAAGGCCCAGCTGCCGCAGCCGGCGGAGATCGGCGTGGCCGCGGTGCCGGGCGAGGTGCTGAACCAGCGCCCCGACCTCGCCGCCGCGTCGCGCGACCTCATCGCCGCCAGTGCCGACGTGTCGCAGGCGCGGGCGCAGCGGCTGCCGCGCATCAGCCTGAACGGCAACATCACTGCCGGCCGGTTCGAAGGCAGCGGCATCGCCACCAACGGCAACCTGTGGGCCATCGGCCCCTTGAGCGTGAGCCTGCCGATCTTCGACGGCGGCACGCGCGCGGCCAACGTGCAGGCGGCGCGCGCCCGCTACGACGAGGCCTCGTCCGTGTACCGCGGCAAGCTGCGCAATGCGGTGCGCGAGGTCGAGGAAGCGCTGGTGCAGTTGCAGAGCACCGCGTCGCGCAACGAGGATGCGCGGGTCGCGGCCGAAGGCTTTCGCGCGTCTTACCGCGCCACCGAATCGCGCTTTCGCGGCGGCCTGGCCAGCCTCTTCGAGCTGGAGGATGCACGCCGCAGCGCCGTGCAGGCGGAAAGCCAGCTGATCGACCTTCGCCGCGAACGCGTCGCGGCATGGATCGCGCTGTACCGGGCCCTGGGCGGGGGCTGGACGGCGGGGGACCTCACCACCGCCGCCAGCACCGACACCCGCGCCACCCAAGCCCAATGAACACGATCGAGACCATGCAGAACTTCAAGCGCCAATTCAACGCCACCCCGACCGCCACCATCCTCTCGGCCTTGATCGCCGCGGGCGCGTTCGCCACCGGACTCGTCGCCGTGAGCGTGAAGGCGGCCGATCCGACCAAGCCCGCGGCGTCCTCGTCCAAGGCCGCGCTCACTGTCAACACCACCACGCCGCAGGCCACGGCCATCCCGCTGAAGATCAGCGCCAACGGCAACGTCGCCGCCTGGCAGGAAGCCATCATCGGCACCGAGGCCAACGGCCTGCGACTGGCCGAGGTGCGCGCGAACGTCGGCGACGTGGTGAAGAAAGGCCAGGTGCTCGCGAGCTTCGCGCCCGACACCATCCAGGCTGAGCTCAACCAGACCCGCGCCGCCGTCGCCGAAGCCGAGGCCAACCTCGCGGAGGCTTCGGCCAACGCGCAGCGGGCCCGCGAGCTCGCCACCACCGGCGCCTTGAGCGCGCAGCAGATCAACCAGTACCTCACGGCAGAGCGCACCGCGAAGGCACGGCTCGATGCGCAGCAGGCGGCCGCCAAGACGCAGCAGCTGCGCCTGGGCCAGACCCGCGTGCTCGCGCCCGACAACGGCGTGATCTCCGCGCGCAACGCCACCGTGGGTGCGGTGCTGCCCGCGGGCATGGAGATGTTCCGCCTGATCCGCCAGGGCCGGCTCGAGTGGCGCGCCGAGGTGCCGGCATCCGACCTCGTGAAACTCAAGCCCGGCATGCTGGCCAGCATCCACACGCCCAGCGGCGGCACGATCGCGGGCAAGGTGCGCATGGTCGCGCCCACCGTGGACGACAAGACGCGCAACGGCCTCGTCTATGTCGACATGCCGTCCAGCGGCGAAGCGCGCGCCGGCATGTTCGCCAGCGGCGACTTCGACATCGGCGCGGGCCAGGGCCTGACGCTTCCGCAAAGCGCCGTGCAGTTGCGCGAAGGCTTCAGCTACGTGATGCGCGTGGGCCCCGACTCGAAGGTGGCCGAGACCAAGGTGAGCGTGGGCCGGCGCATCGGCGACCGCGTGGAAATCACCAAGGGCATCGATGCCAACACGCGCGTGGTCGCATCGGGCGGCGGCTTCCTCGCCGACGGCGACACCGTGCGCGTGGCCGATGCGGCGCCCGCGGCCGTCAAGACGGCCAGCGCCAGCGCGCCCACGGCCAACAAGTGAAGGACCGGCCATGACGATGAACGTCTCCGCGTGGTGCATCCGCAACCCGATCCCGTCGATGCTGCTGTTCATCATGCTCACGCTGGTGGGCCTGATGAGCTTCAAGTCGATGAAGATCCAGAACTTCCCCGACATCGACCTGCCCACGGTGATCGTCACCGCCTCGCTGCCGGGCGCCTCGCCCTCGCAGCTGGAAACCGACGTCGCCCGCAAGATCGAGAACTCGGTTGCCACCGTGCAAGGCGTCAAGCACATCTACACCAACGTGCAGGACGGCGTGGCCACGGTGACGGTGGAATTCCGCCTCGAGAAGCCGACGCAGCAGGCGGTGGACGACGTGCGTGACGCGGTGTCGCGCGTGCGATCGGACCTGCCCAGCGACCTGCGCGACCCGGTCATCACCAAGATGGAGCTGGCCGGCACGCCCATCCTCACCTACACCGTCGCGTCATCGCGCATGGACGACGAGGCGCTGTCCTGGTTCGTCGACAACCAGGTCTCACGTTCGCTGCTGAGCGTGCGCGGCGTGGGCGCGGTGTCGCGCGTGGGTGGCGTGACGCGCGAGGTGCGCGTCGAGCTCGACCCGATGCGGCTGCAGGCACTGAACACCAGTGCCGCCGACATCTCGCGGCAGCTGAAGCAGACGCAGCGCGAAGCAGCCGGCGGCCGCACCGACGTGGGCGGCGCCGAGCAGTCGGTGCGCACCATCGCCACCGTGCAATCGGCCGACGAGATGCGCGCGATGGACATCACGCTCAGCGACGGCCGCCACATCCGGCTCGACCAGGTCGCGACCGTCACCGACACCGTCGGCGAGATCCGCCAGGGCGCGCTGCTCGACGGCAAGCCGGTGGTGGGCTTCGAGATCGTGCGCAGCCGCGGCGCGAGCGAGGTGGAGGTGGCCCAGGGCGTGCGTGCCGCGCTCGAGCAGATGAAGGCCACCAGCGGCGACGTGGTGTTCACCGAGGCCTTCAATTTCGTCGAGCCGGTGGAAGAGAACTACCACGGCTCCATGACCCTGCTGTACGAAGGCGCCGCGCTCGCGGTGCTGGTGGTGTGGTTCTTCCTGCGCAACTGGCGCGCGACGCTGGTGTCGGCCACCGCCTTGCCGCTGTCCATCATTCCGGCCTTCGCGGCCATGCACTGGTTCGGCTTCACCATCAACATCGTGACGCTGCTGTCGCTGTCGCTGGTGGTGGGCGTGCTGGTGGACGACGCGATCGTCGAGATCGAGAACATCATGCGGCACCTGCGCATGGGCAAGACGCCGTTCCAGGCGGCGATGGAAGCGGCCGACGAGATCGGTCTCGCGGTCATCGCCACCAGCTTCACGCTGATCGCGGTGTTCCTGCCCACGGCCTTCATGGCCGGCGTGCCGGGCAAGTTCTTCGTGCAGTTCGGCTGGACGGCGGCGATCGCGGTGTTCTTCTCGCTGGTCGTGGCGCGCATGCTCACGCCGATGATGGCGGCCTACGTGCTCAAGCCGCAGGCCGAGCATGCCGACCCGAAGTGGATGTCGATGTACATGGGCTGGGCCAAGTGGGCGCTCAAGCACCGCATCAAGGTGACGCTCGCGACCATCGCCTTCTTCGTCGCGTCCATCATGTCCATGGGTCTCTTGCCCACCGGCTTCATCCCGCCGGACGACCTGTCGCAGACGCAGGTCACGGTCACGCTGCCGCCGGGCAGCACCTACCAGCAGACCTACGCCGCGGCCGAGCAGGCGCGGCAGATCGTTGCGAAGAACAAGTACATCAAGCTCATCTACACCGCCATCGGCGGCGGCGCGACCGGCAGCGACCCCTTCATGCCCAGCGGCGGCGGGGACGTGCGCAAGGCCACGCTCACCATCAACATGACGCCGCGCGGCGAGCGGCATGGCGTGAGCAAGCAGGACATCGAATCGCAGCTGCGCACGGCGCTCGTCGACCTGCCCGGCGCGCGCGTCAAGGTGGGCTTCGGCGGCTCGGCCGAGAAGTTCCTTCTGGTGCTCGCCGGTGAAGACGGCCGCGTGCTGGCCGAGCACGCCAAGCTGGTCGAGAAAGACCTGCGCACCATCCCCGGCATCGGCGCGGTCACGTCCACGCTGAGCCTGGTGCGGCCCGAGGTCATTGTGCGGCCCGACTTCGCACGCGCCGCCGACCTGGGCGTCAACTCCGCGGCCATCGCCGACACCTTGCGCATCGCCTTGTCGGGCGACTACGACCAGGCGCTGGCCAAGCTCAACCTGTCGCAGCGGCAGGTGCCGGTGGTGGTGAAGCTGCCGCCCGAGGCGCGAACCGACCTCGACCTGCTCTCGCGCCTGTCGGTGCCGGGCGCGAAGGGCCCGGTGATGCTGAGCAATGTCGCGACCTTCGCGATGGACAGCGGCCCGGCGCAGATCGACCGCTACGACCGGCTGCGCAACATCAACTTCGAGATCGAGCTCAACGGCCAGCCGCTGGGCGAGGTGGAGAAGCAGGCGCGGGCGAAGCCGAGCCTCGCCAAGCTGCCGCCGGGCGTGATCCAGCGCAGCGTGGGCGACGCGGAGGCCATGGCCGAGCTGTTCTCGAGCTTCGGCCTTGCGATGCTGACGGGCGTGCTGTGCATCTACATCGTGCTGGTACTGCTGTTCAAGGACTTCGTGCAGCCCATCACCATCCTGGCGGCGTTGATCCTGTCGGTGCCGGGCGCCATCCTCGCCCTCTTCATCACGCACACGGCGTTGTCGATGCCGTCGATGATCGGGCTGATCATGCTGATGGGCATCGCGACGAAGAACAGCATCTTGCTGGTCGAGTACGCGATCATGGCGCGGCGCGATCGCGGCATGACCCGCATGGAAGCGCTGCTCGACGCCTGCCACAAGCGCGCACGGCCCATCGTGATGACCACCATCGCCATGGCCGCCGGCATGCTGCCCATCGCCATCGGCCTGGGCGTGGACCCGAGCTTCCGCTCGCCCATGGCCATCGTCGTGATCGGCGGCCTGATCACCTCCACCTTCTTGAGCCTGCTCGTGATCCCGGTGATCTTCACCTTTGTCGACGACATGGTGCAGGGCATCCACCGAATCGTGAAAAGGCCGCATCACCACCATCCGGCACCGACGGAAGGCGGCGGGCCGATGCCGGGGTTGAAGGCGCCGGAGGGTGAGGTGACGAAGGGTTGACGATCGGGGCGGGGCCTTCGACAGGCTCAGTCCGAACGGGACCAGGTGACGGCGGAGAGGGGCTTCGATACCTCAGCCCGAACGGGTTCTCTTGCTCGACCCGAACGGGTCTGCTTGCTCGGCCGGAACGGGTCTGCTTGCTCAGCCCGAACGGGTTTGCTTGCTCAGCCCGAACGGGTTTGCTTGCTCAGCCCGAACGGGTTTGCTTGCTCGGCCCGAACAAGGGTGCCTGTCCGCTTCGCAATCCCGTTCGGGCTGAGGTATCGAAGCCCTCTTCAGACCCAGCCCAACCTCCGTTCGGACTGAGCCTGTCGAAGTCCCCACCCCGACCACATCGCCGCTTGCGCCGACTGCCCCGATTGACTAAGGTGGTTTACATCCCACCCACCTGAAAGGCCCTGCCATGGCTTCCAACCTGTCGCGTCTGCCCGGCAAATTCGTCTGGTTCGAACACGTCTCCAACGACGTGGCGAAAGCCCGGGCCTTCTATGAGCAGCTCTTCGGCTGGCATGTCGAGGCCATGCCCATGGGCGACCAGCCGTACCACATGATCCACAACGCCGGCGGCGGCATCGGCGGGTTGCGCACGGCCGAGGCCGGCATGCCCAACCACTGGATGTCCTACATGTCGGTCGAGCGCGTGGACGACAGCCATGCCAAGGCGCTGGCCAACGGCGCGCGCGAGACCCTGCCGCCCACCGACTTCGCCGACGTGGGCCGCGGCAGCGGACTCATCGACCCGACTGGCGCGAGCTTCTGCCTGTGGACGTCCACCCGAAGCGACGAGCCCGACGTGGACACGCTGCCGGCCGGGAATTTCGTGTGGAACGAGCTGTGGACGCCCGACACGAAGAAGGCGCTCGCGTTCTACGAGAAGACCTTCGGCTACACCCACAGCAGCATGACCTCGCCCGGCACGGGCGAGCCCTACCTCGTCCTCGAATCGCAAGGCAAGGGCCGAGGCGGCATCTTCCATGCCGGCGAGCCCGGCATGCCCACGCTGTGGGTGCCCTACGTGAACGTGGACGACTGCGAGGCCACCACCCGCCGCGCCGAGAAACTGGGCGCCAAGGTCTTCATGCCCGCCACCCCCGTGCCCGAAGTGGGCACCATCGCCGCCATGACCGACCCCTTCGGCACCGCGATCGCCTTGATCAAGCCCTTGCCGCGCCAGGGCTGACGTGTAGCCCTTACACGGTCGACCCCCGTGCGCCGGCAGCTTCAGTGTGCTGGCGGTTCGAGGGCACCGTTGCCGGTGTAGCGGTGCTCGAGCCGGTCCTCCAGCTCGCCGATGTAGGCCGACAGCGAGTTGCCCGTCTCCTGCATCGCCACGCGCGTGCGTTGCTCCAGCTGCTCGATGCGCGCGAGGATCTGCGCGCGCGTGTCGGCATTCATCTGCGCCTGCGCCCGCAGCTCGGCATTCATGAAGTTGTGCAGCTCGCTGAAGCGCGAGGACTCGGCGTTGTCCACCAGCTCGCGGTGCGCCTGCAGCTCCTTGGCATGCCGGCGTGAATCCATCAGCGCCGCACCCTGCACGTAGATGAGGTAGGCCAGGCACATCGCGGCGAGCAGGAAGGTCACGCACAGCATGATCACGCCCACCGGCGCCTGGACCGTGCCGAACACCAGCGACAGCGTCGCGGGCGTCGTGAAGGCCGGCCAGTTCAGCAGGGCGAACAGCACGGTGAGCGTGAGCACCGCGAACAGGAACAGGGTGCGAAAGCGCATGGTCGTCTCCTCGGCAATGGTTGGCGGGGTCGCGTACAGGCACGCGGCTCGCGCACCCATCACTTCATAGGAGCAATCGACGCGCCCACGCGTGGCGGGAACGGTGCTTGCCGGATGGGTTCATGGGGCTGCCGGCGCGCGGCCGGACCGCGTTCACGCCATGACCAAGAACCCGACCACCTTGTCATTTCGCATCCTCACGGTGAACACCCACAAGGGTTTCACCTTCTTCAACCGCCGCTTCATCCTGCACGAGCTGCGCGATGCGGTGCAGGCGGTGTCGGCCGACATCGTGTTCCTGCAGGAGGTGCTGGGCAGCCACGACCTGCATGCGGCGCGCATCCCGAACTGGCCGGCGAACTCGCACTACGAATTCCTTGCCGACAGCATGTGGTCGAGCTTCGCCTACGGCCGCAACGCGGTGTACCCCAACGGCCACCACGGCAACGCGGTGCTGTCGAAGTTTCCGATCACGAGGTTCGAGAACCGCGACGTGTCGGTGGACGGCCACGAGGAGCGCGGCATGCTGCACTGCGTGTGCCGCATCCCGGGCCGCGAGATCGAGGTGCACGCCATCTGCGTCCACCTCGGGCTGCAGGAGTCGCACCGCCAGCGGCAGATCAAGCTGCTGTGCCACATGATCGAGCACGACCTGCCGCCGGACGCGCCGCTCGTGATCGCCGGCGACTTCAACGACTGGCGCTTGCGCGGCCACGAGCAGATCGAGCGCTGCGCCGGCGTGCGCGAGGTCTTCGTGCATGCCAACGGCCGCGCGGCGCGCACCTTCCCCGCCCGCATGCCGCTGCTGCGGCTGGACCGCATCTACGTGCGCAACGCGCAGGTGCACCGGCCCATCGTGCTGCCCAACCGGCCGTGGTCGCACCTGTCCGACCACGCGCCGCTGGCTGCGGAGGTGCTGGTATGAGCCCGTCGCATAGCCGCCTCAAGGCGGGCGAACGCCCCCTCGGGGGGCCGGGCGCGAAGCGTCCGTGGGGGTTGTCATGACCAGCAAGCAGCGCTGGACGACCGGCAACCGCATCGGGCTGCTGGAGAACGGCGAGGCCTTCTTCCCGGCCGTGTTCGCGGCCATCGCGTCCGCACGCAGGGAAGTGATCCTCGAGACCTTCATCCTCTTCCAGGACAAGGTCGGACTCGCGCTGCAGGAATGCCTGCTGCATGCCGCCCGGCGCGGCGTGCAGGTGGACGTGACGGTGGACGGCTACGGCTCGCCCGATCTCACGGCCGATTTCATCCAGTCGCTCACCGACGCCGGCGTGCGCTTCCACGTGTTCGACGCCAAGGCACGCCTGTTTGGCCGGCTGCGGACGAACTTCTTCCGGCGCATGCACCGCAAGATCGTGGTGGTGGACGGCACGAAGGCCTTCGTGGGCGGCATCAACTACTCGGCCGACCACCTGGGCGACTATGGCCCCGAGGCCAAGCAGGACTATGCGGTGGAAATCGAGGGGCCGCTGGTCGAGGAAATCCACCGCTTCGCGCTCGAGGCCATCGCGCTGGGCCGCGGCTGGCGGCGCTGGTGGCGGCGCGACCGGCACCAGGAGTCGCCGCGGCCCGAACCCGCGGGCGATGCCACGGCACTGTTCGTCACGCGCGACAACGTCGAGCACCGCAACGACATCGAGCGCCACTACCGCATCGCACTGCGCGCCGCCCGGCGCGAGGTGATCATCGCCAACGCCTACTTCTTCCCGGGCTACCGGCTGCTCAAGGACATGCGCCGCGCCGCAGGCCGCGGCGTGCGGGTGTGCCTGATCCTGCAGGGCCAGCCCGACATGCCGATCGTGAAGATCGCCGCGCGCATGCTGTACGACCACCTGCTGCGCGCGGGCGTGGAGATCCACGAATACTGCGAGCGCCCGCTGCACGGCAAGGTGGCGGTGGCAGACGACGAATGGGCCACGGTGGGCTCCAGCAACCTCGACCCCTTGAGCCTCTCGCTCAACCTCGAGGCCAACGTCGTCATCCGCGACCTTGACTTCGCCGCCACGCTGCGCGGACGCCTGCACGAGCTGATGGACAAGGGCTGCAGGAAGGTCGACCCGCAGCGCGAGATGGTCCGCTCGTGGTGGCGGCTGGCCGCGAGCTACCTCGCCTTCCACGTGCTGCGGCGCTTCCCGGCCTGGGCCGGCTGGCTGCCGGCGCACGAGCCCCGGCTCGCCCCGGCCAGCGACTTCGCCGCCGACAACGACGCGGTGCCCGTCACCGTGCAGACGGCAAGCGACGCCTCGCCGCCCAAGCCCTGGAACTGGCAAGCGGGCGGCGCCGACGTCCTCATCGAACACGCCGGCGACGACAGGCGCGTGGCCGAGCCGGTGTCATGAACCGGCACACGCTCGTCGAACACCTGAGCCAGCCGCCCCACCACGCGCCGCGGCCGTGGTGGCCGCCGCTGCGCCGCGCGCTCACCGGCGTCTTCCTCGTCGGCGTCGCGGCGCTGCTCGCTGCCTTGGCGCGGCGCATCGACTGGGACGAGGTGCTGGACGTCATCGCCGGCTACCCGGCCGCGAGCATCCTCGCGGCGGGCGTCATCGCCGCCTGCAGCCACGCGGTCTACACCGGCTACGACCTCGTCGGCCGCGCCTGGACCTCGCACCGGCTGCCGGCCTGGAAGGTCGTGGCCGTGGCCTTCGTGAGCAACGCCTTCACGCTCAACCTCGGCACGATGGTGGGCGGCGTGGGCTTTCGCTTCCGGCTGTATTCGCGGCTGGGCCTGAGCAACGCAGTGATCAGCCGCGTGGTGGGCTTGAGCATGGCCACCAACTGGCTCGGCTATCTCGTGATCGCGGGCGCCGTGTTCGCCTGGGGCGTGATCGTGCCACCGCCCGGCTGGGAGATCGGCGCGACCGCCTTGCGCATCGTGGGTGCCTTGATGCTGCTGGCGGGCACCGCCTACCTCGTCGTGTGCCACCGGTCCAAGCGCCGCGAATGGACCCTCCGCGGCCACGAGATCTCGCTGCCGCCGCTGCGCCTGGCCGCCATGCAGATCGCCCTGTCGTGCCTCAACTGGGCGTTGATGGCCGCCATCATCTTCGTGCTGATGCAAGGCCGCGCGAGCTACCCGACGGTGCTGGGCGTGCTGCTCATCGGGGCAGTGGCGGGCGCCGCGGCGCACATCCCGGCCGGCCTGGGCGTGCTGGAGGCGGTGTTCATCGCGCTGCTGGTGCCGCCACTCAAGCACAGCGAGGTGCTGGGCGCGCTCATCGGCTATCGCGCGATCTACTACCTCGCGCCCCTGGTGCTCGGGTGCGGCGTCTACCTGTGGCTGGAGGCGATGGCCAGGCGCGACACCGCCCGCTGAGCCGCCGCCGCGAGTGGCGCTTCGCCGCGAAATGCGCCACGAAACCCGCGTGTTTCGATGGTTCGAGGCAGCCGAGCTGCCCTATCGTGTCCCCACGCGGCGAGCCTGCGCCGTTGACACCTCGAGCCCGCGCCATCATGACCACCCGCCCGACGCCCAAGCCACCCCTGCGTTCCAGCACCGGCCCCGTGCCGATGCACGTGCAGCAAGGTGGCGCGCGGCTGGTCATCGACCGGCTGCTGCCGGGTTCGGCAAGGCCGCTGCAGGCCGATGTGAAGACGCTCGAACGCTTCTGCGCGCTGATGGCCGCCGAGGGCTACGTCGCCCACGTGTCGGCCCTGGCCTTCGACCGCATCTATGCCCGCGAGCGCTTCATCTTCGCCAAGCGCCGCGGCAGCCCGCAGCTGGCCGGCCTGGCGATGAGCCTGCTGCACTGCCACCGCTACGGGATCTCGCGCGCCCCACGCTAGAGCCGCGGGCCTCGAAAGACCACGCGGCCGACCCGGGCGCGTTGATTGCCGGTTGTTGTCATCACCCACAACAACGGAGGCCCGTATGCGTCGTTGGCTCCCCACGCCGCGCCTTTGCGCGCTCGCACTTTCCATGTCCAGCATCGTCTTCATGCCCGCCGAGCCGGCCTTTGCCGCGAGGCGAGTGGTCGCGTCTGCACCCCAGATCACCGCGTTCGAGATGGAGCCGGCCCAGACCCTGGCCGCCGGCAACGAACTATTTTTCCGGGTGCAGGGAACACCGGGGTCCCGCGTGACCATTCGCGTGCGCGGGGTGTCGCGCACCATCGTGCTCGACGAGGTGGATGACGGCATCTACGAAGGCGCCTACACCCTTCGCCCGAACGACAGGGTGAACCCCGGCTCCAGCGCCACGGTGACCGTGCGCCGCAACGGCCGCAGCAGCGTCAGCACCATGGCCCGGCTGAACGCCGCGCCGCCGCCGGTGGCCGTCGCCCCGCAGCCCAAACCCGTGCAGCTTGCGCTCAGCCGATTCGCCGCCACGCCGGTCGAGCGGCTGGAACCGGGCACCGAGCTGCGCTTCGCGGCCGATGGCACGCCGGGCCAGCGCGCCAGCTTCGCCATCGAAGGCGTGGCCACCGGCATCCCGATGCGCGAGGTGTCGCCCGGCCACTATGAAGGCAGCTACACCCTGAAGCGCAGCGACCGCATCACCGGCGGCAACCCCGTGGTGGCCACGCTGGAAGGCGGCGGCCAGGCGGTGCGCAGCCAGCTCGCGCGCAGCCAGATCCTGGCCGATTCGCAGGCGCCCAGCGTGCGCAACCAGCAGCCGCGCGAGGGCGAGACCGTGCAGGCGACGGGGCCGGTGACCGTGTCGGCCAACTTCGATGACCACCGCGGCGCGGGCGTGGACCCGAGCACCGTGCGCATCATGCTGAGCGGACGCGACGTGACGGCCTCGTCCACGGTCACTCGGCAGGGCGTGGTCTACCGCACCGACCTGCCTCCGGGCCGGTATTCCGCCGACGTGAGTGCCAAGGACGCCGCCGGCAACGCGGTGCGCAGCGCCTGGACCTTCAACGTCGAACAGCAGCCCCCCGCCGCCATCGGGCTGCCGCTTGCCATCACCAGCCACCAGCCGAACGCGGGCGTGCCGGCCGGCACGCCAGTGACCATCCGCGGCAAGACGGCGCCGGGCGCGACCGTGCATGTGCAGGTGGTGGGCGTGGCGTCCGAAACCGGCAAGGTCGGCACCACCGAGCGCCTGGTCGACCAGCGCATCGTGGCCGACGCCAACGGCGACTTCAGCTTCCAGCTCGCGCCGCAGATGCCGATGGCCGGCATGCGTTACGAGGTGGACGTGAAAGCCTGGGGCAACGGCCAGGCGAAGGACACGAAGCTCGTGCTCTTCCAGCAGCGCTGAGGCCCACCGACTGGAATCCATTCCGCTAGCATGGCGGGATGGATTTCTGGTCCTTCATCAGCCGCTTCGGCGAAGCGCAGATCCTCCTGCCCATTGCGCTCGGCCTGTGCCTGTGGCTCGCGCGGCGGGAGGAGGTGCGGCCGGTGGTCGTGCGCTGGCTCGCCTGGATGAGCGCCGCGGCCTTCGTCACCACCGTCACCAAGGTGGCCTTCATGGGTTGGGGCATCGGCAGCGCCGCGCTCGACTTCACCGGCATCTCCGGCCACGCGATGTTCTCGGCCGCGGTCTACCCGCCGCTGCTCTTCCTCACCGCCAGCCGCTGGCGCAAGGGCGCATGGCTGTCCGGCTTCGCCTTCGCGCTCCTGATCGGCGTGTCGCGCGTGATGATCGACGCGCATTCCTGGTCGGAGGTGGTCGCGGGCCTGGTCGCCGGCAGCATGGTGAGCGTGTCCACCCTGTGGATGGCCCGCTCGCGCCAGGCGCGCGTGCCGCTGTGGATGCCGCTGGGCATCGCCGCGTGGCTCGCCATCACGCCGGTGCACGCGCCCGCATCGACCACGCACGACATGGTCACGCGGCTCGCGCTCAAGCTGTCGGGCCGGCAGGTGCCGCACACGCGGGAGGAGCTGCATCGCCTGACGGACCGCGGCCCGGGCGCCGGCGTCCCATGGTGATCGCCTCGCCGTGATGGCCCAGGGCGGCCGGTCTACAGCCGCCCGACGCAACCCGGCACACCGCAGCGGCAACGCAGCCGGCCTTCGTGGTGCGTCTCGCCGTAGTTCACGGTGATCTCCTCGCCCGGCCGCAGGTCGCGCATCGCATAGAACTCGACGCGGCCTTGCGCGATGCGCAGCACCGCGTTCGGGCGGCAGGAGTGGTTGGTGAAGCGCATGGGGTCGCTCGACCCCGAGGCATCGAGCGCGCGCTTGTCGCTCAGCTCGACGATCATGATCCGCGCCTGGCCTTTCGCGCGCCGCCTCGCCTCGCGAACACTGATCGGCTCGCCGCGGAGCTCGCCGATCTTCTTGCGCGCGGGAACCGCCTCGGCCGCGAAGACACCCTGGCCGTCGATGGCGCTCGGCCCGACGCGCACCGCGAACTTCTGCGGATCGGCAGGCTGGCCCTTGGCCCGCGCCGGGGCTTCCGGCGGGGTCGCGGGCGATGCAGGAAGAGGGCGCAGCTGAGGCATGCGCCGATTGTCCCGCGCCAGCGCGCGCCCTGAACGCGAGTGCGCGGGTGCCCCCGGGGTTGAAGCCGCTAGATCGCGCTGACGCTGCCCGTCACCGGCAGCACGATCCCGGTGATGTAGCCCGCGCAGCATGGCGCCGCAAGAAACACATACGCCGGAGACAGCTCCTCCGGCTGCGCCGCGCGCTTCATGTCGGTGTTCTTGCCGAACTGCGCGACCTTCTCCGGCGGCGAATCGGCCGGGTTCAGCGGCGTCCACACCGGCCCCGGCGCGACCGCGTTCACGCGGATGCCCTTGTCGAGCAGGTTCGACGCGAGCGACTTGGTGAAGGCATGGATGGCGCCCTTGGTCGTCGAATAGTCGAGCAACTTCGGACTGCCTTCCAGGCCCGTCACCGAGCCGGTGTTGATGATGGACGCGCCTTGCTTCAAGTGCCGCAGCGCGGCGCGCGCCATGTGGAAGTAGCCGTAGACGTTGGTGCGCAGCGTCTCGTCGAAGCGCTCGTCGGTGATGTCCTCGATCGACTCCGCATGCAGCTGGAAGGCGGCGTTGTTGACGAGGATGTCGAGGCGGCCGAAGGCTTGCACCGCCTGCTCGACCGCCTGCTTGCAGAAGGCCGGGTCCTTCACGTCGCCGGGGATGAGGATGCAGCGCCGGCCTTCGGCCTCGACGAAGCGCTTGGTTTCCTGTGCGTCCTCGTGCTCGTTCAGGTACACGATGGCCACGTCCGCGCCTTCGCGGGCGTAGAGGACGGCCACCGATCGGCCGATGCCCGAATCACCGCCGGTGATGATGGCGGCCATGTCGCGCAGCTTGTTGCTGCCTTCGTAGCCCGGCGCGTGCGCGTTGGGCTTGAGCTGGAGATCGGCCTCGAGGCCGGGCTTCTTCAGGTGCTGGGCGGGCAGGTTCTCGGGCTGCTTGCGCTCACCGGCCTGCACCGCGCCCTTCGCCTCGGGCTTGCCCTCCGAGGATTTGGATGCGTCCTTGCGGTCCTGCTCGGCTTGCAGGCGGCGTTGCTTGTCGGCGGTGGCATCCGGCGCTTCGCCGGCACTGCGCTTGGGTTTGGACATGGTGGGTACCTCCTGGGAGTGAATCCTCGGATAGCGGCAGTCGACGTGCCTGGACGAGCAGGTGGAAAAGGCCTCCCCCAGCGGGGGAGGGGCATTCTCTTGGCGCCAATGACAGGTACAAAGATTGCCGTTTCGCGATTCGATCTCATGAAAGGACCTCCCATGGAGCCCCAAGGACGCGGCATGGGCGGACAGCTCGACCTGTTCGGCACGCCCGCGCCGCAACTGCCCGAGGGCATGGCCTTCGAAGAAGAATTCCTGAGCCTCGACGATGAGGCCGAGCTTCTCGCGCAGATCGAATCGCTGGAACTGCAAGAGGCGCGGTACAAGGCCTACACCGCGCGCCGCCGCGTGATGAGCTACGGCAGCCAGTACGACTTCGACGACAACCGGTTGCTCGCTGCGCCCGCCATGCCCGACTTCCTCAAGCCGCTGCGCGCACGCCTGGCGCAATGGGCCGGCATCGCGCCGGAGCACTTCACCAATGCACTCGTCGCGGAGTACCGGCCCGGCACGCCGCTGGGCTGGCACCGCGACGTGCCGGACTACGAACTCGTCGCCGGCGTGTCGCTCGCATCCAGCGCGCGCATGCGCTTGCGGCGCTATCCACCCGCGAACCCGAAGAAGGACGAGGTGACCAACCTCGAGCTGCCGCCGCGCTCGGCCTACCTCCTGCAAGGCGAAGCGCGCTGGGGCTGGCAGCACAGCATCGCGCCGACGCCGGGCCTGCGCTACTCCATCACCTTGCGCACGCGCCGTGACCGGGCAGGTATGTGAACGAGCCGTCTTAGCTCAGGTCGTGTAACGCAGCGTCGTGCCGTGCTTCTTCTCGTAAGCGCCCTGGCAGATCAGGCAGCGCGTAGCAGTGGGCTGCGCCTGCAGGCGCTGTGGCGCGATGTCCTGGCCGCAATCGATGCACTCGCCGTAGCTGCCATCGGCAATGCGCTCACGCGTCGCGACGATATCGGTCAACTCTTCCTGGTCGCGCATCAGCTCGACGTGCTCGATGCCGTTGCGAAAACGCTGCTCGCCTTCCTCGGCCAGGTCTTCCACATGCGTGCCGCTGGCGCCGGGCCGCTCGGCCTGGGCTTCCTTGGCCTCGCGCACCCGCGTGCGCAACTCGGCTTCGCGATGGGCCAGCCGCTCTTCGATCTCGTGGACTTGCGATTGCGTCACTGCAGGCATGGCGGACTCCGGGGGATTCGTCGGTTTCATCGCCTCGAAGCGGCAAACCTCATGCCCGTGCGCCTTCTTGTTGCAAAGACGGGCATGGGGTTTGCCCGAGAGTGCGAGCCCGCCACGTGGGCGGCAGGACGGTAGGACATGAACTGGAAATTTCCCGATTGGGCGCGCTGGCCTTCGAACGCCGACGACAGGCCCGTGCCATGGCAAGCGTACGCGCGCCGCCTCGGCCTGTGGGCCGTGCTGCTCCTGGCCGGCCTCACCATCGCGCTCGTGGCCTGGATTGCCGCGCTCATTCCCTCCGCCCCCGGCGTGCGCGAGCTGCGCGCCTTGCAGGAGGTGAAGCCCAGCGTGCTGCTGTCGGCCGACGGCAAGCCGCTCACCACCTTCCGCCAGGCGCAACAGGAGCGCGTGCCGCTCGCGAAGGTCTCGCCCAACGTCATCAAGGCCCTCGTCGCCACCGAAGACCAGCGCTTCTACGACCACCACGGCGTGGACCTGTACCGCACCCTCGGCGCCGCCTGGCACACGCTGGGCGGCGACACGCAAGGCGGCTCCACCATCACGCAGCAGCTCGCGCGCAACCTCTTCCCCGACGACATCGGCCGCTCGCGCACGCTGTCGCGCAAGGTCAAGGAGCTCATCACCGCATTGCGCATCGAACGCAATTTCAGCAAGCAGCAGATCCTCGAGAACTACCTGAACAGCGCGCCATTCCTCTACAACGTGGTGGGCATCGAGATGGCGGCGCGCACCTACTACGACAAGCCGGCGTCCGAGCTCAGCGTGCTCGAAAGCGCCACGCTGATCGGCATGCTCAAGGGCACGCGCTACTACAACCCCGTCCTGCACCCCGAGCGCGCGAAGGAGCGGCGCAACGTGGTGCTCGCGCAGATGGTGCGCCAGAAGACGCTGGACGACGCGACCTTCAAGGCGCTGCGCGAGGCGCCGCTGAACGTGCAGTTCAACCGCCAGCCCGACGTGATGGGCGACGCGCCGCACTTCGCCGTGCAGATGCGCAAGTGGCTGATCGACTGGGCCGACGAGCACGACTACAACCTCTACACCGACGGCCTCGTCATCCAGACCACCATCGACTCGCAGCTGCAGGCCGCGGCCACCGCGGCGGTGGAGAAGCAGGCCAGGATGCTGCAGGCGGTGGCCGACGTGGAGTGGAGTTCGTCGGGCATGCGGCTCGTCTCCACCTCGCCCGAGGCCTACGCGAAGACGCGCGAGAAGGTCGAGCCTTTCGCCTTCCTGTGGAACAAGAAGCGTGATCTCGTGGAAGCCTTCGTGCGCGAGACGCCGGAGTTCCGCGCCGCGTTGAAGAAGGAAGGCAGCGATGCCGCCGCACTGCATGCCGTGCTGGCCGACGCCGACGTGATGGCGCGGCTGAAGAAGGACAAGACGAGGCTGGAAGCGGGCTTCCTCGCGATGGACCCGCGGACCGGCGAGGTGAAGGCCTGGGTCGGCAGCCGCGACTTCGACGGCGACCAGTTCGACCACGTCGCGCTCGCCGCCCGCCAGCCGGGCTCGACCTTCAAGCCCTTCGTGTACGGCGCGGCGCTGGAAGCCGGCTTCAGCCCCGACCGCACCTACGTCGACCAGCCGGTGGAAATCCCGCTGTCCGACGGCACGGTGTGGAAGCCCACCGACATGTCAGGCACCAGCGGCCAGACGATGACGCTGCGCGACGGCCTCGCGTACTCCAAGAACGTCATCACCGCGCAGGTGGCGCAGGACGTCGGCATCGCCCGCATCGCCGCCTTCGCGCAAGCGCTGGGCGTGACGCAGAGCAAGCTGGACATTGTGCCCTCGCTCGCGCTGGGCACGAGCCCGGTGACCCTGCTGGAGATGGTCACCGCCTACTCGACCATCGCCCAGCAGGGCCAGTACCACAAGCCGGTGATGATCAAGCGCATCACGAGCGCCCAGGGCGAGGTGCTGGCGGAGTTCAACGGCGAAACGCGGCGGGCAGTGTCGCCCGATGCAGCGGTGGACCTGATCGACATGATGCGCGGCGTGATCAACCGCGGCACGGGCACGCAGATCAAGACGCGCTTCGGCATCGTGAGCGACATCGCCGGCAAGACCGGCACGACGCAGAACAACACCGACGGCTGGTTCATCCTCATGCACCCCAACATGGTCGCGGGCGCGTGGGTCGGCTTCAACGATTCACGCGTCACCATGCGCAGCGACTACTGGGGCCAGGGCGGCCACAACGCCATCCTGCTGGTGGGCGACTTCTTCAAGACGGCGCTGAAGGCCAAGCTCGTGGACGCCAAGGCCACCTTCCCGCCGCCGCGGCATCCGCCGGTGGCGCCGGCCGCCTCGGAACCGATCGACAACTGGTCGGCCGATCCATCGGACCCGCAGCCAAACGGCCAGGAAAGCACCCTGCCCGCCGTCACCTCCCCCAACGACGTGGTGATGCGGCGCGACGGCGACGTCATCGTGATCGGCGACAAGGCCGGCATGACCACGAGCCGGCCGGCGGTGCCGGCCGGCCCGCCCAAGACCTCGGAGGAGCTCGACCGCGTGCTGCAGGGCATGAGCCGCAGCACCACGGGCGGCGGCTCCACGGGCAGCGGGTCCACACGCGGCGCGGGCGTGGACCGCACCGATGCCGGCAGCCCGGCGCCGGCGTCCGTCGACGGCTCGGGCGCGTCCTCCAGCGGGCAGTGATACACATCGCCGGCCACATCCGTGGAGATCTCACGGATTGGCAGGCCTTGTGGGCGTTGATCCGCGCTTGCTCGACAGTGCGTCCCTGTCCAATCGGAGGGCATGGAGAAGTCATCCTTCATTGCCGTCCGAAGCCTGTCGCTGGTCGCCGCGATCGTCGCGGTGCTGGCGGCCTCGGCGCCCGCCCACGTGCAGGCCGCCGACCTCACCGACACCGAGATGCGCTGGCTGAAGGCGGGCTGGCCGGTGGTGAATTTCGCGAAGGAACGACAGCTGCCGCTGGACATCGTGGTGCAGCCGCAGGCCAAGCCCGGCGACGCGCCGCTGGCCATGGGCTTCGACAACGACCGCTGCAAGCTGGTGCTGGCCATGCGAGGCAATCCGGAGGCCGACACCACGCTCGCGCAGATCCCGCCCGGCTTGCTCGAGCCGGTGGTCCAGGCCATGGTCGCGCACGAGCTCGGCCACTGCTGGCGCTACGTGCACGGCGCCTGGCACACGGTGCCGGCCGGCTTCGTCGACCGCATCGACGAGACCGCGCCCATCGCCGACCGCGAGATCGCCCGCCTGCGCCATGAAATGCGCGAGACACGGCGCGAGGAAGGCTTCGCCGACCTGGTGGGCCTGGCCTGGACGCTGGAGCACCACCCCGCGCAGTACGACCAAGTCCACGCCTGGTTCACGCAGGTACGTGACGACCAGCCGGTGCCGGGCGCCCACCACGACACCCGCGCCTGGCTGCGCCTGGCCCGCGAGCGCAACGCCTTTGCGACGGTGCGCGAAGACGCCGACCCGTTCACCCGGGTGTGGGCGCTGTGGCAGCAGGGGCTGAATGCCGCGGATTGATCCGGCCCGCCGTGCGCACGGTGTTTCAATCACGGCCCGCTGAAGCGACGAACGGCGGTTGAATCGGCCTCCGTGCGCTCCCATCTGCCGGGTCTGCCTGCTTCCGCTTCTCGCCACATGCGCCTCTCGCCGCTCGTCGCCCTGTCCGCCCTGCTGCATGCCTACATCGGCTGGCGGCTCGTTCCTGCGTGGAGTGCCTGGCCGGTCGCGCAAGGGCTGATCGCCGCCCTGCTCGTCGCCTCCGCCTTGCTCATGCCCGGCGGCGTGTTCTCGCGGCGGGCACGGCCCGGCCGCTGGACGCTGCTCAGGACCTGGGCGGGCCTGCTCTTCATGGGCCTGTTCTCGTCGCTCTTCGTCTTCACCGTGCTGCGCGATCTGGCGCTCATCGCTGCCCAGCTGTGGCAGGCGCTCGCGACGCCCTGGGCCGGCTTCGACGATGCCGTGCGGCTGAGCGGCCGTGCCGTGCCATTGCTGGCACTGGCCGTCACCGCGGTCGGCTTCGTCAACGCCCGCCGCACCGCCGCCGTGGTGCCGGTGGACGTGCCCATCCGCGGACTGCCCGCGGCGCTGCACGGCTTCACCATCGCGCAGATCAGCGACATCCACGTCGGCCCGACCATCCGCCGCGAATACCTGGACGCGATCGTCGATTCGGTGAACGGCATCGGCGCCGACATGGTGGCCGTCACCGGCGACCTGGTGGACGGCGGGGTGCCGGAGCTGTCGGACCACGTCGCGCCGCTGGCCCGGCTGCGATCGCGGCACGGCACCTATTTCGTCACCGGCAACCACGAGTACTACTCCGGCGCCGAGGCCTGGGTGAAGGAACTGCGCCGCCTGGGCCTGCGCGTGCTGGAAAACGAACACGTGGTGCTGCAGCATGAAGGCGAAACGCTGGTCGTGGCCGGCGTCACCGACTACAGCGCGCACCACTTCGACCCGTCGCAGCGCAGCGACCCGCAGGCCGCGGCGGCCGGGGCGCCGGCCGATGCGCTCGTGCGGGTGCTGCTGGCCCACCAGCCGCGCAGCGCCGAGGCCGCCGAGCGCGCCGGCTTCCACCTGCAGCTCTCCGGCCATACCCACGGCGGCCAGTTCTGGCCGTGGAATTTCTTCGTGCCGCTGCAGCAGCCCTTCGTCGCCGGGCTGCACCGGCTGCGTGCGCTGTGGGTCTACACCAGCCGCGGCACCGGCTACTGGGGCCCGCCCAAGCGCCTGGGCGCGCCCTCGGAGATCACCCGGCTGCGGCTGGTGCCCGACACGCGCTGAGGCCTTCTTCGCTGCGGCTACGCTCGCGGCTCCCCTCGAACCCAAGAACGCAAGGAGAGCCCCCCATGTCGCGCACCCTGAGCATCGACGACACGCTGTACCGCTACATCGTTGACCACTCGGCCCGCGAGCATCCGGCCCAGGTGGGACTGCGCGAGGCGACGCGCCAGCATCCGCACGCCGGCATGCAGATCGGCCCCGACCAGGCGCAGTTCATGGCCTTGCTGGTCAAGCTGATGGGCGCACGCCGCACGATCGAGATCGGCGTCTTCACCGGCTACAGCGCGCTGTCGGTGGCGCTCGCCCTGCCCAACGACGGCCGGGTGCTCGCCTGCGACATCAGCGACGAATACACCCGCGTGGGCCAGCCCTTCTGGCAGCAGGCGGGCGTGGCGCACAAGATCGAGCTGCACCTGCAGCCGGCGCTCGCCACGCTGGACGAGCGGCTGGCCGCGAGCGAGGCGGGCCGCTACGACTTCGCCTTCATCGATGCCGACAAGACCCGCTACGACAGCTACTACGAGCGCTGCCTGCAGCTGCTTCGCCCGGGCGGGCTGATCGCCATCGACAACACGCTGTGGAGCGGCGCGGTGGCGAAGAAGGCGGAAAGCGACGACACCGCGGCGCTGCAGGCGCTCAACGACAAGCTGCACCACGACGAGCGCATCGACTTGGCACTGCTAACGATAGGGGACGGGCTGACGCTGGCGCGAAAACGCTGAAATCGCACCAGAAACAATCCTCCGGAAGGGTGTCGTGCATCCACAACGGTGCGCTGCCTCGCGGGTTTCTACCAAGGCAGAATCCGCCGGCCGCACCAATTCGCGGCGTTTTAAATCCAAAGAGGGTTGTATGAAAAAGATCATTCTCGCCGTCGCCGCCTTCGCCGCCCTGTCGGGTTCCGCTTTCGCCCAGCAAGCTTCCCAGGCCTACGTCGGTGCCGGCATCGGCCAAGGCCATGTCAACACCGACTGCACCGGCGTGTCGGACTGCAAGAACAACGACACCGGCTACAAGCTGTACGGCGGCTACAAGTTCACGCCGAACATCGCCGCTGAAGTGAGCTACTTCGACTTCGGCAAGGCCAAGGCCAGCGGCGGTGGCGCCACGGCCGAAATGCGCGGCACTGGCGTCGGCGTCGGCGTCGCCTTCCTCGGCGACTTCGCACCCCAGTGGTCCGGCGTCGCTCGCGTTGGCATCGCCTCCAACCGCATGAAGCTGTCCACCACGCCGAACGTCGGCCTGGACGGCAGCGAATCCAGCACCAACGCCTACTTCGGCCTGGGTGTCGGCTACGAAGTCACCAAGGGCCTGAAGCTCACGGCCGACGTGGACTTCTCGCGCGGCAAGTTCCAAGGCGAAAAGGGCGACCTGCGCCTGGTGACGGTCGGCCTGAACTACGGCTTCTGATCGACAGTTCGACCCGGAACGCTCGCACAACGAGCGTCCCGTTCGTGAAAACGCCGGCTTCGTGCCGGCGTTTTTCATGGGCGCTCTGGTTGCGCTCAGTCCAGCACGAGCCGGCATGAATCACCGGTCGCCCGCCACACCTTCACCGACGCGAGAGCCGGCAGTGCGGGCCGCAGCTTGTCGGCGATGAAGGCGCACAGGCCTTCCAGCGTCGGCTTGGACAGCCCCGCCACTTCGTCGAGCAGGTGGTGATCGAGCATCTCCTGCACCACCGCGAGCTCGCGGCGGAAGAAGCCCAGGTCCATCAGCATGCCGCTGGCCGCATCCGGTTGGCCGCGCAGCGTCACCTCGGCGTGGTAGGTGTGGCCATGGATGCGCTTGCTGGACGCCGCGTCGATCTTGCGGACCAGCGAATGCGCCGCTTCGAAGTGAAAGGTTTGCGAGAGTTCGTAATACATCAACGGATCCCGATGACCTTGTGTGTCTGAACGCTCAGGCGCCAGCGCGGGTCGCGCAGGCACTGTGCGATGGCCCATTGCGTGTTGGCGGCAGCCTCGGGGCCATCCATGGGCTGCAGGAAGAAATGCTCGAAATCGAGCGCGGCCAGCTCATCCAATGACAGCGCCGGCTGCGGCACCACCACCTTCAGCTCCTGGCCGCGCAGCTGCTTGAGCGGCGCGCCGGCCTTGGGGCTCACGCACAGCCAGTCGATGCCCTCGGGCGCGGCGATGGTGCCGTTGCTTTCCACCGCGATCTGGAAGCCGCGCTCATGCATCGCGTCGATGAGCGCCGCATCCAGCTGCAGGAGCGGCTCGCCGCCGGTGAACACCACGAGCGGCGTGCCGGCGCCAGGCGCGGACCAGCGAGACGCCACCGCGTCCGCCAGCGCCGCCGCATCCGCAAATCGCCCGCCGTCGGGCCCGTCGGTGCCCACGAAGTCGGTGTCGCAGAACCGGCAGACGGCGCTCGATCGGTCTTCCTCGCGCCCGCTCCAGAGGTTGCAGCCCGCAAAGCGGCAGAACACCGCCGGGCGGCCGGCGTTGGCGCCCTCGCCTTGCAGTGTGTAGAAGATTTCCTTGACCTGGTAGGTCATGCTCGCGTCCGCTGGAGGAGGTAGGGCCTCGCGTCGGTGGGCGAAGGCGTGTGGCCAAGAGGCCGAAGGGGCGTGATTTTACCGGGGCAGGCCGCAAGGCGATGGCCGCTCGGGTACCGTGGCGCGTGCCCTCGAAAAAGTCCTCGCCTTCGTCGCTCGCCGAGCATCGCGCCAACGGCGGCTTCGCAATGCTGGTGATCGACATGATCACCTGCTGGGATTTCCCGGACGCGGACAAGCTGCTGCCGCGCGCCGCCCGCATCGCGCCGGCCATCGCCGCGCTGAAGGCGCGCTGCCGCCGCGCCGGCGTGCCGGTCATCTACGCCAACGACAACCGCGGCCAGTGGCGCTCGGACTTTCGCCAGGTGGTGAGCGAATCCATGTCCAGGGGCGGCGAGGGCGCGCGCATCACTGCGCAGCTCGAACCCGACGAGGACGACTACTTCGTGCTCAAGCCCAAGCACTCCGCGTTCTTCGGCACGCCGTTGGACCTCCTGCTGCAGCACCTGGACGCGGACCGGCTGATCCTCACGGGCGTGTCGTCCGACCAGTGCGTGGTCAACACCGCCATCGATGCCCGCATGCGCGACTACGAGGTGATGGTGCCGGCGGACTGCGTCGCCTCGCAGACGCTCGCACGCAACAACGGCGCCCTCGTGCACTTCGGCGAGGTGCTCGGCGTGCCGACCACGCCTTCCACGCGTCTGCGCCTGCCCCGGCCTCGTTGAGCCGCCGGCCGCGGGTTTTCCCTGCCCCCGGTTGTGGATTGCGCACGCCTGCAGGCCCCGCGCGCGCCGGTAGCATCACGGGGCATCCGACTCGACCGCTGGAGACTCCCCCATGTGCCGCCCCACCCCCGGACTTCGCTATGCCCTCGCCTCGTGCGCCATCGCTTTTGCGGCGGTGAGCGCCGCCCCGATGGCGCTGGCCGCCCCCGCCACGAAGTTCGAGCCGACGGCGGAGGTGCGCGGCACCAAGCTTCAGCTCAACGGCGCCGGCACCCGCTACAAGGCCATCTTCAAGGTCTACGACATGGCGCTGTACACCACGAAGAAGGTGGGCACGCCCGAGGAACTGCTGAGCGCCCCGGGCCCGAAGCGCCTGTACTTCGTCGCCCTGCGCGAGCTGCCGGGCACCGACCTCGGCCGGCTGTTCATCAAGGGCCTGTCCGAGAACTCGCCCAAGGAGCAGGTGCAAAAGCACGCGCTGTCCACCACCCGCTTCATCGAAATCTTCTCCGGCAAGTCGAAGATGCTGCCCGGCGAGAGCTTCGCGATGGAGTTCACCCCCGGCAAGGGCACGCAGTTCTACATCACCGGGCAGCCGCAGGGCGAACCGGTGGGCGACGACGAGTTCTTCAGCATGGTGCTCAAGATCTGGGTCGGCGCTTCGCCCGCCGACTACGGCCTGAAGGACGCCCTGCTCGGCCACGACAAGAGCGGCCAATAGTCGGCAGGCCCGCGGCCGGCCGGCCGCATCTGGCAGACTTCGTGCGTCCTTCGAAGAGGCGCAGGCCATGCCAGACACCGGATTCACCACCAGCTCGCTGCACTCCGACCGCCAGTTCGGCGTCGAGCACGGCGGGCTTCACAAGCCCATCCACACCTCCGTCCAGTACGGCTTCGAGCGGGTCGAGGACCTGATCGGCGTCTTCCAGGGCACGCTCAAGGGCGGCTTCAACTACGCTCGCCAGGGCACGCCCACCACCGCGGCGCTCGAGGCCAAGATCACGCGCATGGAAGGCGGCGTGGGCACCATCTGCTTCGCAAGCGGCATGGCCGCGGTCACGGCCGCCTTCCTCACGCTGCTGCGCGCCGGCGACCACCTCGTGTGCAGCCAGTTCGTCTTCGGCAACACCAACAGCCTGCTGGGCACCATGGGAGACCTGGGCATCGGCGTGACCAAGGTGGACGCGACGTCCATCGATGCCGTGCGCGCGGCGGTGCGGCCCGAGACGAAGATGGTGTTCGTCGAAACCATCGCCAACCCGGGCACGCAGATCCCCGACCTCGAAGCCATCGGGCAGCTGTGCCGCGAGCGCGGGCTCGTCTACTTCGTCGACAACACCGTCACCTCGCCCGGCCTCTTCCAGCCCAAGACCGTGGGCGCGAGCCTGGTCATCAACTCGCTGAGCAAGAGCATCGGTGGCCACGGCGCGGCGCTTGGAGGCGCCGTTACCGACACCGGGCTCTTCGACTGGTCCTCGTACCCGAACATCGCCGCCAACTACCGCAAGGGCGATGCGAAGCAATGGGGCCTGCAGCAAGTGCGCAAGAAGGGCCTGCGCGACATGGGGGGCTCGCTGTCGTCGGAGCAGGCGCACCAAATCAGCGTCGGCTCGGAGACGCTGATGCTGCGGCTCACGCAGACCAGCGCGACGGCGATGGCGCTCGCGCAGTTCCTCGAGGCGCACCCGGCGGTGAGCCGCGTGCACTACCCCTCGCTCGAATCGCACCCGCAGTACGCCATCGCCAAGAAGCTGTTCGGCGCGGGCTCGTGGCTCATGGCCTTCGAGCTGCGCGACGACACGCGCTGCATGGAAGTGCTGAACAAGCTCACGCTGCCGGTCAAGGCGACGGGCCTTGGCGACACGCGCACGCTGGTGATCCCCGTGGCGCACACCATCTTCTGGGAGGCCGGCGCCGAGGTGCGCCGCCAGATGGGCATTGCCGACGGCATGGTGCGACTGTCGGTGGGCCTGGAAGACACGGCGGACCTGATCGCGGACTTCGACCAGGCGCTGGGCTGAGGGGACAAAGGCGGCACCAAGTCACGCCATCCCTGGGCGATCCCGCATGAACGGCGCCGCGCAATGCCATAAAGTTCGCCGATCACAGGGAGATACGGCGAATCATGGCCACACTCATCCCAGCCATCGGCACTTGCGTCTCGCGGATGACGCAAGGCGAGAGACGGCTGGCGGAACGCCTTGAACAGAAGCTGGACGACGATTACCTCGTCTGGTACGACGTTCCGGTGGGTCCGCGGCAATCGCACCCCGATTTCGTCGTGCTGCATCCGCGGCGCGGCCTGCTGATCCTCGAAGTCAAGGACTGGCGCCTGGACACCATCCAGGAAGCGAACCGGCAGACCTGGGAGATCCTCCCGGACGGCCAGCCCAAGAGCGTCATCAACCCGATCGAGCAGGCGCGCCACTACGCCCACCAGGTCGTCGACGCACTGGCTCGCGACGCCCAGCTGCTGTCGCACGACGGCAAGAACAAGGGAGCGCTGTGCTTTCCCTGGAGCTACGGCGTCGTCTTCACGCACATCACCCGCAAGCAGTTCGAGGCGGCAGGCCTGGGCGCCGCCATCGAGCGGCACCGGGTGGTCTGCGCCGACGAAATGACGGAGACCGCCGACCCCGAGGGATTTCAAAGCCGGCTGTGGGACATGTTCCCCATCCTCATGCGCGGCGTTCTCTCGCTGCCGCAGATCGACCGCATCCGCTGGGTGCTCTTTCCCGAGGTGCGGGTGAGCACGCAAGCCAGCCTGTTCGCGGAGACTTCGGCGGGCGATGAGGTGCCCGACATCATCCGGGTGATGGACTTGCAGCAGGAGCAACTTGCGCGCAGCCTGGGCGACGGCCATCGGGTGATCCATGGCGTCGCGGGGTCGGGCAAGACGATGATCCTCGCGTATCGGGCGGAGCAGCTCGCGGCTTCGGCGACGGCCAAGCCCATCCTCGTCGTCTGCTACAACGAGCCGCTCGCGGTGAAGCTGGCCGCCGTCATGCAGGCCAAGGGATTGGCCGAGCGCGTCCACGTGCGCAACTTCCACAAGTGGTGCCGGCAGCAGCTCGTCACCTACGGCCAGGCGATTCCGCCGCAGGGCCCGCGCATGTTCGAGCAGATGGTGGACAACGTCATCCGAGGGGTCGAACGCAGGCAGATTCCGTCCGGCCAGTACCACGCGGTGCTGATCGACGAAGGCCACGACTTCCGGCCCGAATGGCTCAAGCTCGTGACGCAGATGGTGGACCCGCACACCAACAGCCTCCTGCTGCTGTATGACGACGCCCAGAGCATCTACGAACGCAAGCGCACCCGGCAGTTCAGCTTCAAGAGCGTGGGCATCCAGGCGCAAGGACGCACCACGGTGCTCAAGATCAACTACCGCAACACGCGGCAGGTGCTGCAGACCGCCAGCATGATCGCGGCCGATCTGCTGACGCCCGAGGACAAGGATGACGACGGCATTCCGATGCTGCAGCCCATCAGCTGCGGCCGCGACGGCCATGCGCCGGTCATCGTCCGCCTGCCGACGCTGCGCGACGAGGCGCGAAAGATTGCGGAACTGCTGAGCGCCGCCCATGAACAGGGGCACGCCTGGGGCGACATGGCAATCATCTGCCGCCGGTACGCGGTGATGGAGGAATGCGCGCTCGTGCTGAAGCAGCGCAGGCTGCCGCACCAGGTCCGCAAGGCCTCGGGCAGCTTCGATCCGGGCGCTGACACGATCAAGCTGCTCACCATGCATGCGAGCAAGGGACTCGAGTTCCCGATCGTCGCGATGCCAGGCGTCGGCCACATGCCGGAGGACGGCGAGGACGAAGCCGACGAGGCGCGGCTGTTCTATGTCGCGGCCACGCGCGCCACGCAGGAGCTGTACATCACTTTGAGCGGGCACGGGGCGTACATGAATCGCTTTCCTGCGTAGGCCAGTCGCTCGCGCCGGTCGGGTCCCCCCTCACTTCACCCGCTGCTTCTCCAGCTTGCGAGCCAGCGTCCTGCGGTGCATGCCCAGGCGCCGCGCGGTCTCGGAGATGTTGAAGCCGGTCTCGGCCAGCGTCTCGTGGATGCGTTCCCACTCCAGCGTCTTGATCGACGTCGTGCGCTCGGTCAGCTCGACCTCGGTGTCGCCCTGGGCGCGGGTGAAGGCGGCCTCGATGTCGTCGGTGTTGGCCGGTTTGGCCAGGTAGTGGCGCGCGCCCAGCTTGATCGCCTCGACCGCGGTCGCGATGCTCGCGTAGCCCGTGAGCACGACGATCAGCATCTGCGCGTCGTACGCATGCAGGTGCTGCACGCAGGCCAGGCCCGAGGCACCGCCGGCGAGCTTGAGGTCGACCACCGCGTAGCCCGGCCGGTGCGACTGCAGCAGCTGCTTGACCTCGTCAAGGCTCGCCGCGCGCAGCACCTCGTAGCCGCGCCGCTCGAAGGAGCGGGCGAGCGTGCGGGCGAAGGCGTCGTCGTCCTCGACGATGAGCAGCTGGCGTTCAGCGTTCATTCGGCGTCCACTCGGTGGGCATGAGGGAAGACAGCGGCAAGGTGATGATGACCTCCGCGCCGCCTTCCATGCGGTTGCGGGCCTCGATGCGGCCGCCCAGTGTGCGCGCCACGTTCACCGACAGGAAGAGGCCCAGCCCGCCGCCGGGCTTGCTCTTGCTCGACTGGTAGGGCGTTCCGAAGCGCTCGAGCATGGCCGCCGGGAAACCCGGGCCCTGGTCGAGCACGCGCAGCGTCAGCGTGTCGTCGTCGCATTCGACGATGAGATCGAGCGGCGATTTCGGCGCCGCCTCGAGCGCGTTGTCGAGCACGTTGCCGATCATCTGCTTCAAGGCCGAATCGGAAATGATCGGCAGGTCAGGCACATCGGCGCGCTTGTAGTGCAGCGCGGTCACCGGCCGCGTGGTGCGCCAGTCTTCCACCATGTCGTCGAGGAAGTCATGCAGCGTCGTCTCGGCTGGCGCCTCGCCACGCGCTTCGCCGGCGGACAGCAGGATGCCGCTCACGATGGACTTGCAGCGCTGCAGCTGGATCTGCATCTCCTCGATCTCCTCGCGCAGCTCGGGCTCGGCGGCAAAGGGCGCCATGCGGGCCCAGTCGCCGAGGATCACCGACAGCGTGGCCAGCGGCGTGCCGAGTTCATGCGCCGCACCCGACGCCAGCAGGCCCATGCGCACGATGTGCTCCTCTTCGGCGGCGCGCTGGCGCAGGTCGGCCAGGGTCGCGTCGCGCTGGCGCAGGTTGCGGCCGATGCGCCCGATGAAGATCACGAGCAGCGACGCGTTCAGCAAGAAGCAGATGAGCAGCCCGCCGATGTACTGCGTGGACAGCGCCGGACTGAACATGTCGGGCAGCGTGAGCGGCAGGTGCCACTGCGTGAGCGCGACGAAGCACAGGCTGGTGGCGACGACGATGGCCCAGATGTAGCGCCGGCGCAGCAGCACCGTGCCCACCGCCACCTGCAGCAGGTAAAGGTAGATGAAGGGGTTGGTGACGCCACCCGAGTAGTAGAGCTGGCCGGTGAGCACGCCCACGTCCACCAGCAGGCCGGCGAAGAGCTCGCTGTTGTTCACCGGCAGCGCGAGCCGGCTGCGCAGCCAGCTGGCGATGTTGAAGAACGCGAGCAGCGTGAGCAGCGTGAGCATCTCCACCATCGGCAGCCGCACGCCCAAAGCGTACTGCGCGGCGAGGATGGTGACGAACTGCCCCGCCACCGCCAGCCAGCGCATCTGGATCAGCTGCAGCAGGTTCTTGCGCCCGGCCAGGCGCTCGGGCGCCTGGGCTCCGTCGCCCACGGGCGCGTACTCGTGCGCGTCAGTCTCGCGAATCTCGATAAGGGGCAAGCTGTCGGTCTCCGGCCAGGCGTCGCAGGCGCCGCTCGTCGATCAGCAAATAGCCGATCGCACCAGCGACCATCGCCGCCAGGGCGAACCAGGTGACGGCGTAGACCAGGTGATTGTTGCTGAAGCGGATCACCGTCAAGCCACCACGCGGCCACCCGGTGGGTGCGGCCGGGTCGGCGACGGCATCGATGAAGTAAGGCGCCACGGGGCCCGCGATGCGGCGTGCGCCGGCCATGGCCTGGACGTCGCGCGAGTACCAGCGGTCTTGCGGGGCGTCGTTGCTCTGCAGAAAGGTGCCGCCGGGCTCGCTGAATCGCAGCAGCCCGGTGACGGTCTGGTCACCGCCTGGCTGCGTCCAGTGCTCACGAGCCTCGGGCGGCACGAAGCCGCGGTTGACCATGACCCAGAAGCCGCCGTCGGTGCGCAATGGCGTGAGGACCCAGAAGCCCGCGCCGAGCGCCGTGGTGGCCCGCACATGCACGGTGCGGCTGAAGTCGTACTCGACGCGCACAGCGACCCGGCGGTATTCATCGGCCTCGCGGGTGAGCGCGGGCCAGTCGGCGCGGCCGGGTGCGGCCACGGGTGCCGCGTTCACGTGCCGCTCGACGCGAGCGATGAGGTCTTGCTTCCACGCGAGCCGCTGCACCTGCCACACGCCCAGCGCCGCGAAACCCGCCACCGCCAGCACGGCGGCGACCAGCAAGGCGGCCAGCGTGCCGGCCGGGCGCGGACCGCGTGGGGCGTCGTCCATGCTCAAGGCATGTTGCGCATGACCTGCGGATCGACCACCGGCATCATGTTGGTGTTGAGGTGGTACATCACCCAGATCGAGCCGGCGAGCATGATCACCACCAGCGCCACCGTGAAGGTCAGCGCCAGCATCGACCAGCCGCCTTCCACCTTCGCATTCATGTGCAGGAAGTAGATCATGTGCACGACCATCTGCACCGCCGCGAAGGCGAGGATGACGAAGGCCGTGGCGCGCGGCGAGGGCAGCACCCGCCCCATCACCAGCCAGAACGGGATGGCGGTGAGCACCACCGACAGCAGGAAGCCGATGACGTAGCCCTTGATGGTGGCGTGGTAGCCGCCATCGTCGTGGTGACCATGGTCGTCGTGGCCGTGGCCGTGGTCGTGCGTGGTCGAAGCGCTCATGGCAGCACCCCCATCAAATAGACGAATGTGAACACGCCGATCCAGACCACGTCCAGGAAGTGCCAGAACATCGACAGGCACATCAGGCGGCGCTTGTTCTCGGCGATGAGGCCAAGCTTTTGCACCTGCACCATCAGCGTCACGAGCCAGATGGTGCCGAAGGTGACGTGCAGGCCGTGCGTGCCGACCAGCGTGAAGAAGGACGAGAGAAACGCGCTGCGCTGCGGGCCGGCACCTTCGTGGATGAGGTGCGCGAACTCGGTGATTTCAAGCGACAGGAAGCCCAGGCCGAACAGGCCCGTGATGGCCAGCCATGCCAGCACGCCGTTCTTCTTGCCGTGCTGCATCGCGATCATCGCGAAGCCGTAGGTGATGGACGAGAACAGCAGCAGCGCGGTGTTGGTGGCAACGATGGGCAGGTCGAAGAGGTCGGCGCCCGAAGGGCCCGCCGCGTAGCTTCGGCCCAGCACCGCGTACACCGCGAACAGCACGGCGAAGATGAGGCAGTCGCTCATCAGGTAGAGCCAGAAGCCCAGCAGCGTGCCCTGCTGCGGGTGGTGATCGCCGCTGTCGTAGAAGACCGGCGCGGCGCCGGCGGTCAGTGTGGTTGCGCTCATGGTGTCGCTTGGAAACGTCAGGCTCGGAACATCAGGCCGCGGCCAGCGCCGCGGTGCGGGTGGCTTCGCTGCGGGCCACCGCCTCGGCAGCGATGTGGAAGTCGCGGCGGTAGTTGAAGGTGTGCACGATGGCGGCCAGCACCGTCGCGGCGAAGAGCGCTGCCACCGGCAGCCACATGTGCCAGATCAGCGCGAAGCCGGTGGCCGTGGCAAGCATTGCGATGACGAAGCCGGCCGCCGTGTTCTTGGGCATGTGGATGGGCTTGAAGCCGCTCAGCGGGCGCTGGTGGCCGCGGGCCTTCATGTCGAACCATGCGTCGTTGTCGTGCACGATGGGCGTGAAGGCGAAGTTGTAGTCCGGCGGCGGCGAGGCGGTGGACCACTCCAGCGTGCGGCCACCCCAGACGTCGCCGGTCACGTCGCGCAGCTGTTCGCGGCGCAGGTAGCTCACCACCAGTTGGATGAGGAAGGCGCCGATGCCTGCCGCGATGATCACCGCGCCCAGCGCCGCCACCTGGAACCAGATCTGCAGCGACGGATCGTCGAAGTGGTTCATGCGGCGCGTGATGCCCATCAGGCCCAGCACATAGAGCGGCGTGAACGCCACCCAGAAGCCCACCAGCCAGCACCAGAACGACACCTTGCCCCAGAACGCATCGAGCCGGTAGCCGAAGGCCTTGGGGAACCAGTAGTTGATGCCGGCGAAGATGCCGAACACCACGCCGCCGATGATGACGTTGTGGAAGTGCGCGATCAGGAACAGGCTGTTGTGCAGCACGAAGTCGGCCGCCGGCACCGCGAGAAGCACGCCCGTCATGCCACCGATCACGAAGGTGACCATGAAGCCGATGGTCCACAGCATCGGCACCTCGAACTTGATGCGCCCGCGGTACATGGTGAACAGCCAGTTGAAGATCTTCGCGCCCGTCGGGATCGAGATGATCATCGTCGTGATGCCGAAGAAGGAGTTCACGCTCGCGCCCGAGCCCATCGTGAAGAAGTGGTGCAGCCACACGAGGTAGGACAGGATGGTGATCACCACCGTCGCGTACACCATCGAGGCGTAGCCGAAGAGCTTCTTGCCGCTGAAGGTGGACACCACTTCGCTGAAGATGCCGAACACCGGCAGAACCAGGATGTAGACCTCGGGGTGGCCCCAGATCCAGATCAGGTTCACGTAGAGCATGGCGTTGCCGCCCAGGTCGTTCGTGAAGAAGGCGGTGCCGAGGTAGCGGTCGGCGGTGAGCAGCGCGAGTGCGGCCGCCAGAACCGGGAAGGTCGCGACGATGAGCACGTTGGTGCACAGCGAGGTCCAGGTGAAGACCGGCATCTTCATCATCGTCATGCCGGGCGCGCGCATCTTGATGATGGTGGCGATGAGGTTGATGCCTGACAGCGTGGTGCCGATGCCCGCCACCTGCAATGACCAGAGGTAGTAGTCCACGCCCACGTCCGGGCTGCCCAAGAGGCCCGACAGCGGCGGGTAGGCGAGCCAGCCGGTGCGCGCGAACTCGCCGACGAACAGCGACATCATCACCAGGCCCGCGCCGCCGGCGGTCATCCAGAACGAGAAGTTGTTGAGGAAGGGAAACGCCACGTCGCGCGCGCCGATCTGCAGCGGCACCACGTAGTTCATGAAGCCGGTGACCAGCGGCATCGCCACGAAGAAGATCATGATCACGCCGTGCGCGGTGAAGATCTGGTCGTAGTGGTGCGGCGGCAGGAAGCCCGCGTTGTCGCCGAAGGCCACCGCCTGCTGGGCGCGCATCATCAGCGCATCGGCAAAGCCGCGCAGCAGCATCACGATGCCCAGCGCGATGTACATGATGCCGATCTTCTTGTGGTCGATGCTGCAGATCCAGTCACGCCACAGCGGGCCCCACAGGCGGAACTTGGAAAGGCCGGCCAGCACCACGAGGCCGCCTAGTACGACCATGGCGAAGGTGGCGAGCAGGATGGGCTCGTGGAAGGGAATCGCCTCCCAGCTGAGGCGGCCGAGGATCAGGTGGCTGAGATCGTTGGACATCGTCGGTCTCGTTCTTGGGTCGTGGGGCGAAGCGGCTCAGGCTGCTTCGCCGGAACACATCAGGGCTGCGGGCCCTCGGCGCGCGCGGAGAGCGCCTCGCCGGTCGGGTTGGCAGGCGTGCACAGCGCGGCAACCACGGTGCGCTGCACGGCAGCCTGGTCGCCTTGGGCGGCTCGCCAGGGCTGGCGCGTGACACCCACCACGCCCGCCTTGCCCAGGCCGCCGGCCGCGTCGATCGCCATCATCTGGTGCTGGCACATCTTGTTGGCGTCCACGCAGCGGTCGACGATGGCGCCGTACAGGCCGTCCTCCACGCTCGCGTAGCGGCGCACCGGCTCGCGCTGGCTGGGCTGCTCGAGCTGCAGGTAGGCCGCGCGGGTGAGCGACTCGCCGCTCGCCTTGTTGCCCGCCACCCACTTGGCGAAGTCCGCATCGACGAGGCCGAGGAACTTGAAGCGCATGTTGGAGAAGCCCGCGCCGCTGTAGTTGGCCGAGAAGCCGTCATAGCTGCCCGCCTTGTTGATCACCGCATGCAGCTTGGTTTCCATGCCCGGCATGGCGTAGATCTGGCCGGCGAGCGCCGGCACGTAGAAGGAGTTCATCACCGACGAGGACGTGATGCGGAACTCGATCGGGCGGTCCACCGGCGCGGCCAGCTCGTTGACCGTCGCGATGCCTTGCTCGGGGTAGACGAAGAGCCACTTCCAGTCGAGCGCGACGACTTCCACCACCAGCGGCTTGGCATCCTTGGGCAGGGTGCGCTGCGCGTCGATGCGGCCCAGCGGCCGGTAGGGGTCGAGCTGGTGGGTGCTGATCCAGGTGATCGCGCCCAGCGCGATGATGATGAGCAGCGGCGCGCCCCAGATCACGAGTTCGAGACGGGTGGAGTGGTCCCAGTCGGGCTCGTAAGTTGCCTGCGTGTTGGACTGGCGGTAGCGCCAGGCGAAAAGCAGGGTGAGCGCAATCACCGGTACGATGATCAGCAGCATCAGGAGCGTCGACGTGACGATCAGCTGCGATTGCTGGACGGCGATGTCGCCATGCGGCTTCATCACGATGGCGTCGCAGCCCGAAAGGATGGCCGCAAGCCCTGCAAGGGCGACACGGACCGCTGTGTGACGAAGGGGGCGAAGAGGATACATCAGGGTTTCCGAGCGCTGGGGAAAGCGAGACTTGCGCTTCGTGCCGGAATGTATCTTCATTGACCCGGATCAACGATTGGACATTTTGTCCCAGGCCCTGCGCCGTACCGCCATGACATCTGGAACCCACGCCTTGCATTCCGCGAACCTGACCCACACCCAAGACCCCCGCGAGGACGCCGCCAGCGTCGCCCCCGGCGACATCGCCGTCGGGGTCGTCATCGGCCGGGCATCCGAGTATTTCGACTTCTTCGTCTACGGAATCGCCTCGGTGCTGGTGTTTCCGTCGGTCTTTTTCCCATTCGTCGACAAATTGCACGGCACCCTGTACGCCTTCGCGCTGCTGGCCGTGGCCTTCGTGGTGCGCCCGATCGGCACCCTGGTGGGCATGAAGGTGCAGGAGCGCTTCGGCCGCGGCACCAAGCTCACGGCCGCCTTGTTCCTGCTGGGCACGTCCACCGTGGTGATGGCGCTGCTACCGAGCTTCGAGAGTGCCGGACTGCTGGCGATCGTGCTGCTGACGCTGTGCCGCATCGGCCAGGGCCTGGCCCTGGGCGGCTCGTGGGACGGCCTGCCGTCGCTCCTGGCGCTGAACGCACCGGAAAAGCGCCGCGGCTGGTACGCCATGCTCGGCCAGCTCGGCGCGCCGCTGGGCTTCTTCGTCGCCTGCGGCATCTTTGCCTACCTCTGGGCCAACCTGTCCAGCGGCGATTTCCTCACCTGGGGCTGGCGCTATCCGTTCTTCGCCGCCTTCGCCATCAACGTCGTTGCACTCTTCGCCCGGCTGCGCCTGGTGGTGACGCACGAGTACGAACAGCAGATGGACGAACATGAGCTCGACCCGTGCAACGTCGGCGAACTGTTCAAGCAGCAAGGCGGCAACGTGTTCATCGGCGCTTTCGCCGCGCTCGCGAGCTACGCGCTCTTCCACCTGGTGTCGGTGTTCCCGCTGTCGTGGATCAACTTGTACTCGCAGCAGGAGATCGGCCAATTCCTGAGCGTCGAGCTCGTCGGTGCCGTGCTGGCCGCGATGGCGATGCCGGTGTCGGGCCTGATCGCCGACAAGATCGGCCGCCGGCGCACGCTGGGGACGCTGGCGGTGCTCATCGCTGCGTTCAGCGTCGTCACGCCGTGGCTCCTGGGCGGCGGCGACCTCGGGCAGGATTCCTTCATCCTGATCGGCTTCGTGCTGCTGGGCCTGTCGTACGGTCAGGCGGCCGGGTCGGTGACCTCGAACTTCCTGCCGCACTTCCGCTACACCGGCGCGGCCTTGACGGCAGACTTCGCATGGCTGATCGGCGCGGCCTTCGCGCCCCTGGTGGCGCTGGGCCTGTCGGCCGAGTTCGGGCTGGTGGCCGTGAGCCTGTACCTGATGTCAGGCGCCGTGTGCACCTTTCTCGCGCTGCGGGCGAACCGGGCGATGTCGGCGGCCGTGAAGGACTGAGCGCCCGCTTGAAGACCCTCAAGGCAACGCGCGAGTTCGTCTCGCGCACGCACCTGCGGGTGCGAGGGCATCTGCTGCGGCTGGAGCTCATCGCCGTCGGGTGGTAGTCGGCCCCGTAGAACTCGAGGTCGGCGGCATCGCTGTGGCGCAGGCCCGAGGTCGCGACGCCCGGTAAGAGGTGGTTTTGGCCGGGGCAGCGCTGCCGTCCGTGCGGAATCACCGCAAGGGATTGATCGACATCGAAGGCTGGGCACCATAAAATCGAGGGCTGTCCGAAAAGTGGCCTTCCCGACCACGAGCGCATTCCGATGTCCACTTCGCCCAACCCCTTCGCTGCCCTCCTCGACCCTGTCGGCATCCTCACCCAGTGTGCTCAATCGGGCGCCTTGGATGCCCTGCCGCTAAGCACCCGGCACAGTGCCGATCGCCAGAGCCTGCGTGTCGCCGGCGAGCTGGCCGAGCACGACGCGGCCGTGGATGCGGTCTACCACGGGCTCATTGCCAAGGCCGCCAAGACCGCCGCCCCCAAGACCAAGAGCACGCGAAACGCCGAGGCGTCCTGAGCGCCTGCGTTCGACGAGCTTTCATGCAGTACGGGTCATCCAGCCCGGGCGTCGTCGGTTCGGAGCTCCCCCGCCTCTTGGCCCGCCTCGCGGGCGCCCCGCCGACCCAAGCGGGGCACAGCTTCGCCGAGCGGCTTGGCCACTGGCTGGGTTGGAGCGGCGCCATCTCGCTGTCCGCGGCGCTGGGCGCCCAAGCTTCTGAACCCGGCCAGTGGCCAAGCCGCTCGGGCAGGCCCGGTGGCGAGGAGGCTGATTTCCAGCGCGTGCGTGCTGCCCTGGAAGCGTCCATCGCCGCCGGCCCTCGCGAGCGCGGGTCGAACCCGACCGACTTCGGCCCTCATCGCCGCCACTGCATCGCCCAGCAACAGGCCATGCAGAACGCCATCGGTGCGCTGCGCCAGCGCTTGCGCGACGCGCTCTTGCACCAATCGCCCGCACTGGCACGGCTGGCCGCCATCGATGCGGAGATGGACCGCGCCCTCGCCGTACAAGAACGCAGCTTGCTGGGCCTCGTGCCACTGCGCCTGGAAGCGCACTTCGAACGGCTGCAGCGCGCCGCGGGCGACGACGCCGGCTGGACGAACGCCTTCCGCGACGACATGGACCTCGTGCTGCGGGCCGAGCTGGCGCACCGGCTGCTGCCGGCCCAGGGCCTGCTGGACACACTGCGCACACACCGACAACCGACATGAACCGATACCTCCAACACGCCGCCTTCGCGGTGGGCCTCTTCGCCGTCGGCTGGGTGGGAGCCGGCTATGTCCCCGGCAACCCGCTGCCGTTGACGCTCGTGCTGTTGATCGGCGCCTTCTTCCTGGTGGGCGCGCTGGAGCTGTACCGCTTCCAGCAGGCCACCACGGGCCTGGCGAAAGCGCTGGCCACGACGAACGAACAACCGCCCGCCCTGGGTTCATGGCTCGCTGCGCTGCCCCCCAGCCTGCAGAACGCCGTGCGACTGCGCGTCGAGGGCGAGCGCGTGGCGCTGCCCGGGCCGGCGCTCACGCCCTACCTGGTCGGCCTGCTCGTGCTGCTGGGCATGCTGGGCACCTTCCTGGGCATGGTGGTCACGCTCAAGGGCACGGGCCTCGCGCTGGAGAACGCCACCGACCTGGAAGCGATCCGCGCCTCGCTGGCCGCGCCCGTCAAGGGCCTGGGCCTGGCCTTCGGCACCTCGGTGGCAGGCGTGGCCGGATCGGCGATGCTGGGGCTGATGTCGGCCCTGGCACGGCGCGAGCGCCTGCGCACGGCGCAACAGCTCGACACGCGCATTGCCACCACGCTGCGAGGCTTTTCGCAAGCGCACCAGCGCGAGGAGTCGCTGCGACTGCTGAAGGCGCAGGCGGAAGTCACGCCCGCATTGGTGACCCAGTTGCAGGCCCTCGTCGCACAAATGGAGCGCCAGGGCCAGGCCTTGCAAGACCGCCTCGTCGCGAACCAGGCGCAGTTCCACGACGAGGCGCGGCGTGCCTACACGGGGCTGGCCGAGTCGGTGGACCGGTCGCTGAAGACGAGCCTCGCCGACAGCGCGCGCCTGGCCGCCGCCGCCATCGAACCGGCGGTGCAGGCCACGATGGCAGGCCTGGCGCGCGAAAGCGCCACGCTTCGCGACGCACTGGCCGCCGCGGTGCAGCAGCAACTTGATGGCGTGAGCGCGCGCCTGGACACCACGGCCGCCACGCTGGCCGAGCACTGGCAGGCGGCGATTTCCCACCAGCAGCGCCACGGCGAAGCCGTGACACAAGCCATGCATGCCGACCTGGACCGCTACGCGCAGACCTTCGAGCAACGCTCCGCGGCGCTGCTGGAGGGTGTGGCCGCGCGCGCCGACCACAGCGCGAGCGTGTGGACGCAGTCCTGGGGCCAGGCGCTGGACCAGCAACGGCAAGGCAACGAAGCGCTCACGCAGCACACGCGCGAGGCCCTGTCGGCGACAGTCGCCGGCTTCGAACAACACGCCGCCGCGCTGCTGCAAAGCATGGCCGAGGCGCACGCCGCATGGGATGGCGCCGCCGCCACGCGCGAACGCGATCGAATGACCGCCTTCCACGAGGGCCTGGCCACCATGAGCGCGACGCTGGCGCGCACCGCGCAGGCCATCACCGCCCAAGCCGAAGCCCACGCGCGCGCCACCATCGCCGAGATCGCGCGGCTGGTGCAGGCTGCGTCCGAGGCCCCGCGCGCCGCGGCCGAGGTCATCGGCGAACTGCGCACCGCCCTCAGCGACAGCCTGGTGCGCGACAACGCGGCGCTCGTCGAGCGCAACCGCCTGATGGGCACGCTGGACAGCCTGCTCGACGCGGTGAACCACGCCAGCACCGAGCAGCGCGCCGCCATCGACGCACTGGTGCAGGCCACGACCGAGGTGCTGGACCGCGCGGGGACGCGCTTTGCCGAGACCGTGGAGTCGGAGTCGCGCACGCTGCAGGCCGTGTCGGCCCAGGTGACGGGCAGCGCGGCGGAGGTGGCCAGCCTGGGCGAAGGCTTCGGCGTCGCGGTGCAGCTATTCAGCGGCGCCAGCGAACAGCTGACGACGCAGCTGCAGCGCATCGAAACAGCGCTGGGCCACTCGATGGCACGCAGCGATGAGCAGCTGGCCTACTACGTGGCGCAAGCGCGCGAGATCATCGACCTGACGCTGGGCTCGCAGAAACAGATCGTCGAAGACCTGCAGCAGCTGGCAAAAGCGCCTGTGGGCGTCGCCGCCCTGGAAACCGACGCAGCATGACAGCGTACGACGACCTCGACGACGGCGTGGCGTCGAGCACGCCCGTGTGGGCCGTCTTCGGCGACCTGATGGCCGGGCTGCTGGGTGCCTTCGTCCTGATCCTGGTGTGCGTGCTGGGCATGCAGTTCGACCTGGCGGCGCGGCTGAAGGCCGAGGTGCAGCAGCGCCAGGCCGAGACGCAGCGCCGCGCGGCGCTGGAACGCGCGCTCGCCATCCCGCTGGCCAGCGGCCGCGTGACCCTGAACAACGGCCGCATCGGCATCAGCGGCAGCGTGCTGTTCGCGTTCAATTCCGCCGAGCTCCAGCCCGAAGGCCGGCAGGTGCTGAAGAGCCTGGCTGCTCCGCTGGCCGCCTACCTGGCCGCGCGCGACGAGGTGCTGATGGTCAGCGGCTTCACCGACGACCGGCAGGTGCGCGACAGCGGCCACGCGAAGTTCGCGGACAACTGGGAGCTGTCGGCACAGCGCGCGCTCACGGTGACACGCGCATTGATCGAGGAAGGCGTGCCCCCGTCGGCCGTGTTCGCCGCGGCCTTCGGTGCCCAACAGCCGGTGGCGTCGAACGCAGACGCCGCGGGCCGCGCGCTCAACCGGCGCGTCGAGATGGCACCGACACCACGGCCGAAGCCGGCATGAGTGCGGACGGGGCCACTTCGCCGGGTCTTGATCCAGCCGCTGCCATCGAGCACCGGCGCGCGCAAGGCGCGGCGCGGATCGATCCGGTCGGGTTCGCCGTCATCGAAGCCTTGGCACGGCGTGCAGCGGCGCAGCAGGGCGAGGCGCGGCAGCGCTTGATGCGACGTGTGGATGAACTGCTGGCGCGACACGGCGAGGAAAGGCCGTTGGCGCGTGAAGCGGCCGGCGTGTCTGACGAACACGAGGCGCGCCGGGCCGTGCTGGGCGGCTTGTCCGAGTTGGTCGATCGACTCGGTCGCTCGACGACATCGCGAGGGCGTCCGCCTGCGCCGGCACGAAAGAACACGACGGGCCGGAACGCCGCGCCGGCGACAGCTCCGCTCTCCCCCGCGGCAGCACCGGCGTCGCGCAACGCGGTGACCGCGTTCAAGGACACCTGGTCGCGCCTGCGGGCCGAACAGCGCTTGCGCCAGGCCCTGGCGCAGGTACCTGCCATGGCCGGTCCGCTGAACTCCTCCCATGTGGTGAACCGCACCCTGCAAGCGATGCGCGACGTGTCGCCGCAGTACCTGGACGCATTCATGCAGCACATCGACACGCTGCTATGGCTGGAGCAAGCCAGCGGCGGCGACCTCACGCTTCGCACGGCGGCGCCGGCTGAGCGCGGACGTGGCCGCGACGTGGCGGCGGGGCGCAAGGGCTGAGTTCTACTCGGCAGCATGGACGGATGCCGCTACCCGTCTCTGCCCTCCAACATTCGCGTTGGAGGTGAGCCTCCAGGGTTAACACCGAGCGGGAACCGTCGAAAGTCTGGCCCGTGCATCGTCGTAGCTTGCAGGCCGATTCCACCGCCGCAAACACAAGGAGCACCGCATGACGAAGTACCTCATCTCGTTTCCCAGCGCCGCGATGGACGTCCCACAGGAGGAGTTCCAGGCGGTGGGCGATGCCGCCCGCGCGGTCATTGCGCAGGCCCAGGCCGCCGGCGTCTACGTTTTCGCCGGTGGGATCAACGAAAACCTGCCGCCCGTGAAGGTGTCGGCAGACGGCTCGGTGGTCGAGGGCACCTACCCGCAGACGCGGCGGATCGAGGGTGGGTACACGATCCTCGAACTGCCCTCGCGGGAGGCGGCGGTGGCATGGGCCGCGAAGATCGCGGCGGCCTGTCGGTGTGATCAGGAACTGCGCGAGTTCATGTACGACCCGATGTCGTGACACGAGGCATGGCCTGGCGGGAGCGTGCAGATCCTCAGCCCAACTCGCTCGGCTGCACGCCCAAGGACTCGCAGTGCCGGCGGTAGTCCGCAATGCGGTCAGCGGTGGTGATCCGCTGAAGCACGCTGTGGTGCGCGCCGAGGTATTCGACGCTGCCCTTGACGACCACATGCACCAGAAGATCTTCGCTCCCGATGGCTTCCCACCAGTCCACGTTGCCGGTCGGCTCGTAGACGTAGTCTCCGGCGCGCACCACGCGTCCATCATTGAGGCGGCGCTCGCCCGCAAGGTTCAGGGCGTGAACCTCGCCGGTGTGCCGGTGCAGGCCCAGGCGGACTCCCGGCTTGAGGCGCATCAGCTCGACCCACCCTGAGTTGTCGGGCAGGAATTGCAGCGGCAAGGACCACTTGCCTTCGCCCTCCGGAATCCAGGCATCCAAGGCGGCACGACGCAAGGCGGCGGCGACAACAAGGTTCGCGAGTTCCATGGCCGCTCCTCTCATTGATCCGGGTGCTGATGACGGTACTCCTGCGTCCTGCCGCCGAAGCCATAGGCGGTGGCGCGCACGTCCTGCACATGCACATAGCTTTCGTGGTGCAGATCCCCCAGGATGGCGGCAAAGGCCTCGAAGGCTTCGGCCACGTAGCGGGCCTTCTCGGCCTTGGTGTTGGTTTCGTCGACCACCTTGACATCGAAGTAGAAGCTGGCCTGCTTCAGGTCTGTCAATGACCTTCCTGCGATGAACCAGTCGCGTGGGTCGACATAGTCGATCACCACCGCGGTGAGGTCGCGCCGCTTGCCGAGCACGCGGCTGGTGAGTTCGAGCAGCGTTTCGGTGATGCGTGCGGAAAGTTCAGGGGTGCGTTGTGCCGAGACTTTGACGTTGAGGATGGGCATGGCGTGTTCCTTTCGTTGAGGGGTGCCATGACTGTAGAAATCGCGGCTTCATCCGGAAACTCTGCGGCGCCACAATCGGTTTTGCTCGGCACGCAAAGGCAATCCGCATGAAGCTCCCCATGAAGCATTTCCTGCCCGATCCGTCGGACCTGCGTTGGCTGGTTCGCTCGCTCGACTTGAGCTCGTTCTCGGCAGCGGCCCGGGAGATGGATGTGGCGGTGTCCGTCGTCACGCGCGGTGTGGATCGCCTGGAGGCGGGCTACGGCATCACGCTGCTGCGCCGCTCCACGCATGGCCTGTCGGCAACGCCCGAAGGTGCGGAGCTGGCGCAAGAAGCGCGCGAGCTGCTCGCCCGGCTCGAAGACATGTCGGCCTCATTCGCCAAGCAGCACCAACGCGTGGCGGGCACCGTGCGCCTGGCGTCGAGCCAGGAGATCTGCGAGGAACTGATCGTGCCAAACCTGGCCGTGCTTCGCGCGCGGCACCCTGCGTTGCGCATCGAAGTGGTGGCCGAGGATCGGGTGGCCGACCTGGTCACCGACGGCATCGACGTGGCCCTGCGCACGACAGTGGGCAACAGCGACGCGGTCGTCGCCCGCAAGCTGGGTTCGTTCGAGCGGCGCCTGTATGCCTCACCCGAGTACTTGCGCCAGCATGGCGAGCCGGGCGAGCCCCATGAGCTGCACCAGCATCAGACCATCACCCACACCGCGCAAGGACCTGCAGTGAGTTGGGCGTTTCGCAAGGGAGGGCGGCCGGTGGAAGTCACCATCAGGGCACAGCTGGCGGCCAACACCTCGGCCCTGGTCCACCATGCACTGGTGGCCGGGGCCGGCATCGGGATGCTGTCGACCCCCTTGGCGGCGGCGGACGTGGCCCGGGGCAAGCTGATGGAAGTCCTGGCGCCATTTGCTTCCCGGGTGTCGCACACGATGTTCGCAGTCTCGCTGCCCAGCCGGCGCAACGCCGCTCGCGTGCAGGCGGTGACCGAGTTTCTGCAGGAAGCCGCCCGTGAGCAATGGTCGTGGGCTTCGCGATGAACGGGCACTCTGCGTTGGGCCGACGGCTGGCCAGCACGCGGCCCACGGTGCCCTCATTTCAGTCATGTGTCGCAAGCGAGAGCCAGCAGCCCAAGCCCCAGGTTATCAGTCTCTTCATACCGTTCCCCTGCTCTCTCGGGGGCGGCGTGCAGCGTACCGCGCCGCCTTCGAGCATCGCGGGCCGGATCGGGGGGTTTGACTTGCTCGTGACCCTCGGCTGAATCCTTCCGATCGCGCTCACAGAATGTGCCTGCGCTCGCCGATCCCAGGACTAAGATGCAAGAGCCGGCTTTCAGGTCGATGCCTGACGCAAGCGCCTGATGCGGCGGGATCAGCGCGGCACGATGTTGCGGCGCCGAGGTTTTTCACTCGCGAAGTAAGGAGAGTCGTTATGGCAACTCCAATGAGTGTCAACAAGCTTGAGACAAAGTCCCACGACGAGCCCGACGAGGTCAGGTCGCCTGACAAGACTCGGGTTGAAGTCGTCCGGCTCGAGGGATACACGATCGGGCGCTTCAAGTTTCAGCGCGGATGGCGGTGGTCGGAGTGCATCAAGCCGGTGGTCGGTACGGACAGCTGCCAAGTTGCCCATGTCGGGTACGCGGTGTCCGGTCGGATCACCGTGCGAATGAACGATGGCTCTCAAACCACCATCAAGCAGGGCATGTCGTACACCATTCCTCCGGGCCACGACGCGTGGGTCGAAGGTGAGGAGCCGTTCGTTGGCCTCGAGGTGATGAGCGCAGAACAGTACGCAAAACCAATGCGCTGACACTCACTGGCGGAAGCGGCGGCATGGCCGCCGCGGTCCCAGCCCTAATGCCGACGCGTGTCCTGGTGCAGGCACAGGATATTGCCTTCGGTGTCGGTGAGCCACGCGCACTTTTCGTCGGCGGTGGAGAAGACATGGTTCACGGTCTTCAGGTCGGGCAGATCGTAGTCCTCGAACTTCACGCCGCGCCGCTCAAGATCCTTGATCTCGGAGTCGATGTTGGCGACCTCGAAGCTCAACGCCGTGTACTCCGCCTTCTTTCGATCGGGCCGCGGGATGAGGGCCACGGTGCCGCCATCGCCACCGCGCATCCAGAATGAACCGTCGGCGTGTTCGCCTTCGGGAATGAGCCCCAGTTTCTCTTCGTAAAACCGGCGTGCCCGGTCCATTTGCACCACCGGGAGAATGGTGGTGATGTGGGAATTCGTCAGCATTGCGGACTCCTTTCGTGGCAACAAAATGCGGTTCGACAGCAGGAACCGCCCGCTTCCACTGCTGCAATGGATCGCCGCAGCAAAGGCGAGGAGGACCGTCCACGCCGCGACGATCCGCATCTGCCTGATATATAGATGACGGGATGACCGCAATCAATGAGGCTTGCGATGACAGCGCTGTCTGCAGCGGGTTTGCGTTTGGGTCAAGAAAGCCCCTGCCGCCTGACAAGCAAGCGACAGGGGCAAGTGCTGCATCAGCCCTTCAGCCGAGCACCTCGGTCACGATGCCTGCGCCGACGGTCTTGCCGCCTTCGCGCATCGCGAACCGCATTCCGTTCTCGATGGCCACAGGCTTGTTCAGCTCAAAACGGATTTGAGCTTGCGCGCCCGGTTCCACCAGACCGGTTTCCGAGTCCACGTGAATGACACCCGTCACGTCGGTCGGCCCGAAGAAGAACTGCGGCTGGTAGCCGGAGCCGAACGGAGTGTGACGCCCGCCTTCGTCCTTGCTGAGAACGAAGACTTGTGCACGCCCCGTCCGGTACGGCTTCACCGCGCCCGACTTCACGACAACCTGGCCTCGCACGACATCGTCGCGCTTGACACCACGCAGCAGCAGGCCGACGTTCATGCCGGCCCTCGCTTCGTCCACGTCCTTGTGGAACGACTGGACACCGGTGACAACCACCTGGCCGTCGGCCGAGTTGAGACCGACGATCTCCAGGCCGTCACCGACACGGATCACACCGCGCTCGACGCGGCCGCTCACCACGGTGCCTCGGCCCGCAATGGTGTGCACGCCTTCGACCGGCATCATGAACGGGCCGTCGTAGTCACGCACCGGGTCAGGGATGCGCGAGTCCAACGCGTTCACGAGCTCGACGATGCACTGCACGTCCGGGCCTTCGAGTTCGCCGGCCTCGGCGGCGGCCAGCGCCTTCAGTGCGCTGCCGAAGACGAACGGGACGTCGTGGTATCCGTGCGTCGCCAACAACGCACCGATTTCCATTTCGATGAGCTGCTGGATCTCCGCACGGTCGCTGTCATGAACCAGGTCCATCTTGTTCACGAACACCACCATGTGGCCGACGTTGACCTGTCGCGCCAGCAGCACGTGCTCGATGGTCTGCCGTGCAGCGCCTTCGGTGCCGTCCACCAGCAGGATCGCGCCGTCCATCTGCGAGGCGCCGGTAATCATGTTCTTGATGTAATCGGCATGACCTGGGCAATCGATGTGGGCGTAGTGGCGGCGGTCCGACTCGTACTCGACGTGCGACGTGTTGATCGTGATGCCGCGCTCGCGCTCTTCCTTCGCGTTGTCGATCTGCCCATAGGACAGCGCACGGCCGCCGATGCGTGCAGCCTGCACGAAAGTAAGAGCGGCCGTCAGCGTCGTCTTGCCGTGATCGACGTGGCCGATGGTTCCGACGTTCACATGAATCTTGTTGATCATGATTTCTCCAGTTTGAGTGAAAAGCCGATTCGCTTCGCTGGCCAGGTCGAAGCGGTCGGTGGGTTGTCGGCGCGCGCGCCAGACTTGGGTGCCCGTCATGCGGGCGAAAAAAAAGCCTGCGGGGTGGACCACCCGGCAGGCTTTCTTGCCTGAAGGATGGACCTCCAGGCGCATCAGGGCCTAGAGGGTCTACACGAACCACTCCGCACAGGCGAAGCACTGCACAGCGCTGGCAGCGCGTGCGGCGGAAAACAGTTCTCGTTCGGGGCTCATGTCCAAGTCTCCAACGGAGCAAGCAGAAAACAAAAAACCCGGTGGCTTGCGGCCTACCGGGTCTTGTCAAACTCAGGAGGCCGAGCCTCCGGATGTGAAAGGCTCTACGAAAGCAATTCGGCGCAATATGGGCGCAGCGAATTTGCCGCAACCGTGCGGGTCATCGATACGTCTTGCGAGGTGAGGAACTGCATCATGGTCTCTCGTGGGTTTGGCCGTTGACCGCAGTGCTGCGGTCAAAATTCGGAGGCGCGAGACTAACACCGCCAACGCGATCCGCGCAACAGGAGCGTTGCACGCAGACAGCATGCGTTGTCCGAAGCGGCCGAGGCCGCAGTGAGACGAGAGGTGCGTGAAGAGCTCGGAACCGACGTGCAGGTCATTGCTCTGGACCCAAGAGCGGCAGCCAATCATCCGCCGGCGAGGGCTAATTTCGGCCACTGGCAGCCGATCCCACTCCGCAAGTTTGGTATAGGCTGCCGGCACCCAATCGATCCTGACCGTTCGTTAGCGAATCACCATCAATGGTTGCCTTCTGGTTCGTCATTGGAACGCTGGCCGTCGGCCTCGTCCTGTACCTGCCATTCTTCCTCTGGTTCAGATTTCACCGCCCGAAGACAAGCGGCTTGATCGCACTCGACCTTGAGGTCAGCCTGCACATGGCCTTCGTCGCCGCGCGCAGGCTGCGCTACGAGACGATCTCACTGGAGCAATTGCTGCTTGCGCTGCTCGACAACCCTTGCGCCGCCGACGTGCTGCGCGCGTGCGCGATCGACCTTGAGGCCATGCGCACCAGCGTCTCCGCGATGATTCGAGACTCAACGCCGGTCGCCCCGGGCACCGTGCCCGTTGAACCCGCGGCGTCGCCGGAGTTCCAGCGGGTGCTCCAGCGCGCTATCGCCCGAGTTCTGGCCGTCGCGCAATCGGCGGGCCAGCGAACTAAAGCGTCGAAGGCATCCTCATGGGTTTCCACCACCCTGCGGAGGTCCGCCGGCCGACCAGCCGTCAATGGTGGGGACATCCTGGTGGCGCTTCTGGAAGAACCCCACGGCGGCGCCGTCGATGAACTGCGGCGACACGGCGTGACGCGTCTGACCGTGACCAACGTCATCGCCCACGGCACCACGGGCACTGATCCGGTCGTGACACCGCCGCTCCTGGACGACGGCGCGGGGGCGATGGCGATCGTGCTTGAGAACGACGATTTCACGCCGATGGAGTTCGTCGTCGACGTGCTGCAAGAACACCTGGGCTTGACCCAGGAGTCAGCGGTGGGCGTCATGCTTGAGGTACACCGTGAAGGCCGTGCGGTCGCCGGGCGTTTCCCTGTCGACGTGGCGGTGGAGAAGGCCGAGCGCCTACGCACTGCAGCCAGACACGCCGGGCATCCACTTCGATGTGTTGTCGAGGCCGGCATGGGCGCTTGATGTCTTGGAGACAAGCACCGCTGTCACGTCGCGGGTCAGTCGCTGTTGCTGACCGGGGACCTCACCTGACGTGAGAGGGCCACGAATTAGATAGATAGCCAAGCCTTGCGGATCAACGTCCGTCCAACCAATTCTGACGAGTCGTCCAGCCCAATATTGCGAATTGAACGGACAACCAACCGCGCCTTCGCGGAATTCGGTGGATTTCCGCGAAGTCCTTATCTTGACTGAATTTTAAGTCTTTCCGCGGGGCTCGACACCGCCAGCAACGGCTAGATTGGCCTACGCGGAAGTCCTTGCGCATTGCATGTTCGAGGACGCTGAGCGGGTTGCCTCTGCGCTGGACGCTTCGCCGCCATCCAGGGTGGCCTCCTGCGCTTCGCTTCGTCAGCGGCGGACCTCACGCCCTGCGGGCTGCGGTCCCGGAACCATCGTGCGCCTGGGGGCGCATCAGCGCTTGGGCCGCGCTTCGATGGCTCCGGCTCCCCCGGCCCTACGGTGACCGCGCTGGGGCGCGCCATGCGTGATCCTCTAAAAACTGTCAATACGCAGATGCGATTTATTGTTGCACGCATATATGGTATCTTGCAACCTGCCTATCCGAGAGGGGTACTTACAGTGACGCCGTCGCTTTCTTGGCATTGGTGGTCGATGGACTTCGGTAAACGACTCGCGGCGCTGCGCAAGCAGCGCACGATGACGCAGCAGGCTCTCGCTGACGCGGTGGGCTGTCACGTGACAATGGTTCGTCGCTACGAGGCCGGCGAGACGCAGCCCACGCTCGAAGTCATTCGCAACATGGCGCGTGCGCTGTCGGTCAGCGCAGATGCGCTGGTGTTCGAGCAGGATGAGCGTGACCCCGTGGACGAACTGCGCTTGCAGTTCGAGGCGGTCAGTCAGTTGCCGCCTGAAGAGCAGGCGGTCGTGAAGGAAGTGTTGGAGAGCTTGATCATCAAGTACCAAGCCAGGCGCTGGGACTCGGCGCGCACTGCCGCCGCACCAGCAAAGAAGACCACGGCGACCAAGCGCGCGACACATCCCTCTCGATGAACACGCCTACGAGGAGCGAACTCGTATGAAGAAGGAACCTGAGATCTATTGCCCGGTGTGCCTGTACCCGCCACAGCCGGAAGATCGCTGGCAGTGCATCCCCAGTTGCGGCACGTCATGGCACACGTTCTGGACGGGCGGCGTATGCCCAGGCTGCGGCTACCAATGGCAGAAGACCCAATGCCCCGCATGCGGTGAACTTTCACCGCATGCCCACTGGTATCACTTCCCGGAAGACGATCCCCGAGTCAATGAGGAACAGTCAGAGGAACTCGCGAGTCATCAATAGCACTCACAAGTGCTGTTCGCCTGTTTGTAGAACTCTTTGGACGTGGCAGGACCGCTATAGACCAGGCGCCCCGTCTTGTGCTGCTCGGCGCACTTCTGCGTACACACCTGGCCTGGAGATGGTCGATCACCAACCCAATTTCCGATCAGCAGTGATGCTGCGATGAAGGCGCCAAATCCCACGCAGACCATCAAGCCTCTTCGAACGTTTGGGCTCATCTTCATAGACCGACAACCTCGAAGTGCCAAGAGGTGCATTGCCGAGCCGGCTCTTTCCCTGGGGCACTCATAAATGGCCCGTCCGATCGCTCCGGTCGAACTCGACACTTGTCGCCAGCGTTGAGATCGCCGCCGATGTCATAAGGTCCATCACAGACCTTCACCAAGGTAGGCATGCTCCACGGGTAGTTGATACCAACATAGTCGCCCGGCAACTCCGGAGCAGGATTCGGGATGTTGGTGAATTGATTCATGGTGGCTTTCGTCGACCCGATACCGCCGTTTTCGGCCATCGTTGGCGGTCCAGAAATAGCCGGTCCACGCGGGTAATAAACGCCACGCACCGCTGGTCCAGTGCTTTGCAACCCTCGCGGGTCCGTGTAGATCAGCGGGTTCCCGCCGACGTAAGCATAGGTGTTGACACCGCCCGCCAAGCCGATGGGGTCACTTTGGGCGTAGCGGCCCAAACTCGCGTCGTAGTAGCGGTTCCAGTTGTACCAAAGCCCGGTCTCCGGATCGAAGTATTGCCCAGGCAAACCCACGTTCATTCCACCAATTGAATCGGTCACCACGCTGCGATCGAACGCCGCATTCTGCGCTCTCCATGCCACGGCGGCGCCTGGGCTTGTTAGCACCTCAGGTCGTCCAAGATGGTCGTTATGACTGGCGTAGAACTGGCCGCCACGTGCGATTCCAAGCAGTTCACCGCCCACCCAGACATAGCTGCTCGTCTGAGGCCCAATTTCTGCCAGCAATTCCCCGGCTGGTCCATAGATGTAGCCGGTGCCCGTGCCGCCGGCCGCTCCTCGGTACGCGCGCTGGTTGAACGCGTTGCTCCGATAGTCGCCTACCAATGCCCCATTCACATAGGCGCGGGTCATCCGGTTAAAGCTGTCGTAGTCATAACTGCGACTGCCGTCGTGGCGCGATTCAGTCTTTAGGTTGCCGGCCGCGTCGTAGCCGAAGTTTCGCCACTGCCCATTGCCGCTCCAGGCCGTGAGCCGATTGCTGGCCGGGTCCAGCGTGAAGGTGTAGCCCACGCCTTGTCTGGTTTGGCCGGTGCGGTTGGCGACACCGTCCACGCTGAACGTCTGGGCGTCGTTGCTGCTGGACACGGTGGTCAGTCGATCGACGCTGTCGTGCACGTAGCTGGCACTTTGCGACGGATAGACGTTGTCCGTCTTTGTTTGAAGGGTGTCGACGTTGGTGTAGCCCAGGCTCAGGTTGTGTGCGCTTTGGCTCGCCAATTGGGCAATTCGGCCATCGGTGTCCAAAGTGATGAGGCGCGGCAGGCCGTTGCCGAAGCGCCAGGCATAGCGCCTGTCCGTCGCCGGCTCGTAGAGGAACGAATCCGCCACCGTCGCCGAGGCACCACCGAGGTTGCTCGAGACACTGGCCAAGCGTCCGTAGCCGTCATATCCATAGGTGAGTGCCACGCCGGTTGGGTACGTCATGCCCGTCCGTCGGCCGGCGCTGTCATAGCTCCACGTCGTCGTGTAGGTGTAGCCGTAGATCGTGTTGACCTGCTGGATCAATTCACCGGCGGCGTTGTACGCAAAGGTCGTCTGGCCAGTGGCATCGTTGATGCGAGTGAGGCGTCCCTTGCCGTAGCTGCCCTCATCGTAGGTGAAGCTTTCAGTGACGCCGCCGCTGGTGCGCGATGTCATGCGATTCAGTGCGTCCCACGTGTAGCTGATGCCCAGCCCATTGGTCTTCGTCTCGGTCGCAATCCGGCCGGCGGAATCATATGTATAGGTCGTCGTCCCGGTGTCGGGGCTGGCTTGGGTGAGCACTTGGCCCAGGCCGTTATAGGTGTAGGACGTGCGCAAGCCACGGCTGTCCTGCACGTAGTCGAGGTTGCCTGCCACGTTGTACGCGTAGATCGTCATCGCGTTGTCTGCCGCCGTGACCTTGACCAACCGATTCAACGCATCGTAGTCGTACCGCGTCACGTGGCCGGCTGCGTCAGTACGGGTCTTGACATTGCCGTTGTTGTCGTAGGTGTAGCCCACCTGCTGGCCTGCATTGCCCAGGTCTGTCATCGGGCGACCGAGGCTGTCCAGCCGGGTCGTCTTGGAGAACTGTCCGGCGCTCACGGCCACCGGTGTTGAGCCACTCAGGCTCGGAGTCTGGCGGTCCGACGCCGTGCTCGAGGTGTTGCTCGGGACGTCGTAGCCCAAGTGCACGAACTGCGACATTGCATTGCCGACGTATTCCGGCCGTCCGGATGCGGTGTAGCGCACCCGGTCAACACGGCCGTTGGCATAGCTCACGTCCGTTACCTGTCGGTCGTAGTTGTAGGAGTAGGAGGTGGTTCGAGTGCCGTTGGTCAAGTACTGCGCAGACGACGTCAGATTGCCTCTTGCGTCGTAAACGTAGTCGGTGACGACTCCATTGGCATCTGTCATTCGACCGGGCTGTCCCAGTCCGTTGTAGCCCGACAAAAGGACTTGCTGGCCGAGAGCATTCGTCACCGAATTCAAGTTCCCGTTCGCGTCGTACGCGTAAGTCGTCGTCGCTGAACCGGCCGGCAGCGTCTGAGTCACCGACATAGAAGCCATCACCCCGCTGGGCTGATAGCTGTATCCATACGAAATCGTGCGAGTCCCACCCGTCACAAGATCGGTCGTGACGACGGACGCCAGCTTGCCAATGGCCAAGCCGGAGCTGACGTAGGAGTACGTCACCTTCTTGTAGGCATGATTCGCAGAATCCACGAACGTCTGCTCGGCGAGTTGGTCTCCACTCCACGTACTGTTCGTCGTCAGCGCACTCGTTGTACCGGCCGCGTATGTGACCGACAGTAGCTTGCCGGCTGCATCGTATTGATAGTCCGTCTTGACGTTGTTCCAGTCGAGTTTGTAGTCGATCCAACCGTTGGCGTCGTAGAAGGTCTGGGCCGCGGCGGACGGGCAAGTTGATGTCGCAGCGCGGGATATTGCCGAGATTTTCAATGCCCCCTGGACGGGGACGAACGTGTACGTCGTGGCTTGGCCCACGGCGTTCGTGACAGTGGTTTGATTGGTACCGTAAGAGAAGGATTCAACCTCCTCTCCCCCGGCCAATCCGCTGCTCGCTACGCGCTTGTCTGCATAGTAGGTGTAGGTGCTGTAGCGGACACCGTTGATGGCGATGCCGGTCAGAAGTGTTCGGTCGCCAGTGAATTCGTAGTAGTACGTTCGAATACTCGGATTGCTGCCGGGCGAAGTCACTGTCGACAGCATGCCATTCGCGTCATACGCATAGGTCCAAACCCCGCCCGCCGGATCCTTGACCTGTGTTACGCGATTGTTGACCCACGTGAACTCAATGACACCCCCTGCCGCACTGGTAACCTTTGTCGGCTGACTCAGGTTGGCGCCAAAAGTGAACTGCAGGAGCGAGACGCCCCCGGCGGTGGAAATGCTCTGGAGAACGCCGGAAGCGGAGAATTTGTACTTCTTATTGTTCAAACTCAGATACCAAGCCTTGCTTGGCACATAAGTGAGCAGACCCAGTGCAGAGGAGTCTTTCACACGGTAATCCAGCCCATCAGGGCTTGAACTGATGCGGGTGAATGTGTATGACGATCCGTCGGGGAGCGTGAAGACAACGGACGTGGGAATGCAGAGATTGCCCGTGTCTGCAGTGTGTGCACAACCAGATTTTTGAAGCGAGGGGTAGTCATACCCCGACAGCCACTTGCTGCCGAACATGCTTGTATAGAACGACGGCGCAAAACTACGATAGGTTCGCACCAGGCCGAGTCCGTAAGTTCCGCCCGCGTTGAAGTCGAGTTCCTCCTTGAACTTTTCCCCGGTCGCAATGATCACAGGGTGAGGAGAGTTGGGATTGTCGCAAGACGGAGAGGAGTTGCTGTTCGATGCTGGCTCTTCTGTGTTGGGCTTGCCCCGGTCCTTCGGGCCGGGCTCCTTGGCTGACTCGCGCGGGTCCCGATTTGCCGAACCGTTGATGACCACGGGATCCAGTACGTATACGGGCTCGCGGCTCCCGGTGACGACCACTTCGTCCAGTACAGTGTCGAGCTGGCGGGTCCCAGTGACGACCACTTGATCCAGTACGAGCCCGCCGTCAAGCTTCTTCGGAACCTCGACGAGTGGAGGTGCCGCAATTGCGACCCGCATCAAGCACACCGTCGCGACAACGGGAAGAATCACTCCCCAAGAGCGCAGATTCTCAAATCGAGAAGTGCCTTCTTCAATTCCAGTCCGAGGTGATACTGAGATCGTCATGGTTCCGCCTCCCTGCGGTACGTTTGATATTTGACTGCGCCCGAGTGCAATACCGTTGAAGTGCAAGGCCGAATGACTGATAGCTGCCGCGGGCCGGCGCAGTATAAATTGAGCACGAAGCGTCCCCGGGCCGAGCGGCCGCAGATGTGGGTGAACCCAAGGAAGTTAAACGTCTCCGGTTTACCAAGACCTTTCTTGGCTCGGCTCGGCGCCGCAAAAGCGGCCGAACTCGAGCAGGCGGGTCTTCTCCGGATGCAGCGTAAACGCGAACTTTTCCATCCTCTGCCGCAGGTCCGCCAGGAACTGTTCAGCCTGTGCTTTGTGCTCGAAGCCAACGACGATATCGTCGGCGTAGCGCACGATGAGCACGAATGCCGTCGACAGACTCGTCGAACACGGCCACTGGTGGAATCTCGATCTCTTCATCGGCGCGCATTCGCCGGCGTTGATCATCACCACCGAGCCCAATGCTGTCGGACTGACCAAGGCTTCGCCGCGGCAACGCAGGACGCACCGTGGACCTTCCTGCGGCCTTGCGAGCCCAGTAGCCTGGTGGGGACACCGGAATGTTGGCGGCAACGCATGCCTTGCGTATCCACACGTCGGACACGCCCAGCTTCTTGGCTAGCGAGAGTCGGGACTCGGCCCAGACAAGGTCATAGAGTTCCTTTCGGGAAAACGTCGGCATCTCGCGTCCTCGGGCAGGCGATCCTCGTGCCGACTCTACCCACGTGAATCAACAAATGCCGTTTCGAAGATTCGACTCGTCGAATCTCCGCATCTCAACTCTCGCGCGCAGGACCGCCAGGCCGCCGTGACATCCGCTCTGGGCGGCAACAGTGAAGTCTTAGTCTTGATTCCGAGGTGCCGCAGCCAGGTCAAGACTCGTCCGCGCGCGCGATGTCGAGCACACGCCTTGGCGGCTCCCCCTGCTCTAACGCAGTTCGGGGTGTGCGGCCGTCGAATGCGCCGTGGGGCGTCTCCAACCAAGCCATCACCGACCAAGCGTTGCCCCTCAATGCTCGGGCCAGATCAGGGACGACCACCCACACTTGAGGATCAAACTGCCAGCGTGGCAAGCGAAGTCCTCCGTCATCATCGGCAAGGGCGATCACACGTGGCCACCGCGCTCGTGCCCATCGCGTCAACAGGGCAACTGAAACACCCGAGAGCTGCGCCGCCTCCTTGAGGGAAATGAAATCAGCGCGATCCGCCACCAGTGACTTCCGGCTGGTCATTTCATGGCCGACTCGTGCCGCACGAGAGCCTGGCCTGGGCACGTTTCAGAAATTCGATTAGGGGACGACCTCGATGCTCCGCCACCAGTAGGTGCCGCGAATCGCATAGTAGTTGTTAGTGGATCTATCCAGCACGGGGCTACCCATTCCAGCGTCGCCAGCTCCGCCGCCTGTTTCGTCTTCCACGGCCCGCGCCGGTGAATGACCTCGGCCCTGTAGAGCCCGTTGATGGTCTCGGCCAGGGCGTTGTCGTAGCTATCGCCCCTGCAGCCCACGGACAACTCAATGCCGGCCTCGGCCAGGCGCTCGCTGTACTGCGATCCTTTGTCAGAGTGATGTGTCAGGCTGCCGTCATCGGATGGTTTGAGGTCATACAGCGCCTGCTCCAGCGCGTCGCCTAGTTCGACACTTGGCGCTATAAGGTCGAGTTCAGCACACTTGGCGGCAAGCCAGGCCTCTTCGGCTGGCGTGATGAGCTCGACGGGCGGTTCGTCAGTGCTCATCGTGGCAGCGTGACGCGGGCGGGAGGCGGAGCCTCGGGCGGGAGATCGTCCAGAAATGCTGGTGTCTCAGGGACCTCCACCACCAGGCCAGCGTCGAAGTGCGCGTTCTCCCAGGAGCTGTCGCGCATTGCGTATCCACGCGGGTTGCTCACGACTCGGCATCCGCACACCTCATAGTCGAACGAGGTGTGCGTGTGTCCGTGCACCCAAAGCATGGGCCCCCCGACGGCTTGCAGACGGCCCGAAACCCATATCGACTCGCCGGCGAAGAGCGACTCAGGCAAGTCACTCACGAACGCCGGCGTCACCCAGTCGGCCCGATACCTTCTGGCCACCGACCTCACATGCGGTGCGTGATGCGTCACCACGACAGTCGGGCCCGCGTGCGCGGCCTTGAGCCCGCGCCGCAGCCAGTCGCGGTCGACATGATGCATTGCCAGCGTGTCCTCCGCGGTCAGAGGCCGTCGCCGCACGTCGTCGCTTCGATGCCGAGGGATGGATGGGTCGGCGAGCCTAATGCACCGGAAGTCCATCACATAGCGATTCGCTGCCGCAAGCGCGCGGGCGACGTCGGACACTTCATCGTGGTCTGCCATCTCTCCCTCGTTGGTGACTGGCAGAGCGAAGTCGGTCCACAGCGTGCAACCGAGAAAGCGAATGCCCCCGATGACTACGGAGTCGCGGCTGAGCACATGCACGTTGGACCCATCGGCTGCCGCGCGCATCTCCGCCAGCTGCTGGTGGTACTCGCTTTCGTAGAACTCGTGATTGCCAGGGACAAAGAGCACCGGCCGGCCACGGAATGTCGACTCGCGTTGTGCCCATTGGACCGCGCGAACGCCAGGCGAGTTGATGTCGCCGGCGAGCACGACGACGTTGTAGTCGACCTCCTCAGGCACGGTGAAGGAGACTTCGTGCTCGAGGTGTAAGTCCGAGAGAATCAGCAGGCGCATATCGTCAGAAATCGTCGTAATTCAAGCCGAGGCGTCGAGCGTCCTCCCCCATGTCGTTGAGGGCTCGTGTTTGCCTTGCCCTCAGGTTCGCCGCCCGCACCACGTCGTCGTCTAGCCCTCGCTCAAGCGCCTCCTCCGGCGAAAGATTCCGAACACTGCCCCCGTCTGTCGCCACCAACCGGGCATTCGAACGCAGGAACCAGTCGACCAGAAACCACGGGTGGTCGACTGGCCCCAAGGCCTCAAGCACCGTGCGAATGACCGGCCGCGGCTGCAACATTCGCCCAGCCCTAAGGAATTGGTACCCTGGATAGAGCTCAACGCCATCGTGCTCGACGCTGAAGACCTGTCTTGCTTGTTTCCAGGTTTCTCGCTGGACTGGGTCGAGCTCGTCAGCGCGCAACCAGCGTCTGCGCTGCAGCCAGCTGATGGAGCCTTCGCGGCGAATCGGGTCGTCTCTCATGCGTCAAAGTGGCGCTGACGGTAGTTGCGAGCGTCATCGAGTTCACCAGGCACGATGACCTCGGCGTTGCCGTCGGCGTCAACCGCGGTGATGCCCCGGAGGCCCACGCCATAGGACCTGAAGCCTTGCTGCCACCACCTGTCAGAGCTGTCGAGGCGGTCGTGGTGGTGACCATGGATGACTACCTTGGCGCCCATGCTTTGGACGAGCGTGTCCAGAAGCTCGAACCCGTTCGGGTGATACCCCGGCGCCTCATGGGTAATGAGAATGTCCGCGCGCAAGTCAGCCAAGCGGTCCACGTCCTCGGGATAGATGGTCCCCCAATGCCGACGTGCGATGCCGTGGCCGCCCCAGCGGTCCTGCCGCGGTGTCGCCTTACCGTGTTCCTGTCTTGTCCGGAAGGCCGGCTCGCCACCCCGCGCCGCAGACATACTCGGGTAGAAGACCGACTCTCTAAAAACCCCTCCGAGGCCCGCCAATCGGCGACCGTCCGGCAGCTCGACGACACGTCCGTGCACGTTGCGGTCGGCGAGCTCGCTGCCCCAGACTCGCATCCAAAGCTCGTCACTATCGGCATCGTGGTTGCCATGGATGAACCAAACGGGCACCGTCCGCTCGAGCAAGGGTGCCAGCTCTAGGTGCAGAGGTCGCTGTGGTTCCATGTCGCCAAGCAGTACGACAGCCGAGGCCATCGTGCGGCTCGCGGCCTCGATGATGTGGCGGAAGGCGCCGTGCGGGTCGCCGCAGAAGAGGATGGGACCCATCACGTCCTCGTTCGCAGGTCTTGCTTTCTCATGGTGCTAGCCGACGCATGGCCCTCCATCTGAAGCCTCTCGCTTGCCGTTGGGTATTACTACTTTTTTGGCGAGCCTCCAGTCCGGATGCTGCTCTCCCAGCGAGGCAACGCGCACCTGCAGCGCACGCAGCCACTCGCCGACGCGGCGTCTCATCTCGCCGAACGTCGCTATCGCGTCGGGAACAACGCCCCCATGTGTCGAGAACGCCGTCGAGTCGGACGAAGGCGCTCAACGCCCTGCGGCGTGCTTGGCCGATGTGAGTCGAGAGGTCGAGCTCGGTGTAGTGCTCGCGGCCGTCCAGCGTGACGAGCCCGAGGCTCAGGAGTTCAGGATGGACGAGGTCGGTGAATTCAGTATCGAGGAAGAAGATGGACATGGTCTGCTCGCATGCGGAGGCGGTGAAACGCGACCGCGCCGGACACGCAGCCGCTCCGAAGGCTCGGTCGCTCAGCGACCTATTCGTCTCCGGCCCAGAGCACCGCATGGGGACCACGCCGTGGTCGCGGTTGAATCGAGTGGCGTGGTCGCGCGCATAGAGGCATTCATATCACTTCGACCATCGGTTGCCAAGTCGCGAATGCGCGCGATGGTTTTCGAGATATACGTTGCGCGAGTGCGCGTTGCGCGCGCGCGAATTCGAGTCGAGAAGGCCCTCCCTTTCTGCTCACATGTCCGTCTCACGGAAACAGCGGGGCGCCGAGTCAAAGGCGAAAGGCGATGAGCGACGCCGCGGGCCGCGCGCGCCAACGCGGGAGTCGAACTGATGGCATCGGTCGACTGACAGGAGTTTGGGAGGCGGTCCGACTAGCCTTGGTCGTGCGCACGGCCGTCACCTTGACGATCGCAGGGCAAGTGGATATCCATTAGTGAGCATCACGTCGATGCATGCGCGACCCGTCAGAGCGCTTCCTCTCTTGTCAGCGCAAACAGCTTTGCAGATCCGAATCTGAAGACCCATGCCATCACAGACCCGACTCGAATCCCCTCTCAGCCGCAGGATCCACATTCGGGACCGCACCCATGCCCTCGAGATCGCCCGCGGAATCGCGTTCGGCACGCTCCTCATGAACGGAGGGACTGTCGATGGATTCGCCGACTGGCTGTTCGTCCACCGGCGAACCTTCAACGGTGCAAATCCCCTGCAGCAGGCCAGCGTGTATGTCAACGGGCACCGGGCCGCCAAGAGGCGGGGCGTCGACTTCGACGTCGTATGCCGCGCTAGGGCCGACGAGAGCGAGGAAATCGGCAAGCGGGTCGAGGCCGCCTTCAAGGCCCAACTTGCAGCGATCGAGATGCACTGGACTGAGACTGCCGACGGTCCGGGCATCGTGCTTGCGAGCGCCGAACTCTGTCTCGGCCGCGGCCGGCGCTTTGCAGACTCACCGAACGGCGAGGCTTTGCCCGATCCTCCGTCGTGGGCGCTGGAGGGGTTGCTGAAGTTGCTCGAGGAGTTCGGCGGCCCTGACGCCTTGCTGGATCAATTCGACTGGATGTCCGCGTCCGCGGAAGAGCACTTCCGCAAAATGGCCCCCATCCTGGACATGCACTTGATGAGGATTCGCGAGGATGTACTCCGAAACGAGCCGCCGTCTGGGTTGGACTTCGCGTGCGTGACGCGTGCCGCCAGAATCCTGTCTCGCATCTCGTGGGCCCGCATCACGCTGCGCACTCTCTTGACGCGGGTCCAGATGGTCGAAGGCATTGAGGCTTCAATGTCAGATGCCGCCAACGTGGGCCCGGCTCCTGGGCGCCTGCGGCGCCATGTCTAGCAGGTCCTGCGTGCCTTCGCGACCGTCCGCCTGGAGTCGAAGTCGCTCGACGTCGGCCCGGCGAAACTGCCAGACCGCGCGGCCATCGACGTTCGGCCCGGAAACCGCAGGCAACCGTCCACTGTGGACCAATGCGTGTGCCGCCTTCTTGCCGATCCGCAGGAGCCGGCAAGCACCGGTCAAGTCGATCCATGTCAAGCTTTCGGCTTTCAGACGCTCGAGGTCCTCTCGATGAACGACTCCGGCTATCCGCCCGGAAGGGCGTCGATGAAGTTGGCCCCGGACAGCGCCGCGCGCAATTGCATCCCGCAGTCGCACCGAGCGCCAGTGCAGCTGCTTGGCGGCGCGGGTCACCGGAATCCATGCGTGCCCGGTTCGCACCTCCTGGCTGAGCCTGCGATTCCGCTCCGCAATCTGTCCCGGCCACCGCTCCCTTACATAGGCCTCGAAGCCTTCCCTCAGGTCTGCGAGAGCCGCTGCTGCCTTGGTCCCGAAAAGTTCCTTGTAGAAGGCGCCGAAGCGGCTGGCCAGACGCGTCGAAGTCGGATCGCCGTATCGCGCGGCAACTTGGTCAAGGAAGCCAAAGTATCCCGTCGTCCCGCCGGACATCACTTCTGCAGCAGCTTCGACGATGCGCACGGCCTGCGGCATCGCATGGAGACCTGCCAGCTTCTGCGCTCGCTCGGCCGTTTGCGATCGATACGAACCCAGCAGCCATGTCCTGTAGAGCAACCCTTCGATGTCCACGCCTCCAGTTCCGGGCGCGGCAAGCGCCTCGCCGTCACGCCAAGCCGCCGCCAGCGCATGGCTTGCCGCAATCGCTTGAGCCAACGCGGCTTGCGGTATCCGATCTCGCAAGTCGGCGCCACATGTGCATTCCAGCAGACAGCGGCGCACCCATCGCAATGGATGGCCGCAGTCGCGGCAGTCGTCCACCAAGGCTACCTTGTGCTGATGGCATGCCACGTAGAAGACCAGTCCCCATGCCGAGCGCCAGTAGGGCGCCTCTTCGAGACATTTTGGGCAATACCGCGGCCGGCGCGTGTTCCAGTATCGAGCACTCGGGCCGACGAGGTCTGGAGCGTTGAGGGCGCCGAGGCCCGCGATGGGACCTCGGAGGGTTGCGCGCGGTGCCAGCGCGGCGAGCCACTCCGTCTTGATCCGCTGCGGCGACCCCAGCGCGTTCTGATCCGAGAGTCTCAGCAGATACCCCTGCCGGCTCTCGCCGTGCACGGGAATCGGTCTGATCAGCAGTCCCCTCATGCCGACTCTCCCGTTGCTCGGTGCGACGGCCCGACATCGGAACCCCTCGGAGTGCTGACAAACAGGTTCCCGAGGCCCGCGGGCCTGAGGTGCCTCCAGGTGACCGTCGGAGTTTCACCGGCCATCACACGCCGCAGTTCGATCTCGAGCTCGGAGCCGTCGGAGAGCCCTACATCCCAGAGCGCCGCGAACTCCTCGTTCGTGCTGCGTGGACGCGAACGCGTCCACCGGGTCAACCGCTCGAAGCCGGCATCAACTTCGCGTGCCGCGAACCAGTGGCGATCCTGGGGAAGGATGCCCGCGCGCTGCAGAGCGAGCATCTGGACATCCGACGCGTCGAACAGGTCGCGCACGGCCTCCGCCGAAAGGAGATCGTCGGCACTGATCGCCTCGCCATCGCCACCCTTGGACCAGAGATGTTTCAGCTGCGCGGTCGATGCCGCCTTGGTATTCGACCGCGCCCCTTGCGTGTAGTAGCGCCGACTTCCAACGCGGACCGCCCGCTGGCTCAAGAACTTCGCCAACTCCGCGCGGAAGACAGGCGGGAACTCGGCAGCAGCCGACCACTTCGCACGTTGCAGCGCCACAAAGGGCGCTCGGGCCTGGTCGACGCTGACAATACGGCGCCGAGCACGGCTCGGCGGAGAAGAACATTCGGCCAAGTGCTCGAGCGCCTGATGCCACTGTTGCGGCCAGTCCGCAACCACCGCTCCAACGGCAACGACCGTCGCCACCTGCTCTCGCAGTCGCCCTGTCCACGTCGGACAAATCGGCACAGGCTGCACAAGGCGCCGAAACCGCGAATTGCGTAGCAGGTTGAAGACGCTGAGTAACTGGTTCAGCGGCGCCGCGGCCAGTGCCCTGAAGATCGGTCGACGTTCGTCGACCGGCTCCAGATCGCCGAAGAGGCGTCGCGCCACATCGCGTCCATACTCAACGGCACCGGCGTCCGCTGGACGTGTCTCGATCGAGCCCAGGTATTGACCACACGAGCAGGTCTGCACCGCCGTCCGCTTCCAGGAGATCGGACGACGACAACGCGTGCACCGGTCCACCAGCCAGCACTTGTGATCCGGGCATACCACCTGCGCAGCCAGCTCCCAGTCGGCCCTCACTGCCGCGCACGACACCAGACATCGTGGGCACACCGCGCACTGCGAACCTCGCAGGTGCTGGGCGGCGATGCGATGCCCGAGGTAGTGGCATCGCGCGGGATCTCTGACCATACCTCGACATCCGAGCTTGCCCAACGCCTGAGGATCGAGTCCGAAGTTGCTCGCAACGACCTCCAGTCTCGCGTTCGTGACCCCCGCGAGTCCAACGCCCCCGAAGGTGCGGCGAAAGAGGTCGATGTTCGGGAGCAGTGCATTGGCATCTGCCAACCGAAGGAAATAGCCGCGCAGCCCCTCGCCGTCGAGGGGCTGCGGCCGCACCAGCAGCGGCTCGCCCATTTCAGTCCACCAAACCGTTGTAAGGCTCTTCCGGACGCGTCAGCGGCATGCCGTTGAATTTCGTCGAGAACGGGTTGCGGACATCGCCGCAGTCCGGAAAGATGCTCTGCTCGAATGCCAATTTCAGATGCTCGCGGCGCAGCGCGTTGTCTTCCATGGTCAGCGCGATCCGCAAGGCCTCCGCAATGAGCTGAGACAGTTGGCCAAACAACCCGAAGCTTGCAAAGTGAAGCGCCGACGCACACCCCGGATCCATGAGCGCTGACGGACCCACCATGGGAAGCAGACGGTCCAGCGACATGAGGACACCGAGAAAGTCGTTTCGTTCCGCCTCCTTTGCGACGCTAAATGGCCTCAAGGCGATCTTGGGGGTGCAACGCCGCCCGAGTTGCTGATTCTTGACAAAGTACGATCTGGCGCTCGGCAGTCCAAAGAAGACCGTTGGCACGCCGAGGTTCATCAAATCCTTGAGGGCATCCCCTGTGATGTCTCGCGCGCGGCTGTCCAGGTTGTCGGTGGCATGCTGGACTTCGCCGATGATGATCAGATCCGTCTGACATGCCCGAATGAGTTTCTTGGCCCGCTCCATCCGAAGCGCGCCGCTGCCCTCCTTGGGGTAGGGGTCGCCGAGGGCAAACAGAAGTCGTTCGGCGACGACGTTCGATCTTGGTTCGCTCGGGAGCTCGAAGAACAGCACCGGGATGACGGTCCGGTCTTCGGAGTCATAGCGGGGGTATCGCTCGAGGTAGTGGGTCGCGATCTTGGTCTTGCCGGTGCCGGTCAGCCCCGTGACGAGCATGCCCCGCGCTGGCCCCACCGGTTGGGCCTCGTCAATGCGCTTTACACCGCGTGCCGCGAGTGCGCCTCTGCGTTGCCTGGCTCCCCTTTGCAGGGTCTGCATGACGGCGTGGCAGCACTGCAGCGGGGGATATTCGACGACTTGACTCGCAAAGCTCTCGACCTTCGACTCGATCGCGTCGAAGCGGCTCTCAGCGGTGTCGATCGGCACCTCGTCGAACGGGCCAACGATCACACATTCGTCATTGCTAAGCATTTGAGTCTCCTTAGATGAGAGAGCCCTGTCCCGTCGGGAAAGGCTTGATGCGATCAAACGACCAATCCACGCTGACGGCCGCCGTCGTGACAGGTTCTTCGCTCTGGCGCTGGGCTGCGAATTCCGCCTTGGCCTGGTGGTCGCGTCCAGAGCGCTTGGCCGCCTGCTTCGTGCGCAACTTCTTGGCCCTCGCGGCCGCGTCCTTCTGGCGCTCGGCCACGAGCGCCTCGAGTTCCTCGCGGATCTCCAGCTTGGCGGCGAGCAGGGCCTGCTCGTTCGGCAGCGCGGCATACGCCTCACGCGCACGCTTGCCGAGGTACTTGTGCTGCTCGAGCGTCAGGCCATTCGCGTAGTCCGGCCGGGTGCAGTGCGCGGCGAAGTACTGCTGCGTCTTCGGATTGAGTACCTTGATGTTCCCCAAGTCGTCATGATTGGGCCGCACAACGAGACCCATGGATCCGTAGGTCGATCGCAGTGCTGAGAGTTCAGGGCAGGTGTAGTGCAAGGCATGGCACTCGATGCCCTTCGCGGTCAGCGTCCTTTCAAGGGTGTGGGTCAGCAGCGCATCGAGGACTTCGACGCGCCCCGGCAGACACTGCATTCCCGGCTTGATGAGCTTCTTCCACATCTCCAGCGGACAGCTTTGAATGCCGCGGTGCCACTGCTTGGAATAGACCTCCACCACCCAGCGTGTCACCAGGCGCTTGAGTTCCTGCAGCGTGAGTACGGCGAACTTCTCGGACTTGTAGTCCTCGCGCATGCCGAACTTCGCGAAGGTCGTTCCGGGCAGCTGGTGAACAAAGCCGTAGTTGAGCTCCTTGAGGAAGCGCTCCACCACGCCCTTCATGAAGGGCTGCCGCGGCGGGCAGTAGACGATCGTCACGCCCATGTCCTGGAGCGCCATCTCGAATGCGGCGGAGTGGAACTCCATGCCGTTGTCGACGAAGATCGTCTCCATCACACCCCAGGTGGGCCACTCGCCCTTCACGCCCAGTTCTTTCAACAGGGCTTCCTTGGGCAGGATGGCCTGCTTCAGTGCACGAAGCACAGAGTCGGCGTTCGGCTCGCGAAAGCTGATGTAGATGGCGAGGATCATCCGGGTCGCGACGTCGATGACGACCGTCGCGTAGGCACGCCCCCTGATGGTTTGCAGGTCATCGGAAATGCAAAGCACATCCAGCGGCGTGTGGTCGATCTCGACACGCTGCAGCGGCCGCTGCTCCTTGGTACGTTCGCCGAATACACGAGTCGCAGTTCGTGCCCTTGCAACGCCATAACGACGCTTGAGGAGCTCGAAGCGGTTGGTCCGATCGATTTCGTACACAACCTGTCGGGCGGTCACCTCGGGCAACTTGTCGCCAGGGGGGCGCACCATGTTTTGCCGCTGGACCACCGCGTTGGTCAAGCGAACGACCTCGCTGACTGGGGGGCGCGCACTGCTGGCGTAGTAGGCGTCGATCTGCTGCTTCAGGATCGGCTCGAGGAGTCTATCGACCGGAGCTGGACGGCGCCCGCGGAGGTCAAATCGATTGATCAGGCGTCGCACGCTGTATGCCGCGCGCTGCCACCTTGCGCGCCATTCATAGAACGTGGATACGCTTGGTGGTCGCGCACCTCGGCGCTCTCGGGGAAGCCCATGCCAAACCTCGTGGATCGCATCCGGCAGTTCGCTGCGCGAGACATTCAGACGGCCCGTCGGGCAAATGGCCTTGAGGTACTCGTACTTGACAAGAGCGGCCTCGCGTTGCTTCGGTGCGAAGTCGGAGAGCTGCTTCGCAAGCGATTCCGGGACGGCCTCCCCATCGGGATCGAGGCCGTCAAGCAGATCCGCAAAGTGAAGCGCTCCTTCGGCATAGGCCTTGTAGAGCTCACCGAGCTTCTTGCACTCGAGTTCCTGGCTCTTGAGGTCCCGAAGGACGACCGAGTTGCCTTGCCTCTGGTCGACGACAAGCCGCTGATTGGCAAGCCGCAGCACGGTGCCCGGTTCAAGCGAAAAGTTCTTCATCGTCGCCCTCCTTGCTGGAGACCAAGAAAATGTCGAGCGCCGTGTGGTCGATCTCGACACGTTGAAGCGGCGGCTGTTTCTTCGTGCGTCCCCGAAGAAGGCCCGAGTTGCCCCGCCTCTGACCGACGACGGGCCGCCGATCGGCATGCCTCAACACGGCGCCCCGTTTAAGCGAAGACGTCTTCATCGTCCAGCTCCTTGTTGATGGAAATGCGGGTCGTGGACTCGAGTTGCTGGTCGATGTCCCAGGCGAGGACACGGAACGCAAGCAACGTCATCAGCTCGGTGTGAGCACCGGGCCCGTTGCCGAGCAATCTCAGCAGCGCCGACATCGGCATGCTTCCACCGTGCGCGAATGCCGTGACCAGCGCGACGGGCAGCTGCGGCTCCGGGATCAGCTCCTCAGTCCCGAGCACACGCGTGCGCATCCGCCCACGGATGGCCAGCATCTCCTCCAGGTTCTGCGAGGCCACCTTGCCAACGGCACGCTCAGTCAGCACGACGAATCGGTATCCGCGGGCCGCTGCCGATTCGGCCGCGGCGGCGAACTTCGCCTTCAGGTCAGGCGTTTGAGCGAGTTCCTCAGGCTTGACCTCGACGAGGCAATCCCCGCCGCGGCGCCGGTGGACGATGAAATCGGGGGTGAGCCTTCGCCGACGCCTACCCACGCGGAAGAACAGCGCTGGAGGCTGTTCGGAGTAGCCGACCACGTTCCGTTGAAATTCGAGAAGCCGCGCGACCAGCACCTCCAGATGGGACTCGCACTTGATGTGGCGGGCGTTCTTGGCGGAATAGAACTTGCCTCGGAAATTCCTCCCTGTGTGATGCACGGGACTGCGTGTCGGAGTCACGAGTGGAGTGCCACGAAGTGGCGCGGTGATGCCATCGTCACGGGGTGTTGCCATGACGCCGCCACGAAACGAGACGCGGCGAGAGCTCTGCATGCCGCGCTCCGCCCTCGCGCGTCGGAGGTACTCGTCATTCATCACCGTCCTCCTCGCACAGATGCGGCGTCACGCGGAGATCCACACCGAGTTGCTCACACAGGTGCGCTGCGGCAAGCCCGATGCACGGCTCAGCAGCCTCGATAGATCCGAGAACGGCGCGATCGAGGCGCCGGCTCCTGGCTCTCAGGCTTCGCCAGGCTGTGCGGCTACGGCGCGCGGTGAGTTGCGTTGCCCTGACTTCGCGCAGCGGCTCCTGCTCGACACGACGAAGGCTCCTCTGCAGTCCGCACTTCGTCCTGCATCCCTGTGCAGATGTGCTTCGGACAGGGTCGCGGGTGGGCGCCACGGCGCCCGCGTATGTGATACCCATGGCTATGCTCCTCGGCGCCATGAGTCGTCTCCATTGCTGGAGGAGCGAAAGCTGGCGCGCGTGATCAAAACGCCGCGCACGAGCCACCAGGAAGCGGTGACACGCACCACTTCGGATGACGCACGCGCGATGACGACGGCTTGACCGCCCGAGGAGCAGTCGCGATACTTACGGCACCTCTACCGAAGTCGCGAAAGCAGACATCCTTCAGACGGGACAAGCCGCAAGGTCTGTCCCGTTTGTCGTTTACATGGCGTCCTCCTGTTCTTGTTGAGGCCGTCGATCCCTGCGGCGGATCCGTCCTTCGGCGGGCTGATCCAGGGCGCGAGGCAAGTCCCCCAGCTGGAGGATCGTCATCAGGCCCCGCAGTTGCAGAGCGCTCAGGCGCTCCATCCGAGTGAAGAACTCGGACGCGAACTCGTACGCCTCCTTCGGCGCCTCAGGCGGAAGCGAATACCGGCGACGTGATCGCTGCCTTGCCTGGTGCAATGCGGTCGACTCCGCCTGGTCGAGTTGAAGCACCGCGCACACCTTGTCGACGAACGCAGCGGCAGGCGCCTGCTTGATGTCGTTCTCTATGGCTGAAACATAGCTGCGCTCGCAGCCAACGCGGTCAGCCAGCTCTTGCTGGCGCATGCCGCGGGCGAAGCGAAGCTGCCGTAATGCGTCTGCGAATGGACTCACGAGATCCCCGATGGCTACCCAGTGCTGGTGCACTAGTACTGAACGCAGGGTACGTCGCGGGGTCTCGGCGTTCAAGCGACCAGGTATCTGCGCGGCGAGAGTGCCGGTCGTGCACTAGATATGTCGGGCACTGCAGCGCACGCCGAACGGGCGACAACGAGTCACCAAGTTACGCGCGACATCTCACGCGCCTCGACTGCAGACAAGATATCTGTGAATGCGGCCAGTTTCGGGAAACTCCCTACAAACCTGGAGAGCGCACGCCGCGACTAGGCAGCAATCGTCACGCCGGCGCGAGCAGTGCTGGCGTTTGGCCGGTTCTCCTCGGTCATGTCCGCGAGATGGAGGACGGTCCCCACAATCTCCGCGATCTGGACCGCGAGATAGGGCACAACTGCATTGCCCACTTGCACGTACTGCGACGTCCGATTGCCCAGGAAGACATAGTCCGGGAAGCACACTTCAAGTCGGCCAGCTTGTGAGAGCGGCACCTAGCATCTCGTGGCAATCGCCACACCGGCATGCGAGTTCCTAGGCAAATTCATAGTCCAGCGCTAAACTGTGTATAACCGTGTTGATAACCCGTGCATATGGCTCGACCCCAGCAATCCACGCAGAGCTTCTCGGTCAGTCAGGCGGCTGCCTTCTCCGGTCTATCCTTGGCGATGGTCAACTACCTCTGCAGGGAAGCAATCGTCGTCCCCAGCGATGGGCCGCGCCGTGGCCGGGGGGTGCAGCGCCTCTTCTCGTTTGGCGACATCGTGGTCCTGCGAGCCATCGCGAAGCTTCTGCAGGGCGGTGTCTCGGTTTACCGGCTGCGCAAAGCGCTGAAGGAATTGCGAAGCGTTCATCCCGAGATCACCGCTACCCGCATGCCGGCGGCGTATCTCGTGACCGATGGGCGTGACGTGCTTCTGCGTCACCGAACCGGCGTCCTGGAACTGCTGAGCAGCGGTCAGTTCAGCTTTGCCTTCGTCGTCGAGATGGAGTCCGTCCGCAAGGAAGCTGTAGCGTTTGCGCGATCATCCGCGGTTGGTGCGCTGGATGCCCGCCCAAGGCGCGCCGCCTAGGTGTACAACTGCCCCTAAGGAGAACGGATGCTCGCTGCCAAGCCAAACCGGACCAATTCGCTTCGCCTGTTCGAGGTGGTGCTGCGTGCGTTCGAGCAGAAGGCCGAGCCCCAGGTCTCAGATCCCCTGCGAACGCACGCGCTCCGAGTCGTACATGAGGCCCTCCTCATTGCCGGGAATCCGGCTCTGATCAATGCGACCACGGGCAGAGAGGCAATCGAACTGGCATTGCGCCTTCGGGATCTGCCGACGCTCTCCGGGCGGCTTGCCGCTGTGCCACAAGCGGCGCCAATGCCGCCCGAACTTGCGCAAGAGCTCCTGACATCGCTGCGGCCCCTTGCTGCTTAAGTCGAACCTCCGACTGCTGTTGGCCCAGCTTGAACGGCTGGCAGAGACTTCGTACTTCTCCCCTCGGCTGGACGCCTACATCGACGAGCTCCGCGGCGTGGCGTCTGAGTTGATCTCCCGGCTGGGGGCGACCCCCCCGAGCATCAATGACGCGCTGGGCAGATTCCTCGCTGAGGAGATCTGGAAGCTGACCCAGTTCCTCACTGGCAGTACGACGAAGCAGATCCCCTACGAAGTGGTATACGCGGTCGAGCGCGCCGCTGCGGCGTGGACCAACAAGCAGTTGCTGGTCACCACGGCGATCGTTCAAGAATCGAACTTCTTCTTCCAGGGCGGAAGCGAGGACTTCTTCGAAGCGGTCAAGGACGAACTCGGCATTGACTTGGTCTCCAGACCGGTCCAGATTGCGCTGCCATACATCTACCGACACAAGCCGCTGTTCTGCACACCGCTGTTCCACGAGCTTGGGCACTTCGTCGACACGCAAAACGAAGTGGTTGCAACGAGCATGCTCAGCAGCCCAGAGACAGTCGGCCCGGATCTACCGGACCTGCCCACGGCCGCCCAAATCAAGTCGCTGTTGCCTGAGGAGCAAAAGTTCATCAGGCGCGTCGTCACTGCGCACCGGCGTGAGTACTTCGCCGACCTCTTCGGCGTTGCATACGCTGGGCGTGCAGCCCAAGGCTTTCTCGAAGAGTTTTGTCCAGACGACGACTACACGCCGACCCACCCGAGCTCCAGCGCGCGGTTTGCGCTGATGGACGACTTCCTGGCGGGCCGCCAGAACCCCATCATCGACTTGTACCAGGTCGCGTTGAAGGCCCGCGGACTGCCGCAGCTCCAGCTCAACTTTGCCGGTGTCGCGCTCGACGATTGCTATGGTGATGTCCGGCCGTTCACGCCGAAGTCCGACGCGGACGTATTCGGTCTCTTCGATGCTAGCTGGACGTTCCTTGTCGACCAGTGGTCAAGCCCGACGGAAGTCTGGTCCAAGCTTGGCGAAGATGATCGAGTTCGGGCCGTGAACGACTTGACCGAAAAGTCAATCCGCAATCGCATGGTGCAGGAGGCTTGGGGTGAAGCTGCTTACCCGCGCTGAGATCGAGGCGTCTCTCGCCGACCCGAAGGGTGGCATCTTTCTCGATCCGTTGCTCAGGGCGGACCAAGTAGGAAGCATCACGGTCGACCTTCGGATCGGCTACGATTTTCTGGTCTCAGTGTTGACTCGGAATCCAGCGATCGCGCTCTTTGCCGGCGGGAGCGAACGCAAGCGAGGCATCCAGACCTACTTTCAGGAGACCCGACGACGGCTCGGCGAGAGCTTCGTCCTCTACCCACACCAGTTGGTCCTCGCAACGACGGTCGAGTACATGGCGCTGCCGCCGGACGTGTTTGCCGACGTGACCGTGCGGAGCAGCTATGCCAGGCTTGGTCTTGGCGTTGCCACCACACTTCAGCCTGGATGGCGTGGGGCAATTCCGCTTGAGCTCTTCAACCACGGGAACACGCCTGTCGAGCTCGTCGTCGGCAGCTGCATCTGTCAGATCCGGTTCTTTCGAATCGACGAGGAGGTCGACTACCTGAAAGCCGGCGGGAGTCGCAAGTACTTCGGTGCGATACGTCCTGCGGTGTCCAGAGCCGATCACGACGCCGACCTCAAGGCACTGTCGCAGATGGGCTTGATGCCGTAGTTGGCAGCGGCGCCTACTACGCTGAGCCTGCGGAATCCGGACGAATGATTCGCGCGTAGGTTGCCCAGTCGATCGCCGGCACCGAGCCCAACGACTGGAGTCGTCCCAGCAAGCGAAACAGGAACAGCATCAAAGCACCCTGGTCGGCCGAGATCAGCAGGTCACCGTCGTGCCGGTCGAAGCAGCCGTGCTCCAGCGCGCAGCCGCAGTCCAGCATTTTGAGCGGGTCGGTGGACAGGTTTCGTCGGAACGCCTCGCCCAAGCCGTCCGCCCATGCCGCCTGAGGCGCGAGCAACCCGGCGAGAATACGAAAGGGCTCTTTCGGCTTGAACGTCCCGCCAGCGTGCGAGATGGCAACCGACGTGCGTTCCATCCGCCGGACAGAAGCGGCCTTGTCCTGGGCATACTCAATGTAGGCCTTGTCGATGGTCGGCTTGCACTCGAAGAGCGCGTAGACGGCTTCGGCAGGAATGTACCGGTGGTTCTTCTGGTCCAGCAGCGTCGGTGTGAAGTGCCTGTCAAAGATGACGACATCGATCTGATCGCTGCGCCGACCCTTGCTGTCGATGACGATCCCCGTGGCGATGTCATATCGATTGGGAAGATACGAACGTAGCAATTCGACCCAGTGTTCCTCGTTCACCGAGCCCATCGTCCCGGCGTGGCTGATGGATTGCGAGGCGAGCGCCATCTGCGCACGCAAATTGACCTGGACTTGCGCGAAAGCGTCCTTCAGCCAACCGACATCGGCCTCGGGAGCGCCCAGCGCGGTCATGGAACTCGTCGTCATGGGACTCCGATCAGGAGAGAGGGAACTTGGGGCCGAAGAGCTGGCGCCAGGCTCTCAACGCTTCACCGTTCTGGCCCTTGCGCGCCAGATGAATGGCGTTCGACGCCTCGTGACTTGCGGCCTGCAGAAGCTCCTTGGCTCGGGCCTTGCGCCGAGCATCCATGCCGTCACTCACGGGCGAGCCCAGGCCGGCGGGATCGGGCCACTCGTCGAGCACGCGGTCGGCGAGGGATGAGAAGAAGGCCTGGACTTCGTAGTCGAAGCGGCCCTGCCAACCCCCATGTAGGCACTCAAGCGCCATGACCTCGATCAGGAAGGACGGCTTGATGGGCTTGTCCTTGCCGTGTTTGGCGTTGTTGTTCCAGTACTTTGCCATCCGCACCATGCCCTTCCATTCGTTCGAGAACGCCTGGTGCGCAGCGCGAGCCTCCTCGGCATGGATCTCCGGGTCGGTCTTCATCCACAGGTCGGTGTCCGCGTTCGGGATCTCGTAGTCGTCGCCGGCAACGAACGCCGGGACGACATCCACGCTCAGCACCCGATAGTCGGTGTTGTCATCGGCGTCGACCACGACCCCGAAGTCGACGTTGACCGAGCGGCCCTGCTTGCGCACGGCGTCCTTCCCGTACTTCTCTACGAGTGCGCTGCAAAAGTCGTCGAGAACAACCTTGGGTGACTTGTCCCGGTACTTTTTTCGCTCGCTCTCGGCCATGACAAAAAAGATGTCGATGTCCTTCAGCGGCTTCGTCTTGGTGTGACGCTTGTACGAGCCGGTCAGGAAGTCGCGATCAATGGCGAACTTCAAGCGAATGTGCTCGCGCACCTCAGTGTGGCGGCGGCTGGCGTTCTGCTGCTCGCGTTCGTTTAGTTCGAGTTTGCTCTTGAACTTTCGGAAGGCTTCTTCGACAGTCAACATCAGGCGGTCCTCCAGTAGGCGGCGCTCGCTCCGAGGCCGCTGTGCTCGATCGTCGAACCGAGGCTTTGGCGGACCATGCCCGTCGTGGAGCGGTACGACGCGGACCCCCAGCCCGAGACGTCCGGGCGGCCCGGCTTTGTCTTGAGGAGGATGTCGTAGGCCGCGTCCGCCGGCGCGACCCCTGCTTTGCGGATGTGGTAACGGAGCTGATCGGTGTCGGTGTAGAACGAGCCATCGCCGTTCGACCATTGGTAGACGACGTCGAGGTCCCATCGCAGCACCAGGGCGCCCGTGACCGGGTTGTAGATCTCAAGGATCACCTTCTCGAGATGCTCGCTTTGCAGCCAGGTCCGAATGGCGCGATGGGTGGACTCCCACTCATCCGCAAGCTTGGCCGGATTCATGCCGCTCAAGCGGACTATGTCCTTCAAGCTCTTGAGCACGTTGTCCGTGACGTACGTGACGGAGTGCGTGCGCGAATACGCTGAAACGGTCGTCATGACTTCATGAATCCTTCCACATCAAGCGCAAGCGCCGTCGCGGAAACCGCCTGCGCCGAACGCGCCGACTCCTGCCCTTCGTCCTTGTCGTATGCGACGATACGGTCGCCGTGCTTCTTCAGCGCGGCCTGAACCCAAGCGAGGTCTTCGGCGGAGACCGGGAGCGAGACCTGCCAGTCGCCCTTCAAGGCGTCGTAGCCAAGCCGGGCCTCGTTCTCGTTGGAGTCGTCCAGCGCGTCGTCGTCGTACCAGCAGTAGATACGCGTGCGCGGCCCCTCGCATGTCGCCACGATGGGGCTCTCGCGCGGGAACTGGTCCGTGATCACGCTGCTCGCCACGCCCGTGACGGCGAGCATTTGTTGTCGACGAGCGGCATCGCCGCTGCCATTCAGGAGATCGACGATCGCCGTCCAAGTGGCAGCGGCATCGCGGTGGGGGACGCTTCGAAAGTCGCGTCGAACGACAGTGACGGTCATGCCTGCTTTCCTTCGGTCTTCGTGCGGGCCTGTTGCGCTGCCTGCGCGGCTGTCACGAGGTCGGCTAGTTCGAGCTTGTTGGGGTCCATGGCCGTCTCCTTGCGTAGCGCAAGCGCGTTGACGACGAGCTTGCGCAGCGTCCGGCCGTCAAGGCCGGCTGCTGCCCGCGCCACCTGCTTGACGCTCGCGCTGGCGGCGAGGCGACCGATCTGCGGGAACGTCTTCGCCAGATCAGCGAGGCACTGGCTCAAGATCTGCTCTGCGGCGGCCGGACTCGGCGGCGGGATCTCGATGACGAGGTCGCATCGGGATGTGAACGCGCCGTCGATGGCCTCCGAGAAGTTGCTCGTGGCCACGAAGAGCAGCTGCGGATGCGAGTTCGCGAGGGCGTCCAGCTGCACGAGTACCGCGTCCGTCGCGCGGTGGATGTCGACCGGGTTGGCCTCCAGACTCATGCGGCTGCGATCTGCGGCCAAGGTCTCGACCTCGTCGAGCAGCACGACCGTGGGGCCAGCTGACGCTAACTCCGCGATTGACTGCGAGAACAGCTCGCCGACCGCGCGCTGCGTCTTGCCCATCGCTGAACTCGTCAAGGCGTGCGGGTCCACCTCGACAAGACGGAAGTCGGAACCCTTGAACAGCGACGCCACTGCACTGGCTAGGCCCCGCGCCAGCGTCGTTTTGCCGGTCCCGGGCGGCCCCATCAACAGGATGACCCCGTGCAGCGGGACAGTCGCACGGCTGATCTTGGGGCGCAGCGTGTAGTTCAACACCGCCTGCCCGAGCAGGCGCTGCTTGATGTGATCCTCCACGACGATGCTGTCCCACAACGCCGCGAGTTCCGCATCGGGGAGACCGCGGACTGACTGGATGCCTCGCGGCAGATCCTGCGAGGACACCAGATGCAGCGGCGTGGGGTTTGAAGGTTTCACGGTGGAGTGCTCCTCGCGGTCAGCGCCGGCGGTTGTAGGGCGACTGGTTGGTCGGTTTCAGCGAGATGCCCTCGCTGGCGGCCTTCGACTCGACTGCCGAGGGGCTACGCTGCAACTTCAGGCCGATGACGCGCGTCGGCGTGTTGCCGTCGGCCAGGGCCTTGAGCTGCTCCACCTCGGCCGCGGTCCAGTGTTTGCCGTTGTTCTTCGGGTCCACGGATTGCTCCGTACTGTTGAGACCGGCAAAGCATAACAGGAAGTTCGGAGTAGCGAACTATTTGCCCTCGCATGTCGTCCGGGATTCCCCCATGGAAAGTTCGGAGTAGCAATACAATACTTGGTTTGCCTTGAACGTAGGCGGTCCTATGGCGACAAAACTCGGCGACAAGATCCGTTCGTACCGAACGAGCAGGGGCCTGACTCTGGAAGAGCTGGCCAAGCAGGCGGGACTCAGCAAGAGCTACCTGTGGGAGCTGGAGAACAGGGAGTCCCAGCGGCCCTCCGCGGAGAAGCTTCAGGCGATCGCGGATGTGCTGCGGGAGGACGTGTCCTTCTTCCTCGACGACGCGGTCGACACGCCGCAACAGACCCACAAGGATCGGGAGTTTTTCCGCAGCTATTCGAAGCTGGACGATTCGGCAAAGGACAAGTTGAGAGACATACTTGAGGTACTAAAGAAGTCCAAGTAGGGAGCAGGATGGGGGTACCGGCGTTCACGCCCAGCAGCGCGGCGATTCTGCTAACGCACTGGCTGGACGCCCTTGAGGCTTCCGGCGGCAAACGCTTCCCTGTCGACATCAAGGAACTGGCGCTTCAGGTCGGTCGACAGCTGAAGTGGTCCGACGAGATCTTCGAAGTGAGGGCCGCGAACATCGACTCGTTTGAAGGCGGCCTTTTCCAGATTCAAGGACGGGGCTGGGCGCTCCTCTACAACGAACAGTTCGGCTCCGACGGTCGCGTCAGATTCACCCAAGCCCACGAGCTGGGGCACTACCTCCTGCATCGGGGGGTGAAGGACACGTTTCAGTGCACACAGGGCGACATGGTCCAGTGGAGTCCCGACCAGGCCCCGCTGGAGTCCCAGGCGAACGCCTTCGCCTCGAACCTGCTGATGCCGATGAAGCAGTTCCGTGCCTGCACGGACGGCGCGGCGATCGATTTCGATCAGCTGTCTGACGCCGCCGACAAGTTTGGCGTCTCGCTGACTGCTGCAGCTCTGCGTTGGATTCAGTCGACGGAGCAGAGCGCCGTACTGGTCATGGCGCGCGACGGCTTCATGCTCTGGAGCGTCTCATCCGACAAGGCCCGCGAAAACGGTGCGTTCTTTCGAACGAGAGGGCGTGCAGTTGCCGTGCCGCCGGACTCCATCGCGGCGTCGGCTACCAAGGGCACGCGACGCGGCGAGCGTGTATCACTCTCCACCTGGTTCGAGCACGCCCACAAGGACGCTGTCGCGCGCGAGATGAAATTGCCGTGCGAGTCCCTCGGATACACGCTATCGCTGCTACACCTGTCTGGCGGCGACAAGGTATGGGAGCCACGTCCATGGGGTTCCGACTAGACTGCTCATTACTGAGATTGCCTGCACGCCTCGCAGGTTCTTGAGGGAGAGACATGGAAAGCAGACTTGACATGACGCGAGCCCTGCTGAGCAAAGCTCGTCACATCCGAGGGACCATTGGCGACCACGGCGACCCCTACGAGGACTCTCTCCTTCGGGGAGAGGTGACCGTGGAACTCAAGATCGCCGTGAAGGAGATCGTAGACCACCTGCGGGCCGCACTCGACTATGCGGCGCGCGAAATCGCGGAAGTCGGTTCAGGCGGGAACGTGACCAAGCCTGTCTACTTTCCGATCGTCCAGCGGGGGTTTGCCGCGCAGAACTTCCCCTCGCGACTAGAACAAGTCGTGCCGGGCATCGCAGAGTCGAGACCGGATCTGGCCCAGCTGCTTGCGTCATTCCAGGTGTTCTCTTCACCCGACAACGATTGGCTACCCGATCTGGCCACGCTGGCGAACGAGAACAAGCACGAACAACTGAGCGTCGCGTCCAAACAAGCTCAAGCTGGAACCGTCGCCACAGTCGACGGCCAGACCGAGTTTAGGTTCACTGAGGCCACCGGAGCATCTGTCGCTCGGATTGGTCCAATCCTGCTGGACTCGTGGCCGGCGGACGGCGAGGGCACTATTACTGGGTACTACATTAAGCTGACGGCGATTGATAGGGAGGTGTTGACCTTCCTCGATCGGTGCATCGCCGGCGTCGATGGAGTCCTGCAGAGCATTAGCCTGAACCTGCGCTAGATGCCGTTTTGAGAGGCGGATTGGGCTCGGTCGAACCTATGGCACCGGGCTAAGGTCGCTCCCATGCGAGAAAGTCCGGCCAATTGTGCGAATCCCGTCCGGCGAATTCCGCTCAAGTCCAACCTTATCCGCTTCCTCTCATGACGGACAGACTCACACGTCAATATTCGCCGCCCTCAACGCATTGCTCTCGATAAAGTCCCTTCGCGGCTCCACCTCATCGCCCATCAGCATCGTGAACACCCGATCCGCTTCAATCGCGTCATCGATCTGCACACGCAGCAAGCGCCGCACCGTCGTGTCCATCGTGGTCTCCCACAGCTGCGAGGGGTTCATCTCGCCCAGGCCCTTGTAGCGCTGGCGGCCGACGGCGGATTCGGCTTGTTGCAGCAGCCAGGCCATGGCCTGGCGGAAGTCGCTGACCTTCGCGTCCTTCTGCTTCTCGCCTTCGCCGCGCTTGACGACGGCATCGTTGCTCACGAGACCCTTGAAGGTCTTGCCGGCCGTGCTCAGCGCTTCGTAATCGGCGCCATGCACGAAGTCGGCGCTGATGACGCTGCTCTTCACGTTGCCGTGGTGCATGCGGCTGATGCGCAGGATGTGCTTGTCCATGCGCGCATCGAACTCCGCCGTCACTTCGGCGTTGTGCAGCGCGGCCTTCATTGCGGCGGCTGAAACTTCGGCAGCGTCGAGCGTGTCGAGGTTCACTTCCAGGCCGTTGGCCATCGCGCGCAAGGCTTCGACGTCCATCCAGTTGCTCAGGCGCTCGACCACGTTGTTGGCCAGCACGTATTGCCGCGCCAGCGCCTCGAGCGCGTCGCCTTGCAGCACGGCCGCGCCGGTCACGCCGGTCTCCAGCTTCGCGTCCTTCAAGGCCACCTTCAGCAGGTAGCCATCGAGCTCGTGGCCGTCCTTGAGGTACTGCTCTTCCTTGCCGAGCTTGACCTTGTACAGCGGCGGCTGCGCGATGTAGATGTGGCCGCGCTCCACGAGCTCGGGCATCTGGCGATAGAAGAAGGTCAGGAGCAGCGTGCGGATGTGCGCGCCGTCCACGTCCGCGTCGGTCATGATGATGATGCGGTGGTAGCGCAGCTTGTCGACGTTGAAGTCGTCGCCGCCCGATCCCTTGCCGATGCCGGTGCCCAGCGCCGTGATGAGCGTCAGGATTTCATTGCTCGTCAGAAGTTTCTCGAAACGCGCCTTCTCGACGTTCAGGATCTTGCCGCGCAAGGGCAGGATCGCCTGGAACTTGCGGTCGCGGCCCTGCTTGGCAGAGCCGCCGGCGGAGTCGCCCTCGACGATGTAGATCTCGCACAGCGCCGGGTCCTTCTCCTGGCAGTCAGCCAGCTTGCCGGGCAGGCCCATGCCGTCGAGCACGCCCTTGCGGCGCGTCATCTCGCGGGCCTTGCGAGCCGCCTCGCGCGCACGTGCGGCTTCGACGATCTTGCCGCAGATGATCTTCGCGTCGGTCGGGTTCTCCAGCAGGTAGTCGGTCAGCGACTTGCTCACCACGTCTTCCACGGGGCCACGCACTTCGCTGGACACCAGCTTGTCCTTGGTCTGGCTCGAGAACTTGGGCTCGGGCACCTTCACGCTCAGCACGCAGCACAGGCCTTCGCGCATGTCGTCGCCGGTCACCTCGACCTTGGCCTTCTTCGCGAGCTCGTTGTCCTCGATGTACTTGTTGATCACCCGCGTCATCGCCGCGCGCAGGCCGGTCAGGTGGGTGCCGCCGTCACGCTGGGGGATGTTGTTGGTGAAGCACAGCACGTTCTCGCTGTACCCGTCGTTCCACTGCATCGCGACTTCGGCCGTGATGTTGGTGTTCTGGTCGCTCATCTTGTCGCCGGTGGCGTGGAAGATGTTCGGGTGCAGGGTCTTCTTGCCGGTGTTGATGAAGTCGACGAAGCCCTTCACGCCGCCGGCGAAGGCGAAGTTGTCTTCCTTGTTGTTGCGTTCGTCGACGAGGCGGATCTTCACGCCGTTGTTCAGGAACGAGAGTTCGCGCAGCCGCTTGCTCAGGATCTCGTAGTGGAAGTCGATGTTGTTGAAGATCTCGTCGTCGGGCAGGAAGTGCACCTCGGTGCCGCGCTTCTCGGTCTCGCCAGTCACGCGCATGGGGCTGACTTCGAAGCCGTTGCGCATCTCGAGCAGGCGGTCTTGCGGCACGCCCTTCTTGAACTCGATGAAGTGCACCTTGCCTTCGCGGCGCACCGTGAGGCGCAGCCACTTGCTCAAGGCATTCACGCACGACACGCCCACGCCGTGCAGGCCGCCGGAGACCTTGTAGCTGTTCTGGTTGAACTTGCCGCCGGCGTGCAGTTCGGTCAGCGCGATCTCGGCAGCACTGCGCTTGGGCTCGTGCTTGTCGTCCATCTTCACCCCGGTCGGGATGCCGCGGCCGTTGTCGGTCACGCTGATGGAGTTGTCGGAGTGGATGGTGACGACGATGTCGTCGCAATGCCCGGCCAGCGATTCGTCGATGGAGTTGTCCACCACCTCGAACACCAGGTGGTGCAGGCCGGTGCCGTCGGAGGTGTCGCCGATGTACATGCCGGGACGCTTGCGCACGGCTTCCAGGCCCTCGAGGATCTGGATGCTGCCCTCGCCATAGGCGTCGATCGCGGGGCCCACGGCGGCCGCTTCGGAGGCCTTGTCGGCACGCTTGTTGTCGTCGTCAGGGGTGATTTGGGAATCAGTCATTGCTCGTTCAACTCTCAACTGGGGCCCGCGGCCATCGCCGAGGGTTCCCTTGGAAAACGCTCAAGCGGGCCGCAGCCCGCTTGAGTCTTGCCCGCGTGATCGGCGGACGCTAGATGCGCATGGGCATCACCACGTACTTGAATCCGGCCTGCTCGGGCACGGTGATCAAGGCGCTGGAGTTGGTATCCTGCAGCTCGATCTTGATCATTTCCTGGCTCATGTTGGCCAGTGCGTCCATGAGGTAGGTGACGTTGAAGCCGATCTCGATGGAGTCGCCCGAGTAGTCGATCTCGAGTTCTTCCTTGGCCTCTTCCTGCTCGGCATTGCTCGACGCGATGCGCAAGGTGCCCGGCTCGATGTTCACGCGCACGCCCTTGAACTTCTCGCTCGTGAGGATGGCGGCACGCTGCAGGCTCGACAGCAGCGGCGCACGACCGAGCGTCACGTGGTTCTTGTGGTTCTTCGGGATCACGCGGTTGTAGTCGGGGAACTTGCCCTCGACCAGCTTGGTGACGAACTCCATGCCGCTGAAGCTGAACTTGGCCTGGTTGCCGGCAAAGCGCATCTCGATGGCGGTGTCTTCGTCCTTCAAGAGCCGCTGCAGCTCGAGCACCGTCTTGCGCGGAAGAATCACCTCCTGCTTCGGGATCTCGACGTCGAGGTTGGCTTGCGCGAGCGCGAGGCGGTGGCCGTCGGTGGCCACGAGCGTGAGGCTCTTGCCCTCGGCAACGAAGAGGATGCCGTTCAGGTAGTAGCGGATGTCGTGCACCGCCATCGCGAAGTGCACCTGGTTGATCAGGAGCTTCAGCGTCTTCTGCGGCACGCTGAACGCGGGGCCGAAGTCGGCCGCTTCCTGCACCAGCGGGAAGTCGTCGCTCGGCAGCGTCTGCAGCGTGAAGCGGCTCTTGCCGCCTTGCAGCGTGAGCTTGTTCTGGTTGGCGGTGAGGGTGACGTTCTGGTCGCTGGGCAGCGCACGCAGGATGTCGATCAGCTTGCGCGCACCAACGGTGGTGGCGTAGTTGCTCGAGTCGCCATCGAATTCGGCGGTGGTACGCACCTGGATCTCGAGGTCGGAGGTCGTGAACTCGATCTGGCCGCCCGTCTTGCGGATCAGCACGTTGGCCAGGATGGGCAGGGTGTGCCGGCGCTCGACGATGCCGGACACCGCTTGCAGGGTGTTCAACAGTTTTTCTTGCGCTGCCTTCAAGACAATCATGTCAACCTCTTAAATTAGTCGTTCTAGTAGGGGTGAACAGCTTCTGTGGAGAACGCCATTTTCCCCTTTTCCGTCAATCGTTTACGTTGCGGTCAACCCTGTGGGGCGCTGGGCGGAAACGGCGGGACTCGCCGGCAACAACTTTTGGGATCGCCGTCCGCCTGTGGACATCTGGCAGCTTGTTCAAAACTTGCCCCCATCCTTGTCCCTTGACGCGCAGGCCGCCATTGTGATGGGTTGCGATGTGTTCCAGGCCGGCCTCCCCGATCAGCCCTTGAGCGTCTGTTCCAGCACGTGCAGCTGCTGGTTGAGCTCGGTGTTCTTCTGCCGCTCCGCCGCGATCTTGCGCACGGCGTGAAGCACGGTGGTGTGGTCGCGGCCGCCGAACAGCTCGCCGATCTCGGGCAGGCTCTTCTGCGTCATCTCCTTGGCGAGGTACATCGCGATCTGGCGCGGCCGTGCGATGCTCGCCGGCCGCTTCTTCGAGTACATGTCGGCGACCTTGATCTTGTAGAAGTCGGCGCAGGTTTTCTGGATGTTCTCGACCCCGACCTGGCGGTTCTGGATGGACAGCAGGTCCTTCAGCGCCTCGCGGGCGAGCTGGATGTTGATGTCCTTGTGGCTGAAGCGCGAGTACGCGAGGATCTTGCGCAGCGCCCCTTCGAGCTCGCGCACGTTGGCCCGCACGTTCTTGGCCACGAAGAAGGCCACGTCCTCGGGCATGGTCGCGCCCTCGACGTCGGCCTTGCGCATCAGGATCGCCACGCGCATCTCCAGCTCGGGCGGCTCGATGGCCACCGTGAGGCCGGCGTCGAAGCGCGAGGTGAGCCGCTCGTCGATGTCCACCAGCCCCTTGGGGTAGGTGTCGCTGGTCATGATGATGTGCGCGCGCTTGGCCAGCAGCGCCTCGAAGGCGTTGAAGAACTCCTCCTGCGTGCGTTCCTTGCCGGCGAAGAACTGCACGTCGTCGATGAGCAGCAGGTCCAGCGAGTGGTACTTGGCCTTGAGCTCGTCGAAGGTCTTGCGCTGGTAGTTCTTCACCACGTCGGTGATGAACTGCTCGGCGTGCAGGTACAGGATGCGCGCGTCGGGCTTGTCGGCCAGGAGCGCGTTGCCCACCGCGTGGATGAGGTGGGTCTTGCCCAGGCCGACGCCGCCGTAGATGAACAGTGGGTTGTACATCTGGCCCGGGGCACCCGCCACATGCAGGGCGGCGGTGCGTGCCATCTGGTTGGCGCGGCCGGGCACCAGGCTGTCGAAGGTGAGGTTGGTGTTCAGCCGGTTGGTGGCGAGCGACCGCGCGAGGCTCGTGGCGGCGGATGGCTGCACCACCGACAGGTTCGGATGGCCGTTGCTGCTGTAGCCGCCGTTGGCAACGCCCTGGCCGTTGAGCACCTGGGCGATGCCCTGCGGCCGCGAGTTGAGCGAGATCACCGATCCGACGCCGTTGGGAACGACCCGTTCGGCCTCGCGATGCGCCAGTGCGATCTCCAGGCGTACCGGCTTGCCGGCGATCTCGGTCAGCAGGGCCTCGATGCGGCCCGCGTATTGGTTGCGGATCCAGTCCAGCTTGAAGCGGTTGGGCACGCGCAGCGTCACCACCGCATCGCCTGTACCGTCGTCGGCCACATCGGCGGCGGGCAGGGGGCGGATCCAGGTATTGAATTGTTGTTCGGGCAATTCGGCCGCAAGTCGCTCGCAGCCGCGTTGCCAGAGGTCAGCGCTCATGTTGTGGAAAACTCTCTTTGGAGCGGCCGGATTGTACGTCCCCAAAGTCGGCCAGGAAGGCGGTTATCCACAGTTTCGTCGGGTCGGTCAAGACCCTGCGTGAGCCGCATGCCACCGTCCAAGTCTTTGACTTTGAAGGGGGTTTTTGGTGTAATAGTGGGTTTCCCGAATGCTTGCCTTGAAGGCTTTGAGGGAAGGCACCTTGTTGAGTTGGGTCGCTTTCTTCCTTGAGCCGATCACTGCATGAGCGCCTGTCGGGAGAGCATCTCCAGCAGGAACCATCATGAAACGCACCTACCAAGCTTCCAAAGTCCGCCGCGCCCGTACCCACGGCTTCCTCGTTCGCATGAAGACCCGCGGTGGCCGTGCTGTCATCAACGCACGTCGAGCCAAGGGCCGCAAGCGCCTCGCCGTCTGATCCCGGTCGCGCACTGCCCTGTTCTGCCGGGGCTCGCGTCGTGATCGGTCGCATCGTGCGTTCCGTCGACTTCGAACGCGTTCTCAGCGCGCCCAGCCGGGCGCGCAGCCCTCACTTCGCCGTCCATCACGTCGCAGGCGTGCCCAGCGTGCCGCGCAAGCCTTCTTCCGGCACCGCCACCCACAAGCTGTCCACCGACTTATCCACAAGCCCTGAAGGCGTGGTGGCCGAGTCTGTGGATGACCCTGGGGCCGTCCCGCCGCCTGAGCCCGTCCCGCCCCTTCGAGGCGCATGGATGGGCGTCGTCGTTCCCAAGCGTTTCGCCCGCCGTTCGGTGACTCGCACGCTGCTCAAGCGCCAGATCCGCGCGGCGGTCGCGCGCCAGGATGCGGCCGAAACAGGTTTGCCGGCCGGCCTCTGGGTCGTGCGGCTGCGTTCCCCCTTCGCGGTGAAGGATTTCCCGAGCGCCGCCTCCGACGCCTTGCGCCAGGCCGCCCGAGGCGAGCTCGACACCCTGCTGGCCGACGCCGTCCGCCGCAGCATGCGCGCCTGACGCCATGGCCATCCTCGGGCGGGTCATCGACGCACCGCGCGACGCGCTCATCCTGCTCGTGCGCGGCTACCGCTTCTTGCTGAGCCCCTGGCTGGGCTCGTCATGCCGCTTCGAGCCGACCTGCTCCGCCTATTCCATGGAGGCGCTTGGCCGCCATGGCGCCGTCGCGGGCAGCTGGCTCACGATGGCACGTCTCGCGCGCTGCCACCCCTGGTGCGCGGGCGGGCATGATCCCGTCCCCGACCAGCCCTTCCCGCTCTTCAGCCGTCTGCTGGGCCCAGCGTCCAGCCGGCCAGACCGTTCCCTCCTTTCCCGCGAAAAGAACACGCCATGACCGACATGCGTCGCACCCTGCTCTGGGGCGTCTTCCTGGTTTCCCTGTTCCTGCTGTTCGAAGCCTGGAACACGCAGAACGGCCGGCCGTCGCTGCTGCATCCGCAGCCCGCCAAGCCGGTGGCCAGTGCGCCGGCCACTGGCGCCTCCGGCGCAGCGGCCACGGCGGTGGCCAGTGCGGCATCGGGCGTCGTCGTCGCCAGCGCACCGGCCGTGGTGTCGGAGAAGGTGGAAATCACCACCGACCTCGTCAAGGCGACCATCGACTCCAACCGTGCGAGCCTCGTGCACCTCGAGCTGCTCAAGCACCGCGAGCAGCACCAGGAGGAGTGGTACGAGCCGCTGCTCAAGCTGATCGGCCGCGGCACCAAGGAGCCGCCCGCCTCCAACGTCGTGCTCTTCGACAAGAACGGCTTGCGCACCTACGTCGCCGAGTCTGGCGTGATGAGCATTCCCGAGAGCGTCGGCGCGATGACCGTCGTGCCCGGCGAGCGCAGCCTGAAGGAAGGCGCGAACGAGCTGTCCATCAGCTTCGAATCGCCCGAGCACAACGGCCTGAAGCTCGTGAAGACCTACGTCTTCCACCGCGGCCAGTACACCATCGACGTGAAGCACGAGCTGCGCAACGTCGGCAGCGCGCCGCTGCCCGCGCAACAGATCTACCTGCAGCTGCGTCGCGACGGCGTCGCCAGCGGCGGCGGCACGGCTTTCTACAGCACCTTCACCGGCCCGGCCATCTACACCGAAGAGAACAAGTTCAAGAAGCTGGACTTCAAGGACATCGACAAGGGCCCGACCAACGTCAGCTCCGACAACGGCTGGGTGGCGATGGTGCAGCACTATTTCGCGAGCGCCTGGATCACGCCTGCCAAGGTCAAGCGCGACATCTGGGTCACGTCCGACGCGGCCACCAACCCGGCCGGCCCGCACATCTACAGCGCGGCGATGCTGGTGCCGACCGCCGCCATTGCCCCGGGCGCATCGCAGACCTTCAACGCCGTGCTCTTCGCCGGCCCCGAAGAAGAAACCAAACTCGCCGAACTCGCGCCGGGCCTGGAGCTCGTGAAGGACTACGGCCGGCTGCAGATCCTGGCCGAACCGCTCTTCTGGTTGCTCAACCAGCTGCACAAGGTGCTGGGCAACTGGGGCTGGTCCATCGTCGCCCTCGTCGTGCTGCTCAAGATCGCGTTCTACTGGCTCAATGCCAGCGCTTACCGCTCGATGGCCAAGATGAAGGCCATCAACCCGAAGGTGCAGGAGCTGCGCGAGCGCTACAAGGACAAGCCGCAGCAGATGCAGCAGGAGATGATGCGCATCTACCGCGAGGAGAAGGTCAACCCGCTGGGCGGCTGCCTGCCCATCGTCGTTCAGATGCCCTTCTTCATCTCGCTGTACTGGGTGCTCTTGTCCACGGTGGAGATGCGAGGCGCGCCGTGGATCGGCTGGATCCACGACCTGTCGCTGAAGGATCCGTACTTCATCCTGCCGCTCTTGATGACCGGCACCAGCCTGATCCAGGTGGCGCTGGGCGCGAAGCCGCCCGATCCGGTGCAGGCCCGCATGATGTGGATCATGCCGCTGGCGTTCTCGGTGATGTTCTTCTTCTTCCCGGCCGGCCTCGTGCTGTACTGGCTGACGAACAACATCCTGTCGATCGCGCAGCAGTACGTCATCAACAAGCGCATGGGTGTGCTCAACACCTGACGGTGTGACGCTCGCTCGACACCACGACGCCATCGTCGCCGTCGCGACCGCACCCGGTCGCGGCGCCGTGGGCATCGTGCGCTGCTCAGGCCGCGACCTGCGGCCCGTCATCGCCGCGCTGTGCGGCAAGGCGCTCGCGCCGCGCCACGCGACTTACCTGCCCTTTGTCGATGCCGACGGCTCGGCCATCGACCAGGGCATCGCCATCCACTTCCCCGCACCGCACTCCTACACCGGCGAGGACGTGCTGGAGCTGCAGGCCCACGGCGGGCCCGTGGTGTTGCAGCTGCTGCTCGCGCGCTGCCTGCAGGCGGGCCGCGACATCGGCCTGCGCGTGGCGGAGCCCGGCGAATTCACCGAGCGCGCCTACCTCAACGACAAGCTCGATCTCGCGCAGGCCGAAGCGGTCATCGACCTCATCGACGCGAGCACGGAGGCGGCCGCGCGATCGGCCAGCCGCTCGCTGAGCGGCGATTTCTCCGCCGAGATCCACACCTTGCGCGACCAGCTCATCCAATTGCGCATGCTGGTGGAGGCGACGCTGGACTTCCCCGAAGAGGAGATCGACTTCCTCGAGAAGGCCGATGCGCGCGGGCAGCTGGAACGCATCGCCGCCCAGCTCGACGCCGTGCTCGATCGGGCGCGCCAGGGTGCGCTGCTGCGCGAAGGCATCAAGGTCGTCATCGCCGGCCAGCCCAACGTGGGCAAGAGTTCTCTGCTGAATGCGCTGGCGGGTGCGGAGCTGGCCATCGTCACGCCCATTGCCGGCACGACACGCGACAAGGTGAGCGAGACCATCCAGATCCAGGGTGTGCCGGTGCACGTGATCGACACCGCGGGCATCCGCGGCGAGCACGACACCCGCGACGAGGTCGAGCGCATCGGCATCGCGCGGACCTGGGCGGAGATCGAAGGCGCCGATGCGCTGCTCTTCCTGCACGACCTCACGCGTTCAGGCGAAGGCGCCTACGACGCGGGCGAAGCCGACATCGCGGCGCGGCTGCCGGCCGCCTTTGCCGACGGCAGCCGGCTCGTGCATGTCTTCAACAAGGCCGATGCCACGCCGCTGGCCGACCCGGCCCGCGGCCTCGCGGTGTCCGCCAAGACGGGCGCGGGCCTGGACGAACTGCGCCGCAAGCTGCTCGCGCTCGCCGGCTGGCACGCGAGCCCCGAGGGCTTGTTCATCGCCCGCACCCGCCACGTCGATGCCCTGCGCCGAACGCGCGAGCATCTCGCGCTCGCACAGGCCCAAGCCCACAGTCCCGAGCCCGCGCTGGACCTTCTTGCCGAAGAGCTGCGCCAGGCGCAGGTGGCGCTGGGCGAGATCACAGGCGAGTTCAGCGCCGACGACTTGCTGGGCGAAATCTTCAGCCGGTTTTGTATCGGGAAGTGAGGGATGGACCTCGCGTGACAAAGGTCGCGACGGGCGGGGCCAATTCATGGGCCGGCGGGGCCGGGCACTCGTTCAAGCGATTGTGAGCGCACCCCTCGCGTTTCATAATGCGACGACGACAAAGGGCGAAGCAGACGCTTCGATAGCTTCGACATGGAAATCAACGACCTGGTGCATGCCATCCAGACCCTGAACGCCGAAGACGCGTTCAGGCCTCGGTTGACCCTGGACCAATGGCGGGTCATCGCTCCCTATCTCACGCGCCACGACATCCGCGCCGGCGACCTGCTGATCAAGCAAGGCGATACCGACCGCACAATGTACTTCCTCGGCCAGGGGTCTTTGCAGGTCTTCGTGACCGGCGGGCCTCCCGGCACCAACCGCATCGCCATCCTGCGCGCGGGGTCGGTGGTGGGTGAGCCGGGCCTCTTCAGCGACGGTGTGCGCACGGCCAACGTCGAGGCGATGACGCCTTGCATGGTCTGGGCGCTGCGCGGCCCGCGCTTCGAGGAGCTCGCGGCACGCTCGCCGGCCCTCGCGCTGGAACTGCTGCGTGCCGCCGGGGGTGTGATGTCCACCCGCATGCGCAACAACATGGTTCGGCAGGTACCGTTTACTTGAGCCCCCCAGTCGCTGCGCTCCTGCCCCCGAGGGGCGCTGGCTGGCGGACCGGCGGAGCCGGATCCGCGGCCATGGCTTGATTGCGGCTTCGCTTTGCTTGCCTCTCTGTTCAAGTCGAACCGAGTAGCTTTTCTTCTGCCAGGGCCAGCGGTTCGGGCAGTCCGGACAGCACCAGGGTGTCGCCGGCTGCCAGGACCGCATCGTCGCGCGGCTTGGTGACGGCGCCGCCTGAGCGGCGCAGCGATACCACCGACACGCCCACTGCATGCAGCGCCTGGTCGGCCAGCGACCGGCCGACGCATTGCGCGCCGGAAGGCAGCGTGACGCTCGCGAGCCGCGCCGTCTGAAGCTCGTCGACGGTGTCGTCGTCGGCCCCGTGGAAATAGCCGCGCAGCAGGCCGTAGCGCGCGTCGCGCTGGTCCTGCACCACGCGGATCACGCGGCGCATCGGCACGCCCACCAGGGCGAGTGCATGGCTTGCGAGCATGAGCGACCCCTCCAGCGCCTCGGGCACGACCTCGGTGGCGCCGGCGGCGCGCAGCTTCTCCAGGTCGGCGTCGTCCAGCGTGCGCACGATGACGGGCACCTTGGGCGCGTGGGCCTGCACGAGGTGCAGGATCTTCATCGCGGAGGGGGTGTCGTGGTAGCTCACCACCACCGCACTGGCCCGCGCCAGGCCCGCGGCCATCAGGCTTTGCAGCCGCGCCGCATCGCCGAAGACCACGCTCTGGCCGGCCGCCGCCGCCTGGCGCACGCGGTCGGGGTCGAGGTCCAGCGCCATGTAGGGAATGTGCTCGCTCTCGAGGATGCGCGCGAGGTTCTGGCCGCTGCGGCCGTAGCCCGCGATGATCACGTGGCGCGCGGTGTTGATGGAGCGCTTGGCGATGGTCGTCATGGCCACCGACTGCATCAGCCAGTCCGACGAACTCAGCCGCATGACGATACGGTTGCTGTACATCACGATGAAGGGCGTGGCCAGCATGCTCAGCACCATGCTCGCGAGCACCGGGCTTTGCAGGCGCGGCGGCAGCAGCTGGTGGTCGGTGGCCAGTGCCAGCAGCACGAAGCCGAACTCGCCGGCCTGCGCGAGGTACAGGCCAGTCCGAAGCGCGACGCCGGTGGTCGCGCCGAAGAGCTTGGCGAGCGCCGTGACGAGCCCGAACTTGAACGCCACCGGCAGCACGGACAGCGCGAGGACCAGCGCCCACTCGGACACCACGGCCATCGCATCGAGCTTCATGCCGATGGTGATGAAGAACAAGCCCAGCAGCACGTCGTGGAAGGGCCGGATGTCGGTTTCCACCTGGTGCTTGTATTCGGTCTCGGCGATCAGCATGCCCGCGACGAATGCACCGAGTGCGAGCGACAGCCCGGCATGCTCGGTGATGTAGGCCAGGCCCAGCGTGACCAGCAGCAGGTTGAGGATGAAGAGCTCCTCGCTCTTGCGCCGCGCCACCAGCGTCAGCCACCAGCGCATCACCCGTTGGCCGCCGACGAGCAGGATGGTCAGCACCACCGCCGCCTTCAGGCCGGCGATGGCGAGTTCGCGCACCAGCGATTCCGGTGACGAGCCCAGCGCCGGGATCACCACCAGCAAGGGCACCACGGCCAGGTCCTGGAACAGCAGGATGCCCATCACCCGCCGGCCATGCTCGCTTTCGAGTTCCAGCCGCTCGGCCATCAGCTTGACCACGATGGCCGTGCTGCTCATCGCGAGTGCGCCACCCAGCGCGATGGCGCTTTGCCAGTGAAGGCCCCATGAGTGCCCGGCCAGGGCGATGACCCAGGTCAGGAACGCATTGCCCACGAGCGCGGCGAGCATGGTCAGGCCCACCTGGCTCAGGCCGAGGCCGAACACCAGCCGGCGCATGCTCTTGAGCTTGGGCAGGTTGAATTCGAGCCCGATGACGAACATCAGGAACACCACGCCGAACTCGGCGAGGTACTGCACGCTCGCCGATCCCTTGGCGAGCGCCATCGCGTTGGGGCCGATGATCACGCCCACCGCGAGATAGCCCAGCATCGGCGGCAGCTTGACCAGGCGGCAGGCCACCACACCGGCAACGGCGGCGACCAGGTAGAGCAGGACGAGTTCGAGGGAAGATGCCATTCGTGAACGGTGCGCAGGAACGCCGAGGGCCACCGACCGCAAGGCCCATGCCCGGCGGAGGCCGGGTGCCTACAATCGGCCCATCCTAAACGCACACCCCGCGCCTGCCGTGCCTGCAAAACCCTCATTCGATGCGCAACGAGCGCTTGCGCTCGCGCACGAGACCTTCGACATCGAAGCTCGTGCGCTGCTCGCGCTGAAGGATCGCCAGGGCGCGAGCTTCGGCGAGGCGGTGTGGACCATGCTCCAGTGCAAGGGCCGCGTGGTGGTGATGGGCATGGGCAAGAGTGGCCACGTGGGCCGCAAGATCGCCGCCACGCTTGCCTCCACCGGCACCCCGGCGATGTTCGTGCACCCCGCCGAAGCGAGCCATGGCGACCTGGGCATGGTGACCGAGGGCGACGTGGTGCTGGCCATCTCGAACTCCGGCGAGGTCGACGAGATCGCCGCCATCCTGCCCGCGCTCAAGCGCCTGGGCGTGAAGCTGGTGGCGATGACCGGCCGCGGCGAGTCGACGCTTGCCCAGCATGCGGACATCGTGCTCAACAGTGCCGTCGACGAAGAGGCCTGCCCGCTCAACCTTGCGCCCACCACCAGCACCACCGCACAGATGGCATTGGGCGATGCGCTCGCGGTCGCGCTGCTCGACGCACGCGGCTTTCGCGAGGAAGACTTCGCGCGTTCGCACCCGGGCGGCTCGCTCGGCCGCAAGCTGCTGACGCACGTGCGCGACCTGATGCGCACCGGAGACGCGCTGCCGCGCGTGAGCCCGGACACCGGCTTCACCGACATGATGCGCGAGATGGGCAGCAAGGGCCTGGGCGCCACCGCCATCTGCGACCCCGAGGGCCATGTGCTGGGCATCTTCACCGATGGCGACCTGCGCCGCTGCATCGAGCAAGGCAGCGACCTGCGGGGCCTGAGCGCCGGCGAGGTGATGCACAAGACACCTCGCTCGGTGCGGCCCGACGCGCTGGCGGTGGACGCCGCCGACCTGATGGAAGAGGCGCGCATCACGCTCGTGCTGGTGGTCGATGAAGCCAACAAGCTCGTCGGCGCGCTCAACTCCAACGACCTGATGCGGGCCAAGGTCATCTGATGGCGTCCGCACCTTTGACGCCCGCGCTCTCGTTCGCCCCCGAGCTGCTGCTGAAGGCACAAGGCATTCGCGCCGCGATCTTCGATGTCGACGGCGTGCTCACCGACGGCCGCATCTACATCAGCGAACGCGGCGAGGAATTCAAGGCCTTCAACACGCTGGACGGCCATGGCCTCAAGCTGCTCGCGCAAGGCGGCATCGTGCCCATCGTCATCACCGGGCGCGATTCGCCGGCCGTGCGCAAGCGCGTGGCCGATCTCGGCATCGCGCATGCGGTGTACGGCGCGCACGACAAGCTCGCCGCCGCGGCGGGCGTGATGCAGGCGTTGCAGATCGGCTGGGAGTCGCTCGCCGCGATGGGCGACGACTGGCCCGACCTGTCGCTCATGACACGCGCCGCCTTCGCTTGCGCGCCGTCCAACGGGCACATCGAGGCGCGCGCCGTGGCGCACCACGTCACCAGCGCCGCCGGCGGCCATGGCGCGGCGCGCGAATGCTGCGACCTGCTGCTCACCGCCGCCGGCCGCTACGCCGAGCTGCTGCACGGCCACCTGGTCACGCTGGACGATGGCCACTGACCTCATTGCCGAGACCAACGTGCTCGCGCCGAGTGCGGCGCCGGCCATCCGCCATGGCGACATGCCGTGGTCGGCGCGCCTGATCGAGCGCCTGTCGGCCTACCTGCCGCTCTTGCTGATGGCGATGCTGGCGCTGGGCACCTGGTGGCTGGTGTCCAACACGCCGCTGGTGGAAAAGCCCCAGGCGGCAGCGCCGCTCAAGCATGAGCCCGACTATCAGATGTCGAACTTCATCGTGCGCCGCTTCGGGCCTGACGGTGCCATGCGCGCGCAGATCGAGGGCGACATGATGCGCCACTACCCCGACACCGACACGCTGGAGATCGACAACGTGCGCGTGCGCGCCATCGCGCCCGACGGCCGCGTGACCCGAGCCAACGCGCGCACGGCCCTGTCCAACGGCGACGGCAGCGAGATCCAGCTGCAAGGCGGCGCGCACGTGGTGCGCGAGGGCCTGGCCGGCGAGGACCCGATCGACTTCCGCGGCGAATTCCTGCATGCCTTTCTCAACACCGAGCGGATTCGCTCGCACCTGCCGGTCACGGTGACGCGCGGCGGCATGGAAGTGCATGCGGACGCGATGGACTACGACAACCTCGAACGGGTCGTGCAGCTCAAGGGCCACGTCACCGCCACCATCCCGCCCACGGTGCCGTCTGCGCGCAAGTAGCGGTCGGCAGCGCTGCGCCGCCTGGCCCGGGGCCACCAGAGGCACACCTCGAAGCACACGATGACGACATCCGCCAGCCCCTCGACTGCACTCGCCGTACGCGGCCCGCTCGTGTTCATCACCGGCGCTTCCAGCGGCATCGGCCAGGCGCTGGCCGCGCGCTACCACGCCGCGGGCTACCGGCTCGCGCTCGTCGCGCGGCGCGCCGCCGAGGTGCAGGCCTGGGCGTCGTCGCAGGGCATCGATGCCTCGCGCTTCGCCGTGTATGCGGCCGACGTGCGCGACGTGGCGAGCATCGTCGCGGCGGGCCGCGCCTGCATCGAGGCGCAAGGCCTGCCGGACGTGGTGATCGCCAATGCGGGCATCAGCGTGGGCATCGACACGGCCATCTACGACGACCTCGTGGTGATGCGCTCGACCTACGAGACCAACAACCTCGGCATGACCACGACCTTCCACCCTTTCGTCACGGCGATGTGCGAGCGCAGGAGCGGCCGGCTGGTGGGCATCGCGAGCGTCGCGGGCATCCGCGGCCTGCCCGGGCACGGCGCCTACTGCTCGAGCAAGGCGGCGGTCATCAGCTACTGCGAAAGCCTGCGCGGCGAATGCCGCCCTTTCGGCGTGAAGGTGGTGACGGTGGCGCCGGGCTACGTGGCCACGCCGCTCACGGCGGAGAACCGCTACAGCATGCCCTTCCTGATGCAGCCCGAGGACTTCGCCGACAAGGCCTTCCAGGCCATCGAAGCCGGCGTGACCTTTCGTGTGATCCCCTGGCAGATGGGCGTGGTCGCCAAGCTGCTGCGTGCGCTGCCGGACTGGCTCTTCGACCGGCTGCTGGCGGGTCGTCCGCGCAAGAACCGCAAGGTGCAGTAGCCCCGCGCCCTTTCATGCCCCCGCGCGGGGCATGAAAAAAGGCAGTGAGCTCATCGCTTCACTGCCTTTCTCGACCCGGCGCATGCGCCGGATCAATGCCTATAGCGTTAATGCAGGGCTGGGATCAGTAGCCGCCGCGGCCACCACCGCCGCCGCCGTAGCCGCCGCCACCGCCGGAGCGGCCACCGCCACCACCGCCGTAGCCGCCGCCACCACCGGAGCGGCCACCGCCGCCACCACCGTAGCCGCCGCCACCGCCGGAGCGGCTGCCGCCGCCACCACCGTAGCCGCCGCCGCTGCCACCACCGCCGTAGCCGCCCCCACCGGAGCGGCCACCGCCGCCGCCGAAGCCGCCCGGACGCTCTTCGCGCGGACGGGCTTCATTGACGACAACCGCACGGCCGTCGAGGGCTTGGCCGTTCATGCCGTTGATGGCAGCTTGTGCCTCGGCATCGGAGCCCATCTCCACGAAGCCGAAGCCCTTGGAGCGGCCGGTGTCGCGGTCCATCATGACCTTGGCCGAGGACACGGTGCCGAATTGCGCGAACGCTTCTTGGAGATCGTCGTCGCGAACGCTGTAGGCGAGGTTGCCCACGTAAAGTTTGTTGCCCATCTGGAGAGCGCCTTTCGTTTCCTGAAACAGAGAGTCCTGTGGAGCTTCAACCTATCCTGAACAATCAAGCAAAGGCGCTGCTACCTAACAAGGGAAATTCCATTATCAAGTAAACGCGAAATCGTGCGCAAAGCCGCGCGAAATAAAGTGTTGTTTTCGGGCAGAAGGGTTTGGCTGCCAGGTAAAACACACAGGGTTACCGCGAATCCCCAGTAAAAAAAGCAGCCACACCCTCGTGCAAACCCTTAAATGGCGCGGCTGTCGATATCATCCGCCGCAATTCGCCGGGCCCATCGCACGGCATTTTCAATACCCACCCTGGTCATGGCCCACCGCAGTCCGCTGCAAGCGCTCGACATCGTGCTTTCCAGCGTGGACGCGGTGCGGAATCTGCGCGCGCTGTATGTGCTGCTGCTGACGTTTTCCGTGGCCGGGCTGCTCACCGCCATGGCCGAGAACTCGCTGGCCCAAGGCGCCATGCAGCTGGGTGCGGTCGAGGCGGCGGCGGCGCTCTTCGCCGCGTTCTACGGCGGCAACGCGGCCGGCATCCTCATCATGGACGACGCCCGGGGCGGCCCGGTGCGCGACATCACCGAGGCTTTGCGCAGCTCGCTGCTGACGGCCCACCGGCTCATCCTCGCGCTGCTGCTGATGCTCAGTGTGTATGCGGCGCTCGCCGCCGTGCTCTACGGACTGCTGTGGCTGTGCCGGGTGTCCGTCACCGGGCCGCTTGTCGGGCCGGTGCTCTTCGGCGTCGTCGTGCCGCTGGGCGTGGTGGGCGTGGGCGTCGCCCTGCTGTCGCTCGTGGCCGTCGTGGTGCCGCTGGCGGCGCCGGCGGTGTGGGCGGGCACCGGCGTGATCGAGGTGGTGCGCCAGCTCTTCCAGTGGGTGCGCCTGCGGCTCTTGACAGTCGCGCTGCTGATGGCCGCGGTGAGCCTGCTGGCGGGCGCCGTCGGCGCCCTCGTGACCTTCGCCGTGATGGCGGGCGGCCGCGTCGTTGCGCTGCTGGGGGTGACGGTGGTGGGTGTCGACGTGCCGCCGCAGCAGCTCATGGCAGGGCTCTTCGGCTATGGCCTGCGCAGCCTGGGCGCCGCCGGCGCGCCGACGGGCTCCACCGGCCATGCAGCCGCGGCGCTGGTCGGCGGCGGGGTGGTATTCGCACTCGCGCTGGTGTTGCCGGGCCTCGTCTACCTTCGGGGCACCTGTTCCGTGTACCTGGCGATGCGCAGCAGCGCCCACGCGTGAATTGCTGCCGGTGGGCGGACACGGTCCCATGACTACACTCGTGCGATTCACAAGACGCATCGAGAGGAAGAGGGAATGAAGAAGAACATCGTGGCCGCCGCGGCGGCCGTTGTCGTGCTGGGCGTGGTGGTGGTGGGCGGCGCGGCCGTCACGGGCTCCCAGGCCAAGACAAAGCTGCAGGCCATGCCCGCCGAATGGCAGGCGCAATGGCCGCTGCTGAAGGTCTCGGCACAGAAATACGAGCGCGGCCTCTTCAGCGCCACCAACACCGTCACGCTGCAGTTCGGCTGCGGCGCCACCAATGACGCGGGCATCACCATCCGCCAGACCATCAAGCACGGGCCCCTGCCGGGCTTCAGCACGCTGGCCGCGGCAGTGATCGACACCGAGATCGTGGTGCCGGAATCCGAGAAGAAGCAGGTGGCGGCGCTGATCGGCGACAAGTCGCCCTTCACGGCCCACACCGTGGTCGGCTTCGGCGGCTCGCGCGACACCACCTTCAGCATCCCCGCGATGAATTACGACTCGCCCAAGGGCGACAAGGTGCGCTGGCAGGGCCTGGCGGGCGACGTGCATGAATCCGGCGGCAAGGTGCGCTACGACGTGGCGACGCCGGGCTTCAGCGTCTGGGGCAAGGACGAGCGCGCCGCCTTCGACATGAAGCTCGAATCGCTGCGCATGCATGGCGAGTTGGGCGCGGGAGAGGGTTCGTTCTGGCTGCGGCCGGGCACCGGCGAGCTCGAGCTGGTGGGCCTGGACCTCAACGCCATCGCGCCGGCCGGCAGCAGCATGCCGCCGCTGAAGATGTCGCTCAAGCAGCTCAAGGCCTCGGCGCAGAACACGATCGAGAAGGACTTGCTGTCCAACGTCGGCAAGTTCAGCGCCTCCGGCATGGTCAACGACGTGCGCATCGACAAGATGGAGATGCAGGCTTCGCTCAAGCGCATCCATGCGCCCACCTACCAGCGCTTCGTGCAGCGCTTCATCGACACCGGCAATGCCGCCTGCGACATGAAGCAGGCGGTGTCGCCGCAGGTCATGCTCGCGCAGATGCAGCAGGACTTCGCGGCGCTGCTGCCTTTCAACCCCGAGTACGCGATCGACAAGCTGGCCGTGGAGATCGACGGCAAGCGTGGCGAGCTGTCGTATTCCGTGGGCGTGGCTGGCGCGACGGCCGCCGACGCGCAGCTGCCGATGCCGGCGTTGCTCATGACGCGCGGCCAGTTGCGCGGCGAGGCCAAGCTGCCGGCGGTGTGGGTCGAGAAGCTGCTCGGCCGATTCGGCGCCGGCGCGCAGGCCCCTCAGGCCGACGCAGCCGCGCAGGCCGAGATGGCCAACGTGATGATCGCCAAGTTCACCAACGACGGCTACATCGTCAAGGACGGCGACATGCTGCGCACGCAGGTGAGCTACGACAAGGGCCAGATGCTCGTCAACGGCAAGCCCATCGGCCAGCCCGCCGCGCAATGACCTGAATGAGCGTGCGCCGGCCCCGGCGCACGCCACAATCGCGGCCATGGATCTTCTCAAGCCGCTGATTGCGCTCCTCGCCATCGTGAACCCGATCGGCGTGGTGCCGTTCTTCATCCACTTCACGCAAAGCCTCAACGCCGACCAGCGCCGCCGAACGATCCGCGTGAGTGCCTTCACGGCCTTCATCGTCATCGCGGTGAGCGCCATCGCGGGGCTGAAGATCATCGAGTTCTTCGGCATCTCGCTCGCGTCCTTCCAGGTCGGTGGCGGCACCTTGCTGCTGATCTCGTCCATCCAGATGCTCAACGCGCAGCCTGCCGAAGGCCGCAAGGAAGACGTGAGCGAGGGCGAGAGCAAGGTCGATTCGGGCGCGAGCATCGCCGTCGTGCCGCTGACCATTCCGCTGCTCACGGGACCGGCCACCATCTCCACGATGGTCATCTACGCCGACAAGACGCGCCACTGGTGGCAGATCGGCGTGCTCGTGGGCTATGGCGTCGTGGTCGCGGTGGCCACCTTCCTCGTGTTCTCTGCCTCGGGGCGCATCGCGCGCGTGCTGGGGCAGACCGGCATCAACATCATGACGAGGCTCATGGGCCTCATCCTCGCGGCGCTGGCCGTCGAACTGCTCGCGGACGGCCTGACCAAGCTCTTCCCCATCCTCGGCAGATGACGCTCCCCGAAGCGCTTGCGGCGGCTGCTTGATGGGGCCGGCTCTTGTGACTCGCATCTGGAGTGACTGACATGGCGAATGATCTGACACGGCAACTCGGCATCCGGCATCCCATCGTGCTCGCGCCCTTGGGCGGCGAGTCTTCCAGCGCGGCACTGGTGGCGGCGGTGAGCAACTCGGGCGGGCTGGGCATCCTGGGTGCGGCGTACATGACGCCGGCGCGCATCGGCGAGGTGCTGGCGGAGATCCGTTCGCTCACTGACCAGCCCTTCGGCGTGAACCTGTTCTGCCCGCAGGTGTGGAAGCGCGATGCGGCGCGCGAGGCCGCCTTCATCGAGCAGCTCGCGCGCTATCACGCAGAGCTCGGCATGCCCGCGCCACAGGTGCCGGCGCAGTTCGAGGAAGACTTCGAGGCACAGCTCCAGGTGGTGCTGAAGGACGCGCCGGCGGTCTTCAGCTTCACCTTCGGCGACCTCGGCCGCGAGCGCATCGCCGCGCTGCAGTCGCGCGGCACGAAGGTGTGGGGCACGGCGACGCAGGTGCGCGAAGCCGTCCACCTCGCGGCGCTCGACGTGGACGGCATCATGGCGCAGGGCGCGGAAGCCGGTGCCCACCGCGGCACCTTCATGGGCTCGCGCGATGAGGGCCTGGTGGGCACCATCGCGCTGGTGCCGCAGGTGGTCGATGCGGTGAAGGTGCCGGTGATCGCTGCCGGCGGCATCGCCGACGCACGCGGTGTCGCGGCGGTGCAGGCGCTGGGCGCAAGCGCGGCAGCGGCGGGCACCGTCTTCCTGCTGGCCGACGAGTGCCCGATCTCGTCCGCCTACCGCGAAGCCTTGCAGAACGGCCAGGACCACGAGACCGTGATGACCCGCGCCTTCAGCGGACGCTGGGCGCGCGGGCTCGAGAACCGCTTCATGCGCGAGTACGCCGGCGCCGACCTGCCCGACTTCCCCATCCCCAACGCCTTGACGCGCCCATTGCGCCAAGCTGCCGGCAAGGCGGGGCGTCCCGAGTTCCTGTCGCTGTGGGCCGGCCAGGCCGTGGCGCTGGCGCGGCGCGAGGGTGCGGCCGCCATCGTGCAACGCCTGGCGCAAGGCTGGACGGCGCCATGAGCTACGCGGCGCTCAAGAAACACGCCGCCTCGCTCCCCGGTGCCACCGTCGACATCAAGTGGGGCGCGGACTGGGTGGCCAGCGTGGGCGACAAGATGTTCTTCGTCGGCGGGCCCGAGCCGGGTGCGTGGACGGGCTGTTCCTTCAAGGTCGACGACCATCGGTTCCTCGAGCTGAGCGACCTGCCCGGCTTCGAGGCCGCGCCCTACCTGGCGCGTGTGAAGTGGGTGAGGCTGTCCGACCCGAAGGCCTTGCCGCTGGCCGACCTGAAGGTGCTCATCTCGCGCTCGCACGAGCTGGTCTTCTCTCGCCTCACCAAGAAGCTGCAGCGCGAGATCTGGCCCGACAAGGGCTGAAGCGCGCTGCATCGACGCTGCAAGAGCCGACGCATTCCGAGCGTATCCACCCGAGATGATTCGCCGCGCCAAGCACCGCTACAGCGTCTACGTGATCGAGCTGGCCGACGCCGTCTGGAACGAGCCCAGTTTCCGCCGCGCCAACCCGGACTACGTGCTCGGCAAGCCTTTCGTCTACGTCGGCATGACCGGCCTCGACCCCGACATCCGCTTCGACAAGCACAAGGCCGGCATCCAGTCCAACCGCTTCGTCAAGGACTACGGCCTGCGCCTGCTGCCCAAGCTCTACGAGGTCTACAACCCCATGCCCTACGACGGCGCGCGCGACATGGAAGTGGAACTCGCGATCGGGCTGAGGGAGCAAGGGTTCGGGGTCTGGCAGGCCTGAGATCCTGGCAATGCCACGGTCAGTGCGTCTTTGGTGCCTTGGGTTCCACCAGCCACGAAGGAATGTCGCGATGCGCATGCAGCACGCGCCAGATGTCGATGTGGTCGGCGTGCTCCATGTAGAAGACAAGGTACGGAAAGCGCCGGCACGCCCAGAACCGCAGGCCCGGCAGGTTCAGTTCATGGGCATAGCGCGGCGAGCCTGTGGCCGGTGCGCGCTGGACATGGCGAAAGGCTTGTTCCAGGGCATCGACGAATTTACCGGCGATCTCCGGGGCTTCGTCGAGGTAGTGGTCCAGTGCCGACGACACGTCGTCGTTCGCCAGCTCAAGACGGACGAGGCGCTTGAATCGGGAACTCATTTCTTCTTAGGCGGCTTGGCTGCTTTCCGGACGCGATCACGCAGGCTGGCAAAGTAGCCCTCGTCAGCTTCACCGACGGGCCTGGATGCCGCGCCACGCAGCAGCAGACCGCGCAGATGCTCGCGTTCCTGGTCGCGGCGAATCAAGTCGCGCACGTACTCGCTGGACGTTCCGTAGCCGGCGCGCTCGACCTGTTGGTCAACGAATTCGCGCAGCGAGTCCGGAAGTGAAATGTTCATGGTGCCCATGTGCAAACTCCAATGCAGGCGGCGGCCCAAAGATCGTGGATGTTCGTATTTTGCCAATCTTTGCCAAGAATTCGGCGGCTCCATGGTCCGGGTCGACCTTCGGAGCTGCCGTCGACCATGCGGGCCGACTTCACGAAGACTTCATCCCCCCTTCATCGGCCGCGCCGACAGTCCGCAGCTTCTCAAAGCGGAGAGTCCGATGAAATCCAATGCCTTGTTCGTCAAGGTGGCCGCGATCGCGGTCATCGTCGTCTTGCTCATGCTGGCGCTGGGCCAGATCAACCACCTCGCCGACGAGCGGCAAGGGCGCTTTCACGAGGCGGTCGCCAGCGTCGAGCAAAGCCAGGCGGGGCGGCAGGCGGTGCTCGGGCCGGCGCTGCTCACGACTTGCACGGAGGAATGGAGTTCGACCGTCGGCGAAGGCAAGGACCGCAAGACGGTGAACGAGAAACGCGAATTCATGCTGACGAGCACGCCGTCGCAGCTCGTCGTGAAGGCCAGCGCGGCGATGGAGCCGCGGTACCGGGGCCTCTTCAAGGTGAACACCTATGCCAGCCAGGCGACGCTGTCCGCGCAATGGCGAACGCTCGGCGCGTTGCGGCCGCAGGCTGAACACGCGGACTCGCGCCTGAGCTGCGCCGCGCCGATGGTGATGGTGGCGGTGAGCGACGCACGCGGCATCCGGCAGGCGGTGGTCAAGGTCAATGGCGACGCGCTGCCCGTCGCGGCCGGCACCGGCCACCCCAACTACCCGCGAGGCTTCAACGCACGCATGGCGCGCGCGCCGGCGGATCTCGATGCACCGCTGGCGGTCGACGTGACGCTCGAGCTCTCCGGCACCGCGCAGTTCGCCATCGCGCCGGCGGCCGACGACACCCGTGTCTCGCTGTCGTCGAACTGGCCCCATCCGTCCTTCGGCGGCCGCTTCCTGCCGGTGACGCGCGAGGTGCGCGCGAATGGCTTCGATGCGACCTGGCAGCTGTCTTCGCTCGCGACGACCGCCGCCGCGGACTTCGGCCGGCATGTCGCGCTGTGTGTTCCCGCGCCCGGCGATGCCGGTGGTGACGAAGCGCCGGCCGTCTACCGTGACGCGACCAACAGCACGCCGAGGACCGACGGAAGCGGCTGCATGGACACCTTCAGCGTGGCCTTCATCGACCCGGTCAACCCGTATTCGCTGAGCGACCGTGCCATCAAGTACGGCATGCTCTTCATCGGCCTCACCTTCCTCGCCGTCGGCATGGTCGAGGTGCTGCGCCGCCTGCGCGTGCACCCCATCCAGTACCTGCTCGTAGGCTCGGCAATCAGCATCTTCTTCCTGCTGCTCCTGAGCCTGTCGGAACACCTGCGCTTCGATGTGTCGTACGCGATTGCCGCATCGGCCTGCGTGCTGCTGCTCACCTTCTACGCCCACTACCTGCTGCAGGGCTGGCTGCGCGGCCTGGCCTTCGGCGCGGGCATCGGCGCGCTGTACGGTGCGCTCTACGTGCTGCTGCAGATGGAACAGACGGCGCTGGTCATCGGCTCGGTGCTGCTGTTCGTCGTGCTCGCCGGCATCATGGTGCTCACGCGGCGTGTGGATTGGTACCGATTGCTCAACCCGGCCGCCGCGCCACAATCGGCTGCATGAATGAGCCGACCTACGACTACATCATCTGCGGGGCGGGCACCGCCGGCTGCCTGCTCGCGAATCGGCTGAGCGCCGATCCGTCCAAGCGGGTGCTGTTGATCGAGGCCGGCGGGAAGGACGACTATCACTGGATCCACATTCCCGTCGGCTACCTCTATTGCATCGGCAACCCGCGCACCGACTGGCTGTTCTACACCGATGAAGACCCGGGCCTGAATGGCCGGCGTCTGCGCTATCCGCGAGGCAAGGTGCTCGGCGGCTCGTCGAGCATCAACGGCATGATCTACATGCGCGGCCAGGCCCGCGACTACGACCACTGGGGCGCGCTCGGCAACCCCGGCTGGAGCTGGCGCGAATGCCTGCCGGCCTTCTTGAAGCACGAGGATTACTACAAGGGCGCCGATGAATTCCACGCCGCGCCCGGGCACGACCCGAAGGGCTTGAAGCCCGGCGGCGAGTGGCGTGTCGAGAAGCAGCGGCTGCACTGGGACGTGCTCGATGCCTTCGCGCAGGCGGCGCAGCAGGCGGGCATCCCGCACAGCGAAGACTTCAACCGCGGCAGCAACGAGGGCGTGGGCTACTTCCAGGTGAACCAGAAGATGGGCACGCGCTGGAACGCGACGCGCGGCTTTCTGCATCCGGTGCTGGACCGCGACAACCTGCAGGTGTGGACGGGCGCGCACCTGTCGAAGGTACTGACCGAGCGCGGCGATGCTGGCCTGCGTGCGGTGGGCGTGGAGGTGCTGCCGCACGGCGGCGGCGCGCCGCACACCGCGCGTGCGACGCGCGAGGTGATCCTGTGCACCGGCGCCGTCGGCTCACCCCAGGTGCTGCAGCTGTCGGGCATCGGCCCCGCGGCGCTGCTGAAGACGCATGGCGTCGAGGTCGTGCACGAGCTGCCCGGCGTCGGCGAGAACCTGCAGGACCACCTGCAGATCCGCTCCGTCTACAGCGTGGACGGCGTGAAGACGCTCAACACCATGGCCAACTCCTGGTGGGGCAAGGCGCTGATCGGGCTGGAGTACGTCGTCCGGCGCAGCGGGCCGATGAGCATGGCACCCTCGCAGCTGGGCGCCTTCACGCGCAGCGACGAGACGCACGAGCACCCCAACATCCAGTACCACGTGCAGCCGCTGTCGCTGGATGCCTTCGGCGAGCCGCTGCATCCGTTCAATGCCTTCACGGCGAGCGTGTGCAACCTCAACCCCACGAGCCGCGGCGCGGTGCGCATCCGCTCGGCCGACCCGAACGAGGCGCCCAGCATCCGCGCCAACTACCTGAGCACCGAGGACGACCGGCGGGTGGCGGCCGATTCGCTGCGCGTGACGCGGCGCATCGTCTCGCAGCCGGCGATGCAGAAGTACATGCCCAAGGAAGTGAAGCCGGGCGAGCAGTTCCAGACGGACGAAGAGCTCGCCAAGCTGGCGGGCGACATCGGCACCACCATCTTCCACCCGGTGGGCACGGCGAAGATGGGGCCGGCGAGCGACCCGATGGCGGTGGTTGATGCGCGGCTCAGGGTGCACGGCGTGGCCGGCCTGCGCGTGGTGGATGCGAGCGTCATGCCCACCATCACCAGCGGCAACACCAACTCGCCCACGCTGATGATCGCCGAACGTGCGGCGGGCTGGATCATCGAGGACGCCCGCTGACCGGGGTGCCGTCCAGGCAGTGTGCGCAGTTTGATCTGCGTCAAACCGATATGCAACGCTCGGGCGACCTTATGTGCTCCACGACCGCCGCCGGGTGCAATCCTTCGTTCGCGACCACGATGCCGACGGCTATCGTTCAGGCGTCTTGTCTCCTCGCCTCCCGGGCGATTGCACACCCCGGTCCCGGCCTTGCCGCACCGGGGTGTTTTTTCGTGGCGCGCAGCATCGCGCCGTGCTGATGCACACTTGCCAACCATGCCCTCGGCCACCCCTCTCCTCGTCGCCGGCCTGTGCGCCGAATGGTGCGGCACCTGCCGCGAATATCGCCCGCTGTTCGACCAGCAGTCGCAGGTCTTCGGCGAGCGGGCGCGCTTCGCATGGGTGGACGTGGAAGATCATGACGAGGTGCTGGGCGCGCTCGACGTGGAGAATTTCCCGACGCTCTTGATCGCGCGCGGCGACGAGGTGCTGTTCTATGGTGTCGTCACGCCACACGCGCAGACGCTTGCGCGGCTGGTGCAGTCGGCACTGGACGGCGACCTGAAGCCGGTGAATGATCCGGCGCTCGCCGGATTGCCGCAGCGCGTTCGCTCGGCGATCTGATCGTCACGTCATGGCCACAGGGAGGCGCCTGAATGAGCGGCATCGACGCATTCATCGAACAGTCCTGGAACGACCACGTGACCGACCTGCCCGCCGTGCTGGCGCGGCTGGACGAGGGCCTGGCTTTGCTCGCGGAATCGCCGGCCAGGGTCAAGGACTTCCTGCAGCTGGCCGCCCACCTGCACCTTGAACATCGCGGTGATGCGCAAGCCATGCAGTCGGTGCTCGACCGCAGTGCGGACTACATCGAGACCCAACCCGATGCGCAATCGATCGTCGACAAGGCACGACTCACCATGGCGCTGCTGCGCGGTGAATCTCCGGATGCCTCGGCGTTCCCGCTGGCCGTGCGCGTGCGCGCCCACGGAGACGCGGCTTGCGGGTTCGCGGCTCGCGGTGACCATGCGCCCGCGCGACGCCTGCTGCAGGCCGCCGCGGCCATGGCGCGCGATTCCGACGCCGAGCAGCGCACCCCTGCCGGCAAGGCACTGGCCGCAAGCTACAACAATCTCGCCGGTGTGCTGCTCGATGGTGCGCGCTCACTGGACGCCGACGCGCTGATGCCCGAGGCTGCGGCGCAGGCGCGCAATGCATGGGCGGCGGCCGGCACCTGGCTCAACGTCGAACGTGCGGAGTATTTGCTGGCCGTCACGCATGCCGCAGCTGGCCACGGCAACGAGGCGGCCGAGCATGCGCATGCCTGCGCCGACATCTGCGAGGCCAATGCGGCCGATGCCTTCGAGCGCTTTTTCGCGCACGAAGCCATGGCCCGCGCCCTCATCACCCAACAGCAGCCCGACGCAGCGCGGCAGCTGACCGCGCGCATGCAGCAAGGGCTTGCCCTCATCGCCGACGAGGGCAACCGCGCCTACGCAGCGTCCGTGCTCGCCAAGCTCATCGCCACCATCGCCTGAAAGCGGCGCGGCCAAACCCGACGCCATTGCTAACAACCCGCGTGGCAGCGCGGTGGGCCCGGCGCTACGATGCCCTTTCGCAGCGGCGCCGCCTGCGCGACCCGCACGGCGCCCATCGTTCCCCCGACCCCACAAGGTGATGGCATGACCACAAGCTCCTCGCGTCCGGCGGTGCTGGACCAGATCGGCAACACGCCGCTCGTTCAAGTCACGCGGCTGGACACCGGCTGCTGCACGCTCTTCCTCAAGCTCGAGAACCAGAATCCCGGCGGCAGCATCAAGGACCGCATCGGCCTGTCGATGGTGGACACCGCCGAGCGCGACGGCCGGCTGAAGCCGGGCGGCACGGTGGTCGAAGCGACTGCCGGCAACACCGGGCTCGGACTCGCCTTGGTTGCGCGTGCCAAGGGCTACCGCGTGGTGCTGGTCGTGCCCGACAAGATGTCCACCGAGAAGGTGCTGCACCTGAAGGCGCTGGGCGCAGAAGTACACATCACCCGCTCCGACGTGGGCAAGGGCCACCCCGACTACTACCAGGACGTGGCCGCGCGGCTCGCCCGTGACATCCCTGGCGCCTTCTTCGCCGACCAGTTCAACAACCCCGCCAACCCACTCGCGCACGAGACCAGCACCGGTCCCGAGATCTGGCAGCAGATGGGCCACGACGTGGATGCCATCGTTTGCGGCGTGGGCTCTGCCGGCACCATCACCGGCCTCACGCGCTACTTCAAGAAGGTGCAGCCGGAGCTGGGCTTTGTGCTCGCGGACCCCAAGGGCTCGATCGTTGCGGAGTACACCCGCAGCGGCGAGGTGGGCAATGCCGGTTCCTGGGCAGTCGAAGGCATCGGCGAAGACTTCATCCCCGCCATCGCGGACCTGTCCAGCGTGTGCGCGGCCTACGAGATTCCTGATGAAGAAAGCTTCGGCACTGCGCGCGAGTTGCTGCGCGCGGAAGGCATCCTCGGCGGTTCATCCACCGGCACGCTGCTGGCGACGGCGCTGCGCTACTGCCGCGAGCAGAAGACGCCCAAGCGCGTCGTGAGCTTCGTGTGCGACACCGGCACCCGCTATCTCTCGAAGATGTACAACGACCAGTGGATGCTCGACCAGGGCCTCCTGGCGCGCAAGCGCTACGGCGACCTGCGCGACGTGATCGCGCGGCGTCTCGAAGAAGGCAGCGTGGTGAGCGTGGGCCCCGAGGACACGCTGCTCACCGCCTTCGCCCGCATGCGCGCGGCCGACGTGTCGCAACTGCCGGTGCTCGACGGCAAGAAGCTGGTGGGCGTGATCGACGAATCCGACCTGCTGCTGAGCGTGCATGCCGATGCGGCGCGCTTTCGCTCGGCCGTGAGCACGGCGATGACCGACGCGCCGGAAACCATCGCGCCCACCGCCAGCCTCGCGCAGCTCGAAGCCGTGCTCGACAAGGGACTGGTCGCGATCGTGGCCGATGCCAACGGCTTCCACGGCCTCATCACCCGATTCGACTTGCTGAACCATTTGCGGAGGACGCTCTCGTGAGCCTCGACGACGACAAGACCTACGGCTTCGCCACCCGCGTGATCCATGCGGGCCAATCGCCCGACCCTTCGACGGGCGCGATCATGCCGCCCATCTACGCTACCTCCACCTTCGTGCAGAGCAGCCCCGGCGTGCACAAGGGCCTGGACTACGGCCGCTCGCACAACCCCACGCGCTGGGCCTTCGAGCGCTGCGTGGCCGACCTCGAAGCCGGCTCGCAGGCCTTCGCCTTCGCCTCGGGGCTGGCTGCCATCTCGACGGTGCTCGAACTGCTGGACGCGAACTCGCACGTCATCTCCGGCGATGACGTGTACGGCGGCACCTTCCGCCTCTTCGAACGCGTGCGCACGAGAAGCGCCGGCCACCGCTTCAGCTTCGTGGACCTGACCGACCCGAGGAAGCTGATCGAGGCCATCACGCCGCAGACCAAGCTCGTGTGGGTCGAGACGCCCACCAATCCGCTGCTGCGACTGGCCGACCTGCGCGCCATCGCCGACATCTGCCGCGAGCGCGGCATCCTCTGCGCGGCGGACAACACCTTCGCGAGCCCCTGGGTGCAGCGTCCGCTGGAGCTGGGCTTCGACATCGTCGTGCACTCGACCACCAAGTACCTCAACGGCCACTCGGACGTCATCGGCGGCATCGCCATCGTCGGCCGCGAGCCGCGGCAGGAGGCCATCCGCGAGCGCCTGGGCTTCCTGCAAAACGCCGTGGGCGCCATCGCCAGTCCCTTCGACAGCTTCATGGCCTTGCGCGGCGTGAAGACGCTCGCGCTGCGCATGGAGCGGCATTGCAGCAACGGCCTGGCGCTCGCGCAGTGGCTGGAGCAGCAGCCGCAAGTGGCGCGTGTGCATTACCCCGGGCTCGAATCGCACCCGCAGCATGCACTCGCGAAGAAGCAGATGCGCGGCTTCGGCGGGATGATCTCGCTGGACCTGAAGACCGACCTCGCAGGCGCGCGGCGTTTCCTCGAGGCGGTGAAGATCTTCTCGCTGGCCGAGAGCCTGGGCGGTGTCGAAAGCCTCATCGAGCACCCGGCCATCATGACCCACGCCACCATCCCGGCCGAGACCCGCAAGACGCTCGGCATCGGCGATGCGCTGGTGAGATTGTCGGTGGGCGTGGAAGACCTCGACGATCTTCGCGAGGACTTGCGGCGGGCGCTGGCGGCCATCTAAGCAGCGACGTGGCTGCACTGCAGCACAAGATGTCACCACAGAGAACACAGAGACCACAGAGAAAAGCTCGGCTCCGTGTCCTCTGTGTTCTCTGTGGTTGAAGGAATTTTTCCGCCACACCCCTAGAAGCGCCTGTCCTCCCACATGTTTGGGGTGCGGGCCGGCGATTCGCGAACTAAGTTTCTCCACTCACGCCACGCGCCGCGATGTCCGCGGTGCGCCGCGGCGTGTTCATTGGCTATGCCAGGGGAGACATCGATGGACGCACATGCCGACATGCATGCAAAGGACTGGTCATCGGTCGCACAGGGACTGCAGGAACGCTTCGGGCCGACCGTGCGACCGGACATGCCGATGGACAGCCGCGGCAAGCTCTCGCAGCTGCTGTCGCGCGAGCTGCAGCAGTACGACCGCGCGGCCGTCCACGAAGGCGTGAACAGTGCCTTCTCGAAGATCAAGGTCACGATCGACTGGAATCGCTTCCTGTGCCTGCTGCTGTCCCACCTGCCCGGCTGGTGGACCAAGCTCGCGCACAACCCCGGCTTCGACGCGAGCACCATGCTGCTGCTCACCGACGGCTCGGTGATGGTCCAGGAGCAAGGCGGCCTGCGCTGGAAGAAGCTCACGCCGGCGGCGAACGGCAGCTACGTCAACGGCACGTGGAGCGACCTCGCGCCCATGCACCACACCCGCCGCTACTACGCGTCGGCGGTGCTCAAGGACGGGCGCGTGTTCGTGAGCGGCGGCGAGTACAGCGACGCCGGCCCCGAGACCAACGCGACCGAGATCTACAACCCGGTGCTCGACACCTGGACCACGCTCACGCCGCCGGCCGGCTGGGGTGAGGTGGGTGACGCCATCTGCGCCGTGCTGCCCGACGGCCGCGTGCTGCTGGGCAGCATCGACAGCACCCGCACGGCGATCTTCGACCCCACCACCGACACCTTCAGCGCCGGCCCGCTCAAGGGCGCGAGCTCGTCGGAAGAAAGCTGGGTGCTGATGCCCGATGCGACGGTGATCACCGTGCGCTGCGACGGGTCCGGGCGTGCCGACAAGTACGTGGCGGCGTCCAACACCTGGGTGGACGGCGGCACGCTGCCCACGGGCATCGTGGAGGTGTCGTCCAGCGAGATCGGCGCGGGCATCCTGCTGGAGGACGGCCGCGCCCTCTTCGTAGGCGCCAACGGCCACAACGCGCTGTACACCGCGCCCGCCAACCCGAGCGACCCCGGCACCTGGACCATGGGCCCGGACTTCCCGACCGACCCGAGCGGCCGCACCATCGGTTGCAAGGACGCGCCGGCCTGCCTCATGACCAACGGCCGCGTGCTCATCGCCGCGGGCCCGGTGGACGGCGTGCGCAACGACTTCCTGTCGCCCACCTACTTCTTCGAATACGACGGCGCCAGCATGCGCCGCGTGAGCGACCCGGCCAACTCGGGCGGCGTGCCCTACATCGGCCGCATGATGCTCTTGCCCACGGGGCAGATCCTCTTCGCCGCCGAGACGAACGAGATCTACGTCTACAACTACTTCAGCTGCCCGCCGGCGTCGGCGCATCCGCACATCACCTCGGCGCCGCACACGGTGCGGCCCTTCCACACCTACACCTTGCACGGCCGGCTGCTCAACGGCCTGTCGCAGGCGGTGGGCTATGGCGACGATGCATCGGGCGCGACCAACTACCCGATCCTGCGCATCCGGCATCTCGCGACCGGGCGCATCAGCTACTGCCGAAGCTTCGACCACTCCACCATGGGCGTGGCCACGGGCGCGAGCATCGAATCGACCAACTTCGTGATCCCCTGGGGCACGCCGGAGGGCGCATCGGAGCTCACGGTGGTGGCCAACGGCATCGCATCCGAGCCGTGGCCGGTGTGCGTGGAGGAGTTCCACTTCCACTGGCCGATCTTCGACGACGCGATCTTCGCGCGCCTGATCGGCAGCCTCGCCGACGGCCCGCTGTGGGTGTGGGGCCCGCATGGCCCGATCCCCGTGGACCCGTGGGGCCCGAAGGTCGCACACGAGGCGGCCGGCGCCCGCAACATGGTGGTCACCGGGCTCATGACGCTGCGCAAGCTCGGCGGCGAACTGCAGGCCGCGCGCCAGAAGATTGCGCTCGAGGCGCCGCTGGCGCCGGACGATGGCGACATGATCGAAGAAGAGTCGCAAGAGAAGGCACAAGAGAAGTCGGCCGCGACCGGGAAGGCGACGACGGCCGAAGATGCCTGAGGAGGGCCGCCGCGCGGGGGCTCAGTCCTCGCGCGGCGGATGCATGTGGAACGCCCGCCACAGCGTGAGGTCGTAGGCGATCTTCAGCGCGCCGCACAGCACCATGGGCGCGCTGATCCAGCCGGCGGCGAAGAGCGCGCCGCCGAGCGCCGGGCTCATGGCGGACGCGAGGCTGCGCGGCACGGCCGTGAAGCTGGCCGCGGCCGTGCGCTCGGCCGGCGTCACCACGCCCATCACGTAGGCGGTGCGGGTGGGGACGTCCATCTGCGACAGCGCGCTGCGGATGAAGAGCAGCACCAGCGCGAGCGGCAGGCTGGGTGCGAGCGCGGCGAGGACGAGGCAGATGTTGGCCGGGATGTGCGTGAACACCATGGTGTTGAGCAGCCCGAAACGTGCCGCGACCTGGGGCGCCGCGAACTGCGATGCGGCACTCAGCAGCCCGGCCCAGAAGAAGAACACGCCGGCCTGCGACAGCGTGATGCCGAAGCGCTGCAGCAGCCACAGCGACAGCAGTGCGTTCACCACCAGCCCGCCGGCGAAGGAATCGACGCTGAACAGCACGGCGAGCCGCACGACGATCGCGCGCGACGGCCCGAGCGGTGCCGGCGGTGCATGGACACTGCCGTGCGCGGGCGCAGGCAGGCCGCGGTACAGCCGGAAGATGGCCAGGCCCGTGAGCGCGTAGACGACGAAGAGCGCACGCATGGCGTCCAGCCGGTCGATGCCCGCGATGCGGTGCGCGATGTCAGGCACCGCCGCCGCGAGCGCACCGACCGCTGCGCACAGCGCACCCAGCACGCTGTAGCGGGCGAACAAGGCGGTGCGCGCTTCGCCTTGCGCGGCATCCGCGATGCGCGCGTGTTCCAGCGGCAGGAAGACCGACACGTCGCCCGAGCTCGGGTTGAGCGTGCCGACGAAGGCGACGACGAGCAGCGGCCAGAACGAGGACAGGCCCGCGAACCCCAGTCCCGTGCCCGCCATCAGCAAGGCCGCGCCGCACAGCAACGCGCGCGGTGCGACCCGGTGGCCCCACGCGCCGACCCACAGCGTCGCGGCGGCGGAGCCCAGCAAGGTCGCGGTGCTGATGAGGCCGACCTCGAATTGCCCGAGGCCGAGGGCCAGCAGGTAGGCGGGCAGCAGCACCGCCATGTAGCCATCGCACACCGCACGCAGGCCGCGGGCGGCCAGCATGCGCCAGGCATCGGGTGCAACGCCCGGCGGCAGCAAGCGGCGCAGCACCTGGTGCAACGGGCCGATGGGCGTGGAGGCGGCGTCCGTCATGGGACGCCAAGCCTACGCCATGCGCGGTGGGGCGAACTCTCTCAAGGCCGCAGGCCGTGCTGCGCGAACCAGGCCTTCATGCGTTGCCACCCGTCCTCCGCGGCCTCGCTGCGGTAGCTCGGCCGATAGTCGGCGTAGAACGCGTGGGGAGCGCCGGGATACACGAGCACCTGCGCGGCGCTGTTGGCCTGCTTCAGGCTCGTGCGCAGCTCCTCGACCTGGTCCAGCGGAATGCTCGGGTCCTCGCCGCCGTACAGGCCCAGCACCGGCGCCTTGAGCTGGCCGGCGACGTCGAGCGGCTGCCGGGGCTGCAGCGCGTTCTTCGGGCCGGTGAGCTTGCCGTACCAGGCGACGGCGGCCTTCAGCTTGGGCTGGTGCGCCGCATACAGCCACACGATGCGCCCGCCCCAGCAGAAGCCGGTGATGCCCAGCCGCGACGGGTCCCCGCCGGCCTCGCGCGACCAGGCGTAGCAGGCGTCCAGGTCGGCCATCACCTGTTCGTCGGGTGTCTTGAGCACGATGTCGCGGCGCAGCGCCTCGATGTCGGTGTAGGTGGACGGGTCGCCCTGGCGGAAGTACAGCGCCGGCGCGATGGCGAGGTAGCCCAGCTTGGCCAGGCGCCGCGTCACGTCCTTGATGTGCTCGTGCAGGCCGAAGATCTCCTGCACGACGAGGATCACCGGGTGCGGACCGGGCCGGTCGGGCGCGGCGCGGTAGGCGGGCAGCGGGCCGGTGGGCGTGGGGATCTGCACGTCGCCGGCGAGGAGGCCCGCGGCGTCGGTCTTGATGAGGGTGGCGGTGGCCAGCGGTTGCGCGGCGGCGGCGTAGCTGCCCGAGGGCGGGGGGGCTTGGGTCGAACTCATAAGCGTGATTCGCTCGCTTTGGATGTTCCGTTGATGTGCCGGGAAATCATCGCAGGCTCCCGGCCCGCGATTCATGACCACCGAAAAAAACTGTTCTGCGATCGCGCATTTGCAAGATCGACTCATGCGCCGCTGGTGAGCTGTGGTGCAAGGATTACGTCAAAGTGGTATTAAAAGGGTATCTAGTGGTACTCTAGTGGTTATGCTGATGACGGCGAGGCGCCTGCAGGGCGATAGTCGCGCCTGGTACGCCGCCGGCCACGGCCGGCCCTCTCGTACGCCGGTGTGCGCCGAGCCCGAATCATCAAACCACTCTTCAGGAGCGCCTCACTCATGTCAAATACCATTTGCATACCACGCAGTCACAAGCTGCGGATCCTGAGCGCGCTGTCAGCGGCCTTGCTGGCGACTTCGGCGTACGCCGCCTACCCGGCATGGCAGGCCGACACCTTCTACAAGGCGGGCACCGTCGTCTCCTACAACGGTCGCGACTACAAGGCATTGGTGGACCAGACGGACCACACGAGCACGGGCTGGAACCCGACCAGCACCAGCCTGTGGACCGACCTGGGGGCCAGCAGCGGCACGCCGCCGCCGGCGCCCGCGCCGGCCCCCACCCCCGGCCTCGCCAAACACCCGCTCGTCGGCTACTGGCACAACTTCACCAACCCCGCCGGTCCGACCTTCCCCCTCGCGCAGGTGTCGGACGACTGGAACGTGATCGTCGTGGCCTTCGGTGACGACGCGGGCAATGGCAACGTGAGCTTCACCGTCGACCCGAGCGCGGGCAGCGAGGCGCAGTTCATCGCCGACGTGAAGGCCCAGCGTGCCAAGGGCAAGAAGGTCGTGCTGTCGCTGGGCGGCCAGGACGGCTCGGTCACGCTGAACAGCGAGGCCAACGTCACCAACTTCGTCAACAGCCTCTACGCGATCATCCAGAAATACGGCTTCGACGGCATCGACCTCGACCTGGAAAGCGGCAGCGGAGTGTCCATGGGCGCGGCCATCCAGACCAACCTCGTCAGCGCGGTGAAGCAGCTCAAGGCGAAGGTCGGTTCGAGCTTCTACCTGTCGATGGCGCCCGAGTGGCCGTACGTGCAAGGCGGCTATGTGTCGTACGGCTCGATCTGGGGCGCGTACCTGCCGATCATCGACGGCCTGCGCAACGAGCTGTCCATCATCCACGTGCAGTACTACAACAACGGCGGGCTGTACACGCCCTACTCGACCGCCGCCTACGCCGAGGGCTCGGTGGACATGCTGGTGGGCGGCAGCAAGATGCTGATCGAGGGCTTCCCGCTCAGCTACGGCTCGGCCGGCAGCTTCGCCGGCCTGCGGCCGGACCAGGTCGCCTTCGGCGTGCCCTCGGGCCCGAGCTCGGCGGACTCCGGCTTCGTCACCACCACCACGGTGAAGAACGCGGTGGACTGCATGGCCCGGCTCGTCAACTGCGGCAGCGTCAAGCCCAACCAGGCCTACCCGACCTTCCGCGGCGTGATGACCTGGTCGATCAACTGGGACAAGCACGACGGCTACAACTTCTCGGCGCCGGTCGGTTCGAATCTGCGGACCTTGCCTTGAACCCAGGGGCGTGGGGCTGCGCCGCTCCGGCTGCGCAGCCCGTGCTGGGACGTCGCCTTCTCAACCACAGAGCGCACAGAGGACACAGAGGAAAGCATGGCCTCGGTGTTCTCTGTGCGCTCTCTGTGTTCTCTGTGTTGAGTACTCCTCTCATGCGTCAAACGATTCCCTGAGGTCATCCCGCCAACTCATCCGCGGATCGTCGTAAAGTGCGGCCCTTCCGTGCCCGACCCGCAGGCGCGGCCTTCACAGGGAGTCACCATGGTCCGACGCTCCACCCGAGCGACATCCTGGCTTGCCGCATTGGCGCTCACCGGCGCCGCGTCCGTGCAAGCCCAGCCGCGTTTCAACTTCGAGGCCACCCCCGGCCACCTCTCCAAGCAGGTCGTGCCCTCGCGCTACGCGCTCGCGCTCGACCTCGATCCGGCGCTCGACAACTTCAGCGGCCAGGTCGCGATCACCGTCAAGGTGGCCCAGCCCGCGCCCGCCATCGAGCTGCACGCCAACGAGCTGAAGGCCTCGCGTGCGACGCTCGTGTCGCCTGGCGGTGCGCGCGCGCTGAACGTCATCGCCCAGTCGGACACGCAGACCTGGCGGCTCGTGCCGACCGACGGCACGCCCATCGCCGCGGGCGAACATCGCATCGAGATTGCGTACAGCGGCAACGTGCATGCGTATGGCGAAGGCCTCTTCCGCGCCACGCATGAACAGGGCGGCAAGACCGAGCGCATGCTGGCCACGCAGCTCGAGGCGATCTCCGCGCGCATGGTGTTCCCGTCCTTCGACGAACCCGCGTACCGCGCATCCTTCGAGCTCACGGTGCGAGCACCCAAGCAGTACACGGTGCTGTCGAACACGCCCGAGCGGCCGTCGCGCGCCGACGGCGCAGTGACGGTGCACACCTTCGCGGCGACGCCCGCCATGCCGAGCTATCTCTTCAGCGTCGCCGTGGGCCGCTTCGAGATGCTCGAGGGGCGTGCCGCGGGGGTTCCGCTGCGCATCATCACGCCGCCTGGCAAGCGCGAGCAGGGGCGCTACGCGCTCGCCGCGACCCAGCAGCTGCTTCCCTTCTACACCGACTATTTCGGCGTGCCCTTCGCCCTGCCCAAGCTCGACCAGATGGCCGTGCCCAGCACGCGCTGGGGCGCGATGGAAGACTGGGGCCTCATCTCCTATGCCGAGAACGACCTGCTGGTCGACGACAAGAAGAGCAGCGTGAAGACCCGGCGCGATGTGTTCCAGACCGTAGCGCACGAGGTCGCTCACCAGTGGTTCGGCAACCTCGTCACCGCCGCCTCGTGGGAAGAGATCTGGCTCAACGAAGCCTTCGCGACCTGGCTCGAAAGCAAGGCCACCGACAAGTTCAACTCCTCGTGGAAGAGCCGCCTGGACAACCGCCTGCCCGTCGACCGCGCGATGCTGGTCGATGCCGGCACGGCGACGCGGGCCATCCGCTCGGGCCCGGTCACCGAATCCGCCGTCAACGACGTGTTCGATTCCATCACCTACGCCAAGGGTGGCGCGGTGCTCACCATGCTGGAGCAGTGGATCGGCCCGCGCGCCTTCCAGCAGGGGCTGGCCGACTACATGAAGGGCCAGCGGCTGTCGAACGCGACGGCGGGCGACCTCTGGTACTACATCGGCCGCGCGTCGGGCCGCGACGTGGGCGCGGTGGCCGCGAGCTGGACCGACCAGGCCGGCTTCCCGCTGGTGCAGGTGCGCGAGCGTTGCGAGGGCGGACAGTCGCAGGTCACCTTGTCGCAGAGCCGCTTCATGTTCGCTGCCGATGCAGCGAAGGCAGCCCAGGCACCGCAGCAGCTGTGGAAGATTCCGGTGAGCATGGCCCGCGGCAAGGCGTCGAGCACCGAACTGCTCGACAGCGCGGAGCGCACCTTCACCCTCGGTGCCTGCGGCCCGCAGCCGCTGGTCGTCAACGCGGGCGGGGGCGGCTTCTACCGCGTGGCCTACGAGCCGGCGGCGCGCCAGCAGCTCATCACCGCGTTCGACACGCTGGCCGAGGGCGACCGCATGGCGCTCCTCAGCGACAGCTTCGCGCTGGTGCAGGCCGGCCGCGTCCCGCTGAACGAGCACTTGGCGCTGCTCGCGGCCTTGCCGAAGGTGAACGATTCATCGCGCACGCGCACGCGCCTGTGGGCGGTGGCGCAGACGCAGCTGGATTTCCTCGACAAGGCCATGGCCGGCACGACCGCGCAGCAGCAGGTGCGCGCAGTCGGCCGATCGCTGCTCGGTCCGCAACTCGCGCGCCTGGGCTTCATGCCGGGGGCGAAGGAAGACACCGCCACCGCCGAGCTGCGCGCCGGGCTCATCGAGCTGCTGGCGCGATTCGACGATGAAGAGACCGTGCGCCGCGCGCTGCGCGCCTTCGACGAGGACGACAGCGGCAAGGCGCCGTTGCCCACGTCCTTGCGCGAGGCGGTGATGCGCGCCACCGGCATGCACGCCGACCAGGCGCGCTTCGACAAGCTGCTTGCGCGGCTGAAGCGCGCCGGCGGCGAGGAAGAGCGCTGGCTGTATGCGAGGGCGCTCGCCGGCGGCCGCGATGCGAAGCGCGCGCAGCAACTGCTGTCCGCGTCCACGTCCAGCCTCGCGCCGCCCAATGTCGTCACCGCGATTCCGGGCATGGTCGCGAGGAACTCGCCGTTCGGCGAGATGGCCTACCAGTACACCGTCACGAACTTCGCGCGCCTGGGCGAGCTCTCGGGCACCTGGGGCAAGCAGTTCCTGCTGCCCAAGGCCGCGGAAGGCTTCAACGATGCGCAGCGCGCCGCCAGGCTCGTGGAAGACCAGCGGCGCGAAGTCGGCAAGGACGGCGACACCCTGGCCGCGCGTGAAGCGGAAGCGATCCGCCTGCGCGCGTCGGTGAAGGCGCGCGAGGCAGCGGCGCTGGAGAAGGCACTGCCGGGCTGAGGCGGTTCGAACGAAACGCGACGCTGCTTCCGGGCTCTCGCGTGCCGATCAACGACGGCGCGCGAGCGGCCAGGGCAGGTCGTCGCGTTGGGCGACTTCACGCCAGATGCACTGCACCATGGTGCCTTTTCGTGACCTGGCACATCGTGAAGTGCGGGCGCCTCTCCTCATGCGCAAACCTCATGAAGAGAGGCGCATTCCTTCGTTCTCAATGCATGAGCGGCTGTCTAAGGTGTGGTCTCGTCTACCAACGGATCACGCACCATGAGCATCACCGCCATCAATGTTCGCAACCAGTTCCGCGGCCGCGTCAAGGAGGTCATCGAAGGGCCGGTCGTGTCGGAGATCGACGTGGAGACGCCCAGCGGACTCATCGTCACCTCGGTCGTGACCACGCGTTCGGTCAAGGAGCTGCAGCTCGTGCCGGGCAAGGAAGTGATTGCCTTGGTGAAATCCACCGAGGTGTCCATCGCGACCTTGTGAGGCCCGCATGAGTTCCTCCAAGGTGCGCGTGCTCATCATTCCGGGCCTGTACGGCAGCGGCCCGGCCCATTGGCAGACCTGGCTGCAGTCGCGCCTGCCGCAGGCGGTGCGCGTGGAGCAGCGCGACTGGAACGAGCCCGACCTCGACCGCTGGTCGGCGCGCATCGCCGAGGTGCTGGACGAGGCGCCCGACACGCCGCACGTGGCGGTGGCGCACAGCTTCGGCTGCCTGGCGTTGGCGCATGGCCTCGGCCGGCGACGCGCCCTCCCGCTGCGTGACGATACGCGTGGCGGCGTGCATGGCGCTCTGTTCGTCGCGCCTGCCGAGCCAGAACGTTTTCGCCTGGCCGAGCGGCTGCCGCGGCAGCTGCTGGGCGTTCCGGCCACGGTCTTCGCGAGCGACACCGACCCATGGATGTCGGCCCAGAGCGCGCGCCGTTGGGCGGCCATCTGGGGTGCCAACCTCGTCAACCTGGGTGACGTGGGCCACATCAATGCCGAGTCGGGCTTCGGTCCGCTGCCGCGCGCGCTGCACCACACGCAGGCCCTGATCCAACGCGTCGAGTCGGGCCGCCGCGTGGCGCGCGCCGACGTGCAGGAGTTTTCCTTCGCCGTCTGAGTCGGAAGCCCGTGACCGGCATGGAGCGAATAAGCAAGCTCGAATTGCTTCCTTCCGCCGGCCGCGTGTCGTTTCTACGATCTCTCACCGTTCCATCTTTCCCGTTCACCACAAGGACTTTTTCGCCATGACCACGGCCCGCCTCATCCGCCAATCGCTCTTGTCCCTGGCCCTCGCCGCCACGGCATGCGTGGCCATGGCCCGCGACGTGACACTGCTCAACGTCTCCTACGACCCGACGCGCGAGCTCTACCAGGAGTACAACGCCGCCTTCGCCAAGTACTGGAAAGGCAAGACGGGCGACAACGTCACCGTCAAGACCTCGCACGGCGGCTCGGGCAAGCAGGCGCGCTCGGTGATCGACGGGCTCGATGCCGACGTGGTGACGCTGGCCCTGGCTGCTGACATCGACGCCATCTCCACCCAAGGCAAGCTGATCGATGCGGACTGGCAGAAGCGGCTCAAGCACAACAGCACGCCCTACACCTCCACCATCGTCTTCATCGTGCGCCGTGGCAACCCCAAGGGCATCAAGACCTGGGACGACATCGTGAAGCCGGGCGTGGGCGTGATCACCGCCAACCCGAAGACCTCCGGCGGCGCGCGCTGGGCCTACCTCGCGGCCTACGGCCATGCGCTGACGGCGCCGGGCGGCAACGAGGCCAAGGCGCAGGACTACATCAAGAAGGTCTTCGCCAACGTGCCCGTGCTGGACTCGGGCGCCCGCGGCTCGACGGTGACCTTCGCCGAGCGCGGCCTGGGCGACGTGCTGCTGGCCTGGGAGAACGAAGCCGGCCTCGTGCTCAAGGAATTCGGCGCCGAGAAGTTCGACGTGGTCTACCCGCCCAACAGCATCCTGGCCGAGCCGCCGGTGGCGGTGGTGGACAAGGTGGTCGCGAAGAAGGGCACGGCCGACGTGGCGCGCGCCTACCTCGAGTACCTGTACTCGCCCGAGGGCCAGGACATCGCCGGCAAGAACTTCTATCGCCCGATCGACCCGGCCGCGCAGGCGAAGTACGCCAAGCAGTTCCCCGCGGTGAAACTGTTCACCATCGACGGCGTGTTCGGCGGCTGGACGAATGCGCAGAAGACGCACTTCGCGGATGGCGGCGTGTTCGACCAGATCTACGCAAAACATTGACGGCCGCCCAGTCGGCGGCGCTCCTGCCCCCGAGGGGCGCCGCCTGGCGGACCGGCGGAGCCGGATCCGCGGGCGTGGCTTGATCTGATGAGCATCGAAGCTGCGCGCTGTGGTGCTCATTCGTTTTGTGAATAAGGATGAGCGAATTGCGTCCTTGAAATGCGCTTACTGCGTGAATAGCATGCACGCTCCTTCCTCCATCCGCTGCATTTCCGCAGCGACTGCGCATGCAATCCGCCCGCCGAATCCTCGTCCTTGCACTTCCGTCCCTCCTGGCCGTCGCCATGTCGGCCGAGGCCGCCGGGCCAGCGCTGCTGAACGTCAGCTACGACGTCGCGCGCGAGTTCTACAAGGATTACAACGCGGCCTTCATCAAGCACTGGAAGGCCACGGCCAACGAGGATGTCACCGTCAACCAGTCGCACGGCGGCTCCAGCAAGCAGGCGCGTGCGGTGATCGACGGTCTCGAGGCCGATGTGGTGACCATGAACCAGTCGAGCGACATCGATGCCATCGCCGAGCGCGCGAAGCTGCTGCCGGCGGACTGGGCCAAGCGCCTGCCGAACAACAGCGCGCCGACGAGCTCCACCACCGTCATCCTCGTGCGAAAAGGCAACCCGAAGGGCATCAAGGACTGGACCGATCTTGCCAAGCCCGGCGTGAGCGTCGTCATCCCCAACCCGAAGATCACCGGCAACGGCCGCTACACCTACGTGGCCGCCTGGGGCGCGGCCATCAAGTCGGGCAAGTCGCCTGCGCAGGCGCGTGAGCTGGTGCAGCAGATCTTCGCCAACGTGCCGGTGTTCGACGGCGGCGGCCGCGCGGCCACGACCACCTTCGCGCAGCGCGGCATCGGCGATGCGCTGGCCACCTTCGAGAGCGAGGTCAACCTCATCAAGGCGGAGTTCGGCAACGACTTCGACGTGGTGTATCCGGCGTGGAGCATCCTCGCGGAGAACCCCGTGGCAGTGATCGACAAGGTGGTGGACAAGAAGGGCACGCGCCGCCAGGCCGAGGCCTACCTCAAGTACCTGTGGTCTGACGAGGCGCAGGAGATCGCGGCCAAGCACCAGCTGCGCCCGCGCTCGCCGGCGCTGCTGGCCAAGTACGCGAAGGACTTCCCGAAGGTCAACCTCTTCACCATCGATGAGGTGTTCGGCGGTTGGAGCAAGGCGCAGAAGGAGCACTTCGACGATGGCGCCACGTACGACCAGATCCTCGCGGCGGCGAAGAAGAAGTGATCACCACAGAGGACACAGAGAACACAGAGAGAAGAGTAAAGGGAATTGACTCTGTGTCCTCTGTGTTCTCTGTGGTTGAAATGAATTCCCCATGATCTTCACCCGCGCCCTCCTGAAGCGGCACAGCGTCTTGCCCGGTTTCGACCTGGCCCTCGGCTTCACGCTGCTGTACCTCGGCTTCATCGTGCTCATCCCCTTGAGCGCGGCTTTCCTCAAGACCTTCACCATGACCTGGCCGGCCTTCGTGGAGGCGGTGGCCTCGCCGCGCGTGATGGCCTCGTACCGCCTCACCTTCGGCGCGTCCTTCGCGGCAGCCATCCTCAACGCCTTCTTCGGATTGATCGTGGCCTGGGTGCTGGTGCGCTATGAGTTCCCGGCCAAGCGCCTGGTCGATGCGCTGGTGGATCTGCCCTTCGCGCTGCCCACCGCGGTGGCCGGCATTGCGCTCACGGCGCTTTATTCGCAGAACGGCTGGATCGGTTCGCACCTGCCGTTCAAGGTCAGCTTCACGCCGCTCGGCGTGTTCGTCGCGCTGACCTTCATCGGCCTGCCTTTCGTCGTGCGCACACTGCAGCCGGTGCTGGAAGACCTGCACAAGGAAATCGAAGAGGCCGCGGCCACGCTGGGCGCTTCGCGGCTGCAGACCTTCACGAAGGTGATCTTCCCCATCATCACGCCGGCGCTTCTGACCGGCTTCGCACTGGCCTTCGCGCGGGCGCTGGGCGAATACGGGTCGGTGATCTTCATCGCGGGCAACATGCCCATGGTGAGCGAGATCACGCCGCTCCTGATCATCACCAAGCTCGAGCAGTACGACTACAAGGGTGCGACGGCGATCGCGGTGGTGATGCTGGTGTCGGCGTTCATCCTGCTGCTGGCCGTCAATGCGCTGCAGGCCTGGACGCGCAAGAGGCAGGGGCGGTGATGAGTGCGATTCCCGTGTCCTCCTCCGCTGTCGTGCCGTTGGCCGGCACCGCACCGCGCCGCATTGCCGATGCCACCACCGAGCCCGCCTGGGTCAAGTGGCTGCTGATCGGCATCGCGCTCGCCTTCCTCGCGCTCTTCCTCTTCGTGCCATTGGCCATCGTCTTCGCCGAGGCTTTCAAGAAGGGCGTGGATGTCTACATCGCCGCCATCACCGACCCGGATGCCGTCTCGGCCATCAAGCTCACGCTCATCGCCGCCGGCATCTCGGTGCCCATGAACCTCGTCTTCGGCGTCGCGGCGGCGTGGTGCATTGCCAAGTTCGACTTCCGCGGCAAGAACGTGCTGCTCACGCTGATCGACCTGCCCTTCTCGGTGAGCCCCGTCATCTCCGGCCTCATCTACGTGCTGGTGTTCGGCCTGCAGGGCTGGTTCGGCGAGTGGCTTCGCGACCACGACCTGAAAGTGATCTTCGCCGTGCCGGGCATCGTGCTGGCGACCGTCTTCGTCACCTTCCCATTCGTCGCGCGCGAGCTCATCCCGCTCATGCAGGCGCAAGGCACGGAGCAGGAAGAAGCGGCGCGCGTGCTGGGTGCCAACGGCTGGCAGATCTTTCGCCGCGTGACGCTGCCCAACATCAAGTGGGCGCTGCTGTACGGCGTGATCCTGTGCAATGCGCGCGCCATGGGCGAGTTCGGTGCGGTGAGCGTGGTGTCGGGCCACATCCGCGGCACCACCAACACCATGCCGCTGCACATCGAGATCCTCTACAACGAATACCAGTTTGCCGCGTCCTTCGCGGTGGCCTCGCTGCTCGCGGGGTTGGCGCTCGTCACGCTGGTGCTGAAGTTCATCGTCGAGCAGCGGGTGAAGAAGGACCTGCGTGTCCAGGAAAGAAGCGAGTGACAAGATGAGCATCGAAGTCCGCAACCTGCAAAAGCGCTTCGGCGCCACCGTCGTCTGCGACAACCTCAACCTGGACATCCCCGCGGGTGAACTGGTCGCGCTGCTCGGGCCTTCGGGCTCGGGCAAGACCACGCTGCTGCGCATCATCGCGGGCCTGGAAGTGCCCGACAGCGGCACCGTGCTCTTCCACGGCGAGGACGCGACCAACACCGACGTGCGCGATCGGCAGGTGGGTTTCGTGTTCCAGCACTACGCCCTCTTCGCGCACATGACGATCTTCGAGAACGTCGCCTTCGGGCTGCGTGTGCGGCCGAAGTCGACGCGGCCCAGCGAGGCGCAGATCAAGTCCAAGGTGATGGAGCTGCTCAAGCTCGTGCAGCTGGACTGGATCGCCGACCGCTACCCGCACCAGCTCTCCGGCGGCCAGCGCCAGCGCATCGCGCTCGCCCGCGCGCTGGCGGTGGAACCCAAGGTGCTGTTGCTCGACGAGCCCTTCGGCGCGCTCGACGCCAAGGTGCGCAAGGAGCTGCGCCGCTGGCTGCGCCGGCTGCACGACGAGATGCATGTGACCAGCGTGTTCGTCACGCACGACCAGGAAGAGGCGATGGAAGTCGCCGACCGCATCGTCGTCATGAACCATGGTCGCATCGAGCAGGACGGCCCGCCCGACGAGGTCTACGACCACCCGGCCACGCCCTTCGTGCTGCAGTTCCTCGGCGACGTGAACCTCTTCCACGGCCGCTACGACCGGGCGGGCGGGGCCACGGGCGAGGTGAGCTACGTCCGGCCGCACGAGCTGCAGATCCTCGGGGCGCCGCGGGACGGCTCCATCGAGGTGACACTCTCGCAGGCGCTCACTGTCGGGCCGAACACGCGGCTGGAGTTCAAGCGGCTGGATGACTCGAGCTATGTGGACGTGGAGGTGCCGCGCTCCGAATACCTCGCGCTGCGCGATGCCATCGGCCTGCAGGCGGGTGCGAAGGCGCACCTGCTGCCGCGCCGCGTCACGCGCTTCGACAGCGAGCTGCTGAACGACCCGGCGGCCGCGATCTGAGGGCGCCGCCCGGCCCGGCGCTTTTCAGCGCGCCGGCGCGAACGCGTCGGCACCGCGCATCGGATCAGGCCTGGACCACCAGGTCCCAGTGGTTCGCGATATGCATGAGGTGGGCGCGGGCGTAGTCCGCCTTGCTCAAGGCGCCGTACGCGAAGTGCGGCGCGAGCGGCCCGGTGTGCTGCTCGAAGCGGTTCATGGCTTCGAGCACGCTGTCGATGGCGGGCGCCAGCGCCAAGCCGTCAGCCAGGCTCGGCATGCCCGGCACGGGCTCGTCCAGGCTGTGGTTCATGCGGCCGCGAGCGGAGAACACGGCGAAAGCCGCGCTGCCTACGCTCGCGCGAAACCATGCCGGCTTGGGCTGCGGGTAGCCGTCGATGGAGCCATGGATGCTTTGCGCCGCGTGGTGCAGCACGTGCGGCAGGTCCCAGCCCGTGCGGGTCTTCATGGGGGCCGCGCGCAGCTGCTCGAGCGTGCGGCGGGCGTTGGCGAGGTCGGCGAACTGCGGTGCGGCCAACGGGGTGTCACGATGGCTTGCGACATAGGCCGTGCCACCGGCCACGCCCACGGCGGCGAGGCCGCCGGCGGTGAGCAGGATGCGACGTCGAGGGGAGGACGAAGGAGAGCTCATGCGGCTGCGTTGGAGGCGACGCGTCTTGCGCCAGCCGGCATGCTATGCCCGTCCGCGTCGCGCAGACTGTCAAGTTCAGGACGATCTCGCGCGCCCCCTTCACGCGAGTAGACACGCGCCAAGACCCGCAGCTGGTCACGCCTCCTCGATCGCCTCGCCCGCCAGCGCCTTCTCCACCGCCGCCCGCGTGAGCGTCGGCGCGAAGGCCTCCATGAAGGCGTACACGTAGCCGCGCAGCCAGGTGCCGCGCCGCACGGCCAGCCGGGTCAGGTTCACTTCGAACAGCGCGCCGGCATCCAGCGCCCGCAGGCTGCGGTCGCGCTCGGGGTCGAAGGCGATGGACGCGACGATGCCCACGCCCATGCCCAGCTCGACATAGGTCTTGATCACGTCCGCGTCCATGGCGGTGAGCACCACGCTCGGTTTCAGCCCTTCACGCGCGAAGGCCTCGTCGATGTGGGTGCGGCCGGTGTAGCCGCCGTCGTAGGTGATGATCGGGTAGCGCGCGAGGCGCTGCAGCGTGAGCGCGCCCTTGTGCTTGAAAAGGTCGTGCCCCGGCGGCGCGACCACGCTGTGCGTCCAGCGGTAGCACGGCAGCGCCACGAGCTGCTCGTAGTCGGCCAGTGCTTCGGTGGCGATGCCGACGTCCGCCTCGCCCGAGAGCAGCATCTGCGCGATCTGCTTGGGCGAGCCCTGGTGCAGGTTGAGCGTGACCTGCGGGTAGAGCTGGCGGAAGTCGCGCACCACGGCCGGCAGGGCGTAGCGCGCCTGCGAGTGCGTGGCCGCGATGGACAGCCGGCCGCTCATCTGCGCGCTGAATTCGGCACCCGCCCTGCGCAGGTTGTCGGCGTCCAGCAGCAGCCGCTCGACGATGGGCAGCACCGATTCGCCCGGCGGCGTGAGCCCGGTGAGCCGCTTGCCGGCGCGCACGAAGATCTCCACGCCGAGCTCGTCCTCCAGCTCGCGGATCTGCCGGCTGATTCCCGGCTGCGAGGTGTGCAGCACCGAGGCGACCTCGGTGAGGTTGAAGCCGCAGCGGACGGTTTCGCGCACGGAGCGCAGTTGCTGGAAGTTCATGGGACCCAGGCGCTTTGGGCTTACACGCCGAATGCATAAGAAGGGCTCGAATTCTGCGGAAACCGAGGAAGGGCGGCAACGATGGATTGCTTCTATGCATACGCGTGGTCGTACTAAGCGACCTGCCATTGAATTCGCCCACGCCCATCTCCAGATTCGCTGAACCATGGGTGCCAACGACGCCAGCCTGCTCGACGCCTATTCGCTGACCGTGAGCGACGTGGTCGAGCGCGCCGCGCCGGCGGTGGTGGCCGTGTCCGTGGCCAGTGGCGCGCAAGGCGTGGGTTCCGGATCCGGCTTCCTGTACACGCCGGACGGTTACCTGCTGACCAACTCGCACGTGGTGAGGGCCGGCGGGCGGACGTCACCGAAGAACCTGTCTTACCGCGTCTCGATGGCGGATGGCCGCGAAGCTTCGGCGCGCTTCGTGGGCGACGACCCCGACACCGACCTCGCCGTGCTGCACGTGGACCCGATCAGCACCGGCGCCTTGCCGGCGTTGACGCTGGGCCGGTCGGCGCAGCTCAAGCGCGGCGAGATCGCGATCGCCATCGGCAATCCGCTGGGCTTCGAGCACACGGTCACCGCGGGGATCGTGAGTGCGCTCGGGCGCAGCATGCGGGCGAGCACGGGGCGGCTGATTCCCGACGTGGTGCAGACGGACGCTGCGCTGAACCCCGGCAACTCCGGCGGCCCGCTGCTGAACTCGCGCGCCGAGGTGATCGGCGTGAACACCGCCATCATCCGCGGCGCGCAGGCGCTGTGCTTGGCCGTGGCGGTGGACATTGCGTCCTGGGTGCTGCCGCAACTCATGCGGCAGGGACACGTGCAGCGTGCCTACCTCGGCGTGGGCGGCAGCACCATCCAGCTGCCGCGCCGCGTGGTGTCGGCGCTGTCGCTGGACGGGCCCGGCGCGGTGCGCGTGGACGCGGTCGAGCCCGACAGCCCCGCCGCGCGCGCCGGCCTGCGCGAAGGCGACATGGTCATCGGCCTCGACGGACAGCCGGTGGCCAGTGTCGACCGGCTGCATCAATTGCTCGATGGGTCCAGCATCGGCCGCGAGCTCATGCTCAAGCTGCTGCGCGGGACGATGCCGCCGCAGGTGATGTACCTGCCGGTGCATCCCACGGCGCGCCTGCCGGGCGCGTGAGGGCTACCCGGTGAGGATGGGCCGCAGCGCGTCGATCTCCTCGACCACGAAATCGAAGAACGCGGCGATGCGCGGCGTGTGCCGGATCTCCGGGCGCGTCAGCAGGCGCCAGATGCGTGTGAGTTCAGGCACCGGGCCGAACAGCTGCACGAGCTCGGGCTCGCCATTGCCAAGCGGCATGGGCAGCGGCGCGATGCCCAGGCCCGCCTTCACCGAGTAGAGCAGGCCCAGCACGCTGTTGTTGCGCGCCACGATGCTGGCATTGGGCGCCACCGCCCGCAGCCAGGTCATCGCGCGGTGATTGGCCATCGATTCCTCGAAGCCGATGATGGCGTGCTGCCCAAGCTCGTTGATGCGTTCGGGCCGGCCGTGCTGCGCCAGGTACGCGCGGCTCGCATACACGCCCCACAGCGAATCGGCTACCTTGCGGCCCACGAGTTCGCTGTCTTCCACGTCGCCCGAGCGCAGCGCCACGTCGGCATCGCCGCGGGCGATGTCCAGGTACTTGTCGCTCATCACCCATTCCACGCGCAGGCCGGGGTGGCGTGCGTGGAAACGGTCGAGCAGCTGCGTCTTGATGATGCGCTGCGCCAGCGGCTCGGGGCAGGTCACGCGGATGACGCCCACCAGTTCGTGTTGCTTGGCCTGCACGTGCTGCTCCAGGCGCGTCACCGAATCGGCCACGCCCCGCGCCAGCGGCACGAGCTCGCGGCCGTAGTCGGTGAGGTGGTAGCCCGTGGGCTCGCGGCGCACCAGCGGCTGGCCGATGCGTTCCTCGAGCTCCAGCAGCCGGCGCTGCACGGTGGACGCGTTGACCTTCAGCGCACGCGCCGCGGCCAGCGTGCTGCCATGCTCGGCGAGGGCCACGAGGTACTTGAGATCGTTCCAGTCGAACATGGCTGTGTCCGCCCTCGAGGGATGCACTTCTGCACGCCGCCCCTGCAGTTCTGCGCCTTACGCCGCGAGGGCTCGGGCACTAGGCTTCGCGACATCGAATCAACCGATGGATTGTGCGACAGCACCGAGGAGAAGCGCTCATGAACTGCAACCACCCAAGACTCTGCGCGGCCGCCGTGATGGCCCTGGCCGCCACCACTGCCCAGGCCGATGTGCTGGTCAGCAACCTCGCCCAGCCCGAGCGCGCCTTCAGCGAACTCACGTCGCTGTTCTGGGCGGCGCAGTCCTTCGTCACCGACGGCAGCAGCCACCCGCTGCAGTCCATCGATGCGATGCTGGGCACCAGCGCGTACCGTGGCGACGACACGGAGTACGTGGCAGAGCTGCATGCGAGCGGGCCAGGCATCATCGGCTCGCTGCTGACCACCTTCTCGTTCGGCAGCACACCGTCCGGCGCCCCCACGGCCATCTCGCTGCTGCCCGACAGCGGCGTGACGCTGGCCGCCGGCACGACCTACTGGCTGGTGGTGGGCGAACGGCACGGCAGCCTGGACTCCGAGTACCTCGGCTGGTCCTACGCCGACGGCAACGCCAGCACCGGCCCCGGCTCGCTGGGCGCGTTCGGGTACTCGACCGACGGCGGCATGAGCTGGTCGGCTTCCACCTTCGACACGCCCAATCCGTTCAGGCTGGCGGTGAACGTGGCACCGGTGGCTGCGGTGCCGGAGCCTTCGTCCATCGCGCTGATGGCACTGGGCCTGGTGGCCCTGCTGGCGATGCGCCGCGTCCATCGCACGGAGGTTTCCCGATGAGCGCCGCACTTGCTGCCGATGCCAAGACGATGGCCCGCGACCAGTGGGAACGCGCCGCTGCCGGCTGGGACCGCCACACGCCGGTGATCCGCCAATGGCTGCGCACGGCCACCGACACCATGCTCGGCATGGCCGGCATTTCGCCGGGGGCACACGTGCTGGACGTGGCCGCCGGTGCCGGCGACCAGACGCTGGACATCGCCCGCCGAGTCGGGCCCGAAGGCTCGGTGCTCGCGACGGACTTCTCGCCGACGCTGTTGACGCTGGCGCAGCAGCGGGCCGATGCCGCCGGCTTCTCGCAGGTGACGACGCTCGTGGCCGATGGTGAGCACCTGCCCGACGACATCGGCCCCTTCGATGCCGCCGTGTGCCGCCTCGGCTTGATGCTGTTCACCGATCCGCTGCAGGGCTTGCGCGAGATGCACCGCGTGCTCAGGCCCGGTGGCGGCATCTGCACCCTGGTGTTCTCTCGTCCCGAGAAGAACCCCTGCGTGGCCCTCCTGCTGCGCACGGCCATGCAGCACGCGGGCCTGCCGCCGCGCGATCCCTTCCAGCCGGGCGGGCTGCTGAGCCTCGGCCGCCCCGGGCTCATCGACGAGCTCTTCGAGCAGGCGGGGTTCGAGGAGGTGGCCACCACGGCCATCGAGGCGCCGTTCCGGCTGCCGTCGGCGCGGCACTACCTCGACTTCGTGCGGGCGTCGGCCAGTCCCATCCAGCAGATCCTGTCGCGGCTCGATGCGACGGCGCAGGACGCCGCCTGGAGCGACATGGAGACGCGCCTGCACGCCTTCGACACGCCCGAGGGCTGGGTCGGGCCCAACGAGCTGCTGCTGACCGCGGCGCGGCGCTGAGCGCCCGCGGGCCTCACGACACCAGCTGCTTCCTCGCGCGGTGCAGGCGCACGAAGAGGTTCTCTTCGCTGATCGCCAGCGCCTCGCACACGTCCTCGGTGGACTGGTCCTGCAGCACGCGCAGGTGCATCACGTCGCGCAGGCCGGCGGGCAGCTGGTCGATGCGCTCCAGCACGCGGGCAAGGAATTCGCGCTGCTCGGCCACCTCGTCCGGCCGCGCGTGCGGGCATTCGATGGCGGCGATGCCGGCCTCGGGGTGCTCGTCGTCGGCCTTGTCGTCGAAGCTGTCGCAGCTTGCGCGCTGGCGTACCAGGTCGACGATCTTGTTCTTCAGCACCGCGGTCAGCCACGAGCGCAACGCGGAGCGGCCGCCGAAGCTGGCGCGGCCGGTGGCCACCGCCTCGAACACGTCGTGCACCAGGTCTTCGGCCAGCATCGGGTCGTGCAGCTTGCGCTGGGCGAAGCGCACGAGGTAGGCGCGGTGGGTGATGAGCTCGGCCCACGAGACCGCACCGACGCTGTTGTTCTCGACCAGCGCCGGGTGGAAGGTGGGAGCGGTGGCGAAGGCGTGGCGGGTGTTCATCGGGGTCTTCCGGGTGCGGTTGCGATGGAATGGACTTTGGTCGCCGCACCTCGCGCGTCCCTCGCCGAACATCACAGGAAGATCACATTTGCGTAAGAAGCCGGGGTGCCCGCACGACAATCCCGCATGCCCTCCACCATCCTCGTCGCCGAAGACCAGGCCGACATCCGCGACCTGATTGTCATGAACCTGCGCAACGCCGGCTACGAGGTCGCGGCCGTGGCCGACGGCCTGGCCGCGCTGAACAGCCAGAACGAGGCGGCCAGCGACCTGCTCATCCTCGACCTGATGATGCCGGGCATGGACGGCCTGGAGGTGTGCAAGACGCTGCGCGCCCGCGGCCGCAACACACCCATCCTGATGCTCACCGCCAAGTCCACCGAGCTGGACCGGGTACTCGGCCTGGAGCTGGGCGCGGACGACTACCTCACCAAGCCCTTCTCTCTGGCCGAACTGCTGGCGCGGGTGAAGGCGCTGCTGCGCCGGGCCGACCTCTTGCGTGCCGCCCAGGCCAACGCTGCCGGCCAGCCCAACGCCATCCGCAACGGCGACCTGGAGATCCTGCCCACCAAGCGGCAGGTGCGCTACCGCGGCGAGCTGCTGGACTTCACCGCGCTGGAGTTCGACTTGCTGCTGCACTTCGCCCAGCACCCAGGCCACGTGTTCTCGCGCGGGCAACTGCTGAACGCGGTGTGGGGCTACACGCACGATGGGTACGAGCACACGGTGACGACGCACATCAACCGCCTGCGGGCCAAGCTGGAGGCCGACCCGATGCGGCCGCAGCTGATCCTCACGGTGCGCGGGGCGGGGTACAAGATGCGCGAGGCGCCGAGGTGAGGTGGGGGCTTCGAACCCTCAGCCTGACCCTTCGATACCTGAGGGCGAGCGGGTTCTGGCTTCGATACCTCAGCCTGACCCTTCGATACCTCAGGGCGAACGGGTTCTGGCTTCGATACCTCAGCCTGAACGGACGGGGTTGGGCGCGCAAGATCAAACCGTTCACGCTGAGGTATCGAAGCGCCCACCAGCGCGTCTTCCCATGACCGTACGCCTCAAGCTTGCGCTGACGATCTTTATCACCGGCGCCCTCACCGCGCTGGGCGTCGTCGCCACCGTGCTCTTTGCCTTCCAGCGCTTCGAGCACGAGACCACCTACTACCGCGCCAACGCCTTCCTCGGCCGCGTCGTGGCCATGTACGACAACATGTTCGAGCTGCACGAGCGGCATCCGGAGGAATTCACCGGCTTCCTGCGCAACCTCGTGCTCTTCGAGCCCGACACGCAGCTGTACCTGCTCGATGCGCAAGGAACGGTGCTGGCCTTCACTGGCGAGGCGCAGCTGCCCGCCGGCTTCAAGGTGGACCTGGCGCCGGTGCTGCAGGCAGTCGGCCAGACGCCCATGCCCTACGTGATGGGCGACGACCCCGAACGAATGGACGCCAACGCGGTCATCGCCGCCAAGGCCGTGAAGCGGCCGGTGATCCGCAGCGACGAGCCGGTGGCGGGCTACCTTTACCTCGTCGCCCACCAGCGCACCCCGCAGGACCGCTGGCAGGTGGTGGGCAGCAGCTTCGCCAAGCCGGCGCTCGCGGCCATCGTCGCCGTGGTGCTGTTGTCCAGCCTGCTCGCGTGGTGGGTCATCGCCACCGTCACGCGGCCCTTGCGCCAATTGAGCGATGCGGTGGCCGCCGTGTCGCGCGAAGGCCTGGGCAGCGGCGCGGCGGACCCGTCCGCGGTGGCCCTGCCCAGTGAGCGGGCGGGCGACGAATTCGGCCAGCTGGCGGCAGGCTTTCGCGCGATGCTTGGCACCCTGCGCCAGCAATGGGAAGCGCTCAGGCGGCTCGATCACTTCCGCCGCGAAGGAGTGAGCAACCTCTCACATGACCTTCGCTCGCCGCTCACCGCCACCGCCGCCTGCCTGGAGACGCTGGAGACCCGATGGGCGTCGGAGCCGGCACGCGCCGAGGACCAGCGCCTGGTCGAGGTCGCGCTGCGCAACACCCGCAACGCCGCGCGGCTGGTGCAGTCGCTGGGCGACCTGGCGCAGCTGGACGAGCCGGCTTTCAAGCTGCAGGCCGAGGTGCTGGACGCGAGCGAGCTTCTGGACGACATTGCCGTGCGCTTCGGCGAGCGGGCGGCCAAGCGCGGCGTGAGCATCGCCGCCGGGCACGATGCCGGCGATGCGCCAGAGGCGCCGCCCTTTGTCGCGCTGGACATCGAGCTCTTCGAGCGTGCCATCGCCAACCTCGTGGACAACGCGCTGAAGTTCAGCCGCCCTGGTGACCGCATCGAACTCGCCGCGCGGGTGGAAGCGGCAAGCGCCGGCGATCGGGTGGTGGTGAGCGTGGCCGACACCGGCCCGGGCATCCCGGCGGCCGACGTGCCGCACCTCTTCGACCGCTTCTACCAGAGCCGCCAGAGCGTGGCGCCGGCCACCGGCGAAGGCGGCAAGGGTTTGGGCCTGGCCATCGTCAAACGCATCGCTGAACTGCATGGCGGCGAGGTGGTGGTGACCAGCACGCCGGGCCGAGGCACCAGGGTGGCGCTCAGCCTGCCGCGTGCCGCCGTGTGACGGTGCGGCGTGATACCGCGGTGTGAAGAATCCGACAGACTGTTGCGGCACCGCCTCGGCGCAGGGAAAGCCCTGATGTCTCACCAATCGCACGCGCCTACAGTCCGTCCACTCGCGGCGGGCACCATGCTTGTGCCCTGCATGGGCGGGGGTCTGAGGAGACAAAATTGACGCGGTGGTGGCGCAAGCCAACACGCCGCGAATGATGGCAGGGCCATTGGCCGATGTCAGAATGAAAGGGCGCTGGGTTTCCGGCGCCCTTTTTCATTCCGGTCGCGAGCTCGCCGCCGCCTGCAGTCCCGCCCGCCGATGCTCGATCTCGTCACCGTCACGATCGCCTCCCTTTTCGCCGGTTTTGTCGATGCCATCGTGGGCGGCGGCGGCCTGATCCTCGTGCCGGCGCTGTTCAGCGTCTACCCCAACACCGCACCGGCCACGCTCTTCGGCACCAACAAGGGTGCCGCCGTCTGGGGCACCGGCTGGGCCACGGTGCAGTTCGCACGCCGCGTGACGATGCCCTGGGATGCGCTGCTGCCGGCGGCCTTCGCGGCGTTGGTGGGCAGCGCGGCCGGCGCCTTCACCGTCACGCTCGTGAGCGCCGGCGGCCTGCGCCGGGCGCTGCCCTTCGTGCTGCTGGCGGTGCTGCTGTACACCTTGGCGAAGAAGGAGCTGGGCCGGCACCACGAGCCGCGCTTCGCCGGGCGCGGGCAGGCGGTGCTGGCCAGCGTCATCGGGCTCGTCATCGGCTTCTACGACGGCTTCTTCGGCCCGGGCACCGGCAGCTTCTTCGTCTTTCTCTTCGTGCGCTTGCTGGGCTATGACTTCCTGCACGCCAGCGCGAGCGCCAAGCTGCTGAACACCGCCACCAACGTGGCGGCACTCGTCACCTTCGTCGCGAAGGGCCACGTGTGGTGGCACATCGCCGCGGTGATGGCGGTGGCCAACGTGGCCGGCAGCCTCATTGGCACCCGGCTCGCGCTCAAGCACGGCGCGGGCTTCGTGCGGGTGGTCTTCATCGCGGTCGTGTCCGCGCTCATCCTCAAGACCGGATACGACGCCTTCTTCAAGCTGGCGTGAACCGGCCGCGCAGGCCGCGCCACGGAAGCTGAACTGTGCGGTTTTTCGCGCGCTCTTCGTTGCAACTGGCACGCGCCCGCGGACGTAGCATTGCACGTGACTCAAAGCGTCTTGCGGAACCCACCATGCCCGTCGATCCCCAACTGCGTTCACTGAACATCGACATCCCTGCCCAGCCGGAAGCGCTGGTGAAGCTGTCGCTTCTGCTGGCCGACGAGGAGGTGAACATGCACGCGCTCAGCGGGCTCATCGAGTCCGACATGGCGCTCGCCGCGGCCGTGCTCAAGGCGGTCAACTCGTCGCTGTACGGGCTGTCGGGCCGCGTGCAGAGCGTGCAGCAGGCCATTACCTTCCTCGGCACGCGCGAGGTCGCGTCCGTTACCTTCGAGATGGGCCTGAAGGCGGTCTTCCCCGCCGCGCCCGAGCTCGAGCCCGTGTGGGAGCGTGCCGGCGTGCGCGGCCTGCTGATGGGCCGCATCGGCCAGGCGCTGAGCGTGGACCCGTGGGCCGCGCATTCGGCCGGGCTCTTCGAGGAATGCGGCAAGGCGGTGCTCTTTCGCCATGCGGCGGAGCGGTACCGGCCCTTGCTCAAGGCGGCCAAGGACGACGAGGAACTGCTCTTCCTCGAGCACCAGGAATTCGGGGTCAGCCACGACGCGCTGGGTGCGGCGCTGTGCGAGAGCTGGGGCCTGGCGCCCACGGCCGTGCACAGCGTGCGCTATCACGTCGTCGTCAACACCACGCGCGAGCTGCCGATGCAGGTTCAGCGACGCGCGATCTGCGCCATCTCGGCGCTCGCGAACGCGCTGATCGTCGACCCCGAGACGTTGGAAGAAGTGGCTCGCGCGGTCGCGCCGCAGGCCGACCTGGACGTGGCGATGGTGCTGCGCGGCACGCGCCGCGTGAAGGAGCAGATCGAAGCGGCGGTGGCCCGAGGCGGATGACGCGGCGGGCGTGGGAAAGACTTCTCACCACAGAGCACACCGAGACCACAGAGGAAAAGCTTGTCCTCTGTGGTCTCGGTGTGCTCCGTGGTTGAAATGAACCTCCGGCAACAGCCGAACCTTCAGCCCACCTGCTTGTAGATCGCCTCCGCCAGCGCGAGCAACTGTTCGCGCGGCAGGCTGCCCACGATCGCGTAGCCGGTTGTGCCCTCGACCCAATAGAACATGCCCAGGTCGCCCTGCCGTTCGTACTTGAAGGCGGCCGGCGTCGTGCCGTCGGGCTTGCGCAGGTAGACCGTCACCCGCGTCGCGGCGGACTGGCCGATGCGCTGGTACATGAGCTGCGCGCACGGCCCGTTGCTTTCGGGCAGCAGGCGGCCGCCGATCAGCTCGAAGCCCTGGGCGCGCAGGTCGAACAGCTTCACCGGCCGGTCGACGCGCTTGGTGAGCCAGCGCGACAGGTGCTCTTCCTGTGCGCGGCTGTCTTCGGCCGTCGCACCGACCACCGACACCTCCACCGGATGACGCACCTCGGGCGCGTACACCGCATGCGCGCCCATCACTCGGCGATCCCAGCCGGCCGATGCGCCCTCGGGGCCGTCGTCATCGCCCAGCATGCGCCAGGCGGTGGCCGCACCGAGCACGGCGCCCAGGGCGAAAACCGCGAAGCCGGCAGCAAGGCGCGTGGCCGTCAGCCACTGGCGAGCCGGCGTGTGATTCAGCACCAGGTGTTCGAGGCGTGGCGGAACCGGCTCCTCGGCCACGGGCGCAAGCCGTGCCCGCAGCGCATCGCGGTCGGCGGCCCACAGCCGCACGCGGGCGGTGTCTTCCGGGTGCTCGTGCAGCCAGGCGTCGATCTCGGCGCGCTGGGCCGGGGTGAGCTCGTCGTCGAGCCAGGCCGACAACTGGTCGGGCAGCGAATCGTCGCGATCGGGCGTGTTCATGGTCAGACGACGCGACGCAGGCTGCGCGTCGCGGAATTGGTGGGCGTGGCGGGAACATGGCCGTCCAGCAGTGCGCGAAGCGCCACGCGGCCGCGCGAGATGCGCGACATGACGGTGCCGATGGGAATGTGCAGCACCTCCGCGCATTCGGCGTAGGACAGCTGCTCCAGCGTGACCAGCAGCAGCGGCTCGCGCTGCTCGACCGGCAGGCGCGACAAGGCGGCGACCAGGTCCATGCGCAGGCCCGGGTCCGAGGCCGGCGCAGCCACGCTGTCCGGCCCGTCCTGCAGGTCCAGCGGCTCGACGTTCACGAGGTGCGAGCGGCGGCGCCGGTCGTCCATGTGCGCGTTGTGCGCAATGCTGATGACCCACACGAGGATGTCGCGGCGCTGGTCGAACTGGTGCCAATGCGCCAGCGCCCGTTCCAGGGCGGTCTGCACCAGGTCGTCGGCCGTGCTCGCGTCGAACACCAGCGAACGCGCATACCGCCGCAGTCGCGGGATGGTGGAGAGCAGCTGCTGGCGAAAGGCGGTGGGAGCGGTCACGTGAAGGTGTACGTGATGAGCGTGTGGGTTATTCCGGTTGGCTCGACTAGCATAGTCCGCCGAGGCGGCAAACGAGCACCAGTTCACGCCGCAACCCTGAGTGGCGTGTTCTCGGGGTCTGGCCTGATCCCGGACAATCTACCAATGACTCCCCCGACCAAGGCCCAGGCGCCTGCCTTTTCCGCCGAGCAGTTCCGCGCAGCGCTGGGCATGTTCGCCACCGGCGTGACGGTGGTGACCGGCCGCGATGCGCAGGGGCGGCGCATCGGGCTCACCGCCAATTCCTTCAATTCCGTCTCGCTGGCGCCGCCGCTCGTGCTGTGGAGCCTGGCCCGCGCGGCCGGCTCGATGCCGGCGTTCAAGAGCGGGTCACACTACGCGATCAACATCCTCGCGGCCGACCAGCGCGAGCTGGCCGAGCGCTTCGCCAGCAAGCGGCCCGATCGTTTCGAAGGGCTCGTCCTTCGCGAGGGCAGCGGCGGCGCGCCCATCATCGAGGGCGCGGCGGCGGTGTTCGAATGCTTCAACCGCAGCCGCTATGAAGAGGGCGACCACGTCATCTTCGTCGGCGAGGTCGAGCGCTGCGAGCGCCGCGAGGGCGCCATGCCGCTGATCTTTCACGGCGGTCGGTACTACACCGAGCTGCCGCTGTAGAGCGCGTCAACCCGCCGTCGCCACCGGGCTGTCCAGCAGCTTCGCCATCGTCGCGAGCAAGTCTTCCGCGGCCACCGGTTTCACCAGGTGCTCGTCGAAGTGCGTGGCGAGCGCGCGAGCGCGGTCGTGCTCGCGGCCGTAGCCCGTCAAGGCGACGAGGCGCAATGGCCGCATGCTGCGAAGCCGCGGATCGGCGCGCAGGCGGCCGGCCAGTTCGTAGCCGTCCATGCCGGGCAGGCCGATGTCCAGCAGTGCGACATCGGGGGTGAAGCTGTCGAGCGATGCCAGCGCCGACGGGCCGTCGTAGGCGGTGCGCACGTCGTAGCCGGCGTCGGCCAGCACCACCTGCAGCAGCTCGGCGGCATCGACGTTGTCGTCCACCAGCAGCACGCGGCCGCTGTGGCGTGCGATGGTCACGGGCGGCGGCGGGCTCACGTCGGGGCCTGTCTCCTGCGGGGCGATGGGCAGGCGCACGGTGAAGGTCGCGCCGCGGCCGATGCCTTCGCTGGCCGCGCTCACCGTGCCGCCATGCAGGGTGACCAGCGTCTTGACGATGGCCAGGCCCAGGCCGAGGCCGCCGGCGTGGCGGTCCATGCCCTGCTCGCCCTGGGTGAACAGGTCGAACACGCGGGGCAGGAGGTCGGGCGAGATGCCGCTGCCGTGGTCGGCCACGACCATCTCCACCACGTCGCCGTCCACCCGCACGTTGATGGCGATGCGCGCGTTGCCGGGCGTGAACTTGGCGGCGTTGGTGAGCAGGTTGGCGAGCACCTGCGCGAGGCGCACCGCATCGCCGTTGACGAAGACCGGCTCCTTGGGCAGGCTGACTGCCACCGGCTGCGCGCGGCGTTCCAGCGCGGGCTGGGTGATCTCGAGTGCGCGGTCCACCACCGACTGGATGCGCACGCGCTCCAGGCTCAGCTGGATCTTGCCGCGCGCGATGCGCGACACGTCGAGCAGGTCGTCCACCAGGCGCAGCAGGTGGGCCACCTGGCGCTCGATGATGCGCCGCTCCATGGCCGATTCCTGCCCGCCGCGACGGGCCATCAGGTGCAGCGCCGTGACGATGGGCGCGAGCGGGTTGCGCAGCTCGTGGCCGAGCATCGCGAGGAATTCGTCCTTCACGCGGTTGGCGGTTTCCGACTGCGAGCGCGCCGCCTGCGCGTCGGCATACAGCCGTGCGTTGTCCAGCGCGAGCGCGGCGCGCTGGGCCAGCTCGACCAGCAGCGCGCAGTCGTCCTCGCTGAACTGGCGGTCGGATTCGGCCTGCAAGGCCGCGAGCGCGCCCAGCGTGCGGCCGCGCGCCACCAGCGGCACGATGAAGTAGGCACGCAGACCGATGGCCTGCGCGAAGGTCAGCAGGTCGCGGTCGCGCAGGCGGTCGAATTCGTTGGGCGGATCGAAATGCGCCAGGTGCGAGCGGCCGGTGGCGACTGCCCAGGCCATCGACCCGGGCGTCTCCGCCGATGAATGCAGTCGCTGCACCAGCTCCTGGCCGAAGCGCGTCTTCTGCGGATCGGTGTGGTGCATCAGCGCGTGCTGCAAGTTGCCTTCCGCGTCGACGAGGTCCACGCGGCACCAGTCGGCGATGTTGGGCACGACGATCGAGGCGATGGCCTCCAGCGTCGCGTGCGGCTGCAGCGAGCGCGAGAACACCGCGCCGGCGGACGCGAGCAGTTCCAGCCGGCGCCGCGCATGCTCGGCGCCGCCGCGGGCGTTGCGTTCGGCGGCGAGCAGGCGTTCGCGCTCGGCCTCGTCGCGCGAGCGCTGCTCGCTGGCCGAGACCAGCGCGTCGGCGACTTCCTGGATCTCGCGGATGTCCGAGCGCGCGATGGTGGGCGGCAGGCCGCGCCCCAGCGCCTGCGCGGCGCGGCGCAGGTCGCCGATGGGGCGGTTGATGCCGCGCGCGATGGCGAAGGCCGCGAGGCCGCCGAGCAGCGCCGACAGCAGGATGCCGCCGCCATACGCCGCGGCCGAGCGCATCACGCCGGCGTCCACGCCGGCGGTGGGGATGCCGATGGCCACCGTCCAGGCGGTGGACTTGCTGCGCGAGATCGCGGTGAGGAGCGAGTCGCCTTCGAGCGCGAAGGTCGTGCCCACGCCCTCGTCGCCCACCGCGCTCATCAGCCGCTGCAGGCTGGGCGCGGGCGGCCCGCCGAGATACTTGGCATGCTCTCGCGAACGCGCCACGCGCGAGCCCTTGGCATCGAAGACGGAGACGATCCAGTCGTCGGGCACCTTCTGGTGCGAGATGACGTCGACGACCGTATCCGGGTTGACCACGCCGGTGAGCACATACCGCAGGTTGCCGTCGCGCAGCACCGGCACGCGCACAGGAATGCCCTGCTCGCCGCGCTGGCCGCGCCGCATGGGCCCCACCAGCGGCGCGCGGCTGCGCACGAGCTGGTCGAAGCTGCCGGGCTCGGAGATGGCGAGATCGGCGCGGCCCTGGGGGTAGCCGGTGTGCATCGTCACCTGCCCGCTCGGGTCGTGCAGGATGATGGCGCGCCATTGCGGCCGGGTGGCCACCACGCGCTGTGCGACGCGGTAGAACTCGTCCATGTTGCCGCTGTCCAGCGACGAGGCGGTGGCCAGCCCTTCGAGGATGGCAACAGTGCTGCGCAGCTCGCCATCGACCGCGGTGCCCAGGGCACGGGCGAGTTCGAGGCTGGAGCGCTCGGCCTGCTCGCGCTGCTGCTGCACGAGCGCATACAGGCCGAAGCCGGACATCGCCGCCAGCGGCAGGATGGCGGCCACCACCAGCACCGCGAAGCGCCTGCGAAGCCCGACGCTGTGCATCAGAGGCCGCCGCCTCGCCCGGTCCGGGGACCGCCGCTTGGACGCCGAGAAATTGGAGTGCGCTTCATGGGTGGCAGCGATGTTAGGGCCAGATCGCGCCGAAGTGCCGGCAAGGCCGGGTTTCCGAGGTAACGGACGGAATGAAAAAACCCGGCGGGTGCCGGGTCCTTTCGTCATGCGACCTGCGCCGCCGGCTTGCTAAATGGTTGCGTGCATGAACCGTCCCGGTCCCGGGCCCATGTGCAGGCCGTCGGTGCGCCCGGCCAGGTAGCGGGCGTTCAGCTCGTCCGGTGCCCAGGAGCGGCACTGCGAGAAGCCGAGCGACACCAGCGTGTCGGCCAGGGCCGCCGGCTCGAAGTGCGTCTTCCACGGCTCGCCGCTGGCCGCGAGCCGGGCGGCCAGTTGCTCCATCGCGATGCGCATCATCATCGGCAAGCTCGAGAACGGCGTGATGTAGTCGAACACCACCGCGCTGCCCGGGGCGCAGCGGCCGATGTAGCGCAGGGTCTCGATGATCGACGCCTCGTCGAGGTACATGGACACGCCCAGCCAGCTGAAGAAGGCCGGCTGCGAGGCATCGAAGCCGGCACGGGCCAGGCCCTGCGGCAGGCTGACGGTCTCGAAATCGACCGGCACGTAGTGCAGCGACGACGGCGTCTCGATGCCCGCCTCCTGCAGCCGGGCGCGCTTCCAGGCTTGCGTGGCCGGCAGGTCCACCTCGAACATTCGCCCGGGCGCGTCGGGGTGCCGGTAGGCGCTGGTGTCCAGGCCCGCGCCCAGCACCACGTACTGGCGAACGCCGCGCTCGATGGCCGCGGCCCACTCGTCTTCGGCAAAGCGGCTGCGCACGACGACGGAGCTGCGAAGGCCGACGGCCATCGGCTCGCGGAACCTGCTCAGGTCTGACGTCAGCGATTGGGAATCCGCGGGGCCGAGGATGGTCAGTGCGAGCGGATCGTCGAACACGCGCGGCGAGTCGACCAGCTGGTGGGCGGCGCGCTGCACGGCGACCATCAGCGCACTCGGCTTGGGTCCGGCGTTGGCAAGCGGCACGTGGGAGGCGACCACGTGCGCCTGGTGAAGGTAGGCGAGCAGCGCCTCGTCCATGCCCGCGCCGAACTGCAGGTCGGGTTCGTGCACGATGGCCTCGCGCACCAGGCTTTCGAGCGCGGGATCGTCGCCGCAATAGCTGTCGCGAAAGAGCTGCTGCCAGCGCCGCAGCATGTCCTGCACGGCGGCCGACTCGACCGCGGCGCCTGCGTCCATCTGGGCTCGCAGCTCGGCCACGAGCGCGGGCCACGCCCGCATGTGGGCCATGTTGGCAAGCTGCCGCCGGCGCACGTCCTCCGTCTGCGCGGGGCTCAGGTGCTTGGCGAAGAGCGTGCAGCGCGCATGGACGAAGGCCTCGCCGATCCAGCGCAGCATCGCCGGCTCGTCGTGCGTCGCGCCGAGGCCCAGCTGCATCCATCGCCGGGCCAGGGCCTGCGCCGCCTCGCTGTCTGCCGGCAGTGCGCGCTCCATCGCGTCGCGCACCTCGGCGACGAGGGCGGTCCATGCCGGGTTGGTCTGCCGCACGCTGCCGTCGTCCGCGGCCGGCGTGCTCCTGGTGTCGTTCTCGCTCAGGTGTTCGTCGTACATGTCATCAGCTCCCAGAGTGCCCGGCCGGTTGTCCGCGACGGCATTTGCCGTTCGCGGTGCCATGGCCAGATGCGAACCTTAGAGCCTGACGTTGCGTGAGGTGCAAGAGAAATCGAGCACGAGGACGTAAGCAAGTCCTTCAAGGAAAAATGGCGGAAAGACCTTGCAGTCTTCCCGCCACTGTCGCCGCGCCGGCGTGGCCGGGGCGTTGAGCTCGTCGCCTGGATCAGAACGGAATGTCGTCATCCATGTCGTCGAAGCCCGTCGCCGTCTTGGGCGCCGGCTTGCTGGCCGCCGGGCGCGAGGCCGGGGCGCTGCGGGGGGCTTCGCCGCGGTCGTCACCGCCGCGCGAGCGGTTGCCGCCGCCGCTGTATCCGCCTTCTTCATCGCCACCACCGCCGGCACCACCGCCCATGCCTTCGCGGCCGCCGAGCATCTGCATTTCGTTGGCGACGATTTCGGTCGTGAATTTCTCGACGCCGTCCTTGTCGGTCCACTTGCGGGTCTTCAGGCGGCCTTCGACGTAGACCGAGCGGCCCTTCTTCAGGTACTCGCCGGCGATCTCGGCGAGGCGGTCATTGAAGACCACGCGGTGCCATTCGGTTTCTTCCACCTTTTCGCCGGAAGCCTTGTCCTTCCAGTTGCGGGTGGTGGCGATGCTGACCGTGCACCAGGCGCCGCCGTTGGGGTTGTAGCGGACCTCGGGGTCACGGCCCAGGTTACCGACGATGATGACTTTGTTGACCGAGGCCATGTGAAGCTGCTCCGAGCGGGGGAAGACGAGAGGCGCCATGCGAATGCCGGCGCCAGGAAGTGCTGGCGCGGATTATCGCCTTTCGCTTCCAGCGTGAGTAACCCCTCGCGTGGACGCCCCCACCTGGGCGACGCCCCATTGCGGTGAGGCCGGCGCGGCTGCGCTCCCGTACCATCACGCCTTCCCCGCCCGCCGCCGCCCTTGTCCGTGAATTCCCCGCGCAGTTCGTTTTCGCCGCAGTCCGTCCTCCAGGAGGTCTTCGGCTACGCCGCCTTCCGAGGCGCGCAGGCCGAAATCGTCGACCACGTCGTGAGCGGTGGGGATGCACTGGTGCTGATGCCCACGGGCGGCGGCAAGAGCCTGTGCTACCAGGTGCCGGCCATCGTGCGGCACCGCCAGGAGCGCGGCGTCGCCATCGTCGTGAGCCCCTTGATCGCGCTGATGCACGACCAGGTGGGTGCGCTGGAGGAAGCGGGCGTTCACGCCGCTTTCCTGAACTCGACGCTGACGCTGGAAGAGACGCAGAAGATCGAGCGCGAGATGATGAGCGGGCGCCTCGTGCTGCTGTACGCCGCCCCGGAGCGCGTGACCACGCCGCGCTTCCTGGCGCAGCTCGATTCGCTGCACGAACGCGGGCTGCTGAGCCTGTTCGCGATCGACGAGGCGCATTGCGTGAGCCAGTGGGGCCACGATTTCCGCGAGGACTATCTCTCGCTGAACGTGCTGCACGAGCGCTACGAAGATGTGCCGCGCATCGCGCTCACCGCCACCGCCGACGACCTCACGCGCGCGGACATCATCGAGCGGCTGCAGCTTCAGTCGGCCCGCGTCTTCATCAGCAGCTTCGACCGGCCCAACATCCGCTACTCGATCGTCGAGAAGGACAACGCCCGATCGCAACTGCTGCGCTTCATCAACGACGAGCACGAGAGCGATGCGGGCGTGGTGTATTGCCAGTCGCGCAAGAAGGTGGAAGAGACCGCCGACTGGCTGGTGAGCGAGGGCATCAACGCGCTGCCCTACCACGCGGGGCTGGACGCCGCCATCCGCAAGAAGCACCAGGACCGCTTCCTGCGCGAGGACGGCCTCGTGATGGTGGCCACCATCGCCTTCGGCATGGGCATCGACAAGCCCGACGTGCGCTTCGTCGCCCACCTGGACCTGCCCAAGAACATCGAGAGCTACTACCAGGAAACCGGCCGCGCGGGCCGCGACGGCCTGCCCGCCGATGCATGGATGACCTACGGCCTGGCCGACGTGGTGAACCAGCGCCGCATGATCGACGAGAGCCCGGCGGGCGAGGAGTTCAAGCGGGCGCAGCGCGGCAAGCTCGATGCGCTGCTGGCGCTGGCCGAGGCGCACGACTGCCGCCGCGTGCGGCTGCTCGACTACTTCGGGGAGGCGAGCAAGCCCTGCGGCAACTGCGACAACTGCATCTCGCCCCCGGCCACCTGGGACGCGACCGAGGCGGCGCGCAAGGCACTGTCGTGCATCTACCGCTTCCACCAGAACGGCGGGCAGCGTTTCGGCGCGGGGCATCTCATCGACGTGCTGCGCGGCAAGGTGACGGACAAGGTCACGCAGTACGGCCACCAGCGGCTGTCCACCTTCGGCATCGGCGCGGACGTGGCCGAGCAGCAGTGGCGCGCGGTGCTTCGCCAGCTGATCGCGCTCGGCCACGTGCGCACCGAAGGTGAATACAACACGCTTGAGCTCACGCCGACGGCGCGCCATGTGCTGCGCGGTGAAGTCGACATGCTGCTGCGGCAGGCCAGCGACGCGCCCAAGCGCACGCGCACCGGCCGCATGACGCGCGGCGGCAGCGCTAGCCCCAAGGCACCGCCGGTGCCGCTGGACGCCGCGGGCACCGAGCGCTTCACCGCCTTGAAGGCCTGGCGCGCCGAGGTGGCACGCGAGCACAACCTGCCGGCCTACGTGGTGTTCCACGACGCGACCTTGGCAGAGATGGCACGCTCACTGCCGCGCTCGCTGGACGACCTCGCACAGATCAGCGGCGTGGGGGCGAAGAAGCTGGAAGCCTACGGCCGGGAGATCCTGCGGGTGCTGGAGCCGATGGACGGCTGATCACGCCGGAAAACTCGACAGGACGGTGAGCCGGTGCGGGGTTTCACCCCATCGGCGCCACTTGGCCGTATCACCATCGAATGAGGCAGACTCGCGACCCATGCATGACCTGAACGACGACGCGCTGATGTCCGCCTATGCGGCGGGCGACGCGTCGGCGTTCGAGGCGCTGTACGCACGGCACCAGGCGAGCCTGTACCGGTTCATCCGCCGCCTGCTCGGGCCGTCGATGGCCGCGCAGACCGACGAGGTGTTTCAGGACGCCTGGCTGCGCGTCGTCAATGCCCGCGCACAGTGGGACCCGCAGGGCGCGAGCTTTCGCACCTGGCTCTTCACACTCGCCAACAACCGCGTCATCGACCTGTGGCGGCGCAGCGGTCGCGAAGTGTCGATCGAAGCCGATGACGATTCGGACGAGCCCTGGGAGCCGCAAGGCGCGGCCTGGCAGCACTGGCCGGCGCCCGCGAGCGCGGTGGTGCCCAGCGAAGACCTCGCCTTCTGGCGCCGTGCCGGCGAGCGGCTGCTGCACTGCCTGGATGAATTGCCGCTGCCTCAGCGCAGCACCTTCTTGCTGCACCACGACGACGGCCTGCCTCTGGCAGAGGTGGCGGCGGCGCTGGGCGTGGGGTTCGAGACGGCCAAGACGCGCTTGCGCTACGCGATGAGCAAGCTGAGGACCTGCATGGGCGCGCACCTCGCGCCGCTGCAGCCCGAGGCGGCGCAAGGAGAGCTGCGATGAAGCCCGACGCGCAGCAGCCGGATGCCGACCGCGACGCCTGGTTGAGCTACGCGCTGCGCCACGCGCCCGATGCGGACATGGCTGCGCCGCCGTCCTTGAGCGAGATGATTCTTCGCGAGGCGCAGGCCAAGGCGAAGCCCGCGGCGGCCGCGGCGCCGCGACCGGCCGCGCCGTTCTGGTCGCGCGTCTGGGACTGGATGGCACGTCCAGCCGTCGGCGCGGGAGTCGCAAGCGTGATGCTGGCGAGCCTGGTCGGCGTGATGATGTGGAATCGGCCGTTGGAGGAGATGTCGCCGCGACCATCGGTGGACATCCCGCCGGTGGCCACCGCACCCATGACCACGCGCGCACCTGCCGCTGCAGACGCCGCGTCTGCGCCGGGCGCCGCGGCCATGCCGTCTGCAGCGCCCGCCACGGAGCAGGTGCTGGCGCCGAAACAGGCCGTGCCGTCGACCGCGCCGAATGCGCCGACTGCACCGGCAGCGAATGCGGACCTGGCGTCGCGTCGTGAAGGATCGAGCGAGAAAGCCAAGGCCGGCAAGCCAGCCGAAGCAGTCGCTGGCCTGCTCGAGAGGAAACGCGAGGCGCTTGAACAAAAGCGCGTCGCCGAGGGTGAACGGCGTGACGAGCCCAGCCAGAGTGCCGCGGCGCTGCGCGATGACAAGCAACGCTCGACCCTGAAGGCCTCGCCCGATGCGCTCGCCAAGGCGGCGCGCACGGCGGAGTCGATGTCGCCGGCGCCGCCGGTGGTCGAGGCCGTGCAGTCTGGTGCGGCGGCACCCGCCGCACCGCCCCCGATGCCTGCCCCGGTGACAGCACCTGCTCCGGCCCCCGCCGCGACGGCACAGCCATCGCAAGCCAACGCAGCACGCGCCATGGGCGCCGCGTCCGGGCAAGCCTCGCCGCTGTCGCGGCAAACGGCCGTGGCGCCGGTGCAGGCGGCGTCTCACTTCGCCGCGGCGGGGCTGAGCACCGCGCCCGCCGAGCGGTCCTTCGTCAACCTGCGGGCCAGCCTCGCGGCCGAGCCATCGCCCTGGACCTGGTCGCGCGACGGCGCCGCGCTGCATCCCATCGACGACGGCATTGCCGCCTTCCTTGCCGAGGTGGACGGCGTTGCCGCGAGCCGCTGGCAGACTGCTGGGGCGACGCTGGCCGAGGCGTCGGACCGCCGCACCGCCGCGTCGGCGAACGCCGCGCCGGCGCGCGACAAGCTCGCCGCGTCCTCCGCGCCCAGCAGCGTCCGCCTGCTGCGCAACGGCCAACCGGTGCACATCCTTCGCCTGGACGGGCACGTGCTGCACTGGGACCGCCTCGGCGCCGAGCCAGCGAGCGCCACGGTGACGCTCAGCGATGCCGAGCTGCAGACCGTGCGCCGCGCCCTGGACAGGCTCGCACCCTGACCCTCGCGGGGAGGAGCAGCGCGCCAGTATCATGGCCGGTTTCGCCCCCGCGCCACGATGCCTGCCGTCCCGCCTGCCAAGACCCCCGCCAGTGACGCTTCGATCGAAGCGCCCATGATCCGCATCCGCGGCGCGCGCACGCACAACCTCAAGAACATCGATCTCGACATCCCGCGCAACAAGCTGGTGGTCATCACCGGCCTGAGCGGATCGGGCAAGTCCAGCCTCGCGTTCGACACGCTGTATGCCGAAGGGCAGCGGCGCTACGTCGAGAGCCTCTCGGCCTACGCACGGCAGTTCCTGCAGCTGATGGACAAGCCCGACGTGGACGTGATCGAGGGCCTGAGCCCGGCGATCAGCATCGAGCAGAAGGCGACCTCGCACAACCCGCGCTCGACCGTGGGCACGGTGACGGAAATTCACGACTACCTGCGGCTGCTGTATGCGCGAGCCGGCACGCCCTTCTGCCCCATCCACCACCTGCCGCTGCGCGCCCAGAGCGTGAGCCAGATGGTGGACGCCGCGCTCGCGCTGCCCGAAGACACCAAGCTCATGGTGCTCGCGCCCGTGGTGCGCGACCGCAAGGGCGAGTTCACCGAGCTCTTCGCCGACATGCAGGCGCAAGGCTATGTGCGCTTCCGGGTGGACGGCGCGGCGTATGAAGCCGCCGACGTGCCCAAGCTGAAGAAGGCGGAGAAGCACGACATCGACGTGGTGATCGACCGCGTCAAGGTTCAACCCGGCTTGCAGCAGCGCCTCGCAGAAAGCTTCGAAGCCGCCTTGCGCATCGCCGAAGGCCGCGCGATGGCGCTGGAGATGGACACGGGCCATGAGCACCTCTTCTCCAGCAAGTTCGCCTGCCCGATCTGTTCGTATTCGCTGAGCGAGCTGGAGCCGCGGCTCTTCTCCTTCAACTCGCCGGTGGGGGCTTGCCCGAGCTGCGACGGCCTGGGCCTCACCACTGTATTCGACCCCGAGCGCGTGGTGAGCTTCCCGTCGCTCAGCATGGCCAGCGGCGCGGTCAAGGGCTGGGACCGCCGCAACGCCTACACCTTCTCGCTGCTGGAAAGCGTCGCGAAGCACTACGGTTTCGACATCGACACGCCCTTCGAGGACTTGCCGAAGAAGGCGCAGAACGTGCTGCTCAACGGATCGGGCAAGGAAGAGATCGAGTTCGTCTACGAGGCCGAAAGTGCCAAGGGCAAGACGCGCAGCGTGAAGCGCTGGCACACCTTCGAAGGGATCATTCCCAACTTCACGCGCCGCTATCAAGAGACCGATTCGGCCGCCGTGCGCGAAGACCTCGCGCGCTACCAGAGCGCCAAGCCCTGCCCCGACTGCGACGGCACCCGGCTGCGCACCGAAGCGCGCAACGTGTTCCTGCAGGACGAGCGCGACGAAAAGGGCGAGCCGATCTACCGCGTCGAGCACTTCACGCTGCGCGAGTGCCTCGCCTACTTCGAAGGACTCAAGTTGCACGGCGCGAAAGCGGAGATCGCCGACAAGGTGGTGCGGGAAATCCGCTCGCGGCTGAAGTTCCTCAACGACGTGGGACTCAACTACCTGAGCCTGGACCGCAGCGCCGACACGCTCAGCGGCGGCGAGGCGCAGCGCATCCGCCTCGCTTCGCAGATCGGCTCGGGCCTCACGGGCGTGATGTACGTGCTCGACGAGCCGAGCATCGGCTTGCACCAGCGCGACAACGACCGGCTCATCGGCACGCTGCGCCACCTGCGCGACATCGGCAACACGGTGCTGGTGGTGGAGCACGACGAGGACGCCATCCGCGCGGCCGACCACGTGATCGACATGGGGCCGGGCGCAGGCATCCACGGTGGGCAGGTGATCGCGCAGGGCACGGCCGACGAGGTGGCAGCGAATGCCGAGTCGCTCACCGGCCGCTACCTCGCCCGGGCCTTGCGCATCGCCGTGCCCAGGCGGCATGAGCGTGCTGCGCCCGACGACGAGGTGCAGAAGCTGTCCATCGTGAATGCCCGGGGCAACAACCTCAAGGGCGTGACGGCGGAGATCCCGGTCGGCCTGTTCACCTGCGTGACCGGCGTGTCGGGTTCGGGCAAGAGCACGCTGGTCAACGACACGCTGTATTCGGCCGTCGCGCGCAAGCTGTACAACAGCCATGCCGAGCCCGAACCGCACGACGCGATCGAAGGGCTGGACGCCTTCGACAAGGTCATCAATGTCGACCAGTCACCCATCGGCCGCACGCCGCGCAGCAACCCAGCGACCTACACGGGGCTGTTCACGCCCATCCGCGAGCTGTTTGCCGAAGTGCCGGCCGCACGCGAACGCGGCTACGGCCCCGGCCGCTTCAGCTTCAACGTGGCCGGCGGCCGCTGCGAGGCCTGCCAGGGCGACGGCGTGCTCAAGGTGGAGATGCACTTCCTGCCCGACGTCTACGTGCCTTGCGACGTGTGCCACGGCAAGCGCTACAACCGCGAGACGCTGGAGATCCAGTACAAGGGCAAGAACATCACCGAAGTGCTGAACATGACGGTGGAAGACGCCCACGGCTACTTCAACGCGGTGCCCAACATTGCGCGCAAGCTGCAGACGCTGCTGGACGTGGGCCTGGGCTACATCCGCCTCGGGCAAAGCGCCACCACGCTGTCGGGCGGCGAGGCGCAGCGCGTGAAGCTGGCGCTGGAGCTGTCCAAGCGAGACACCGGCCGCACGCTGTACATCCTCGACGAACCCACCACCGGCCTGCACTTCGCCGACATCGACCTCTTGCTGCGCGTGCTGCACCAGCTGCGCGACGCGGGCAACACCATCGTCGTGATCGAGCACAACCTGGACGTCATCAAGACGGCCGACTGGATCATCGACATGGGCCCGGAGGGCGGTGCGGGCGGCGGCACGGTGGTGGCCAGCGGCACGCCGGAAGACGTGGCGGCCAACCCGGCAAGCTACACGGGGCATTACCTGAAGCCGCTTCTCGCCTGAGAGGCTGAGAGTCTTTCGCCTCTGAGGGCAGCGGGCTGCCGGCGCCGTTCGTGAATAGTGCTCGACCGCCTGTCCCAGGGATGGTGCGCCGCGCAGGCTCATCCATACAATCGCGCGCCAAGCCCCCCGCGAAGACCGACAGCGTGAAAACCAAGCGAACCGGCCATGACGTCCTCAAGCAACTGCATGCGCTGATCCAGCTCGCGCAGTCGCATCCGGCGTGGGTCGAGACGGCGGCACACGGCATGACGCCCGAGCAGCTTCGCCGCGCGCATGAAGGCATGAACGTGCTGATGCACTGCATCGGCGAGGTGCCGGCGGCGCCAGCATCGGGAGCAGTCGCACCCGTTGCATCGCCCGCCAAGGCCGGCAACAAGCCGCGCCACGAGCCTGCCACCGAATCGAACTGAAGCGGCCCGCCCGCCGCAATACCAAAGCCGCGAGCACGGTGGCCCGGCCCGGCCGCACGTGATTCACGAAGCATGGCTAGACTCCGCCCCACTTTCTGGAGGAGACGCCGTGAGCCTGACCGTCGACTACTACTTCGCCCCGCAGTCGCCATGGACCTATCTCGGGCACCAGCGCTTCGCCGAGATCGCCCGCGCCGCCAATGCCACCGTGCGGGTTCTGCCGGTGGACCTGGGCGGCAAGGTCTTTCCTGTCAGCGGCGGGCTGCCGCTGGCCAAGCGCGCACCGCAGCGCCAGGCCTACCGGCTGCTCGAGCTCAAGCGCTTCGGCGAGTACCTGAAGCAGCCGATCAACGTGCAGCCCAAGTACTTCCCCGTCAATGCCGACGATGCCGCGCAGCTGATCATCGCGGTGGACATGAACGAAGGCACCGACGCCGCGATGGCGCTCACCGGCGCCATCCTTCGGGCGGTGTGGGTGGAAGACCGCAACATCGCCGATCCGAACGAGCTTGCGGCCTTGCTCGCGGCGCAAGGGCTGCCCGCGCGGCGGCTGGAGGATGCGCATTCCCAGGCAGTGCACGAGCGCTACGAGGCCGATTCGGAGCTCGCGATCGCCGCTGGCGTCTTCGGTGCGCCAAGCTTCGTGATCGACGGCGAGCTCTTCTGGGGGCAGGACCGCCTGGACTTCGTGGCACGCCGACTGGCGCGCGGCTGAGCCATCTGGATGACGGGGTCGGACGCGTCGACGCGCGGACCCCAAGAAAAAAGGCCGGTGCTTGCGCGCCGGCCTTTTGATGTTCGGCCCTTGCGGGCCGCTGTTCATCGGTTCACTTGAGGTGGCCGTTGATCAGCTTGGTCATTTCGAACATCGAGACCTGACCCTTCTTGAAGATTTCCTTCAGCTTGGCGTCAGCATTGATCATCGTGCGCTTGGCTGCGTCTTGCAGCTTGTTCGCCTTGATGTAGTCCCAGACCTTCTTGGTGACCTCGGTGCGCGGAACCGGCTTGTCGCCGATGACGGCAGCCAGTTGCGGGCTCGGGGTCATGGCCTTCATGAAGGCGGCGTTCGGGGTGCGCTTCTTGGCCGGGGCCTTCTTGGCCGCAGCCTTCTTCACAGGAGCCGCCTTCTTGGCCGGCGCCGCCTTCTTCGCGGGCGCGGCCTTCTTTGCCGCCGTTGCCTTCTTGGCCGGAGCGGCCTTCTTTGCTGCCGCCTTCTTGGCGGGAGCCTTCTTCGCAGTTGCCATTTCGATTCTCTCCATCAAATGAGTTGTTGATGTGGCGGGCTGGGTGAGAGCCGCATGAACTCTCGTTTCTCCAGGGGCCGCGCGGAGCGAATGGTACTGCGTGTGTGCTGCGCTGAGAAGCAGTTTTCATAGGAGAAACACGCAATCTTCATAGGTAGAAGGCGCTTTTGTCGCGATGAGGCATCACTCGAAGGCCTCCTGGGTGCCTTGCTCGCGCTTCACTCGTGCCTTCATCGAGCGCCTTCGCGCCTTCCTGCGACGCTCTTCTCGACCCTCGCTCGCTCGGCGCGCGCCCTCGGATGAGCGCGTCGAAGCAGCCTTCGGGATGCCTTGCGCAGGCCTCGATGCCATGGCGGCCGCGCGCGCTCATCGGCCGGCGCATGGGCGCGCCGGGCTTGATCGGTGCGCGCTTGGCGCTATGCTGCGCCCCTATGAAACTGATCGTTCGCTGGATGCTTCTCGCCGCGGCGCTCCTGCTCGTGGCGCACCTCTACCCCGGTGTGCAGGTGAAGAGTTTCACCGCCGCGCTCATTGCCGCGTTCGTGATCGGCCTCTTCAACGCGCTGCTGCGGCCGCTCCTGGTGCTGCTCACGCTGCCCGTCACGGTGCTCACGGTGGGCCTCTTCCTCTTCGTGATCAACGCGGTGATGTTCTACGCCGCGGCCGCCGTGCTCGGCAACGATTTCAACGTCGCCGGCTTCTCGGCCGCGCTCATCGGCTCGCTCATCTACAGCCTGTGCGGCATGGTGATCGACGTCGCGATGGAGCGGCTCTTCCCCGCGCGCTGAGGCGCTGGCCCTGCCCGATCGCGGGCTTGGGCATTGGCCTCAGCCGTGAGCTTTCAGCCGCCTTGGCGGCGTTCGTCGGCCTCGATGGCCCGCCGCTGAGTCTCGATGTCGCGCAGCCGCGCGTCGATGACCGAGGCTTCGATGAAGTCCACGCCCTGGGCGTTGCCCGCGCCGTTGCGGCCCATGCGCTGGCCGGCGCGCAGGCGGTCCGCCGCACCGCGCAGGTCGCCGATGGCATAGCGAGCCTCGGCCTCGGCGCGCAACGAGCGCAGCGGCTGGTTCAGCCGGCCCCACACCTGCCCGAGCATGCTCCAGGCCTCAGCGTCCATCGGATGGCCGCTGACCCAGGTCTGCAGCTCTTCGGCATTGCGCTTGAGCGCGGCGTCGTCACCGGAGCTGGCGAGCGCGATGCGGCCGTTCAGCAGCGTGATGGGCCGCGAGTTTTCGGCGGCATAAGGCTTGAGCGTGCGCTCGGCGCGCGCCGCATCGCCGCGGTCCAGCAGAGACTGCACCGTCAGCAGCGCGACCGCACGCTCCGCGCGCGCGTCGCTGCGCGGGCTGCCCTGCACCAGGGCGAGCGCCTTCGCCAACGATGCATCGGCACGCGACCAGTCGCGCAACAGGGTCGACGCCAGCGCGCTTTCGTAGGCGGCCGCCAGCTTGTCGGCCACCGTCGCCTGGTTGTTGTCCGCATCCAGCGCTTGCCAGCGGCGCAGCACGTCGGCACGCGGATCGGCCAGCACGCGGGCACGGGCCTGGGCCGCGACGTGCTCGAGCACGCTCACCGGCGCCACCGGCGCGGCCGTGCCCAGGCGGGCGCGCGCCTCGCCGATGCGCTCGGTGGTCAGCGGGTGGCTGCGCAGGTACGGAAAGCCGCCGTAGTCGTTGAGGCGGTTGGAATGCGACAGCTTCTCGAACATCGAGGCCATGCCGCCCGGCGCGAAGCCGGCGGTGGTCATCACGAGGAAGCCGATGCGGTCTGCCTCGCGCTCCATGTCGCGCGAGAAATTGAGCTGGCCCTGGATGCTCGCCGCCTGGCCGGTGGCGATGACCGCCTGCGCGCCGTCCATGCTGTTGCTGCGCGATGCGGCGAGGATGCCGAGGATGGTCGCGGCCACGCCGATCAGCGACTGGCGCTTGCTGTTGGCCATGCCGCGGGCAATGTGCCGCTGCGTGATGTGCGAGAGCTCATGGGCGAGCACCGAGGCCAGCTCGTCGCGCGTGGACGTCATGCCCATGAGGCCCAGGTGCACGCCGATGAAGCCGCCCGGCAGCGCGAAGGCATTGACGCTGCGGTCGCGCACGAGGAAGGGCTCCCAGGCGAAGCGCTGGTCCAGGTCGGGGCCGATCTCGCCGCGCTGGCGTGCCGCGGTCACGAGCGGCTGGAAGATGCTCTGCAGGTACTCGAGCAGGATGGGGTCGTCGCTGTAGTCCGGGTCGCGCCGGATCTCGCGCATGATCTGGTCGCCCAGCTTGCGCTCGGCACCGACGCCGAAGTCCTCGCTGGCGGTGTCGCCCAGGGCGGGCAACTGGTTCTGGGCGGCGAAGACGGGGGGCACGAGCGGCGTGGCGAGGGCCATCGCACATAGGGCGGCAAGCACTCGCTGGCTCAGGCGGGCACGGCTGGGTCGAGCGGGACGGCGAGGTTGAGGACGGTTCACGCGATGATCCTGCGGCGAAAGACGGGTTCGAGCCGGAACCGGCGCCCGAGTTCGACCGATGTGGCGTGACTATGATGCCAGCACGACGTTGCCGCATTGTTTCGAGTCATGACCACACCTGCCGATCACCCTTCCCCCGGCCCTTCGGCCAGTGGCTCCCCGAAGGCTTCGGAGGCCCCGGCAGGTGCCGGTCCTCTCACCCATTTCGACGCGGCAGGACAGGCGCACATGGTCGATGTGTCAGCCAAGAAGGAGACACACCGCGTCGCGCGGGCCGAAGGCGAGATCCGCATGCTGCCGGCGACCTTCGAGCTGGTTCGAAGCGGCGGCGCGAAGAAGGGCGATGTGCTGGGGGTGGCGCGCATCGCGGCGATCCAGGGGGCCAAGCGGACTTCCGAGTTGGTTCCCTTGTGCCACCCGCTGCCCATCACGCGCGTGGCGGTCGATTTCGAGCTCGACGAGGCGAGGTCGACGGTGAGATGCGTGGCGCAGGTCGAGACCTTTGGCCGCACAGGCGTGGAAATGGAGGCGCTGACGGCCGTGCAGGTCGGGTTGCTGACCGTCTACGACATGTGCAAGGCGGTGGATCGGGGGATGGTGATGGAGGGGATTCGGGTGATGGAGAAGCGCGGGGGCAAGTCGGGGGATTGGGTCGCGGCCGTCTGAGGCCGCGGTCAAAGCTTGTCGCGAAAGCGGCTGAGCGGCCCGCCGCGTTCGCTGCGCAGGACCATCCAGCGGGGGGCGCGGAAGCGCACGAGGCGCCAGTAAAGCCAGATGTACAACAGGCAGAAGACCCCGACCGCCGCCTGCAGTGCGTGGGGATAGCGCCATAGCAGCGTGGCCGGCAAGGCGGCCACGCTGGACAGCAGCCAGAGGTAGGGCGCCGTCAGGCTGTTGCGCAACGTGAGGCTGGCTGCATCGCGGCGACCGACGGCCCATCGAACGAGCCGGCGAAATACCAGCATGTGCAGATGCAGACCATCCGGCATTCCCGGGCTCACGCCCCTGACGACCAGCTTGCGCCAGATCGAGAAGAAGGTCTCGAACACCGGGTAGATGCACAGCAGGAATGGGTACCAAGGCGATACCACCCCGCGATGGCGCGCGACCAGAAGCAATGACAGCGTGGCAACCAGGTAGCCGACGAAGTACGCGCCACCGTCGCCGAGAAAGATCATTCCACGAGGCCAATTCCACAGCAGGAATCCGAGCAGCGCTCCAGTGGCGGCGAGTGCGGAAGAGACGATGAAGTTGTCTCCAACCTGCCAGGCCACATAGGCCAGAGACAAGAGAATCGCCGCTGCCACGACGGCGGCCAGGCCGTTGTAACCGTCAATGATGTTCACGGCATTGGCGACACCGCCTGTCGCAAACATGGTGAACAGGAGGCTGAAGGCCGTGAACGTCATCAGCCAGTCCAGCCCTGGCAGCGCCACTTCCTTCAACTGCGCATCGAGCAGAAAGAATGCCATGGCTCCGGCCGCCATCGTCGAGAACAGACGTGCCTTTACCCCCACGCGCCGGGTGACATCTTCCGCAAAGCCGGCGACCAGGGCGGGCTGGCCGCACAGCAGAAGAAGCCATAGTTCGCGCGTCGGCCCCAGACCGGTGACGGACACCCACAGAGTCAGCACCGCCAAGCCGGCCACGACGCCCAAACCGCCGACGCGGGGAACATCGTTGACATGAAATTTCTGGACGCCGGTCGTGTGGTCGTTCCAAGCCAGCAAGCGCGTTCGCGACAAGCGGATGATCACGCCGGTCGTAAGGAACGAGACGAGAAAGGCAATGGCGAGGCTGGTCATGGCTCGAAGATCACGAACACATTAGCATGGCTGACGTCACACACCAGCTCCGGCTGATCGCCGCATGCCCCTTCCCGTCGAACTTCCGAGTCAGCGCAGGCTGTCATCCGATGCTGCTGCGGTCTATGCCAGCGCTGCATTGAAGTTGGCGCTTCCGCTGGCCATCACGCCGCTTCTGGCGCGTCGGCTCGAGCCGACGGCATTCGGGTCCATGGCCGTATTGCTGTCGCTGGGGCTGTCCGGTTCGGTGTTCATCGAACTCGGTTTCGGCCTGAGTGCCGCACGAGAAGCCAGCGGCCGCGATACGCGGGCCCAATCGCGCATCGCGGCCGAAGTGCTCAGCACACGCCTGATTTCGGCGGCGATTATTTTCATCATGGCGCTGGTGGCCGCTTCCTTCTGGGGGTCGCGCTACGCGACGACGTCGGCCTGCGTGGCGGCCGCTGCCTTGGCATTCTCCATCGGCGGTTCCCATGCCTGGTATTTCCAGGCCAACGGTCGCTTTCGAACCTGGTCCATGCTGGAAGTCGCATCGACGCTGGTCGGCTTCGGCCTGTTCATCGTGTTTGCTCGCGACACTGCCTCGTCAATCTGGTGTTACGCGGCCTTCTACGGACTGTCCACATGGGGTTCCATCATCTGGCTGCAGATGGACGTCGGCCATGGCCGGCTCTCGATGATGCGGCTGAAGGCGGGGCTGCGCATGACTGCCGGCATGGCCGCATTCCGGATGGTGACGGCGACCTACTCATCGGCAGTGCCGGCCCTCTTGTCCCTCGTGATGCCTTTGCCGGCTGTCGCGGCATTCCACGTCTGCGACCGCCTGGTTCGCGCGGTTTCGGCCGGCTTCCAGCCTTTCACCCAGGTCTGGTTTCCGAGGGCCTGCCTTCTCGCAAGCAAGGACATGGTGATCTTCGAGAAGATGACTCGGTCATGGCTTTGGCGGCTGTGCACGGCTGGTGCGGGAGCCGCTGCGGCACTGTGCGCGTTCTCGGGGCCCCTGGCGAGGCTGCTCGCCGGACCAGATCTGTATGAGACGACCCACGCAGTTCTTGCTGTTTTTCCCTGGCTGTTGCTTCCATTGGCGGCCTCCAGTGTTCTTGGCCTGTTGTGGCTTGTGCCACGTCGCATGGAACGGCAATTCAATGCCTGCATCGGGCTGGGCGGCATTTCAGGGATTGCACTCTTGCTGACCCTGCCTCGCGCGCTCGGCGCGGTTGGCGCGGCGTGGGCGTTGCTCGTCAGCGAGACCTGTGTCACCCTCGCAATGTTCGTCTTCTACGCAAGGACTCGCAAGGAATGAAATTCGATTGGCTCGTCGTTGGAGCGGGCCTGACCGGTCTGACCTTTGCAAGACAGATGGCGTCTCAGCGCAATGAGCGGGTGCTCTTGATCGATTCCCGGACCCATCTCGGTGGCAATATCTTCGACGAGTGCAACGAGCACGGCGTACTCGTTCACAAGTACGGTCCCCACATCTTCCACACGAACAGCGATAAAGTCTGGAACTATCTGAGTCAGTTCACGGCATGGCGCCCGTACGAGCACCGCGTGCTCGGCCTTGTCCGCGACAAGTGGGTGCCCTTGCCTTTCAATCTTGACGCCATCGAGCGCCTGTTCCCAGCCTCGGTGGCTGCGGATCTTGAAAGCCGATTGCTGCGCGCCTACGGCGCCGAGGCCAAGGTGCCGGTGCTGGAGTTGCGTCGCAGTGAAGACCCCGAACTGCGTGCACTTGCTGCCTTTGTTTACGAGAACGTATTCCTTGATTACACGCGCAAGCAGTGGGCGCTCGAGCCCGAGGACCTGGACCCCGCGGTGACGGCCCGTGTGCCCATCCTGGTCTCGCGCGACGATCGTTATTTCCAGGACACGTACCAAGCAATGCCGGTGCCGGGCTATGCGGCGATGGCGCGGGCCATCGCCGACCATCCGAACATCACCGTCCAGCTGGGAACGCCCTTTGATCCGTCGCAAGCCTCTCAACGTGCTGACAGGATCTTCTTTACCGGTCAGATCGATCGCTTCTTTGACTTCCGACTGGGTGAGCTGCCCTATCGATCCATGCGATTCGAGTCCCGCACCCTCCCCGTCGATCAATTCCAGACCGTGGGGACCCACAACTACCCGGGGAATGAGCCTCACACGCGAATCACCGAACAAAAAATCATCACCGGGCAAGAACTGGAAGGCATTACCACGATCGTGACCGAATATCCGATGGCGCACGTGGAAGGCAAGACAGACCCCTTCTATCCGATTCCCCGGCCAGACAATCGGGCGCTCTATTCGCGTTATGCGTCGCTGGCGGAGATCGAGACTCCCCACGTGATCTTTGCCGGGCGCCTGGGAGACTATCAGTACTACAACATGGACCAGGCAGTCGCGAGGGCCTTGGTCATCGCCCAGCGGATCTGATCGTCGGACCCAGCCAGCACGAAGCAATTTGTATGTCCTCCGGCACCACAACCTACTATGTTCTATGCCCTGCGAATTATGTGACCGGAGGCCCGGAGGCCCTGCACCAGCTGGTTGATGCATTGCGACGGCTCGGCAGGAAGGCCGTCATTTGCTATTTCCCGCTGGAAGAGTCGCACGGCATTCCTGCGGCGTTCCGAAGCTATGACATTGCGGTGGGCCGTCCGGCCGACACGCCTGATGAGCTGATCATCGCCCCAGAGTCGGCAACCGGACTGCTTCGGCGGTTCAAGCGGGCACGCAGGGCCGTCTGGTGGCTGTCGGTCGACTACTACTTTGGGCGCGAATACAAGAGCTGGCTGGCAGATGCTGTCCGCCGACTTCGATTCATCGTCACTCGACGAGACCTGAGCTTCGCCGAAATGCGGTCATGTCTTCACTATTGCCAGTCGGAGTACGCTGCCTCGTTCGTTGCAGGCCACGGCTTGCCCTCCATGCCCTTGTCCGACTACTCCACGGTCAAGGTGAATGACGCGCCCGGCTTGGGCCGGCTCCCACGCATTCTCTACAACCCGAAGAAGGGTCTGTCCACGACACGACGGCTGATGAGGGCATGCCCGGAGCTTGAGTTCAAACCTCTGGTGGGACTGGATCGTGTGGCACTCGTCGACGTTATGAATACAAGCATGTTGTACATCGACTTCGGTCAACACCCGGGACGCGACCGGATGCCACGGGAAGCGGCTGCCGCGGGTTGCTGCGTCGTCACGGGACGACGCGGAAGCGCGGCCTTCACCGCCGATCTTCCAATCGACGAGGTCTACAAACTCGACGAGGACGCTCCCGGTCTGGAGCTACGGTTCAAAGACATTGTCGATGACATCTTCAGTGCCTTTGACGAGCATCACGGGCGCTTCGCTGCATTCCGATCAAGCATCGCCGGCGAGAAGCGCCGATTCCTGGCGGAGGCCGACGCAGCGTTCCCCGGCTGATTCGTTGGTGACTCAGCGCCCTCGCAGCGCATCGACAACGCCACGCCATAGACCAGTCACTTTGGCCCATTTGCGGTCCTCGGCGATGACGATCCCAAGTGTTTCGTACAGCAGGCGGGACGCGCACAGCGCGGCAAAGGCAGGAAAGCGCAACCCATACTGCCACCCCAGCAGCGCCGTACTGCGTCCGATACTGCGCCGCCTTGCCGCCGAGTGCCCCCCCGCTTGCATCGCCACGCCCATTGCTTTGTATCGACGACGCTCGCCGATGGAATGGGCGAACTCGATGTCTGCGTCCACGTACACGGACAACCCCGCCAGGGCGGCGCGCAGGCAATAGTCGGTGTCGACGTGGTCGACACCCAAGCGTTCGTCGAAGACGCCGATGGCGCTCAGAGCCTGGCGGCGCCACACGGACATCGAGTTGATAATGAAGGTGACACGGTGAATCCCGCGCATTTCACGCGGGAGGAAATGGAGATGCCATCGGCTCAGCTGGATGTGGCGAGCGCGCATTCCGGTGGCGCGGTCTCGATGCGATGGCGCCACCGCGGCCGTGTCGGCAGCATCGAGCAGGCGGCTCACACCAGGACGCGATAGAAAGGTCCGCAGGACGGACACATCGGAATCCTCGTCGACAAACACGACGTGACTCGTGTGAGGGCCCGTCCGGTCGAGCTCGCGGATCGCTGCGTTATAGCCCCCAGCCAGTCCGCCGACATTTCGATTGCGAACGACGTGGACCTGGGCATGGCCGGTCCATCGATCCGCGGCAGGATGGCCTCCCGGAGCGTTGTCCACGAGCATCACCGTTTCGCAGACGATACACAGCGCCTCGATTGCTTCGCGCGGGTCGGCTTCGGCGGCGAAGAGCACGACAATGGCGGCAAGTGATGGCCGCATCAGTCGATTCTGAAAATTGGGAAGCATCCCGAGAAGATAAGCCTTGTCTCATGCCTCATTCGCCACCCCCGGTCGACGTCCCGCGCGTGCTTGTCTTGCTGGCCACCCACAATGGCGCACCGTGGCTCGACGAACTGCTGGCCAGCATTGTCGAGCAGCAGGGCGTGCACGTGTCGATTCTTGCCAACGATGATCAATCGACTGACGGCACCCCTGCGCTGCTTCAGAACTGGGCATGTCGGGCAGGGATCGACCTCGGGTTGTTGCCCGCCTCCTCGCAGCGCCTTGGTGCCGCCGCAAATTTTCTAAAGCTAGTGCGCGAGGCACGCCTGGATACTTTCGATGCCGTCGCGCTGGCGGATCAGGACGACATCTGGGAAGTTGGTCGACTCGCGCGTGCCATCACGAGCATTCGAGACGAGCACCTGGCAGCCTATTCGTCCGACGTCGAGGCATTCTGGAGCAACGGACGCCGCCGACGTCTGAGCAAGGCCGGCCGACAGCGCCGCTTTGATCATCTCTTTGAACCGGCCGGACCGGGTTGCACATATGTACTGAGCGTTGATTTCGCGTCGCGCCTGCAAACGGAACTGCAGCGCGATGTGCCGCGCTTTGAAGGCATCGGATACCACGACTGGCTCATCTATGCCTATGCTCGATCCCATGGCGATCGATGGAAGATTGATCCTCGTCCGGGCGTGGCCTACCGCCAGCACGGATTGAACGAACTGGGGGCCAACCACGGACTGGTTGCGGTATCGAAGAGATGGAATCGGCTGAGTTCCGGATGGTTTCGCGCACAGGTGCTTCAGATCGCCCAACTTTGGCCAAACGAGAGCGAGGACGTGATTCTTCGATTGAAGAGACTGCACGTTCAAGACCGGTTCTGGCTCGCCATCCATGCCCGGTCCCTCAGGCGACGACCGAGAGATCAACTCGCGCTCGCACTGATGTTGATCCTCGGCGTGTTGCGCTGAATGTCGCTTACTTGAAGTCTCGATAGTCCATGGCGCGCGTCGGCTTGTCGCATTGAAATGGCACGGGCTGAGCCTCTTCTTCGCAGGGGGCGAAAAAATCTGCCGAATCCTCGTTATGGAACTCGCGCAGTCGCTCCGCAAGATGTCTCGCTCGCTCCACATCGCCTCGTTCCGCGTAGGCCTTGGCCCAGGCCATCATCAAGCGGGTGTCGAGCAGGTTCTGGGTGGCCGACGGGAATGCTGCCATCGCGTCGGCGGGCCTGGCCGCAGTTGTTGCCGCCGCATAGTTCGCGTGGTACGCAAAGAAGACACTGCGCTTGCCACGTGCAATTCGGTCAGCCAGCGAAGTTCCATCACCGGCTTCGAAGATGACGCTGACACGGTGATAGTCGAGTAGCGCACCAGCCCCACCAAGCATCAGCAGGATGGCCATGACACCGAGCCTCCTTGACGATGGCCGTGGTGATGCCCCTTCGGTCTTGGCAGGACATGGTGATCCGGCAAGTCCGAAGCCGAACGCAAACCCTGTCGGCAGCAGGAAATACGAATACCACAGAGGGTATTCGAGCATGCTGTGAACCCCGATCGTCAGCACGATCATGAAGGTCGTTCGCACCATGGCTGACACCCCAGGGTCAGCTCTCTGGCCATTGAGAAATACGCATGCTAAGCCAGCGAGGAGAAACAACATCAGGACGGCGGCCAGGGGAAGGCCGAGCTCCACCGCAAACTGCAGCGCGATGTTGTGTGTGTGATCGAAGAACGCGACTGGCCGATGCGGAAAGGGCGTGAGCGACCACGCGAAGTTGAATTCTCCCCAGCCGACGCCGAACCAAGGGTGCTGCAAGATCAGCTGCCACGTGTCGCGCCAGATGCCGTAACGTGAACTGGAAATGTCCCCTTGCATGCCCATGCGTGCCTCGCCGCCGAATGTGGCGTGCATGGCATGCGCCCAATCTGCCATGGCCCACCACAGGGCCCAGTACACGAGCAATGACGATCCAAGCCCGATCCGCACGCGAGTCGGCAAGCGACGATCGATCAGCGCCCATACCGTGAGCAGTCCGAAATCCAGCAGACCGGTGCGCGAACCGGTGAGGACGATGCCGAAGACGAAGAAGAGTCCCACGGGCAGCGCGTAGAGGGGTCGAATCACGCGCGACTGAGCCAACCACGTCAATGCGACGATCGCCCAGACGAGCAGGCTGCTCAGATGATTGGGCTGGCGCAAGTTGCCTGATGCCCGGCCATCTGCGGGCGCCGCAGCGATCCAGGCGCCTTGGGCCCAATCAGGAAGCAGGATCTGAATGCATCCGATGGTCGCGCCGAGAAAACCTGCCCCGACCAACGCGATGCAAAAGGCCCTGAAGACTTCGCTCGCTGAATCCGACTCGCGCGACGCTGCCCCTGCCAGCGTCGCCACGCCTGCCGCCAGGAGAATGCCGATTGCCGACAGCCCGAGAGACGAAGGGAGACCGTTGATACCGACGGAGATCGCTGCCTCGACGGCCAGCACGCCCATCGGCACCAACAGCAACAGCAGTTCACGACGCCGCGCCTGGCCGGGCCACGAGACCACCAATGACAAGGCCGCAACAAACGCGCCCCAGCCCAGGAGTGCCGCGGCCTGATTGAAGAACGTGGACGAGGGCGGAAGATTGAACGCGAGCAGCGTCGGCATCACCACCGCCAGAATGGCCGCCAAATCGATGGTGCGTAGGAGGCCGAAGGACGCGGAGCGGCCGAATCCGTTCGTGGATGGTTCCATTGATGGAAGAAGCTGATTAGACGAGGCGCGTCCTCATCGTGTCGATGGTTCTGCGCCGGGCAAGCGCGGGATTATCGGGCCGGAAAATCGATGCCGGCCAGTTCCGGATGCTGTCGTTGCAGGTCGAGCCAACCCTCACGGCCTTCATCGCAGCGTTCGGGACCATGAATCTTGCACATGGTGTAGAGCACATGCCTGGCCTCATCGCCATGTCCATTCAGACCCGCGGCGAGCGCGAATCGATACATCGCCGAGGCATACGTGAATCGGCTGGTCACCCGTCTCATCCAGTCAATCTCGGCTTCGCTCATGTGGGCGACCGCTGGAGTTCCAATGAAGCGGATGTATTCCCGCTGGTTGTCGATCAGGAATACGTCGGGTGGAGGCGCGAATGACACCTTGTCAACGCCGATTCCGGCACCGACCAGTCTTGCGGTGCGCGCAGCTTCCTCGACCTGGATGTATTCATAGGCGGTCCATATCACCAAGGCAACGCACAAGGACCAGGGCGCCGCAAACGCCCAGCGAGGAAGGGTGCGAAGCCTTCCTGATGGCTCAAGGCCCTCAAGCGCACCCATCATGAGCCCCGCGGGAAGCAGGAAGTAGGCATATGAAAGGGGGTATTCAACCATGCCGTGAATCGCGATAGCTGCAATGCCCGCGATCAGCATGCATTGGTCTGAGGATCGGCATAGCCGCAGCTGGCGCACTGCCCACCAGGCGAGCGCCAGCAGCAGGAGTCCGCCAAGTGGCACGCCATTCCACAACAACATGTCCAGCGCGAAATTGTGGCTGTTGAACAGCAACTCGCCGGTGGACGGATGAGCGTCGGCCCCGGCCCTCTGTGCCATCGATACCTGTTGCCAGCCGTAGCCTGTCCACGGCGATGCCCACAGCGCATCCCATAGAGTTTTCCAATGAATCAGCCGCATGCCAGGCTTGATCCGGTCGCCAAGCGTGGTGGCGGTCGACATCAACAACAGGTCGTTCAAGGGCTTCCAGGCTGCGACACCGATGGCGAAGAGCGCGACACCTGCGCCTGCATCCACGGGCTTGAGGCGAAACGCGCACCGCTTTGCATTCCACGCGTACCACGCGGCCAATGCAATGATGGCCACCCACGCGACGCGGGCCTGCGTCATCACCATTCCGAACGCCAGCCACGTGAATGCCAGGGCCAGCACTCCCCGAGAGATCCGACGGACCTCATACCAGCGAAGCAATGCCACCACGCCCAGCATCTGCAGCGTGGCCAGGTGATTGGGTTGGCCGAGATTTCCGTACGGCCTGTTCCCCGCAATGATCTCGTTGGCGAAGAGGTTTTTGCCGACATCCAGCCATTGGGACAATGCAATTCCTGTGGACGCGGCGGAGGCAAACACGAGGCAGGCCGTGAATGCGTCCAGGAAGGTGTCCTTGTCGTGCCTGACCAACGTCGCCGCCGCAACAATCGATAGTGCCCATCCGGCGACATAGCCAGCGGACAGGACGGCGTCGGCGTGGAATAGAACTTCACCGAAACCCAGTTGGGCCAGCGGAATCAATGCCGCAGCAAAGCCCAGGATCGCGATCAGGGGGACCGTGGGACGCAGCTTGTATCTCAATGCGGCCGCCCCAACCAGGGCGACCCCGATGCAGGAAACCAACTCGCCCTGGAACGACATCCACGGTGGATAGTGGCCAGGCATCAGCCAGCACAGGGAAAGTAATACAAATCCTGCTTGCAGCATTGGAATCGCCCGCGATTGAATCTGTACCAAACGAAAAAGGGCGCTCGTGTGAGCGCCCTTTTCACAAGAAGAAGATCGTTCGGCGTCTTACTTGCACGAACCCGGCAGGTACTTCTTGATGCTTGCGGCACCGCCGACGCACTTCCAGCCAGCGACTTGCTTGCCGGCGTCGGTGCTGGTTGCCATAGCGGTGGTCAGAGCGACGTTGCTGTAGGGCGTCATGATGATCGTTTGGCCATCGATGTCGCTGTCATTGAAGCTTTGGGCCGTGACCGTGATCACGCCTTGGTCGCTAGTCTCAACCTTGGCAACATACTTGGACGTTGCGGTCGAGCTTTCGCAGCCCCAGCCGTTGGCCGCCACCGAGGCGCCGGAGGCAAGCGATTGATAGACCTCAGTGATGGTGGTGCGGCACGACGAAGCCGCCAGGATGACTTCCGACATCTTGGCCTTCTTCGTGTACTGCTGATAAGCCGGCAGCGCAACAGCCGCCAAGATGCCGATGATCGCCACGACGATCATCAATTCGATAAGTGTGAAACCTTGCTGAACGCGCTTCATGAGGGTGCTCCTGGGGAAAAAGATGGTGAAACTCGCCCTCTTTCAGTTGCAGAGCCCGTGCCAACGGCACAGGCTGTGAATTGTGAGACTTTTGCCCGCCTGACTGACGCGGACGGTCACAAATTGTTGGGGCGGCTTACGACTGGCTCTTTGAACTGACGCAAAACGTCAGCCACGGAAAGAGCCAAATCAATTTGTTGCCCTGCCGTCAGGGCGTGGATGCGGTGGGGGGTGTCGATATCGGATACAGCCTTCATCACGGCATCCACCTCGCCCGGCTTCATGTGGGTCACGTGGACCTCCACGCTGCCCTTGAGCTGTACCAGCTCCTCGCGCAGCATCGTCGGGCAAAGGTGCCGGCTGATCCCCGCCAACTGGCGCTCGTCGTCGCTGAAGGCGGTTTCGATCACGAGGTGGGCCACCTTCATGCTCGACAGTCGCTTCCACAGCGCCGGGTTGGGACCGGTATCGCCGGTGTAGACCCACCAGCCGCGATCGCCGCCGGCATCCACCGCAAACCCCACGGCCGGCACGGTGTGGGCGGCGCTCAGCACCTCGATGCGGTGGCCGTCCAGGTTCAGCACGTCGCCGATTTCCAGCGGCTCGAAGCGCAGGGCGGGTGCCTCGGCGCTCGGCAGGCGGGTGAAATCCGGCCAGATGACGCCGTTGAAGATGTGCCGGCGCAGCGCGTCCAGCGTCTGCGGCAGCGCATGCACGACGATGGGCGGGCGGCCGCGGGCCACCCGTGCGCGCATGACGCTGTCGGCCAGGAGGCCGATGGCCAGCACGTGGTCCAGGTGGGAGTGGCTGATCAGGATGTGGTCGATGCGCGCCAGCTCGTCCAGGGTCAGGTCGCCCACGCCGGTGCCGGCATCGATGAGGATGCTGTCGTCCAGCAGGAACGAGGTCGTCCTGCTACCGGCGGCGATGGCGCCGGAGCAGCCGAGGACGCGAATGATCATGTCGGGCGTTGGCGAGTCGCCGGGGGCGGCGAGGGTTGGTCAGTTCGCGCCTCGCCCCGAGGTGGTGGCCGAAGACGCGCGTTGCCGAATCTTGATGGTGGCAAACCCTGGGCGCAAGGCGCCGAAGTCGCGATTTCTCGTCAATTGGGAGGGTGGCGGCCGGCCAGTCGGCGGGCGTGTGAAATGTTCACGGCAGGCCCCGCGGCCAGCGGGGCCTTGCCAGCGAGCTCAGAGCTGGACGAACTGCATCTGCGTGCCGGCCAGCTCGATGACGTCGCCGTTCTTGAGCTGCACGGTTTCGCCGGTCAGCGGGTGGCCGTTGACGGTCGGGCGAAGGGCGCCTTCGACATGGGCGAAGACGTAGCCGCCCGGGCGCTTGGTGATGGAGGCCACCTGCACGCCGGGCTTGCCGACGGTGGTCACGACCTTGGTGAGGTTCACTTCACGGCCCGCGGCCGCACCATTGAGCACCCGGATGGACGCTGGAACGGCCGAGGTCCCCAGCGCCCCGAAACCGGAGCTGCCGAAGCCCACAGTGGGGGAATACCCTGCCGGCGAGGGCTGGGCCGCATTCGGTGCCGTGGGCAGCGCCCCCGGCTTCATGATCATGGTCTTCTCGTAGTCGGTGCCGTCCTCGACCAGGTACTTGATCTTGTACTTGCCGATCTCGACGGTGTCGTTGTGGGTCAGCAGCTGCTTCTTGACGGCCTTGCCGTTGATGTAGGTGCCGTTGGTGCTGTTGAGGTCTTCGATGAACACGTCGGCGCCGACCATCTGCAGGACGGCGTGCTCGCCGGACACGGCGAGGTTGTCGATCACGATGTCGTTGTAGGGGCGGCGACCCAGGGTCGTCTTGTCCTTGGTGATCTGTACTTCCTTGATCACCACACCGTCGAGCGATACGACCAGTTTGCCCATGCTTGACCTCGTGCCTCGTTTTAATCAGTCGTCTACACCGCCGGGATCTCTACGTCCCGATCAGCCGTCCATTCGCCCGTGAACCACGTCGCCCCACTATCGCCGGAAGGGCCACCACGAGCGCGCCGGACCGTTGGTTCCACGCACTCTTGCGAGTATCACCGAAATATTGTCCTTGCCACCCGCGTCGTTGGCCGCATCCACGAGGGACGACCCTAACTCCTCCAGCGAGTCGCTGGCCTGCATGAGCTGGGCGATGGTCTCGTCATCCAGCATGTCGGAAAGCCCGTCCGAGCACAACATGTACAGGTCGCCGGGCATCAGGTCGTGCATGTGGGTTTCGAGCAGCACGGTGTCCTCGACGCCGACCGCGCGCGTGACCAGGTTCTTGTTGGCCGAGAAAGCCGCCTGTTCGACGGTGATGAGCCCGGCGTCGATCTGCTCCTGCAGCAGCGAGTGGTCGTGCGTGATCTGGGTGAGCCGCCCCGCGCGCAGGCGATAGGCGCGCGAATCGCCCACATGGCCCATCAGAAGCCGCCCCTCGCGGAACACGCCCACCACGAGCGTCGTGCCCATGCCGGCGTACTGGGGGTTGGAGTTGGCGGCGTTGAAGATGGCCCGGTTGGCGTTGTCCACGCAGATGTCCATCGCGCGGCGAACGTCGGTGTCGGATGCCGTGGCGGAGGCTTCCTGCAGCCATCGGCCCAGCTCGCTCTTGATGAAGGAGGTGGCCATGCTGCTGGCCACCTCGCCGGCGTTGTAGCCGCCCATGCCGTCTGCCAGCACGATGAGCGCGGACGCTTCGTCCACGGCCACTGAATCCTCGTTGTTGTTGCGAGCGCGGCCAGTGTCGGTGGCGCAGAAGAACTCGAAACTCATGTTGGGCAGGGAGGGTGCGGCATGCAGCGAGGATTCAAGGCGAGGGATTGTGCCTTGGATCGGTCCTGGAAAGCTTCACGGTCGCGGCGAAAGCATCGGATTCGGGGGGTGTTGCGTCACCGGATGTTGCGGGCGTCGCCGGGGCCCGGTCCATGCGTGCGCCCATGCCCGCGGCGATGGTGCGCAGGTCCGCCGCGAACTGGCGGCCGTCGCTGTAGCGCACCTCGGGCCGCTTTTCCAGCGACAGGGCCACGACGTTCGCCAGCGCCTCGGGCAGGTCGGGCCGCAGAGTGCGGATGTCGGGCGCCGGGTCGTTGGCGATCTGGTACATCAGCTTTGCCATGGAGTCGGCGGCGTGCGGCAGCCGCCCGACCAGCAGCTGGAAGAGCATCACCCCGAGCGAGTAGAGGTCGCTGCGGCCGTCGACGCGCCGCCCGGCCATCTGCTCGGGCGACATGAATGATGGCGTGCCCAGGACCATGCCCGTGCGGGTGCGGCTGGAGTCAGTGATGCGCGCGATGCCGAAGTCCGTCACCTTTACGGAGTCGTCGACCGGATCGACCATCACGTTGGCCGGCTTGATGTCGCGGTGCACAACGCCTTGGCTGTGCGCGTAGGCGAGCGCATCGGCCACGCGCGAGACGATGCGCAGCACGGTGGGCACGGGCAGCAGGTTGGCGCCGCTCGTGTAGCGCTGCAGGTCATGGCCCTTCAGGTATTCCATCGCGATGTAGGCGAGATCCTGGTCCTCGCCGGCGTCGAAGATGGTCACGATGTCGCGGTGCTGCAGGCGCCCTGCCGTCTCGGCCTCGCGGAAGAACCGGGCACGCGCCTCGGTCAGTTCCGCACCGTCGAATTCCTGGCTCAGCGCCATTGTCTTGATCGCTACCTGCCGGCCAATCTTCGGGTCGTGCCCGAGGTACACCGCGCCCATGGCGCCGCGTCCGAGCTGGCGGTCGATGCGGTAGCGTCCGAGCTGGGTGCGGTCAGGTGTCACGGTGATGGGGGATTGGGTGATCGGCGACTGGGTGGTGGGCGCGGCCGGCTTGGTCGCCTTGGAAGCCGCCGGGGCCGTGCTGGCCGGCAGACGTGCGGCCGGTTTGGCGCCCGCCGCACGAGGAGCCCGCAGACCCAGGTGTCCGAAGACGAGCCCGAGGACCGACGGCCACACCGGCCACCACAGGTCGGCGAATGCAAGCAGCGCCGCGCTGACGCCGAGAAGGAGCACGGCCAGTCCGATGCTCGCCAGCAGGGCCGCCCGCGGGCGCATCGAGGGAGCGACGGCGGCCACGTAGCCGGCGACGGCCAGCAGCGTGGCAAGCGCGGCGGCAAGCGAGCCCACCGAGGCGTCCGGTGAGGACAGGCCGCCGGTCAGAACCTGGGCGATGACTTGCGATGCGGACATGCCTGTGCACGTTAGCACAGGCCTTCCGCAAAACCAGCCGGGTTCAGTCGGCGAGCGCGAGCATGGCGCTCAGGCCGGTGGTGAGCGCCAAGGGAGCGGCCCAGCGGACGGTCGCCTGGTCAGGCGGCTGGGTCCTGCTGACCGGCTCGTCCTCGGCGCCGATGCGCGGACGGCGCGCGTCGAGCAGGCGCAGGCCCGGCAGGCGCGACGCGAGCCGCCCCGACACGTCCGCGAGCGGGCGGCGGGCGACCAGCCGCTCGACCACGCTTCCCGGCGGACTCCGCAGTGCGGGCTCCAACTGCTCGAACAGCGCCAGCGCCCAGCGCTCCTGCCACTGGCGGCGGCTGGCCTTGGACACCCAGCGGCTGATGTGCCGCGTCAGCGTCGGCGGGCAGGCGACGAGCACCCAATGAGCGGCCGCGCCGCCCTCGATCATCGGCTGCAGCAAGTGCTGCGCATGCGCGGCGTCGTTGATGAAGACGGCCAGTTTTTCCATCGCTTGTCTCCTTGGGGTGACGGATCGGGTGTCGATGAGGTCAGCGCGTTGCGGCGTTCGCCGAGGCGTGACGCCGCACGGCCCAGTGGCCGGCTGCCAGCACGCCGACGATGAGGACGACGTGGGCGACCACGCGGTTGAGCGCGCTCGGGTCGAACACGGCGTCGAGCAGCGGCTCGCTCACGACCATGTGCGCGGCGGTGTAGGCGAGCACGCCGGCGCCGACGTAGGTGATGATGGGAAAGCGCTCGACGAGCTTGAGCACCAGCGTGCTGCCCCACACCACGATGGGCACGCTGATCAGCAGGCCGATCACGACCAGGTCGAAGGCGCCGTGCGCGGCACCCGCCACGCCCAGCACGTTGTCCACGCCCATCAGCGCATCGGCGACGACGATGGTCTTCATCGCGCCGAAGAAGGTGGTGGCCGCCGGATGGTGTTCATCGCCGCCGGACTGCGGCACGAGCAGCTTGTAGGCGATCCACACCAGGCCCAGGCCGCCCACCAGCATCAGGCCCGGAATCTTGAGCAGCCAGACGACGCCGAGCGTCATCAGCGAGCGCACGACGACCGCCCCGACGGTGCCCCACAGGATGGCGCGTTTTTGCAGCTTGGCGGGAAGTTGGCGCGCGGCGAGCGCGATGACGATGGCGTTGTCGCCGGCGAGGACGAGGTCGATCAGGACGATGGCCAGGAGGGCCGACAGCCAGGCGGAAGAGAAGAGTTCCATGAGTTCTCCATGAACGGTTGCACGACGGACGGTGCAGGTCGCATGGAGACGGGCTGGACGGGAGCGACGGGCGCCTTCGAGCCTGCCGACATGCGGCTTGCATCGAAGGTCTTGCTCGGCATGGAGTGATTCTTGTGGCCCGACAGACCGGAAGCGTTCGCTTCGTCCTGACGATCTGTCGCAACTTTCGCGCGAGGCGCCGGCGGGTGCCGATGCAGCGCTGCAGTCGAGCTACTCCCCTTCAAGGCTCGAATTGAAACACAAAGACGAAGCCCGGGCGAGTGCCCGGGCTTGTGTCGTGAGGGTGATGCTGCAGATTCAGGCTGTGGCGCCACCCTTCGCGCGCCGGCGCCACAGCATGCCGATCGCCACGACGGCCACGGCACCGATGCCGCCGGCGATGTTGGCGGCCGTGTGCGACAGCGGGGCTCCCATCCACGTGCCCACGGCCGGGTCGGTGACGAGCATTTCGCCGGCCAGGTAGCCCAGCAACGCACCGCCGAGCGTGATGATGATCGGGAAGCGCTCCATCAGCTTGAGCAGCAGCGTGCTGCCGAAAATGATGAGCGGAATGCTGATGCCCAGGCCCAGGATGAGCAGCGTCACGCTGTCCTTGGCGGCCGCGGCCACGGCGAGCACGTTGTCCAGGCTCATCACCAGGTCGGCGATGAGGATGGTGCGCACGGCAGACATCATGCTCTTCTGCTCGGGCGCGTGGCCGTCCTCGACCTCGTCTTCTTCCTCCAGCAGCAGCTGCACGCCGATCCAGAAGAGCAGGCACGCGCCGATGATCTTCAGGTAGGGCAGCTGCAGCAGCTGTACCGCGACGAGGGTCAGCACGATCCGCAGCACGATGGCCGCGGCGCTGCCCCAAAAGATGGCCTTGCCTTGCTGGTGCGGCGGCAGCGAGCGTGCCGCCAGCGCGATCACCACGGCGTTGTCACCCGAGAGCACGACGTTGGTCAGGATGATCGATCCGAGCGCGGCCCAGAAGGCGGCGGAGGTGAAGTCCATGGTGAAACCGGTTGGTTGAATGGAAAGGAGGGCCGCTCGGGCCCTCCTTCATGCGAGCTGCGCCATTCTAGGCAGCCGCGGAACGCGACAGAGGTTCGTGATACTACGAACCCCGCGCGGCCGCATCGTCGATTTACAGCAGGCCTTTGAGCAGCCGGCCCATCTCCGACGGATTGCGCGTCACGGTGAAGCCGCACTCTTCCATGATGGCGAGCTTGGCATCGGCCGTGTCGGCGCCGCCGGAGATCAGCGCGCCGGCGTGGCCCATGCGCTTTCCGGGGGGCGCCGTGACGCCCGCGATGAAGCCGACGATCGGCTTCTTCATGTTGGCCTTGCACCAGCGTGCCGCGTCTGCCTCGTCCGGGCCGCCGATCTCGCCGATCATGATCACGGCGTCCGTTTCCGGATCGTCGTTGAACATCTGCATGACGTCGATGTGCTTCAGCCCGTTGATCGGGTCGCCGCCGATGCCCACTGCGCTCGATTGGCCGAGGCCGATCTCGGTCAGCTGCGCCACGGCTTCATAGGTCAGCGTGCCCGAGCGGGACACCACGCCGATGCGGCCCTTGCGGTGGATGTGACCCGGCATGATGCCGATCTTGATCTCGTCGGGCGTGATGAGGCCCGGGCAGTTGGGGCCGAGCAGCAGCGTCTTCTTGCCGCCCTTGGCTTCCTTCTGCTTCATCTTGTTGCGCACTTCCAGCATGTCGCGAACGGGGATGCCTTCGGTGATGCAAATCGCGAGATCGAGGTCGGCTTCGACGGCTTCCCAGATCGCGGCGGCGGCGCCCGCGGGCGGCACGTAGATCACGCTGACGGTCGCGCCGGTGTTGCTGGCCGCTTCCTTCACGCTCGCGAAGATGGGGATGCCTTCGAAGTCTTCGCCGGCCTTCTTGGGGTTCACGCCCGCCACGAAGCAGTTCTTGCCGTTGGCGTAGTCGCGGCACATGCGGGTGTGGAACTGGCCCGTCTTGCCGGTGATGCCCTGCGTGATGACCTTGGTGTCTTTGTTGATGAGGATGCTCATGTTCGTGTCCTTGGGCGTTTACTTCAGGGCGGCCATCACTTTTTGCGCGGCCTCGGCCATCGAGTCGGCACTGATGATGGGCAGGCCCGATTCGGCCAGCATCTTCTTGCCGAGGTCCTCGTTGGTGCCCTTCATGCGCACGACGAGCGGCACATTGAGGTTGACCGCCTTGCACGCGGCGATGACGCCTTCGGCGATGGTGTCGCAGCGCATGATGCCGCCGAAGATGTTGACGAGGATCGCCTTGACCTTCGGGTTGCCCAGCATGATCTTGAAGGCTTCGGTGACCTTCTCGGCGGTGGCGCCACCGCCCACGTCGAGGAAGTTGGCCGGCTCGCCGCCGAAGAGCTTGATGGTGTCCATGGTGGCCATCGCGAGGCCCGCGCCGTTCACCAGGCAGCCGATGTTGCCGTCGAGCTGGATGTAGGCGAGGTCGAACTTGCTGGCTTCGATTTCAGCCGGGTCTTCCTCGTCGAGGTCGCGGTAGGCGGTGATCTCGGGGTGGCGGAACAGCGCGTTCGAGTCGAAGTTGAACTTCGCGTCCAGTGCCTTGATGTTGCCGTTGCCTTCGAGGATCAGCGGGTTGATTTCCGCAAGCGACGCGTCGGTCTTCATGTAGCAGTCGTACAGCTTCTTGAAGACGTCGATGGCCTGGGCTTGCGATGCGGCGGGAACGCCGATGCCGTTGGCGAGTTCGGTGCCTTGCGCGTCGCTCAGGCCGGTGGCCGGGTCGACGAAGACCTTGATGATCTTTTCGGGGGTGGCGTGCGCCACTTCCTCGATGTCCATGCCGCCTTCGCTGGAGGCCATGATCGCGACCTTCTGCGTCGCGCGGTCGGTGACGGCGGCGACGTAGTACTCCTTCTTGATGTCCGCGCCTTCTTCGATCAGCAGCCGGCGCACCTTCTGGCCTTCGGGGCCGGTCTGGTGGGTCTTCAGCTGCATGCCGAGGATTTCGCCCGACAGCTTCTTCACGTCCTCGAGCGAGCGGGCGAGCTTGACGCCGCCGCCCTTGCCGCGTCCGCCGGCATGGATCTGGGCCTTCACGACCCAGACGGGTCCGCCCAGCTTTTGCGCTGCTTCGGTGGCTTCGTGCACGCTGAACGCGGGGTAGCCGCGCGGCACGGGCACGCCGAATTGGCGCAGGATTTCCTTGCCTTGGTACTCATGGATCTTCATAGCGGACTCTCTCGAGAGTTTTGAAAGGGGTGGTGCCTGCGGGGAGTCAGGTCGGATTGTCGGCGGGCGCGCCCGGATCTCTTTGTGGATCGTGCGGACGGAAACGCAGTGGCGCGGCGGTGAGCGAGGCCATTGGAAATGTCGCGGGGCGGACCGTGGTGGGGGTGTGCCGGCGGGGAAGAACACGCAATGAGGGCACATGCACCCGACCACCGGCAGCCGGAGAATGTAGCATGGTGCTCCGCACCAAAATGGACGCCGCCGGGCGCCAGCGTGGCTGCGCGCTATGGAACGTCGGCCGAATCGTCGAACCGTTCACGAATACCTGCTTGGCGCAGCACCCGCGAAATCACATCGGCCGAAAAGCCGCGCTGGGCCAGAAAGCGCGCATGCCGCGCCTTTTCGGATGTGTCGGCCGGCGGCTCGCCGAACTTGCGCCGCCACACGTCGGTGGCTCGCTCGAGTTCGCTGTCCTTGAGCGATTGCGATGCTTCAGGCGTCATCTCGACGCCGTGCTGTGCCAGCTCCTGCCTGATGCGCAGGTTGCCGTAGCGCCCGGCCCGGGCGTGGATGCGACTCTCGACGAAGCGCTCCTCGCTCAGGTAGTTGTGCTCGCGAAGCCAGGCGATGACATCGTCGATGCGCTGCTCGGCGTCATCGTCGAGGGGGATGGGATCGGCCGCAGCCGCGGGCGGACCAGGCCGCCTTGCCTGATCCGCCGCCCGAAGGTGCCGCAAGAGTTTGCGGCGTAACTCGCTGATGCTGTGCTCACGCTGAGACAGCAGCGCCAGTGCGCGGCCTTTCAATGACAGCGGCTGGCGCTTGGGCGGCATGGCCTGGGCGCCGCCTGTCCCGCCGATGCGGCGAGACAGGCGGCGCGCTTACTCCTTGTCCTTGGCTTCCTTGGCTTCCTTGGCGGCCTTGCTGCGGGCCGGCTTGGCGTCACCGGCCTGCGGATCGTCCGTGGGCAGGAGCGGGATGCCGACGGCTTCGCGCACCTTGTTCTCGATCTCGACGGCAAGTTCGGGGTTCTCGCGCAGGAATTCGCGGGCGTTGTCCTTGCCCTGGCCGATCTTCTCGCCCTGGTAGGCGTACCAGGCGCCGCTCTTTTCGAGCACCTTGTTCTCGACGCCCATGTCGATGATTTCGCCTTCGCGGCTGATGCCCTCGCCGTAGAGGATGTCGAACTCGGCCGTCTTGAAGGGGGGCGAGACCTTGTTCTTCACGACCTTGACCTTGGTCTCGTTGCCGATGACCTCTTCGCCCTTCTTGATGCTGCCGATGCGGCGGATGTCCAGGCGTACCGATGCGTAGAACTTGAGCGCGTTGCCGCCGGTGGTGGTTTCGGGCGAGCCGAACATGACGCCGATCTTCATGCGGATCTGGTTGATGAAGATGACCATGGTGTTGGTCTTCTTGATCGTGCCGGTGAGCTTGCGCAGCGCCTGGCTCATGAGCCGGGCTTGCAGGCCGGGCAGCGAATCGCCCATTTCGCCTTCGATTTCAGCCTTGGGCGTGAGCGCGGCCACGGAGTCGACGACGACCAGATCGACCGAGCCGGAGCGCACCAGGGCATCGACGATCTCGAGCGCCTGTTCGCCGGTGTCGGGCTGGGAGATGAGGAGTTCCTGGAGATTGACGCCGAGCTTCTGGGCGTACTGCACGTCGAGCGCGTGCTCGGCGTCGATGAAGGCGCAGGTGCCGCCCATCTTCTGCATCTCGGCCACGACCTGCAGCGTGAGCGTGGTCTTGCCGCTGGATTCGGGGCCGTAGATCTCGACCACGCGGCCGCGGGGCAGGCCGCCGACACCCAGCGCGATGTCCAGGCCCAGCGAGCCGGTGGACACGACCTCGATGTCTTCGATCACCTCGCCTTCGCCCAGGCGCATGATCGAGCCCTTGCCGAACTGCTTTTCGATTTGTGCCAGCGCTGCCTGGAGGGCCTTGGCTTTTTCGGTGTTCAGGGCTTTGACCGGTGCATCCATTGTTTTCTCCACAAAAGTTGGCGCATTATCTCAAAAGCTGGATGTTTGTACAGTGATTCAAGGTCCTTCTTATTGGGGTATCTCGCGACTCCGGCCCACCCCGCCGGAAGACGCCCACTCCTAGAATTGACGAGCGCCCCATCCAAAAAAGCGGGAGACACCATGCGAATCCTTATCGCAGAAGACGACCAGGTTCTGGCTGATGGGCTGCTGCGCTCGCTGCGCAACGCAGGCTACGCGGTCGACCAAGTGGGCAGCGGCAGCGAGGCCGACGCGGCGCTCGCCTCGCATGAATTCGATCTCGTGATCCTCGACCTTGGCCTGCCCAAGGTGCATGGCCTGGAGGTGCTGCGCAAGCTGCGTGCGCGCGGCTCGAGCGTGCCGGTGCTGATCCTCACCGCGGCCGACAGCATCGAGCAGCGCGTCAAGGGGCTGGACATCGGCGCGGACGACTACATGGCCAAGCCCTTCTCGCTGCAGGAGCTCGAGGCGCGCGTGCGTGCGCTCACGCGGCGCGGCCTGGGGACGGCCTCGGCCGTCATCAAGCACGGCCCGCTCACCTTCGACGCCACTGGCCGCGTGGCCTACATCAACGACCAGATGATCGAGCTGTCGGCCCGCGAGCTGAGCTTGCTGGAGGTGCTGCTGCAGCGCTCGGGCCGCCTCGTCAGCAAGGACCAGCTCGTCGAGCGCCTGTGCGAATGGGGCGAAGAGGTGAGCAACAACGCGATCGAGGTCTACATCCATCGCCTGCGCAAGAAGATCGAGCAGGGTCCTGTGCGCATCGCCACGGTACGCGGCCTGGGCTACTGCCTGGAAAAGATCCCGGGGTAGCGTTCAGTGGCCTTGCCGCGTTCGGCCCACCCTGCGCCGGCCGCGGTCGACGACGCGGTCAGCGTCGCGACAAGAAGCGCGGCTATGCTCCCCGCGGACATGCCCGCCCCACGCCGCGAACAGCGCTCACTCTTCGGCGAGATCCTCGACTGGATGCTCGCGCCGCTCCTGCTGCTGTGGCCGATGAGCGTGGTGCTCACCTGGCTGGTCGCGCAAGGCATCGCCAACAAGCCCTATGACCGCCAGCTCGGCGAGATGGTGCGCGTGCTGTCCAAGCAGGTGTCCGTTGAAGCGACGGACGGCCGGCCGCTCGCGAAGTTCGTGCTGCCCGCGGGCGCCTCGGAAATCCTGCACACCGATGAATCGGACGACATCTACTACCAGGTGCTCGGCCTGCGCGGCGAATACCTGAGCGGCGACCGCAACCTGCCGGTGCCGGCCGAGGACGATCACGCGCCGCCGGGCGAGCTGCGCTTTCGCGACGACACGCTGAACAACGACAACGTGCGCGTCGCCTACCTGTGGGCGGACGTGCCGGGCCGCCCGCCCAGCGCCGCGCCGCTGGTGCAGGTGGCCGAGACGCTGGACAAGCGCTCGCGCCTGGCCACCGAGATCATCAAGGGCGTGATCCTTCCGCAGTTCGTCATCCTGCCGCTGGCGGTGCTTCTCGTGTGGCTGGCGCTTGCGCGCGGCATCGCGCCGCTGAACGAGCTGCAGCAGCGCATCCGCCGCCGCGACAGCAGCGACCTGAGCCCCATCGACGAGCGCGATGCGCCCGAGGAGGTATCGCCGCTGGTGCGCGCCATCAACGACCTGCTCGCGCGGCTCGACCAGTCGCTGAGCGCCCAGAAGCACTTCCTTGCCGACGCGGCGCACCAGCTGAAGACGCCGCTGGCCGGCTTGCGCACGCAGGCCGAACTTGCGCAGCGCGAGATCGACGCCGGCACCACCGACGCGAAGGCGGTGAAGCGCTCGCTGCAGCAGATCGCGCTGTCCAGCCAGCGCGCCGCGCACATGGTCAACCAGCTGCTCGCCATGGCGCGCGCCGAGGACACCGAACATGCGTCGAACAAGCAGAGCGTGAACCTCGCGCGGCTGGCCGAGGAGACGGTGCGCGACTTCGTGCCGCGCGCGCTGGAAAAGCGCATCGACCTCGGTTTTGAGCGGCCCGAGGGCAGCCCGCCGCTGCACGTGCAAGGCCATGCGCTCTTGCTGCGCGAGCTGATCCGCAACCTCGTGGACAACGCCTTGCAGTACACGCCCGCCGGCGGCACGGTCACCGTGCGCATCATCGACGACCCCTTCGGCCAGGTGGTGGTGCTGCAGGTCGAGGACACCGGGCCCGGCATTCCGCCCAGCGAGCGCGAACAGGTCTTCCAGCCCTTCTACCGCGCCCTGGGCACCAACGTCGACGGCTCCGGCCTGGGGCTGGCCATCGTCAAGGAAATCGCCGTGCAGCACGACGCGCAGGTGCTGCTCGAAGATGCCAACCTGCGCAGCCGCTCAGGCCTGACCGAACACGGCGGCCCCGCCTTCGGCCCGGGGGCACGGTTCACCATCCGCTTTCCGGTGTCGTCGGCGAAGGCGAGCACGCCCGCGGACGCGACGAGCTGAGGCCCGCGTCAATTCAACACCCGGGCGATCGCCGCCGCGAGCATCTTCGAATTGATCGGCTTGGACACGTAGTCGTTCATCCCGCACGCGAGATACGCCTGCCGGTGCTCCACCATCGCGTTCGCGGTCATCGCGATGATGGGGATCTGCGACACGCCGTTGCCCAGCGCACGGATGGCGCGGGTCGCCGTCTCGCCATCCATCTCCGGCATCTGGATGTCCATCAGCACGAGGTCGTAGCGGGCGCTCTGCACCTGGTTGACCACCTCGATGCCGTTGGCGACGATGTCGCTGAAGTGGCCCATGTGGTCGAGGATGGCCTTGATGAGGATCTGGTTCACGCCGTTGTCCTCGGCCACGAGGATGCGCAGGCCGGCCATGTCGGACATGCCGATCATGGTGGAGTCCTGCGCCAGCCGGCGGCCGTTGTCGCCGTGCGCCATCGGCACCACCATGCGGAAGGTGCTGCCGACGCCGACGGCGCTGTCCACCTCGATGCGTCCGCCCATCAGGTCGACGATCTCGCGGCTGATGGCCAGGCCCAGGCCCGTGCCGCCGTAGCGGCGCGCCGTGGTGGCGTCGGCCTGCATGAAGCGGTCGAAGAGCTTGGGCATGGCGTCGGGTGCGATGCCGATGCCGGTGTCGCGCACGGCGATGGTCAGCTCGATGCGGCTGTCGGTCAGCGGCCGGTGCGAGACGTCGATCTCCACGCTGCCGTGCTCGGTGAACTTGAGCGCGTTGCCGATGAGGTTGAACAGCACCTGGCGCAGCCGGCTCGGGTCGCCTTCGAGCGATTCGGGCAGGTCCGGCGGCAGCCGCAGGTTCAGCGTCAGGCCCTTGGCCTGCGCCCGCACCGCGAGCAGCGACACGACCTCGTCGAACATTCCCGAGGGGTCGAACTCGACGATCTCCAGCTCCATGCGGCCGGCCTCGATCTTGGCGAGGTCGAGGATGTCGTTGATGACGGTGAGCAGCGTCTGGCCGGAGCTTCGGATCAGCTCGGCAAATCGCCGCTGCTCCGAGGTGAGCGGTGTGTTGAGCAAGAGCCCGTTCATGCCCAGCACGCCGTTCAGCGGCGTGCGGATCTCATGGCTCATGGCCGCGAGGAATTGCGACTTCGATTCGTTGGCCGCCTCGGCCGCGGCCTTGGCGCGGGCCAGCGCCCGTTCGGCGGCGGTGATGTCGCGCGTCACGCTCACCACCCCGCCCTCGGGGGTGCGGCGTTCGATGGCGTGCACCACCATGCCGTGCGCCAGCTCCTGCTCGTACATGCCGTTGCCGCTGCCGTGGATGGCCATGCGGCGGTCCACCCAGGCGCTGCGGTCGTCGTCGTCGCCGTCGGGTGTCATGGCCGGAGCGACCAGCTCGGCCAGTCGCCTGAAGGGCAGGCCGGGCGCGATCTCGTCCTTGACCCACGGGAAGATCTCGACGTAGCGCTTGTTCCAGGCGACGATGCGGTCCTGCGAGTCGCACAGCAGGAAGCCGTCGCCCATGGAGCCCAGCGCCTGGTCGAGCGTGGCCTTGGCCGCGCTCACCTCGCTGCGCGCACGCGCGAGCCGCGCCCAGTGCCAATGGCTGAGCGCGCCGGCGGCGATGATCATCGCGATGAAGGCGGCGGCCACGCGCATGACGTCGCGGCGGTCGTTGCGCCACTCCTGCAAGGCAGCGTCGATGGGAATGCTCGCCGCGATCAGCAGCGAACGATAGAGCGTCGGCCGGGCGACCACGATGGCGGGCTCCGAACTCAGGCGGCTGCCCATGCGCATCGGCGCGCCGTTGGCGTTGCGAGAATCGAGCGCCGGCACGAGTTTCTGGCCCATCAGGCGCTCGTCCGGCGGGACGCTGGCGATCAGCTGGCCGTCCTCGCGTTCGAAGGTCGCCGCCAGGCCGCGCACCTCGACCGCCTGCGCGAGCACGGTGGCGATCAGCGAGACGGGCACTTCGCCCACCGCGATCGCGCGGCGCGAGTCCGTCAGTCGCAGCTGCCGCGCGAAATACACGACGCGCTCGGAAGTCGCGAAGTTCACGACCGGCGCGCTGATGGCCATCTGCGGCGCGCTCTGCGCGAACACGTCGGTGGCGAAATCCTTGGGCAGGTCCACACCCACGCGCTGGGTGTGGGCCTGGGCGGCGGCGAGCACCGTGCCGTCTTCGCCCACCACCGCCACGTCGCGCACCAGCAGGTTGCGCCCCGCCATCTCCAGCAGCAGCCGGTTGGCATGCGCTGAATCCAGCGAGCCGTCGGGCTTGAGCGCGGGCCGCAGCAGGGAATCGGTGCCGGCCAGCAGCACGTCCACGCCCAGCAGCATGCGGTTGAGCGCGGCTTCGGCGCCGCTGGTGAAGCGCGCCGCCTTGCCCTCGGCCTCGGTCAGTGCGTCATGTTCGCCGCGCGTGATGAGGTTGGCCGCCGACGCGACCACCGCGAGGACGAAAAGGAGGACGACGCCCCAGATGACAACTTGCGTTCGGCGCGGGAAGGCCATGGCTTGTCGTGCGGATTCCTACTTGGCGTGGGCCTCGATGCCCACGACAGGGCCGATGGACTGGTTCCACACCGTGGCGCACTGCGCGCCGCAGCGGTGCACCCAGCGTGCCAGCACGGTGTTGGCGAAGATGGTGCGGCGCCGGGCGTCGTCGGTGGGTGCGGGCTTGACCTCGGTCATCGCGTACTTGCGCCCGCCCGCGCAGCTCGCACTGCCGATGTTGCAGGCGATCCCGTTGCCGGTCTCGCGCTCGGCCTCGTTCCAGATGGCGACCTCGAGCTTCGGCAGTTCCTGCTTCAGCGTGGCGCGCATGTTCGCAGGCAGCGCCTGCCAGGCACCCATGTTGGCGCCGAAGATCGACAGCCCCCAGTTCACCGGCAGGGAATGGATGTGCGTCGTGACCTCCGGCAGCCCGATGGTGTTGCCCGACATCGTGCCGGTGATGGCGCATTCGATGTTGCCGCTCTTCATGTTGGCCATGATCTCGGCGAAGCCCGTCTGCACCGGCGTCGCACCGAGCGCCTCGACCAGGTCGGCCTGCGGCGGGCTGGAGGTGCGGATGCGGCGTCCGGCGAGATCGGCGAGGCTGGCGAAGGGCTTGTTGCAGTAGACGACCTGCGCGGGATACACATACACCGCGAGCAGCTCGATGCCATAGCGCTCGCGCAGCGTTTTCTCGAGGTAGGGGCGGAAGGCGGTGACCGCCTTGCGCAGCACGGGCATGTCGGGGCTCAGGCCCGCGAGGTCGGGCGCGGCAAACGAGGGCTCCTGCGCGGCGGTGAGGCCGAGCAGCGCCGTGCCGAAGGGCACGACGCCCAGCTGCATCAGCCTCAGCATTTCCTGGCCGCGGATGCCGGCGCGGTCGAAGGGCACGATCTCGGCCGTGTACTTGCCACCGGTCAGCCGGGCGAGGTCGCGCGTCCAGAAGGGTTCTTCGTAGCGGGTGTACTGGTTCACGCCCGCCAGGCCGCCGACGATGCGCAGGCGCTTGGCGTCGGACGCCTGGGCCCAGCCTGCCAGCGGCGCCGCCAGCAGCCAGGCCATGGCCGCGGCGAGCACGATGTTGTGGAAGTTCATTCGCATCCCTGAATCGCCCGCGTCGTCAACGCGCAGCCGATGGATGATGCAGCAGCACGGCGCGGCTTTCCAGTGTCCATGGCCCTCATTTCGTCATGCCTGCGTGTTTCACCTGAGCCGCCATGGCCTGTGATGCATCGTCGCCACGTGCGGCCAGGCCCGCGATGACGCCTTCCCGGTCGGCCGCCGGGCGGTTCTGGCTCACCTTCCACTTGCCGTCGAGCGCGGTGAGCTCGATCTCGATGCCCACGATGGCGCGCAGCGTGGCGTCGATGAAATCGGCCGGCGCGTCGCTCACTTGCCACGGCCGGTCGCTGCCCGCCTCGTGGCGCTCGGTCAGCTCGGTCACCAGCGCACGCAGCCATTGCGGGTCGTCATGGACTTGCAGGCGGCCCCGTGCCTGCACCATCACGTAGTTCCAGGTCGGCACCACCTTGCCGGTCTCGGGCTTGGTGGCGTACCACCCGGGGCTGATGTAGGCCTGGGGGCCTTGGAAGACAACCAGCGACTCCAGCCCCATGTCGGATTCGCGCCAGACCGGATTGGCCCGCGCCACGTGGGCGCGCAGGGTGCCCAGCGGCCCGCGGTGCGCGTCGAAGAGGAAGGGGATGCCGTTGGCCTGCAGGCCGGCTGGCGACTGCGTGACGAGCAGTCCGAAGGGGTGCTCGCGCATCAACGCGTGCAGCACCTCGGGGCGTGATTCGTCGAAATGGGACGGCGTGTACATGGCGGCGTGGAGTATGCCGCGCCCTACTTGGGGGCGGACGGGTTCAGTGCAGCATCGTGCGCGATTCGCCGTCCTGGGACGGGTGGCGCGCCAGCCAGCGGGTGGACCAGTTCGCGAAGTCGCCGGCCTCCATCGGGCGGCCCATGTGGAAGCCCTGGGCCTGGTCGCAGTTCAGGTCGCGCAGCATGTCCCAGACCTTGCCGTTCTCGACGCCTTCGGCCACGACGGACAAGCCCAGGTTGTGGGCGAGGTCGATGGTCGAGCGCACGATCTTCGCGTCGTCGGCGTCCTTTTCCATGCTCATCACGAAGCTCTTGTCGATCTTGAGTTCGTCCACCGGCAGGCGCTTGAGGTAGGCGAGCGACGAGTAGCCGGTGCCGAAGTCGTCGATGGACAGCTTGAAGCCGAGCGCCGACAGCCGGTCGAGCGTCGCCTGGGCGCGCTGCGGGTCGTCCATGATCGCGCTCTCGGTGATCTCCAGGCAGAAGGCTTCTGCGGGCACGCGGTGCTTGACCAGCAAGGCATCGAGTTTCTGCGGCAGACCTGGGTCCAGCAGGTCGCGTGTCGAGAGGTTGACCGAGAGCGTGATCTTCAAACCCTCGGCATGCAGCATGCGCCAATGCCGCGCGGCCTCCTCGAAGACCCACATGGTGATCGTGTGGATGAAGCCGGTCTGCTCGGCGAACGGAATGAACTGCATCGGCGCCACGATGCCGCGCAGCGGGTGATACCAGCGCACCAGCGTCTCCGCGCCCATCACCCTGCCGTTGTCCAGCGCGAGCTTGGGCTGCAGGTACAGGCGCAGCTGGCCCTCGGCGACGGCGTTGCGCAGCTCGGTCAGCAACGACAGCGTCTGCGTGCTCGACAGATCGATCGACGGCTCGTAGACCAGCGGCCCGCTGGTACGGCGCTTGGAGCTGTACATCGCG